>Ga0247712_1000001_pt1:715000-1195702 | contig 1195702 bp, 1223 predicted proteins | sample 44E_DmetaG_FD_186033 | JGI IMG/M metagenome (GOLD analysis project Ga0247712, IMG submission 186033) | Soil microbial communities from hillslope of Landscape Evolution Observatory, University of Arizona, Oracle, AZ, United States - 4-4-E_D | ecosystem: Engineered > Artificial...
CTGCCTGCGGGCGACGGCTGGCAGTTCGAGCCCAAGTGGGACGGCTTCCGCTGCCTTGCGCTTCGCGACGGCGACGACATCCGGCTGATCTCGCGTTCCGGCAAGCCGCTCGGCCGCTACTTCCCCGAAGTCGTAGCCATGCTCGCCAAGGTCGGCGAGCAGCGCTTCCTCCTCGACGGCGAGTTGATCCTGCCGATCGGCGATGCCCTTTCGTTCGAAGCGCTGCAGATGCGCCTCCACCCCGCCGAAAGCCGGATCCGCAAGCTCGCCGCCGAGACTCCCGCCGAGCTGATGCTGTTCGACATGCTGGCGCTCGGCGGCAAGTCGCTTTCCGACAAGCCGCTTGCCGAGCGCCGCGCCGCGCTCGAGCGGTTCCACGCAAGTCAGCGCGTGCCCGGCCTGCTGCTGTCGCCGGCGACGACGGAGTTCGAGACCGCCCGCGGCTGGCTCGAGCGCAGCGGCGGAGCGCTCGACGGAGTCGTCGCAAAGCGCCTCGACCAGCCCTACAAGTTCGGCGAGCGGGCGATGGTCAAGGTCAAGCAGCAGCGCACCGCCGACTGCGTCGTCGGCGGCTTCCGCTATGCGGAGAAGCAGAAGGAGGTCGGCTCGCTGCTGCTCGGTCTCTACGGCGAGGACCGCCTGCTCCACCATGTCGGCTTCACCTCGGCGATCGCGGCCAAGGACCGGCCGGCGCTGACCGAAAGGCTCGAGAAACTGGTCGAGCCGCCCGGCTTCACCGGCAACGCCCCGGGCGGGCCGAGCCGCTGGGCGACGGCGCGGTCGATGGCCTGGGAGCCGCTCCGGCCCGAGCTGGTCGCCGAGGTGCGCTACGACCAGGTGACCGGCCCGCGCTTCCGCCACGGCACCGGCTTCCTTCGCTGGCGGCCCGACAAGGACCCCGAGCAATGCACCTTCGACCAGCTGGCGCCCGAGCTTCGGCCTTCGGAGCTCGCCGAGCTGTTCGGCGCCTGAGCATGCGCGACCTGTTTGCCGAGCCGCTGATCCCCGGCCTCGACTATCGCGAGGGGCTGATCGCGCCGGCCGAGGAAGCCGAACTGGTCGCCCGGCTCGAAGCGATGGAGCTCGCGCCCTTCCGCTTCCAGGGCTGGGAAGCGAATCGCAAGACCCATAGCTTCGGCTGGCGCTACGATTTCGACGACGCCAGCTTCCGCCCCGCCGACCCGGTCCCCGGCTGGCTCGAGCCCCTGCGCGACAAGGCCGCGGGTTTCGCCGGAGTGACGGCCGAGGATTTCGCTCACGTCCTCCTTGCGCGCTACGATCCCGGCGCCGGAATCGGCTGGCACCGCGACCGAAAGGTGTTCGAGCAGGTGGTCGGGGTTTCGCTCGCCTCTCCGGCCGTTCTGCGCTTCCGCCAGCGCACGGGCCAAGGCTTTCGCCGCGCCCGGCTCGAGGTCGAGCCGCGCTCGGCCTACTTGCTCAGCGGCGAGGCCCGGCACGAATGGGAGCACAGCATCGCTCCGGGCGACCAGCTGCGCTTTTCGATCACCTTCCGCACTTTGTCCGACTTCGGCCGTGGCAAGGCCGCGAACTTTCACCGCATTTCGTAGCCGGCCAAGCACTCGGCGACCCAGCGGGCGGCGGTCAGGCTGGTGAGGTCGCTGGGGTCGAGCGGCGGGTCCCATTCGGTGAGGTCGACTACCCGCACCCGCGGGTCGGAGGCGAGCTTACGGATCGCCTGGAAGAAATCGCCGACCGCCATTCCGCCCGGCCGTGCTCCGGGCGCTCCGGGAAACTGCGAGCGGTCGATGACGTCGATATCGCAGTCGATCACCAAGGCGTCGCAATGGGCGACATGGTCAAGCGCTCGGGCGACCGCGTGGTCGATCCCGCCGGAGCGCACGTCACCGATGGTGATCACCAGATTGCCGGCCTCGATCGCGTCCTCGTGCATCGCCCGGCTGTTGGCGAAGCTCGCCAGCCCGACCTGGGCGATGTTCGCTCCGGGCAGGCCGTCCTCGATCAGTGCGCGCACGGGATTTCCGTTCGACAGGCCGCCGCTCGTGTCGCGCATGTCGAAATGGGCATCGAGGGTGATGAGCCCGATCTCCTCGAGGCTTCCGCCGAGGCCGAGCAGCGCCGGCCGCGTCACCGCATTGTTGCCGCCGACCAGAAGGGTCAGCGCATGCGCCTCGGCGCTCTGTGCCACCGCCTCGCGGATCCGCGGCGTGGCCTCCTCGATTGTAAGCCCGGCGATGTCGACGTCGCCGCGGTCGGCGACACGCGTCGCGAGCTCGCGGCCGGTCTCGACATCGTAGCGACCGATCCGCCGCAGCGTCTTGCGGAGCAGCGCCGGCGCCTGGTCGCAGCTGCCCGGGGTCACCGACCCGGCAGCGAGCGGCGCGCCGAGCATTCCGACCGGCGTCGAAGCGTCGGCGGCGATGATCAGGTCCGTGAGATTCGGCCAGCTGCTCACCTTTTGACCGTAGCACCGGCGCTGGCTTAAGGCGACGCGCATGTGGGACCGCCTCCTGACCGACTGCAATATTGTCACCATGGTGCCGCGTGCCGGCGACCCGCTCGGGCTGGTGCCCAATGGCGCCGTCGGCATCCAGGACGGCAAGGTCGTCCGCGTCGGCAAGCGGGCCGAGCTTGCCGGCTTCAAGGCGGCCGAGGTGGTGCCGCTCGGCGGCGCCTGGGTGACCCCCGGCCTGGTCGACTGCCACACCCATTTGGTGTTCGGCGGCAACCGCGCCGACGAGCATGCGATGCGCCGCGCCGGCGCCAGCTATGAGGAAATCGCCAAGGCCGGCGGCGGCATTGCCTCGACCGTCGCGCGCACCCGCGGAGCCTCCGCCAGCGAGCTGCTCGATTCCGCGCGGGCGCGCCTGCGGGCGCTGATGGCGGGCGGCGCGACCACGGTCGAGATCAAGTCGGGCTACGGCCTCGACACGGCGAGCGAGATGCGGCTGCTCAACGTCGCCAAGTCGCTCGGCAAGTCGGAGCCGGTGCGCGTCGTCCCGACCTTGCTGGCGCTTCATGCCCTTCCTGCCGAATATCGCGACCGGCGCGATGAATATGTCGCGATGGTCGCCGACGAGATGGTCCCGGCCGTCGCCCGCGCCGGCCTCGCCACCAGCGTCGACGCCTTCTGCGAAGGGATCGCCTTTCGCCCGCACGAGATCGAGCAGCTGTTCGCCGCCGCCGAGAATTACGGGCTTCGCACCCGCCTCCACGCCGAGCAGCTCAGCAACCGCGGCGGCGCCAAGCTCGCGGCCCGCTACAATGCCCTCTCGGCCGACCATCTCGAGCATCTCGACGAAGACGGCGCCGCCGCCATGGCCGAGGCCGGCACCGTCGCCGTGCTGCTTCCCGGCGCTTTCTACGCGCTCCAGGAGGAGCGCCGGCCGCCGGTGCGGATGCTTTGCGACCACGGCGTGCCGATCGCCATCGCCACCGATTGCAATCCCGGCACCTCGCCTTTGCTGTCGCCGACTCTGGCGATGAATCTCGCCTGCACCCTGTTCGGTCTCACTCCCGAGGAGGCGCTCATGGGCATGACGATCAACGCCGCCCGTGCTCTTGGCCTCGACGGCGAGATCGGCAGCCTCGCGCCCGGCAAGGCGGCGGACCTGTGCGTGTGGAACATCGAAAGCCCGGCCGAGCTCGGCTATTGGATCGGCCTTCCCGGGCCGGCGAGAAGGATTTTCGCGGGACGGGATTCCTGAATTCCCCTCCCCTTGATGGGGAGGGGCTAGGGGTGGGGTGGCGTTCGTCGTAGAGACCGGCACGAGCGGAGATGGCACCCCCACCCAAACCCTCCCCCATCGAGGGGGAGGGCTTCAGTTGCGAGGAGCTGAATTGACCGACCGACGCGACAACAGCCGCCGAATCCGCGCCCGCCGCGGCAGCGAGATCGTGGCAAGGCACTGGACCACCGAGGCGGCGGTGCGGATGCTTCAGAACAATCTCGACGACGAGGTCGCCGAGGACCCGCAGAGCCTGGTCGTCTACGGCGGCATCGGCCGCGCCGCGCGCAACTGGCAGTGCTTCGACAAGATCGTCGAGACGCTCGAGCGGCTCGGGGAGGACGACACCCTGCTCGTCCAGTCGGGCAAGCCGGTCGGAGTGTTCCCCACCCACAAGGACGCGCCGCGGGTGCTGATCGCCAATTCCAACATCGTGCCCAAATGGGCGAACTGGGAGACGTTCAACGAATTGGATCGCGCCGGTTTGATGATGTACGGCCAGATGACCGCCGGCAGCTGGATCTACATCGGCACTCAAGGCATCGTCCAAGGCACGTACGAGACCTTCGCCGAAATGGGCCGCCAGCATTATGGCGGCGACCTCGAGGGCAAATGGATATTGACCGCCGGCCTCGGCGGGATGGGCGGCGCCCAGCCATTGGCGGCGGTGATGGCCGGCGTCCATTGCATCGCCATCGAGGTCCAGGAAAGCCGCATCGAGAAAAGGCTCGAGACCCGCTACCTCGATAAACGCGCGACCAGCATCGACGAGGCGCTCGAGATCATTCGCGCGGCGTCCGAGCCGACCAGCGTCGGCCTGCTCGGCAATGCCGCCGAATTGCTGCCGGAGATGCTCGCGCGCGGAATCCGCCCCGACGCGCTGACCGACCAGACCAGCTCCCACGACCCCGCCAACGGCTACTGCCCGATGGGCTGGAGCGTCGCCAAATGGCAGGAGATGCGTGAAAAGGATCCGGCCGCCGTCGCCGAAGCCGCGCGCATCTCCATCGCCCGCCACGTCGAGGCGATGCTTTCCTACAGGGAAATGGGCGTGCCCGTCTTCGACTATGGCAACAACATCCGCCAGGAAGCCAAGGACATGGGCGTCGCCCACGCCTTCGACTTCCCCGGCTTTGTCCCGGCCTACGTCCGTCCGCTCTTCTGCCGCGGGATAGGCCCGTTCCGCTGGGTGGCATTGAGCGGCGACCCGGAGGACATCTACCGCACCGACGAAAAGGTGAAGGAACTGATCCCCGACGATCCGCACCTCCACCGCTGGCTCGACATGGCTCGGACACGCATCGCCTTCCAGGGGCTTCCGGCGCGCATCTGCTGGGTCGGCCTCGGCCAGCGCCACCGCCTCGGCCTCGCCTTCAACGAGATGGTGAGGAGCGGCGAGGTCTCCGCCCCGATCGTTATCGGCCGCGACCACCTCGACAGCGGCAGCGTCGCCTCGCCCAACCGCGAAACCGAAAGCATGGCGGACGGCAGCGATGTCGTCTCCGACTGGCCGCTGCTTAATGCCCTGCTCAACACCGCGTCAGGCGCGACCTGGGTGTCGCTCCATCACGGCGGCGGCGTCGGCATGGGCTATTCGCAGCATGCCGGCATGGTCATCGTCGCCGACGGCAGCGACGATGCCGCCCGCCGGCTCGAGCGGGTGCTGTGGAACGACCCCGCCAGCGGCGTCATGCGCCATGCGGATGCGGGTTATGAGGACGCCATCGCCTGCGCCCGGGAGCAGGAGCTCGATCTGCCGATGATTGCTGAGCCACCGAGCACAAGGTGAGCGGAGCGCAGCGAGCGTCCTTGTGTCGAGAGATGGCGAAGCCGGCCAGCCTGCCGCGAAGCGGACAGGACTGACGTCACGGGATTTACTCCCGTGACGGCCTCGCCACGAATTTCCCGCTTTCCGACCATTGCAAGGCGCTAGCCATCCGTCTCATGGTCGCTTCAATAGTGAGAGGGACGATCATGCGAAAGCGCTGGCGAACTATGGATCGCGTTCTCGCGGCAATACTTGCGGTCGCTTACTGGCTCTTCTGGGCGGTGCCACTCTCAGTTGCCAATCACAAGAGCTGCCGGCCTCAGCCAGAATGCTGGGAGCAAGGAGAGACAGTCTACTGGTCAATGCTGTTGGGTGCGACCATCCTCTTTTCACTGCTCGCCTGGGCGTTTGTCGCCTGGGCAAGGAAGCGACGCATTGACCGGTAAACCTTCGCTTCCGACCTCTTGCCGACCATTCCTTGCCGCTGGTTAGCCCCACACGAATCTGCCAGATGCGCGCCTGATGACTCTAATCCTCGATACCTCTTCGATCGACCTCTCGGTGCTCCGCGACCTCTGGGCCGGCGCGGACGCCCGCCTCGACGACGCCTCGATGCGCCGGGTCGCCGAGGCCGCCGCCTCGGTCGAGCGCATCGTGGCCGGCGGCGAGACGGTCTATGGCGTCAACACCGGCTTCGGCCTGCTCGCCAACACGCGAATCCCCGACGACCGCCTCGCCGAGCTGCAGACCAATTTGATCCTGTCGCACAGCGCCGGCCTCGGCGATCCGCTGCCCCGCCACGTCACCCGGCTGATGATCATCCTCAAATTGCTGGGGCTCGGCCGCGGCCATTCGGGCGTGCGGGTCGAGGTGATCGACGCGCTCCAAGCGCTGCTCGACCGCGACGCCATGCCGCTCATCCCCGCGCAGGGCAGCGTCGGCGCTTCGGGCGACCTCGCGCCGCTCGCCCATTTGATCGCCGCGCTGATGGGCCACGGCCGGATCGATGTCGCCGGCGAGATCATGCCCGCCGCCGACGCGCTCCGGAAGCTCGGCATGGAACCGCTCGAGCTTGCGCCCAAGGAAGGGCTGGCGCTGATCAACGGCACCCAGGCTTCGACCGCGCTTGCCCTCGACGCTCTGTTCACCGGCGAGCGTGTCTTCGCCGCCGCCCTCGCCGCCGGGGCCCTCTCCGTCGACGCGCTCAAGGGAAGCGTCAAGCCGTTCGACCCCCGCATCTCCGAGCTTCGCGGCCAGCCCGGCCAGCTCCGCGTCGCCGCCGCGCTTCGCAACCTGCTCGAGGGAAGCGCGATCGTCGCCAGTCACGGCCGCTGCGGCAAGGTCCAGGACCCCTACAGCTTCCGCTGCCAGCCGCAGGTGATGGGCGCGGCGCTGGATTTGCTGCAAAATGCCGCGCGCACTCTCGTCATCGAGGCCGCCGCGGTCACCGACAATCCCCTGCTCTTCCCCGGCGAGGACGAAGCGATCAGCGGCGGCAACTTCCACGCCCAGCCGGTCGCCTTCGCCGCCGACATGATCGCCATGGCCTTGTGCGAGGTCGGCTCGATCTCCGAGCGGCGCACCGCCGTCCTCATCGACCCCAAGATGAGCGGCCTGCCGCCCTTCCTGGTCGAGGACTCAGGAGTCAATTCCGGCCTGATGATCCCGCAGGTGACGGCCGCGGCCCTGGTCTGCGAAAACAAGTCGCTCGCTTTCCCGGCAAGCGTTGATTCCATCCCGACCTCGGCCGGGCAGGAGGACCATGTGTCGATGGCGCCGATCGCGGCCCGCAAGGCCGGCCAGATCGCGCGCAACGCCGCCGGCGTCGTCGCCGTTGAGCTGATCGCCGCCGCGCAAGGTGTCGACCTCCACGCCCCGCTCGAGACCAGCGCGGCACTTCGGGAGATCCATTCGAAGGTGCGCGAAATCACCCCGCGTTTCACCTCCGACCGATATTGGGCGGACGACATGGCGGCGCTGCGGCAGTCGGTCTTGAGCGGGAGCTTCGGCTTCTTCGCCGCCGAGCCGGCCTAGCCGCCGACCCGCGTCCAGCGTTGCTCGCGGCAGATCAATCCGGCAACGGCGCAGCCCTTCACCACCATGGTATTGGGTCCGACCTGGTGGACGGTGGCGGAGCCGCGAATGTTGCGCTTGGGCTCGTAGGCGCGTCCCTTGTAGACGCCGCCGCCTTGTGGCCGCATGTCGCTCAGCACCGTCGTTCCCGGGGTCGCCCCTTCGCGGCGGTTGTTGTCGCTGGCCCAGTGGACCTTCCCGCACCAGGCTTCGCCGCAACGCTCGACCGCGACGATCACGCTGCGCTTGGCATTGGCCCAGCGCCCCTCGAGCGTCGTCTGGCTGGACGCGGCCGCGGGTGCGGCGGCAGTCGCCGCCAGCGCTGCAATGTTCGTCAGGATCAGTCTCATGGGCGCAGCGAATAAACAGGCAATGTGGCGGGAATCGTTCGCAAACTTTGCTCTCAGATGAACGGCCTAGTGAAAGTCGCGGCTTTTGGGGATGATCTCCGCGTCGCGCGGGTGGCGTCCAGCCGGCGGGCGCCAGCTTCCCGGAGCATCGCCTTGAGCGAGGGTCGACGGCATCGCCTCGTCGCTGAGATGCCGAAGCATGGGCGTGTCGTCCTCAAGCCGGCGGGCGACGACGTGGATCACCTCACTCTCGGGGTCCCGTTGCACGATCCCGTGCACCGCCATCAGCCGCGCGCCCATGACGATCTTGCGCTGCTTGGCGAACACGTCGGGCCAGATGACGAGGTTGGCGACCCCGGTCTCGTCCTCGAGGGTGATGAACACCACGCCCTTGGCGCTGCCCGGCCGCTGGCGGATCAGGACCACCCCGGCGATCGACAATCTTTTGCCGTCCTTGAGCGACTGGAGCTGCTCGGCGGTGACGAATCCCCTGCCCGCATAATGCTGCCGCAGGAATTGCATCGGATGGGCTTTCAGGGAGAGCCGCAGGGTCTGGTAGTCGCTGACCACATGCTCGGACAGGCGCATCGCCGGCAGCCGCGCCGGATCGGTTTCGACCCCTTCGTCGCGAGTGTCGGCGGCGGCGAACAAGGGCAGGTCCGGGGCGCTCTTGAGCGCCCTTGAATCCCACAGCGCCGCCCGGCGGTCGAGGCCCATCGAGCGGAAGGCGTCGGCGGCGGCGAGCCGCTGGATGGCGTGCACCGGCACATGGCCGCGGCTGCGCAATTCCTCGACCGTGCGATAGGGCCTTGTCCCGCGGGCGATCACCAGCCGCTCCCCCGCCTCGCGGTGCAGCCCGTCGACCTGGCGCAGGCCGAGGCGGAGCGCCACCTTCCCCTCCCCTTCAGGGGAGGGGATCGAGGGGTGGGGCGGTCTCGCACCCCCACCCCGCTCAGTTGCACTGAGATGCCCCTCCCCTGAAGGGGAGGGGATGGGCTCCAGCGTGCAATCCCATTCGCTGGCATTGACATCGACCTCGCGCATCTCGACCCCATGCTCGCGCGCATCGCGGACGATCTGGGCCGGCGCGTAGAAGCCCATCGGCTGCGAATTGAGCAAGGCGCAGGCGAAAGCCGCCGGATATTTCCACCTCAGCCAGCTCGATACATAGACGAGGTGGGCGAAGCTCGCCGCGTGGCTTTCGGGAAAGCCGTACTCACCGAAGCCCTTGATCTGGTCGAAGCACCGCTGGGCGAAATCCTCGTCGTAGCCGCGCTCGACCATCCGCCCGACCATCTTGTCCTGGAGAAGCGCGATCGTGCCCTTGGAGCGGAAGGTCGCCATCGCCTTGCGCAACTGGTTGGCCTCGGCGGCGCTGAATTTCGCCGCGTCGATGGCGATCTTCATCGCCTGCTCCTGGAAGATCGGCACTCCGAGCGTTCGCCCGAGAATTCGCTCGAGCTCTTGCGGAGGGCCATGCTCAGGCGCCGGGCAGGGAAAGGTCAGCGGCTCCTTGCCCTGCCGGCGCTTTAAATAGGGATGAACCATGTCGCCCTGGATCGGCCCCGGGCGGACGATCGCCACCTCGATGACGAGGTCGTAGAAGCAGCGCGGCTTGAGGCGCGGCAGCATGTTCATCTGCGCGCGGCTTTCGACCTGGAAGACTCCCAGCGAATCGCCGCGGCACAGCATGTCGTAGACCTCCGGCACTTCGGGCGGGATGGTCGCCAGCTCCCAGCGCTCGCCGTGGTGCTGCGCGATCAGATCGAAGCATTTGCGGATGCAGGTCAGCATCCCGAGCGCCAGCACGTCGATCTTGAGGATCCCGAGCTCGTCGATGTCGTCCTTGTCCCATTCGATGAAGGTTCGGTCGGCCATCGCGCCATTGCCGACCGGCACCGTCTCGATCAGCAGCCGCTCGGTGAGGACGAAGCCGCCGACATGCTGCGACAGATGCCTCGGCATGCCGATCAGTTGCTCGGCGAGCTTGACGGTGCGCTTGAGGTGCGGGTCGGACAGGTCGAGCCCGGCCTCGATCGCCCGCGCTTCCTCCATCTCGCCGTCCATATGGCCCCAGATGGTCGAGGCGAGCGCTCCGCAGACGTCTTCGCTCAGCCCCATCACCTTGCCGACCTCGCGGATCGCCGAGCGCGGCCGGTAATGGATGACCGTCGCGGCGATGCCGGCGCGGTCGCGGCCGTATTTCGCATAGATGTGCTGGATCACCTCCTCGCGCCGCTCGTGCTCGAAGTCGACGTCGATGTCGGGCGGCTCCTTGCGCTCCTCGCTGATGAACCGTTCGAACAAAAGATCACTGGTCGCCGGGTCGACCGCGGTGATTCCGAGGCAGTAGCAGACCGCGCTGTTCGCCGCCGAGCCGCGCCCCTGGCACAGGATCGGGGGCGAGAGGCTGCGGGCGAAAGCGACGATGTCGTGGACGGTGAGGAAATAGCGCGCGAAGTCGAGCCGCTGGATCAGCTCGAGCTCGTGGCGGAGCTGGGACAGCACCTTGTCGGGAATGCCGTCCGGCCAATGCTCCTTCGCGCCCTGCCAGGTCAGATGCTCGAGATATTCCTGCGGCGATTTGCCCTCCGGCACCGTCTCGCGCGGATATTCGTATTTGAGCTCGTCGAGGCTGAAATTCAGCGCGTCGGCAAATTTGCGTGTTTCTTCAATGGCATGCGGCCAGCGCTCGAAGAGTTTCGTCATAGCCGCCGGACTCTTCAAATGCCGCTCGGCATTGGCGTTCAGCAGATATCCGGCATTGGCGATCGTCACTTTCTCGCGGATGCAGGCCATCACGTCCTGAAGCGGGCGCTTTTCCGCGGCGTGGTAATAGACGTCGTTGGTGGCGAGGATAGTGCAGCCGTAGGCACGCGCCATCCGGTCGAGCCGCTCGATCCGCGCCGCGTCATCGCCGCGATACAGCCAGCTTGCCGCGACGTGCCGCAATGATGGAATGGCGCCAGGAAGCCGCGGCAGCTCGGCTTCGAAGGCATCCAGATTCTCTCCCGGCCAGGCGATGAAGGCGATTCCGTCCGCGTGCGCGGCGACGTCCTCGAGGCTCAGCTCGCACCCGCCTTTCGCGGCGCGCATCTTGCCGAGGCTCAGGAGCCGCGACAGCCGGCCGTAGCCTTCGCGGTCGACCGGGTAGGCGAGCAGGCTCGGCGCATCGATGAGGTCGAGCCGGCAGCCGATCAGTGGCTTCAACCCCGCGCCTTTGCAGGCGCTGTGCATCCGCACCACTCCGGCGAGCGTGTTGCGGTCGGCGATGCCGATCCTGTCCATCCCCAGCTCGAGCGCCCGGAGCACCAGCTCGATCGCGTCCGACGCTCCCCGCAGGAAGGAAAAGGGGCTGGTGACTCCGAGCTCGACATAGGGCGCGCGGCCGGCGGGAGGCGGCGGCATGTCCGGCCGACGCACCAGCTTCAGGCGCGAAAATCCGGCTTTTTCAGGCATCGGTCAGCAGCCCCCCTTTTCGTCACCCCCGCGGAAGCGGGGGTCCAGACGGCCGCTTGGATTCTCGCTTTCGCGGGAATGACAAGTGGAGGTAGGCATCATCCGAACAGCCCGTGGACGAACCACGAAGGCGCGCCGCCGCGGCCGTCGCCGGCGATCCCTTCGCGGAAGATCCAGTAGCGGCGGCCGTCGCCGTCCTCGATCCGGTAATAATCGCGCAGCCGAGCGGTCGATCGTTCGCGCCACCATTCGGGTGCGATCCGTTCCGGCCCCTCGAAACGCGCGATGTCGTGCACCTGCCGGCGCCAGACGAAGCGCCGCGGCGCACCTTCCGGGGTGGCATAGATGACGTCGATCGCCTCGGGCCGGTCGAGCAGGCGCTGCGGTCTCCCCTCCCCTTCAAGGGAGGGGGAGCTTGCCGAAGGCGAGCGGGGTGGGCGAGAGGAGCTGGCACGGCCCCACCCCTGAGGCGCTGCACGGCTCTTCCCCTCCACTGAAGGGGAGGGGAGCAGGGCCGGCGCCCACCCGCTCGCCCGCTCGGGGACATGGCTCTCGTGCGCCACCGGCCGCCGCACCTTGTCCGCCCCGAGCTTGACACTCAGCCGGTCGACCAGGCGGGCGATGTCGCCGGACGGGTCCGGCGCCTCGACCAAACTGTCCTGGGCGGCGCCGAGCGGCTCGGTCAGACAAGCTTCCAGTGCGAAGGCGTCGAAGCCGAAGCCCGGGTCGAGCGCCGCTCTGCCTTCCAGCAGGCGCTTGAGATGCGCCGGCTCGCGGCTGGGGATGGAGGTGGCGACGCTCGCCTCGGCGACGCTGCCGTCGACCCGGAAACCGGTCAGCACCAGCCGCCGTGCGCCGAGATGCCTGCGCTCGAGCTCTTTCACCAGCTCCGGCACCAGCCGGTCGAGCGCTTGGCTCGGCGATTCTTCGCGTGTGGCCGGTTCCTCGAGCCTGATCAGCGCTCCCGGCGGCGGCTCGTTGGCCCGAGCGGTCAGCGGCTCGGCCTTGCGGCCGGTCAGCCGGTCGAGTGCGTCAATCACATCTTCGGCGCCGCGGAATCGCCGGGCCAGTGCCAGCCTCGGCACCGCGAGAAGCGCGCCGATCGTCTTCAGCCAGAGCCGTTCGAGCGTGCGCAATGTGTCGGGCTCCAGTCGCAGCGCGGCGAGGGGGAGGGGAAGCAAATCGTCATGCCAGCGAAGGCTGGCATCCATGCCGTTCCCCTGGACCCCGGCTTCCGCTGGCGTGACGGTGGCGGAAGATCGGCCGTAGTGACTGAGCGTCCAGGCCGCGCCAGCGGTCGGGGCGATCGCCGTGTGCGCCGTCAGCCTCATCGCGGCGAAGCGCTGCCGGGCATCGGCGATCAGCCCCTGCTCGCCGCCGAACAGATGCGCGACTCCGGTGACGTCGAGCCGCAGCGAATCGGCTCCGTCCACCTCCACCGCCGGCGACCAGCGAGTCGCCCAGCGGGCGAGCCGTTCGACCAGCGCCGAATCGCCCGCGGGATCGGCGGGAACCGCGACCAGCTTCGGATCGAGCGCCCGAGCGTCGGTCAGCCGCGCACCAGCGCGCGCGCCGCGCTCGGCGGCGGCGCGGGTGACGGCGTGGATGACGGGGCCGTGGGTGCCTTCGACCGTCAGGACGACCGGAGCGTCAGGCGCGCAATCGCACGTCTTCGCCCACCGCTCGATCGCCAGATGGGGCAACCAGATGGAAAGAATGCGCCGCTGCGTCATGAGCAACGCCCCATCGTCCCGGCGGGACCGAGCGTGCCCGGAACAGCTCCGCGTCCCACGCCGGCGTCCCCGGCGCTTTGGGGTCGAACGGATGGGCGACACTCGGCAGGCTGGCGATCCGCCAGCGCATCCGCGCTCCGCTGAGGTTGGCGTGGCCGCCCAGCCGAATCAAAAAGGCGGCCACGCCGTTCCGTTCGGACGCGACGGCAAGGCGCCGCGTCGCGGTGAAGTCGAGCGCCTTGGGGTCGCCCCAGATCTCGCCGATCACGCAGGACAGGGCCGGGCATCTCAGCCCCTCCTCCATCGCCCACAGCGCGTCGCGCGCGTCGCGCGCCTCGACATGGATGATGTCCCGGACCGGCAGCCCCGGCGGGTGGATCCGCCCCGATTCGCGGATCGCCATGCGCTCTTGCACCCACAGCACCGGCTTCGACCCGTCGGCCTGGGCGAGCAGGAAGCCCGCCCAGCCGGCATCGCGGGGGTGGCCGGAAAACAGTTCGGAGAGGGTTGGCTGGATCGGTTTGGGTAAGCACCAGTTCCCCGGCGGAGATGATGAAAACCAGCACCGTCTGGGGGACGGTGCGTTTTCATCATGGTCAGACGCGCTGCGATAGCAGCGCTCACGCGCTGTCTGGGCTCCTGCCTTCGCAGGAGCACAATTCCCGGTCGGCGCGACAGCACCGCCGGCGACCAGGGAAAGGTTCGCAGCCACACGACTCACAACGCTTTTGTTCTACTTTTGTTCTTATCTCGCGAGTCGCGATGCAGAGTCAATCGCGCGACTCGGCGCCGTCCACTTCCTTCAGAAAATTGACGATCTCGGCGACCGCGGCACGAGCGTCCGTCGGTGACATGGCAAAGCCCATGTGGCTCGTCCTCAGCTCGACCGCCTTGTCGCGGGTCGCCTCGGTCCCGCGCGCCGAGGGCGCGCCGACAATCCCATCGCGCCGCGACCACAGCGCCAGGGTCGGCACCGGCGGCTTTTCCTCGCTGTCGGGGATCGGCGGGTCGTCGACCGGATGGCGGGCGACCGCCTCGTACAGCCGCCAGACATTGGTGTAGCGGCGCCGGTCGCCCCACACCGGCGAGCCCAAGGTGACGACCGCGCGCACTCGCTCCGGTTCCGCCCGCGCCAGCTCGCGCGCGTAAAGTCCGCCGAGGCTCCAGCCGACCAGCAGCAGCGGCTCGTCATGCCCGCACAGGTCAACCGCGCGCTTCAGCCGCTCGAGCGTGTCGGCGCTCGCCCCCATGTTCCAGCCCTGCCGCCATGGATGAACCCGGAACCTCGCCTCGGCGAGCGCCCGGCGAAGCTCCGTCGTGTGACGGTCGTGGGCGATGAAGCCGGGGATGACCATCGCCGGCGGCCCGTCCTCCGGCCCGCGCGGGCCCTGATGGCCCAGCATCCGCGGCGAATGGGCAAGCAGCGACTGGATCTCCTTCAGCCGCGCGAGCATCGGCGGAGCGCCGTCGCGACTCAGAGAAATTCTCCGCCCATCAGCTCCTGCAGCGCCTTGGGCAGCCGCACCCGGCCGTCCCCGGTCTGGTGGTTCTCGAGCAGCGGCACCAGGATTCGCGGGCTGGCCAGCGCGGTATTGTTGAGCGTGTGGGCGAAGCGCACCTTGCCGTCGGCGCCGCGGTAGCGGAGGTTCGCCCGCCGCGCCTGCCAGTCGTGCAGGGTCGAGCAGCTGTGGGTCTCGCGATACTTGCCGAGCGATGGCACCCAGCTCTCGATGTCGTTCATGCGATATTTGCCCAGCCCCATGTCGCCGGTCGACGTCTCGATCACCTGGTAGGGGATTTCGAGCGCCTGCAGCAGGCTTTCGGCAAGCTCGAGCAGCCGCGCGTGCCACGTGGCCGACTGCCCCTCGTCGGCCTCGCAGATCACATATTGCTCGACCTTGACGAACTGGTGGACGCGCAGCAGCCCGCGCACGTCCTTGCCGGCGCTTCCCGCCTCGCGGCGAAAGCAGGGCGAGTAACCGGCGTAGAGGATCGGCAGCCGGTCGCCCTCGAGGATCTCGCCCGAATGGAGCGAGGTCAGCGCCACCTCGGCGGTGCCGGCGAGATAAAGGTCGTCATTGGGCAGATGATAGGTTTCGTCGCGGTGGCCCGGGAATTGCCCCTGATTGAGGAACGCCTGCTCGCGCGCCAGCGCCGGGACGGTGATCGGAGTGAAGCCGGAATCGGCGATCCGCTCCAATGCCCAGGCCATCATTTTCTGCTCGAGCAAGGCGAGCCGGCCATTGAGGCAATAGGTGCGCGACCCCGCCACATGCGTGATCCGCGACAAATCGGCCCAGTCGTTCCTCTCGATCAAGGCGACATGGTCGAGCGGCTCGAAATCGAAGCTCGGCGGCTCGCCCTCGCGGCGGACGACGACATTGGCGCTTTCGTCCGGGCCGACCGGAGCGCCCTCATAGGGGATGTTGGGGACTTGCAGCAAAAGCGCGGTCATCGCCTCCTGCCTTTCACCCAGCCGTTGCTCGAGCTCGCCGGCGCGCGCGCCGGCCTCCTTGGCCTTGCGGCCGAGCTCGGCCTTCTCGTCGGGTGACGAATCCTTGAACCTCGCGCTGATCGCGTTGCGCTCGGCGCGGAGCCCCTCGATCTCGGTCTTGAGCGAGCGCACCTCGCTGTCGAGCGACAGCAACGCGTCGAGGTCGAGCGTGACCCCCTTGTCGCTTATCGCCTTGGCGACCGCCTCGCGGTTCGACTTGATGAAATCCAGCCCCAGCATGGCCCCGGCGATGCGCGAATTGCGTGGAGTAGGCAACCTCCGCGTCATTGCGAGCGAAGCGAAGCAATCCAGCCCGGGCTTATGGATTGCTTCGTCGCTTGCGCTCCTCGCAATGACGAGCCACAGCCCGCCCATGCCCTCCGGCCTGATGGCTCTGCTCGACGACGTCGCCACGCTGACCAAGCTTGCCGCCGCGTCGGTCGACGACGTCGGCGCCGCCGCGGCTCGAGCCGGCGCCAAGACCGCCGGCGTGGTGATCGACGATACGGCGGTGACGCCGCGCTACGTCGTCGGCCTCGCCCCCGAGCGCGAGCTTCCGATCATCGGCAAGATCGCCCTCGGGTCCCTGAAGAACAAGATGCTGATCCTGCTTCCGGCGGCGTTGCTCCTGTCGGCGTTCCTGCCGGTCCTCATCATCCCGTTGCTGATGATCGGCGGCGCCTATCTCGCCTTCGAGGCGACCGAGAAAATCCTCGAATGGCTGCTCGGCCACCACCATTCGGTCGAGGAGGTGCTCGACGCGGTCAGCGACCCGGCCGAGCTCGAGGCGCGGCAGGTGTCGGGCGCGATCCGCACCGATTTCATCCTCTCAGCCGAGATCATGGCCATCGCCCTCGCCGAGCTGGAGGCGGAAACATTGGTCATGCGCGCCGCCGCATTGGCGGCGGTGGCGATCCTCGTCACGGCCGGGGTCTACGGCCTCGTCGCCCTGATCGTGAAACTCGACGATATCGGCCTGCGCCTCGCGACACGCGGCAATGCCGCCGCCGCCGCTTTCGGTCGGCTGCTGGTCAAGGGCGTTCCCCTACTTCTGACCGCGCTGACCATCATCGGCACCGCCGCCATGCTCTGGGTCGGTGGAGGAATCTTCCTCCACGGTCTCGAGGAACTGCACATGCTCGAGGAAGTGCCGCACGCGATCCATGCCCTCGCCCATTCGGCCGCAGTGGCGATCCGCTGGATCCCGGGCGTGGTCGAATGGGTCGCCAATGCCTTCGGCGCGGCCGTCGCCGGCTTCGTCGTCGGCGGGCTGATCGTCCTTGGCCTGAAGGCCTGGGCGTCGCTTCGGCCCGGCAGGTCCGCCGCCCATTGATTTTTTCACCGTCAGGTGAAGTGAAGCCTCCGGTAACGGCCGCGAAAATAGAGCAAAGGGTCGAGGCTGGGATCGAAGCTCGCCTTGAGCACATGGCCGATCAAAATGTGATGATCGCCGCCGTCGTGGATCGCATGCCGCTCGCATTCGAACACTCCGAGCGACTCCTTGAGCACCGGCGCGCCGAACTCGCCGCACGACCAGTCGCTCTGGCCGAACCGGTCCTCGGCCTTGGTCGAAAAACGGATCGAGGCGGGCTGCTGGCCGGTCTGGAGAACGTTGACCGCGAAATGCTGGGCGGCGATCAGCGCCGGGGCACTCGCCGCCGCCTTGTGAACGCAGACCAGCAGCAACGGTGGGTCGAGCGAAACCGAGGTGAAGCTGTTGGCGGTCAGCCCGTACGGCCGGCCGCCGTCCGCAACGCAGGTGACCACCGTCACGCCCGTCGCGAAGCAGCCGAGCGCATCGCGCAGGGTGCGCGGGTCGGACCCGGTGCGATATTCGCGGGTGCGGTGCTCGTCGGCCATCCGCTCGGGCTATAGCGGCTGGATCGAAATCCTCCACCTCGCCGGGTGGCTCCGGCTCGTCAGGCCGGCTGGTCCGCGGGCGCGGCTCCGATCCGGCCGACGTAGCGCCGTCCCTGCCAGATCTCGCATAATCCCGCTTTTTTCAGGCTCTTCGCCGCGACGAGCGCCTCCTGGTCGTCGACGGCGGTGATCTTCTCCGCGGCCGATGCGATCTTCCCGGCGTCGTTCAACTGGTAAAGCCTGTATTCGGCCACAAGGCCTCCTTCTGCCGGCGGGGCCGGCGGGCTAGGGCGCGAGCGCCTTCGCCTTCTCGGCCTCCAGCCGTGCGCGCATTTTCTCGGTGCGCTCGGCGCGGTCGGCCATTTCCGTCCAGGCGGCCTCGGACCGAAGGCAGCGCTGACGAACATTGTCGAGCACTGCGGCTTCGGCCTCGGCGCGGGCTTCGGCGGCGCGCATCAAATAGATGTCTCGATCCTTCATGCGGCCTCCAACTGCCGGTTGCGGGGCCGGCGCTGCGCAATCGCGGCGCCGGACCACGACTTAGGCGCTCTGCAGGTTGATGGCCTTCATCTTGCCACGCTGGTCCTGCTCCAGCTCGTAGCTGACCCGCTGGTCCTTGCTCAAAGTGCGCATTCCGGCGCGCTCGACCGCGGTGATGTGGACGAAAGCGTCCGTACCGCCGTCTTCGGGCTGGATGAAGCCGTAGCCCTTGGAGTCATTGAAAAATTTTACGGTGCCGATTGGCATGATATCATTCCTTCACTGTGGCGGACCGCTTGTCGGTCCTCCGGTGCTAGAGAGGCGAAGAGAAGGAATGAGGAGCCGCAAAGCGCCTGTAGACCGTCCGATTGCGACTAGTAGCGACCTTGCATGTAGCGACTCATGCCAAGGATTGTAAGCCGCGGCGGCAGCATGAGCCGCATCGGGCCTCAGGCAAGCCAACCTTCGCTCTGGCGATCAGGTGGCCGAAAACCGGTCGATCGCTTCGGCGAGCTCGACGTCGCGCTCGCTCACCCCGCCCGAATCGTGGCTCGTGAGGCGGAAATCAACGCGGTTCCACACGCTGGTGAACTCGGGATGGTGGTCAACCTTCTCGGCATGCAGCGCAACTCGGGTCAGGAAGGCGAACGCTTCGGAAAAATCGCGGAACTTGAAGCTTCGGACCAGCGCCTTGCCGCCCTCCTCCTTTGTCCAGCCATCGGGGGTGTCCATACGATTCTCCTGTCCTACATGCGCCCATTGTGCGTAACCCGCCCGCCATGGTCCATATTCACCTCTCGCTCGGGCAGCGATGCCTGACCGCTTCTCGCGCGCGCGCGAGCGCGTGCACGCGGGTACGCGCGCATGGGCATGCTGGGCAATTATATACTTGAGTGAGCAAATGCCCATTTCGCCGTCAGATGCGCTAGTTGTTCCGGTAAGCGGCGGCGTAAGTCTCGATGTCATCAACGATCTCCGAGACCGTGCTATGCAGCTCGCGCAGCATGGGCACGACGTATTTGCCCGTAAGGGGGCCAGCACCTCGGAACGCAGTTTGAACATCTACACTTACGTCGATGTCAGGATCGAAACCGAACCCTTCGGCGAGCAGCATCTCCTGCTTTTCAGGGTTCCAATTGGGCGGCGCGTGGCCAAACACAAAATCGCCGTGAGGCGCCTTCCCCCGCAGCCTGGTGTGGTTAGCGGAAATTGCAACGTCGAGCAGGAACCGGTGCTGATTTCCTGCGCGGACCTTGTTGAAGGCCCAGAGGAGGTCATTGCCTCCAGCGTAGGGTTTGTAATCCCGCAGCAGATCGACAAAGTCGTGGGGCAAATCCCGGCATTTTCGTTTGATGACATTTTCCAACTGCGTCGGATCGTCGGCGAATGGAAAGTGCGTGGACTTTGGGTTTTCGGCACCAGCAACGGTGGCCACCGCGAAACACGCGTGATCGAGGGCGGATCGGAGCGCATCGGCGGCCTCAGCGGCGGCATCCCCGATGTCGTCCGGAAATGGCGCGGTCTGCTTCAGTTTTATCCAGATCCAGTCGGATCGGCCTTGGCTCGTCCCGCGCTCCGTGGTGACCTGAAATGGGTTTTGAGCCATAAAGACGCTGATCCCCGTTTCCACGTTCTTGATGTGGGTATCAGCTCTGGCAATCCGTCGCCGGGCGCTACGAAAGTGATTAGCCATGGCCGACAACCCTAAAGACGAAACCTACTCCGAAGAGGAAACTGTGGCACGGCGCGAGGCGGCGCTGAAGCGGATGCTGAACACGCCGCACAAGCCGCATAAGTCACTGAGGCGGAAAAATTTGAAGCCGGACTAGTCAGACGTTCTCAGAGACTCATGGAGTTCAGATAATGGATCAGGGCGCATTCTCTCATCGCGTTCGCGTGAATAGGCCTGCTGGAGATTCTCCACGGGCTCATCCGCTAGACGCCTTAGAAGCGCGCGTGTCGCTTCTAGAAAGCGTATTTCGATCTCTTCTAGAGATGCGCTGCCGACAGAAGGCAGGCCAACGCGTGCTTTGATGTGCGGTCCTGCGATTTCGGGATTAGCTACATTGTTGAGCGTGACCGTGACCTCGCCGCTGATAAGCGTGTCGCCGTTCCGATCCACCCAACTCCGCATGTCACTCACAATCACATCAATTAGTTCACGATCGGAGTAGTCCATTCCAACCTCCCGCCATCGCGCGATTCGACACGCGATGCTGACTCCGCCTTAGCTACGAGTCCAGCGTTTGCGGCGCTCGCCAATCTGCGGCGGCGCTCGGTAGTAGTTAGGCGGCGAGCCGACCAATTCTCCGATAGGTGAGGCGCTTGCCTTCCATGCCGCGAAGGGCGGCAGCGGCGCACTCGCCATCGCTCGACTTGCGGAAGTTGTAACGGAAGTCGAACTCCGCGGTGTAGCGATGCAGGTGCGCTTCGCTCATGTGGTGGTAGGTGCCGACATAGCCGCGCTTGAAGATTGAAAAGAAGTTCTCGGCGCAGTTTGAATGGTCGGCTCCGCGCACGTATTCGCGGGCGCCGTGATTGACCTTGCCGTGCGAGGCGAACTCGCGGCCAACCCAAGTGTAAACATGGCTTTCGTCGCTCATCAGGTGAGACGAGCGATCGACATTGGTCACGATCATCGAGCGCAGGTCGCGAGCCTTGATGTTGGCGACATGGAAGCTGCGAGCCTTGCCATCGCGTTCGACCAAAGAGACAACGACCTTCTTCGCCGCGACGGGCTTGTGGGCGCGGTTCTTGGCCTTGCCGCCGACGAATGTTTCATCGACCTCGACGAACTTGCCAGCGCCGCCGAGCGGGCCGGTTTCGTTGGGCGAGGGCATCATGGCTTCGCGGATGCGGTGGCAGAGGAACCATGCGGTCTTGTAGGTGACGCCGAGCATACGGGCCATTTGGCTCGCGCTCATGCCCTTCTTGGAAGCGGCCATGAGGTGGGTGGCGAGGAGCCATTTGGACAGCGGAACATGGCTGCGCTCCATCACCGTTCCGGTGCGAACCGTGAACTTGTCGCGGCAGTCGCGGCACAGATGATATCCGGCCTGGGTATTGCCGCCCATGACCATCGTGTTGGTCGAACCGCAGTGAGGGCAGATCGGCTCGCCATCGGGCCAGCGCGACAGGAAGATGTGGCGCTCTGCGGCTTCCTCGTTGTGGAAGATCGGGTCGGTGATGTTGATGTTCATGGCTTGCTTCCCTGTTGAGCCTTTTATCCCTCAACCGGCTTGCTAAGTCAAGTATATAATTGCCGCATGCTGCGGTTGATGCGTTTCGCGGTCTTGAAATGCCGCTCGGCGCGGCGCAGTTGGGATGGGAAGGGAGATAGGACATGGCCACGCAGGTTGCCGACAAGAGTGACTCGAAGGGGCCGCTCGGCCTCGACAATCCGATGGGCACCGACGGCTTCGAGTTCGTCGAATATGCGGCCCCCGACCCGGAGCTCCTGCGCTCGCTGTTCACTAAAATGGGCTTTCCGGCCATTGCCCGCCACAAGCGCAAGGACGTGACTCTCCACCGCCAGGGTGAGATCAACTTCATCATCAATTCCGAGCCCGGCACCTATGCCGAGGAACATGCCAGGGCGCACGGGCCCGGCGCCTGCGCCATGGCTTTCCGGGTCAAGGACGCCAAGGCCGCCTTCGAGCGCGCCGTGAAGCTCGGCGCATCTCCGGCCAAGACTGACATTGCCGAGGGCGAGGCCGACATTCCGGCGATCAAGGGGATCGGCGATTCCTTGCTCTATTTCGTCGACCGTTACGGCGAGAATGGCTCGATCTACGATGACGATTTCGAATTCGAGCCCGACTGGCGCGAGCGACTGGCGGACTGCGATTCGCGGCTCACCTACATCGACCATCTCACCCACAATGTGCACCGCGGCCGGATGAGCGTCTGGGCGGATTTCTACGAGCGGCTCTTCAATTTCCGCGAAATCCGCTACTTCGACATCGAGGGCAAGGTCACCGGCCTGTTCTCCAAGGCGATGACCTCGCCGTGCGGCAAGATCCGGATCCCGCTCAACGAAAGCCAGGACGACAAGAGCCAGATCGAGGAGTTCCTTCGCGAATATAAGGGCGAGGGCATCCAGCATATCGCGCTCGGCACCGACGACATCTACGAGGCCGTCGACGTCCTGCGCGCTCGCGGCATTCCGTTCCAGGACACGCCCGACACTTATTACGAGATGCTTCCCGAGCGCATCAAAGGCCACGACGAGGACATCGGCGAGCTCGAGAAACGTCGAATCCTGATGGACGGCGCCCCCACCGAGGGTCAGGGCCTGCTGCTGCAGATCTTCACCCAGAATGCGATCGGACCGATTTTCTTCGAGATCATCCAGCGCAAGGGCAACGAGGGCTTCGGCGAGGGCAATTTCAAGGCGCTGTTCGAGAGCATCGAGCTTGATCAAATGCGGCGCGGGGTGATCTGATGCGCTGTCCGTCATTGCGAGCGAAGCGAAGCAATCCAGCTGCGCCAGCCTGGATTGCCGCGTCGCCTTCGGCTCCTCGCAATGACGCGGAGGCCCGGTGACCGAAGCCTTCATCTGCGATTATGTCCGCACGCCGATCGGCCGTTACGGCGGGGCGCTGAGCTCCGTCCGCGCCGATGACCTCGCGGCGATCCCGATCAAGGCGCTGATCGACCGCAACCCGAAGGTCGATTGGAGTGAGCTCGACGACGTCATCCTCGGCTGCGCCAACCAGGCCGGCGAGGACAATCGCAACCTCGCGCGCATGGCCGGCCTGCTCGCCGGCCTTCCCGACAGCTCGGGCGGGGTGACCTTGAATCGGCTCTGCGGCTCCGGGCTCGACGCGGTGGCGATGGCGGCCCGGGCGATCCGCGGCGGCGAATCCGACCTCATCATCGCCGGCGGCAGCGAGAGCATGAGCCGCGCGCCGTTCGTCATGCCCAAGGCGGAGAGCCCGTTCGACCGCCGCGCCGAAATCTATGACACGACTATCGGCTGGCGGTTCGTCAACCCGAAGATGAAGCATGCTTACGGCGACGACACCATGCCGAGCACGGCCGAGAACGTCGCCGAGGAGTATCAGATCACCCGCGACGACCAGGACGCCTTCGCGCTGCGCAGCCAGGAGAAGACGGCGAAAGCCCAGTCGAATGGGCGCCTCGCGGCCGAAATCGTCGCCGTCGAGATCGCGCAGCGCAAGGGCGATCCCATCGTGGTCGACAGGGACGAGCATCCGCAGCTTACCAGCCTCGACAAGCTTGCCGCGCTGAAGCCGATCGTCCGCAAGGACGGCACGGTGACCGCCGGCAATGCCAGCGGAGTCAACGACGGCGCCGCCGCGCTGATCATCGCCAGCGAGGAAGCCGCGAAGCGCAATGGGCTGGCGCCCCGGGCGCGGGTGATCGGCGGCGCGGTTGCCGGCGTCCCGCCGCGGATCATGGGCATCGGTCCGGCGCCGGCGTCGGAGAAACTGATGAAGCGGCTCGGCCTTTCGATCGGCGACTTCGACGTCATCGAATTGAACGAGGCGTTCGCCGCCCAGGCGCTTGCCGTCACTCGCCGGTTCGGGCTCGCGGATGATGCTCGCAGTGTAAACCCTAACGGTGGCGCCATTGCCCTCGGCCACCCGCTCGGCATGTCAGGAGCGCGGCTGGCGTTGACGGCGACGGAGGAGCTTTGCCGCAACGGCGGGCGCTATGCGCTCGCCACCATGTGCATCGGCGTCGGCCAGGGAATCGCTTTGGCGCTGGAGCGTGTGTGATGGACGAGAAGGAGATTTGGGCGCTTCTCAAGGGCGTTCCGGACCCGGAAATCCCGGTGGTGTCCGTCGTCGACCTCGGCATTGTCCGCGAAGTGGCGAAGGACAAGGTGCGGATCACCACCACTTACTCGGCTTGCCCGGCGAGCGCGGTGATCGAGCAATCGATCCGCGAGGCGCTCGACGCCGCCGGCTATGGCCATGTGAAAATCGAGACCGCCATGTCGCCGGCCTGGTCGACCGATTGGATCAGCGAAGAAGGCCGCGAGGCGCTCAAGCGCTATGGAATCGCTCCGCCCGAGCTCGCCCAAACTGCGACCTGCCCCCAGTGCGGATCGACTGACACCGAGCAGGTCAGCCGCTTCGGCTCGACTCCGTGCAAGGCGCAATGGCGCTGCAAATCATGCCTCGAGCCGTTCGATCGCTTCAAATGCCACTGACCGAGCGAGCGCCTCTCGTCATTCCGGCGAAAGAGGGAATCCCTCGCCGCACTGGGCCCGGTGCAGCAATTTGTGGTCGGCGAGCACCAGCGCGACCATCGCCTCGACCACCGGCGCTCCACGGACCGCGACGCAGGGGTCGTGGCGGCCCTTGCCGCCAATGCTCGACGTCGGCTTGAACGCTGCTCGGACGACAATCGGCTTTCCCGCGGCAATGCCGCCGTCGATGCCGCTCGAGCGCATGCCTTGCGCATTCTCGGTGCCCTTGAGTCGGGCGGCGGCGAAGCCCTCGCCGATCTCGACCCCCTTGACGGCATTGATGCCCATGCAGGCCGCGGCGAGCTCGGCATCGAGCTTCGCATAGACCGGCGCTCCCCATCCGGCCCGCACTCCGGTTGCAATGCATTCGACGATCCCTCCGAGCGAATCGCCTTGCTCGCGCGCCTCGTCGAGCATCGCCTCCCAGCGGCCGGGGTCCGTCTCGCCGCCGATCTCGACCAGCCGGGCGGCGACCGTCGCCTCTGGGATCACCAGCCGCGCCACCGCGCCAGCCGCGACCCGCGCCGCCGTCTCCCTGGCCGATGCGCGTCCGCCGCCGCGTGGGTCGCGAATGCCGTATTTGGCCTGATAGACGAAGTCGGCGTGGCCGGGGCGGAACGGCGCGTCGGCATAGTCGCCCGGACGCGCGTCGACATTGTCGATGACGAGGCTGATCGGGGTGCCGGTCGTGCGTCCCTCATAGGTGCCGGACAGGATCCGCACCCTGTCCGGCTCCTGCCTCGGGCTGGTGTGGCGCGACAGGCCGGGGCGCCTTTTGTCCAGCCACTGTTGTACCCAGGCTTCGTCGAGCTCCAGCCCAGGCGGGCAACCGTCGACGACTGCGCCAATCGCGGGCCCGTGGCTTTCGCCCCAGGTCGTCACCCGAAGCAGATGGCCGAAGCTATTCCAACTCATCGAGCTCGGCGCCGATCGCGCCCATCACCTCGACGAAATTCGGGAAGCTTGTGGCGATCATCTCGGCCCTCTCTACCGTCACCGGCGCCTGCGCGGCCAGCCCCACAACCGCGAACGCCATGGCAATGCGATGGTCGCCGCGGCTGTCGATCGCCACTCCGCCGCGGGCGCCGCCGCGACCGCCGACGATGAGCGCGCCGCCTTCGACGCTGGCATCGATGCCGCAGGCGGTCAGGCCTCGGACCATCGCCGCTTTCCGGTCACTTTCCTTGTAGCGCAGTTCGGCGAGGCCCTCGATCCGCGTCTCGCCGCGAGCGAAGGCGGCAATCACCGCAAGCGCCGGGATCTCGTCGATCATCGACGGGATTTCCTCGGCGGCGAAGTCGGTGGCGAACAAGGGCGCATGGCGAACCTGCACGTCGCCGATCGTCTCGCCGCACCGGCCGCGAATGTTTGCGAGCTGCAGGTCTGCGCCCATGCGCTGCAGCGCCATCAGGAACCCCGATCGCAGCGGATTGAGAAGCACGTCCTTCACCGTCACTTCGGAACCCGGAACGATCGCCGCCGCTGCCAGCGCGAAGGCGGCCGATGAAGGGTCGGCCGGAATGATCACGTCGGTGCCGACCACACGCCGATTCGGCGCGAGCCGGACCACACCGCCGTCCGAATCGACGCCGGCGCCGAACTGGCGAAGAAGGATTTCGGTGTGGTCGCGGGTCGGCAGCGGCTCGACGATCTCGACCGAGCCCTCGGCCCTTAGACCGGCCAGCAGCAGGGCCGACTTGACCTGCGCCGACGACGGCAAATTGTGGTGGCAGGTGCCGCGCAATGTGCCGCCATGCAGGGTGAGCGGCAACGTCTCGCTACCTTCGAAGCGCGCGCCCATTGCCGTAAGCGGCCGCGTCAGCCGGTCCATCGGCCGGCGGAGGAGCGATGCATCGCCGGTGAACGTCGCGGTGAGCGGGAAGCCGGCAGCAGCGCCAATGAGCAGCCTCGCCGCGGTGCCGCTGTTGCCGCAATCGATCGGTGCGGCCGGCGAGCGCCAATTGCCGCCAGCCACTCGCCATTGGCCGGGAGCGCGACGTTCGACTGATATCCCAAAGCTTTGCAGCGCCGCGACCGTGCGCAGCACGTCGCCGGCCTCGAGCAGGCCGTCGATCCTCGTCTCGCCGTCGGCCAGACCGCCGAGGATCAGCGCCCGGTGCGAAATCGACTTGTCCGGCGGGATCGCGACATCGCCGCTGAGCGGACCGGAAGGGGAGGCGATCAGCTGCATTCGTCCGACTGGTTTGCTAGTGGCGGAGCGGGAGGGATTCGGAGTTGTAGAGGAAAGTTAGGCGGGCAGAGGAATCCGCTCCCACACACACTCCCCCATCGGTGCTGCATTGGAAAGATCAAGAGCCCAACGTTGCTGACCCCAATGTTACACTGTTGGCCCGCATCCTCGTAATTCGCCGTGGGACAATGCCCGTCACACTCTTGAGAACGACGCCGCCGAAAATGGGCAGGTGAGCCGTCCGTATCGGTTTGCGCCAGCTTCCTTTCACCTGCTCATGGTAGCGCCTAGCCGCTTCCTCAAAGGTCGGCAGAGCGGTTCTGACCCTCTTCCATTCAACCGATGGGTCTAGACCCTCCTTGGCCATCCTCCGGCCATCAGCAGCCTTTTCACGAGCCTGTTGGAGCGAAAGCACGTCTGTTGAGCCGAGGCCAAAATCTCGCCTTCGGCCATCAACCTGAACTCGTAGAACCCACGATTTTGAGCCGCTGGGGCTTACAAGGAGGTAAAGGCCTTTCCCATCGCCATGGCGACCAGGCTTCGCATTCTTGATATGGAACGGCGTGAGCTTCGCCACTCATCTTCTCCCTCAACCTATCCCACACTTTATGTGCAATAGGGTGAGACAGCAAGAAACGCTTTGAACGCTAAAAGTGGCCGATTTTCGGGATAAACTGGCGATTCTGAAATAGGCTGAAACGTGCAGAAACATAGTGGTGGCGGAGCGGGAGGGATTCGAACCCTCGATACGGCTCTTCACCGTATACTCACTTTCCAGGCGAGCGCCTTCGACCACTCGGCCACCGCTCCGCAATCCGCTGGAAACAGCGCATCTAGGGTTCCCCGTCGCCGTGGGCAAGGCTGGTGCGGTTGCCGCTCGGCCGCCGCCGCCCTACGGGCGCTGAGGTCATGGACGCGAAGGAAATGCGCCGTTTTGCCGCCGCCCCCTCGGCCGCGGAGATGGAGGCCATTGCCCGCCGGACGATGAATTCGCTGCCCGAACCATTCGCCGAGCACCTGCGCGACGTCGTCTTGTTGATCGAGGACTTCGCCGACGAGGAGACCCTAAAGGCGATGGACATCGACGACCCGTTCGAGCTGACCGGCATCTACGAGGGCTTGCCGATTACCGAGAAGAGCGTCGATCATTCCGGCACCCTGCCCGACCGAATCCGTTTGTTTCGCCGGCCGATCCTCGACGAATGGATTGTCGGCGAGGACAGCCTCGAGCACCTCGTCGCCCATGTCCTGATCCACGAGGTCGGCCATCATTTCGGACTGTCCGACGAAGACATGCACGCGCTCGAGGACAGCGTCGCATGAGCGAGCTGCTGCGGCTGAGCGGAGTGACTCTGCGCCGCGGCGGCCGGCTGCTGACCGAGGGGCTCGACCTCCGACTCGCCGCCGGCGAGGCCCTGCATCTCTCGGGACCTAACGGCAGCGGCAAGTCCAGCCTGATTCGACTGATCGCCGGGCTGCTCCGGGCGGAATCTGGGGAGGTCGCGAGCGTGGAGGCGGCGCTTGCGGACGATGCCCTCGCGCTCGACGGCGAACTCTCGCTTGGTCGGGCGATCGGCTTCTGGGCCCGGCTGGCCGGCAAGATTGATCGACTTGAGGAAGCGATGGAGGCGGTCGGAATTGCCCACCTCGCCGACGTCCCAGTGCGGCTGCTCTCGGCTGGACAGGCGAAACGGGCATCGCTCGCCCGGGTGGCGGCATCGAGCGCCCGCTTGTGGCTGCTCGATGAGCCGTTGAACGCGCTCGACAGCGACGGCGTCGCCCGCCTCGATGCGCTGATCGGCCGGCATCGCGCCTCCGGCGGAGCAGTGGTCGCAGCCTCTCATTCGGCGCTCGGCGGCGACTGGCGCCGGCTGGAGCTCGGCAAGTGATTATCATGCTGATCGCCCGCGACGCCCGCCGCTCGATCGGCGGCGCAGCCTGGCTGCCGGTCGCATTCTTCCTGCTGGTCGCGACCCTCGTGCCCTTCGCGGTCGGGCCGGACCCACGGCTGCTCGAGCGCATCGGCGGCGGCGGCTTGTGGATCGCGGCTCTGACCGCCGCCCTGCTTCCGGTCGAACGGCTGGTCGAGCCCGACCGCGCGAACGGTGTCCTCGACCAGCTCGCGCTTCACGGAATCAGCGAGGAAATCGTCGCGGCTGCCAAGATCATCGCGCACTGGCTGACCTTCGCGCCTCTGTTGCTGGTCGCTTCGGTTCCAGGTGCGCTGGTCCTCGGCCTTGACGGTGGCGGTCTCGTCAGGGCGATGGTCAGCCTGGCCGTCGGCACTCCCGGCCTTGCAGCGCTGGCGGTGGCGGTCGCGTCGCTGACCGCAGGCTTGCCGCGCTCGGGAGCGCTAGCGGGCCTGCTGCTACTGCCGCTGGCCGTGCCGCTGCTGATCTTCGGGGCCGCGGCGGCGGGAGGGGGCGGATCGGGGCCGCTTTTGCTCGAGACTGCAACGTCGCTTCTGATCGTCGCCGGAGCGCCCTTCGTCGCTGGCGCGGCGATCCGCGCCGGTCGAACCTAGTCTTTCGACCACCGCGCGAAGATCGCCGTCGGCAGCAGCAGCCCGCGGGCCTCCTCGCGCACCGCCATCTCGCCCGCTTCGACCCTCCCGCCGAGGTCGGACAGCGTCCGGCTGACCAGCTCGCCGATCGCCAGCGCCGACATGCGCACCGCATAGACGGTCAGCACCAAAAAGCGGCTGTTCTCGTCGAGCAGCCGACGGCAGTCGGCAAGCAAAGGGGCGAGATGCTCCTCGAGCCGCCACACCTCCCCCTCGGGCCCGCGGCCGAACTTGGGCGGGTCGAGCAGGATTCCGTCGTAGCGGCGGCCGCGGCGGACCTCGCGGGCGGTGAACTTGGCGGCATCGTCGACGATCCAGCGGATTGGCCGCTCGGCGAGCCCGGACAGAGCGGCATTGGCCTTGCCCTGCTCGACCGACTTTTTCGACGCGTCGACATGGACGAGCCGTGCCCCGGCTTCGCTCAAAAGCAGGCTGCCGACGCCGGTGTAGCCGAACAGGTTGAGGATGTCGGCGTCCCCCGCGCGCTCCCGCATCCAGTTCCATTGCGGCGCCATGTCGGGGAAGAAGGCGAGGTGGCGGAAGGGAGTCAGCGACGCCTCGAATCGCACCGCCCCGCGCGACAGCGGCCATTGCCGCGGCACCGGTCGGTGCTGGACCCAGCGGCCGCCGCCTTCCTCGTCGGAGCCGGGGACGAAGGTCGCGTCGGCGTCCCACTCGCCGAGCGCCGCCGCCCACATCGCCTGCGGCTCGGGCCGGACGACGGTCACCGGACCGTAGCGCTCGAGCTTGCGCCCGTCGCCGCTGTCGATCAGCCCCCAATCGTCCCACGGCTCGGCGACGAGGGTTCGAAGCTCTCTCATGGCCGGTCCGGCCGTGCGCTTCGCCAGCGCAGCGCCAGGAAATAGATGATGAGCGCGATGGCGGCGAAGGCGAACCACTGGAATGCATAGGACAAATGGTTGTTGGGAATCTGCTCGAGCGACGGGGGAGCGCTTGGCGCTAGTCCCGGCGCCGCGGTGGCCGCCATCAGCCGGATCCTTGTTTCCCGGTCGGGAGCGATAATTCCGCTGACCGGGCCGCCGGCCCAGTCGATTTTGGCGTTGGGATCCCGCGACCAGCCGACCTCGACCGCCATTCCGGGTCCTTCGGCCCCGGTCGCGCAGTCGATGATATGGGCATAGCCGCTTTCTCCGGCCCGATTGCGTCCAGCGGTCACCCGCCTGCGCAGCGGCTTCAGGCAGACTCCGGTGGCGAAGCGGAACAGGGGCAGATCCTCGCTTGCCGTGGGAATGGTTGGAAAGGCGATTGGCGGCCGGTTCTGCGCCGCCTGGTAGCGCGCGATCAGCGCTTCCTTTTGCTCAGCCCGGTCCAGCTGCCATAGCCCGAGGCCGATCATCGTCGCGGCGGCGAGGGCGACGAGGATCGTCGGGATGATCGGCAGCCGCCGCATCAGCGCGCGCGCCGCCAGCGGAAGACGCCGGTGAGGGCCGTAGCCTCAGGCGACGGCTCGCTCACCGGCCGCGTCGCATCAGTGGGTCGGCGCGCCCCAGCCGCCCCAGACGTAAATCGAGACGAACAGGAACAGCCAGACGACATCGACGAAATGCCAGTACCAGGCGGCCGCCTCAAAGCCGAAATGCTGCCGTGGCGTGAAATGGCCCTTGTGGGCGCGGATCAGGCACACCGTCAGGAAGATGGTGCCGACGATGACGTGGAAGCCGTGGAAGCCGGTCGCCATGAAGAAGGTGGCGCCATAGATCGTGCCTTTGAAGGCGAATGGAGCTTCCATATATTCGTAGGCCTGAATGCCGGTGAACAGCAGGCCGAGCAGGATGGTCAGCAGCAGGCCTTTCTTCAGGCCCTCGCGATCGCCATGGATCAACGAATGATGCGCCCAAGTCACGGTCGTTCCGGAGCATAACAGGATCAACGTGTTGAGCAGCGGATAGCCCCAGGGATCGAGCACCTCGATGCCATGCGGCGGCCATTGCGCCTGGGCCGCATCCTCGAGCGGCTGCGCCATCCCCTCGACCACCTCGATCGCCGGCGGGAACATCGATGCGTCGAAAAAGGCCCAGAACCAGGCAACGAAGAACATCACCTCCGAGGCGATAAACAGGATCATGCCGTAGCGCAGGTGGAGCTGAACGACCGGCGTGTGATAGCCTTCGTGCGCTTCGCGCACCGTGTTCGCCCACCAGTTCACCATGGTGACGAGAACGGCGATCAGCCCCGCAATCGCAATGAAGGGCCCATAGGCATTGCCATGGAACCACATGACCATGCCGCCGGTGAGCGCGAATGCTGCGAAAGCGCCGATCAACGGCCAGGGATCGGGGTCGACCAGATGATAATCGTGGTTCTTGGCGGCCATGAAGTTTCCCTCTTTTGAGTCCGGCTCTAGCCGCCCCGGCCCGGCGTTTCCACCGGGTAGAATGTGTAGCTCAAGGTAATTTCGTCGATGTGGCTCGTCTCCGAATCCTCACGGATTTTCGGGTCGACGAAAAAGACGACCGGCATGTCGACCTGCTGGCCGCCTTTCAGGGTCTGTTCGGTGAAGCAGAAACATTCGATCTTCGAGAAATATTTGCCGGCGAGCGCCGGTGTGACGTTGAATACGGCGGTGCCGGTGGTCGGCCGGGCGGTTAGGTTGGTCGCCCGGTACATCACCACCGTGCGCGCACCCGGCGCGATCCGGACCGTCCTCTCGACCGGCTCGAAGCGCCACGGCAGCCGCGGGTTGATATTGGAATCGAAACGCACGCCGACGACCCCGTCGGCCGCTCCCGGCGCGTCCTCGGCGCGGAGCGGAGTGCCGCCAAAGCCCGTGATGTCGCAGAACAGCCGGTAGAGCGGCACTGATGCGAAGGCGAGCCCGACCATGGCTGCGACGAGCAGTGCCATCAGCGCCGCCGTGCGCGTGTTCCTGTGGGCGATGCTGCTCACCAGTTGATGCTCATCTTGGTGATGGTGATGGCGAACACGAGGATGACGAAGGCGGCCAGCAGCCAGCCCAGGATCCGCGACCGTTCGCGCTGGCGGGCGCGGACCAGCTCATCCTCGGGCTCGGTCATGCCAGCCAGCGGTCTGCGACCAGCGCCGCGAACAAGGCAAAGAGGTAGAGGATCGAGTATCCGAACAGCCTCCTTTCCGCCCGCATGCCCGACGGCTCGGCGGCTCGGTTCACCGCAACCGCCGCCGCCAAGCCGACGAACACCGTGCTGAGCGCCGCCGCCGCGAGGCCGTAGATGGCGCCGGTCAGACCGAGCAGCCAGGGAGCAACGGCGGCAGCGGCAAGGACGAGGCTGTAGATGAATATCTGCCGCCGGGTCGCGGCCATGCCGGACGTGACCGGGAGCATCGGCACCTTCGCCGCCGCATAGTCCGAACGGACGAACAGCGACAGCGCCCAGAAATGCGGCGGGGTCCACAGGAAGATGATGGCGAACATCAGCCAGGGCAGAACCGTGACGTCGCCCGTCGCCGCGGCCCAGCCGATGACTGGCGGGAAGGCGCCGGCAGCGCCGCCGATGACGATGTTCTGCGGTGTCCGGCGCTTCAGCCAGACCGTGTAGACCAAAACGTAGAAGAGGATGGAGACGGCAAGCAGCGCCGAGGCGAGCACGCCCGTCGCCATCCACATCAGGATCACGGAAAAGGCCGCGAGCCCGACACCGAAGTGGAGCGCGCTCTGGCGGCCCATCCGCCCGGCCGGAAGCGGTCGGTTGGCGGTGCGCTTCATCAGCGCGTCGATGTCCGCCTCATACCATTGATTGATCGCACCGGCCGCCCCGGCGCCGAGCGCGATGCAGAGGACGGCGGTGAAGCCCAACACCAAAGGCGGAAGCTGCGGCGCCGCAAGCATTCCGGCAAGGCCTGTGAAGACGACGAGGCTCATCACGCGCGGCTTGGTCAGCGCGACAAGATCGCGCCAGTCAGCCGGGAGATCGGCCGCCGGTCGGGTGATTGGCAGGGTGGTCACGGCGCGGCCTATAGGGGGTTGGAACCGCGAGGAAAAGGGCGGCATGGAAGGTTCAGAAATCCTTCGCTAGGCAGCCGCAATGACCCTTCGAATCATGCTCGCCGCGCTGGCCGCCGCTTTGTCCGCGCCGGGCCTCGCCCAGGCTTCGCAAGCCGCCGCTGCCGAGGACCTCGTGCGCGTCGCGTTCGACACCTCGGCCGGGCGAATCGTCGTCGCGCTCGATCGTGGGAATGCGCCGGTGACGGTCGCCAATTTCCTCCATTATGTCGACAGCGGCAAGCTGAGCGGCGAGAGCTTCTACCGGGCAATGCCTTACGGCAACGGCGGGCTGATTCAGGGCGGCGTGACCAGCGACGCGCGCAAGCTGGCCAAGCCGATCGAGCACGAGCCGAGCGCGAAGACGGGACTCAAGCACCTCGCCGGCACCATCTCCATGGCCAATTTCGGGCCCGGCACCGCCCGCTCCGACTTCTTCATCCTGACCACCGACATTCCCGCTTTCGACGGCAGCTTCGCCGCGTTCGGCCGAGTGGTCGAGGGCATGGACGTGGTTCGGGCCATCCTCGCTTCGCCGGTGTCGCCGACCAAGGGCGACGGACCTATGAAGGGCCAGATGCTCGACCCGGCGGTAAAGATCGTCAAGGCGGAGCGACTCGCCGACTGAGCGTGCCCGAACCGTGAAAGGGCCGGCGCTCGCTGTCGCAAGCCCGGCCCTTTTCGCACTGCCCCCGCCTAGTCGACTTTCGGCAAGGTCGAGAATTGGTGGTAGGGCGGCGGGCTTGGCAGCGTCCATTCCAGGGTCGTCGCGCCTTCGCCCCATGGATTGGCCGGCGCCTTCGGGCCCCTGGCCAGCGACCAGGCGACGTTGACGAAGAAAATCAGCACACCGACGGCGGTGATTGCGTAGCCAATGGTCGAGATCCCGTTCCAATATTCGAGGCCCGGCGAATAATCGGGGACGCGCCGCGGCATTCCGTCGAGTCCGAGGAAATGCTGCGGGAAGAACACCAAGTTCACGCCGATGAACATGATGAAGAAGTGCAGCTTGCCGAGCAGCTCGTTGTACATGCGCCCGCTCATCTTGGCGAACCAGTAATAGAAGCCGGCGAAGATGGCGAAAACGGCGCCGAGGCTGAGCACGTAGTGGAAGTGCGCGACCACGTAATAAGTGTCGTGCATGTAGGTGTCGACGCCGGCGTTGGCGAGCACCACCCCGGTAACCCCGCCGACCGTGAACAGGAAGATGAAGCCGATCGCCCAGAGCATCGGCGTCTCGAAGGTCATCGACCCGCCCCACATGGTGGCGATCCAGCTGAAGATCTTCACGCCCGTCGGAACGGCGATGATCATCGTCGCGGCGGTGAAATACATCTTGGCGTTCACGCTCATTCCGACCGTGAACATGTGGTGCGCCCAGACGACGAAGCCGACGACGCCGATCGCCACCATCGCATAAGCCATGCCGAGATAGCCGAACACCGGCTTGCGGCTGAAGGTGGCGATGATCTGGCTGACCATCCCGAAGCCGGGAAGGATCATGATGTAGACCTCCGGGTGGCCGAAGAACCAGAAAAGGTGCTGGTAGAGTACCGGGTTGCCGCCGCCGGTCGCGTCGAAGAAGGTGGTCCCGAAATTGCGGTCGGTCAGAAGCATGGTGATCGCCCCGGCGAGGACCGGCAGGGCGAGCAGCAGCAGGAACGCGGTCACCAGGATCGACCAGACGAACAGCGGCATCTTGTGCAGGGTCATGCCCGGCGCGCGCATGTTGAAGATGGTCGTGATGAAGTTGATCGCGCCGAGGATCGAGCTGGCGCCGGCGAGGTGCAGCGAGAAGATCGCCATGTCGACCGCCGGGCCGGTCGATCCCGAAGTCGATAGCGGCGCATAAACCGTCCAGCCGGTACCGGCTCCAAGGCCGGTGCCGCCGGTGACGAACATCGATCCGAGCAGCAGCAGGAAGGCGGGGACCAGCAGCCAGAAGCTGATGTTGTTCATCCTCGGGAAGGCCATGTCGGGCGCGCCGATCATCAGCGGCACGAACCAGTTGCCGAAGCCGCCGATCATCGCCGGCATGACCATGAAGAACACCATGATCAGGCCGTGAGCGGTGATCAGCACGTTCCAATGGTGCGCCCATTCATCGAAATTGGCGGTGCCCGGGCCGAGCGGCCATCCCTGGCTCAGAACCTGGATTCCTGGTTCCATGAGCTCGGCGCGCATGATCCCCGAGATCGCTCCGCCAATGATTCCGGCGACGATCGCGAAGATCAGATAAAGGGTGCCGATGTCCTTGTGGTTGGTGGACATGAACCAGCGGACGAAAAAGCCCGGCTTGTGATCGGCATCGTGGTGCGCGTCATGGGCTTCGTGGGTTTTCAGCGCCAGCGCGTCGGCGGGGACGGTGCTCATTGGTTGTCTTTTCCCTGCTTAATTCTGCGCCGCGGTCGTCTCACCGCCGGCTGGCTGAGTACCAGTGGTTGGGGCGGCCGCTTCGCCGCCGGCCGGGGCCGACGCCGGCTGGGCACCCGGCATGGCGCCGCCTTTCGAGGCGACCCAGGCGGCGAACGTCGCTTCCGGCACCACTTCGACGGCGATCGGCATGTAGGCGTGGCGGGCTCCGCAAAGCTCGTAGCATTGACCGAAATAAACGCCCGGACGGTCGACCTTGGCCCAGGTCTCGTTGAGCTGGCCGGGGTTGGCGTCGATCTTCGCCCAGAAGGCGGGAACTCCGAAGCTGTGGATGACATCGCTCGACGTGACGATGAACTTCACCACCTTGCCGGCCGGAATGACCAGCCGCTCGTCGACGGCCAGCAGCGGCGGCCCGTCGGCGTCGGTGCGGAAACGCTGGCCGGGACCGACGTCGCCCTGCTCGCGAAGCATGTTGGAGACGATCTCGAACCCGCCATGGTCGGGATATTGGTAAGTCCAATACCATTGGTTGCCGATCACCTTGATCGTGAGGTCTGCAGGCGGCGGCGAATATTGGGCTCGAAGCAGCCGCATCGATGGGATGGCGATGATCACCAGGATCAGCACCGGCACAACCGTCCAAACGACCTCCAGCAAAGTGTTGTGCGACGTCCGCGACGGCTCCGGATTGCGGCTGCGCCGAAACCGGACGATCGCGTAGGTCAAAAGGCCAAGGACGAACAGGCTGATCGCAGCGCACCAGAACAGCAAATTGTAGTCGTGGAAGTTGGCGCCCTGACGGCCCAGCTCCGTCACCTGCGGCTGGATTCCGCGATTCCCGGCGGGATAACCGATCCTGTCCTCGGGGAGCGCATGCTGGAATGGCACGGTCGCCAACTGGGTCGCCGTCGGATCGCTTTCGCCGGCCGAAGGGGTTCCCGCCGCAGGCGCGTCCTCCTGGGGCGTTGCCGGCGCGGCCTGGGGCGCAGCCGCCTCGGGCACGCCCGCCTGCGGCGCCGCCGCCGCTGCAGGTGTGAGCCCGGCGGCGGCCAGGGCGATCGCCCATCCAGTCAGTTTCATCTTCACCCCGACGATAGTTCTGGGACAAGGTCACCGGGAGCGGCCCCTTGCGAATGGGCGGCCTTATAGGCGCGGGTTTTGCAGCCCTCAAGCGACTCTTCGGCAGGTGTTGAAGCGGGGGTTTGGCGGTCCTATTGCCGGCGTCGAAAGGCAGTTTGACGCAACAATGACCGAGCAAGAGGTTCTGGGCGAGTTCCGCGCGGCGGGCGCATTGCTCGAGGGCCATTTCATCCTCTCGTCCGGGCTTCGCAGTCCCCGCTACCTGCAGTGTGCGCGGCTGCTGATGGACCCGCAGCGGGCCGAGCGCATCGCCCGCGCGCTTGTAGTCCGGATAGCCGAAGAGATTCGCGCGCAGGTCGATGTCGTGATTTCTCCCGCGATGGGGGGAGTGATCATCGGCCACGAAATGGGAAGGGCGCTCGGCAAGCCGGCGATGTTCGTCGAGCGGCCTGAAGGCAAGTTCGGGCTCCGCCGAGGATTTCGAATCGATCCGGGGCAGAAAGTCCTCCTCGTCGAGGACGTCGTCACGACCGGCCTGTCGTCGCGGGAGGCGATAGCGGCCATCGAGGATGCGGGAGGAACGGTCGTCGCCGCCGCTTCCATCGTCGACCGTTCCGGCGGAACCGCAGAACTGGGAGTGCCGTACACGGCGCTGGTCCGCATCGACGTGCCGGCCTACCCGGCCGACCAGCTGCCGCCCGAGCTCGAGGCCATTCCGCCCGTCAAGCCGGGGAGCCGCGCGGCGGCGTGACCCGGCATCTGCGCCTTGGCGTCAATATCGACCATGTCGCGACCATCCGGAATGCGCGCGGCGGAGATCATCCCGACCCGGTCCGCGCTGCGATCGCCGCCGCGAGGGCGGGTGCCGACGGCGTCACCGCCCACCTGCGCGAAGACCGGCGGCACATCACCGACGAGGACATCGACCGGCTGATGGCCGAGATCGACCTGCCGCTGAATCTGGAGATGGCGGCGACCGAGGAGATGCTCGAGATCGCCCTCGCCCACCGGCCTCACGCGGCATGCATCGTCCCCGAGAAGCGCGAGGAACGGACGACGGAGGGCGGGCTGGACGCCGCCGGGCAGCACATCCACCTCGCTTATTATGTCGACCGGTTGAGGAGCGCGAACATCCGGGTCAGCCTGTTCATCGAGCCCGACGAGCGGCAGGTCGAGGCCGCGCTTCGGCTCGGTGCCCCGGTCGTCGAATTTCACACCGGCCGCTACGCCCATGTCCAGGGGGAGGAGCGGACGGCCGAGCTCAAGCGAATCTCCGATTGCGCGGCGTTGGCGGCGAAAAACGGAATCGAGCCGCATGCCGGCCATGGCCTGACCTTTGACAACGTCCAGCCGGTCGCGGCCATCCCGCAGCTCGCGGAGCTCAACATCGGCCATTTCCTCGTTGGCGAGGCGATCTTCACGGGGCTGGACGACAGCGTCGCTCGCATGCGCCGATTGATGGACGAGGCGGCATGATCGTCGGCATCGGCAATGACCTGTGCAACATTCAGCGGATCGAGCGCTCGATCGAGCGGTTCGGCAATCGCTTCCTCGACCGAGTCTTCACCGAGACCGAAAAAGCCAAGGCAGCGTCGCGGCCTTTCACCCGCGCCGGCACGCTTGCCAAGCGCTTCGCCGCCAAGGAGGCCTTTTCGAAGGCGGTCGGCACCGGCTTCAAGCGGGGCGTGTTCATGAAGGACATTGGCGTCGTCAACGCTTCCTCAGGGGCGCCGACGCTCGAGCTCAGCGGCGGGGCCAGGGCGCGGCTTGACGCGCTCACTCCGGCAGGCCACGCGATCGACATTCACTTGACGCTCACCGACGAATATCCATGGGCGCAGGCGATCGTCATTCTGACCGCCCGGAAGATGGAGCCCCTGATTGAACGACAGTAGTGCCGGTCTCGCCGTCGAGCAGGCATCGCCGCCCGCCGAGGACAAGCGCAAGGAAACCAAGGCCTCCGCTCTGTGGCGTGAGGTCAAGGGCCTGTTGTGGGTGCTTCTCGCCGTGCTCGCCTTCCACAGCTTCATCGCCAAGCCGTTCTACATCCCTTCGGAATCAATGATGCCGGGGCTGCTCAAGGGCGACCGGCTGGTGGTCAGCAAATATCCCTACGGCTATTCGTTCGTGTCGCCGACCATCCCCAATCCGGCGGCGATCTTCCGCTCGCTGGTCCTCGGCACGGGCGAGGGCTGGGGTATCACTCTGCCGTTCACGGAGGGGCGCCTGTTCGGCCGTTTCCCGGAGCGCGGCGACATTGTCATCGTCACGCCGCCCGGCCAGAACGAGGATTATATCAAGCGCGTGGTCGGGCTACCCGGCGACACGATCGAAGTGCGCGGCGGCCGGCTGATGGTCAACGGCCGGCCGATCCGCTCCGAGCGGCGGCCAGCGGCCATGATTCCGGTCGACGCCAACGTCCCCTGCGGGTTCGAATTTTCCGGGCATCTCGTCGAGGCCGGCGGCGAGGCCTTTTGCCGGCTGCCGGTGGTCCGCGAAACGCTGCCCAACGGCGTCAGCTACGACACCATCGACCTGGGGCCCAGCGCCGGCGACGATTTCGGCCCGCTGGTCGTCGCCGATGGCCATGTCTTTGTGATGGGCGACAACCGCGACCGGAGCGCCGACAGCCGCTTCGGCCTCGGCCCTCCCGATCACGGCCTTGGCGGGCCAGTGCCTTGGGAGAATATCGGCGGTCGGGCCGAGTTCATCACCTTCTCGCTCGACGGTACGACCCAGCTGTTGAATCCGGTGAGCTGGTTCCGCGCCTTCCGCTCAGGCCGCGCCGGCGAGTCGCTTCGGGGGAGCACCGACTGACATGGCTCGGCGGGCGCGGAGCGAGGGCCACGTCGAGCATCCCGGTCCGACCGAATTCCGCGACCCCATCGTCAGGCGAGAATTGCAGCGCGCAGCGGTCTGGTTTGGCCTTGCCCTCGCGATCGTCGGCATCATCTTCCTCGCCCATCCGCTGCTTCTGATCATCGGCGGAATGATTTTCGCCGTCTTCCTCGACGGCGGGGCCAGGCTGCTAGGGCGAGTGCTGCCGATCGGACGCGGCTGGCGGCTGGCACTCGTCATCATCCTCGGTTTCAGCTTCGTCGGCTGGGTCTTCTGGTATGCCGGCACGACCTTCGCCGAGCAGGCCGGGCGCCTTCGCGAGGTGGTCGACCTGCAGATCACCCGCGCGCTGGCCTTCGCAGCTTCAGTCGGGATCCTGCCGGAGGGCGGCACTGCGGCGACTCTCGGCCAGCAGCTGCTCGGCTCCGTCGGCCGGCTGACCAGCGCGGTGGGAAGCGCGATCGGCGCAGTCGCCAGCTTCATCCTCATGGCCGTCATCGGCATTTTCATCGCCGCCGAGCCGCGCCTCTACGACCGCGGCATCGCGTGGATGCTGCCACTGCGCTACCGCCACAGCTTCTACGTCATTTCCGAACATGTCGGCTGGGCGCTTCGCCGCCTGTTGTTCGGTCGCCTCATCGCCATGGTCTTCGAAGGCATCGCGACCTGGCTGCTGCTGACCCTGGCAGGGGTGCCGATGGCGGCTCTTCTCGGCCTGCTCACCGGCCTGCTCGCCTTCATCCCCAACATCGGCGCGATCATTTCCGGGGTGTTGATGGTCGCGGTCGGGTTCAGCGCCGGGCCCAACCAGGGCATCGCCGCCATCGCCATTTACTTCCTGGTCCAGAATTTCGACGCCTATGTGATCGTTCCCTACATCGCCAAGCGCGCAGTCGATCTGGCGCCGGCGCTGGTGCTGGCCATGCAGCTGCTGATGGGCGCGATGTTCGGGATTCTCGGCGTTCTGTTTGCCGACCCGATCCTGGCTGCGCTCAAGGTGACGTTGGTCGAGCTCAGCAAGCTGCGCGGCGAGGAGCCGCCGGATAAGCCGGGTTCGGCCGAGCCTACTCGGGCTGCGGACCGGCCTGCTGGTCGGGCTGTGGCTCGCCCTGGCCGCCTTGCGGGCCCATGAGGCCGGCGTTGGGAACGACCTGGACGACATGCACGTCGAACTCGAGGTCGGCATTGGGCGGAATCGGGCTGCCTGCCGGTGGCTCCGCGCCATAAGCGAGATTCGCTGGAATCCGGACGACATAGCGACCTCCGGACTGCATCCTGGTCAAGGCTTCGGCAAAACCGGGGATCACCTGGCCGGCGATCATCGGCGTCGGACCTCGCCCGGCGCTGCTGTCGAAGACCGTGCCGTCGGGCAGGCGGCCTTCATATTCGATGAAGACGCCGTCGACCGGCTGGATCATCGCGCCACTGCCCGCGCTGATAGTGCGAAACACCAGGCCGCTCGCGGTGGTCTCGCCGCGCATCTGCCCAGCTCCCAGCCATGCGAGGCCGATCCCGGCGGCAATCAGTCCCAGCAAGGCGAGCCACAGCCGAATGGCGGCACCGCGGTTGGAAGGACGATGAGCAGCTTCAGCGACGGACATTGAGCAACCCCGCGACTGGGGTGAAAGGGAGCTTAACGGGCGCCTTCGCGCTCGGCGCGCTTGCGCTCGAGCTTGCGGGCCCGGCGAATGGCAGCGGCCCGCTCGCGGGCGCGCTTCTCAGACGGCTTCTCGTAATGACGCCGCAGCTTCATCTCGCGATACACGCCTTCGCGCTGCAACTTCTTTTTGAGCGCGCGCAGCGCTTGGTCGACATTATTGTCGCGAACGATGATCTGCATAAAAGCCGTCACACTCCTTTGTATTTGCCATCCCGGCCGCAGCTAAACGGCCCCGGCGCCAAACGGTTCTGGCGACGATCAGCCCAAGCAACACAATACGGTTCGTCGCAAGCATGCCTGCGGCGTTGGCGGCGCCTTACACGCACTGCAGGGGCGATTCAATAGCGGCCATGGGCTCGTGGTGCGACGAATGGTGGGCGGGGAGCGACCAGCAGTGCAACCCAAGCTTTTGAGTTATCGGCAATTAACCTTCTTGCTGGTAGAACGACCGTTCCATAGCGGAGGGGCATGATGGGGTTGAACCGGAGGGAAATGTTGCGTCTTGGCGCCGTCGGCGCCGGCTGTGCGACGCTATCTTCCGCGGCTTTCGGCCTTCCAGCAATGGTCTTCAGGACGCCGCCTGCCCCGGCTCCGGATCCGCTTGCGCCGGTCCCGGCGGCGCCGCGGGGGTTCGAGGCGCCGGGCGGCATCGATCCGCAGCTGTTCGCCCGCGCCAAGGCGGCGCTCGACCAGCACCGTCACCAGATTTACAATCGCGACGTGATCGGCATTACCGACTTTTCGATCGCGTCCCGTGATCCGCGGTTCCATATCGTCGACCTGCTTAGCGGCCACGTCGAGACCCACCGCGTTGCCCACGGCCGCGGCTCCGATCCCGCGCATTCGGGTTATCTGGCGCGCTTTTCCAACCAGTTCGGCAGTCTTGCCACGTCGAACGGCACCTATGTCACCAGCGATACCTATGTCGGCAAATACGGGCTGTCGATGCGGGTGCGCGGCCTCGACTGGTCGAACAGCAATGCCGAGGCGCGGGCGATCGTCATCCATCAGGCCTGGTATGCCGAACCCGGAATGATTGGCGTTCATGGCAAGCTCGGCCGCTCGGAAGGCTGCTTCGCCTTCAGCCGCTCGAGCCACTGGCAGGTGATGCACCGCCTTGGCCAGGGTCGCATGATCTACGCCGACAAGGTCGCTTAGACCACGCCGCCAAACCGGTCCGCCTTAGGGATGGGGAGAGAGGCCCGGCGCGACGCCGGGCCTTTTCTTACTGCGTTCGCCGCTCGGCGACCTTAGCCTCGGCGGCCGGTTTGCGGTCGAGCAGCGCGGCGAGCACCTTGTCGTCGCGCTTATAGATGTCGGCATAGTCGATGATCCGGCCGTCGACGTGGGCCGCCGACGACATGTAGACGATGTAGACCGGCAGCGGCTTGACGAAGTTCGCCTGAACGCTCTTCTTGCTGGCCACCGCGGCGTCGACCTTTTCGGCGGTCCACTCGCCGCCATCCTCAGCCAACAGAATTTTTGCCAGCTGCATGATGTGCTCGGTGCGGATGCAGCCATGGCTGTACGCGCGAGCGCGGGTGTCGAACAGGCCCCGGGCATTCGTATCGTGGAGGTAGATCGCTTCCGGGTTCGGCATCACGAACTTGATCTGGCCAAGCGCGTTGGACGGGCCCGGCGGCTGTCGCCATCGGATCGTCTCGCCCTTGTCGTTCTTCACTGCGACATAACCGCGCTTGCCTCGGACCTCAGGCTCGATGCTCTTGGGCACTTCCCACCACGGGTTGAGGATCACCCCGGTTGCCGTCGCCATCAGCTGCGGGGTCGGCGTCCGTGTCGCACCAGCGACGGCGCGGTGGCGCGACTTGGTGATGCCATCTTCGACCAGCGCCGCGGTATAGGCCGGGACGTTGACGATGATGTAGCGCTCGCCGAGGTCGCGCGGCAGCCACCGCCAACGATCCATGTTGAGGCGGATGCGGTTGATCTTCGCGGTTTCCGACTTTGGCGTGGCGGCAAGCGCCGTCTTCAGCGACGCATATTGCGGGTGGGTCGGCAGCAGGCCGCGAAGCGCATCGCCGATGCGATTCTGCTGCAATGCGGTTCGAAGCAGCAGGTCCTGGCGGCTGGAATCGAGATCGGGATCCGGGATCAACCATTGCTGGCGATCGGCCCGGCGGACATAGCCAAGAGCAAGGTCGTTAGACACCCGTTTAAAGCGCTCGGTTGCCGCCTGGGACATGAGGTCCGAATTGCCCGACCCGATCGCGGCGGCGAGCCGGTCGGGGGTGTAGTCCAGCGGATCCAGGCCTTCGGCACCGATGCCCCGAATGAAGGCCAGCAGCTCCTGTGCGTCCGCCGCCGTCCACGTCGGCGGCGGGACGACGACCGGCTCTGGAGCAGGCTGGACAGGCGCAGGCGCGACGGTTGGCGACGGCATCGCTGGTCCTGGAGCGCCCATCTCCTGGGCGAAGGCGAAGCCAAGCGGCACTGCCGCCAGGGTCGTAAAGACTACAAGCGATTGAGCCTTGATGCGCATGGTCGATGGGTACCCGTTGCTCATTGGATGTGCCTGCCCCTTTTGCCGACAGGAGGTTTGCCACTGCCGTTCAATACAGGCGATGAACGGGATCGCCCAGTGACGGCGCGGCAACAGTTGAGCCTTTTCAGGGGCCTGCGCCAACCAATCCTTAAGGATGCGCGCGTTAATGAGCTGCTGGTCAGTGGGGGACGATCAGTGAGTGGCCGCTTCAGTCTCGACGGCGGGATGATTCCGCGCAGCGTCAAGCGAGTGTTCGACCAGAGGAGCGAGGAGCGCGTCAGCGCGGAGTCCCAGACTGCGGTGCTCGAATTCCGCGGGCGCAAGCACGTCGTCCGCCTGGTCAACATCTCGCCGTCGGGAGCGATGATCATCTTTCCCTTGACGCCGAACATCGGTGAGGAAATGAGTCTGCAGCTTCTGGACCGGGCTGCCGTGAGGGGCCGGGTCATGTGGGTGCGTGACGGCCGCATCGGTGTCAGTTTCGTCGCTTCGAGGGACTAGCGGCGGATGGAGATGAGTTTTTCCATGATCAAGGCGCGGATTGCCGATGCGTCCGACCCGAGCGACCGCCGCCGTTTCTCGCGTCATCCGGTCGAGCTCGACGCGACCGTCCGCGAACTGGGCGCCAACGGCATCGAGGCGCGGGTGCTCAACATTTCGGAGCGCGGGTTCATGGCACAGTCGGACGGCCGCTTCGAAGTGGGTTCGCGGGTCTGGCTGATGCTTCCGGGCCGGGAGCGGGCCAACGCTGTCGTCCGGTGGATCGCTGGCGACAAGCTTGGCGCGGAGTTCGCGGAGCCGATCTCGATCAAGGGCCTCAAGTCCTAAAGTCCCGCAACGCGCTCCACCGTTCGGCGCTCTTCCAACACCTTTCGGCGGCGTCTTTCGCTCTCGGCGCAAGGTCAAGTGGTGTCCCGCCTGCGGCATGCGTGCAACCTGCGCTCGGCTTCGCACGTTGGGGGCGGCGAAGGAAGGATCGAGCGATGCAGACCAATTCGGCACTCCACGAGCCGCGCAAGCCGCACGACCCGGCGGGGCGCGGCTATCATGCCGTCTATCGCGAACATGAAGTCAATCACTGCCCCGGCTGCGGCCGCACCCACTGGTTGATCGGCCGGGTATCAGCGGAATGCGCGTTTTGCGCGACCGCGCTCCCGCTCGCGGAGGCAAGCATGCGGCACCACAATGCCCCCGTGGTGATCCAGCACAAGAACCGCGACGCCCACGCCTGGGCGGCGTGACCTAGGGCGCCGGCTTCCGCCTCACCGGCACCGGCGCATTGCATAAATCGACCCCTCCGGCAGGACGAATGAAAAAATCGTCCCGCCGGTTGGCGCGCGCCCGGACATAATTGCCGAAGGCGGCGCTGGCCGTGCTTAGATACTGGAACTGCGGCCGCTCGGCTTCTTGCAGCTGGCTCGCCAGCCGAACTCGCGCGATCGGCACGTGCAGGCTCGGCTCCTTGTAAAAGCCGAGCGCCTCGGTGCCGCGCGGCAGGGAGCTCATCCGCTCGATACCATCGATCACCCGGCCGACCACGGCAATGTTGCGGTCGAGGTGGCGCGGCGAATGGCCGATGACCGCATAAAGCTCGCCGCCGGTGCCGGTGTCTGGCGACAGGCCCCGCCCCACCCCGACGCTGGCGTAGCAATGGGCCAGGTTCGCCCAGCCGTCTTTGGGACTATAGGCGACAGGCCAACCGAGCGCATGGCCGGCGGCCGGCGCGTAAGGGTCGGAATAGCCCAGCGGCCGAACAGTGAGGCCGCGAAGCGGCCGCGTATATTCGGCCGGAGGCTTCTCGACGACCCCGGCTGGAAACGGCCGGTCGGATTCGTTGTTGCCCCATTGCACGACATAATTGTCCTGCACCCGGTAGATGGCAGCGCCGTCCCACCAATTGCCGCGCGCCAGCGCCTTGATGTTGGCGACGTGAACCGGGGCAAAGTCGGGAGCGAGCTGGATTACCACTCTTTCGCCCTCGCGCACGTCGATCAGCAGCAGGTCGTCGGCGGGAATGTCGCGCCAGGCCGAGGCGGGCGCCTGGGCGACGATCTCGGCCGGAGTCCGGGGGGCCGGCGCCTGAGCGGCGGTGAGCAGCAACAGCGGAATGACAATCAGCGGGCGCATCGTCAGCCTTTCCAATCGGGAATTGCCAAAGCCTAGCCGAGGAACGGCCGCCCCGCTATCGCCGGCGCGATGATCACTGCTACCTTGATGTTGCTCGGGTCCGGAGAGCTCGGCCGCGAATTCGCCATTGCCGCCAAGCGGCTGGGCTGTCGGGTCATCGCCTGCGACCGTTACGCGGGCGCTCCGGCGATGCAGCTCGCCGACGTCTCTGAAGTGTTCCCGATGCTTGATGCCAAAGCGCTCCGCTCAGCGGTGGAGAAGCATCGTCCGGACTATGTCGTGCCCGAGATCGAGGCGATCGACACCGCGACCCTTGCCGAGCTCGAAGGTGACGGGTGGAAGATCGTCCCTTCGGCCAAAGCGGCGCAGCTGACCATGAACCGCGACGGGATCCGCGAATTTGCCGCGCGCGAACTCGGCCTCGTCACTTCGCGCTACCGTTTCGCCGAAAGCCGCGACGAGGCGCTCGCCGCAGCCGCCGAGGTCGGAATACCGTGCGTGGTTAAGCCGGTGATGTCGAGCAGCGGCAAGGGCCAGAGCATAGCGCGCAGCGAGGACGAGGTCGCGCAGGCTTGGGACCACGCCGTCGCCAATATGCGCGGCGACCGGCCGCGGGTGATTGTCGAAGAGTTCATCGAGTTCGACAGCGAAATCACGCTTCTGACCGTCGCCACTCGCGATGGCATCCTGTTCTGCCCGCCGATCGGTCACCGCCAAGTCGATGGCGATTATCGCCAAAGCTGGCAGCCGGCAGCGCTTGCGCAGGGCTGCCTCGCATCGGCCCGGGCGCAGGCGCGCAAGGTGGTCGAAGCGCTTGGTGGCAACGGCCTGTTCGGCGTCGAATTCTTCATTCGCGGCGAGGAAGCGATTTTTTCGGAGCTTAGCCCGCGGCCGCATGACACCGGAATGGTGACTCTCATCTCGCAATTACCCAGTGAGTTCGAGCTGCACCTGCGGGCGATTCTCGGCCTGCCGATCCCCGCCATCGAGTTCGCCGGCCCTTCGGCCTCGGCGGTGATCCTCGCCGATCGGGAGAGTGAGCGCTTCCGCTACGACGGGGTCGCCGAGGCGCTGGCGGTGGGCCGCCCGGGGTCGCCGGTCGACCTGCGGCTGTTTGCCAAGCCGAAGACCTTGAAAAACCGGCGAATGGGAGTTTCGCTCGCCCGCTGCGATACCGTCCAGGAGGCGATCGACACGGCTGTCGCGGCTGCCTCGAAGGTCACGATACGCTACGACGACTGAACCGATGCCCTCCGACCGGCGTTGGCATTGGTGAAAGGAGTAACGATGCGCGCTCACTGGATGATCGCACCGGCCCTGCCTTTGGTCATGTTCGCCAGCTGCGAGGACAATCAGGCGACCAAGCCGAGCCGGCCAATCGTCGTCCGAAGCGAGGCGCAGGACCAGCTTCACCAGCTCGACCCGGTCAACCGCGACATCGGGCTCAAACGCGCAATCCAGGATTCGGGCTGGCGCTGCCAGCGGGTGGACCGCTCTGGCTATGTCCAGGAGCACGGCAATCTGTCGATGTGGACGGCGACATGCGACGACGGCACCGACTGGGCGATCTTCGTCGGTCCCGACGGTTCGGCGCAGGTGCGGCTGTGCCGCGATCTTCAGCAATATGGATTGCCCGCCTGCGTCATCCGCCGGGAGGGCCAGCCCGCGACGTCAGACGAGCCGCAAGCGGGGTCGCGGCCGGCGAATCCCGGCTAGTCGCACTTGCGCGTGATCTTGACCTCGCCCTGCGGCGAGCCTTCCTTGACGGTGACGCAATTGCCCTGGCGGATTTCCTCGCGCCAGCTGCCGTCGGCGTTGGTCACACGCTGCGCCTTGGGAACGCGCTTGCCGTCCTTGATCTCGTAGTTCCAATTTTTCGGGGTCGCCTGAGTGTCATTTCCCGACTGCGCCATGGCGCCGCTCGAGAATGCCAGGCTCGCGGCGAGAGCGATCCCGCCGACCAACAGCATGGCGATGGAAAAGCTCTTCATCACACTACTCCTCATCGTCTGCCTATAGCGGTGCCGGTGTGAATGGACGCTGACCGACAGCCAGGCACGACTCACCGCAGAAAACGCTCGTCGCCAGCGTTTTCTTCCACAAGTTCAGTGATTTGGAAAGGCGCTAAAGCGCCTTGAGGCCTAACCCTGCCGGGCCTTGAAGCGGCGGTTCGTCTTGTTGATGACGTAGGTGCGGCCGCGGCGACGGATGACGCGGCAATCCCGGTGGCGGTCCTTCAGCGACTTGAGGCTGTTGCGAATCTTCATGGCCGGGCGCCCGCTCGTCTCTCGTATCTTGATTGTCAGGAGGTCAGGCCAGTCGGCCGAACCGAGCGGCGCACCTAAGGGGCGGCGGCTTCCAAGTCAAGCTCGCTCCCTTGCAGCCGCCCGCGCACGCGATACTCTTCGGTCTCAACCCGGGGGAGTCGAAATCGATGTTGCCATTGCTTGCCGCTGCGCTTCTTGCCGGGCCAGCCGGTCTGTCCATGGCATTTACGACCCTGATGGATGATCGGCCGCTGGTCCGATCGCTAATCGACCGCGCGCGGCCAGCGCTCGTCTGTATGCGCGCGTCCATGTCGCCCGAGACTCTTAGGGAAGTGCGCGACTTGGCCGAAGCGCAGGCGCTCGATCGGGCGATGACCGCTGCGGGCGCGCGCTGCGGGCTCGGCGCCGAGATCCGCCGGGCGGCAACCGAGATCCGCGCCCGGTATCCGGAAATCCGTCCCGACGATGCCGCGGGTGCTGCCGAGATGTTGTTCGGGCTCGGGCTGCATGCGGAGGGATCTGGCGATGCCGGCCGATAGGGAAGCTTAGCGCTCGGCCTTCGGCTGCGCCGGGGCGAATGCCTGGCCGAAATAGCTGTCGCGGTACCACAGCGGCCTTTGCGGCTGATCGGCGAGAGCACGGGCGATGCGATAGTTGAGCTCGGCGAACCTCTTGCCAGCGCCCCAGTCGATCGGCTGCGACAGATCGTCGCGTGGGCTATGATAGACATTCGCGAGGTAGTGGTCCCACGCCGCCTTTCCGCCATTGGCATGGCCGGTCATCAGAAAGATCGACGGCACCCCCCGCTGGACGAACCGGTAATGATCCGAACGCACGAACAAGGTCTGCTCGGGCATCGGGTCCGGTGAAACGGCGATGCCCATCGGCTCGGCCGCGCTGGCGAGGGCCGCGGTCATGGTGGAATGCTCCCCGCCGAAGGCGATGACGTCGGTGAAATCGTAAAGCAGCAGGGGCATGTCGAGGTTCACGACGCCGACGATGCTCTGCATCGGTACCGTCGGGTGGACGGCGAAATAATCGGCCCCCAGCAGGCCGCGCTCCTCACCGGTAACGGCGATTACCATCACCGTTCTCCGCGGCGGCTGGCCCGAGACGACGAACGAACGCACCGCCTCGATCAGGGTGGCGATCCCGGCCGCATTGTCGAGCGCGCCGTTGTAAATTCCGTCCTCGCCCGGCTTGGCCGGGGTTTCCACGCCGAGATGGTCGAGGTGACCCATCAGAACGACATGCTCGGACGCGAGCGCGGGATCGCGCCCCGGCAGGATGCCGACGACCTGCGGGCTGGTAAATTCCTGCCATTCGCTCGATGCCTGGAGGCGCAGCCGGCCGGGCAGGTCGAAACCCCTGACCGGACCCTGCGTGGCTTCTGCCTGTGCCGCGGCCAGCGATTTGGGCGCGCCTTCGAACAACCGTTCCGACCATTCCGCCGAGAGCGCGATCAGCGCACCGACTTCGGCGGCGGCATGGCCTCCGGGCCCCTTGGCGCCAACCCAGCCGACCAGCGGACGCCCGGCGCGGGCAACTGCACCGGATCGCGAACGCTCGTTGGCCGCGATCTCGATAAAGCCAACCGCACCTCTGGCGGCGGCCATCTCCACTTTTGCCTGCTGCAGGTGGGCCGACACGTCGCTGGCAGGACCGCTCGGGGCTCCGCCCAGCGCCACGACGATTTTGCCGCGGGCATCGAGCCCGGCATAATCGTCCAAGCCGACGCGCGGATCGCTGATTCCGTGCCCGACGAACAGCAAGGGCGCGTCGATCGACCGCCGGGCTTGAGTGAGACTTGGACGGACGCCGCCATCGCGACCGGCAACGAGAGGGATCCGCTTTCCTCCGACGACGTAGTTGATGCTCGGAGGGTCCGATTCCGCGGCCCGGCGAAATCGCACCGGCTGGTACCAGCTGCCGTTGGTGCCTGCCGGCCGGAGGCCAAGCGCCTCGAGCTCGCGGGCGACATAATCGGCGGCAATGGCGTGGCCAACGGAACCGGTGTCTCGCCCCTCCAGCCGATCATGGGCGAGGAAAGCGATGTGGCCGCGAAGCCGGTCGGCGGCGCCGTCGGCGGGCTGCGCCGCACCAGTAGCAGACGCCAGCAGGAATGCGCTGAGGAGGAGGGACGAGCGGATCAAGATCAGGCAGGCTGCAGGAGCTTACGTTCCCAGTCGAGGGCGTGGGTCACGATCGTGTCGATATCGGCAAATCGCGGATGCCAGTTCAAAGTTTCGACGAGCGCGCGATTGGAAGCGACGAGCATGGGCGGGTCGCCCGGCCGCCGTCCCATGAGCCGGCGCGGCACGGGCCTGCCGAGCACCCGGTCGAGCGCGTCGAGCACTTCCAGCACCGACAGGCCCTTGCCGTAACCGCAGTTGAGGACGAGATTCTGGTCGGGCGCCTGGGCGAGCCGCTCGAGCGCCCGCACGTGCGCATCGGCCAGATCGCTGACGTGGATGTAGTCGCGGATGCAAGTGCCGTCCGGAGTCGGATAGTCGTCGCCGAACACGTCGACATGGGCGCGCTTGCCGACCGCCGCCTCGACCGCCACCTTGATCAGATGGGTCGAACCTTTTCCGATCTGGCCGGCGCGGCCCGCCGGATCCGCACCCGCGACGTTGAAATAGCGTAGCGCGCCATAGTTGAACGGATGCGCCGCCGACGCGTCTTCCAGCATCCGCTCTGTCATCAGCTTGGATGCGCCATAGGGGTTGATCGGAAGCTTGGGGTCGCCCTCTTGGATCGGCACATGCTCGGGCGCGCCATAGATCGCGGCAGTCGATGAAAACAGGATGTGCCGGATCCCGGCGGTGACCGCTGCGCCGATGAGCGAATGGGTGGCGACCGTGTTGTTGCGGTAATAATCGAGCGGCTTTTCGACCGACTCCGGAACGACGATCGATCCGGCGAAATGCATGATCGCCCGGGTTTGCTGCTCGGCGAAGACCCGCTCGACCAGCGCCGGGTCGGCAATCGATCCTTCGTAAAACGCCGCCTCGTCCGGGACGACGTCCCGCGTGCCGTTGGACAGATCATCGATCACCGCCACCGGCCAGCCGGCGTCGAGCAGGGCCAGCACCGCATGGCTGCCGATATAGCCGGCGCCGCCGGTAACCAGCACGGGCACTCGCCTGCTATCGGTCATGCAGCCAAGCCCGCGACGAAACGTTGGTTTTTCCGCATGCGCCGTGGCTAGCGGAGGAAATCCATGAAAACCATCCCCGTCGTCGCTGCCGTTGGGGCACTGCTGCTTGCCGCTTGCGAGACGATTCCGGTCGGTCCGGTCGGAGACGCGACCACGGAGGTTTACCGCTCGCATGGTGGTCAGGTGGCCGCTCCGGCGCGTATTGCCGTCGCGCCGGTCGACCTCGCCCGGTCCGGCGATCCCGTCCTGAGCGCCTATGTCGGTGCGGTCGCTGCCGAGCTGTCGCGTCAAGGCTTTACCCCGGTCGGCGACATCGGCATGGCCGAATTGCTGGCGTCCGTGGACGTGCGCACCGGGTCCGCCGGCGAGCTGGCGATGACCGGTCCGGCGCCGCTTCGCGCCCAGACGACTCTCGTTGCCCCTGCGCCGGCGACCGCGCTCATCGTCCAGATCAGCCGACGCCACGATGGCGTCGGATTGTGGCAGGGCCGGGCCATTAGCCAGATGCAGCCCAGGGCAGGCGATCTTGCCGCTCTGTCGATGCCGCTGGCTCGGGCCCTATTTGCGGACTTTCCAGGTGAGTCCGGGCGCACTATCAGGTCGCGCTGATCCACGCTTTTCCAGGGAATTCCATGACCGTCACGATTTCGAGCGCGTTCGACGCGGGTAACATCCGCGTCGTTGAGGCCAAGGGCGATGAGGTCGATCTCGAGATCGTCAAGGACCACATGTCCGACTTTTACCAGTGGTTCCATTTCCGTGTGGCCGGCGGTGGCGGCCGCGAATTGACGCTGCGCATCACGAATTGCGCTGGCGCCGCTTATCCCGATGGCTGGCCCGACTATAAAGCATGCCTGTCGATTGACCGCGATGAATGGGTGCGGATCGATCAGACGATTTATTCAAACGGCGTTCTCACCATGCGCTTCACGCCGCCGACGGACTGCGTCTGGATCGCCTATTTCGCGCCCTATTCGATGGAGCGGCACCACGATCTTGTGACTTCGGTCGCATCGCTCCCCGGGGTCGAATATCGATCGCTCGGCAAAAGCCTCGACGGGCAGGACATCGATTGCCTGACCATGGGTGAGGGGGACCTTCGCGTATGGCTGTACGCTCGGCAGCATCCCGGTGAGACGATGGCCGAGTGGTGGATGGAGGGCGCGCTCGAAAAGCTTACGGATCCGGCCGACCCGATTGCCAGGTCGCTGCTCCAGCAATGCACCTTTCGGATCATCCCCAACATGAACCCGGACGGCTCACGGCGCGGCCATCTCAGGACCAATGCCGTCGGCACCAACCTCAATCGCGAGTGGCACGCGCCCTCCGCCGAAAAGAGTCCGGAAGTCCTGTGCGTGCGCAATGCCATGGACGCGATCGGCGTCGACTTTGCCATGGACATCCACGGCGACGAGGCGATTCCCGCCAACTTCCTAGCCGGCTTCGAAGGCATTCCGTCAATCACCGACCGGCAGCTGAACCTGTTCAAGCTGTTCTCCAGCACGCTCGAGCGGCTGTCGCCCGACTTCCAGACCCGCCAGGGCTATGAGATCCCGCCGCCGGGTCAGGCCAATATGTCGATGTCGACCACCCAGCTGGCGGAGCGCTACGGGTGCGTGTCGATGACTCTCGAAATGCCGTTCAAGGACAATTTCGACCTGCCCGATCCCGATTATGGCTGGAGCCCCGAGCGGTCGAAGCACCTTGCCTTCGCCTGTCTCGATGCCCTCCACGCCGTCCTGCCTGAGGTTCGCAAGGCGAAGGCCGAGCTGTTGAAGTCGAAGCAGCTTGAAGGAGCAAAGGGCTGATGCCCACGCTCGTCCTGCTGCGCCACGGCCAGTCGCAGTGGAACCTTGAGAACCGCTTTACCGGCTGGTGGGACGTCGACCTGTCGGACCAGGGCGTCGAGGAGGCGCGCGCCGCCGGGCGACTGCTCAGGGAGCGCGGCTTCGATTTCGACCTGTGCTTCACCAGCGTCCTCACCCGCGCGATCCGGACGCTCCACCTCGTCCTTCACGAGCTCGACAGGCTATGGCTTCCGGTCGAAAAGCATTGGCGCCTCAATGAGCGCCACTACGGCGCGCTGACTGGTCTCGACAAGCAGGAGATGCGCGACACGGTCGGCGATGAGCAGGTCCAGATCTGGCGGCGCTCGTTCGACGTCCCGCCGCCTCCTCTTGCGGGCGACAGCCCCTGCGACGTCAGCCACGACCGCCGCTATGCCGGCATCGACATCCCAGCGACAGAAAGCCTCAAGGATACCATCGCCAGGGCATTCCCTTATTATGAGGCCGAGATCGTACCGGCTCTTCGCCGCGGCGAGCGCGTGATCGTCGTCGCCCACGGCAATTCGCTGCGCGCTTTGGTCAAGCATCTCTCGAATATCGGCGACGAGGACATCGTCGCGCTCGAAATCCCGACCGGCCAGCCGATTGTCTACGAGCTCGGCGACGACCTTTCGGTCAGCGACCGCTATTATTTGAGCGAACGCCCCGCCTAGGCCTGCAGCCGCCGCCTGGCAGGTCGCTTTGGCGGCTAGGCCGCTGCTTTCTCCCGGTACATGGCAAGGTCGGCGCGGGTGATCACGGCCTCCGGCAGGTCGTCCGCCTCGATCATGCCGATCCCGATGGCGACGCTCAAGGGCAGGCAGGTGCCATCGTGGCAGAACTCGCAATCGGCGATCATCGTCGCCAGTCGCGACGCAGTCTCCTCGGCGCTGGCCTCGTCGGCGCGCTCGATCAGGATTCCGAATTCGTCGCCGCCGATGCGGGCAACGCAGTCGCTCTTGCGAACGCCCGACACAAGCAACTGGGCGACGTAAATCAAAGCCTCGTCGCCGGCAGCATGGCCGAACGTGTCATTGATCATCTTCAGCCCGTCGATGTCGACGAACAGCATTGCCGCCGGCTCGCCATGGCGGGTCACCCGGGCGATCAGCGATTCGAGCTGGCGCATGAAGCCGCGGCGGTTGGGAAGCTCGATCAGGGGGTCGTGATGTGCGAGATGGTCGAGCAGCTGCACCCGCTCCTCGAGCCGGGCAATCTCTCCGCGCAGCCGCTCGATTTCGGCGACCAGCGTTTCGACTCCCCCTTGTTCGACGAGCTTATCGGCCATCGCTCGTATTTCCCCCTTCTCCGTCCGTGACATAACGGGATTTGCGCGTTGTGAAAATTGCCCTTTTCTCTACGGCAATTGCGCCCCGCCGCCCATCTTCCTAAACGAACCGCTTCAATCTGGGGCAGTCGGAACATTCTATGGCAGCGCCGCTCGTCGGAATCATCATGGGCAGCCGCTCCGACTGGGAGACCATGCGCCACGCCGCCGCAACCCTCGAAACGCTCGGCGTCGCTTTCGAGACCAAGGTCGTTTCGGCGCACAGGACGCCGCAGCGGCTCTATGAATATGCGCATTCGGCGAGGGACCGCGGGCTCAAGCTGATCATCGCCGGCGCCGGCGGCGCCGCACACCTGCCGGGCATGACGGCGTCGATGACCAGCCTGCCGGTGCTCGGCGTGCCGGTCGAAAGCCAGGCACTCAAGGGCTTGGACAGCCTGCTGTCGATCGTCCAGATGCCGGCCGGGGTCCCCGTCGGGACCCTGGCGATTGGCAAGGCCGGGGCGATCAACGCCGCCTTGCTCGCCGCGGCCATGCTGGCCGCCGGCGACGTGGATCTGGCGGCGCGCCTCGACGACTATCGCGACAGCCAGACTCAGTCGGTCGCCGAACAGCCTGAATGACCATCCCGCCCGGCTCCACCATCGGCATCGTCGGCGGCGGCCAGCTCGGCAGGATGCTGGCAATCGCCGCCGCCCAGCTCGGCTATCGCTGCCACGTCCTCGACCCGCACGAGCGACCCGTCGCCGCCGAGGTCGCCGCCGAATTCACATGCGCCGCTTTTGACGATGAGGCGGCTCTGCGCCGCTTCGGCGCGGTGGTCGACGTCGCCACCTACGAGTTCGAGAATCTCCCCGTCGAGCCGCTACGCCTGCTTGGCTCCAAGCTTCGCCCCGGCGCCGAGTCGCTCGCCGTCGCCCAGGACCGGGCCCAGGAAAAAAGTTTCATCGAGGCGAGCGGCGGCAAGGTCGGACGCTGGCGCCGGGTCGGCTCGCTGGGCGACGTGCGGTCGGCGATCGAGACGCTCGGCTGTCCCTTGGTGCTCAAGACCCGGCGCTACGGCTATGACGGCAAGGGCCAGGCCTGGATCCGCTCGCCGGACGCGGCCGAGGCATCCTGGGCCGCGATCGGCGGCGAGCCGGCGATTGCCGAGGCCGCAGTCGATTTCTTCGCCGAATTTTCGGTGATCGTCGCCAGGTCGGCAGTCGGCGAGCACGCCTTCTGGGACAGTCCCGAGAACGCCCACGACGACGGGATCCTGCGCCGTTCGCTGGTGCCGTGCGGGCCGGCAGTCGCCGCCCAGGTCGACGAGGCGCGCGCGGAGACCGCGCGGATCGCCGACGCCCTCGGTCATGTCGGTGTGCTGACCGTCGAATTTTTTGCTAGCCGCGCGGGGGCGCTGGTCAATGAGATCGCTCCCCGCGTCCATAACAGTGGGCACTGGACGATCGAGGGCGCCGTTACGTCGCAATTCGAGCAGCACATTCGCGCCATCTGCGGCCTTCCGCTTGGCCCCACCGACCGCGTCGGTGCGACCGTCACCATGGACAATCTGATCGGCGATGATGTTCTTCGCTGGCCGCAGTTGGTCGCCGAGCCCGGCGCCCATCTCCACCTCTACGGCAAGGGTGAGGCGCGCCCCGGCCGGAAAATGGGCCATGTCACCCGCCTCGGCTGTTGCTGTTGACAACGCTACATATGTAGCGCTACAAATGTAGCACAACATCTGAAAGGCTCCGTCCGATGCGCCCGATTTCTCTGCTGTTTCCGATCTGCGTAATCCTTTCCGTCACTCTCGCCGCTCCGCTCGAGGCGGCCGAGGTCGTGTTGACGCCCGAGTTCCGTTCCATCCAGCTGCGCGGCGGTGGAAGCGTGACCGTCCGTCCCGGCGCTTCGCAACGGGTCACGATCGTCGAGGGTAACAGCCAGGTCACGCGCTTCAGCGTCGACCGCAACGGCCAGCTGCGCATCGACGCCTGCGTCAATCGTTGCCCGAGACATTATGCTTTGAGGATCGAAATCCACAGCCCGAGCATGCCCGACGCCGCCATCTCGGGCGGCGGCACCATCACCGCGTCTGCCGGATTCCGTCCGCAGGACCGGCTCTCCGCGGCGGTCAGCGGCGGGGGTCAGATCGACGTCCGGTCGGTGTCCGCTGCGAACCTGTCGGCCGCGGTCAACGGCGGCGGCCGGGTCCTGACCGGCCGTTCGTCGACCCTTTCCGGAGCCGTGAACGGTGGCGGCGAAATCCGCTACGCGTCGACGGGGAAGGTCAGCACCGTGGTCAACGGCGGCGGAACGGTCCGCCGGGCCGAATAACCGGCCGCTTCTGTGCGCCGCAGCCGGAGTGGGCTTCAGGGTCGAGTCTGCGGCTGCTGTGCCGACGCGTCGATGAACCGCCTGATCTCGGACTCGAGCACCGGCAGCGGCACCGCCCCGAGATTCAATATCGCGTCGTGGAAGGCGCGCTGGTCGAACTTCGGCCCGAGCTTCGCCTCGGCCTCGCGGCGAAGTTTGTGGATGGTGATCTCGCCGAGCTTGTAGGAAAGCGCCTGGCCAGGCCAGCTGATGTAGCGGTCGATCTCGGTACGCACCTCGTGCTCCGAAAGCGCGGTGCGGCTGGCGAGATATTCGGTCGCTCGCTCACGCGACCAGCCGTACTGGTGGATTCCGGTGTCGATGACCAGCCGCGCCGCGCGCCACATCTCGTAGCTCAGCCGGCCGAAATTTTCGTATGGCGTGCGATAGATGCCCATGCCGATACCGAGCCACTCGGAATAAAGCCCCCAGCCTTCGCCGTAGCCGGAGAAATAGAGGTTTTGGCGGAACTTCGGCACCGCCGGCCGTTCCTCCGCCAGCGCCGCCTGCATGCTGTGGCCGGGAGCGCATTCGTGAAGCGTTAGGGCGGGGATATTGTACAGTGGCCGGCTCGGCAGGTCGTAGGTGTTCATCAGGCAGCTTTGCAGGCCGCCCCTGCCCGCGGTGTAGTATGGCGCGATCTCGTCCGGCACCGGCAGGATCGTGAACCTTCGGCGCGGCAGCGTTCCGATGGTCTCGCCGAGCTTGCCGTCGACGCGCTTCGCCACCCAGGCGGAGAACATCAACAGCTCCTCCGGGGTTTTGGCGTAGAATTGCGGGTCGGTCCGGAGGTGGCGGATGAATTCCTGCAATGCGCCGCCGAATCCGGCCTCGCGCATCGTCTGCTGCATCTCTGCTTCGATTCGCGCCACCTCCCGAAGCCCGATCTCGTGGATTTCGCGCGGAGTGAGGTCGAGCGTGGTGTAGATGCGAGCCTGCGCCGCATAATATCGGTCGCCCTGCGGCAGGTCCTTTGCCGCGATAGTGGTGCGCGCCCGCGGCACATATTCGTTGCGGAAGAAGGTTAGCAGGTTCGAATAGGCTGGGACGACCGCCTCGCCGATCAGTTTACGGGCTTCCGCCCGCAGGGCCTCCCCCTCGGCCGCCGGAATATTCTCCGGCATCTGCCGGAATGCGGCGTAGAACGGGTTCTTCTCGACGTCCGTTTCGGCATAGGCGGCGATCGACGCATCCCGCCCCTCGAGCGTCACTCGCGGCACCGAAAATCCGCGCTTCAGTCCTGCCCGCATGTTGGTGATATTCTCGGCGAAGAAGCGCGGCACGTCGCGCATCCTCCCGAGATAATTGCGGTAGGCTTTGGCATTGGGCAGGCCCTGCCGCGGAGTCAGTCCCGCCCAGAATGCCGAATCGCTATTGAACGGCATCTCCCAGGAGCGGAAACGAGCCTCGCTGATCGCGTTCTCGAGCACGGTTCGAAGCACCGCTGCATTGATCCGCTCCGAGTCCGAAAGCTCCGCGGTCGGAATCCGGTCCAGCTCGGCAAGCAACGCCTGGCGGAACCGCATCCGGCGCATTTCGGACGCAGCGTCGACCTGCATCAGCCCGGCGGGCGAGCCGTTCTCGTCCGCTTCTTCCGGGCTGGCGCGCCATTCGCGCAACACCCAGTCCGAATAGCGTTCGTAAAGCGCCTTCAGCTGTTGGTCCGCGGCTGACGGGACGGCGGCCGACGAGGGCAGCGGTGCCGCTTGCGACGCGGTAACCTGGGCGCCAGCCGGGGCGGCGACGCCAGCTGCGGCAAGCATGGCCAGTCGCACCCACTTCCTGCTCACGATCGGCACTCCGTGGCTACCCCGACCTATCTCGGCTCGATGACCTCGATCGGGATCCGGAGTTTTTCAAGCTGCGGCCGAACGACTTTTGCATCGCCGACCACCAGCCAGACAAAGCCTTCCGGAGCGATCGCCGCCCGCGCGGCAGCGTCGAGACTGGCCCGGGTCTGTCCGCGGAAGCGGTCCGCGAGCAGCTCGTAATAATTGTCGGGCCGCCCGAGCAGGTCGTTCAGCATCATTCCCGACAGAACTGCCGACGATGTCTCGAACCGGCCGGGAAGCTGCTGGATGTTGTTGGCAATGGTCCGCTCGAGCTCTTCGGCGGTTGTTCCCGATGAAGTCAGGAACAGTCGGTAGTTCTGGGCCAGCGCGGTGATCGAATCGCCGGTCCGGTCGGCCTGGACGGGCGCTCTCACGACATAGGGAACCGCCGCTTCATGAAGCGAAAGATTCCCGCTGACGCCGTACGACCAGCCCTTGGTTTCGCGCAGGTCCATGTTGATCCGGGACAGGAAAGTACCGCCGATGATGTCGTTGGCGCTGGTCAGGGCCGTGACGTCGCCTCTCGGATCGACCGGCGTGACTTGTCCGGCGACAATCACCGACTGAGGCGATTGCGGCCGGTCGATCAGATAGATCTTGGGCGCGGTGGCACGCGGCGGGGGCGAGGCGAACTGCTTCTGGCCGCGTGGAGCCGCGGGGGCCTGCCAGTCGCCGAAATGGCGCTCGAGCGCGCCCTGCACTTCCGCAAGCGGGCGATCCGACACGACGAAGACTTCGACATTGTCGGGTCGCAGCCAGCGCTGCTGGAACGTCACCAGGTCGTCGCGGCTGAACCGCTCGACGGCATCGGCGACGCCGATGCCGGTCGTCGCATAAGGGTGCTGCTCCCCGTAGAGCAGGGCCGGAAGTGCCCGGCTCGCCATCGCGTTCGGATCCTTCATCTGCTGAGCGATGCTCGTCAGAATCTGCCCTCGGACGCGTTCCACTTCCGGCGGCGCGAAGGCCGGGTTGCGGACGACGTCGGCAAGCAGGTCGAGCGACGGGCCGAGGTTGGCGCTCAACGCCGACATGCTGACGGTGCTTCGGTCGGCGGAGCCGCTAGCGGAGATTTGCGCTCCGAGCCTTTCTTGCTCTTCTGCGATTTCCTGCGAGGTCCGGGTCGTCGTTCCCTCCTCCAGCAGGTTCATCGTCAGATTTTGCAGACCTCGGGCACCGGCGACGTCGGCAGCAAAACCGGCGTTGAACGCCAATGCGATCTGGGTGACCGGAACCGCCGTGCGCTGGGCATAATGGAGCTCGATTCCATTCGACAGCCGAACGTGCTGGATGTCGGGGAAGTCGAGCGCCTGCATTTGTCCCAAGGGCGGGACCTCGCGCTTCTTGGTCACGGTGATCTTGTCCGACGCCTTCCCCGGCTTCTGCGCGACGGCCTTGGCCTCCGCGTAGGGCGGGCGCTCGCCGGGCTCGAGCCGAAGGCTGAACGCCGGCTTGGCCAGCCATTGCGACATCGCCGTGCGGATTTCGGCCGGAGTCACGGTCGCATAATTGGCGAGGGTCTTGCGGTAAAAATCGCTGTCGCCGGCAATCACCTCACCATGGGCCAGGGTGACCGCCTTGCCGCCAAACCCGCCAACCTGCTCGAGGCCGCGGATTCGCCCGCTCACCTCGCGTGTGGCGGCGCGGCGGACCTCCTCCTCGGTCGGCCCGTTGGCGATATAGTCAGCGATGATTTCGTCGAGCCGCCGCTCGACCAGAGCCGGATCCACGCCCGGCTTGACCGTCGCCTGGGCGAAGAAGATTCCGACGCGCTGCATCGGGAACAGTCCTGCGCTGACCGATACGGCGGTCTTCTCCTCGCGGACCAGGATTCGGTCGAGCCGCGAGCTGGCAAGGCCGCCGAGAACCGATCCGCCAATGTCGAGCGCCACGAGTTGGCGGTCGAGCAGGCCCGGCATCGGCCAGTAGCGCGACACCGTCACCGCGGCGACGCGGTCCTTCATCACGCTCGACTTGGGTGCGGCGAGGACCGGGACGTCTGCGGCCGCAGGAACGTTGGCCGGGCCGCGCCGGATTTCGGCGAAATATTTCTCGACCAGAGGCCGGGCGGTCGCGGCGTCGATGTCGCCGGCGAGCACCAGCACCGCATTGTTGGGGCCGTATTTGTCGCGGAACCATTCGCGCACGTCGCGCATGCTCGCGGCGTCGAGGTCGGCCATCGATCCGATCGTCGAGTGCCGATAGGGGTGGCCCTCCGGGAACAGGTTCTCGAGGATCTCGTAATAGACCAGCCCGCCCGGCTGGTTGTCGCCCTGGCGCTTCTCGTTCTGGACGACCCCGCGCTGGTTATCGAGCTTCGCCTGAGTGACCGCGCCGAGCAGATAGCCCATTCGGTCGCTTTCCATGAACAGCGCCCGCTCGAGCGCTCCGGTCGGCACCGTCTGGAAGTAGTTGGTGCGGTCGGCGTTGGTCGTGCCGTTATAGTCGGTGGCGCCGATCTGCTGCAGATATTCGAAATAGTCGCCCGGCAGATTCTCCGACCCGTTGAACATCAGATGCTCGAACAGGTGGGCGAAGCCGGTCTTGCCCTTGGGCTCGTCCTTCGACCCGACATTGTACCACATCGCGACCCCGACCACCGGCGCCTTGCGGTCGGTGTGGACCAGCACGGTGAGCCCGTTCTCGAGCCGGAACCCCTCGTGCGGGATGGCGACCTGGCTGATCAGCGCCGGGACCGGCGCCGGTTCCGCCGGGGCTGCCGGCTGCTCGGCCGGCGGCGGCGCGTAAGCGACCTGCGGGGCGGTCGCGCACGCCGCGAGCAGCGAGGCTCCGGCAAGCAGGAAAGTAAGGCGAGACAAGGGCTTCATGACTGGCGGGCTCCGGCTTTTTTGGAGAAACAATGCATGTTTAATGGCTTGGCCCTCGATGGCAATCGCCTTCGACCGGCGCGCTCCAGCCTTCGACGAGCGGCGGTGCGCGCTTGGAACCGCGGGCGCTGACAGGCGGCCGGCGCTCTGCTAGCGGCCGCCGCGTGACCGACTTATCCCGCATCCGCAACTTCTCGATCATCGCCCATATCGACCACGGCAAGTCGACGCTCGCCGACCGTCTGATCCAGCGCACCGGCGGCCTGTCCGAGCGCGAAATGTCCGCGCAAGTGCTTGATAACATGGACATTGAGCGCGAGCGCGGAATCACCATCAAGGCCCAGACGGTGCGCCTCGAATGGCAGGCGGCGGACGGCGAGACCTACGAACTCAACCTGATGGACACGCCCGGCCACGTCGACTTCGCTTACGAGGTCAGCCGAAGCCTCGCCGCCTGCGAAGGCGCGTTGCTGGTGGTCGACGCGGCGCAGGGGGTCGAGGCGCAGACCCTCGCCAATGTCTATGCCAGCATCGAGCACGACCATGAGATCGTCCCGGTGATCAACAAGGTCGACCTGCCGGCCGCCGACCCCGAAGGCGTGCGCCAGGAAATCGAGGAGATCATCGGCCTCGACGCCAGCGAAGCGGTGCTGGCCAGCGCCAAGACCGGCCTTGGGATTGACGAGGTGCTGCAGGCGATCGTCGACAAGGTGCCGCCGCCCAAAGGCGACCGCGAGGCTCCGCTGAAGGCGATGCTGGTCGATTCATGGTACGACCCCTACCTTGGTGTCGTCATCCTCGTGCGGGTGATCGACGGAGCGATCCGCAAGGGCCAACAGGTCAAGTTCATGCAGGCGGGGACGACGCACCTGGTCGACCGCGTCGGCTGCTTCCGGCCCAAGATCGAGCCGCTCGGCGAGCTCGGCCCGGGCGAGATCGGCTTCATCACCGCCCAGATCAAGGAAGTCGCCGAGACCCGCGTCGGCGACACCATCACCGACGCCAAAAAGCCCGCCGCCGAGGCCCTGCCCGGCTTCAAGTCCGTCCAGCCGGTGGTGTTCTGCGGCCTGTTCCCGGTCGATGCCGCCGACTTCGAGAAGCTCCGCGACTCCCTCTACAAATTGCGGCTCAACGACGCCTCGTTCAGTTTCGAGATGGAAACCAGCGCGGCCCTAGGCTTCGGCTTCCGCTGCGGCTTCCTCGGCCTGCTCCACCTCGAGATCATCCAGGAACGGCTGACCCGCGAATATGACCTCGACCTGATCACTACCGCGCCGAGCGTCGTCTATGAGGTGCACATGCGGGGGTCCTCCAAATCCGTTCGTCCCGAGCGTGTCGAGGGACGTGTCTCGACTTCGCTCGACACGAACGGGGAAAGAGAAAGCGCGAACGTCCGCGAAATCCACAACCCGGCCGACTGGCCCGACCCGAGCGTGGTCGAGGCGGTCGCCGAGCCGTGGATCGAGGCGACCATCTACATGCCCGACGAATATCTCGGCGCGGTGCTCAAATTGTGCCAAGACCGCCGCGGAATCCAGAAGGACCTGACCTACGTCGGCACCGGCAGCCACGCCCGCGCGATGCTGCGCTACGAGCTGCCGCTCAACGAGGTGGTGTTCGACTTCTACGACCGGCTGAAATCGATCAGCCGCGGCTATGCCAGCTTCGACTATCACATGATCGGCCACCGCGACGGCGACCTCGTCAAGATGAGCATCCTGGTCAACGGCGAGCCGGTCGATGCACTGTCGATGATCGTCCACCGCGGCAATGCCGAGGCGCGCGGCCGCGGCATGTGCGAGCGGCTGAAGGACCTCATCCCGCGCCATTTGTTCAAGATCCCGATCCAGGCGGCGATCGGCGGCAAGGTCATTGCGCGGGAGACGATTGCGGCGTTGCGGAAGGATGTGACGGCGAAATGCTATGGGGGGGATGCTACTCGGAAGCGGAAGCTGCTTGAGAAGCAGAAGGAAGGGAAGAAGCGGATGCGGGAGTATGGGAGTGTGAGCATTCCGCAGGAGGCGTTTATTGCGGCGTTGCGGATGGGAGATGAGGGCTAGCTTCCGGAGCCGGCGCCCTCCACGCTTAGACCATTGTGACGCTTCTCTGGCTGCGATAAGAGCATGGCACGGGGGTAAAATGGCGAACGAGCGTAAGACAGAATCTCTGGTCAGAGATTGGCTAAGGGCCCAAGGCTATTTTGACGACGATCGTGTTCGCATAGAGGAACAGAAAAGCGATAACCCACGCATCGCCAAGCTCCTGAAGCAAGCCTCGAAAAAGGGCAGCGGCGTCGGCCAGCCTGAGTTTATCATTTCGACAGCGCAGTACCCGGACCTTGTGATCGTTATCGAATGCAAGGCCGATGTTAGCCGCCACCGCAGCCCCGACTTCAGTCAGCCGGTGGCATATGCATGCGATGGCGCACTTCACTACGCATCATACCTGTGCAAGGAATTCGACGTCATCGCCATCGGCGTCAGTGGCGAGACAGCGCAGGAAGTGCTTGTCTCGCACTTCCTCTGCTTGCGCGCGGCATTTGCCGTCAACGCTTTCGTCGGCGACAAGATACTAGCCATAAAGGACTATTATCAAGCGTACATCACAAGCCCTGAAAAGTTCAACCAGGACTACGAGGCTCTACTCTCCTACTCTCAAGATCTGAACGAGAGGCTTCACAAGCTAAAGGTGAAGGAGTCCCAGCGGAGTCTCCTCCTAAGCGGAATTCTGATTTCTCTGCAGAACCGCGCTTTCCGGATCGGATATGCTTCTTCTAGAAACGCCGAAGAGCTCTCGTCTAACTTAGTTAATACTATAGTCAACGAACTCAAACATGACGGCATTGACCGCGCGCGCATACAGAATTTGCGTAATGCCTACGCGTGGATCTCGACCCACACGATACTCTCGCGAGATATGCGAGAGCTCGTCGACTTGATCTCAGAGGTGGATGATCGGGTCAATGGGTTCATGCGAACACACGAGTATTTTGACACGATAGGCCAGTTTTACATTGAGTTTTTTGCGTTACGCCAACAACGACAAAGGCCTGGGTATCGTTCTCACCCCTCCTCATATTACAGAACTCTTTGCAGACTTGGCCCAGGTAAACGACCGGAGTGTCGTCTGGGATAGCTGTTGTGGCACCGGCGGATTCCTCATCAGCGCCATGAAAAGAATGGTCGCGGCGAGTCAAGGCGACAGCGAGACTGTAAAGCGGGTGAAAACCACCCAGCTCTTTGGCACCGAAGTTCAAGACGATATTTACGCGCTCGCGATCAGCAATATGATCCTACAGGGCGACGGCAAGAGCGGGATCGTGCTCGGCTCCTGCTTCGATGATGCAGAACGGGTGAGGCGGCACAAGCCAAACGTGGCGCTGTTGAACCCCCCTTATAAGGCATCAGCGCAAGACATTGAGGAATTAGAGTTCGTAATCTGGAGTGCGGACAACCTGGAGCCTGGAGGCACCTGCATCGCCATTATTCCCATCAGCTGTGTGCTCGCCAGCGAAGGTCCAAACTTGGAACTTAAAAAGCGACTCATGAGCAAACACACGGTAGAAGCCGTCATGTCGATGCCCGAGGAGCTCTTCTTCAACTCAGACGTCGGCGCAATCACTTGCACGATAGTGTTAAAGGCCCACCAGCCGCACCCCCGGGACAAGAAAACGTGGCTGGGCTACTGGCGCGATGATGGCTTTGTGAAGGTGAAGGGTAAGGGTCGGATTGATGCATACCATCGTTGGGCAACCATCAAGCAGGCGTGGCTTGGCCGATACTTGAGCCGCGACACTGACGGAAAACACGCAGTCTCAGCGATTCTTGCGGTAGAAGGCAAATGGTGCGCCGAAGCTTATATGACTACGGACTATTCAAGTCTGACCGAGAAGGCGTTCCAGGACGAGCTGAGAAAGTATCTTGCCTACCGAGTTTCGGAAGGGGTCTGATTTTGGTCCCCCTCTCATCCATCTTCCGGGTGCAATACGGCAACCAATTCAACGCGAACGCCCTCGAGCGCGACCGCGATGGTGTCAACTTCGTAACCCGGTCAGCTCGTCGTCTCGGAATCGGGGGTCGCGTGTCTCGTATCGAAGACATTCAGCCATTCGAAGCCGGATGCATCACCGCAGGAATGGGTGGCAGCTATCTGTTGAGCGCGTTTGTCCAGCCTCGCGAATTCTACACTGCCCAGAACATAAAAGTCCTACGGCCGATCGAACCGATGTCCTTCAACGAGAAGGTGTTCTACTGCCAGTGCATCTCCGCGAACAGGTGGCTCTATTCTTCTCATGGCCGGGAGGCGAATAGGAGCTTCGACACTATCCTCGTGCCTGACCGATCCCAAATTCCCAGCTGGGTCCAAGCCGCCGACGCACCGCGGTTCGATGCAACTGAGTTTGCCTCCCTTTGGGATGGAGGCGACGTGGCAGTGGACGATGAAGGGCTCGTCCCACTGAGGGCGCTCTTTGACCTGTATTCAGGTGAGGCGGTTCCGAAGGCACTTCGCTGCAGCGAAGACAAGGGAGATGGCTTCGCGCCGCTCGTTCGGCCATCAAGTACTCAGGCAGCGAGTTACGTGGACTGGGTAGACACAAAGAAACTGCCGGCTGAGTGGGTTTACCCGCCAGGAACACTTCACGTGTCCACAAACGGGCAAGGGAGCCACACGTACGCGTATGTGTCTGTTCGGTCGTTTGTTCCGAATATCGATGTCACCGTGGCACTTCCGAAGAGACCTATGTCGATTGCCGAGAAGCTTTTTTACGCTGCCGCGATCTCTAAGAATCGGCCCTTGTTTTCCTACGGGCGAAAGCCGAAGGGCGGCAGACTTGGAAACGTCAGGGTTCCATCTCGTCCGCCGGATTTCGCACGCGATAGGAAAGCTGGCGAAGGCCTTCTCAGTTGGTAAGCGGCCCGATCATGCGCGCGCCACGCAGCGAGGCCGTCGCGGAGCGACGTAATACGCTGAAATTGAGCCTGACCAGTTCGTCATTGTGTAGTGGTTCCATTCCTGACGGATTCCGGTGACAGTGCACTCAGTGGGGTGAAGGGGGAAGCCCGTCACGCGAGTATTTGCTCTAGGCTGGCTCGCGGTCGCTCGGCTCAACAGTCAGGCGCAAACCCATCGCGCTCAGGATGGACCTGATCGTCTCGAAAGACGGGTTACCGTCCTGGCCTAAGGCCTTGTAAATCCCCGGCCGGCTGACCCCGCTGCGTCGCGCCAGGTCCGAAATCCCATGAGAGCGCGCAACCGTGGCAAGCGCATTGCGCAACTCCTCGGGCGTGGCGTCCTCAAGATAGGCGTCGAGATAGGCCGCGATGGCTTCGGCGGTGTTCAGATAATCCGCGGAGTCGAACGTGGTGGTTTCGATGCGTGGGCCCCCTCCACCGCCTGCGGCGGTCCCCCTCCCCGTTCCAGGGAGGATTTGCTTGCCGATATTGGCCATCACTCAATCTCCTTCGCTAGCGCCCTGGCTTCCTCGATGTCGGCGCCCTGCGTTGCCTTGTCGCCGCCGCACAGCAGGACGATCAGCGCCGACCCGCGCTGGATGAAATAGACGCGGTAGCCGGGGCCATAGAAAATCCTCATCTCCGAGACGCCTTCCCCGACCGGGGCCACGTCTCCCAAATTGCCTGCCTGCGCTCGATCCAGCCGCTTGAGGATTCGAGCCCGGGCGCGATGATCGCGGAGGTCTGCCAGCCACGTCCTGAAGCGCTCGGTCTGCCGGACCTCGATCAACCATGTCTCCTATAGTTTACAATGATCCGGCTGTCAACCGTAGTTGACGGAACGGGTCTGCGTGTCAAAGCATGGTGGACATTCAGTCGGAACTGGCAAGCCGGCCAGCTTGCAAGTGTCGCAGCCACTCGCGCGCGGCGTCTTCTTCATCAGTCCCGCCTTCGGGCAGGACCACGGAGCCGCTGGACGAAGGCCCGGCTGGGTTGCCGCGGGCGGCGGCTTCTGTGGGATTGGACTGGGGCCCGGCCTTCGCCGGGGAAGTGGGGGGATGGGATTTGCTGGTCATTCCTCGTTCTCCTCGGTGCCCCCACCCCTACGCCCCTCCCCTGAAGGGGAGGGGAGTTTGGCGCGTTTGACCGACTCGACGGCATCTTCGATGGCCTTCATCCCCTCCTCGTCGTCGAGCATCTGCCAGTCGAACTCGCCGGGACCGGAGCGATATTGGTCCTCCGGCTGGGCCAGCGCGCGCGGGGAGGGTTCGAGGAGTTCGTCCTCGGCGACCAGCGGGCCGTCGCCGGCCGGCGGCGGGCGCTGCAGCTCCTTGCGCGGGCGGGAATAGCCGGGGTCGTAGACCAGCACCTCCCGCTCGGGCTGCTCGACGGCGATGAAATGCTCGTCGGGGTCGCCCGGAGTGCCGGCGAGCGCCCGGCGGCGGGCGGCGCAGTCAGCCAGCGCCTGGTGGATCGCGGCCTGCGCCTGCTCGTCGAGCTCGACCGCGTCGAAGGATTCGACGATGGCGGCTGAGCCGTCGAGGCGGGCGCCCCTCGACTCGCCCGGGGCGAACGGGGAAGGGCCGGAGATGACGGTGCGGACGGTAGTGGTCGAGGCTTCGGCGGCGGCCCCACCCCCTGCCCCCTCCCCTGAAGGGGAGGGGAGAGAACCCGCCGTCGCTCTGGTCGAGAAATAATTGATGGTGGTGCGGCGGCCTTCGGCGTCCTCGCCGTAATGGCGCAGGCAGAACATCAGCAGCCGGTCGTTGTGCTTGCGGCGCCAGCCGATCAGCTTGCCGCCGACGAAGCAGGGGACGAGATAGCCGTGGATGGCGCGCTCGAGGGCGATGTCCTTGAGCTTCGCGACGCCGCAATCGAGCGCCGCTTCCCAGGCGCGGCGGAAGCCGTCGGCCTCGGGGTGGCGGCGGAGCTGGTAGGCGCCCTCGGGGGCCATGTTGACCATCGCCGCGGCTCGGCTGACCGAGCCGGTGTCGGCGAGGGCGGCGATGAAGGCGCGCTGGCGTGTCGGAGTCCAGCCGTCGTGGCGGGCGCATTTGCGCGGCACGGGGGTGAAGTCGGGGAGCGGCGGGCGCTCGGCCCTGGGGACGGGGGTGCGGTTCCTCATCGGCCAGCTTGAGGCAGAAAATTTCCAAATAGGACAGGGGAAAGTGAAGCGCCGGCCGGCGCCGCGGCGCCGCGGGAGCGCCGCGAAGCACGTGACTCTGCCGGAAAAATCGGCAATCCTGCCCGCCTGGGTGCTGGGTAAGGGGAGCGTTGGGTGGCGATGGCTCGGGGCAGGGGAGTGACGCCGGCGCCGGCCGCCGCCAGCGCCGCGCCCGAGCTCGAGAGCATCGCCGCCGGGCTGCCGCCGCGGCTGTTCGACCCGGCCGGGATGCTCGCCATCGGCGACATGCTGCCGGTGATGGTCGCCTTCGTCGACCGCGACCTGCGCTACCTCTACCTCAACCGGCCGCTCGCCGACTGGCTCGAGAAGCCGAGGTCGGAAATCCTCGGCCGGACGCTGCGCGAGGTGCTCGGCGAGAAAGCCTTCGCGGTGCGCTCGCCGATCCTCGCCGAGGCGCTCAAGGGCGAGCGCAAATTCTTCGCGTCCGAGTTCGACCATCCGAGCCGCGGCTCGCTCGCCGTCCAGACCGATTACGTGCCGTGGGTCGAGGAGGGCGAGACGCGCGGCATCATCATCCTCATCCAGGACGTCACCGAGCAGAGGTCGGCCGAGCGGGCGCTGCGCGAGAGCGAGGCGCGGTTCCGGCGGATCGCCAACCAGGCGCCGGTGCTGATGTGGGTGACGAGGCTCGACCGCACCCGCGACTTCGTCAACGAGGCCTATTGCGAGTTCACCGGCCTCGCCGAGGACGAGGCGCGGACGCTCGACTGGCGGACCCGGATCCATCCCGACGACCTCGAGCGGATCATCGCCGAATCCCTCGCCGGCGAAGCGACCATGCAGCCGTTCGCGCTCGAGGGCCGCTACCGCCGCGGCGACGGCGAATATCGCTGGCTGAAAAGCGTCTCGGCGCCGCGCTTCGGGCCCGACGGCGAGCATGTCGGCTTCATCGGCGCCGCCACCGACATCACGCTGGCCAAGCAGGCCGAGCTCAAACTCAAGGCACTGGTCCGCGAGCGCACCAAGCAGCTTGCTGAGTCGGAGGCGCAGTTCCGCTCGATCTTCGATGCCGTCCTCGAAGTGCTGGTGCTGATGGACACCGACGGCACCATCCTCCAGCTCAACCGCAAGCGCGAGGTGTGGCGCCACCCGCGCGGGCACGAATCGATCGGCAAGAAGATCTGGGAGGCGCCGACGCTCCTCGCCTATCCGCAGCACATTCCGCTGATCAAGCAGGCGGTCGAGGTGGCGGCGCGCGGCGAGCTGTTCACCGCCGAAGTGAAGATGGAGCGCGAAGGCGTGCCGACCGCGTTCCTCGACGTCGTCGTCCAGCCGGTCCGCGACGACGAGGGCAAGATCATCTACCTGCTGTTCGAGGCGCGCGACGTCACCGACCTCAAGGCGACCCAGGAGCAGCTCCGCCAGGCGCAGAAGATGGAGGCGCTCGGCCAGCTGACCGGCGGCATCGCCCACGACTTCAACAATCTCCTCACGGTCGTCGTCGGCGGGCTCGACCTCATCTCCAAGCGGGTCGAGGACGAGAAGCTCAAGCGCTACACGAGCAATGCGCTCGCCGCCGCCGAGCGGGGCGCGCGCCTGACCGGCCAGCTGCTGGCCTTCAGCCGGGTGCAGCGGCTCGAGGTCCGGCCGGTCCACCTCGCGCCGCTGATCGAGAACATGCAGGCGCTGATGCGCAACGTCCTCGGGCCGGGGATCGAGAAGCGCTTCGACATCGCCCCCGACCTGCCGCCGGTCATGGCCGACCCGACCCAGGTCGAGGTGGCGATGCTCAACCTGGCGATCAACGCCCGCGACGCCATGCCCGGCGGCGGCGTGCTGAAATTCTCCGCCAGGCGCCTGGCGGTGACGGCGGACGGCGAGCTGCCCGACGGCGATTATGTCGAGCTGGCGATCACCGACACCGGCATCGGCATGACCGAGCAGGTCGCCGCCAGGGCGTTCGAGCCGTTCTTCACCACCAAGGAAGTCGGCAAGGGGACCGGGCTGGGGCTGTCGATGGTTTACGGCATGGCCCGCCAGTCGGGCGGGACGGCGCGGATCGAGAGCGAGCAGGGCGTCGGCACGACGGTTCGGCTGCTGTTCCGCACTGCCGACGGCGGCGAGGCCGTGACCGCCAGCGCGGAGGCGGAGGCGGCCGGCGACAAGCGCAAGCCGAGGCGCGCCAGCGTGCTGGTCATCGACGACGACCCCGATGTCCGCGGCTTCATCGCCTCGACCCTGTCCGAGCAGGGATATACGGTGCGCGAAGCCAGTGACGGCGCCGAGGGCCTGGCGGCGCTGGCGAAGGAGCCGCCCGACCTGGTGGTGCTCGACTACGTCATGCCCGGCATGTCCGGCGCGGAAGTGGCGAGCAAGGTCCTCGCCGAGCGGCCCGACCAGCCGATCCTGTTCGTGTCCGGCTACAGCGAGACCGATTCGATCCGCAAGATCGCGCCCAATGCGCCCTTGCTGTCCAAGCCGTTCCGGGCAAGCGCGCTCGAGAAAGCGGTGCAGGCGGCGCTCGACAAGGGATGAACGCATCACCGCGGCGAGCGTTGACCGGACGGTCGAGGAGAGTTGCGTATGCCCGTCCTGGTCTTGCTGCTGGCCGCAGCCGGCGCCGATGCCGCGGTCAACCCACGCGCGATCGAATTGTTCGAGCGCGAACCGGCGCTGATGCAATGGGCGCTTCGCGCCCATGACCGCGACGGCGACGGGCGGCTGTCCCAGGCCGAGGCCCAGGCCGCGGCCGATGCGTTCCGGAGCATCGCCGACGGCGACGGCGACGGGCGCGTGACCCCTTACGAATATGCGCGCGGAGTCGAGTTCGTCATCGCCCGCTACGCGGTCGGCGGGTAGAGCGAGACGGGGTGCGGGAATGCGTGCATTGTCAGCGTAATCCCGCAATTACGACCAAGTCTGCAGAACCGTAGTTGAGCATATTACTTCGCTTGCCCCCGCTCGAAAAGCTCGCACATGCAGGAAGGGGAAGGAGCGCGAGGTGCGACCCTCGAACCTGGGGAAACAGTAATCCGCGTAACGCCCGCGGCGGGATGCCGCGCGGCCGGCTAGCCGGCGGCGCGCTTGGGAGCGAGGCCCGTCGCCATCTGGCTCGCCCGCTCGTAGCTGAGCGGCCGGCCGAACAAATAGCCCTGGATGGTGTCGCAGCCGAGGTCGCGCATGCGCTCGAAATCCTCGGCGGTCTCGACGCCCTCGGCAGTCACCGACATTCGAAAGCTGTTGGCGAGCTGCACGATCGACTGGATGATCGCGACGTTCTCGGGCCGGCTGCCGGCCTCGCGGACGAAGCTGCCGTCGATCTTGAGCTTGTGGAACACGGCCTTGTTCAAATAGCCGATCGACGAATAGCCGGTGCCGAAATCGTCGAGGGCGATGCCGACGCCGAGCTGGCGAAGGCGCTTGAGGACATCGAGCGTGGTGCCGTTGTCGCCGAGGAAGACGCCTTCGGTGACCTCGAGCTCGATGCGGTTGCCCGGCAGCTTGTGGCGGGCGAGGCATTCGCCGACGGTGTTGGGAAGCGCGGGAAGGATGATCTGCTTCGGGCTGATGTTGAGCGCGACGGTCAGCGGCTCGGGCCAGCTTGCAGCGGCCCGGCAGGCTTCGTCGATCACCCAGTCGCCGATGGCGGTCATCAGCCCGGTTTCCTCGGCGACGGGAATGAAGACGTTGGGCGGGACGAGGCCGCGCTGCGGATGGTTCCAGCGGAGCAAAGCCTCGAAGCCGACCAGCTTCTGGTCCCTGGCGCTGATCAGGGGCTGGAAGACGAGGTGGAATTGCTTCGAGGCGAGGGCCGCGCGAAGGTCCGATTCGAGCCGGACCCGGTCCTCCTGCTCCGACTGCAGCTCCGAGGAGAAATAGCGTGCGCAGCCGCGGCCGGCGTCCTTGGCCTGGTAGAGGGCGAGGTCGGCCTTGAGGATCAGATCGTCGACCGTCGCCCCGTCGATCGGACCGAAGGCGCCGCCGACCGACACGCCGATGCGGATCTCGGTCTGGTCGATGATATAGGGCTGCTTGATCGCCTCGATGATCCGGTCGGCCATCTGCTCGACCGTTCGGCGGCTCTGAGCGTCGGTGACGACGATGGCGAACTCGTCCCCGCCCATGCGCCCGACATGGCCATGAGCGCCGACCTCGTCGACCAGGCGCTTGGCGACCGCCTGGAGCACCGCGTCCCCCTTGGGGTGGCCGAAGGTGTCGTTGACCGGCTTGAAGCCGTCGAGGTCGAGGAAGAGGATCGCGCAGGGAACGTTGGTCACGGTGGCGGTGCGAAGCGCCTCGCCGAGCAGCTGGCGGACCCGGCCGCGGTTGGGAAGCCCGGACAGCACGTCCATGTTGGCGAGGTGGGTCAGCCGTTCCTGGGTCTGGCGGATCTCGGTGATGTCCGAGCCGACTCCGCGAAAGCCGTCGAAGCGCCCGGCGGTGTCGATGATCGGATCCCCGGCCATCGAGATCCAGCGGCCCCCGCGCGGGGTCTGAAGCTCCATCTCGAGGTTGGTGAAGGGCTGGCGCTCGAGCAGCTTCTGGCCGAGCTCGGAGTGACCGCCGAGGAGCGCGGGAAGCGAGTGGCCGAGCAGGTGGCTGGCGGGACGGGCGAGCATCGCCGACATCCGCGAGCTGATGTAGGTGACCCGGTTCTCGGCATCGACCTGCCACAGCCAGCCGACCCCGCGCTGCTCATATTCCTGAAGCAGCAGGCTGGCGCTGGCGCTTTGCGAGCCGACCTCGGCATTGGTCTTGAGCTGGTGGAACGCCCAGCGGGTCACGGTGAGGATGCCGAACACGGCGACGCCGATGGTGAACAGGATCGACAGCAGGTGATGGAAGGGGATGCTGCTCCGGCCGATGAACAAGGCGACGCACAGGCCGGCGGTGAACGCCGACATCCAGGCGATCACGCAGGGCGGGATGACGACCAGGCCGAGGGCGGCGATGCCGAGGCCGGCGGCAATCGAGGCGACGATCACCTGGGCGGCGGGATCGAGCGTGCCGAACACGTAGAGCGGCAGGCTGAGCCACAGCAAGGCGCGGACGGCGACGTCGCCGACCATCAGCCATTCGGGCACGCGGCGGCCGGAGCGGCCGACGTGGGTGACCGACTGGGTCTGGGCGAGCTTCATCGCGACCAGATTGGCCACCACGACCAGGCCCGCCCAGGGCATCAGCCAGCCCAGCGCAACGTCACCCCACAGAGCCGTGACGATCATCGCCGCAGCGACCATGTTCGCCGCAGCGAAGAAGGGGGCGAGCTGGGCCCGGGCGATCAGCTGGACGTCACGCAGCGGCGAGCTTTCGCTCTCCGCGCAGCGGTCGGCGACGCCGAGCGATTCGCCTCCCGGAAGGCGCGCAGCAATCATCCGCTTGTAGCGGTCAGGCGCTTCGTACATCCACGTCCCAGTCCACGTCGCTTCGACGCGGATAGCCGAAGAGCGTTTAAGCCCGGTTAAGGGGCTTCGATCACAGGTTCAGCTCGTCGAGGCTGCGCTGGGTGATCGGGTGGTATGTCGGCCGCGCCTGGCGGTAGAGGCGCTGCGCGATCGGCCGGCCCCACTGGCCATCCTTCGCCAGAGCGGTGACCAGAGGCCGAACGAACTTCCGCCGCCCCTGGGCCGTCAGGAACCGCTCGAGCGCCGGCACGGCGGGATCGTAGCGGTTGGCGACCGCCAGCTCGAGCCACGCAAACAGAATTTCATTGTTGCCGGCCTCGTTGAGGCGAAGGCGCCGGTTGAGCTCGTCGAGGCAGGCCGCGGTCAGGGTGCGCGGCAGCTTGTTGAGGAAGCGGAGCCGCTCCGCGGTCGTCCATTCTCCCCAGCCGTCAGGAGCCGGACCGCCGGCGGCGAAGGCGGCAACCGCCCGGTCGACGGCGGCAAATGCCGCCGGATCCGGCCTCGCGACGTTGGCCGGGAGGCCGGGCTGATAGACCCACTGGTCGAGCATCAGCTTGTCCTCCAGCTCGGAGTCGCCCTTGACGAGATTTTCGCGCAGGTCGGCGAGGAAGCGCGCCGAGGTCATCGGCTGGAAGGCGTGGCGGTCGAAATAGGAGCGTAGATAGGAATCCCAGCGCTCGCGCCCGACAATGCGCTCGATGGTGCGAAGGAAGATCGCGCCCTTGTCGTAGATGATGCCGCTGGCGCCGCCTTCGGGGTTCGCCTGCTGCGGCGGCAGGTTGAGCCGGGTGGTCGGGGCGCTCATCCCCTCCTCCTCGAGGGCCGACATCATGTCGTCGAAGCTGAGCGCCGCCTCCTGCGCCGCTCGCCGCTCGCCGTAGATCGACTCCATGATGCGGTTCTCGAAATAATTGGTGAAGCCCTCGTTGAGCCAGCTGTCGGCCCAGGTCGCGTTGGTGACGAGGTTGCCGGACCAGCTGTGGGCGAGCTCGTGGGCGACGAGGCTGACGAGGCTCTTGTCGCCGGCGATGAAGGTCGGCGTCAGGAAGGTCAGCGTCGGGTTCTCCATGCCGCCGTAGGGGAAGGACGGCGGCAGGACGAGCATGTCGTAGCGGCCCCAGCGATAAGGCCCGTAGAGCGCCTCGGCGGCCTCGACCATCTTCTCGGTGTCCTCGAGCTCACGGGCCGCGGCATCGAGCATCACCGATTCGGTCCAGACGCCGGTGCGCGGCCCGAGCTCGCGGAAGGCGATGTCGCCGGCGGCGATGGCGATCAAATAGGGGGCGACCGGCTGGTCCATGCGGAATCGGAAGGCGCGGCGGCCCCCGCCCGCGGCCTCGCCCTGCGGGGTCAGGCGCTCGCCCGACATGACGACGGTGAGCGGTTCGGGCGCAGTCACCCGCGCCGTCCAGGTCTGGCGGATGCCGGGGCTGTCCTGGGTCGGGATCCAGGTGCGGTTGAGGGTCGGCTGGCCCTGGCTGAAGAGATAGGGGTGAGTCTTGCCGGCCGTCTGCTGCGGAGTCAGCCACTGCAACGCCGCCGCGTCCTGCGCCGAACGGTAGCTGACGACGACGCGGTGCTCGCCTTCGCCGGGGAGGGCGATGGTTAGCGGCGCGCCCTTGTCTGCATCGGCGGTCCCGAGCTTCCATTCCACCGGCTTGCCGTCGGCATCCGTCACGCCGGTGATGTCGAGGCCCTTGCTGTCGAGCACGACCTCGCTCGCGCCCGGCGCGGCAATGACGTCGAGCGCCGCCGTCCCGACCGCGGCGCGGGCGTCGAAATCGAGCGCGAGGTCGAGGTCGACGTGGGCGACCCGGGCCTCGCTCGGCCGGGCAAAGCTGTGCGGGTCGAGGGCATCCTCGCCGGTGAGGACCGGAGCGACCATGCGCTGCGCGGCGGCCGGCTCCGGCGGCTGCTGGGCGGCGTCGCAGGCGGCGAGGGAAAATGCGGCGAAAAGCGCTGCGGTCCGGTGCAAAAGCTTCATCGAAACTCCTCGGGCGGGCTTGGACAATGCCGGGGACCAGTGGCGCGTCGCCGCCGTCCTCGCAATGCGGAAGTTGCCGGACTATATGCGTTTGCACGCCATGGCGACCGACAGCGCGACCTTGACGCAGACCAATACGCCGCGCGACGCGGCGCGACGGCAACTCCCGGAGGCGTCGCGGGTGCAGTCGCCGGCGCGCCCGATCATGACCGGGATCGGCCTCGACCAGCCGTTCTTCGAGGACAAGAACCGCGCCTTCTGGCTGCTCCAGACGGCCGGGTGGACCGGCTATTTCATCCTCCGCGCCCTGTCCGGCTTCGCCAACAGCATGGGAGCGATGTGGATCATCCACACGGCGCTGCTGACCGCCACCGGCTACTCGCTGACCCTGCTTCTGGCGTCGCTGTTCCGCCGGCTGATCGCGATGCGGCCGGGACTGACCTTGCTGCTGTCGCTGCTCGCCGTCGGCTTCGCCTCGGCGGCCTTCTCGGCGATCGAGACGTGGAGCTATGCGACCTTCCTGCAGCCGACCGCCCGGCCGGTCGGGGTCGAATATCTCGGCGCGATCCTGCTCAACTTCGCTTTGCTCGCCGCCTGGGCGGCGCTCTATTACGGAATCAATTATTTCCTGCTGCTCGAGGGCGAGATCAAGCAGCGCGAGAAGCTCGAGAGCCAGGCGTCGACCGCCCAGCTGGCGATGCTTCGCTACCAGCTCAACCCGCACTTCCTGTTCAACACGCTGAATTCGATCTCGACCCTGGTGCTTCTGCGCCAGACCGAGCGGGCCAACGCGATGCTGGCGCGGCTGTCGTCCTTCCTTCGCTACACGTTGGTCAACGAGCCGACGGCGAAGGTGACGCTCGCGCAGGAAGTCGAGACCCTGAAGCTCTACCTCGAGATCGAGAAGATGCGCTTCGAGGACCGGCTTCGCCCCCATTTCCGGATCGAGCCGGAGACGATCGGCGCCAAGCTGCCGTCGCTGCTGCTCCAGCCGCTAATCGAGAATGCGATCAAATATGCGGTGACGCCAAGCGAGGACGGCGCCGACATCTGGATCACGGCAAGCCGCGAGGGCCGCTCGGTGCGGGTCGAGGTCGCCGACAATGGCGACGGCGAGGGGGCGGTGCTGGCGACCAGCCCGTCGACCGGAGTCGGCCTGGCGAATATTCGCGACCGCCTGGCGCAGGCCTATGGCGCCGCGCACCGTTTGGAGACCAGGAAGAACGACAAGGGGGGCTTCAGCGTTATCATCGAAATTCCCTTCGGCACCGGAGACAGAGAGCAATGACGATTCGGACCGTGCTGGTCGACGACGAGCCGCTCGCCACCCAGGGCCTGCAGCTACGGCTCGAGGCCCATGACGATGTCGAGATCGTCGCCACCGCCGCCAACGGCCGCGAGGCGATCCGGCAGATCAAGACCCACAAGCCGGACCTGGTCTTCCTCGACATCCAGATGCCGGGTTTCGACGGTTTCTCGGTGATCCAGGGCCTGCTCGAGGTCGAGCCGCCTTTGTTCGTGTTCGTCACCGCCTACGGCGACCACGCCCTTCGCGCCTTCGAGGCGCAGGCGGTCGACTATCTGATGAAGCCGGTCGACGAGGACCGGCTGGCGGCGACCCTCGACCGGGTTCGGCAGCGCCTTGCTGAGCGGCGCAGCGCCGAAGAGGCCGAAAGGCTCAAGGAAGCGCTGGTCGAGCACGCCCCTGAGGCCGCCGAGGAGCTGGCCGAAGGGAGCGACGAGGGGCCGGCGGCGAACCGCTTCGAGAAGATGATCAACATCAAGGACCAGGGGCAGATCTTCCGCGTCGACGTCGACACCATCGAGCGGATCGATGCGGCCGGCGATTACATGTGCATCCAGACCGGCGACAACACTTTGATCCTGCGCGAGACGATGAAGGACCTCGAAAAGAGGCTCGACCCGCGCCGCTTCCAGCGGGTCCACCGTTCGACCATCGTCAACCTCGACCTCGTCCGCCAGGTCAAGCCGCACACCAACGGGGAATGCTTCCTGGTGCTCGATTCGGGCGCCCAGGTGAAGGTGTCACGAAGCTATCGCGACGTCGTCGCCAGGTTCGTGCACTAGGCGGTGGCGAGGATCATTCCCTTCGGCGGCGTCTTCTAAGGGCTGATCGACGACCTCGGAGGGAGGATTGCCGAGCTCGAAGCGACGGGCATCGCGATCCTTGGCCCGCGGCAGCTCGGTCCGACGCCCGGCTACGCCGGCGATTCACATCATATTGTTGGTGGTGCCGATCGTCTGCGGGCCGCCGCCGACGTCTCCCCCCGCGGCGATCTGCTGCTGGACGATCTGGACCAGCTCGGGACTGGTAGTCGTGGCGGTGCAGCTCGCCTGGCCGCTGGCGATCGAGGCGGAAAGGACGCTTACGGACACGCCGCAGACGTTCGCCGCGACCTGGACGGGGACTTGCGCGTTCACCGGAATGTTCGCCCGGTCGATGCTCAGCGCGACGGAAAGATTGTTGAGCACATTCTCCAGATTGACATTGACCAGCGCGGGTATCGATCCGCCGACGCTTCCGCTGCCACTCGTTCCCTGACCCTCGACCGTATTGGTCGTGTCCTGGGGGGTAGTGCAGCCGACCGCAGCGGTCACGACTGCCACGATTGCGATGCGCTTCCACGATTTGGCCGGCATTGACTAACTCCCTTCGGCAGGCGCCCGTTACGGCGTGGGTGGATCGTCATCGGTGTCGGATGGCTCGGGCGGCGGCGTCGCTGTCTGAGCGCCTCCGCCGACCGAGCCGTCGGTTGCCATCTGCTGCTGGACGACCTGAGCCAGTTCGGCCGAGCTGGTCTGCGCGGTGCAGGTCGCCTGGCCGCCGGTCGACACCGAAAGGATGTTGATCGATATGCCGCACACGTTGGCGGCGATATTGATCGGAATCTGCGCATTGATTGGGATGTTGGCACGGTCGACGTTGAGCGTGACCGCAAGGTCGTTGAGCACATTCGACAGGTTGACATTGACCAGCGAGATGGCCGCTCCGCCGACGGTTCGCGCGCCGTCGACTACTGCCTCGCCGGCGCTCTTGACGCCCTTAGTGACGGTGCTGGTCTTGCAGCCGGCTGCAAGCGCCAGCGCCAGCATGGCGGTGGTGGCGATGATCGGTCGTCGCATAAGTCCCTCGATTCCCCCGCCCAACGCGGCAGCGCGGCCAATGGTTTCGGACACGGCGCCGAAACGTCGGCCGCTGCGGCCCCTACGATTGCGCACCGTCGGATCGGGCGGCGGATTGCCGTCCGACCGCCTGGCCTGTTAATCGGCGCCGATGACTGACACTCCCATTCAACCCGCCGGCCGGCCAGGTTCGCGGACGGCATTGTTCGAGGCCTTCGCCAGGCTGCACGTGCCGGGCGATCCGGTCGTCCTCTACAATGTCTGGGATGCCGGCAGCGCCCAGGCCGTTGCCCGGGCCGGGGCCAAGGCGATCGCCACCGGCAGCCACCCGGTCGCCGACGCCAGCGGCTGGGCCGACGGCGAGCAAGTGCCGATCGACTTCGTCCTCGCCAACGCCGGCCGCATCGCCCAGGCGGTCGACCTGCCGGTGACGATCGACTTCGAGGGCGGCTACGCGCTCGAGCCCGAGCTCGCCGCGCGCAACGTGGCGATGCTCGCCGAGACCGGTGCCGTCGGCTGCAATTTCGAGGACCAGGTGATCGGCGGGGAGGGCGTCCACCCGCTGGCGCTGCAGTGCCGCCGGATCGAGGCGATCCGCCGCGCCGTCGGCGATGCCTTCTTCATCAACGCCCGGACCGACCTGTTCCTCAAGGTCAAGGAGCATGACGGCGAGCTGGTCGACGAGGTGATCGAGCGCGGCCGGGCGTTCGCCGACGCCGGCGCCAGCGGCTTTTTCGTGCCGCGGCTGTCGAACCCGCGCCAGGCCGAAAAGGTGGTGAAATCGGTGCCCTTGCCGCTCAACCTGATTGCCTTCCCCGGAGCTCCGCCCAAGGCCGAGTGGGCGAACGCCGGAGTCGCCCGGATCAGCCACGGGCCGTTCCCGCACCGGGCGCTGATGGCCAAGCTCGAGGAGATGGCCCGGACGGCGATCGCTTGAGATCGATCCTGCCCGTTCGCGGTAGAAGGCGGACATAGGCATTCGCGGCGGCGGGTCCCATCCGCTGTCCGCGCGTTTATCGACCGATGGACCAGCTCGCGGACTTCGATGCGGTGCCCTTCTCGGCATTGGGGGCGGAACGGACGGTCTACCGCAAGGGCGAGGGGCCCGCGGTCGTCATCATGCACGAGGTTCCCGGCATCTCGGCCGAGGTCGCGCGGTTTGCGCGCAAGGTCGCCGAAGCCGGCTTCACCGTCTTCGTGCCGCATCTGTTCGGAGTGACCGGCAAGCCCACCAGCGAACCGAGACGGCTTTGGGAGCTGGCGAAGCTCTGCGTCAGTCGCGAATGGCGCGTCCTGGCCGAGAATCGCTCAAGCCCGATCGCCGACTGGCTGCGCGCCCTTGCGCGCCACGCCTATCGGGAGGTCGGCGGCGCCGGCGTCGGCGCCGTGGGCATGTGCGTCACCGGGAATTTCGCCCTCACCATGACCCTCGACCAGGAAGTGATCGCCCCGGTCCTCGCCCATCCTTCATTCCCGCTGCCGGTCACGCCCGGAAAAGCGGCCGCGCTTCACGTCACTCCCGAAACCATGGAGAACGTCCGGCGCAGGGTCCGCGAGGAAGGCATGCGCGTGCTTGGCGTTCGGTTCACCGGCGACGTTCTGTTCTGTCGAGCCGCGCGCTTCGAGACGCTTCGCCGGGAACTTGGCGAAGGTTTCGAAGGGATCGAAGTGCTCGGGCAGTCGGCCAAGCCGCATGCCGAACCTCCGCACAGCGTCCTGACCATCGGCCTTGTCGATCGCGAGGGTGAGCCGACCCGCGCGGCGGTCGACCGGGTGATCGGCTTTCTTCGCGAGCGCCTCTGCGGGGAGGAAGCAGTCAGCGCCTGATGGCGCGCGGCCGGCCCTGCGGCTCGCTGCCCGGGTCGGCTCCGCCGCGCCTCGACCTGAGCGAGCGATCCATCCCGTTGAGCACCATCTCGGTCACGAGGCCGTAGACGAGGTGCGACACGAGTCCGCGGGCGTGCGCCTGCCACGGATAGCGATCGGGCCTTGCGCCGACGAGGGTAGCGGCATTCACCGCTTCGTCCTGCAGCAGGAACAGCCCGAATCCGAAGAGCAGGCCCCGAACCGGTCCGGGCCCGGGCAATTTGTCGCGCACGACGGCGTAAGCGACCGCCGGGCCGATGCCGATGCCGTAGTGGACCGCCGCACCGGCAAGCTCATGCTGCTCGGGCGTCGGTTCAATGCCGAGGGCTCTTTCGGCCTTTGTGACGAGGACGTGCGCCGGGGGCTCTCCGAATGGCCGGACCGCGTTGGTCCGAAGCCGGGCCTCCTCGCTCTCGTTGTTCCACATCAGCCAGTCGGCCCGGTCGAGCGCCCAGGTGCCGACCGCCCCCGCAGCGGCGCCCATCAGCGCCTTTGAAACCGGTCCATAATTGTCCCCCGGCTCCGAGCTCTCCGGCTCCGACTTCGGCGCACGCTCAAGGACGTCTTCCATTCCACTTCTCCTTTGCTGCTTGCCGAACCGACGCCGCGGCCGGGCGGTTGCCCCGAGGAAGGCCCAATGCCATCGACCGTGCAGGCGATGCGGCGCGCAGGTGCGTCGGAGATCGGTTCGGCGATGGAGGCGGTCGCGGCAGTCGTCCTCGAGCGCCCTCAGGGAATGCTTACGGCGGGCGGAGCCCGTGGGCGCGCCCAGTCACGACGGTCCGGGTGTGAACCGATGCCGCGCGCGGTCGTTGAACGACAGGCGAAGGGCCGCGCTGACTCGTTCCGCGCTCTTGGCGAGGAAAATCCGACATTCGGATCAAAAGCAAAGGAATCAGGAAATGCCGACCGGCACCGTTAAGTTTTTCAACGAGTCCAAGGGCTACGGCTTCATCCAACCCGAGGATGGCGGAGCCGATTCGTTCGTCCACATCTCCGACGTCGAGCGCTCCGGGATGAGCACGCTGAAAGAGAACCAGCGCGTGTCCTACGATATCGAGCAGGACCAAAGGGGAAAGATGAAGGCGACCAACCTTCGCTCGGCCGAAGGCGGCGACCAGTCCGCGGGCGATTCCTAAGTCGCGCAAGCCGCGGCTCACGGGGTCGAAACTCCCTGACGGGGTCGGCAAGCGCGCGCCGCCGGCCTCCCCCGTCCGCCTGTCCATGTCGGCTGACGCGACGCGGGCGCGGCGATGTCTAGACGTGCCGACCCTATTGCTGGCGGCCGTAGCGCCTTGGACGGACAAGCGATGAAAGCTGCAATCCTGCTGCTGATCCCGCTGCTCGCGGGGTGCGGACGAGGCGATGGCGACGGCCGCGACGATGCCAGCGGCGCGAAGGCCGGCAAGCCCGTTCAGACCGCCGAGCTCACCGGCCTCTACGAGGCCCGAAGCGAAAGCGGCCGGAACGCGCGGATGTGCATGGTTACGGAATCGGGCGCGACGTCGTTCGCAATCGTCGTCGAGACTCCGGGCGGCGCCAGCTGCGCGGGCGCCGGCACGGCGGTCCGCGAGGCCGACCGGCTGCGCCTGGTCATGGCCGGCGACAGCGACTGCGCGATCGAAGCCGCCATCGCCGGGACTCGGGTCACCTTGCCGGCCGCCGTCGGGCAAGGCTGCGCATATTATTGCGGCCCGGGAGCGAGCCTCGCCGGCGTCGCTTTCGAAAAGATCGGCGGAAGCGCCGAGGACGCCGCGCGGGCGACGGACCTCGCCGGCGATCCGCTGTGCGGCTGAGCCTCGCCGGGCCCTAGGCGACCCGGCCGTTGCACGGCGAGCTGGCGCCGCGCCCGTCCGAGCCCCATTTGCGAAAGCCGCTGCTGTCGACGTGGAAGCGCGAGCCGCTGTAGAAGCCGAGCCCGGCGCGATAACCGGCGCCGCGTTGCGCATGCGCCCGGCAGAGGCTTGCGACCATTTCGTTGCGCGGGATGTCGCCGACCGGGACCAGGTCCATGGCGAAGAACATGCGGTGGGCCGAGCCCGGCTTGCCGTTCGAGCACGTGTTGAGATGGTCGTTGCGAAAGCCCGACAGCGCCTCGACCTCGCCGATCGCCGGCTGGACCTCGTTCTTCACGAAGGCGAGAGTCTGGACGATGTTCGACCATTGCGCGGCCGGGGCGACTTCGAAGCGGCCGGCGTTGCATTCGCGCCACGACGAGGAGGTGCGGACCAGCTGCCATACCGGCACCACGTCCTCGACCCGGTTCTCGGCGAGGAATTCGCGGAACGAGCGCACTTCCTCGCGGTTCTCGGGCGACTGGGCGAGCCAGGCGAGATAGTCCGCCTTCGACTGGCCGTCGGCAACGCTCTGGGCGTGCCCGGTTCCGGCCGTAAGGGTGGCGAGCGCCGCCAGGGCGGCGAGCAGGATGGGCTTGAAAATGATCTTTCCCCTGTTGATCGCGTCATTCGCCGCCGCATTCGCGGCGGTCAACAAGCTGTTTTTATAGGGTTTTTCGGCTTAATCCGGACTGAACCGCATGTTTTCAGGGTCCGGCCGCAAGCCGGCAGCGTCCAGTCCGAGGCCGCCAAGCGCCGCGCAACTGACGAGTCGGATTAAACCTATGGCGGTCAATTATTTTTTTCCGATTTGCAGACTTTGCCACCGACCTATGATAGGCCGCATTATCGCCGGCCAACAACGGCTGCCGGCGGCTGAGAGTATCGTGCTCCCGCCGACCCAATCGGGAGCCTTTTGTGAGCAGCCAGGAAAAGGCCAATGGCGCGGGCCTCGAGCCGATGCTCCGCAAGCTCGAATATCGCCACGAGCTCGACGCCGCCGACCGCGCGGCGGTGCTCGACCTGCCGCACACTATCAAGCGTCTCGAAGCGTCGGACTACGTGGTGCGCGACGGCGACCGCGCCGAATATTCCTGCGTGCTCCTGTCGGGCTTCGCGATTCGGCAGAAGGTCGTCGGCTCGGGTCACCGCCAAATTCTGGCGATCCAGATGAAGGGGGAGGTCGTCGACCTCCAGAATTCGCTGTTGGGAATCGCCGATCACTCGGTTCAAATGCTCACCGCGGGAACGATCGCGCTCATCCCACGCGATGAAATCAAGCGGATCTCGGCCGAGCGGCCGGCGGTCGGCATCGCCATGTGGCTCGACACTCTCGTCGACGGCTCGATCTTTCGGGAATGGATCGCCAACGTCGGCCGGCGCGACGCACGATCTCGCCTCGCGCATTTGCTTTGCGAGTTCTCCTTGCGGCTCAAGCTCGCGGGACTGGGCGAGCAGACCAATTACCAGCTGCCGATGACCCAGGAGCAGCTCGCCGACGCGACGGGCCTGACCCCGGTCCACGTCAACCGGACCATCCGGTCGCTGGAAGCGGACGGGCTCATCGAACGAAGGAGCGCCCGCTCGATCTCGATCGGCGACTGGCGCAGGCTTGCGGAGGTCGGCGACTTCCAAAGCACCTATCTGCACCTGCGCGAAGGAGACCTCGAAAAGGTCTGAGCAAGCGCCGGCGCCGCCGGCGATGGCCGGAGGGGGCGTCGAAGCGCCCCCGCAGACTTGCGCGACGCGCACCGTTCCGTTCGTCACGTTTGAATGGCGGGCCGTCGCTTGCCGTGAGCAAAGCCGGACCTCAAACGTTTGGGTTGGTCGGTTCGAGGTTGGCCGTCCGCGCAGGGCGAAGCACCTCGTTGCAATTGCTAATCGAGGAGAGAAGTATGCGTAAGATGATGATGGCTGCCGCTCTGGCGCTCGGGACAGCGTCGATCGCCACTCCGGCTGCGGCTCAGCAGGTCACCGGCGGGTTGGTCAACGTGACGGTCGGAGACGTCATCCTCCAGGACATCCTGTCCGACAACGAGATCGACATTCTCCGCAATGCCAACATCCTGAACAACAACCAGCTGGTGGTCCAGGCCCCGATCTCGGTCGCTGCAGCAGTCTGCAACATCCCGGTGAACGTCCTGGCGTCGCAGAAGAATACGACCTTCGCGGGCGGCTGCACGGCTCAGAGCGGTTCCGACGCACTGGCGCGCGTGATCCGTCAGCGGCATGTCCGCCGCGCGCAATAGGCTCGCGACATTGCCAATCTGGGAAGGGCGGCGTTCTCGTCGCCCTTCTTTTTGCGGCCGCGCCCGATAGTCTCTGCTAGGCCCTGGCCCGGCGCCAGCGCGGCGGAGCGCCGGACTTGAGCACGCTTCGCCGGAACAGCCGGGCTGCGGCGGCAAGGATGATCGCCACCCAGAGAAGCTGCCAGGCGATGGCGGCGAGGTGCGGCCACAGCTGCGGAAGCTCGGCGGCGCGGGCGAGCATCACGTAAGGCGAGGACAAAGGGAAAATGGCCGCGAACAGCCCGCGGGCGCTGTCGGGCTCGCCGATCGCGATGGAAGCAAGGGCAAAGACGAGGATCTGCGCCATGGTCACCGGCATCGACAGGGTCTGAACCTCGCGCGCGGTCGAGGCATGGCCGCCGATGCCGAGGAAGATGGCGCCGAGCAGCAAATAGCTCATGGCGAAATAGACGATCCCGAACAGGATGAAGGCGGGCCAGCCGACCGCCGGCGGCGGCAGTCCGCCGAGCCCCTGCTCGGCAAACAGGGCGATGGCCGCCGCTCCCGCCGCCGCCCAGACGGCGATCCCGAACAAGGACACGCTGAGCATCGCCAGCAGCTTTCCGAGGAAAATCGAGCCGACGGGGACGGCGGCCGCGAGCACCTCGATAATCTTGTTCGATTTCTCCTCGATCAGCTGCGACAGAAGCATGGTCGCGAGCAGGATGGTGAGGACGAACAGCACCGCCTGGCCGGCGCGGGCGGTCAGCGAGCGCTGCGCCGCCAGCGATCCCGACGAGCGCTCGGTGGCGGCGACGACCAGCGGCATTTGCTCCTGCGCCGGCCCGGCCCGGAGGGCCCGCGCCTGATCGACCATCAGGGCGACCTGGCGGGCGGCGCCCCCATCGGTCCGAACCGCGCCGATTAGCCGCGGGTGATCGAGCCCACCTTCGAGCACGGCGAGCACCGGCCGCTCCTCGGCCGTGAGCAGCCGCTGGCGAGCCGCGGGCGAATGGCCGTGCGGGTCGATGCGCCGGAGCCGGACGAGCGGGGCGGCGGCGAAGGCCGACTGGACTCGCTCGCGGGCGGCGGCGAGCATGGCGAACTCCTGCTCGCCGGCGACGACGGCGACTACCGGCCGGTCGCTGGTGCTGGCCTGGACGGTCAGGCCGCCGAACAGGATGCCGATGGTCACCGGGAACAGAGGCGCGAGCAGGAACAGGAGAAAGCTTTTCGAAAAAACCGTGGCGACGAAATCGCGGCGGGCGATGACGAAGGCGGCGCGGAGCAGCTCCCTCATTCGGCCTCTCCAGCGCCTTCGGCCATCTTGCGGGCGGCCGCCTCGCCGGCGATGGCGACGAAGGCGTCGTGCAGCCCCGGCCGCTCGATCGCCAGGGTCTCGATTCCGGCATTGCCGTCGAGCAAGGCCCGGAGCAGCGGCTCGGGACCGCCCTGCGGCAGCTCGAACACAAATTCGGCGCCGTCGCGCCGCGCATTTGCCGGCAAAGCCGAGCGCCACGGGCCCTGGTCGCTGCGGGTGCGCAGCCGGACGATCGGCCGGAGCCGGCCGCGGGCCTCGTCGACGCTGCCTTCGAACGCGATCTTGCCGCCGGCGATGATGGCGATGCGCTCGCACAGCCTCTCGGCATGGGCGATGACATGGGTCGAGAAGATCACCGTCGCTCCGGCTTCGGCTTCGGAGCGGATCAGCCGCTCAAGCTTGCCCTGGTTGATGGCGTCTAGGCCGGAGAATGGCTCGTCGAGCACCAGCAGCCGCGGATGGTGGACGAGGGTGCCGAGCAATTGCACGGTCTGGGCCATGCCTTTCGACAGGGTGCGGATCGGCCGTCTCTTCCACTCACCCAGCCCATGCTCGTCGAGCAGCCGGTCGGCGCGGCGGCGGCCTTCGCCGAGCGGCAGGCCGCGAAGCGCGCCGACGAAGGCGATCGCCTCGCGCGCCTGCATCGCCGGATAGAGGCCGCGCTCCTCGGGCAGGTAACCGACGCCGTGGGCGGCATCGAGCGGCCGGTCGTGACCGAGCACGCGGCGACGGCCCGAGGTCGGGTCGATGATTCCGAGAAGGATTCTCAGCGTCGTCGTCTTGCCGGCACCGTTGGGGCCGAGCAGTCCGTAGATCGAGCCAGTCGGCACCGCGAGGCTGATGTTGTCGACGGCGCGGGTATCGCCGAACTCCATGACGAGATCGGTGGCTTCGACGGCGACGCTCCCTATATCGGCGCTTTGCTGGGCCTGGCGAAGCAACGGATTTCCTTGAAGAATCAAAGGCAGGCCTTCGACAAGCTCAGGCCGAACGGATAGTGGGCAGCCGGTGAATAGGGCGCAATCCTTGAAGGAAGCAATAAAGGCGGAGGCCGAGCGCCTCGGCTTTGCCGCCTGCGGCTTTGCGCGCGCCGACGCCGCCGGCGCTGCCGGCGCCGACCTGAGGCGCTGGCTGGAGGCCGGACATCACGGAACGATGGGCTGGATGGAGACCCGCGCCGATCAGCGCGTGTCGCCGCTGGCTTTGTGGCCGGAGGCGCGCTCGGCAATCGCGCTCGGCATGAGCTACGCGCCGGACAGCGACCCGATGGCGCTCGCCGGGGCGCGGGACCGCGGCCGTATCTCGGTCTATGCGCAGGGCGGCGACTATCACAAGATCGTCAAGAAGAGGCTCAAGGCGCTGGCGCGGTTCATCGTCGAACAGGCGCCGTCGGAGCTAAAAGTGTTCGTCGATACGGCGCCGGTGATGGAAAAGCCGCTGGCCGAGGCCGCCGGCATCGGCTGGCAGGGCAAGCACACCAACCTCGTCAGCCGCGAGCATGGCAGCTGGCTGTTTCTCGGGATCATCCTCACCAGCCTCGAGCTCGAGCCCGACCGCGCCGAGCCGGACTATCATTGCGGAAGCTGCACCGCCTGCCTCGACTCCTGCCCGACCCAGGCGATCGGCCCGGCCCACCGGATCGATGCGAGCAAGTGCATCTCCTATCTGACCATCGAGCATGACGGGCCGATCCCGGACGAGTTTCGCGAGGCGATCGGCAACCGAATCTACGGCTGCGACGATTGCCTGGCGGTCTGCCCGTGGAACCGCTTCGCGCGCAGCGCGGCGGCCAACCGCGCCTTCCTGCCGCGCGCCGAGCTGGCGGCGCCGAGCCTCGCCGATCTGCTGGCGCTCGACGAGGCGGGGTTCCGCGAGATGTTCGCCGGCACCGCGATCAAGCGCATCGGCGTCAAGCGCATGACCCGCAACTGCCTGGTCGCCGCCGGCAATTCCGGCGATGCCAGGCTCATCCCGGCCGTCGCCGAGCACCTCTCCAATCCCGACCCCGTCGTCGCCGAGGCCGCCGAGTGGGCAATGGCGAGGATTCAGGCCCCCTGAAGCACCGCGATGCAGCTGCGCTGGTCGACGTCGGCTCCGCTGCTGTTTCGCGTGTCGACATGGGTCACACGCTCCGGGCCTGCGCCTTGCGGCGGCGGGTAAAGATAGGCGTCGAGAACACAGCTGCTGCGGCGGAACTGAAGCTTGAGCCCGGGACCCTCGCGAATCTGGAGTGCCGGCGTACCGAAACGCTGGACGAGCTCTCCCGCCGTCAGCCCGACCAGGTCGCCGCGCTGCTGCGGACCCGGTTGGGGCAATTGCGGCGCAGGACCGGGTTGCTGGGGAGCCGTGGCGCAGCCGGCGATCAGCAGGGCCGCGGCGAAAATGAGGAAACGCATCGCTGCGACCATGGCCGGGCGGGCCCGGGGAGGCAAGCTTGCCGCGCGCGCGGCCGGGGGCTAGGCGGCGCAGCGATCCCGCAACCCAAGGAATGATCGCCAATGGCCGATACCCGCCTCGACGTGCTGTGCATCGGCAACGCCATCGTCGATGTCATCGCCGAGACCGACGACGCGTTCCTCGACCGAGAAGGCTTGACCAAGGGTTCGATGCGGCTGATCGATGCCGACGAGGCCGAGCGGCTCTATTCGCACATGGCGTCGGCCCGGCAGGTGAGCGGCGGGTCGGCCGGCAACACGGCCGCGGGGGTCGCTGCGCTCGGCGCCAGGGCAGGCTTCATCGGCCAGGTCGCGCCCGACCAGCTCGGCGAATTCTACATCCACGATCTGCGCTCGACGGGAGTCGAATTCACGACTCCGCCGGCCGATTTCGGAGTGCCGACGGCGCGATCGATGGTGCTGGTCACGCCTGACGGGCACCGGACCATGAACACCTTCCTCGGCGCTGCCCAGCATCTTCCGTCGCGCGCGCTCGACGAGCAGCAGATCCGCGATTCGGCGGTGCTCTACCTCGAGGGCTATCTGTGGGACCCGGAAACGCCGCGCTACGCGATGGTCCGGGCGATCGAGGTGGCAAGATCGGCGGGGCGCAAGGTCGCCTTCACGCTATCCGACACCTTCTGCATCGATCGCCACCGCGACGGATTCAACGCGCTGATCGACGGCGGGCGGATCGATATCCTCTTCGCCAACGAGGCCGAGATCCAGGCGCTGGCAGGAGTGCCGCACCTCGACACCGCGATCGAGGCGGTGCGGTCCAAGGTCGGGACCCTGGTCGTCACCCGAAGCGAGAAAGGGGCGCTGGCGACCAGCGGCGATCAGCGCGCCGAAGTTGCGGCCGAGCCGGTCCGCGAGGTCGTCGACACCACCGGCGCCGGCGATTTGTTCGCCGCCGGTTTCCTTGCCGGCGAGGCGCGCGGCCTCGACCTGGAAGGCTCGCTTCGCCTCGGCGCCATCGCCGCCGCCGAAGTCATCCAGCATTATGGCGCGAGGCCGGAAGCCGACCTCGAGGCCCTCGCCGGAGATTTGCTGGCCTAGCGCGCTTCGCCTGGCGGCGGGGCCTGGACGGCGAGATCCTCGTCGATCAGCTCGCGCGGGCATTCGCGGCCATGATCCTTGCCGGCCGAGCGATGGCCCCTGGCCAGAGCGAACACCACCGGAGCGAGGACGGCGAGCGCGATCAGGTTGGGCAGGGCCATGGCGGCATTGGCGATGTCGCCCATCCGCCAGACCAGCTCGAGCTCCTGGAACGAGCCGACCCAGATCATCACGCACCAGAACAGCCGCCAGATGATGTGCAGCAAACGCTCGCCGCCCGGCGTGGCCCCGGGGAACTGGTCGTAGATGTAGGTGATCGCCCGCTCGCCATAATAGGACCAGGTGAGCAGGGTGGTGAAGACGAACAGCATCAGCGCGACCGAGGCCACGAGAGCGCCCAGCGAGACATGGCCGATGGCGAACGGGAAGGCGGCCGAGAAGGCGCCCGCCGTCATGTCAAAGCCGCGAAGGTCGGAATTCCACGCATGCTCCTGGACCGTGACGACCCCGGCCGCGTCGGTGGCGCTGAAGCTGCCCTGCACCGTCAGGATGACCAGCGCCGTCATGGTGCAGACGAGGATGGTGTCGATGAACGTGCCCATCATCGCGAAGCGACCCTGAAGCGCCGGGTCGGTGGTCCGCGCGACGGCATGGGCGATCGGAGTCGAGCCCTGGCCGGCCTCGTTGGAGAAGAGGCCGCGGGCGACGCCGGCGCGCATGGCGATGATCACCGCCGCACCGGCAAATCCGCCGGTCGCCGCCGCCGGGTTGAACGCGTGGTAGAAGATCAGCCCGAACGTCTCGGGAATGTCCTCGATGTTGATGATGATCGCGATCAGCGCCATGGCGATGTAGGCGGCGGCCATGGTCGGAACGATTTTCTCGGCGACCGCGCCGATCGACTTGATGCCGCCGATGATGACGACGAAGACGAGGCCGGCAACGATCAGTCCGCCGACCCACGGCTCCCAGCCGGTCAGCTGCTGGATCGAGGCGCCGGCCGAATTGGCCTGGATCATGTTGCCGGTGACCCCGGCCGAGATCAAAGTGCCGATCGAGAAGAAGATCGCCAGCCACTTCCACTTCGGGCCGAGGCCGTAGGTGATGTAGGCCATCGGGCCGCCGCGGTAGCGGCCGTCGGGCGTGATCTCGCGATAGCGGATCGCGAGCGAGCCCTCGGCGAAGGCCAGCGCCATGCCGATCAGCGCGGTGATCCACATCCAGAAGATCGCGCCCGGGCCGCCGAGAACGATGGCGGTCGCGACTCCGGCGAGGTTGCCGGTGCCGACCTGGCCGGACAGAGCGGTGGACAAGGCCGCGAACGGCGAAATCTCGCCGGCGCCGCGCTCGCCGGTCTTGGTGAAGACCCCCTTGAAGGCCGGCCACAGCTGGCGGATCGGGTAGAAGCGCAGCCCGATCATCATGAACAGGCCGATGCCGAGCAGGATCAGGACCATCGGCGGCAGCGGGATGACCTGCTCGCCGTTCCAGGTGCCGCCCCAGATGAAATCGGAAACGTTGGTGACGTGATCGATGAACCCGACCGTGGCCGGTTGATCCGCTACCGCATCCGCCTGTGCTGCTGACACTGAGCCCCTCCGCTGACGCGCCTTATGGCCTGGCTTAGCTTAAGGTTCTGCGGCGTGGAAGTGGCCATTCCATACCGCCCGACAGTGACGCTCAGCCGGTGGCGATGAGCTGCGGGAACAGGCTGAACACGAGGATCAGCCCGACGGCGATCGGGCACAGCCAGGCGACCAGGAACCGCCAGACCGGGAGAAGCCCGGACGGGCTCAGCCCGGTTTCCGAGTCGACCAGCCGGCGGTCGGCGACCCAGCCGATGAAGATGGCGGTGATCAGCCCCGACAGCGGCAGCAAGATCCGGCCGGTCACCCCGTCGAACACGTCGAACCAATTGGCATTCTCGAAGCCTGGGACGAAGGACAGCGGCCGGTGATGCTCCCAGATGTTGAAGGCGAAGATCGAGAACAGGCCGATGGTGAAGAAGCCGGTGCCGATGAGGATGGCGGCGAGCGGCCGGCGAACGCCGAAGCGCTCGCTCACCCAGGCCACCACCACCTCGAGCAGCGATACCGAGGAGGTCAGCGCCGCGAAGAAGGCGAGCACGAAGAACAGCAGGGCGACGAGGCTTCCGGCCGGCATCGTGTGGAAGGCCGAGGGCAGCGTCTGGAACATCAGGGTCGGACCGGCCGCCGGGTCGAGCCCGACCGCGAACACGATCGGGAAGATCGCCAGGCCGGCGATGATCGCGACGCTGGTGTCGGCGGCGGCGATGATGCCGCTGGTGTGGCTGAGGTTGGTCTCGCGCGACGCATAGGCGCCATAGGTGACCAGGATCGCCGAGCCGAGGCTAAGCGAGAAGAAGGCCTGGCCCAGCGCCGAGTTCAGAACGCCGGGTTCGAGCACCCGGCTGAAGTCGGGGGTGAACAGGAACGACACGGCCGCCGCGAGGTCGCCCGTGAACACCGAATAGAGGGTGATGATGACCAGCAGGATGAAGAAAGCGGGCATCAGCCAGGTCGCGGCTTTCTCGATCCCCTGGTTGACCCCGCGTGCGACGACGAAAATCGTCAGGGAGGCGAAGATGAAATGCATGGCGAGCAGCCGCAGCGGGTCGCCGAACAATGTCGGCATCAGCGCCTGGATCTCCTCGACCGTGCCGTCGGCAAAGGCGCCGGCGAAGGGGCGTCCCGAGAACAGCGCTCCGAACCAGTCGGCGGCGGTGGCGCCGATAAAATAAAGCACCCAGCCGGCGACCACGGAATAGAAGGTCAGCACCATGAAGGATGCGAGCATCCCGAACCAGGCCAGCGCCGCCCAGCCGCCCGACGCGTTGGACTGATGGGCGAGGAAGACAGTGCTCGACACCGCGTTGCGCTGGCCGTGTCGGCCGATGATCGTTTCCGACAGGAGCAGCGGCGCCCCGATCAGGGCGACGCAGAGGATGTAGATGAGGACGAAGGCGCCGCCACCATTGGCACCGGCCTCCGTCGGGAAACGCCAGAGGTTGCCGAGGCCGACGGCGGAGCCGATGGCCGCGAGGACGAAGGCGAAGCGCGACGACCAATGGGCATGGGCCGGAGTGTCGGTTGCTGCCACCATCTTCGCTACTCCCCTTGACCCGCTCAATACTGTCGCGGTTTAGTCTTGTTCCGTCAGCGCGCAAGCATCGGCCCGAGCGAGCGGCCGCCGAAGATGTGGACGTGGAGGTGCGGAACTTCCTGCCCGCCCCGAATGCCGATGTTGGCCAGCAGCCGATAACCTTGATCGACGAGGCCCGCGTCGCGGGCGACGTGGCCGACGGCGCGGACGAATCCGGCAATCTCTTCGACCGACGCGCGGCCGGAAAAATCGTCCCAGCTGACGTAGGGGCCCTTGGGAATCACCAGGATGTGCACTGGCGCCAGCGGGTTGATGTCGTGGAAAGCGAGCGCGTGCTCGTCTTCGTAGACCCGCTTGCACGGCAGCTCGCCGCGAAGGATCCGGGCGAAAATGTTGCTTTCGTCGTAGGGCTGGGTGGCATCGATGGGCATGGATGGCGGACTCCGCTTGACCGGACCGAAGCGTCCGTTACCACGAAGGGGCGATGAGCGACGAGCCCTCAGAAAGCCTGATCCCTTACGACGAAATCGTTCAGGAGGCGCTGCGCGACGTCGTCGGGCGCGTGCTTCGGGAAGTCGAAGCGTCGGGCGGGCTGCCCGGCGATCATCATTTCTACATCACGTTCAAGACGCGCATGGCCGGCGTCGCCATTCCCAAGCACCTCATCGAGCGGTTTCCGGACGAGATGACGATCGTCCTCCAGCACCGTTTCTGGGACCTCAAGGTCGGTGCCGAAGCGTTCAGCGTCGGCCTGTCGTTCGGCGGCATGCCGTCGATGCTCGAGGTCCCGTTCGCGGCGGTGACCCGCTTCCACGACCCGGCGGTCGAATTCTCGCTGACCTTCCAGGCCGAGGGAGCGGAGACGGTCCCGGAGGAGCATGACCAGCCGGAGAATGAAGACGCCGAGGCCGCCGTCGCGGCCCGCGAGGACGGGTCGAACGTGGTCAGCGTCGATTTCACGCGCAAAAAGTAGCGGTCGTGCGTCCCCTGAACTTGTTTCAGGGCCCATTTCAGACCATCGCAGCAGCGACAAAATGGATGCTGAAACGAATTCAGCATGACGGAAGAGGACGATGGCAAGCAGCACCCGCAGCGAAAGTGACAGCTTCGGCGCGATCGAGGTTCCGGCCGACAGCTATTGGGGCGCGCAGACCGAGCGGTCGATCGGCAATTTCCCGTTCGGCCCGCGCGAGCAGATGCCGCTCGAGATCGTCCATGCGCTCGGCCTGGTGAAGCAGGCGGCGGCGCGGGTGAACGCCCGCCTCGGACTGCTCGAGCCGGATATCGCGGAAGCCATCCAGCAGGCCGCCGAGGAGGTCGCCCGGGGCGATCTCGACAGCCAATTCCCGCTGGTCGTCTGGCAGACCGGCTCCGGAACCCAATCCAACATGAACGCCAATGAGGTGATCGCCGGCCGGGCCAACGAGAGGCTGACCGGAAGGCGCGGCGGCAAGCAGCCGGTGCACCCCAACGACCATGTCAACAAGGGCCAGTCGTCGAACGACAGCTTTCCGACGGCGATGCATGTCGCTGCCGCTCGCTCGGTGAACGCGCGGCTGCTGCCGGCGATGAAGACGCTTCACGCCAAGCTCGACGAGCTTGCCGGCCGCTGGGACGGGATCGTCAAGATCGGCCGGACCCATCTCCAGGACGCGACCCCGTTGACCCTCGGCCAGGAATTTTCCGGATACGCGGCCCAGGTCGAGGACAATATCGGGCGCGTCGAAGGCGTCCTGCCGCGCCTCTACCGGCTGGCCCAGGGCGGGACCGCGGTCGGCACCGGCCTCAATGCCCCCAAGGGGTTCGCCGAAGACTTTGCCAGGGAGATGGCGAACCTCACCCAGCTGCCCTTCACCTCGGCGCCCAACAAGTTCGCCGAGCTCGCCGCCCACGACACTTTGGTCGAGCTGTCCGGCGCGCTCAACACACTCGCCGTGTCGCTGACCAAGATCGCCAACGACATCCGCCTGCTCGGCTCGGGGCCGCGCTGCGGGCTCGGCGAGCTGAGGCTTCCCGAGAACGAGCCGGGGAGCTCGATCATGCCGGGCAAGGTCAACCCGACCCAGGCGGAGATGCTGACGATGGTCGCCGCCCAGGTCATGGGCAATCATGTCGCGGTGACCGTCGGCGGCCTCCAGGGCCACATGGAGCTGAATGTCTTCAAGCCGCTGATCGCCGCCAACGTCATCCGCTCGATCAACCTGCTCGCGACCGGAATGGAGAGCTTCGTCGAGCGCGCGCTCGACGGCATGGTGCCGGACGAAGGGCGAATCGCCGACCTGCTCGAGCGCTCGCTGATGCTGGTGACGGCGCTGGCGCCCGAGATCGGCTATGACAATGCCGCGGCGATCGCCAAGCATGCGCACAACAACGGTACGACGCTCAAGGAGGCGGGGCTGCAACTCGGACTGATCGACGAGGAGACATTCGATCGCGTGGTTCGCCCGGAAAGGATGATCGGTCGATGAAGCTGAGCTGGCCCAACACCTTCGCCGGTCTGTCCGCCCTGGCAGCGCTGGCCATCGCCGGCTGCGCCACCGGCGAGGCGCCCCGCCAGCCGGCGCAGGCGCGGACACCGGCCCAGCCGGTCCGCCCAGCGACGAGGCCGCCGGTGCCGGCGCCGTCCGCAGCCGAATATGTCGCTGTCGCCTCATCCATCGACTTGTTCGAGGTGCGTTCGGCCGAGCTCGCGCTGCTCCGCGCGCGCAACGAGCGGCTGCGCGACTTCGCGCGGATGATGATCAGCGCTCACCAGGGCACGGCGGCGCAGCTGTCATTTGCCGGGCGCCGGCTCAACCTCCTGCCGCGCGCCTCGCTGCTTCCGGAGCACGATGCGATGATGCGGGAGCTGATTGCCGCCGTCGACTTCGATGCGACCTATCGCCGGCAGCAGATCGCCATCCATGAGGCGGCGCTTCGGCTGCACGGCAGTTTCGCTGCCAGCGGCCAGAGCCCGACACTACGGCCGGTGGCCAGCGCGGCAGCGCCGATCGCCAGGCAACATCTCGAAATCCTGGCGGCAATCCGGTGAAGGCGGTCGCCGTCGTGGCGGTGCTGGCGGTCGCCGGCTGCGCGACGGCTCCCGATTCCCACATGGGGGCGCTCGGCCAATGGGGCGGGCGGCATGTCGGCCTTACCGTGACCGAGGCCGGCGGGACGCTCGACTATGACTGCGCCGCCGGGACCATCGACCAGCCGCTGGTTCCAGCGAGGAACGGCCATTTCGTTGCTCGCGGCACGCATACCCCGGACTGGGGCGGACCGGCGCGGTCAGGCGAAACCCTGCCGGCATATGCCGCGAGCTACAGCGGCAGCATCGTCGGCGACCGCATGGTCCTTCGGGTCAAGGTCGCAACCGGTGTCGAGATCGGCCCCCTCACCCTGCGCCGCGGCGCCGAGCCGACAATCTTCCGCTGCCTTTGAGCTACGGCAGATCGATCGTCAGGCGCATGCCGATACTGTCCATCCCCGGGTTCTGGCCGCCGAACAATTGAGCATGGCTGAGGTGCACCCAGCTTGCCTCGATCGACGTGCGGGGGCCGAGGCGGGCGCCGATGCCCATTTCCGGAGCAAAGAGAATTCGGCTGCCGAAATCGATCTGGTCGTTGGTCGGGTCCTGGAATTTCTTCGCCGAGCCGGTGTGGACGGCGAGGCCGACTCCGGGGCGGAAGAAAATCTGGTCGCCGAAGCGGGCCGACAGTCCCGCCGCGGCGAAATGTGTCTGACCCTTGGTGTGGGCGCTGAGGTAGGCGTAAGGCTGCAGCGGAGTGGCGGCGATGCGCCCGCCGCGCCAGCCGAGCTGGAGGTCGGCGCCGCCCTCGATGCCGCTCTTGGTCAGCCGCGTATCGACGTCATGGACATAGACGCCGCCGAAAATCTCTCCAGCGGCGGCAGGCGCGGCCGCAGCAAGGCAGACGAGGCCAAATGCTAAACGCGCAGCGATCACAGGCAATCCTCCGTCAAATGGCGCAAAGCTAAATGCTTTGGCGCGTGAATGGTGCCTTACTCAAGCGCCCGCCTGCCATTCGCGCACTGCATCGCTCGGCGCAATCAGCATCCAGACGTTGAGCGTGAGATTGTCGCGGATGACAAGCAATGGAACGAGCTCCAGCACCAGCACCGCCAGGACCGAGGCCCAGACCGGAAGCCTGCGGGCGGCGAGGAAGCCGATCCCCATCATGGCGATGTCGGACACAGAGTTGAGGACGCTGTCGCCGGTGTAGCCGAGCGCGATGGTCGCCTCGCGGTAGCGGTCGATCATCACCGGAGTGTTCTCGACGATCTCCCACGCCGCCTCGATGGCGACAGCGAGGACGAAGCGCTGCCCGACCGGGCGACGCCGCATGAGGAAGGCCAAGGCCGCGTAGAAGAGGAAGCCGTGGACGACGTGGCTCGGGCTGTACCAGTCGGCGATCATCTGGCTCTGGCGGGGACCTTCCGACGCCCACAGGTCGATTTCGCCGCAGGTGCAGATTGCCGGCCGCCCCAGGGCGAGGAGGATGGCCGCCGCGGCCGCGACGATGACAAAAGCGAGGATCGCCGTTCGCGCGGGAGCGGTCATCGGCGCATCGTAGCGGCTGTTGCGAGCTTGCGAAGCCCTTTGCCTGCCGCGGGGGCCTTGCTAAGGGCGCGGCCATCGCCACGTCGCCTGGCGAGCCCATCTTTCCAAGGACTAACGATGATCCCGACCGGCCAGGACAGTTTGAACACCCGTTCGACGCTCGAGGTCGGTTCCAGACGCTACACCTATTACTCGCTGTCGAAGGCGGCGGAGGCGATCGGCGACATCGCACGCCTGCCGTTCTCGATGAAGGTGCTGCTGGAGAATCTGCTGCGCTTCGAGGACGGGGTCACGGTCACCCGCGACGACCTCCAGTGCATGGCCGACTGGCTCAAGGAGCGCAGCATCGCCCGCGAGATCCAATATCGTCCGGCGCGGGTGCTGATGCAGGACTTCACCGGCGTTCCCGCCGTGGTCGACCTCGCCGCGATGCGCGACGCCATGGCCAAGCTCGGCGGCGACCCGCAGAAGATCAATCCCCTGGTGCCGGTTCACCTAGTCATCGACCATAGCGTCATGGTCGACGAATTCGGCAATCCGCGCGCCTTCGAGCGCAACGTCGAGCTCGAATATGCGCGCAACCAGGAACGCTACGAATTCCTCAAATGGGGCGCCAGCGCGTTCGACAATTTCCAGGTGGTGCCCCCCGGGACCGGCATCTGCCACCAGGTCAACCTCGAATATGTCGCCCAATGCGTGTGGACGAGCGATGGTTCGGACGGCGAAACCCTTGCTTACCCCGACACCCTGGTCGGAACCGACAGCCACACGACGATGGTCAACGGCCTCGGAGTGCTCGGCTGGGGAGTCGGCGGGATCGAGGCCGAGGCGGCGATGCTCGGCCAGCCGGTCAGCATGCTGATCCCCGAAGTCGTCGGGTTCCGCCTGTCGGGCGAGCTCAGGGAAGGGATCACCGCCACCGACCTGGTGCTGACCGTCACCCAGATGCTTCGCGCCAAGGGCGTGGTCGGCCGCTTCGTCGAATTCTACGGCCCGGGTCTCGACTCGCTCAGCCTCGCCGACCGTGCGACCATCGCCAACATGGCGCCGGAATATGGCGCGACCTGCGGTTTCTTCCCGGTCGACGAACGGACGGTCGAATATCTGCGCTTCACCGGCCGCGACGAGGAGCGGATCGAATTGGTCAAGGCCTATTGCCAGGCGCAGGGGCTGTGGCGCGACAGTTCGACTCCCGAGCCATTGTTCACCGACACGCTCGAGCTCGACATGGACTCGATCGAGCCGTCGCTGGCCGGTCCCAAGCGTCCGCAGGACCGGGTGCCGCTGTCGAAGGTCGACGAAGATTTCAATGCCGACCTCGAGAAGGTCTACAAGAAGCACGACGACCCGCGCGTTGCGGTCGAAGGCGAGGATTTCGATATCGGCAGCGGCGACGTCGTCATCGCCGCCATCACCAGCTGCACCAACACGTCCAACCCGTCGGTGCTGGTCGCCGCCGGGCTGGTCGCCCGCAAGGCGCGGGAGAAAGGCCTGACCAGCAAGCCGTGGGTCAAGACCAGCCTTGCGCCCGGGAGCAAGGTGGTCACCGACTATCTCGAGGCGAGCGGGCTCGCCGAGGACCTCGACGCGCTCGGCTTCGACCTCGTCGGCTACGGCTGCACGACCTGCATCGGCAATTCGGGCCCGCTGGCCGAGCCGATCAGCAGGGCGGTCAACGAGAACGACCTGATCGCGGTCAGCGTGCTGTCGGGCAACCGCAATTTCGAAGGCCGGGTGTCGCCCGACTGCCGCGCCAATTACCTCGCCTCGCCGCCCCTGGTCGTCGCCTATGCGCTCAAGGGCACGGTGCGCGCCGACATGACGTCCGAGCCGATCGGAACCGCCAGCAACGGCGAGCCTGTCTATCTGAAGGACATCTGGCCGACCAACGAGGAGATTCGCGCGCTGATCGACCAGCACGTCAATTCCGACATGTTCCGCAGCCGCTATGCCGATGTCTACAGCGGTGACGACCGCTGGCGGGCGATCGAGGTGACCGGCGGCGCGACCTACAGCTGGCCGGCGGAATCGACCTACATCCAGAACCCGCCCTATTTCACCGACATCAACATGGAGCCGGTGCCGCCGGGCGACATCGAGCGGGCGCGGCCTCTGGCGGTGTTCGGCGATTCCATCACCACCGATCACATCTCGCCGGCGGGAGCGATCAAGCCCGACAGCCCCGCCGGGCGCTACCTGCTCGACAAGGACGTGTCGCGCGGCGAGTTCAACAGCTACGGCGCCAGGCGCGGCAACCACCAGGTGATGATGCGCGGCACCTTCGCCAACATCCGCATCCGCAACAAGATGCTCGACAATGTCGAAGGCGGCTTCACCCGCTACGCGCCGACCGGCGAGGTGATGCCGATCTACGATGCGGCGATGCTCTACAAGCAGGACGAGCGGCCGTTGGTCGTCCTTGCCGGCAAGGAATATGGCACCGGCAGCTCGCGCGACTGGGCGGCCAAGGGGACGGTGCTGCTCGGCGTCCGGGCGGTGATCGCCGAGAGCTTCGAGCGAATCCACCGATCCAACCTTGTCGGCATGGGCGTCCTGCCGCTGCAGTTCAAGGAGGGCGAGGGCGCCGACACGCTCGGCCTGACCGGAAGCGAGAAATATACGATCACCGGAATCGCCGATCTGAAGCCGCGCCAGGATGTCGAGGTGAAGGTGATCAAGGACGATGGCGAGGAGTTCGCCTTCACCGCCCGCTGCCGCATCGACACCTACAACGAGCTCGAATATTTCCGCTCGGGCGGGATCCTGCCGTTCGTGCTGCGGAGATTGGCGAGCTGACCGCGCAGTATGAGGGTAGCTGCCACTGCGGCGCCTGCACGATCCGGGTCGATCGCAAGCCCGGTCATGTCACCGAATGCAATTGCAGCCTGTGCGTGAAGACCGGCTTCCGCGGGGCCTATTTCCGGTCGGACGAGCTTGAGATCGCCGGCAAATTCCAATCCTACGTGCGGGACGACCTTGAGCAGTCATGTTTGGCCAATCATCGTTGCGCGCATTGCGGAATTCTGACGCACTGGACGCCACTCTCCGAGCCGCCGCACGAGCGGGTCGGGGTCAATGCGCGGCTGCTCGACCCGGCCGCGCTGGAAGGCGTGCCGGTGCGGAAAGTCGACGGCGCGAGCTGGTGAGATGAGCCCGCTCGAGATCGCCGTCGAGATCGCCGGCTGGGCCGGGGCGACGCTAATCCTGTCGGCCTATCTTTTGCTATCAATGGGCCGGCTGACCGGCCAGTCGCCGATCTACCAGGCGATGAACGTCGCGGGCGCCGCCGGCTTCATCGTCAACGGCTGGTGGCACGGGGCAATCCCGTCGGCGGCGCTCAATGTCATCTGGATGCTGATCGGGGGAGTTGCGCTATGGCGGATCAGGCAAAGGCGGAAATCGTCGACCTCAGCCATGTGATCGAGCATGGCATGACGACCTACAAGGGGTTTCCGGGGCCGGAGATCTGCGATTTCTGGACTCGCGAGGGCTCGGCCGAAAATTACGACGACGGCTCGACTTTCCACATCGGCCGGATCGATATGGTCGCCAACACCGGCACCTATGTCGACGCGCCATTCCATCGCTATGCCGACGGGGAAGACCTGGCCGAGCTGAGTCTCGAATCGCTCGCCGACCTTGCCGGGATCGTCGTCCGCAAGCCCTGGGAAAATGATCTCGCGGTCGACGTCGGCGAATTTGCCGGGCGCGACGTGGCGGGCAAGGCGGTCCTTGTCCATACCGGCTGGGACCGCCACTGGCGCACCGATCGCTATTCGGAAGGACACCCGTTCCTCACTGCCGAGGCGGCGGACTGGCTGGCCGGGAACGGCGCCGCGCTGGTCGGCATCGACAGCTACAATATCGACGACACGCGGACCCGCGTGCGACCCGTGCACAGCACGCTGCTCGCCGCCGGCATCCCGATCTGCGAGCATATGACCGGGCTCGGCCAGCTTCCCGACGAGGGCTTCCGCGTTTCCGCCGTTCCGCCGAAGATCGCCGGGATGGGCAGCTTTCCCGTCCGCGCTTATGCGGTGCTCGGCTGAGCGAGCGCGGCCTCAAGCCAGCCAGGGATGATCGCCCCGGCAAGATCGTCGATGCGGCGATGGTCGACAGCAAGTCCGAGCTCGGGATAATGGATGCGCGTTCGCGGCCCGGGCGCGCCAGTTTCGACAACGACGAGCCGGCGGTTGACCTTGCTCCGCCAGTTCATCCGGGCGGTATTCTCCTGGCCGACGAAGCAGCCCTTGCGGAAGCTGACCCCGTTCAACTCGGCCGCGTTGCATTCGAGCCAGAGCAGATCGCCAAGCTCCACTCGGCCTTCGCAGACGCCGAGGCGAAGGCGGTGCTCGCGCCAAACGTGCTCCTGCGAAGGCAGGAGCCTAGGCGCGCGGAGCGCTTCAACGGCTTCACCGGACTGGGCCCCTGCCTCCGCAGGGGCACACGGCTCGAGCCATCTTTGCCCGAGCGCGGCCAAGCGGGGATCTGGCACGCCCTCGGTTCCATCCGACGACCAGTTGACGGCAAGCGACTTGTCCCGCTCGATGACGATCGGACGGCGCAGGCGATAGATCGACAGCCGCTTCATGAGGTCGTCGGCTGCGTCGGCCTCGCAATCGATCAGCAGGTCGTCTCCATCGGCCCAGACGATGAAATCGAACAGGCACTTGCCTTGCGGGGTCAGCAGCCCGGCCCAGACCGGCAGCTGGCCGGTTACGTCATTGGTGACGAGACCCTGGAGGAAGCCGCGCACATCCTCGCCGGATAGACGCAGGACTGCGCGGTCGGTGAGGGTGGTGGCGGGCATGTGAGTGAGTTAGGGGGTACCGGACGGTTTTTCCAATGACCGTTTGCCCTGAGCCTGTCGAAGGGCTGCTCTGTTGTCCAACGGCGAAGGACAGGGCTTCGACAAGCTCAGCCCGAACGGCTGAGGGTTGCATGAGCGTTGAATCCCTGACCATTCGCCGGCCCGACGACTGGCACGTGCATCTACGCGACGGCGACATGCTGAAGGCGGTCGCACCCTATACGGCGCGGCAGTTCGCCCGGGCGATCATCATGCCCAATCTGGTGCCGCCGGTGACCAGCGTCGATGCCGCGGCCGCCTACCGGCAAAGGATCGTCGATGCGGCCGGTCCCGGCTTCACTCCGCTGATGACCTGCTACCTGACCGATGAAACCGACCCCGACGAGATCGAGCGCGGTCATGGCGAGGGCGTCTGGGTCGCCGCCAAGCTCTATCCGGCCGGGGCGACGACCAACAGCGCCAGCGGAGTGACCGGCATCCGCAACATCTACCCGGCGCTCGAAAGGATGCAGCGCATCGGCATGGTGCTGTGCGTCCATGGCGAGGTCACCGACCCCGGGGTCGACGTCTTCGACCGCGAGGCGGTGTTCATCGAGCGGGTGCTGACGCCGCTGATGCGCGATTTCCCCGAGCTGAAAGTTGTGCTCGAGCATATCACCACGGCGGACGCCGCCGAGTTCGTCCAGGCGAGCGGGGAGAACGTCGCCGCCACCGTCACCCCGCACCATTTGATCATCAACCGCAACGCCATGTTCGACGGCGGGCTGAGGCCGCATTCCTATTGCCTGCCGGTCGCCAAGCGCGAACGCCATCGGCTGGCGGTGCGCAAGGCGGCGACTTCGGGCTCGCCGAAATTCTTCCTCGGCACCGACAGTGCGCCGCACAGCCGCGAAGCCAAGGAATCTGCGTGCGGTTGCGCGGGCATTTTCAACGCGCCGCACGCGCTTGAAGCTTATGCTCAGGTGTTCGACGAGGAGGGCGCGCTCGACCGGCTCGAGGCTTTCGCGAGCGAGAACGGGCCGCAGTTCTACAATCTGCCGCTGAACCAGGCGCGAGTGACGCTCGCGCGGGCTGAGGTGAAAATCCCGTCAGCCGTTGCGGGACTGGTGCCGTTCCTCGCCGGGCAGGCGATCGGCTGGAGGCTCGACGATTGATGTCAGCGACGCGTTAACCCGTTGCGCTTGCGAAATGGGCGCATTCGAGGCAGATATTCGCTGTTTGAATTCGGGGGGAGTGACGAGGATGCGCAAATTCCTGACGGGGGCCGTAGCGGCGGCAATGTGCTCGACGGCAATCGCCGCGAGTGCCGATTACTTCCTCAAGATCGAAGGCGTCGCGCGCGACGCGGCCGCGGGGCCGATCTACCTCAAGGTCAGCAGCATCGGCGACCTCGACGGCGACGGTTTCCCCGACGATGGCATCCTGCGCATCAACTGCACCGGTGATGAACTGCGCGCGGCTCATTACAATAGCGCGAAAAGCCAGCGCGACGCAGCCTCCGGGCAGGCAAGCGGCAAGCGGACGCATTCGCCGGTGACCTTCGTCAAGGAATGGGGTGCGTCAACGCCGATGCTTCGGACGATCAGCCCGGGGTGGGACATCAAGAAGAACGAAGGCGGCCGGATGGCTGTCGACGCCGGCGGCTGGACCGAGGTCTCGCTGACGCGTGCCGACGGGCTCTGCGCCGCGGCGGCCGAGAGCCTGGTCAGGGCGAAAAAGTCGCGATCGAATATCCAGAACAACTAGCGCGGATCGATCAGCCGCCGCCGCCGGCGCCGATCACTCCGGCGAAGTGGCGCTCGAGCACGTCGTAGCATTCGCAGCTGCGACGCTTGAGCCCGGCACGGTCGACGATGCGGAGGGTGCCGCGGCGCTTGGTGATCAAATTTTCGTCCTGGAGCAGCTGAACCACGGCATTGACCGTCGTCCGCTGGACTCCGAGCAGCCCGGCAAAGGCCTCCTGGGTAAGATCGATTCGGTCGCCCGCGCGGTCCTGGGCGGTCAGAAGCCACCGGCAGGCGCGCTCCTGGACCGAATGGAAGGCGTTGCAGGCGAGCGACTGCATCACTTGGGCAAGCAGATAGTCGGAATAGCGGCAGAACAAGTTGGCGATGAACTCGGAACGGTGCTTGGCCTGCTCGAGCGCGCGCATCGGCACCCGCAGCGCCGGGCCGCCGACCAAGGTCACCGCCCGGGTGAAGGCCGGCGCGTGCCCGCAGCTGACGATCCCGCCGATCGCGCCCTCCTGGCCGATCGAGGCGACCTCGATCGACCGCCCGCCGGCAAGATCGACGATCATCGACACCATCGTCTGGCCCGAGGGAAACAGGCTCTGGCCGACGTCGGCGCCGCGGCTGAACACCAGCTCGCCGGCCTCGAGCTCGACCAGGTCGACGTCGGGCTCGAGCACCGCCCGGGCGTCGCGCGGGAAGGTCGCGAGCAGCCGATTGCGGGCGAATGCATGGTCGATATGCTCGAGCTCGTCGATGACGAGGGACATGCGGTGTTACTCCAGTTACTGGCCGGGACGGCGGCGTTTCCGGCAGGCTAGTCGGGGGCGCCTGCTCAATACCATAACATGAGTCAGCCGCCGGTCGTTCCGACCGCCGTCACGATCGTCCGGCTGCCGACCAGAAGCGCGTCGGCGACCAGCCTCAGTGGCGCGACATCGACATGGCTGCGGCGCTCGTCGATGAGGTCGACGAAGCTTTGGTAGATGTCGGGATACTCACCCTCGCCGGGTCCGCGGCACGGCTCGCCATCGACCAGAAGGCGCGAGCCGCCGTCGGCAAGTCGCAGATCCATCGCCTCGGCAGTGCGAACCGCGATGGTCCATTCCTCCCCCTCGGTCCGGCGCCAGTCGAGGCTGCAAGTGAGCGGCCCGTCGGCCGCCGGACTTGCGAACTCGATGTCGGCGGCGATCGGAGTCTGCGAATCCTCCGGAATGTGCAGCTCGGCGCTTCGGACGAGCAAGGTCCCCGGGAAGATCCGGGTGGCGATGGAGAAGGCATTGATGCCCGGGTCGAACACGCCGAAACCGCCGGCTTCCCAGATCCAGCGCTGGCCCGGGTGCCATTTGTGGACGTCCTCGTGCCAGACGATGTCCATCGACGCGATGCGCTTGCCGGCGAGCAGCTGCTGAGCCTCGGCGACGGCCGGGTTGTGCTGTGCATGCCAGGTGGTGAACAGGCTGACCTTGCGCTCCTCGGCGAGGCGGGCGAGATCCTCGACTTCGCCGAGGGTGACGGTCGGCGGCTTTTCCATCAGCACGTGCAGGCCCGCCTCGATGCAGGTCCGGGCGATGCCGTGACGGACCGAGGGCGGCGTGGTGATCGCCACCGCTTCCAATCCTTCGACTTTTTCGAGGAGCTCGCGCCAGTCGGCGAAGCGCGGCTCGGGTCCCGCGCCCGAGCGGCTGCTGGTGCCGACGAGCTCGAACCGGTCGTTGGCTTCGATCGACGGCACGTGCTGGTGGGCGGCGATCTTGCCGAAGCCGATGATGGCGATCCGGATCGGCCGCATCAGCGCATCACGCCAGTGACGTAGTCGCGGGCTTTTTCGGCCGTGGTCTCGGGCGACTGGCCGGGCACATAGACGCCGGACCCAAGGCCGAAGCCGTCGGCGCCGGCGTCGAGCCACGGTTGCATCGAGTCGGGCTTGACCCCGCCGACGACGATCAGCGGCACGTCCCTGGGAAGAACCGCCCGCTGCGCCTTGACGACGGCGGGCGAGGCGGCCTCGGCCGGGAAGAATTTCAGCGCATTCGCTCCGGCCGAGATCGCCGTGAACGCCTCGCTCGGAGTGAAGAAGCCCGGGCACGACACCATGCCGGCCGCGACCGTCGCTGCGATCACCGCTGGCGCAGTGTTGGGGGAGACGATGAGCCTGCCGCCCGCGGCGCGCACCTGTTCGACCTGAACCGGCTCGAGCACCGTGCCGGCGCCGACCAGGGCGCGGTCGCCCAGCGTCCTCGCCAGCCGGGCGATGCTGTCGAGCGGGTCGGGCGAGTTGAGCGGCACCTCGATGATCCTGATCCCGGAGTCGTAAAGGGCGGACCCGATCGCCTCCGCCTCGCCGGGGGTCACTCCGCGAATGATGGCGACCAGCGGGCAGGCCGAGAAGTAACGGTGGAAAGTTTCACTCATTCGATCCGCTCCGCAATTCGCCTGATGCCTGCGATGAAGGCGGTCTCGCCATCGACCTCGCGCGCGGAATAACCGGCCTCGGCGAGCGCTGCGACATAAAGCTCGGTGAGTTCGGGCCGGCCCATGACGATCAATTCGCCGCCGCCAGCGCCGCGCATTCCAACCCGGATGTCCTCGCCGATCAGGAGGCCGCTGGCGAAGGCGGCGGTGTCCTGCGGATTGCCGCGGCCAAGCAGGCAGCGGGCGCGGAGCGAGAACAGCTCGGCGGTGATGCCGCTGTCGGCTAGCCCGGTCCTCACGCCGGCGGCGAAGGCTTCGCCAGGCTCGACATCGCCGTCGAGAAGGCTCGCGAGGATGCTGTGCTGGCGAAGCAGGTTGAACAGCTCGCCCGTCATGACGGTGCGGAAGGAAGCGATTCGGCCGCCCTCCATGCGCGCCCATTTGTTATGGGTACCGGGGTGGCAGACGATGCAGTCCGGCGGCACCAACCCGGCGGCGGCGGCGCCGACCAGCTGGATTTCCTCGCCGCGCATGACGTCGGCGCGGCCGTCGCCGGTGAAAGCGACTCCGGGCACGATCGCGCAGCGGTCGCCGGTTCTGACCAGCGCCCCGGCGAGATCGTCGAGCCCGGCGGGGCAAAAAGCGTAGGGCGCCTCGACCCAGCCGCGGTTCGAGCCGATCATCCCGCCGAGCAGCAGCGGCCGGTCGCCAAGGCGGTCGCGAATTTGTTGAACCGCGTCGGGAAAGGCGCCGTCCTTGACGGCCAGGATGCCGCGGTCGTCCTCGAACTCGGATGCACAGCGGCCGTCGCCGTCGAGCAGATAGGCGCGACGGTTCGTCGTTCCCCAGTCGACCGCGATGCAACCTTCCGCCCAGCCCATGCTTTCGCCCATTAGCGCAAAACTTTGGGCGGGCGACATGGCTCCCAGCTTTTGTTTTGCCGAGCGCAAGCTATCGGGACGGCCGACATGCGAATCGATTGCCAAGTCCGCTGCGTTGCCGACGTCGGGGCCGTTCTCGGCGAGGGGCCGGCATGGGTCGAGCGCGAGCAGGCCCTCTATTGGGTCGACATCAAGGGGCGGAAAATTTTCCGGCTCGGCGAGTCGGGCGAAGTGCGCCAGTGGGATACACCGATTCGCGTCGGCTCCCTGGTTCCCCGGCAATCCGGCGGGTTCATCGGCGGCACGGAGGACGGCATCGCCGCCATCGACCTCGAGGCCGGGCGCTTCCAAATTCTGCTGCATCCGGAAATCGACCAGCCCGAGAATCGATTCAATGACGGCAAGGTCGATCGCCACGCGCGTTTCTGGGCGGGTACGATGCACGACCCGGAGACAGAAGCTGCTGGCGCGCTCTATCTGCTCGACCACGAGCTCGGCTGCACCCGGGCCGACGACGGCTACAAGGTGACCAACGGCCCGGCCTTCAGCCCCGACGGCCGCACCATGTACCATAATGATTCCGCCCGGCAGGTGACCTATGCCTTCGACCTCGACCGCGACGGAATGGCTTCCAACCGGCGGGTCTTCGCGCGCTATTCGGACGGCGACGGCTATCCCGACGGGATGACAGTGGACAGCGAAGGCGGCCTGTGGATCGCCTTCTGGGACGGCTGGTGCGTCCGCCGCTACTCGCCCGGCGGCGAGTGCCTGGCGAAGGTCGAGCTGCCGGTCCAGAAGCCGACCAGCTGCGCCTTCGGCGGCCCCGACCTCGACCGCCTCTATGTCACCTCGGCAAGCATTGGGCTGGACGAAGCGGAGCGAGCGCGGCAAGCCCAGGCGGGGGGACTGTTCATGCTCGGTCCGGGCGTTAAGGGGCTGCCGGAGATGCCCTTCGCCGGCTGAAGCGCCGGCGATTCGGCCCAAGGAGGTTTAGCCATCGCCAACTTCATGTTCGCGACGGGGATCGAGAACAGCATCCCGACGATCGACAATGGCAGGACTCGCGTCGACCAGATGGAGTCGTGCGGCCACTACAAGCACTGGCGCACCGACTTCGACTGCGTCGAGGAACTCGGCATCCATTTCCTGCGCTATGGCCCGCCGATCCACCGCACCTACCTCGCGCCGGGAAAATACGATTGGGAATTCGCCGACCTGACCCTCGGCGATCTTCGCCGGCGCAACATCACGCCGATCATCGACCTGTGCCATTTCGGAGTGCCGGACTGGATCGGCAACTTCCAGAACCCCGATTTCCCGCGGCTGTTCGCAAGCTACGCCGCCGCCTTCGCCGACCGCTATCCGTGGGTGCAGCTCTACACGCCGGTCAACGAGATGTTCATCTGCGCGGTCTTCTCGGCCAAATACGGCTGGTGGAATGAGCAGCTCAAGACCGACGTCGGCTTCGTCACCGCCTTGAAGCATGTCGTCAAAGCCAATGTCTTGGGCATGATCGAGATCCTCAAGCGCCGCGCCGACGCCATCTTCATCCAGAGCGAATCATCGGAATATTTCCATGCCGACAGCCCCGAGGCGATCGGCCCCGCCGAGGTGATGAACTCCAAGCGCTTCCTCAGCCTCGACCTCAATTACGGTCGGCGGGTCGACAGCGACATGTACAGCTACCTGCTCGACTGCGGCATGACCGAGGAGGAGTATCGCTGGTTCCTGACCCACCAGCTCAAGCAGCACTGCATCCTCGGCAACGATTATTACATCACCAACGAGCACCGGGTGTTCGCCGACGGCCATACCGAATCTTCGGGCGAAGTGTTCGGCTATTCGGAAATCACCCGCCAGTACCACGACCGCTACGGCCTGCCGGTGATGCACACTGAAACCAACATGAAGGAGGGGCCGACCGGCCAGGAGGCGGTCTACTGGCTGTGGAAGGAATGGGCGAACGTCCTTCGCATCCGCAACGTCGGAATCCCGACCGTCGGCTTCACCTGGTATTCGCTGACCGACCAGGTCGATTGGGACACCGCGCTCCGCGAGCAGAACGGCAACGTCAACCCGCTCGGCCTCTACGACCTCGACCGCAACATCCGGGCGGTCGGCCGCGCCTACAAGAAATTGATCCTCGACTGGCGCGACGTTCTGCCGGCGTCGAGCATGTGCCTGGTGGTGCCCATCGCTCCCCTGTCGCAGGCGGGCAGCGCCCAGGATTACGAGGAACAGCAGGAAACGCTGCGACGAATGGCACGGGGGCGAGGCCGGTGACGAGCGAGCATGACCGCCCGATGACGATTGGCCGAATCGAAACCTTCTACGTCCCGCCCCGGTGGCTGTTCGTCCGGGTCGAAAGCGACGACGGCGCAGTCGGTTGGGGCGAGGCGAGCCTCGAGGGCCATGCCGAGGCGGTCGAAGGCGCCTTCGAGGCGCTTCGCGACCGCTTCATCGGCCATGACTGGCGGCGGATCGAGGACATCTGGCAGGTCGCCTATCGTGGCGGCTTCTACCGCGGCGGCCCGGTGCTGATGTCGGCGATCGCCGGGCTCGAGCAGGCGCTGTGGGACTTGAAAGGCAAGGCCTTCGGCCTGCCCGTTTGGGAAATGCTCGGCGGCAAGGTCCGCGACAAGATCCGCGCCTATGCGTGGATCGGCGGCGACCGTCCGGACGAGATCGCCGACGCTGCAGCGGCACGGCGCGGCCAGGGTTTCTCCGCGGTCAAGATGAATGCCACTGCCGAGCTCGACTGGATCGGCACGCCGAGGCTGTTCGACGAAGTGATCGAGCGGGTGCAGGCGGCGCAGGCGGCCGGAATGGACGTCGGGCTGGATTTCCACGGCCGGGTGCACCGGCCGCTCGCCAAGCAATTGGCCAAGGCGCTGGAGCCGCACGGCCTGCTGTTCATCGAGGAGCCGTTGCTGTCGGAAAATCCCGAAGGCCTGGCGCAGATCGCCCAAATCACCTCGACTCCGATCGCGCTCGGCGAGCGGCTCTACACGCGCTGGGACTTCAAGCCCTTTTTTCAGAGCAATGCGGTCGACATCATCCAGCCCGACCTCAGCCATGCCGGCGGGATCCTCGAATGCCGCAAGATCGCGGCGATGGCCGAAGCCTATGACGTCGCCGTCGCGCCGCATTGCCCGCTCGGGCCGCTGGCGCTTGCTTCCTGCCTTCAGCTGGCCGCCTGCACTCCCAATGTCGCGATCCAGGAGATGAGCCTTGGCATCCACTATAATGTCGGCGCCGATCTCCTCACTTACTGCAGCGACAAGAAGGAGCTGACCCCGACCGGCGGCTTCCTTCCCATCCCGGAGGGCCCGGGACTCGGCATCGCTATCGACGAGGACGTCGTCCGCGAGGCCGACAAGGACCGCCATCGCTGGCGCAACCCCGTGTGGCGGCACGAGGACGGCAGTATTGCGGAATGGTGAGCCGCGCACTCGCGGCCGCGGATGTCAGGCGGCGCGGCGCTTCTTCTCGCGACGCTCGAACGGCACTTTCTCGAGCTTCTTGCGAAGCTGCTCGATCGCCGGATTCTCCTCGGCGACGCCGCCGGTGTAGCGGACGTCGCAATCGGCCTCTTCCTGGGTCAGCTCGCGGAAGTAGGTGATGGACAGGCGCCGGCCGAAATTGTCGTCGCCGAGCAGCTTGAGCTGCGGCTCCGCATCGGCGGGCAGGCTGTCGCGAATGGCCGTCAGCGTCGTGATCAGCCGGTCGAGCGACGTATAGTCGCTGACCTCGATGAAATCCTTGACTCGTCGGCCCATCATTCCCTCCCCGGCCACCGGGGTCCCAATTACTTCGCGCCGGAATCGCGGCGCAATCGCTAATGTCGATTTATCCCCAACGAAGTTGCAGGTCTGTGAACAACTTGGAAAGGCGCCATGCAGTCCGATCCCGCCGATGAACTCCTCAGCCTTGCCGCCGGGCCCCTCGCTCTCGAGCTAAGCCCTTCGATTGGCGGCAGTATCGCCAACCTGTGGTTTGTCGCCGGCGACCGCCGGACGGCGATATTGCGTGAAAGCCACAGTCGGCTCGGAAACGTCCTCAACGCCGCCTCTTTTCCGCTCGTTCCCTTCGTCAACCGCATACGCGGCGGCCGGTTCAGCTTTCGGGGCCGACAGGTGCGGCTCACGCCGAACATGGCCGGCGATCCCAGCCCGCTGCACGGCCAGGGCTGGCTGGGCGCGTGGATGGTCGAAGCGGCGGGGCAGTCGCAGGCCGAATTGCGCTTCCGCCACGAGCCCGGCGAGTGGCCCTGGCGGTACGAGGCCCGGCAGCGCTTTGCCCTGGACGACACCGGCCTCGGCCTTTCGCTCGAGTGCCGCAACCTGTCGGACGAGGCGATGCCCTGCGGGCTTGGCCAGCACCCCTATTTCCACTGCGGTCCGGGAACGCGGATCGACACGGCGGTCAGCCACGCCTGGACCATCGACGAGCAGGTGCTTCCGGTCGAGAAAGTGCCCGCCGAGGGGCGCTTCGACCTGCGCAACCGGCGGGTATGCGGACAGGGCCTCGACCATGGCTTCGCCGGCTGGGGCGGCAAGGCGCGGCTCGGCGATCCGGGCTGGCCGTTCGACCTCGAGATGTCGTCGCCGCAAGCGCGCTTCTTCCAGCTCTATTCGCCGAGCGAAGGGGGGATCTTCGTCGCCGAGCCGGTGACCCACGCCAATGCCGCCTTGAATGCGCCGGAGGAGGAGTGGGAGGAGCTGGGAATGCGCGTGCTCGAGCCGGGCGAGGCGATGCGGCTCGACATGCGGCTCGAGGTGATCGCGAAACACAGCCGTTCAGGTTGAAGCCGGCAAGGCCGCCCTATATAGGCCGCTGCTCTGAGCCATTCGGAGACGTGGGTGAGTGGCTGAAACCAGCGGTTTGCTAAACCGCCGTACGGGGAATTCCCGTACCGAGGGTTCGAATCCCTCCGTCTCCGCCAGCTTCCATCACCCGATCCGCGGCAGCCGCTGGTCGCCAACGCCCCAGCCCTCGAGCGCCGGGCTCCTCGCACGCCCCAGAAGCTGCTCGACATCGGCGACGGTGAAGGCGGCGGCGCTGTCGATTGAGTCCAGCTCGTCCCAGGCGACTGGCGCCGCCACCGGCATTCCTGTGCGCGCCCGCGCCGAATAAGGCAGGACCGCCGTCGCGGTGCGCTGGTTGCGAAGATAGTCGAGGAAGATCCGTCCGCGCCGTTCCTTCTTGGGCAGGGCGATGGTGAAACGCTCGGGGTCCGCTTCGGCGAGCGCGGCGCAGAACGCGCGGGCGAAGCCGCGCACTGCCTTCCACTCCGCTTGCGGAGCGATCGGCACGACGACGTGGATGCCGTTGCCGCCGGTGAGGAGCGCGAAGGATTCGAGCCCGACCGCCGCGAACGAGCGGCGGAGCTGCAGCGCCGCCTCCTTCACCGCCTCGAAGCCGACGCCCTCGCCGGGGTCGAGGTCGATCACCAGCCGATCGGGAGCCTCGACTGCTCCGGCGCGGCTGCCCCAGCCGTGGAACTCGACCGTTTGCACTTTCGCGCAGGCGACGATCTGCTCGGCGTTTCCGACGTAGAAATATTGCTCGGTGCGGCCGTTCTTCTGCGCGACCGGCTGCAAGCCGACGAGAGTGTCGAACTCGCTGCCGGTCGGCGGGTGCTCGCGGTTGCGCTGGAAGAAGCATTTGCCTTCGCGGCAGCGGTAGAGGTTGAGCAACCGGCGCTCGGCGAACGGCAGCATCAGCGGCGCGGCGATCTGGTAGTAGAGCGTCGTCGCGCGGACGCTGATGTCCGGCTTGGCGTAGGTCGGCTCGGGCGTCCAGGCCATTCAGGCCTTGAGCTCGGCCGCGCGCATCTCCGCCTCGCGCTTCAAATTGCGGGCGAGCTGGGCCTGGCCGCCGAGATATTGCGGCGGCACGTGGATGTCGCGGTAGTCGAGCGCCGCCGCCGCGCGCAAAGTCCAGAAAGGGTCGATGAGGTGCGGGCGGGCAAGCGCGACGAGGTCGGCACGCCCGGCGGCGAGAATCGAATTCGCGTGGTCGGGCTCGTAGATGTTGCCGACCGCCATGGTCGCGAGCTTCGCCTGGTTGCGGATCCGGTCGGAAAACGGCGTCTGGAACATCCGGCCGTAGACCGGCTGGGCGCCGGTCCAGGTCTGGCCGGCCGACACGTCGATGAGGTCGGCGCCTTCGCGCGCGAAGGCTTCGCCGATCTCGACCGCCTCGTCGGGCGTGATGCCGGAATCGCCGGCCCAGTCGGTCGCCGAGATCCGCACCGACATCGGCATGTGCGGCGGAACCGCGGCGCGCATCGCCGCGAACACTTCCAATGGGTAACGCAGCCGGTTCTCGAGGCTTCCGCCATATTCGTCGGTGCGTTTGTTCTGAAGCGGCGTGATGAAGCCCGACAGCAGATAGCCGTGGGCGGCGTGAAGCTCGATCATGTCGAAGCCGGCCGCAACGCCCATCTTCGCGGCGGCGACGAACTGATCGCGGACCATGTCCATGTCGGCGCGGGTCATCGGCCGCGGCACCTGATTGACCGGCGACCAGGGGACGTCCGACGCCGCCATCACCGGCCAATTGCCCTCGTCCAAGGGCACGTCATAGCCTTCCCAGCCGACCTTGGTCGAACCCTTGCCGCCCGAATGGCCGAGCTGGAGGCAGATTTTCGCCTTCGAGTTCGAATGGACGAAATCGACGATCCGCTTCCAGGCCGCAAGATGCTCGTCGTTCCACATCCCGGTGCAGCCGGGACTGATGCGCCCCTCCGGCGAGACGCAGGTCATTTCAGTGAACAGCAAGCCGGCGCCGCCGAGCGCGCGCTCGCCATAGTGGACGAAGTGGAAATCGTTGGGCGTGCCGCCTTGCGCCGAATACATCGCCATCGGCGAGACGGTGACGCGGTTCTCGACTTCCATGCCGCGCAGCTTGAACGGCGCGAACATCGGCGGGGCGGTCTTGTTCGAGCGCCCGTTCGTCGCCTTGGCCCAGAACCAGCGCTCGACTCCCTCGAGCCACTCCTTGTCGCGCAGCCGCAGATTCTCGTGGCTGATGCGCTGGCTCCGGGTGAGCAGCGAATAAGCGAATTGCAGCGGCTCGAAATGCAGGTAGCGATCGAGCGTCTCGAACCATTCGGTCGAGTTGCGGGCGCTGTTCTGCAGCTTGAGCACCTCGAGGTTGCGCTCCGCGACATATTCGTCGAGCGCCGCTTCGAGGGTCAGATGCTCGTCATTGCGAGGAGCCGAAGGCGACGCGGCAATCCAGTCCGGCGTTTCTGGATTGCTTCGCTTCGCTCGCAATGACGGGGAAAGGCGGTTGAGGACGTCCGCCAACTTGATCGCATCCTCGAGCGCGAGCTTGGTTCCCGAGCCGATCGAGAAATGGGCGGTGTGGGCGGCGTCGCCCAAAAGGATGACGTTGCCGTGATGCCAGCGCTCGCACTTGATTCGGCGGAAGTTGAGCCAGGCGGCCGAGCCGATCAGGTGCGAGGCATTGGACTGGAGCTTGTGGCCGTCGAGATATTGGGCGAAGACTCGCTCGCAGGTCGCGATGCTCTCGTCCTGGCTCATCCGGTCGAAGCCGAAGCGCCGCCACACTGCTTCCGAACATTCGACGATGAAGGTCGAGCAGTCGGGCGCGAAGCGGTAGGCGTGCGCCCAGATCCACCCGTGATCCGTCTCTTCGAACGCGAAGGTGAAGGCGTCGAATACTTTCGACGTGCCGAGCCAGACGAACTTGTTGGCGCGCACGTCGACGTCGATTCCGAAATGCTCCGCATAGCGCTCGCGGAACCGCGAGTTGATGCCGTCGGCGGCGATGACGAGGTCGTAGTCGCGCCACCTGGGATCGTCGGGCTCGCATTCGACCTCGAAGTGCAGCTGCGCGCCGAGCTCGCGGACCCGGTCCTGGAGGATTTCGAGCAGCCGCTTGCGGCCGATGCCGATGAAGCCGTGGCCCGACGAGGTGACGGTCTGCCCATGGATATGGACGTCGATGTCGTCCCAATGGGCGAATTCGTCGGCGATGACCTTTGCCGAGACGGGGTCGTTGCGCTCGAGGTTCTCGACCGTCTGGTCGGAAAAGACGACGCCCCAGCCGAAGGTGACTCCCGGCGGGTTGCGCTCGAACACGTGGATCTCGTGGCCGGGATCGCGCAGCTTCATCGAGATCGCGAAATAGAGGCCGGCCGGGCCGCCGCCGATGCAGGCGATCTTCATGACGGCCGCGCTTTCATGGCCTTAAGTTCACTAATGTCCCGCAGAAGGGCGCCATTTCCGTGACCATGGCGGCTGGCCGGGGCTCGCCCGTGAAACGCAGCGAACGCAGCGAGACTATGCGCGCGCGTACGCGCAGGCGCGCGCGAAGCGTGCGCGCTTGCCGGCGAACTCTGCTTCGGGCCGGTGACGATGCGCATCGCCGCAGCATGGCACAGCCGCGCACCTGTAGGACAGGGGAATGTCGGCTCGGGGGAAAAGGGGGGACATCCCCACTTTCGTCATTCCCGCGAAAGCGGGAACCCAGATCAGTCCAAGGGCTCAAATCCAAGGTCCTCGGCGAGATCGCGCCAGTCGGGGTTCGCGGCCTCGATCAGCTCCAACTTCCAACTCCTGTTCCACTTTTTGATGCGCTTTTCGCGAAGTATGGCCTGTTCCATCGTCGAGTTCTGCTCGAACCAGACGAGCATCTTCACCTCATACTTTCGCGTGAAGCCTCGGAGCTGCCCAGTCCGGTGCCTGTAGACGCGGCCAGCGAGGTCGGAAGTCACGCCCGTGTACAACGTGCCGTTCCGCCTCGACGCCAAAATGTAAACCGTTGGACCGAATTCGCGCCGCACGACGAGGCGTTACTGGGTTCCCGCTTTCGCGGGAATGACGAGTTAGGCGCAAGCTGTCATTTCGCCTCAATCCTCCGGCGTGCCATGTCCGTCCGATAGCAGGAAACGCGCTCCGCGCACCCAACCCCCTACCCCTCCCTTCCAGGGAGGGGAGCTTGGCGGGTGACCTCAATCCTCCGGCGCGACCGTGACGGTAAGGCCGTCGAGATCGTCGCTCACCTTGATCTGGCAGGACAGGCGGCTGTTCGCCTGGCGCCAGTCGGAAAAAGCGAGGATCGTCTCCTCCTCCGGCTGGATCGGCGGCAGCCGCGAAAGCCAGTCCTCGGCGACATAGACGTGGCAGGTGCCGCAGCTGGCGCAGCCGCCGCAGATGGCGGCGATGTCGTCGATGCCATTGCCCTTGAGGTTGAGCATCAGCGAGCGGCCGGGCCGCGCTTCGACCGCTTGCGTCTCGCCGTTGCGGCGGGTGACCCAGACGCGCGCTATCATGTTCTCTCGATGATCGTCACATTGGCGATGCCGCCGCCCTCGCACATCGCCTGAAGACCGAAGCGCTTGCCGTGGCGATGCAGCGCGTGGACGAGCGTCGCCATCAGCTTGGCGCCGGACGCTCCGAGCGGGTGGCCGAGGGCGATGGCGCCGCCGTGGACGTTGAGCCGTCCGGGGTCGGCGCCGGTCTGCTGCAGCCAGGCAAGCGGCACCGGGGCGAACGCCTCGTTGACCTCGTAAAGGTCGATGTCGGCGATTGAGCGCCCGGAGCGCTCGAGCGCGGTGCGGGTGGCGCGGATCGGCTCGTCGAGCATGATCACCGGGTCGCCGGCAGTAACGGTGAGCTGGTCGATGCGGGCGAGGGGTTTGAGGCCGTGGTCTTTCACTGCGCGCTCGCTGGCGACGAGCAATGCCGAGGCGCCGTCGCAGATCTGGCTGGCGTTGCCGGCGGTGATCACCCCGCCGGGCTTCAGGGTCTTGAGGCTGGCCAGTTTTTCGAGCGAAGCGTCGTAGCGAATGCCCTCGTCGCTGCGATGCATGTCGCCGTCGACGGGAAGCGGCAGGATCTCGAGCTCGAACGCGCCGGCCTGGGTCGCGGCCGCCGCCTTGCGGTGGCTTTCCAAAGCAAAGGAGTCGCAATCGTCGCGCGAAAAACCGTATTTTTCGGCCATCATTTCGGCGCCGCGGAACTGGCTGAATTCGGTGACGCCGTAGCGCTCCAGGATTGCCGGCGGCCACGGGCCCGTGCCGATCCCGGCCTGCATCGGCAGGACGACGGGCGTGCCCATCGGCACCCGCGTCATGCTCTCGACGCCGGCGGCGATGACCAGGTCCTGGGTGCCGCTCATCACCGCCTGGGCGGCGAAATGGATCGACTGCTGCGATGACCCGCACTGGCGGTCGATGGTCACCGCCGGGACGCTGTCGGGAAGCGAGGAGGCGAGCACCATGTTGCGGCCGACGTGGAAGCTCTGCTCGCCGATTTGGCTGACGCAGCCGACGATGACGTCGTCGATCGCCGCCGGGTCGACGCCGGCGCGGCCGACCAGCGCGTCCAGCACGGCCGCGCCCAAGTCGACCGGGTGCCAGTCCTTGAGCGCCCCGTCGCGCCTGCCGCCGGCGGTGCGAAGCGCATCGACGATATAGGCGGTCAATCTCACCTCCACTTGGCCGTCGGGCAGCTCCTAGCCGCCACCGGCGGCGCTGGCCACAGGGGCGGCCATCTCCCGAGTCGCGAGCCGTGAGTCTGGCCGCCGACCGCCGCAAGCGACCCCATTCGTCTCGATTCGGGACTGCGCAACAAAGATTTTTCGAGCCATCGCAATCACAAGCGGAGTGCCGAAGCCGGACGGAATAACCTCGACGGCAAAACGATGTTAGAATTTCGGTAACCGGAGCCAGTAGGATTAACGCTGGGTAAACGAAACAACATCGTCAGATTTTACTTCCAGAAAAACAGTGCTCCATCTGTCATGCGCTGGAAATACCGGTCAAGATAATCCAAAGTCGCCCATTGTGCTGCTAAGAGCAAAGAATAAGTCGCAGCTGTTAACCAATTTGTTCTTACAACATGATTCGGTCATAATGGTTGCTCTGGCAGAGGTTGGCGAGCAAGACCTTGCATTAACCGGGCGCCAGTGGTCTTTTTCGTTATACACGCGTGGAAGCAGATCCAGCTGTTAACTCTGTCGGGTAACCGGCGAGGTTGAGGGGGGACTTCTCAAGCGCAGACGAAAGCGTCCCGGCTGCGGCCGGCGGCGAACAGGGAATGAGGGTTGGCTATGACTTACGATGACGCTTCCGGCAGCTTCAGCAGCGCAGCAGGCGCAACTCCCGACGCGCGCGACGATCTCGACGCGCTGGCCGCGGGCGACATGGGCCCGGCAACCGGCAATGCGATCAGCGGCTCGGGCACGCTCACCGGCGCTTCGGGTGCCGACCTCCTCGCCAACCCGCCCGGCACGGTCGTTGCCGTCGAGGGCGCAGGCGGGGCCGCCAGCGGCGCCGGCGAAGTGCTGCAGGCCCAGGGGCAGTATGGCGTCCTCACCATCTCCGGCGACGGCAATTACAGCTACGTGCGTCACGCGAGCACGCCCGACGGCGTCCAGGACGTCTTCACCTACACGCTCGCAGATGCCAGCGGCCAGCGCGACACGGCGACTCTGACCATCGACATCGGCCGCAACGTCACCGGCCAGACCGCGCTTCAGCAGCTCATTCCCGGCGCCGACGGCGCCATCGTCCTGCCCGAAGGCGTGCAGCTGTCCGACATCACCGTCTCCGGGCGCGATCTCGTCATTCGCCTGCCCGACGGCTCGACCATGATCATTCCGGACGGCGCGGTGTTCATCCCGCAGCTGGTGCTGGGCGACGTCGAAGTCCCGGCGGCGAACCTGGCGGCGCTGCTGATCGGCTCCGAGCCGAAGCCGGCCGCCGGCCCGCTTCTGTCGAGCGGCGGCAATTTCGCGGTGGCGGTCGGCCCGCTCGACCCGGGCGTTCCGCTCGGCGACCTGCTGCCGCCGACGGCTCTCAGCTACACTCCGCCGACTTTCCAAGACCTCGGCCAGTTCATCGACCAGGAGCCGACGATCATCATCGAGACTCCGGACAATCCGGCCGGCGTGAGCAACGCGACGGCGACGGTGCACGAAGCCGGGCTTCCGGCGCGTCCGGGCGAATCGCCGGGGTCGAACAGCGCCGCCGACAGCGAGTTCACCAGCGGCACCATTCGCTATACCGCGCCCGACGGGTTCCATTCGGTGACCATCAACGGCGTCCCGATCGCGGTCGGAACGGTGATCACCACCGACAAGGGCGTCCTGACCATCACCGGCTACGTCAACGGCAAGGAGGGGTCGTTCAGCTACACCTACCAGCTGCTCGACAATACCAGCGGCGACGCAACCGCCGACATTTTCACGATCACGGTGACCGACAGCGACGGCGACACCGCCAGCGCGACCCTGACGATCAACATCGTCGACGACGTCCCGACCGCGCGCAACGACAGCGCGACGCAGGCGGTCGAGGACGCTCCGGTCACGGTCAACGTGTTCGCCAACGACACTCCGGGCGCCGACAGCGTCAATCTGGCGACGGGCGTGGCGTTCGTGGCAGGCTCGCTTAGCGGCGGCGGAAGCGTCGTCTACAACGGCAACGGCACCTTCACCTACACGCCGGCCCCCGGCGAAGAAGGCATCGTCACCTTCCAATACCGGATCACCGACGGCGACGGCGACGTGTCGACCGCGACGGTGACGATTACCTTGCTCGCCGATTCGGTCCCGACGATCACCATCGCCGGCGGCAACAGCGTCAACGAGGCCGGGCTTCCGGCGCGTCCGGGCGAGTCCGAAGGCTCGGGCGAGGCCGCGGCTCCGGGGCCGAACGGCGACCCGAGCGAGACGACCAGCGGCACCATCACCGTGACGACCGGCAACGACACGCTCGCCAGCCTGATGATCAACGGCGTCAACGTGACCAGCGGCGGCACCGTCACTGGCGCCCACGGCGTGCTGACCGTCACTTTGTCGGGCGGAATCTACAGCTACAGCTACACGCTCGGCGACAACACCAATGGCGACACGACCAGCGACGTGTTCACCATCGTTGCGACCGACAGCGACGGCGACGTCACTTCGGGGAATTTGACGATCAACATCGTCGACGACGTGCCGACGGCGCGCGACGACGTCGCCACGCAGGCAGTCGAGAATGCGCCGGTCACGGTCAATGTCATGACCAACGACACGCCGGGCGCCGACAGCGTCAACCTGGCGACCGGCGTCGCGCTGGTCGGCGGATCGCTCACCGGCAGCGGCAATGTCGTCTACAACGGCGACGGCACCTTCACCTACAATCCCGGCCCGGGCGAGGAAGGCACGGTCACCTTCCAGTACCGGATCACCGACGGCGACGGCGACGTGTCGACGGCGACGGTGACGATCACGCTTCTGGCGGATTCCACGCCGACCGTGCAGCTGTCGGGCGGAACCAGCGTCAACGAGGCCGGGCTTCCGGCGCGTCCGGGCGAGTCGCCCGGTTCCGGCGAGGGCGCCGACGGCGACCCGAACAACAACAGCGACCCGTCGGAAACGACGACGGGGGTCATCACCATCACCACCGGCGGCGACACGCTCGCCAGCCTCGTGATCAACGGCGTCAACGTCACCGGCGGCGGCACCGTCAACGGCGCCCACGGCGTGCTGACCGTGACCCTGACGGGCGGAGTCTACAGCTACAGCTACACGCTCGGCGACAACACCAACGGCGACACGACCAGCGACACCTTCACGGTCGTGGTCACCGACAGCGACGGCGACACGGCATCGGCCAACCTCGTCATCGACATCGTCGACGACGTGCCGACGGCGCGCAACGACAGCGCGACCCAGACGGCCGAAAACGTGCCGATCACGGTCAACGTCATCGCCAACGACACGCCGGGCGCCGACAGCGTCAACCTCGCGACGGGAGTCGCGCTGGTCGGCGGCTCGCTCACCGGCACCGGCACCCTCGTCTACAATAACGACGGCACCTTCACCTACACGCCGAGCGCGGGCGAGCAGGGAACGGTCACCTTCCAGTACCAGATCACCGACGGCGACGGCGACGTGTCGACGGCGACGGTGACGATCACGCTGGCGGCCGATTCGGTGCCGATCGTCAGCAATGCAACGGCGCTGGTCGACGACGACGGCCTGGCCGGCGGCAATCCCGGCGGCATCGGCGACGATACCGGCCAGGGCGCCGACGAGACCACTTTCTCCGGAACATTGAGCGCCAATTTCGGCGGCGACACGCCCGGAACCTTCACGCTGGCGGCGATGCACGGAACGTCGGGCACCGTCGGCACCGAGACGGTCAATTACAGCTGGAACGCGACGACCGGAGTGCTCACTGCCACCGGCCCGCGCGGAGTGCTGTTCACGGTCACCCTGGATTCGGCGACCGGCGACTTCACCGTCACCCTGGTCGACAATGTCCTCCACGCGCCGGGCGGCAACGAGAATGACGCGACTGCGGCGATCACCTTCACCGCCACCGACAGCGAAGGCGACAGCACCAACGGCACGCTGACCATCACCTTCGACGACGACACTCCGACCGCGACTTCGAGCGGCACCGTGCCGACCCTGACGGTCGACGAGTCGAACCTGGCAGTGAACGCGACGGCGAGCTTCGCCGGAGTGTTCGCGATTTCGTTCGGCGCCGACGGGCCGGCGGGCGCTGGCTCGCTCGTCTACAGCCTCGGCATCAACGCCGGCTCAACCGGACTGGTCGACGTCGCCAGCGGCCATGCCATCCAGCTGGTCCTCAACGGCGGCGTGGTCGAGGGGCGCACCGTCGGAAGCAACCATTTGGTGTTCACGGTCAGCGTCGATGCCAGCGGCAACGTCACGCTCGACCAGCTGCGCGCGGTCCAGCATCCCGACGGATCGAACCCGAATGACGGCGTGACCCTGGCTTCGGCCAATCTGATCACTCTCTCGGCGACGGCCACCGACGGCGACGGCGACAGCGCCTCGGCGACCGCGAACATCGCCCAGAACCTCGTTTTCCTCGACGACGGGCCGACGATTTCGGCGAGCGGCACCGAGCCGACCCTGACCGTCGACGAAAGCAACCTCGCGCTCGACGCGAGCGCAAGCTTCGCCGGTGCCTTCACCTCCGCGTTCGGCGCCGACGGCGCCGGCACGATCAGCTACGCGCTCGGAATCAACGCCGGCGCGACCGGCCTCGTCGACACTGCGACCGGCCAGGCGGTCGTGCTGGTCGTCAACGGCGGCGTCGTCGAAGGCCGCACCGCGACGTCCAACCAGCTCGTGTTCACGGTCAGCGTCAATGCCGCCGGCACGGTCACACTCGACCAGGTCCGGGCGGTCCAGCATGCCAATACGAGCGATCCGAACGACAGCGTCACGCTGAGCGCCGACAATCTGATCACTCTGACCGCGACGATCACCGACCGGGACGGCGACAGCGCCTCGGCGACGATCAACATCGGCCAGAACCTCACCTTCCTCGACGACGGTCCAACGGCGGCGATCAGCGTCACCGGTTTCTCGATCAGCCATGACGAGACGCCCGGCTTGCAGGGCGATGCCAACGATGTCGCCGGCCCGCTGGCGGTGTTCGCCGGCGTAACCAACCCCGGGGACGACCCTGACGTCTCGGGCACGGTGATCGGCTATGCCCAGAGCTCGGGCGCGATCACGGCTCCGGGTGCGAGCTTCGGCGCCGACGGCGCCGGATCGACGACGTACAGCCTGGCAGTCTCGGCCGCTGGCGTCGATTCGGGCCTCAAAACCACCGATGGAAGCACCATCCGGCTCTATGTCGAGAATGGCATTGTCGTCGGGCGCGTCGACGGCGGACCCTTCAATGGCCAGGCCGCGTTTGCCATCGCCATCGACTCGGCGACCGGCCAAGTCAGCCTGGTCCAGTATTTGTCGATCCAGCACCCGAACACCGCAAGCCATGACGAATCGGTGTCGATCGCCAATGCCGCAATCCTTGCGGTGGTGACCGTCACCGACGGCGACGGCGACACCGGCACGGCGTCGGCGGCGATCGGCGGGCTGATCAGCTTCCAGGACGACGGTCCGACGGCGATCGCTCCGACGGCGATCACTAGCGGCCTGACCAACGAGTCCGGATCGACCGCGACGCGGCCACTCGACAGCGACGGCAATGTGCTGAACAATTTCGGCGCCGACGGTCCGGGGCTGGTGACGTTCGCCAATATCGCGAACGGCCAGAACTCCGGCCTGACTTCGGGCGACGATCCGATCACTTACTGGCTGTCGAGCAACGGCCAGACCCTGGAAGGGCGGATCGACAGCACGAATGGCACCGACGGAACGCTGATCTTCAGGATCACGCTCGACCAGTCGGCCGGCACCTATACGGTCGACATGTTCGGATCGATCGACAACGGGGCCGGCGTGTCGTTCAGCAATCTGACCAGCACCTCGGCCGGCAATGTCCAGTACCGGGGCGTAGGGTCGAACGATCCCGCGACGCCGGTCGACCTGCTGCTGTCGGCTTCGAGCAGCACGGGCGCGGGCGCGACGGTAAACACGGACTCCGATTCGATCGGAGTCGCCAACCAGTCGATGGACCCGGGCGAGAGCCTTCGCATCGACTTCGTCAGCAATCTCACCAGCGGCGCGTCGACTCCGACCGGCTTCGGCTACACCGATCATGTCTCGACCAGCTCGTTCATCGGGCTGATCCCGCAGGTCCAGGGCCCGCAGTCGAACACGGTGTCCTTCACGGTCTGGGCGCTCGACACGAGTCTGACGCAGTCGGGCATTCCCGATCGATCCCCGGGCGATGGCTTCTCGGATTCGTCGATCACCGCCATCACCGAGGTGACGGTAAAGGACTATCTCAGTGGTAACTCGACAACGCTCGACATTTCGGGCGTGGCTGTCGGCACGACGGTGGTCGTGGCCTATGGCATTTCCGTTACCAAGAATGCGGACGGATCGGTCACCTTCTCCGGTGTTCAGGAAGGGGACAGCTACGGCTTCTCGACCGGCAGCGGCAGCTTCGATGCGGTCGTCATCCAGGCGGTAACGGGAAGCTTCGACCTCGGCGTATTCGCGATCGGCGCGATCAGGACCGGTGATCCCGTCCACCTCAGCTACGACCTCGCAATCACCGACGGTGACGGTGACAGCGTGCTCATCACCGATGCGCTCGAGATCACCGTGCAGCCGGCCGGCACGACTTCGTCCTCATCGACGATGATGGTCAGCCAGGAAGAGTTCGACGGGTCGTTCAGTCTGCTCAGCTCGAGCAACGATCAGCAGAAGCTAAGCACGACCGGCAACAACACCGTCCTTCTCGGCGCGGTCGCCGCGGCCGGGCTCGGCGCGATGCCGGCGGCCGCATCCAACGGCGACGGCGGCCAGTCGAGCTTCGCCGGCATCGAATTCGCCGGGCTTCACGGGTCGAGCGTCGCGAAATTTGCGGTCGAGACGTACGATGCCGAGGGGCAGCCGCAATTGCATGCGGCGATCGAAGGCAGCGGCGTTGCGATGCAGGGCAGCGGCAATTTGTCGACGCCGGGCGGACAGGGCAACTCGTCGATGCCGCTCGACACGAGCTCGCAGCCGGCAATGACTCAATTGTCGCAGGGCACGACACCGGCCCAGGCGCAGGTGGTCGAATCGGTGCCAGTCGCGGCGGCGGTAGCGATGCCGTCGGCCGAGATGCTGAGCCAGATGTCGGTCGCGGGCTCGACCCACCGCAGCGCGGAAGTGGAGCGGGTGCTGGCCGATGCGCTCGACGGAGGGGCGGCGGGCCAAAGCATCGAGGCGGCGCTCGCCTCGCTTCCGGGCCAGGCGAATGGCGGAAATGCGGCGCTGCAGTCGGTCGCAAGCCCCGCCGGCGAGGCCGTGCCGGCTTGGCACAACGGCGCTTTCGGCGGCTTCTCGAACGCCTTCGACGCCTTCAATGTCGACGTTGCGACCCAGCACCAGGACGCGGCTCCGCAGGCCTGACACGAGTGAAACGGAAGGAGCCCGCAAGCGTGGACCGAGCGGGCTCCCGAGCATGAAGACCAGAAGGGGGTAAAATGAACAAGAAGCACTGGACGATGATCGTTCCCGGAGCAGTGCTGCTGTGCGCCACGCCGGCGTACGGAATCGAGCTCAGGGATGCCGTGCAAGCGGCGCTCAACACCAACCCGGAGATCCGGCAGGCGGTCGCCAACCGCCAGGCGACGATGGAAGAAAGGGTGCAGGGCCAGGGCCTCTGGTATCCGCGAGTGTCGGTCGAGGGATCGGCCGGGGTGCGTGAGCTGCGCAACCCGACCCGCCGAGCGCTGGGCATTGCCGACAATACCTTGTGGCCGGTCGAGGGCAGCCTGATCGCCGATCAATTGCTGTTCGACACCGGCGGCCGCGAGGCGGAGATCCGTCGCCAGGCGGCGCGCACCGACGCCGCGGCGGCACGAGTCGAGGAGCGGTCCGAGTTCATCGCTCTCAACGTCGCCCGCGCCTATATCGACTATCTGCTGCAGCAGCGGCTGGTGGCGATCGCGGAAGACAATGCGACGTTCCACCAGCGGCTGTCCGCCGACCTGCGCGAAGGCGTCGCCCGCGGCTCGATCAGCATCGCCGACCAGCAGCAGGCCGAGGAGCGGCTGCAGGCGGCGCGCGCGCGGGTCACCGAGGCCCGCGAGGACCTCGAGGCGGCGGCGATCAGCTTCCAGACCCTGACCGGCGTGCCGATCGACCGAGTGTCGATGCCGCCCGACCTGTCGGCCTATCTGCCGCCGTCGCTTGCCGAGGCGGAAGCGCTCGCCCGGCAGAACAATCCGCGAGTGCAGGAGGCAATGGCCGACCTGTCGGCGGCGCGCGAGGAAATCCGCGGCGCCCAGTCGAACCTCGGTCCGCGGGTCAACCTCGAGGGCCGCGCTCGTGCCGGCCACGACGTCGACGGCTTTTCCGGGCGCACCACCGACCTGCAGGGCAATGTCGTGCTGCGCTGGAACCTGTTCAACGGCGGCGCCAAGGAAGCCAATGTCCGCGAGCAGCGCTATCGCGCCGACGAGCGGCACGCGCGGCTGTTCGAGATGACTCGCCGGGCGGAGGAGGATTCCCGCAACGCCTGGAGCCGCCTCCAGAACCAGGGCCGGCTGGTCAGCGAGCTCGAGACCCAGAGCCGGATTTCGGACGATCTGCTGCTTTCCTACCGCGAGCAGTTCAACATCGGCCGCCGCTCGCTGCTCGACGTGCTCGATGCCCAGAACACGCGCTCCAACACCCAGGCACGGGTCGAAACGGCGCGGCTGGCGCGGCTCTACGCCCAGTACCGGCTGCTCGCCGCCACCAACCGGCTGGTCGAGGCGCTGGGAGTGTCGATCCCGACCGCCGCCTACAGCGACGAGCGGACTCGCTTCCGGGTCAATCCGATCCCGCCGGCGGACCTCGAGGAAAGCAGTTATCCGATGTCGCCGATGGGCCCGCCCGTCGGTGGCCAGTAATTGAGAGTGAAGGGGATAGGCGTTGAGTTTCATGCACTGGCTGGATTCCGCGCCATCGCGTGAGATCGACCCTGTCCTCGATTGCCTGACGTTCATCGCGCGCCAGCAGGACCGGCCGTCATCGCCGGTCCTGCTTCGCGCCGGGCTCGCCCTGTCGGACCGCGGAACGCTGCCGTTCCACCAGGTCGAGCCCGCGCTCGAGCAGGTCGGGATGCGCGGCGAGCCGCTCAATCGCGGCCTCCGGCGCTGGCCGTCCCGCAAGCTTCCGGCGATCCTTGAGCTCGAGGACCAGCGTGCCGCCGTGCTTCTCGAAATGCGCGGCGGCGATGCCCTGATCTACGCTCCGGGAATCGCCGAGCCGACCTGGGTGCCACTCGCCGAGGTCGAGCGTGCGTTCACCGGCTCGGCCGTGTTCGTCGAGGCGGACCCGACCCAGGAGCGCGAGGGCGAGCGGCCGTGGGACAAGAAACGCCGGACCCATTGGTTTTGGTCCGAAGTGTGGAAGGTCCGCCGCGAATTCTGGCCGGTGATCCTCGCCGCCCTGATCGTCAATCTGCTGGCGCTGGCCGTGCCGTTGTTCACGATGAACGTCTACGACCGGGTGATCCCCAACCAGGCGATCGCGACCTTGTGGGTGCTCGCCGCCGGAGTCGGCCTGGCATTGCTGTTCGACTTCATCCTGCGCGTTGCCCGGTCGCGGCTGGTCGACGAGATCGGCCGCAAGCTCGACGCCAAGCTCGCGCAGAAGCTGTTCGAGAAGGTGATGAACCTGCCGATGGCCAACCGCCAAGGCAGCACCGGCGCCTTCGCCCGCCGAGTGTCGGAATATGAGCTGGTCCGCGACTTTTTCGCTTCGACCACGGTGGTGCTCGCCGTCGACCTGTTGTTTCTGTTCCTTTTCCTGGTTCTGATCACGGTCCTCGCCGGTTGGGTGGTCGTGGTGCCGATCGTCGGCATCGTCGTCATGCTCGTCGCCGGGATGAGCATCCAGCGGCGGATGGGCAAGGTGGCGCTCGACGCGCAGGCCGATTCGAGCCTGCAGCATTCGATCCTGGTCGAGTCGATCGCCGGCGCCGAGACTCTCAAGGCTGCCCGCGCCGAGGGGCAGATGCTCGGCCGCTGGCGCCGCTATTCCGCGATGACGGCGGCGACCCAGGAGCAGATGCGGAGGCTGACCGCGGTTGCAGTCAACCTCGCCTCCAGCTGCCATCAGCTGATCAGCGTCGGCCTTCTGATCGGCGGCTTCTACCAGTTCAACGAGGGCAACATGTCGATGGGCGCGATCATCGCCATCGTCATGCTGGCCGGCCGCGCGACCCAGCCGATCGGCCAGCTCGCCTTCCTCGTTACCCGCGGCCGCCAGGCGGTGACGACGCTCGATTCGCTGCAGATGATGATGGAGACGGCGGACGAGCGGCAGACGGCGATGCGCAGCATCGTTCCGGAAATCCGTGCCGGCCACATCGAGGCCTCGCATCTCCATTTCCGCTATCCCGATGCCGCCAGGGATGCGCTGGCCGACGTCAACCTCGCCATCCGTCCCGGTGAGCGGATCGGAATCATTGGCCGAGTGGCTTCCGGCAAGTCGACGCTCGGGCGACTCCTGTGCGGCCTTTACGCCCCGACCGACGGCAACCTGACCATCGACGGTCTCGACAGCCGCCAGTTCCACCCTCACCAATTGCGCGACGCGTTCCGCTTCGTCGGCCAGAACTCCGAGCTGTTCAGCGGCAGCGTGCGCGACAATCTGATGCTCGGCGCCGCCCAGGCCGACGATTCGCAGCTGATCGATGCGGTGGTCCGCTCCGGCGCCGACATCTTCCTGTCCCGAGACGCAGCCGGCTTCGACCTTCCGGTCGGCGAACGGGGCTCGCAGCTGTCCGGCGGGCAGCGCTCGCTGCTGGTGCTCGCGCGAGCGCTGGTAAGCCCGTGCAAGCTGCTGTTCCTCGACGAGCCGACTGGCGCGATGGACACCCAGACCGAGCGCTATTTCATCGACCATCTGAAGACCGCGCTGTCGCCCGACCAGACCCTGCTGGTCGCGACCCACCGCCACAACATGCTCAGCATCGTCGAGCGGCTGATCGTCATCGATGCCGGCCGGATCATCGCCGACGGGCCGCGCGACGAGGTGCTCGGCCGCCTGAGCGCCGCCGGCAAGGAGGCGCAGCCATGATCGCCCGAATCGGGGCAACTCTGGGCGCGCTTCGGCTCGAACTCGCAGCGTTCGCCTTCGTCGTCGCCGCCGCAGCCGCGGCGATCGCCGTCGGTTTCCAGGCGCCGGCGAAGGAATCCGCCGCTGTCTCCGTCACCGTCCCGCTGGCCGCGGTTCCAGCCGAGCTGATCCTCGCCACCAGCGCCGCCGCCGTCGACCAAGGGCCGGTCGGCGAGGAGGCGAAGCTGATCAACGCATCGCTGCCGTTCAGCTCGGCTCCGCTCGAGGCCTCGCGGCCGTTCGCCCTGGGCGGCGATGATCTCGATTTCCGCCGCGCGCTGCTGTGCATGACCCAGACGGTCTATTACGAGGCCGGGTTCGAGCCCCTGGCCGGCCGCAGGGCCGTCGCGCAGGTGGTGCTCAACCGGATGCGGCACCCGGCATTCCCGAATTCGGTGTGCGGAGTGGTCTACCAGGGCGCGCGCTCGCCGGTCTGCCAGTTCAGCTTCGTCTGCGACGGCTCGCTCAACCGGGCCCCGGCTCCGGCGGCGTGGCGGGAAGCCAGAGACATTGCCGCCGCGGCGCTCGCCGGCCATGTCGAGAAATCGGTCGGGGCGGCGACTCACTATCACGCCGATTATGTCGCTCCGCGCTGGGCGCCGATGCTGACCAAGCTTGCCAAGCTCGGGGCGCACATTTTCTATCGCTGGCCGGGGGGCTGGGGACGGCAGGCGGCGTTCACTGCGCGCTATGGCGGCGAGCCCAACGACCCGGCGGCGCTGCGTCCGTTGCCGGTCGCCGACGAGCCCGGGGCCGAAGCAGCGATCGCGGCCGGGCCGATCGCCGACGGAACGATCATCAAGCGTGCGCCCAACGACGTCGGCGGGCTGCTCGACGTTTCGAAAGGCTGGAAGCTGGAAATCCCGCGGCCCGAGGACATCAGCGGCGGGGCGGCGAAGGCGGTCGCACAGCAGGAAGGCCGGCCGGAGCCGGCCGCGCCGGTGGCGGCAGCGGCCAGCCCCGCTTTGGCGTCGCGATGAGCAAGATCTGGAGTAGAGCGTAACATGGCAACCCTCCCCTTCGTCGGATCGGCCAAGCGCCATCGGCAGCCGCTGAGCGGTTCGCAGCTGATCATCGTCGCCTCGGCGCTCGGCTTCGCCCTGTTCCTGTTGTGGGCGGCACTGGCGCAGGTCGACGAGGTCACCGCCGGCCAGGGCAAGGTCATCCCGACCAGCAAGATCCAGATCATCCAGGCGTCCCAGCCGGCGACGGTCCAGGAGTTGCTGGTCCGTTCCGGCCAGCGCGTGCAGCGCGGTCAGCTGCTGGCCAGGCTGGACAATCCCACCAGCCGCGAAATCCAGGCGGAAACCGAATCGCTCCAGCAGCGAGCCGCGCGTCTTGCCGCGGAGGGCAGCGGGACCTCCGCCAACCTGAGCGGTGAGGAAGCCAATCTGAGCTCGGTCCGGCGGCAGGCGCTGTCGAGCCGAATCGCCGCACTGAACGCCACCGCCGACCAACGCCGCCGCGAAGCATCCGAGGCAGCGGCGACGATCAGCAGCCTGCAGAGCAGCCTCGCACTCGCGCAACGCAACGTCGCAATGCTCGAGCCGCTCGCCGAGAAGAACATCGTGCCGCAGACCGAGTTGCTGAATGCCCGTCGCGAGGTCGTCGACCTGCAGGGTCGAATCGCCGCCGCGCGCGAGCAGCAGAGCCGGGCGATGGCGGCGGTCCGGGAGGCACAAGCCCAGGCCAGCGAGGCGGGCTTCAGCTTCCGCCATGAGGCGCTCAACGAGCGCAGCCAGGTCGAGGCGCGGATCGCGGTCAACCAGGAATCACTACGCGGCGCTCGCGGGCAGGAATTGCGCTCGCCGGTCGATGGCGTCGTCAACGACGTCCAGGTGACGACCATCGGCGGCTTCGTCCAGGCAGGGCAGAAAGTGATGGAAGTCGTTCCGCTCGGCGAGAAACTGCTGGTCGAGACTCGCATCAAGCCTAGCGACATCGCCTTCATCAAGGTCGGCGACAAGGCGCTGGTGAAGGTCACCGCCTATGATTTTTCGATCTACGGCGGCCTCGAGGGGCGGGTCGTCCAGGTCTCCGCGGATTCCATCTACGACGAGGTCGAACGCCAGGCCTATTTCAACGTCATCGTCGAAACCGAGAGGTCATTTCTTGAGCGCGACGGGCGGCGCCTTCCGATCACTCCGGGAATGATGACCGACACTCAGATCATCACCGGCCGCAAAAGCGTGCTCAGCTATTTGCTGAAGCCGGTCCTGAAAGCCCGCAGCGAGGCGCTGCGCGAGCGCTGATCAGGGAGCGGCCGCCGGGGCGAGCGGCTTGACGTCGGCGGAGGCGATCGAGATCGGCGGCAGCGTGCGGCGGTAGCCGTGCAGCCATGAGCGATTGGCGGCGAAGGTCACCATCGGCCGGTAGTCGCTGACCTCGGCGGTTTCGAGCAGCCTGTCGGTCCCGTTGTCGAGCACGACCATTTTCCCGCCGGCACGAACGACCAGCACGGCATGGTCGGCGCGGCGCACCAAGTCCTTGACGATGACCATGTACAGATCGTTGTCGCTGAGGCCGGCGGCGCGAAGCAGCTGCATCTTGGCGATCGCATAATCCTCGCAATCGCCGCGGCCGCGCCGAAGAGTCTGGGCGGCGGTCGCCCAAACGTCCTCGCGGCCGAACTGACGGCTGTCGTCGACGAAGGCCACGCGCGCATTGACGTAGCGGTTGACCGCCTCGACCCGGTCGAGCTCGGAGCGCTGGCGGAGCGATTCCGCGAAGCGCGCATGGTCGCCGCCGACCCGGGCACGTTCCACGCGCTTCCAGCGCTGGTCCATCGGGGTGCGGTGAACGGCCAGGGCGACGCTGCCGAAAATGTCGGGCTTGCCACTCCCGACGGCCTCGCTGACTCGCGGTGCCGAGCGGACGATCGCCGGCAGCACGGTTGCCGGAGTCCCCGCCGCGAGCCGAAACTCCGCACTGCGAGACAGCTGCGGAGCTGGAAGTCCCTGCTGCTGGGCGAGAATGGCCGAAAGCCGGCTCGGCGCCCCGCCCATGATCGCCTCGCTCTTGGCGAGGCTGAGGTTGGCGTAAGCTGCCGTGGGGACGGCTTGAGCCGCTGCCGCCGCCGGGAGCATGGCGAATGCCAGGGCAAGCAGGCCGCGACGCGTGCAAGTGATGCGATCCATGTCCACGCATGTCGCAGGACATGGCTAAGATCGGCTTGCGCAGCATGGTAAACGCGGCGGTAACTATCCGGCGATCTGCTCCACTTCCGACAGGAACCGCTCCAGGGTTCGGTTGAACTGGGTGGGCCGGTCGAGGTTCGACAGGTGCGATGCGCCTTCGAGCTCGACGTAGCGGGCGCCTGGAATGATTTCGGCCAGTTTCCTCGACAGGGCCGGCGGCGTCACCGGGTCGTCGCTTCCGACGAGCACGAGCGTCGGAGCGGATATGGTCGCAGCGCGATCGCGCTGGTCGGCGAGCCACACGGCGCGGGCGGCAATTCGGTAGGCGGCGGGGTCGATCGCCGCCATCGTTGCGATGACCGAACGCGTCACGTCGGGAGGCGTCGAGGTGGCGAGCAGCAGCGGCGCGCGCTGCTCGGCGATGCCGCGCATTCCGGCGGTTCGGCTGAGCTCGACGGAACGGTCGTAGATTGCCTGGCCGTCGGGGTGGACGGCGAAGCTGTTGGCGATGACCAGCGACGCGCAGCGCGCCGGGGCAGCGTCGTAGATGGCGATGGCCATGACGCCGCCGAGCGACAGGCCGCAGACATGGGCGCGGTCGATTCCAAGCGCGTCCATCGCGGCGATGAACAGCTCGGCGACCTCGTCCCGGGTGCAATCGTCGTCAACCGGGTCGCTGTCCGCATAGCCCGGGAAATCGAAAGCGACGGTGCGGCGCGAGCGGCCGAAATGGTCGATCTGGGCATTCCAAACCGACTTGTCGGACCCGACCCCGTGAAGCAGCAGCAACGGCGCGCCCGACCCGGTCCCGCGCTCCTCGAAACCGATCGTTCCCAGCGATGTCGAAACCCGCCCCACCTCGCTTGTGTGACTGCTTTGCAAGGGCGGAGCAAGCATCTACGCTGGCCGGCGATGACGCGGATGACGGTCAACGGCGAAGCCGTGCACTACAAGCTCGAGGCGGAGACGCCATTGCTTTGGGCGCTGCGCGATGCGTCCAACCTCACCGGCACCAAATATGGCTGCGACACACGCGACTGCGGCGCGTGCACCGTGATCGTCGACGGCCGGGCGGTGTCGAGCTGCGCCGTTACCATCGCCGGTCTCGAAGGCGCCGAGGTGGTAACCATCGAAGGTTTGTCGAGCAACCGTTCCCATCCGGTCCAGCAAGCCTGGGCAGCCGAGCAGGTCAGCCAATGCGGCTTTTGCGACCCGGGCTTCATCATGGCGATTGCCGCCTTGCTCGATGCCAATCCGAGCCCGACCGAACAGCAAATCGACGAGCTTCCGAACCTGTGCCGCTGCGGCGCCTATCCCCGCATCCGGCGGGCGATCGCCCGGGCCGCCCAGGCAATGGCCGGCGCTGCTCCGATCGGTCCGCAATCCGGCGGCCAGAGCAGCGAGGCGGAGGTGGACAATGGTTCAGCCTCCGCTCATCTGCCGAGTAGCATGTTGCGCTAGTGAATCGATTTTCTCGTGCGGGTGAGTCGTATGCGTAAGTTCCTGGCCCTGTTCCTGCTTGCCGGTGCCGCAACTCCGGCGATTGCCGCTGCCCAAGACAGCGAGACCGCCCATGATCGGCGAGAGGCCCGCGCCGAGCGGGCGGAACGCGAGCGGCCGGAACGGCCGGCGCGCGCCGAGCGCGCCGCCCCGATCGCGGTCGACCGCTCCGCTGCCCAATCGGAAACGACCGAAGCCCGGCAGCCGAGGTCGCGCTCCGGTCGCGGTGACCTTTCCGAACGGTCGTCATGGCAGGACGGCAGTGCCGAAGTGCAGGCTCCGGCGCCCGCCCGGCGCGTCCGCGAGGCGGGGGACACCGTCCGCGAATGGCGCACGCGCGATCGGCAGCGCCCCGACAGCCCGAGCGCGGTTCAGGAGCGCAACCTTCGCGGTCCGGAGCTTCCGGCCGCCGATGGCCTGGCCGAGCAGGCGCAGCCTGTGCCGGGGGTGCTAGACCGCAATCGCCCGCGAACCCGCCCAGACGGCGGCTTTGCCAACTCGCCCGAATCCGATCGCCGGCCCGGCCGAACCGTCAGCCGCACGCCGCGCCCTGGCACCGAGCCGCCGCCGCCGCCGACGGCGACCGCAACGGTCGCCGAGCCAACCCGCCATTGGAGCGGGAATTGGCGCAACGACCGACGTTACAATTGGTATAATTATCGCCATCGCAATCCGTCGCGATTCCGCATCGGCTTCTACTTCGATCCGTTCGGCTGGAACTATCACCGCTACGGCATCGGCTGGCGGCTTTGGCCGAGCTACTACAGCAGCCGCTACTGGCTCGACGACCCGTGGATGTACCGGCTTCCGCCCGCCTACGGTCCCTATCGCTGGGTCCGCTACTGGGATGACGCCTTGCTGGTGAATATCTACACCGGTCAGGTCGTCGACGTGATCCACAACTTCTTCTGGTAGAAGCGCCCCGACCCTCCGTCGAAAGAATCGTTGCGGCCTTGACCCGACGCCGCTAGCGGCTGTCTTATCCAGCTAAGACAGCGAGTTCGAGGAGTGCTTGCATGATCCGCCCCACCACGACCGCGCTGCTCGCCGCGACGATTCTCGCCGGCTGCGCCACGGCCCCGCCGGCAGCGCCGATACTCGTGGCGGTGGCAGAGCCCGTGCCGGCGACGACGGAGCCGCAAAAGAGCGCCCATGACCGGCTGTTCGAGCTGTTCAAGGCGAGCGACGAGGACCAGCTTCGCCGCAATCCGCTGTTCGGAATCTTTCGCGGCGACCTCCGCTACGCCGACCGCTTCGGCGACTTCATCAGCGACGAATATTTCGTCGCCGAGCGGCGCGCGGGTGAGGCGGAGCTGGCGGCGCTGCGAGCGATCGACCGCAATGAGCTCAGTGCCGTCGACCGGCTCGCCTATGACACGTTCGAGTTCCAGACGCTGCAGTCGCTCAAGGGTCTCAGGCCCGAGATCCTGCAGCTCACCCAGGTGCGGCCGATCAACCATTTCTTCGGCTTCCACACCTTCTACCCGACCTTCGCCAGCGGCAAGGGCGCGGCGCCGTTCAAGACGGTCGAGGATTACGACAACAATCTGAAGCGCCACCGCGAGTTCGCCACCTATCTCGACCGCGCCATCGGCCGCTTCCGCGAAGGACAGAAGAGCGGCGTGGTCGAGACCAGGCTGACCATCCGCAACGTCGTCGAGCAGCTCGACACGCAGCTCAAGCAGAGCGTCGAGCAATCGCCTTACTTTGGCCCGGTCCAGCAATTCCCGGCCGAATTCAGCGACGCCGACAAGGCGCGGCTGTCGGCGGCCTATCGCGCGTCGATCCGCGACGAGCTTTACCCCGCGCTCGGCCGGCTGCGCGATTTCCTGCGCGACGAATATCTCGGGCACGCGCGCGAGGGCGTCGGGCTGATGTACATGGCGGGGGGCGACCAGCTCTACCTGCAGCTGATCGAATCGACGACGACGCTGCCGATGCAGCCCGAGGAAATCCACCAGCTCGGCCTGAGCGAGGTGGCGCGAGTCCGTTCGGAGATGGAAAAGGTCAAGCGCGAGGTCGGCTTCCGAGGCACGCTCGCGCAATTCTTCAACCATCTGCGCACCGACCCGAAGTTCAAGCCCAAGTCGCGCGAAGCGCTGACCCAGGGTTATTATGCGATCGGCAGACAAGTCGACGCGCTGCTGCCGCGTTACTTCTCGACCATTCCCCGGGCGGGGCTCGAAATCCGGCCCTACGAGGAATTCCGCGAGAAGTTCGAGGCCGGCGGAAGCTACGAGCCGGGAACGCCCGACGGCAGCCGGCCGGGAGTCTTCTACTTCAACGCCTACGACCTGCCGTCGCGGACCACTCCGGGGATGACGACTCTCTACCTGCACGAAGGCGCGCCCGGCCACCATTTCCAGATCAGCCTCGCGCAGGAGAATGAAGCGCTGCCTGCCTTCATGCGCTTCGGCGGCAACACCGCTTATGTCGAGGGCTGGGCGCTCTACGCCGAGACCCTCGGCTACGAGATGGGACTGTTCGCCGATCCCTACCAACGGTTCGGAACCCTCTCCGACGAGATGCTCCGGGCGATGCGGCTGGTGGTCGACACCGGCCTTCACGCCAAGGGCTGGACCCGCAACCAGGCGATTGCGTACATGCTCGCCAACAGCGACATGGGCCGGACCGACGCCACCGCCGAGGTCGAGCGCTACATCGCCATCCCCAGCCAGGCGCTCGCCTACAAGACCGGGGCGCTCACCATCCAGCGGCTGCGCAAGAAGGCGGAAGACGAGCTTGGCGCCCGCTTCGACATCCGCGACTTCCACGCCCAGGTGCTGATGACCGGCGCGCTGCCGCTGCCGGTGCTGGAGAAGAAGATCGACGACTGGATCGCCGAGCGAAAGGCGGCGTAGCTACTTCGCCGCCGCCAGCGCCTCGGCGATCAGGCGCCGGCTGTTGTCGATGCCGTAAAGGGCGATGAAGCTGCCCATGCGCGGGCCCTGGGAGGAGCCGAGCAGGGTTTCGTACAGCGCCTGGAACCAGGCGCGCAATTGCTCCTTGCCGTAATGCTGCTTGCCGACTTCGAAGACGGCATGCTGGATGGCTTCACCGTCGGCAGTGCCCGGCAAATTTGCCAATTGTGAATCGAGATCGCGGAGGGCCGCCCCTTCGTGCTTACTCGGCGGGCGGCGCTCGAGCGTCGGAACGACGAAATCGCGCGCATAATTGACCGCCAGCCCGATCAGCTGGTCGAGCTCAGGGTCGCTGTCGGGTGAGGTCCCGGGCGCATAGCGCTGAACGAACTTCCACACGGTCTGCCGGTCGGCGCAGCCGGGCAGGCTGACGAGGTTGAGCAGCAGCCCGTAGGTCAGCGGCAGGGTTTTTTCCGGCACCCTGCCGGCGTGGATGTGGTGGACCGGGTTGCCGAGCTTCTGCTCGATGGGCTGGTCCGGATATCTTTCGCGGAACTGCCAATATTCGTCGACCGCGCGGGGGATGACTCCGATGTGCAGGCTCTTGGCGCGCTTGGGCTCGCGGTAGATGTAGAAAGCGAGACTCTCCTCGCTGCCATAGCGCAGCCATTCCTCGAGGCTGAGGCCGTTGCCCTTCGACTTGGAGATTTTCTCGCCATTTTCGTCGAGGAACATCTCGTAGTTGAAGCCCTCCGGCGGGCGGCCGCCGAGGACTCGCGCGATCTTCGACGACTGGACGACGCTGTCGATGAGATCCTTGCCGGCCATCTCGTAATCGACCCCGAGCGCGACCCAGCGCGCCGCCCAGTCGACCTTCCACTGCAGCTTGGCCATGCCGCCGAGCGCGGACTGGGTGATGCGCTCGCCATCCTCGTCGGTAAAGGCGATCGTCCCCGCCTCGGCGTCGACGACTTCGACCGGGACCTGAAGCACGCGCCCCGATGACGGCGAGATCGGAAGCACCGGCGAATAGGTTGCACGCCTTTCCTCGCGCAAGGTCGGCAGCATCACGCCCATGACTCCGTCCGAGTTGCGAAGGACCTGGCGGATGATCTCGTCGAACTGGCCGCTCGAATAGCAGTCGGTGGCCGAGACGAATTCATAGTCGAAGCCAAAGCGATCGAGGAAATGGCGGAGCATCGCATTATTGTGGTGGGCGAAGCTTTCGTGGCTGCCGAACGGGTCGGGGATGCGCGTCAGCGGCTTGCCGAGATGCTCGGCCAGCATCTCCTGCATCGGCACGTTGTCGGGGACCTTGCGAAGGCCGTCCATGTCGTCGCTGAAGGCGATGAGGCGGGTCGGTGCGCCGCCGGTCAGCTCGTGAAAAGCGTTGCGGACGAAGGTGGTGCGAAGCACTTCGTTGAACGTGCCGATGTGCGGCAGTCCCGACGGGCCGTAGCCGGTCTCGAACAATATCGGCTCGGGGCTGCCGTCCTTTGGCGCCTTGCCGTGGGGCCAGCGCTTCAGGAGCTTGCGCGCTTCCTCATAGGGCCAGGCCTTCGAGGTGTTTGCGGCGGCTCGAAGCGTTTCGAAGTCCAATTTCGTTGCTCTTCTGTTCTCTTGCCGACAAGGTGCGGGAAGTGGCTGCTCCTTTGCCCCTTCCAGCGCTTCACGCAACCCATGCGGGCATCTGGATCGCCGGAGCCGACGGCGAGGCGCGCGAGGCCGGGCGCGGCGAAGCCATCGCCCGGGCGGCCGAAACCCCGCACATCATCCTCAATGCGCCACTGGTCGGGCAGAGGCTCGGCTATCCCGAGCTCAGCGGCCTCGACCTGCTCGAGCTGTTCGCCTTCATCCACCCGGCGCGCTTCGCCGTGCCGACCGCGCCTGGCCTGAGCCGCGCGCTCGGCCTCGATCCGCCGACCAGCGACGCCGATTCGACCGAGGCGCTGCGGCGGATCGCCGGGCGGCTGCTGGCGACGCTGGACGACCCCGACTGGCGCGAGCGCGAAGGCGCGTGGACGTCGCACCAGTCGCTGATGCGCATGGGCTGGGGCTGGGCGGCGCTGGTCGGAAAGCGGCTCGCCCGTCCGGACGGCGGCGAGCGGATGCTGTTCTCGCGCCTGCCGCAATGGGAAGAGTCGGCCGACCGGCCGCCGCCGCGGACCGTTTCCGTCGACCCCGAGCAAGCGCAGCGCAAGCTCGACCAGCTGACCGGCGCCCGGTCCGAAGCGCGCGAGGGGCAAAGAGCGATGGCGGCGGCAGTCGCGTCGGTGTTCGCGCCGAAGCGGCACAGGGATTGCCCGAACCTGCTCCTCGCCGAGGCGGGCACCGGGATCGGCAAGACGCTCGCTTACCTGGCGCCGGCGAGCCTCTGGTCGCAGGCCGCGGGCGGCACGGTGTGGGTGTCGACCTTCACCAAGGCGCTGCAGCGCCAGCTCGACGCCGAGGGGCCCAAGCTGGTCGCCGATCCGCAGGAGCGCGCCCGGCGGATCGTCGTCCGCAAGGGCCGCGAGAATTATCTGTGCCTGCTCAACCTCGAGGACGCACTCCAAGGCGGCTTTTCCGGGCGGGCGGCAGTGCTCGCGCAGCTGGTCGGCCGGTGGGCGGCCTACAGCAAGGACGGCGACATGGTCGGCGGCGACCTCCCCGGCTGGCTGCCGAGCCTGTTCCGCCGGGCCGGTGCGACTGCGCTGACCGACCGGCGCGGCGAATGCGTCTACGTCGGTTGCCCGCACTATCGCCGCTGCTTTATCGAGCGCGCCGAACGCTCCAGCCGCGAAGCCGACCTGGTCATCGCCAACCATGCCTTGGTGATGGTCAATGCCGCCCGAGTGCGCGAGCGCGCACCGACGCGAATCCTGTTCGACGAAGGCCATCATTTGTTCGAAGCGGCCGATTCGACCTTCGCCGTCACCTTCGGCGGCCAGGAAGCGATCGAGATGCGCCGCTGGATCATTGGGCCGGAGGGCCGCTCGCGCGGCCGGCGGCGCGGGCTCGCCGCCCGGCTGATGGACGTCGCCTCCTATGACGAGGATGGCGCGGCGGCGCTCGAATCGGCGATCGAGGCGGCCCGCGCGCTGCCCTCGGACGGCTGGCTGCAGCGGCTGGTCGAGGGTGCACCGTTCGGCCCGGTCGAGGCTTTGCTGAGCGAGGTTCGCGGCACCGTCTATGCCCGCGCCAAGGCACAGGAGGCGGGTTACGGGCTGGAGACGGAGCTGGCCGAGCCCGACGGCGCCCTCGTGTCGCGCTCGGCCGAGGCGATGCAGGTGCTGGAGGCGCTGCTCAAGCCGCTGGCGACGCTGGCCCGGCGGCTGGAAGCGGTGCTCGAGAATGCGCCGGACTGGCTCGACGCGCAGGCGCGGGCGCGGGTCGAAGGCGCGATCAACAGCCTCACCTGGCGACGCGAGACGCTGAGCGCGTGGATCGCCTTGCTCGGCCGGATCGGCGGCGAGGCGGACCCCGATTTCGTCGACTGGCTGGCGGTCGAGAGGATCGAGGGCCGCGAGCTCGACGTCGCCATCCACCGCCGCTGGCTCGACCCGACAAAGCCGCTCGCCGCCGCGGTCTTCGCTCCCGCCGACGGCGTGCTGGTGACCTCGGCGACGCTTCGCGGCGGCGACGACTGGCCGGTTGCCGAGGCCCGCACCGGCGCAGCCCATCTGCCGCTGCCGGCCGAGCGCTTCGAGGCGGAGAGCCCGTTCGATTATGGCGCTTCGGCCGAAGTGCTGATCGTCACCGACGTTCGCCAGGGCGACGCCGGCGCCCTGGCCGGCGCCTATGCGCGGCTGATCGAAGCCGCCGGCGGCGGCACGCTCGGCCTGTTCACCGCCATCCAGCGGCTGCGCGCGGTTCACGCCCGGATCGCCGACCGGCTGGCACGGGCGGGCCTGCCCTTGCTCGCCCAGCATGTCGACCCGATCGACGCCGGCACGCTGGTCGATATCTTCCGCGACGACCCGCGCGCCTCCCTGCTCGGCACGGACGCGCTTCGCGACGGGGTCGACGTTCCCGGCGAGTCGCTGCGGCTGGTGGTGATGGAGCGGGTGCCGTGGCCGCGGCCAACGGTGCTGCACTCGGCCAGGCGGATGGCCGGGGGCGGCAGCGCCTACGACAACCGGGTGGTTCGGGCCCGGCTCGCCCAGGCGTTCGGCCGGCTGATCCGCCGCCAGGGCGACAACGGCCTGTTCGTGATCCTGTCGGCGGCAATGCCGTCACGCCTGCTCGGCGCCTTTCCAGCCGGCGTCAGGGTCAGCCGGGTGCCGCTCGACCAGGCGATCGAGCGGGTCGGGGAGCGGCTCTCCCGGTCAGTCGTGGAGGGCGGAAGCGAGACGGTCGCGCAAGGCGATGAGGCGGCCGACGTCGAGTGAGGAACGCGCGGGCCGGGTCTGGACTGCGTCCGGGCTTGCCGAACAGGCGGCGGCGCCGGCGGGCCCGCCGCTCCTGTCCTGAAGCAGCTTCTGGACGCCGCGGACGGTATAGCCTTCCTGGCCGAGCAGGCGATGGATCCGCCGAGCGAGCTCGACATCGTCGTGGCGATAATAGCGGCGGTTGCCGGCCCTCTGAAGCGGCCGCAGCTGCGGGAATTTGGTTTCCCAATATCGCAGGATGTGCTGGGCGACGCCGAGCTCTCGCGAGAGTTCGCCGATCGTCTTGAAAGCGCCCGGTGCCTTGTCTCCGGTCGCCACCCTCGGCCTACTTGGCGATCTCGTCGCGCATGATCTGGCTTGCGCGGAAGGTCATGACCCGTCGCGGTGCGATCGGCACCTCGACGCCAGTGCGCGGATTGCGGCCGATGCGCTGGCCCTTGTCGCGCAGGATGAAGCTGCCGAAGCCGGAAATCTTGACGTTCTGGCCATCGGCGAGCGCGGCGCACATGTGGTGGAGCACCCGCTCGACCAGGCTGGCCGATTCGGCGCGCGACAGGCCGAGGTTGCGGTGAACGGCATCGGCAAGGTCGGCGCGGGTCAGAGTCCCGGCAGAATCCGTCTCCTTGATGCGCGCGATGCCGAGATCGGCCATGTTTTATTCTCCCCGCGAGTCGGCGGCGCCCCGGCCGCATCGATTGCAACTTCGTAACGACAATCACACCTGTCGGCAATTCGACTTGTCGCCGGATTGCCGAGTTTTTTCAATAGCGGAGAGCGGCTGCCCCCCAAGTAAAGCCACCACCCATCGCTTCCAGGACGACGAGGTCGCCGCGCTTGATCCGGCCGTCGCGCACGGCGACATCGAAGGCGAGCGGAACCGAGGCGGCCGAGGTGTTGGCATGCTCGTCCACCGTGACCACCACTTTCTCGGCCGCCAGGCCGAGCTTGCGCGCGGTGGCGTCGAGAATCCGTGCATTCGCCTGATGCGGAACCACCCAATCGACGTCGGCGGCGCTGAGACCGGCCTCGCCGAGCACTTCGTTGAGGACCTCGGACAGGTTGACGACCGCGTGGCGGAAGACCTCGCGGCCCTTCATTCGAAGCTTGCCGACCGTTCCGGTCGTCGACGGACCGCCGTCGACGAACAGGAGGTCGTTGTGGCGGCCGTCGGCATGGAGCTTGGTCGCGAGGATCCCGCGCTCGCCGCCGTCTTCGGCCCGAAGCAGAAGCGCGCCCGCGCCGTCGCCGAACAATACGCAGGTGGCACGGTCTTCCCAGTCGAGGATCCGGCTGAAGGTTTCCGAGCCAATGACCAGTGCGGTGCGGGCATTTCCCGACCGGATCATCGAATCGGCGACGCTCAACGCGTAGAGGAATCCCGTGCACACGGCATGGACGTCGAAGGCGATGCAATCGTTAATGCCGAGCGTCGCCTGCACCTTGGTCGCCGAGCTCGGAAAGGTCTGGTCGGGAGTCGCGGTGGCCAGGACGATCAGGTCGACCTCGCCGGCATCGGCGCCGGCATGGTCGAGCGCGCGACGAGCGGCGTCGGCAGCGAGGCTCGCCGTCGTTTCACCTTCAGCGGCGAGATAGCGGCTGCGGATTCCGGTGCGCTCGACGATCCATTGATCCGACGTGTCGACGGTTTCGGCGAGCTCCGCATTGTCGACACGGCGCTTCGGCAAAGCGGAGCCGGAGCCGGCGATGACGGCCCGCACCGTCACTGCGCCGCCTCGTGCGCGAAGGCGTGGGCGCGGAACTCGTCGAGATCGGCGGCGATCTTGTTGATGATGTCGTTGCCGACCATGCGCGCCGCGACCTCGATTGCGTTGGCGACGCCCTTCTGGTTGGCGGCGCCATGGCTCTTCACCACCAGGCCGTTGAGGCCGAGGAAGACGGCGCCATTGTGGTTGTTCGGGTCGAGATGGACCTTGAGCAGGTTGAGCGCCGGACGCGACAACGCGAACCCGGCCTTCGAGCGCAGCGAGCTCTTGAAGGCCCGGCGCAACAGGTCGGTGACGAATCGGGCCGTCCCCTCCGCCGTCTTCAGCGCAATGTTGCCCGAAAAGCCGTCGGTGACGACGACATCGATATTGCCGCGCGACAGCTGGTCGCCCTCGGTGAAGCCGTCGAAGCGCAATGGTAGGTAATTGGCCTCGCGAAGCAGTCCTGCGGCTTCCTTGAGCTCGCCGGTTCCTTTCAGCTCCTCCGTGCCGATATTAAGGAGCTTCACGCGAGGCTTGCTGATGCCGAGCACAGTTCGTGAATAGGCCGCGCCCATGACCGCGAACTGAACCAGATTCTGCGCGTCGCATTCGGTGTTGGCGCCCAGGTCGAGCATCACGCAATCCTGCTCGGCGAGCGTCGGCAGCAGCGCGGCGAGCGCCGGCCGGTCGATCCCGGGCATGGTGCGAAGCGCGAGCTTGGACATGGCCATGAGAGCGCCGGTATTGCCCGCCGAGACGGCGGCATCGGCCTCTCCGTCCTTCACCGCGTTGATCGACAGGCCCATCGACGTGGTGCCGGCCCGTCGGATCGCCTGGCTCGGCTTGTCGCTTGGACCGATCGCCTCCGGGGTGTGGATGACGCTGGCGGCGTCGCCCAGCTGGCGGTGCTTCTTCAGCTCGGCCTCGACCTCGGCCTGGTCGCCGAAGAACAGGAAACGCAGCCTTGAATCGCGGCGCCGCGCCCGGGCTGCGCCCGCCACCATCATTGCGGGGCCGCCGTCGCCCCCCATGGCGTCGATGGCGATGCGCGGACCGGTGACCATTGACGCGCGCCCCGTTCCGCCGCTCCGGTCAGTCTTCAGTCGAGACGATCTCGCGGCCGTTGTAGTGGCCGCAAGCCTGGCAGAGGTTGTGCGGAAGCTTGAGCTCGCCGCAATTCGGGCACTCCTGGAAGCCGGCGGGCTTCAGCGCGTGGTGGCTGCGCCGCATATTGCGCTTCGAGGGCGAGGTTTTTCTCTTAGGAACAGCCATTCCGGCACCTGCTACAATTCTGACCAATAAAAATGGCGACGATCTGCGCCTACTCTCAACGGGCTAGTCCCGCGGCGGCGGCCGATCGTCGCGAACCGCGCCCCTATAACGCAAAGCCGGGCGAGCGCAAGCGGTTCGGGCCTGCACATTTGGATCGACTCGCGGCGGGGCGCTAGGATCGCAGCTTGGCAAAATGGGAGCTGCATCATGAGCTCACCACAACCGGTACCGGAACTCCAGACGCTGAAGGCGCGGTCCCGACAGACGTGGATGGACGGCGATTATGGCAAGGTTGCCCAGTCCATCCAGGCGGCCGCCGAGGAATTCGTTGCGCGCTTCGCGCTTGCGCCGGGAACGCGGGTGCTCGACGTGGCCTGCGGGACGGGCAATGTCGCAATTCCGGCGGCCAAGGCTGGGGCGGAGGTCACCGGCATCGACATCGCACCCAATTTGCTCGAGCAGGCGCGGCACCGCGCTCGCGCGGAAAGCCTGTCGATCGCGTTCGTGGAAGGCGATGTCGAAGACCTCCCCTACGCGGATGAGAGCTTCGACCTCGTCCTCACCATGTTCGGAGCGATGTTCGCGCCGCGCCCCGAGCGCACCGCGGCCGAGCTGCTCCGGGTTTGCCGGCGAGGCGGGAGCGTCGCCATGGCCAATTGGACCCCGGGCGGATTTTCCGGACAGATGTTCCGGCTGGTCGGCAGCTATGTCCCGCCGCCGCCGGTGCCGCCGCCGGTGCTGTGGGGGGACGAGCAGGTGGCTCGCGAGCGGCTGCGCGATGGGGCTTCGTCGATCAAAGTCGCGCCGCGCCGGGCGGAGATCCGCTATGCCTTCCCGCCCGAAGAGGTGGTCGACTATTTCCGCACGCATTTCGGACCGGTCCGAAACGCGTTTCTCGCACTACCCGAAGACCGGCGCCCCGACCTCCACCGCGACCTCGCAGCGCTTTGGTCCGAGCACAATCGCGCCACCGACGGGACGACCTGGGTGAGCTCGGAATATCTCGAGGTCGTCGCGACACGCGCCTAGGCCGGCGAGCGCTGCGCGCCACGGCTCAGGCTGTCAGGGAGGTTTTCTCCGCTGCCAGCGCGCGGTCGCTGACGAAGGGGTTGTGGGCACGCTCGTGGCCGAAGGTCGACATCGGCCCGTGGCCGGGGATGAACATCGTCTCGCCGCCCATCGGCCAGAGCTTGGTGGTGATCGATTCGATCAGCTGCTCGTGGCTGCCGAGCGGGAAGTCCCAGCGGCCGATCGAGCCCTGAAACAGCACGTCGCCGACCAGGGCCAGTTTCGATTCCGCATGGTGGAAGACGACATGGCCGGGCGTATGCCCGGGGCAATGGCGGACATCGAAGGCGAGATTGCCGACGGTGACTGAATCGCCGTCGACGAGCCAACGGTCGGGCTCGAACGGCTTGCCGGCGATGCCGTAGCGGGCGCCGTCCTCGGCGAGCTGGTCGATCCAGTAACGGTCGGCTTCGTGCGGCCCTTCGATTGGCACGCCCAGCTCCCCGGCGAGGATTCCGGCCGATCCGCAATGGTCGATATGGCCGTGAGTCAGGAGGATCTTCTCGATCGTGACGCCCGCTTCGCCCGCCGCCGCCTTCAGGCGCGGCAGGTCGCCGCCAGGGTCGACGAAAGCGCCGCGCATCGTCCCGGTGCACCACAGCAAGGTGCAGTTCTGCTGCAATGGAGTGACCGGGATGATCGCGGCTCGAAGCGGCGGATCGGCGTTGCTCATTGGGCGAGCAGGTTCCTCTGCCAGAACATCAGGGTCGTCCAGAATTGGTAATCCTGGTTCTCCTTCTTGGCGAAGCCGTGGCCTTCATTCTCGCCAACGAGATACCAGACTTCCTGCCCGTTGGCGCGGACCGCGCTGACGATCTGGTCCGCTTCCGACTTGGGGACTCGCGGGTCGTTGGCCCCCTGGATGACGAACAGCGGCAGGCGGATCTCATTGATCCTCGTGAGCGGCGAAATCTCCATCAGCTTGGCGCGCTGGGCGGGATCGCGCTCGTCGCCATATTCGACCCGGCGAAGGTCGCGGCGGTAGCTCTGCGTGTTCTCGAGGAATGTGACGAAGTTGGAGATGGCGACGTTGCACAGGGCGCCGCGCAGACGGCTGCCGTAGAAGATCGACGAGGCGTAGCACATGTAGCCGCCATAGCTGCCGCCGGTCACCGCGATGCGGTTGGGATCGATCGCTGCGTCGCGCTGTAGGCGGTCGAGAAATGCGCCGATGTCGCGAACCGAATTCTCCCGCTGGAACGGGCCGTTGTCGAGGCTGACGAAGCGCTTCCCATAGCCCGAAGATCCGCGCACGTTCGGGTAGAAAATGGCGATCCCGAGCTCGTTGAGGAGATAATTGTTGCGGCCGAGGAAGCCGGGCCGCGCCTGGCTTTCCGGTCCGCCGTGGATGTTGACGATCAACGGCCGGCGGCCGGGAAAGCGGCGGGCGTCGGGCCGGTAGAGAAAGCCCGAGACCGCCTCGCCGTCGAAGCTGGTCACCTCGACCAGCTCCGGATCGACGTTGGCCCGGGGGTCGAGGCCGCCGGTTTCGCTCTCGGTCCAGCGGGTGATCCGCAAGCTTGCCGGCGCAAGCGAATAGGCGTCCGAGGGGCTTTGGGCCGACGTCAGCGTGAAGCCGAGCGGTCCCCACGGCGCGAACTCGAGGCCGCCGATGGTCCCGGCGGGAAGCCCGATTACCGCCCGGACACGGCCACTCGCCACGTCGAGCAGATAGAGCCGGCTGCTGCCCGCCTCGTTGAGCACGTAGGCAATGGTCCGGCCGTCCTGGCTGATCTCGAACTCTTCGACCTCCCAGCGCGACTGCGGGCTGACCGGAGTGAAGCGGCCGGTCGCCGGGTCGAGGCGGCCGAGGCGCAGCACGTCGCTGTTTTCGTCCGAGGTCGCCCACAAGGTGCCGTTGGGCGCGAATTGAAGCTCGCCGTAGGAAATGGCCTTCGAATGATCGCCAATCGGAGTCATCCGGCCGCTGGCGATGTCGAGCAGGTACGGGTTGCTCTTGGTGATCGAGACATATTCGATCACGGCCGCGCGCTGTCCGCCGGGAGCGAAATCGCTAAATCCCCAGCCGCCCCCCTGCACCTGGGCGACCATGCGGTTGGACGCCGGGTTGCGCGGGTCCATGACATAGAGGTCGTTGTCGGTGCCGTTGCGGCGGGTCGAGCTGTAGCCGATCTGCCGGCCCTCCTTGTCCCAGCTGTCGAAGCTGTTGCGGCTCTTGCCATCGGTGAGAAGGGTGAGCCGGCCGTTGGCCAGCGTGTACAGCTGGAAGAATTCGTCGCCGCCATTGTCCTTGCTGACGACGAGGACGTCGCCCTTCGGCGACCAGCTGCCGCCGAGCGGCTCCGGCTCGAAGCTGATCTGTCGGCGCATCCCAAGCGGACCGGCGACGCTGTGCAACTGGCTGACGTTGGCGAAACGGGTGGCGATAAGCATCGAGCGATCGGCCGGGTTCCAGCCGCGGAATCCGGCAGTGCGGAACTCCATGTAGGGGCGCGTCGCTGCCGCCAGCTGCTCGGGGACCGGGGGGATGCCGTCGGCGGTGAGAGCGGCGGGCTTCGCCACCTGGGCGGGGGCGCTGACGGGGAAAGCGGCGGCCGCAGCTGCCACAAGGGCGAGGGTGAGCAAACGCACTGGCTGGTCTCCGAGCAGAGGGATTGCAGGCTTTCAAGCAAAGGCGGGCGCGAGCGGCAAGCAAAGATGCCCGCCGTTCATCGAATAGCTGGCGGCACGTCCTTCATCTCGGCGGCGACCGCCTCGGCCCGGCGAAGCACGCGAAGGATGTTGCCGCCGGCGAGCTTGGCGAGGCTGGAGTCGCTCCAGCCGCGACGGATAAGCTCGGCGAACAGCAACGGATAGCCGTCGGCGCTTCCAAGGCCGACGACGGTCGTGCTGATCCCGTCCAGATCGCCGCCGATGCCGACATGGTCGTGGCCGGCGATGCGGACGATATGCTCGACATGGTCGGCGACCGCGCCGACATGCACTTCCGGCCGCGGATTGGCCGTTTCCCAGCGCTTCAGCGCCTCATCGACCAGCTGCCGGCTGAAGGGGTACAGCGCCTTCAGCCGCGCCTCCTCGCCCGAGCGCTCGCGCGACCAGGCCCAGACTTCGCTCGACAAGAATGCGGGGACGAACGTCACCATCACCACGCCGCCGTTGGAAGGCATCAGCGCGAGCACGTCGTCGGGAACGTTGCGCGGGTGCGGGGTCAATGCACGGGCGTTGGAATGGGAGAAGATCACCGGCGCCCGACTGGCGGCGATCGCGTCGCGCATGGTCGCGGGCGCCGTGTGGCTGAGGTCGACCAGCATTCCGAGCCGGTTCATCTCGCGGACGACCGTTTCGCCGAATTCGCTGAGGCCGCCGTGCTGCGGCTCGTCGGTGCCGGCATCGGCCCATTCGGTCGTCTGGTTGTGGGTGAGGGTCATGTAGCGGACGCCGAGGTTGTAGAATTGCCGCAGCGCCGGAAGCGAGCCGCCAATCTGGCGCCCGCCTTCGACCCCGAGCATCGAGGCGATGCGGCCGCGACGGTGGATCCGGACGATGTCGTCGGCGCTCGACGCGAGCTCGAGGTGCCGCGGATAGGCCGCGATCAGCCTGCGCGCCGTGTCGATCTGCTCGATGGTCGTGCGGATCGCCTCGTCGCCGATCAGCGTCCCGGTGATGTAGACTGACCAGAATTGACCGCCGACTCGTCCCGCGCGAAGCCGCGCCATGTCGGTCATCAGCGGCGTTTCGCGGCGGTCGGTGCCTGCCTCGAGGCCTTCGACGCTATGACCGTGGTCGCGCAGCGCCCAGGGCAGGTCATTATGCCCGTCGATCAGCGGCGTCCGTTTCAGGATCCGGTCGATCCTCTGCATGGTGCGGGGATCGACCGGCTGGGAAATCGCGGGAGCCGCCAACGAAATGCCGGCGGCGGCGAGAAGCAGTCGGGACCAGAGCATGGCGCCAGGGTTTACGAAGTGGGCCGCGCCCGTGCAATTGCGGCGCACAGATGACGCCGGCCGAGCCCTTCCTGCTGTTCGACGATGCGCGCGAGGACGGCGCGCCGGCGCGGCTTTACCGGCGGCCGGTCAGCGAAGTGATGGCGCGCGCGATCGAGGACGTGCGTCCGGCGCTCGAGCAGCTGCGGGCCGAGGTGGCGAAAGGCCGGCACGCGGCCGGCTTCCTTGCGTACGAGACGGGCTACGCACTCGAGTCCAAGTTGCAGCGCCTCGCCCGGCAGGGGCAGGGACCTTTGCTGTGGTTCGGCCTGTTCGACAGCTTCGAGCTGCTCGACGATGAGGCGCTGCACCAGCTTTTGCCCGATCCTGCCAGCGGCTGGATTGGCCGGCTGCGGCCGCGCGTCGGCCGCGACGATTATCTCGCCGCCGCCGCAGCGGTTCGCGAGCATCTGTTCGCCGGCGATTTCTACCAGGCGAACCTGACCTTCGGCTGCGACGTGCCGCTGATCGGGCCGCCGCTGGCGGCTTATGCGAAGCTTCGCAATAACTCCCGCGCCGGCTGGGGCGGAGTGATCCGCTACCCGGGCGGCTGGATCCTGTCCTGCTCGCCCGAGCAATTCTTCACCATCCGCGACGGCGTGGTCGAAGCCCGGCCGATGAAAGGCACTGCCGCCCGGCGCCCCAATTTCGCGGAGGATGCCGACGAGGCGCGGGCGCTCGCCGCCGACCCCAAGCAGCGTGCGGAAAATCTGATGATCGTCGATCTTCTCCGCAATGACCTTGCTCGCATTTCCGAGGCGGGCAGCGTCGAGGTGCCCGAGCTGTTCACGGTCGAGACCTATCCGACGGTCCACCAGATGGTGTCGCTAATCCGGTCCCGGCTGCGCGCGGGCCTCGGCGCCATCGAAGTGCTCGATACCATTTTCCCCTGCGGGTCGGTGACCGGCGCTCCGAAGATTTCGGCGATGGAGCATTTGCGCAGCCTCGAGCCCGAGCCGCGCGGCGCCTACACCGGCTCGATGGGCTGGATCGAACCCGGCGGGGACGCCGCCTTCAACGTGCTGATCCGGACGCTCGAGCTGACGGATGGGTCAGGTTCGGCCCGCCTCGGCTTGGGCTCGGGGCTTGTCGTCGACAGCATTGCCGCCGATGAATGGGCCGAGTGCCTGATCAAAGGAGAGTTCGTGAACCGAGCTGCCGAAGCCGTCGACCTCATCGAAACCATGCGCCTCGACCCCCACGAGGGAATCGTCGAGCTTGACCGGCATCTCGACAGGCTCGCCCGTTCCGCCGAGGAACTAGGCTTTGTGTTCGACCGCCACGGTGCCCGGAACGAGCTGCAGGCGGCGACATTCGGCAAGAAGCAGCCGGCGGTGGCGCGGCTGCTGCTGTCGCCGACGGGGACGATGGCCATCGAGGTGCGGCCGCTCGACGAGTTTCCAGCCGAGCCGGTCAAGGTTGCCGTCCGCCCGCTGCCGGTCGCGGCCGAGGATTACCGGCTGCGGCACAAGACGACGGCGCGGAGCTTCTACGATGACGCGCGGCGGGACAGCGGCGCCTTCGAGGTGGTTTTCACCGATGCCGAGGGGCGGCTGACCGAGGGGAGTTTCACCAATGTCTTCGTCGAGCGCGACGGCAGGCTCCTGACGCCGCCGCTCGAGCGCGGGCTGCTGCCGGGGATCCTGCGCTCCCAGCTAATCGACCAAGGCCGGGCGGTCGAAGCCGACCTGACGCCCGAAGACCTTCGCGGCGGCTTTTTCGTCGGCAACATCGTCCGCGGGCTGATCCGTGCCGAGCTCGCCTCAGGCGGCTAAAGGAAAGCGCAGCATCCGGTCGGGCAGCGGCACCAGCGCGGTCGCAGCCGGGCCGACGTTGCGAAGGATTTCCGGGTGACTGGCATCGAGTCCGCCGGTGAGAGAGCCGAAGGCGGGCATGATCAGCTTACGATCGGAGGCGACAAGGCAGCGCCGCGACACGTTGCGGCCCTTGAGCGTCAGCCGAAGCTTGGGGTGGAAATGGCCGGAAATCTCCGGCCTCGGATCGCCGCGGTCGGCTTCATGACGAAGGACGATTCCGCCAACGACCTCCTCCTCCGCCAGCCGGCCACCGCAATGATCGGCAAAGCCGGGGTCGTGATTGCCGAGGATCCACGTCCAGTCGAGCCGCGAGGTCAAGTCGAGCAGCAGATTGCGAGCGTCGGCGGGCAGCCGGTCGCAGCCGAAGCGGTCGTGGAAGCTGTCGCCGAGGCAGTAGAGCCTGGCCACGCCGGAGCGCTCGACAACGTTCGCCAGCTCGGTGAGGGTTGCATGCGAATCATAGGGCGGCAGGAACTGGCCGCCGGCCGCGAACCAGCTCGCTTTCTCGAGGTGCAGGTCGGCGACGAGCAGCGCCTCCTGAGCCGGCCACAACAGTGCCCCCTCGGCCGACGCCACGAACGTTTCACCGGCGAACGAAAAGGGAACCATGAGTCGTCATTGCGGGCAGCGCAGCGACGAAGCAATCCACTTTTTCCGTCCGATCGCGACGCTGTCGCGCGGCTCGCGATGCCGGCTAGGGCTCCAGGCCCAACACATGAGCACGCAACGCGCGCGCGTCGTGCAGAGCATTGTGCGGGACCGCGCTGTTCTCGGCAGTGCTGAAATTGGCGAGCGTCAGCAGTCTGAAGCGGGTTTCCGGGATCGGCACGATCTGCCCGGGAGCAAAGCTCAGCAGGCCGCAGAACAATTCGATATCGGTCGGCCAGTCGGCGAGGATCTCGGGGTCGCGATCGGCGCCGAGATACATGGCGACGGCCGCCGCCGCCTCGGCCCGGCGCACCTTCGGCAGCCGCAAGTGGTCGGGGACATGGTCGAGGTAGGGGAGGACGTGCCGCTCGACCCAGGGATCGATCGGAGCCTCGTTGGCAAATGTCAGGTAGAGCTCTTCCGAACCGTCGGCAGGCACCAGGGCGAGGGAGATCAGCTCGCCGCCGAAGCCATTGAACTCGGTGTCGAGGAAGTATCGCACTTCCTGGCCTTAGCCGTCATTGCGAGCGAAGCGAAGCAATCCAGCATGGTACCACTAGATTGCTTCGTCGCTGCGCTCCTCGCAATGACGAGCTACTGTGGCGGAACAGCCCGGCAATCGTCGCCGGGACGCGGTTTGCCCTTGCGGCAGCGCTCTTCCATTCGCCTGAGCTCGCGGCCGCGCTTCTCGTCGGCTTCGGCCTGGGTGGTGGTCGCTGCGTCGACCCCGGCGGAGACGACCGCGACCGGGACCTTGGCGACGTCGACGGCCGTGTCCACCGCCGAGGCGACGACGCAGCCGCCCAGAAGGAGCGCGGCTGCGGCGATGATGAGCTTTTCCATTCTTCAAGCCTCGCAGATCGCGCCGCCCGCGGCAACGGTCAGCCGCTCATCGCTTCGGCAGCCAGCGCTTCGGCTTCGGCGAGCAGGCTGTCGTCGGCGAGCACTCCGGGCGGCAGCGATTCGCGCCCGACGATCACCATCAGCGGCACCGCCATGGGCGTGATCCGATCGGCCTCGACATGCAGCATGGTCACCGACGCGCGGTCGACCAGCCGGACGAGCCGCCCGAGCTCGGTCATCTTCGAGCGGGCGTCATCCCAGGCGGCGCGGAGCAGGAGATGGTCGGGCTCGTAGCGGCGGAGCACGTCGTAGATGAGGTCGGTCGAAAAGCTCACCTGGCGGCCGGTCTTGCGCTTGCCCGGGTGGTGGCGCTCGACCAGCCCGCCAATCACCGCCGCCTCGCGGAACGCGGTCTTGAGAAGATGGGATTGCTCGACCCATTCGACGAACTCCCGCTCGAGGATGTCGGGCGAAAACAAAGCTTTCGGATCGCGGATCGGCTCGAGCCCGTAGCAGGCGAGGCCATAATCGTTGGCGACGAAGCCCAAAGGCTTCAGCCCGGCTTTCTCCATCCGCCTCGTGATCAGCATGCCCAGCGACTGGTGGGCATTCCACCCTTCGAAGCTGTAGGCGACCATGTAGTGGAGATTCTCGTGGGCGAAGGTCTCGACCAGCAGTTGCTCGGGCTCGGGGATGATCGAGCGGCGGTCCTGAACTTCCAGCCATTTGCTGACGTCGTCGGGAAAGCGCCGCCAGTCGTTGCGGTCGGCAAGCATGTGGCGGACGCGGTTGGCGAGGTGGGTCGACATCGACATGCGCTGGCCGCCGTAGGTGACGATCCGCGCCGGCTTCGACGAAGCGCGGACGATGATGTCGGTGTCCTTGAACTGCTCGACCTCGAGGCTGAGGCCGGAGAAATAGAAATGGTCGCCGGGCGCCAGCGTCGAGGCATAGCCTTCCTCGATGGTGCCGAGCTTGCGCCCGCCGCGGAAGCGGACGGTTAGCAAGGGTTGCTCGACGATCACGCCGGCGTTGAGGCGGTGCTGCTGGGCAATGGTCGGCTTGGCGATTCGCCAGACGCCATCGGCCTCGGGCACCAGCCGGCGGAAGCGGTCGTAGGCCTTGAGCGCATAGCCGCCGGTGGCGATGAAGTTCAGAACTTCGCGAAAGGTTTCCTGCTTCAGTCCGGCATAAGGCGCGGCCGAGCGCAGCTCGGCGAGCAGCGCCTCTTCTTCGAACGGCTCGGCGCAGGCCACGGCGAGGATATGCTGGGCGAGGACGTCGAGCGCGCCGGAGCGGAAGCGCTCCGGATCGAGCTCGCCCTCGTCGATCGCATCGAGCGCTGCCCGCGCCTCGAGATATTCGAAGCGGTTGCCGGGGACGATGATTCCCAGCGACGGCTCGTCGAGCCGATGGTTGGCGCGGCCGATTCGCTGCAGGAGGCGCGAGCTGCCCTTGGGCGCGCCCATCTGGACGACGAGGTCGACGTCGCCCCAGTCGACTCCGAGGTCGAGGCTGGCGGTGGCGACCAGGGCCCTGAGGCGCCCGTCGGCGACCGCGGCCTCGACCTTGCGCCGCGCCTCGCGGGCGAGGCTGCCGTGGTGGATTCCGATCGGCAGCGCATTATCGTTGACCGCCCACAAATCCTGGAAGATCAGCTCGGCGAGGCTGCGGGTGTTGCAGAAGACCAAAGTCGTCTTGTGCCGTTCGATCAGGCCCATCACCTCGCGCGCGGCGTGGCGGCCGCTGTGGCCCGACCAGGGAATCCGGTTCTCGGGGATCAGGATCGACAGGTCCGGCTCGGCGCCGGCCTCGCCGAGCACGAGCTCGACCAGCTCGGCATCGGCGTCGGGCGCGAGCCAGCCGCGGTAGGCGTCGGGATCGCTGATCGTCGCCGACAGTCCGACCCGGCGAAGCCCGGGCGCCAGCGACTGAAGCCGGGCGATCGCAAGCGCCAGCAAGTCGCCGCGCTTGTCCTTGGCGAAGGCGTGAAGCTCGTCGATGACGATGGTGCGAAGGCCGGCGAACAGCGCCCGGCTGTCCGGGTAGCTGAGCAGCAGGCTCAGCGACTCCGGAGTCGTCAGCAGAATCTGCGGCGGCCTGACCCGCTGCCGGGCCTTGCGGTCCGACGGCGTGTCGCCGGTTCGGGTCTCGACCCGGATCGGCAGGTCCATCTCCGAAATCGGCGCGATCAGGTTGCGCTGGACGTCGACGGCAAGCGCCTTCAGCGGCGAAACATAAAGAGTATGAAGCCCTTCGCCGGGTTGCTCGATCAGCTCGCAAGTGGTCGGAAGAAAGCCGGCGAGGGTCTTGCCGGCTCCGGTCGCCGCGACCAGCAGGGCATGGCGTCCGCTGCGGGCGGCGGCGAGCATGTCGAGCTGGTGGCGCCGAGGCGCCCAGCCACGGCCCTCGAACCAGCGCTCGACGATGTCCGGGATCAGAGGTCGTCAGTCCGCTCGCGGCGGCGAGTCTCCTCCTCTTCGTAGAGATCGTGAGTCGCCTGCTCGGTGTGCCGAATGTCGTTCGGACGAGTCCGTCGCCACGACCGCCAGACCAGCCACAACAGCACGATCAGAAGGATCGCCGGCCCGATGATGTTCATCAGCGCCCACATTGCCTGGTCCATTTCGCTCTCCTCCTTCGCGGGAACCCTGCCCGGCCTTGCTCACTATAGCTCTCGATGCCCCGTCTCGGTTCCTGGATAGAGCCGTTTCCCGACGGCATCTATGTGCGTCCGGCCGACGCCTGGGTCGATCCCTCGGAGCCCAGGGCTCGGGCGCTGGTCACCCACGGCCATGGCGACCATGCTCGCGGCGGCCATGGCGAAGTGTGGGCGACTCCCGAGACGCTGGCGATCATGGCGGCCCGCTACGGCGCGCAGCAGGGCCGGCCGCTCGCCTACGGCCAATCGGCACGGATCGGCGATGCGGTCGTGAGCTTCGTCCCCGCCGGCCACGTGCTCGGCTCGGCCCAGATCGTGCTCGAGCATGCCGGCGAGCGGGTCGTGGTGTCGGGCGACTACAAGCGCCGCGAAGATCCGACCTGCGAACCGTTCGTGCCGGTGCCGTGCGACATCTTCATCACCGAGGCGACGTTCGGGCTGCCGGTGTTCCGCCATCCCGACACCGGCGCGGAGATAGATCGGCTGCTCCACCGGCTGCATTCCGAGCCCGACCGCTGCGTCCTGGTCGGCGCCTATGCGCTGGGCAAGGCGCAGCGAGTGATCACCGAGCTTCGCCGCCGCGGGCATCACCAGCCCATCTATTATCACGGCGCAATCGAGCGCCTGAATCGGCTCTACGAGGAATTCGGCATCGAGCTGGCCGAGCTGCGGCACACGGCGAGCGCGACCAAGGACGAGATGCGTGGACATATCGTCATCTGCCCGCCGGGAGCGCTCAACGACCGCTGGTCGCGGCGGCTGCCCGACCCGGTCACCGCCATGGCGTCGGGATGGATGCGAATCCGGCAACGGGCGCGGCAGCGCAACGTCGAGCTGCCTTTGGTCATCTCCGACCATGCCGACTGGGACGAGCTGACCTGCACCATCCGCGAGGTCGCGCCGCGCGAAGTGTGGATCACCCACGGCCGCGAGGAAGCGCTCAAGCATTGGTGCATGACCCGCCAGATCAAGGCGCGCGAGCTGAACCTCGTCGGCTACGAGGATGAGGATGATTGAGGGGGAGACGTCAACGCCGCTGAAGCTAGTCCCTAGCCTGATACATCCGGCTGTCGCCGCGCCTCGTCGAAAATGCGCGCAAGGTCGTCGGCGGAATAGGGCTTGTGCAGCAACAGGAAGCCGTGGCCGGCTTCCTCCGCCAGGACTTCACTGTAGCCACTGGTCAGGATGACCGGGATGCGCGGCCACCGCTGCCGCACCAGCCTTGCGAAATCGACGCCGTTCATGCCGGGCATGACGACATCGGTGAAGACGAGGTCGAAATCTTCCGGCTGCTCCTCGAGCCTCTCCAGGGCTTCGCGTGCCGTCGCGGCGAGGGTCGGCCTGAAACCGAACTCGGCAAGCAGGCTCGCGGCGAACTCGCCGACGTCCTGATTATCCTCGACCACCAGCACACGGCAGTCGGCTTTCGTCGCCGTGGGGGCTGCTGGAGCGGCAGGGTCGGGCGCTGGCGTGCCCCTCGCCGATGGCAGGCTGAGGACGAAGGTGGTCCCGCCTCCCTCCCGGCTCTTGACCTCGATCTCACCGTCGGACTGCTTGATGAACCCGTACACCTGGCTGAGGCCGAGGCCGGTCCCCTTGCCCACCTCCTTGGTGGTGAAGAACGGCTCGAAAATATGCTCGAGCTGATCCGCCGGAATACCGTGGCCGGTGTCGGAAATCGAAATGACGATCGATTCCTCGCTGGCCGCGCTCTCCTCCCGTTTGACGGCGATGGTCAGCGTGCCTTCGCCATTCATCGCGTCCCGCGCGTTGATGACGAGATTGACCAGCACCGTTTCAAACTGGGCGGCGTCGGCTTCGATCAAGCAGTCGTCGCAGTCCACGTCCATCACCAGCCGGATGCGCGATCCCAGGATCGTCCGAAGCATTTCGGATATCCCGCTGATTCGAGCGGTGACCTCGATCAGTTCCGGCTTGAGCACCTGGCGCCGCGCAAAGGCGAGGAGCTGGCTGGTCAGCCGCGCAGCCCGATCGGCGGTCTCGGCGATTGACTCGATGTAGCGGCGCCGTTTGTCCTCGCTGAGATCGGCCCTGCGCAGAAGGTCGGCCGAACCCTTGATCACGGTCAGGAAATTGTTGAAGTCGTGGGCGATGCCGCCGGTCAGTTGCCCGATCGATTCCATCCTTTGACCCTGGCGCAGCGCTTCATGGACCTCCTCGAGCTCGCGGCTGCGCTCGGCAACGCGCTGTTCAAGCGTCTCGTTCAACTCGCGCAACTCGGACAAGGACTGGGTTCGTTCGAACACCCGGCCGACCTGCTCGCCGAGCGTGCGGACCGTAAGCAGCAGCTCGGGATCGGGGGGTGTCTTGTCGAGCGCGAAGAACTCGAGGACGGCGACGATCTGGCCGGAACTCTTGAGCGGGAAGCCAAAAGCCGCGCCGTAGCCCAGACCTTTCCGGACGAAGGCAGCGTCGCTCTCGATGTCCGACATCCAAACGGGCTGACCCTTCTCGAGGATTATGCCCGGAAGCCCGACGCCCGAGGTGAATTGGGTCGAGCGAGTCGCTTCTCGCAACCTCTCGAAATGCTTGTCGCCCGTGCCGTACCAGACCCCGGACGAAACGAGTTCGTCCGGGTTGTCGCGTGACACCAGAAACGCGTGGCCGACAGGCCATCCGGCCAGTTCGCAGATGGCGTTGAGGGTGCGTTCCAGGACCGGCTCGACGGCTTCACTCTCCGCCGCGAACTGGGAAATCTCGAACAGCAGCTTCGCCTCGCGCGCCTGCCTGATCAGCAATTGCTCCGACTGCTTTCGCGCGCTGATGTCGCGAAGGAAGCCGATGAACAACCGACCGCCGACAAGCTCGGTGACCGTGATCGACAGCTCGACGGGGAACTCACGGGCATCGCGGTCGATGGCGGTGATTTCCAGACGCTGATTGAGGACCGGCGCCTCGCCTGTGCGATTGTATCGCAGAATGCCTTCGATGTGCGCCGATCGGTGCTGGGGCGGCACGATGAGGTCGGCCATCAGCTGCCCCAGGGCCTCATGCCGGCTCCAGCCGAAAGTGCTTTCGGCGACCTGGTTCCATTCGGCAACCGTGCCGTCGGGCCACATCGCGACCACGGCATCGAGAGCCGTTTCAAACAAAGGACGCAGGATTTCGATTCCTGAATCACTGGGGCCAGCAGCAGCCATCCGCGCCATCTAGGCGGCTAGTCTGGCGCGGTCGATGTCAGGAAGTGATTTTCTTTTCCCGCAAATCCGACTGCCCGACCTTCGGCGGCTTGGCCCGCCTCGAAAGGGTCACGCCGGCGCTTGCGGCAGCGGCCCGACCACCCTGCAAGTGAGTCCGTCGCTGGCAAAGTCGAGTTCGACCTCGCCGCGGAATTCGGCGGCGAGGGTGCGCTTGATCATCTTGGTGCCAAACCCTGCCTTGGTCGGAGCCTCGACTGGCGGCCCGCCCCGTTCGCGCCACCATAGTTCGAGGCGTTCTGAATCGATCCTCCACTCGATCGATACTCGGCCGGATGAATTTGAAAGCGCGCCATATTTGGCTGCGTTCGTCGCGAGTTCATGGACTGCCAAGGAAAGGCTGACCGCGGTCTGTGGCGGCAGCGCAATCTCCGGTCCGTCAATGTCACATCGATCGGGCGAGCAGAAGGGCGCCAGCGCGGCGCCGACGACCGCCTCGATCGAAGCTGCTTCCCAATTCTGCGCGGTCAGCAGGTTATGAGCGGCGGCAAGCGCGGAGAGGCGGCCTTCGAACCCGCTGATCGCGTCTCCCGGCGGGGAACCCTTGCGGAACGTCTGGTGAGCGATGCTCTGGACGATTGCGAGCGTGTTCTTCACTCGGTGGTTGAGTTCGGCGACGAGGATCTGCTGCTGGCGCTCCAGCCGCTTGCGCTCGGTGATGTCGCGTCCGACGACATGCAGTCCGACCGGCTCGCCCGCCCCGTCGAACGTCAGGCCGGAATTGATTTCCCAGTAGCGCCATTCGCCGTTCGTTTTGTGAACCCGCAATTCATAGCGAGTGGTGCCTCCCCGCTCGAGCTTCTCGCGGAGCATCCGGCGTGTGAGCTCCAGATCGTCGGCCGAAATGAAATCCGAAATGTTGCGGCCCACGGCCTCTTTCTGACTAAGGCCGATCGCCTCCGCCGCGGCGGGATTGCAGGCCGTGATCACCTGGTCGAGATCGGCAGTGAAGATGAGATCGCTCGTCTGCTCGAAAATTCTGCGATGTTTTTCTTCGCTTTCCGCCAGTGCCGCCTCGTCCCTCTTGCGAAGGTCGATGTCGACGAGGACTCCGGGAAAGCGAAGCGGCGTGCCCGATTCGTCGAGTTCGCAGCGCCCGACCGCTTCCACCCAGCGGTATTGGCCGTCGGGCTGGCGAACCCGGTACTCGGCTCGGTAGTCGCCGCCGCTTTTGAGCACGCCTTCGAGGATTTCGCGAACTCGCGACCGGTCGTCGGGGTGGATCTGCTCGAACGGCGCGCTGAGCGGAATGCCCTCGCGGCACTGATCGGGATCGAGGCCGAACGACCGTGCGAAGCGCTCGTCGCCGGTGAAGTGATCGGTCGGCACGTGCCACACCCAGGTGCCGGCAATCGCCCCCGCATCGAGCGCCAGTTCGACCCGCTCGGAAGCATCGCGAATCACCTCCTCCCAGCGCAGCCGGTCGCTCAGGTCGTAAAAATAGCAGACGACGCCGTGGCGCCCGTCAGGCAGCACGATCCTTTCGATTCGCCAGTCGTACGCCTCGACATCGCCGATGTCGCTTCTGCGTTCGACGGTGCGCTGCGAGGCATAGGGCTCGCCGGTGTCGAGCGTACGATGGAAGCGCTCGATCGCCTCGCTGGCGAACGGCTCGTCCCAAATCGCGCGCAGGACTTCGGCGAAATCGCGTCCGATGAGCGGCTTCACCGTTTCGAAGACCTTTTCCGACCCGCGGCTGACCACTGCCAGCTTGAAGTCGGCATCGACGACGTAAACGCCGAACGGGTCGTTCTTTATGAGATTGTAGAACGTCTCCTGGTTGCGGCGCAGCTGCTCCTCGGCGGCCTTGCGGTCGGAAATGTCGATCGTGACGCAGACCGTATGGGCGATTCGCCCGTCCGGCTCGCGGATGGCGGTGACGCTGTTGTGGACCCAGACGATGGTCCCGTCGGGACGGACATAGCGCTTCTCGATGTCGAAGCCGCGTCCGTGCTCCAGTGCGTCCATAAACAGCGGTATGTTGCCAGGCAGGTCGTCGGGATGCGTGATGTCCTGCATCCGCATCGACAGAAGCTCTTCGCGAGTGCGGCCGGTAATGTTGCAATAGCGGTCGTTGACGCGAAGAAAGCGGCCGGTCGAGTCGGTTTCCGACATGCCGGCCGCGGCCTGGTCGAAGAAACCCGACAGCCGCGCTTCGCGCAGAGCCTCGTCCGCCTGCATATGCTCTTACTCCAGCCGCTGGCCCGTCGTTAGATTAGACATTGCGCAGACGCTACCGCGCAGCCAATCCAAATGCCAAGCAGGCGCGACGTGTGCAAAGCGGAGGAGGCCAAGGCTCAGTGCGCCGCCTGCCGCCGCTCGATCCCCGATTTCGCTAGCTGCTCGTCGATCTGGACGACGAGCCGCTCAAGCCCCGCTTCATCCCTGGCCTCGGCGCGGGCGACGAGCACGTCCTGCGTGTTCGAGGCGCGCAGCAGCCACCAGCCGTCGCCGGTGCTGACTCGAACGCCGTCGGTCGCATCGACGCTGGCGGCGCCGCTCGAGAGGCGGTCGCGCACTTCCTCGACGATGGCGAACTTGCGGACCTCATCGACCTGAAAGCGGAGCTCCGGCGTGGCGACGGACTTGGGCATCTCGTCCATGATATCGGTGAGGGTTCGTCCCGACTGGCCGACGGCCTCGATCAGCCGAACGGCGGCGTACAGCGCATCGTCGAATCCGTACCAGCGGTGCTGGAAGAAGATATGGCCGCTCATCTCCCCGGCGAGCGGCGCTCCGGTTTCCTTCATCTTCGACTTGATGAGGCTGTGGCCGGTTTTCCACATGAGCGGCTTGCCGCCGAGCTCGGCGATGTGGTCGAACAGGGTCTGGCTGGCCTTGACGTCGGCGATGATGGTTGCCCCGGGGCAATCGCGCAGCACCGCCTCGGCGAGGATCATCAACAGCTGGTCGCCCCAGATCACCCGGCCCCTGCCGTCGACCGCGCCGATCCGGTCCCCGTCGCCGTCGAAGGCGATTCCGAAATCGAGCCCCTTGTCGGCGACCAAAGCCTTCAGATCGGCGAGGTTGGCCTCGACCGTCGGGTCCGGATGATGGTTGGGAAACGTGCCGTCGACGTCGGTGAAAATGGCGTGGTGCTCGCCCGGCAGCCTAGCGAGGAGCTTATCGAGCACCGCCCCGGCCGCGCCGTTGCCGGCATCCCAACCGACCCGGAACGGCTTGGCGTCCAGGCGCTCGACCAGGCGGGCGACATAAGCGTCGGCGACGTCGGCCTCCTCGACCGTGCCTTCGCCCTCGCTCCAGCGCCCTTCGGCGCAGCGGATGCCCAGCGCCTGGATCTCCTCGCCGAACAGCGAGCGACCGCGAAGCAGCAGCTTGAAGCCGTTATATTCGGGCGGGTTGTGGCTGCCAGTGACCATGATGCCGCCGTCGACGCCGAGGTGATAGGTCGCGAAATAGAGCATCGGGCTCGGGCCGAGCCCGATCCGGACGACGTCGAGACCGCCGGCGGTCAGGCCGTCGATCAGCGCCTGCTCGAGCTCCGGCGAGTGGAGCCGCCCGTCGCGGCCGATGGCGACCCGGCGGCCGCCTTCCTCTCGAGCGAGCGCGGCATAGCCCCGGCCGAGGGCATAAGCGTCGGCCCGATCGAGCGTGTTTCCGACGATTCCGCGGACGTCATATTCGCGGAGGATGGTCGGGTTGAATCTGTGGGTCATTACGCCGCCGAACGTAGCGGCGGCGGCTTTGTTCATCCAGTCGCGGCAATTGGTTCGACCGCGCCGGGATCGGGAATGCCGAGGCCGGCGATCATCTCGCGCAGCTCCTGCCGAGCGGTGATGTGGCCAAGCCCGACTTCGCCGAGGTGCGGCAAGTCGAGAAGCGTCAGGCCCTTGGGGAACAATTCGCGGTAGATGACTCGCTCGCCCAGGCCGGGGATGACCCGGAAGCCGACCCGGCGGGCCAGCTCGTCGAGCGCGGCGCCGACGCGCCGCAGATTGTGGCTTTCGATATGCTGGAGGCGGTTCCGCAGAACCACCCAGTCGACGCTTCGGCCGGTGCTCTTGGCCCGCTGCGTGCGGCTGTTCCAGATCAGCTCGGCATAAAAGCTCGGTCGGGTGATCTTGAAATTCTCGGGATGGACCTGGCCGATGAGGTCGAGGTCGACGAAGCTGTCGTTCATCGGCGTGACCAAAGTGTCGGCCATCAGGATCGCCGCCCGGGCGATCGGGTCGTCGCGGCCCGGAGTGTCGATGACGATGACGTCGGCGGCCTCGCCAACCCGGGCGACTGCGGCGCGCAGCGCCTCCTCGCTTCCTCCGTCGAACACTTCATAGCGTGCCTGCGGCAGCTCCTTGTCGAGCCGGCGCATGGTCGCGTCGCGGTTCTCGAGATAGCGGGCCAGGGTGCGCTGGCGGCTGTCGAGGTCGAGGGCTCCGACGCGGTGGCCGGAAGCGGCGAGGGCGATTGCCGTGTGGACCGCCGTGGTCGACTTGCCGGTGCCGCCCTTTTCGTTGGCGAAGATGATGAAGTGCGGAGTGGTCATGGTGCTTGATCTTTCCCCCCGGCGGGCCGCAAAGCACCGCTGCGCAATGGTTTACCGGAGGGGCTGCAGCGGTGCAAATCATCCGTGCAGGTGAAGATTTGGCAGCCGCCCTGCGCGAACTGCGTGCGGGTGGGGGCGGCTTGGCGCTGGTGCCGACGATGGGCGCTCTGCACGCCGGGCATATGGCACTGGTCGAGGAAGCGAGGCGCCGGGCCGACCACGTCGCTGCAACCATCTTCGTCAATCCGCTCCAGTTCGGCGCGAACGAGGATCTCGGGCGCTACCCGCGGCAGGAACAGGCCGATGCCGCCATGCTGAAAGACGCGGACTGCGACCTGCTGTGGATTCCCGGCGTCGCCGACATCTATCCGCCCGGCTTCGCGACGACTGTCAGCGTTGCTGGAGTGTCGGAGCGCTGGGAAGGCGAGGCCCGGCCGGGCCATTTCGAGGGGGTGGCGACCGTCGTCGCCAAGCTGTTGTTGTCGATGCGGCCCGACGTCGCGCTGTTCGGCGAAAAGGATTTCCAGCAGCTGGCGGTGATCCGGCGCATGGCCGCCGACCTCGGCCTCGGCGTCGCAATCGTCCCGGTGGCGACGGTCCGCGAGGCGGACGGCCTCGCCCTGTCGTCACGCAATGCCTATCTGACGCCCGAAGAGCGGCAGCGAGCAGTGGCATTACCCCGGGCGCTCGAGGAGGCGCGGGGCAGCATCGCGAGCGGCGAGCCGGTCCCGGACGCTCTCGAAATGGCCAGGCGCCGGCTTGGCGACGCCGGCTTTTGCAGGATCGACTACGTCGCGCTGGTCGACGCCGAGACGCTCGATCCGCTCGAAAAGCCACGAGGCAGCATGCGGCTGATCGCCGCCGCGACCATCGGCAGCACTCGGCTGATCGACAATATCCCCGTCGAAATGGACGTTTCTCCTTAGGGTCAGCGCATCGTTAACCATTTCTTTGCGTTCCACCGGCGATCTTCCCGGCAACAGCAGACACGGGGGAGAAGAACGATGGGTGCAATCAGCCAGAAAGGCGCGGAATTCCTGATCCGGAGCCGGCTTGCGGATGCCGAACGCGGCGATGTCGACGCCCTGTTCGAGCTTGGCGTGACCTATTCGACCGGCCGCGGCGGCGCCCCCGTCGACCTTGTCGAGGCCCACAAATGGTTCAACCTCGCGGCCCTGTCGGGCTGCACCCGCGGCCAGCAGTGCCGCGCCGAAATCGCAATCGAAATGAGCGCCCGCGAGATTGCCGAAGCGCAGCGCCAGGCGCGCGCCTGGCTCGGCACGCACCAGCGCTACGCCGCCTGATTCCCGATTAGCGGACGATCATCGTCACCGCGCGGCGGTTCTGCGCCCAGGCGCCTTCGAACGAGCCGGGAGCAACCGGCCTCTCCTTCCCCCAACTGATCACCGTCAGGCGATGCGCCGGAACGCCCTGGGCCATCAGGAAATCGCGGGCGGCGCTTGCCCGCCGCTCGCCCAGAGCAAGGTTGTATTCGCGGGTTCCCCGCTCGTCGGCGTGTCCCTCGATGCTGGCGCGCACCCTCGGGTTGGCGAGCAGCCAGCGCGCCTGGGCGGCAAGGGTCGTCCGGGCGGCCATGTCGAGCGCATATTCGTCCGTGCCGAAATAGACTGTGTCGGAGCCGGCCTGGGCGACCATCGCCGCCTGTGCCGCCGGCAGCTCGACCATGTCGAGCTCTGTGTCGAGCGGGTTGGTCGGCGCCACCGGCGGCACGTCGGCTGCCGGAGGAATGATCGGATCCTGGACGATCGTGCGTCGCTGACAGCCCGCCATCGTCAAGGCGATCACGGTCATGGCGACGGCTACGGTCTTGCGCATTCTATTCTCCTGGGTTGCGAGTCTAATTCTGGAGCGGCGACCAGCTCGGGTCCGACCCGTCCTGCGGGGTGATCAGCCGGCGCGGATCGCCGCCCTGGACCGAGACGGCGTGAAGCGACGTCCGGCCGCTGCCGAGCTCGGTGCGGTGGAACATCACGAACTCGCCGTTCGGCGCCCAGCTTGGCCCCTCGTCCTGCCAGCTGTTGGTCAGAATTCGTTCGCCCGAGCCGGACGGGCTCATCACGCCGATGCGGAAGGCTCCGCCGCCGATCCGGGTGAAGGCGATAAGGTCGCCGCGCGGGCTCCACACCGGCGAGGCATAGCGAGCGCCGCCGGTGAAGCTGATTCGGCGCTGCGCGGAGCCGTCGGAATTCATCACGTAAAGCTGCTGGGTGCCGGAGCGGTCGCTTTCGAACACGATCCGCCGGCCGTCTGGCGAGAAGCTCGGGCTGGTATCGGCGCCGGCCGCGTCGGTCAGCCGCCTCGGTTCGCCATAGCCGTCGGCATCGACGACATAGATGTCGGTATTGCCGCCCACCGCCATGGAAAAGACGATCTGCCGGCCGTCGGGCGAAAAGCGCGGAGCGAAGGTCATGGCGGTTCCGTGGACGAGCAGCCGCTCCTGGCCGGTGGCGATGTCGAGCACCCAGATTCGCGGACGCCGGCCGGCATAGCTCATGTAGGCGAGGCGCCGTCCGTCGGGGGAGAACCGGGGAGTCAGAACCGTCGTCCGCGCCTCGGTCAGATAGCGATGGTTGCTGCCGTCGGCGTCCATGATGGCGATCCGCTTGACCCGGTTGGTCTTCGGCCCGGTCTCGGCGACGTAAACGATGCGCGTGTCGAACATGCCGGTCTGGCCGGACAGGCGCGCATAGATGGCGTCGGAGCAGCGGTGGGCGGCGCGGCGCCAGTCATTCGCGGCGACGACATAGCCCTGGCGGGTCAGTTCGCGGCCGGCGGTGACGTCATAGAGGTAGCAGCCGACCGTCAGCCGTCCGTCGGGCCGTGCCTCGACGAAGCCGGTGACGAGGCTGCTGGTGCCGGTCGCGCGCCACTGCGGGAACACCGGCGCGGCCGCCTCGTGGTAAGTGTATCCGCGAACACCCTGCGGCCCGACCGGGACGAAAGCGCCGCTGGAGCGAAGGTTGTTCGCGATGATCTCCGCCATCTGGATTCCGAGCGGGCCGGTTTGCCCGGCCGACGTGAACGCATCGCGAGGAGTGGCCAAGGGCGGCACGGCGATGGCCATCGGCGCATTCACTCCGCCGACCACGTCGACCTCGATGGGCGGAGCTTCCGACTGCTGGGCGAAAGCGGCGCCGGCAGCAAAAACGGCGATGAACGCGAACTTCTTGAGCATGTCAGCTCCTCACGGAAGACGATAGGTCATGTTGATGTTGCTCCATCCGCCCTCGGGCGTCTGGTAGAGTTCCTGGGGCAGGCCGGTCAGCGGCGAGCAACCAACGTAGGCGGCGACGGCAAGGTCCTTGACCCGGTCCTCGAAGCGGGCGTTCTCGCCGTCGACTCCGCTGGTGCGAACCACCTGCGGCGGCTGGATCAGCCGGCCGCCGCGGCTGAGCCGCAGGTTGAGCGTGACGCTGATGCGGTTGGCCCCGTCGCCGGGGTTCACCTGCCGATCCGCGCAGGGCTGGATCTGGCGGCGGATCGCCTGACTGATCGAGGCGCGCGCAGCGGCGTCGAACAGCGGCGCGCTTGGCTGGGATGCCGCCTGCGGAGCCTCGGCAATGCCTTTCAGGAAATCGTCGCCAAGGCGCGCTGGCCGGGGCGCGGTTCGCGGCTGGACGGCCGGCGTCGGCGCCGGCGCCGCTTTGGGCGGCGAAGGGGCCACGGCCCGTTCCACCGGCCGCGGAGCGGGCGCGGGCTCGAGCCTCGGCGGCGGCGGCAGAGGCTCGAGCCTGGCCGGGGGCACGATCTCTTCGGGTTGGGCTTCGACGATCGCCGGCGCCTGCTCGGGGGGCGGCGCCTGGACCGGCGCCGGCGCGGCGGACGCCAAGGCGACTTCATCGAACAGCTCGACCTCCATGGCCGGCGGCTCGGGCGCACGGCTGACGCCCGCGAGGCTCATCGACAAAGCGGCGATCAGGCCGGCATGGAACAGGATGGCGGCGCCGGTGCCCGCAAGCTCGGCCCGATCGAGGCTCATCTCTCGTCTCCAACGGAGACGAGAGCAACGCGATTCAGGCCGGCGCGGTTGAGCTCGCCCATCACCCGCATCACCCGGCCGTAGTCGAGGCCGCGGTCGGCGCGAAGGTAGATGCGGCGACCCTCGGGGGGCGCCGGCTCGGCGGCGATGGCGGCGAAGCGCGCCGGAATCGCTGCTTCGGCCACGGCAATGTCGTCGATGAAAATCCCGCCGCGGCTGTCGATCGCGACCTGAACCGGCTTGGCCTGCTGGTCGAGCGCTCCGGCGCGACTCTGCGGCAGGTCGACGGGGACGCCCGCGACCAGCAAGGGAGCGGTGACCATGAAGATGATCAGCAGCACCAGCATCACGTCGACGAAGGGCGTGACGTTGATCTCGCTCATCGGCGCTCGGCGCCTGCGGCTTTGCGATGGAAGGCTCGCCCCCATCAGGGCTCGACTTCCAGCTCGCGGCTCAGGGTCGCGTGGAAACGGTCGGCGAAGCGGCCGAGCCGGGCCTCGAGCCGGTCGAGCCCGTGGGTCAGGCGGTTGTAGGCGATGACCGCCGGGATCGCCGCGAACAGGCCGATGGCGGTGGCGAACAGCGCCTCGGCGATTCCGGGAGCGACGACGGCGAGCGAGGTATTGTTCTCGGCGGCAATGGCGGTGAAGGCGCGCATGATTCCCCACACCGTGCCGAACAGCCCGACGAAGGGTGCGACCGAGCCGACCGTCGCGAGGATGTTGAGCCGGTCCGACAGGCGGTCGAGTTCGGCGGCGATCGCCGTGCTCATCCGACTCGCCAGCCGCTCGCGGGTTCCGGAGCGGTCGACCACGGCGCGGCGCGTCGAGCGACGCCACTCGTCGAGCCCGGCCGACAGCACGGCGGCGGCAGGGAGCTTTTCCGAGCCGCGGCTGGCGTGAAAGGCGTCGATGTCGTCGGCGGCCCAGAATTCCCGCTCATAGCGCTCGCTGCCACGGCTCACCCGCCGAAGCCGCAATGCGTGAGTGAAAATGATCGCCCAGGTCCAGATGCTGGCGGCGAGCAGCCCCAGCATGACGATTTTGACGACGGCATCGGCGTGGAGAAACAGGGTCAGCGGCGACATCGGCCCGCCGTTCAATTCAATTGCCGTCATCATCCCCCGCTCGGTTGATGGCCTGGAAGCGCTCCACCCACTCCTTCGGCTGGCGCTGCGGCCGGCCGTCGTCGGTGAGGAAAGCGGCGGTGACCCGCGCGTCGGTCAATTGTTCGGCCCCGCGCATGACTCGCTGATGAATGAGTACGGAGGCGGCACGAACCTGCTCGACGGTGCTGACGACCACGAGGTCGTCGCCGAGCCGCGCCGGCTTGAGGTAGCGGATGCTGAGCTCGGCGACGACATAGGCGCCGCCGCCCGAATGAAGCATCTCGACCTGGTCGACCCCGGCGGCGCGGATCATGTCCGACCGCGCCCGCTCCATGAATTTCAGAAAATTGGCGTAATAGACGACGCCGAACGTGTCGGTGTCCTCGAAATAGACGGTCAGGGCGAAGCGATGCTCGCGGCCGACCAAGCCGCCGCGATAGGGCGTGTCGAATGGCGAGGCGGTCATCGCGCCGCCCTTAGCGAGCCGTGACTCGCTGGGTCAAACCGCTATTTCCTTCCCGCTTCCTCGACATGGCGGATGAGGTCGCCCTGGGCGACGCCGATGTCGGCAAGGTGCATGCCCCAGCCCGGCATGAAGAAGCCGAGCATCCCGACCTCGCCGCCGATTCGGTCGGTGCGCCTGCTTCCGGCGACGACATTGGTGCGGATCGACAGATAGCCGCGCGGGCCGTCGTTGACGCAGCGGCCCGAAGCGAGGCCGGAGGTTCGGAGATAGGGCGTGGGCGGCGGCCCCTCGCTCGACCAGCGGATCGGCCCGCCCGGCACCGGCTGAGTCGAGCGCGCGTACCAATAGCTGTCGAGCTCCTCCCACCCGGTCGAGCCGGGCCGCGCCGGATTGACGCAGGCGACGGTCATCCCGGGTTGCGGGGCAAAACCGAACATCGCGCCCGGGGGCGGGACGTTGCCGTCGCGGTAGCTGACCCAGCTCATCACGCAGCCGGTCTGGCCGGGAGCGCTGCACAGCGGCGTGTGCCGGAAGCTTCCGCCGACCAGTCTGCCCTGCGGCACCAGCACGTTGAAGCCGGGAAGGATGGCGAGCCGCATTCGCGCCGCCTCGGGCTTGCCTTCGATCTCGCGGGCGATCAGCTGGATCAGGTGGAGCGAGCCCTGGCTGTGGCCGATAAGCACGTAGGGCCGGCCCTGGTTGCGGCTCTGGAAATAGTCGCGCCAGGCGGCGAGGACGTCGCCATAAGCCAGCAAGCCGGGACCGGTGACGTCGGCGCCGGCCGCGGCGGCGGCGACCGCGGCGACGGTCATCTGGCGGTAGATCGGCGCGAACGGCCGGCATACCGAAGCGAAGCGGGCGAACTGGGCTTCGGCCGCGGCGCGCTCCTCCGGCCCGGCCACCATGTCGCTGTTGAGGCCGGAATCGCGCGACACGGTCGGATAGACGTAGAAACAGTCGATCGGCGGATTGGCGGCGACCACACTTCGGCCGACCGAGCCATAGCCGTTGACGTTGAGGGCGGTGGTGGCAAGCGGGGTCGAGCAGACGTCGCCGCGGCCGGGAAGGCACAGCCAGTTGGCGGCGTGGCGGTAATCGATGACCGACGGCACGACGGCCGGCGCCGGAGTCCGGGCCGGCTGGGCGGCGGCGGGGCCGGCCAGCGTCATCGTCATTCCGGCGAAGGCCGGAATCCATGATCGCCAGCCTTTGCCAGTGATGGCCAACCTTGTGTTCCTGGATCCCGGCTCAAGGCCGGGATGACGGTTCAACTTCACTTCGAACTGGCTCCCGAATCGAACAGGCCGGCCTGGGCGCCGGCGGGCGGAGTCAGCCCGAGGTGAGTCCAGCCGCGGCCGTTCAGGCAGCGCCCTCGTGCCGTGCGGGCGATGAGGCCAAGCTGAATGAGGAACGGCTCGATCACGTCCTCGATAGTGTCGCGCGGCTCGCTGAGCCCGGCGGCAAGGGTTTCGACCCCGACCGGGCCGCCGCCGTAGAGGTCGGCAATCATCGTCAGGTAGCGGCGGTCCATCGCGTCGAGGCCGAGCGCGTCGATCTCGAGCCTCGACAGCGCCTTGTCGGCAACTTCGGAGTCGACGGCGTCGGCAGCGATGGCATGGGCGAAGTCGCGCACCCGGCGAAGCAGCCGGCCGGCGATCCGAGGAGTGCCGCGCGAGCGGCGGGCGATCTCGCGGCCGCCGTCATCGGTGACGTCGACGCCGAGCAGGCGGGCGGCTCGGCGGACGACCATCTCGAGCTCCTCGACGGTGTAGAAATTGAGCCGGACGGGGATTCCGAAGCGGTCGCGAAGCGGCGTCGTCAGAAGCCCCTGGCGGGTGGTGGCGCCGATCAGGGTGAAGCGCGGAAGGTCGATCCGCACCGACCGGGCCGACGGCCCCTCGCCGATCATCAGGTCGAGCGCGCGGTCCTCCATCGCCGGGTAGAGCACTTCCTCGACCGCCGGGTTGAGCCGGTGGATCTCGTCGATGAACAGGACGTCGCCGTCCTCGAGGTTGGTGAGCAAGGCGGCAAGGTCGCCCGACTTGGCGATCACCGGCCCCGAGGTGGCGCGGAAGCCGACGCCCATCTCACGCGCGAGGATCCCGGCCAGCGTCGTCTTGCCGAGTCCCGGCGGGCCGTGGAGCAGGACGTGGTCGAGCGGCTCGCCGCGGCTCCTGGCGGCATTGACGAAGACGCGCAGGTTCTCACGTGCCGACTGCTGGCCGATGAATTCGTCGAGGCTCTTGGGCCGAAGGGCCTGGTCGACATCCTCGGCGGTGCGCTCGGGGGTGGTGATTCGAGCGGGATCGGTGGCGCTCATGTTGCTTCCCACCGCCTTAACGTCACTATTGTCCCGTAGAACGACGCCATTTTTGTGAACATAAGCGGGGGAGTTCCGCCCCGAACCCGCCGCCGATGATGATGATCACCGCCCATGGGGCGATGATGCACATTTGGCCTGCTGTAGGACAGAGTTTTCGCCTCGCTCAGTGGGAATGGTCGACATCGCCGGTGATCTCGACCCACTCGTGCTTGCGCTCCTCCCACACCGAGAAGCCGGGCGAGGCGAAATAGGGATCGTCGAAGGCGCCGAGCGGAATGGCGACGAGGCCGTCGAACTTGCCGTCGATTGCATAATGCACGTCGGAGCCGCAGTCGGGACAGAAGTGAAAGGTGATGCGGTTGCCGCTGTCGGCGACGTTCACCCAGCTGCTCGACCGGCCTTCAATGGTCACCTGCTCGGCGGGCCACCGCGCCTGCACGGCGAAAGCGCTGCCCGACCGCTTCTTGCAATCGAGGCAATGGCAAACCGACACGCGCACCGGCTCGCCGGTGACGGTGGCGCGAAGCTGCCCGCAGCGGCACGAGGCGGTGCGGTGGGTCACCTAGCCGCCTTCCGCAACGCCAGCCGCACCAAAGCGTCGAGGCCGGCGTCGGGGCCGAGCTCGTCTTGGGCGGCGTTGACCGCGGCGCTGGCCTCGGCCGGCTTGAAGCCGAGATTGGCGAGCGCGGACAGTGCGTCGGCCGCGGCTCCGCCGCGCGGCACCGGCGCGGCTCCGGCGCCGAGCCCGGCGAGTCCGAGCTTGCCCTGAAGCTCGTTGGCGATGCGCTGGGCGAGCTTGGGGCCGACCCCGTTGGCCCTCGCGATCATCGCCTTGTCGCCCTGGGCGGCGGCTCGGGCGAGCTCGTCGGGGGCAAGCGCCGACAGGATGGCCAGTGCCAGCCGCCCGCCGACGCCCTGGATGCTGGTCAGCGCTCGGAAGGCGTCGCGCTCTTGCCCGGAGCCGAAGCCGAACAGGGTCCAGCCGTCCTCGCGCACCTGAAGCTCGGTGAGCAGCAGCACTTCGCTGCCGACTGGGCCGAGCGAGTCGAGCGTGCGACCGGACAATTGCACCTGGTAGCCGACCCCGCCGACATCGATCACGGCGCCATCGGCGCTGGTTTCGGCGAGGATTCCGGACAGGCGCGCGATCATGCGGCTCGCAATCTAACCGTTCGTGTCGAGCGAAGTCGAGACACGCCCCTCGACTACGCTCGGGGCGAACGGCTTCGAGTGGCCAGATGATGGGCGTGGGTGATGGCGACGGCGAGCGCGTCGGCGGCGTCAGGGCCGGCGATCTTCGCTCCCGGGAGCAGCCGTGCGACCATCGCATGGACCTGCGCCTTTTCGGCAGCGCCGGTGCCGACCACCGCCTTCTTGACCAGCCGCGCCGCATATTCGCCGACCGAAAGGCCGGCGCGGGCGGCGATCATCAGCGCGACGCCGCGCGCCTGGCCGAGCTTCAAGGTCGACTGCGGGTTCTGGTTGACGAACACTTCCTCGACCGCCGCGCTGTCGGGGCGGTGCTCGGCGATCAGCGCCTCGAGCTGGCGGCCGAGCTCGGCTAGCCGCTCGGGCAGAGGCGCTGCGCTGTTCGTCCTCAGCTGGCCGTTGGCGACATGGGCGAGGCGATTGCCCTCGGCGCGGATCAGCCCCCAGCCGGTGGTCCCGAGCCCGGGGTCGAGGCCGAGGATGATCACAGTTCCTCCCCCTCGAGGGGGAGGTGGCGCGGAGCGCCGGAGGGGGAAGGCGGGTGGCACAGGCCCCCTCCGTCATGCTGCGCATGACACCTCCCCCGGGAGGGGAGGAGCTTGCTCAAGCGAGCCGCTCCAGCTCCTCGTCGGGGACGCGCTCGTTGCCCCAGACGGTCTGGACGTCGTCGTCCTCGTCGAGCGCCTCCATCAGCCGGGCGAGGCGCTGCGCGTCGTCGCCGCGCACCTCGACTTCGGTTGCCGGCTTCCAGCCGAGGCGGGTGCTGTCGGCCTCGCCGAGCATCGGCTCGAGCGCCTTGGCGACCTCGTGCAGGCTTTCGACGCTGGTCCAGATGCGATGGCCGTCCTCGTCGGATTCGACATCCTCGGCGCCGGCCTCGATCGCCGCTTCCAAAACCTTGTCGGAATCGCCGGCGGACGCAGGATATTCGATCAGGCCGAGCCGCTCGAAGCCGTGGCTGACCGAGCCCGACGCGCCGAGGTTGCCGCCGTTCTTGGAGAAGATGGTGCGGACATTGGTCGCGGTGCGGTTGCGGTTGTCGCTCAGCGCCTCGACGATCAACGCGACGCCGGCCGGGCCGAAGCCTTCGTAGCGAATCTCCTCGTAATTTTCGGCGTCGCCGCCGCTCGCCTTGTCGATCGCCCGCTGGATATTGTCCTTGGGCATCGACTGCGCCTTGGCGGCGAGCACCGCGGCGCGCAGACGCGGATTGGCGTCGGGGTCGGGCAGGCCCATCTTGGCGGCGACGGTGATTTCGCGCGACAGCTTGGAGAACATCGCCGAGCGCTTTTTGTCCTGCGCGCCCTTGCGGTGCATGATGTTCTTGAACTTGGAATGGCCGGCCATCAGTTGTGTCCAGAACTCCGTTCGGGCCGAGCCTGTCGAGGCCCTGCGATTGTTTCCTGCGAACTAAAGAAAAACGCAGTCCCTCGACAAGCTCGGGATGAACGGATGTCCGGGGGACATCCGTGGGAACGAGCTCGGGACGAACGGTCCCGTGGTTGCGCTCACTCCAGCCCCAGCGCGGCGCGATAGGTTTCCATCAGCGCGTCGGCTTCCTGGCGGGCGTTGGTCTCCATCCGGCGAAGCCGAACCATCGCGCGCATGGTCTTGGTGTCGTAACCGTTGGCCTTGGCTTCGGCATAGACATCGCGGATGTCGTCGGCGATCCCCTTCTTCTCTTCCTCGAGCCGCTCGATCCGCTCGATGAACAGCCGCAGCTGATCGGCCGCGACGGTGCCGTCCCCCATGCTTCTTATCTCCGTTTTCAGGTTCGCTCGCGGCTCTAGCGGCTTGAACCGTCATATCAAGCGGCTATGCGTCGCGCCGTGACCGAACCGCTGCAGCCCCGTTCCCGCAAGGTGAAAATCCTCGCCACCCTCGGCCCGGCGTCCGAGGATCCGGCGATGATCAGGAAGCTGATGCTGGCCGGCGCCGACGCATTCCGGATCAACATGAGCCACGGCGGACACGATCAGAAGGCGGCGCTGGTCGATGCGATCCGGGCGCTGGAGAAGGAGCTTCGGCGGCCGACGACGATCCTGTTCGACCTGCAGGGCCCGAAGCTCCGGGTCGGCCGATTTCGGGGCGGCGGCGCGGAGCTTCAGAAAGGCCAGCGGTTCACGCTCGACCGCCAGCGCACCCAGGGCGATGCCGACCGGGTCCAGCTTCCCCACCCCGAGCTGTTCGGTGTCGTCGGGACCGGCGACCGGCTGCTGATCGACGACGGCAAGGTTCGCCTCAAGGTGCTCGAGGTCGGCGAGAAGAGCATCGACACCGAGGTGCAGGTCGGCGGCCGGCTCGCCGACAACAAGGGCGTCAACGTCCCCGACGTCGTGGTGCCGATCCCGGCGCTGACCGACAAGGACCGCACCGACCTGGATTTCGCGCTGTCGTTGAAAGCCGACTGGATCGCCTTGTCGTTCGTTCAGCGGCCCGAGGACGTCGCCGAGGCGCGGGCGCTGATCGGCGACCGGGCGGCGCTTCTCGCCAAGATCGAGAAGCCCGCGGCGCTCGACCGGCTGAACGATATCATTGCCCTGTCCGATGCGGTGATGGTCGCCCGCGGCGACCTTGGAGTCGAGCTTCCGCCGGAGGAGGTGCCGCCGCTGCAGAACCGGATCATCGCGACCGCGCGCCAGTTCGGCAAACCGGTGGTCGTCGCCACCCAGATGCTCGAATCGATGGTCACCTCGCCGACCCCGACCCGGGCCGAGGTGACCGACGTCGCCACCGCCATCTACGATGGCGCCGACGCCGTCATGCTGTCGGCGGAAAGCGCCACCGGCCAATATCCCTGCGAGGCCGTACAGATGATGGACCGGATTGCCGTCAGCGCCGAGCGCGACCCGACCTACCAGGCGCGAATCCATTTCACCGAAACGCGGCTCGAGCCGACCACCGCCGATGCCATCGCCGGCTCCGCCCGCCAGATCGCCGCGACCGTGTCGGCGACGGCGATGCTTTGCTACACGAGCAGCGGATCGACGGCTCGGCGGATCGCCCGCGAGCGACCGGCGGTACCGCTTCTGGCGATGAGCCATTCGCACACCACCGCGCGGCGGATGGGGCTCTACTGGGGCGTCCACGCGGTCCACACTCGCGACGTCTCAAGCTTCGAGGAGATGGTCGAAAAGGCCAAGAGGATGGCGCTTCGCCACAAGATCGCCAAAGGCGGCGACAGGCTCGTGATCATCGCCGGAGTGCCGTTCGGGACCGCCGGCAGCACCAACGTCATCCACGCCGTCCGCCTCGTCGGCGACGAGCTCGAAAAATACACCCGCTCCAAAGGGTGATCCTGTTCGAGCTCGAGCGGCACAACGCGGCGGTCGCCTCAGCGGAACAGTAAAGCCGGCAATTCACCTGGGATCTCGCGGGCGAGGAAGCCGGCAGGACCGATCCTGCGCGCCAGCATCTCGCCCGCCTCGCCGTGAAGCAGGACGCCCCACAGCAAAGCGGTGAGCGGCTCGGCGCCGCGCGCCAGCAGGCCGCCGACGATCCCAGCGAGCGTATCGCCGCTGCCCGACACGCCGAGGCCGGGAGCGCCGCCGCGGAATGTCCAGGCCGAGCCGTCGGCAGCGACGACGTGGCTGACGACGCCTTTGACCAGGACATGCGCCTGGTAGAGCTCGGCCGCGCGGCGGCCGCAGCCGACCGGATCCGCCTCGACCGCTTCTTTGGCCAGCTCGAGGAGGTCGGCGAGCTCGCCGGCATGCGGAAGGAGGATCGGCAGCGGCCCCCGGCGAGGCCGCTTCGGCGGCTTGAGGCCGCGCAGCAGGGCGGCGTCGAGCACCAGCTGGGAGCCGCTGTCGCACAGGGCCGTCGCGATCGCCGTGCAGGTCTGGGCGCGGGCCATGCCGGGACCGGCGACCACTGCCGAGACTTCCGCCGCTCTCGCCTTGATGTCGCCGACGGCCGAGCGGGCAAAGCCGCCGTCGCGGGCTTCGGCGAGGCCGATCACCATCGATTCCGGCATGGCGATGCCAAGCTCGGTGGCGATGCTCTCGACGCTGACAATCCGCAGCTTGCCTGCGCCGGAGCGCATTGCCGAGGTCGCCGCAAGCAAGGCCGCGCCCGGAGTGCTTCGGCTCCCGGCGACGATCAGCACGCGGCCCTTGGTCTCCTTGTCGCCATCGGCGAGCGCCGGCAGCGGGAAGCGCTTCAGCGCCGAGCGGGTGAGCGGCTTTCCAGCCTTCATCGAGTCCCCGTCGTCATGTCCGGCTCGGCGGTCTTCGGCGCGCCCTCGGCATCGAGCGGCGCGCCCTGGTTCCACATCGCCAGCGCCGGCACGCAGACGCCCTGGGCATCGGGCTCGAAATCATAAGCGCAGATGCCGCAGTTGAGGATGTCGGCTTCGCGATCGACCCCGAGAATCTCGGCTTCCTCCAGCCCTTCGAGAATGTAGCGCATGCACAGCACCACCACCTGGTGGCAGACGATCAGCACGCGCCGGTCGCAATAATGAAGATTGACGGTGTTGAGCATCGAGCGCAGCCGGAGAATGACATCGGCCCAGCTCTCGCCGCCCGGCGGACGGTGGTAGAATTTGCCGAGGCGGGCGCGGTGCTCGGCCTCCTCGGGATATTTCTCGCGAATGCCGAGCGTCGTCAGCCGGTCGAACACGCCGAACTCGCGCTCGCGAAGCCGCTCGTCGATCACCAGCCGTTCCGGTCCTCCGACCGCCGCCAGCGCCGCGCAGATCGCCTGCGCCGTCTGCCGGGCCCGAACATAGGGCGACGACAGGATCACTTCGGGCCGCTCGTTTTCGGCGAGCGACGCGAACCAGCGACCGGCCGCCTCGGCCTGGCGATGGCCGAGCTCCGACAATGGCACGTCGACGTCGCGGACGTCGATGTCGATCATCGGCAGGCCGGCCTCGTCGGCGGCCTCGCGGGCGACATTGCCCTGGCTTTGTCCGTGCCGCACGAGCCACAGCCGCTCCGGCCAGTTCTGGCGCATTCGCGTCCCCTTCGCTGCCAAAAAGCAGAGCGGCTCTATCCTGTTCCTGAGTGAAGCGGCAGCCGTCAGAGTCAGTCGGCGCCGCCGATCGTGTGGAGTCGGTCGGCGAACTCGCCAATCGCCTGGTCGAGCGGACGCAGAAGAAGGCCGCGACTGCTGGTCAGGCTGGTATCGGTCTTTTCATCGTCTTCCGCGGCGCGGATCCTGTTACGGCCGAGCTTCGCCCTGTCGGCGACTTCGCACGCCAGCTCGTGCCAGCTGACCGCGCCCTGGTTGGTGAGATGCCAGAGGCCGCGCTCCTCATCGAGCAGCAGGTCGAGGGTCGCCTGGACCAGATCGGGGACGTAGGTCGGCGAGACGATCGTCCGGTCGCTGGCGACGACGTCCTCGCCGCGCTTCAGCCGTTCGATGGTGTTGAACAGGAAATTATGGCGGTCCCAAGGACCGAAAAAGGCGCTGGTGCGGATGATCAGGGCGTCGGCATCGCTTGCCAGGAGGCGGGCCTCGGCCTCGGCCTTGCTCCGGCCGTAAGCGCAGGCCGGTGCCGGCCTGTCGGGCTCGATGTACGAGCGGCCGAGCTGGCCATCGAACACCAGATCCGAGGAGAAGGTTACGAAGGGTATGCCATGGACCTTGCATGCCTTGGCCAGCAGCTCGGGACCGGTGACGTTGGCCCGGAAGCACTCGTCCTTTCTCGCCTCGGCTTCCCAGGTTCGGACGAAGCCGGCGGTGTTGATCACCGCCCATGGCTTGTGGCGCTCCAGCGCGGCGGCGATCGAAGCCTCGTCGCAAATGTCGAGCTCGCCGCGGCTGGTCAGGACATGGGCAAGCCCGCGGTGCGCGCAGATCTTGGAGAAGGCGCGGCCGAGCGTCCCGGTGGCGCCGGTGATGAGGATCGGTCGCGCCCTGCTGCAATCCCGGGGCAGCATGTCGAACCGGCGCCTGGCATGACAGCGGCCCGGACGTTTCCACCAGCCCGGAAGATCGAGCAGCGGATGGTCGAATTTCTCGCCGCGGCCGAGCTTGGCGGCTGCCTTGGCGACCAGCGTCGGCCGTGGTTTGTCCGAGCGGGTGTCGAACGCGCCGACGTCGTAGAACCCTTCCTTGCGGGTCAGCAGCGAGCGCCAGTCGACCGCCCCGAACATCGACCACAAGGTGACGGCGCGGATGTCGGCGCCTTTCGCCCGCTCCTTTTCGACCGCGTTCCAGACGTCGACCAGCCAGCGCACCTGCTCGTCGCGCGAGCAGCCGTGATGGACCTCGGAAAAGACCAGCGGGATTTCGTAGCGATCCCACGCTTCGCGAAGCCGTTTCGCCGGTCCGACCTGGCGCTTGAGCTTGTCGACCCGAACCGCCTCCAGATCGGCATAGACATCGATCCCGTTCGAGCCCGGCTCGACGTCCGGATAGCGGTGGATGCGATGGTCGAGGAATCGCTCGCTGGTCAGATAATGGTTGATGCCGATGAAGTCGGGTCGGCCTGATCCCGAGGCGAGAGTCGCGAGGGCATCCTCGCTGACGCCGCTTTTCAGCAGCCAATTGTAAAAAGGGTGGCCGGGACCGACCCGGCCGTCCAGCAGGTCGAGGCTCAGCCAGCGGCGGTCGTTTTCATGCCGGGCCTGGTAGGCGAGCTTGTCGGTCGAGAAGGTCTTGCCGAGGTCTTCGGTGACCATGAGCTTCGCGCCCGGAATTTCCCTGCGGATCGCCTCCATTGCCAGCGCCGTGGCGTGACATTCGTTGGCGAGCGCGAGGAACATGGACTCGATGTCGCGGGCATGCGGGTACCAATGGCCATAGAGGCAGGAGAAGCGGGCTGTGGTCAGCGGCTCGTTGACCGGGGTCCAGGTGTCGATCCACGGATAGCGCTTCGCGACCTTGGCCGCATATTCCGCCAGCAGCTTCGGGAATTTGGCGTCGAGCAGGCTGGTGTAGCGAGGACCGGAGCCGTGGTGGACGAGCCCGCCGACGACCCGGATGCCGAGCTCGCGAAGCCGCTCGAGCCTTTTGTCATGCCACGAGAAGTCGAGCTCGGTCGGGACCTGCGGAGCGACCGTTTCCCAGACGATCGGGTAGCGCACCGCCTTGACGCCGAGCTCGGCCATGGCGGCGAGGTCGTCCATCCGCGACCAATGACCGGTGTCGACGAGCTGGTTGCGGAACTCGTCGCCGATGCGAACGACGGTGCACTCGACCCCGCCCCACAGCTCCAGCGGCGGAGCGGAGCGGCGGTCCAGACCCCGGGTTCGGGCCTGGACCGCGCTCATTCCGCTGCAACCGCGGTCGGCTGCGGCCTCTCTCGCTTGCGCTGGTCGCCCATGCGCCGGAAGGTCGCCAGCGCCTGGCCGACGATCTGGTCCATGTTGTAGTAGCGGTAGGTCGCCAGACGGCCGACGAAGGTGACACCCGGCGTGGAATCCGCAAGCGCCTCATATTTCTTGAACAGCGCCTGATTTTCCTCGCGCGGGATCGGATAATAGGGATCGCCCTCTGCCGACGGATATTCGTAGGTGATGGTCGTGCGCGGGTGCTGCTGCCCCGTCAGGTGCTTATACTCGCTAATCCGCGTGTAGGGGACGTCCGGCGCCGGATAGTTCACGACCGCGACCGGCTGGAACTGCTCCTGGTCGAGAGTCTTGTGCTCGAACTTCAGCGACCGGTACGGCAGCCTGCCGAAGCGGAAGTCGAAATATTCGTCGATCGGCCCCGAGTAGACGATGTGGTCGGCCTCGACCTCGTCGCGGATGTCGCGGAAATCGACGCCAAGCTCCCGGTCGATCAGCGGGTGGTCGAGCATCCGCTCGAACATCGCCGTGTAGCCGTCGCGCGGCATCGCCTGGAAGCTGTCCGAGAAATAGCGGTCGTCGGTATTGGTCCGGGTCGGGATCCGCGACGTCACCTGCTTGTCGAGCTCGGACGGATCGAGCCCCCATTGCTTGCGCGTGTAGCCGCGGAAGAACAATTCGTAGAGCTCGCGGCCGACGGCGTTGATGACGACGTCCTCGGACGTCCGGATGTCGTCGACGGGCTCGGCGCGGCTCGCAAGATATTGTGCCGCCTCCTCGTCGGTCTTGAGGTCGAGTCCGAACAATTGGTTGAGCGTCGTCCGGTTGATCGGGATCGGTACGAGCTGGTCGCGGACGTTGGCGAGCACGCGGTGCTCGTACGGCCGCCACTCGGTGAACTGCGACAGATAATCGACGACCTGCTCGCTGTTGGTGTGGAAGATGTGCGGGCCGTATTTGTGGTAGAGGATCCCGGCCTCGTTCGGCTCGTCATAGGCATTGCCGCCGACATGGTTGCGGCGATCGATCAGCAGGACGCTAGCGCCCTGCTGGCTCGCCAGCCGCTCGGAAATCACCGAGCCGGCGAAACCGGCGCCGACGACCAGATAGTCGTAGCGCTTCCTGGCGCGAGGCTGGCCGCTCATTCGGCGGCCACCAGCATGGCCGAGCGGCTCGCCTCCGTCTCTTCGCCAAGGGCCTGGCGAACGAGCCCCGACATGCGCGCCTGGGTCGTGTCCCAGTTCGACGCGGACAGCATCAGGTCGGCCTCGGCCAGCCAGTCACTCTCCGCGATGCGAGCGAGCTCGAGCGCCTGATCGCAGCAACGCACGAAACCTTCCGCGTCGCAGGCGATCTTCACGCCCTGAAGGTGGCCGTAGTGACGCACCACATCGCGCACCGGCGTCGAGACGACCGGCCGGCCGCCGGCGAGATATTCCGGGGTCTTGGTCGGCGAGATGAACTGGGTCGATTCGTTCATCGCGAACGGCATCAGGGCGACGTCCCAGCCGGCAAGATAGGCGGGAAGCTGCTGATAGGTCTTCGGCCCGAGATAATGGATGTTGGCAGCGCGCGGCAGCTCGTCCTCCGAGATCTTGACCACCGGTCCGACCATGACGAACGACCAGTCGGGACGCATGTCGGCAATCTGGCGAAGCAGGTCGATGTCGAACCTCTCGTCGATCACTCCGTAAAAGCCGAGCCGCGGCCGGTTCAGCTGCGCCTGGTCCTCGGGGTCCGGCTGTTCGCCGCGGGCGCGCGTGAAATGGGCGCGGTCGACCGACGAGGGGAAGCAGTGGACGTTGTCGTGGCGGTCCTTCTTCGCCTCGTAGAGGCTCGACCCGCCGGTGAACACGACGTCGGCGGAATCGATCAGCTCCTGCTCGAGATCGAGCAGCCGCTCCGGGGCGAAGCGGAACTTCGACAGTTCGTCCATGCAGTCGTAGACGACCGCCGTCGCGCCGAGATCGCGCGAGAAGGGCAGCATCATCGGCGTGTAATACCAGGCGACGAGCGGCCGGGTGAGGCCGGCGGAGTAAGCGTCGAGCAGCCGCTTCAGCGCCGCCTCGCGCCGTTCCTCGCTCATGCCCTCGGGTAGATGCGGGACGACGATTCGGACGCCAGGCGCATTGTCGGCCTCGCGCACCTGCAAATAAGGGATTTCCGTGCGGCCGACTTCGATCGGCTCTTCCCAGAAGACGACCGTCATTTCTCGGGCGAAGCGACTCATCAGATGCTGCGGCCGCTGGAACACGAAGTTCCACCGCAGGTGCGAAAAGCACAGCAAGGTTGGACGGCTTGGGTCTGGCGCCGAGGGCTCGGCTTGAGACTCTACTGGCACCCCGACGCGCGTGATCATTTCGATGCTAATCCCTTGTTGTGGAAACCCACTCAGGAGAACGGCGCGAAGGCGGTTGCGGTTCCGTAACACTGATCGAGGTTAATCACTTTCGACGACTGTTGCGGTGCAGCAATCGGCAGGCCGTGCGGTTGACCCGCCGGGACGTTGGTGGAAGGAGCAGGATCCAAGGGAGAGGAAGCTTGGCGACGACGATTGAAGAGCTGGAGAGACGGCGCGAGCTGGCGAAGCTCGGCGGCGGCGAGAAGCGCATCGCGGCGCAGCATGCGAAGGGCCGGCTGACCGCTCGCGAGCGGCTGGCCGTGCTGCTCGATCCCGGCAGCTTCGAGGAATATGACATGTTCGTCGAGCATAATTGCTCGGACTTCGGAATGGAGGCGCAGAAGGTCCCGGGCGACGGCGTCGTCACCGGCTCGGGGACGATCAACGGCCGGCTGGTCTATGTCTTCGCCCAGGACTTCACGGTGTTCGGCGGCTCCTTGAGCGAGCGCCACGCGCAGAAGATCTGCAAGGTGATGGACATGGCGATGAAGGTCGGGGCGCCCGTCATTGGCCTCAACGATTCAGGCGGCGCGCGAATCCAGGAAGGCGTCGCCAGCCTCGCCGGCTATGCCGAGGTGTTCCAGCGCAACGTGCTCGCCAGCGGCGTGATCCCGCAGATTTCGCTGATCATGGGGCCGTGCGCCGGCGGCGCCGTCTATTCGCCGGCGATGACCGACTTCATCTTCATGGTGAAGGATTCAAGCTACATGTTCGTCACCGGCCCCGACGTGGTGAAGACGGTGACCAACGAGGTGGTGAGCCAGGACGAGCTCGGCGGCGCCGTCACCCATACGACCAAGTCGGGAGTCGCCGACGTCGCCTTCGAGAACGACATCGACGCGTTGCTGGCGACCCGCGAGTTCTTCGACTTCCTGCCTTTGTCGAACCGGCACGAGCTGCCCCACCGGCCGTGCGACGACCCCTGGGACCGGCAGGAGGACAGCCTCGACACCTTGATCCCACCGAGCGCGGCGACGCCCTACGACATGCACGAATTGATCTGCAAGGTCGCCGACGACGGCGAGTTCTTCGAGCTCCAGCCGAATCATGCCGCCAACATCATCACCGGCTTCTGCCGGATCGAGGGCCGCACCGTCGGAGTCGTCGCCAACCAGCCGATGGTGCTCGCCGGAGTGCTCGACATTGCCAGCTCGAAGAAGGGTGCGCGCTTCGTCCGCTTCTGCGACGCATTCGAAATCCCGATCCTGACCTTCGTCGACGTGCCCGGCTTCCTGCCCGGGGTCGCGCAGGAGCATGGCGGCATCATCAAGAACGGCGCCAAATTGCTGTTCGCTTATGCCGAGGCGACGGTGCCCAAGATCACCGTCATCACCCGCAAGGCCTATGGCGGCGCCTATGACGTCATGGCGTCCAAGCATCTGCGCGGCGACTTGAATTACGCCTGGCCGACCGCCGAGATCGCCGTGATGGGCGCCAAGGGCGCGGTCGAGATTATCTTCCGCAAGGACATCGGCGATCCCGCCAAGATCGCCGAGCGCACGGCCGAATATGAGGAGCGCTTCGCCAACCCGTTCGTCGCCGCGAGCAAGGGCTTCATCGACGAGGTGATCATGCCGCACTCGACCCGCCGGCGGGTGGCGCTCGGCCTGCGCAAGCTGCGCGACAAGCAGCTCGAGAACCCGTGGAAGAAGCACGACAATATTCCACTGTAAGGCGTCATAGATGAGCAGCTACACCGCCACCATACGCTGGAGCCGCAAGGGCGACGGCGACTTCGCCAAGGGCTGGTATAGCCGCGCGCGTGCCCCGTCATTGCGAGGAGCGTAGCGACGAAGCAATCCAGACTTTTCTGGATTGCCGCGCGCCTTTGGCGCTCGCAATGACGCAATGGTGAAACAGCCGGCAGTCTACATCATGGCCAGCAAGCGGAATGGCACGCTCTATACCGGCGTGACGTCGAACCTGCCTCAGCGTGCGTGGCAGCACAGCAATGGACTCGTTGACGGCTTCACCAGGCGCTACGGCTGCAAGCTGCTGGTCTGGTACCAGCTTGCCGACACGATGGAGGCGGCGATCATGCGCGAAAAGCAGATCAAAGCCGGTTCACGTGCTGATAAGCTCGCGCTGATCGAGGCAGCAAATCCGGACTGGCGAGACTTGCTCGACGACCTCACTCATTGATACGGCTTTTCTGGATTGCCGCGTCGCCGCTACACGGCTCCTCGCAATGACGGGTGGGTGCCAATGAGCAACTACACTGCGACTGTTCGATGGAAGCGGGATCCGAGCACCGATTTCGGCCAGGGCCAGTACAGCCGCGCGCATGAATGGGCGTTCGACGGCGGTTCATCGGTGCCGGCGAGCGCCAGCCCGCACATCGTTCCGGCGCCTTGGTCGGACGAGGCGGGAGTCGATCCCGAGGAGGCGTTCGTCGCCTCGCTGTCGTCCTGCCACATGCTGTTCTTCCTCGACTTCGCGCGGCGGGCAGGGCTGGTGGTCGAGAGCTACACCGATGAGGCGGAGGGCGTGCTCGGCAAGCGCAGTGACGGGCGCATGGCGATGACCCGGGTGACCCTGCGGCCGCGGGTCGAATGGGCCGGCGACCCGCCGGACGCGGATGCGCTCGCCGACCTCCACCACAAGGCGCACGAGGCCTGCTTCATCGCCAACAGCGTGACCACCGAGGTGACGGTTAAGGCATGATCGCCAACGGCGAGGAATTGCTGGTCGGGCTCGTGGTGCTTGCCGTCCTGCCGCTGCTGGCCTTGCGAATCTGGCGCGGGCTTCAGACCGGTAGCCTGCCGATCTACCGCACCTATCTCCACCGCGACGAGGATCGGGCGAAGTTCACCACTCTGCTCGTCATCCACGTCGCGATTTTCGCACTGATGGTTTTCATCGCCGCGGACCTGCTCCTCGGCCTCGGATTCAGGAATCCAGCATGACTCTGGGACGCCTCAATCATGTCGGGGTCGCGACCCCGTCGATCGAAAAGAGCCTGGCGCTTTACCGGACGATGTTCGGCGCCGAGCCGCACGGCGAGCCCTTCGACCTTCCAGCGCAGGGGGTGCGCGTCTGCTTCGTCGACGCGCCCAATTCGCAAATCGAGCTGATCGAGCCTTTGGGCGAGAACTCACCGATCGTGAAATTCCTCGAGAAGAACCCGGCGGGCGGACAGCACCATGTCTGCTTCGAGGTGCCGGACATCCACGCCGCCAGGGCAGAGCTCGAAGCGAAGGGCGCGCGGGTGCTGGGCGAGCCGCGCATCGGCGCGCACGGGACGCTCGTCTTCTTCGTCCATCCCAAGGACATGGGCGGCGTGCTCACCGAGATCATGGAGACGCCGAAGCATTGATGCGCCTCCGTTCGCCCTGAGCTTGTCGAAGGGCTGTCCTTTACCTAGTGCGTTCAAAAAGAAAGACAGGGCTTCGACAGGCTCAGCCCGAACGGAGTTTTATGCCGTCTGACAAGCCGACCAAGTCCGACTGGGAGAAGCTCGCCGCCAAGGAAAGCGGCGGCAAGGACCTGTCGCGCGAGACGGCCGAGCATATAAGGCTGAAGACGGTGTACGGCCCCGACGACGCGGCGGGCATCGAGCCCGGCTGGCCGGGCCTGCCGCCCTACACCCGCGGGCCCTATGCGACCATGTACGCGGGGCGGCCGTGGACCATCCGCCAGTACGCCGGCTTCTCGACCGCCGAGGAATCGAACGCTTTCTACCGCCGCAACCTCGCCGCCGGACAGAAGGGGCTTTCCGTCGCCTTCGACCTCGCCACGCACCGCGGCTACGACAGCGATCATCCGCGCGTCGCCGGCGATGTCGGCAAGGCGGGCGTGGCGATCGACACGGTCGAGGACATGAAAGCGCTGTTCGACGGCATTCCGCTTGGCGAGATGTCGGTCAGCATGACGATGAACGGCGCGGTGCTTCCGGTCATGGCCTTCTTCATCGTCGCCGGCGAGGAGCAGGGCGTGGAGCGCAAGCAGCTCACCGGCACCATCCAGAACGACATTCTGAAAGAGTTCGCGGTCCGCAACACCTACATCTACCCGCCCGAGCCGAGCATGCGGATCGTCAGCGACATCATCGCTTATTGCGCGGGCGAGATGCCCAGGTTCAACTCGATCTCGATCAGCGGCTATCACATGCACGAGGCCGGGGCGACGGCGGTCCAGGAGCTCGCCTACACGCTCGCCGACGGTATGGAATACGTGCGCGCGGCGCAGCGCCAAGGGCTCGAGATCGACGCCTTCGCGCCGCGCCTCAGCTTCTTTTTCGGCATCGGCATGAACCTGTTCATGGAGGTGGCCAAGCTGCGCGCCGCGCGCACGCTTTGGGCGCGGATCATGACCGACCTTGGCGCCAAGTCGGAGAAGTCGAAGCTGCTGCGCACCCACTGCCAGACCAGCGGCGTCAGCCTGACCGAGCAGGACCCGTACAACAATATCGTCCGCACCACCATCGAGGCGCTGGCGGCGGTGCTGGGCGGCACCCAGTCGCTGCACACCAACAGCTTCGACGAGGCGATCGCTCTGCCGACCGATTTCTCGGCGCGCATCGCCCGCAACACGCAATTGATCCTGGCCGAGGAAAGCGGGGTGACGGCGGTCGCCGACCCGCTCGGCGGCAGCTGGTATGTCGAGGCGCTGACCCGCGAGCTCGAGGACAAGGCCTGGGCGCTGATCGAGGAAGTCGAGGCGCACGGCGGGATGACCAAAGCGGTCGCGGAGGGGCTTCCCAAGCACCGCATCGAGGAAGCCGCGGCCGAGAAGGCGGCGAAAGTTGACACCGGCGAGACGGTGATCGTCGGCGTCAACCGCTACCGGCTGCCCGAGGAGGAGGTGCACGACATCCTCGAGGTCGACAATGCCCGGGTTCGGGCCGGCCAGATCGCGCGCATTGAGAAGGTCAAGGCCGAGCGCGACGCGGAGCGTGTCAGAGCCTCCCTCGACAAATTGACCGAAGCAGCCAAACAACCCGTTCGTGCTGAGCCTGTCGAAGCACAGTCCTTCTCTTCTGACAAAGAAGGAAAAGCAGCCCTTCGGCAAGCTCAGGGCGAACGGAATTTGGAGAGCAACCTGTTGGCACTGTCCGTCGAGGCTGCCCGCGCCCGCGCCACCCTCGGCGAGATTTCGGACGCGCTTGAGCGGGCGTTCGGCCGCTATCACACCAGGCCCGAGCCGGTGCGCGGGATCTACGGCAAGGCTCGGCGCGACGGGCGGTGGAAGGCGGCGGAGGAGGGTGCTCGCGCGGTCGCCGAGCGCCTCGGCCGCAAGCCCCGCATCTATGTCGCCAAGATGGGCCAGGACGGCCACGACCGGGGCGCCAATCTGGTGTCGTCGGCTTTCACGGATCTGGGTTTCGAGGTGGTGGCCGGCGAGCTGTTCCAGACCCCGCGCGAAGCGGCCGAAACGGCGGCGGCGAACGAGGTCGACGTGGTCGGCGCGAGCTCGCTCGCCGGCGGGCACAAGACTTTGATCCCGGAGATGATCGAGGCTCTCAAGGACATCGGCCGCGCCGACATCAAGGTGGTCGCCGGCGGGGTCATCCCGCCGCAGGATTATGCCGCGCTCCGCGCCGCCGGAGTGCAGGCGATTTTCGGCCCCGGCACCAACCTCGCCGACGCCGCCGACGAGATGCTGCGCCTGCTCGGCCACAACCGACCGCCGCTGGATGAGGCTGCGGAGTGACTCTCAACCGTTCGCCCTGAGCTCATTCTCCCGGATGTCCCCCGGACATCCGTTCGCCCTGAGCTTGTCGAAGGGCTGTCCTTTTCCTAGTGCGTTCAAGAACAAAGACAGGGCTTCGACAGGCTCAGCCCGAACGGTATTTGTGAGGTCCGCGCATGTTTTCCAAAATCCTCATCGCCAATCGCGGAGAGATTGCGCACCTTCGTCATGCCGGACTTGATCCGGCATCCGCCTTGTTCTTCATCCACCGTCGCAAAGGCAGTCGGATCCCGGGTCAAGCCCGGGATGACGGTTGAGGGCGGCCCTGATGTTCAAGAAAATCCTCATCGCGAACAGGGGCGAGATCGCGTGCCGGGTGATCCGCACCGCGCGGCGGATGGGCATCAAGACGGTCGCCGTTTATTCGGACGCCGACGCGCGCGCGCCGCATGTGAAGATGGCGGACGAGAGCGTTCGGCTCGGGCCGCCGCCGGCAAGTGAGTCCTACCTCAAGGCCGAGTTGATCATCGACGCTTGCAAGGCGACCGGCGCGGAAGCCGTGCACCCGGGCTACGGTTTCCTTTCCGAGCGCGAGAGCTTCGCCAAGGCGCTCGCCAAGGCCGGGATCGTCTTCATCGGCCCGCCCGCCAAAGCCATCCGGGCGATGGGCGACAAGATCGAATCGAAGAAGCTGGCGCAGAAGGCCGGGGTCAATGTCGTCCCCGGCTTCCTCGGCGACATCGCGACGACCGACGAGGCGGTCAGGATCGCCGCCGACATCGGCTATCCGGTGATGATGAAGGCGTCGGCCGGCGGCGGCGGCAAGGGCATGCGCCTGGCGTACAGCGAGCAGGACGTCCGCGAGGGCTTCGACAGCGTCAAGCGCGAGGGCCTGGCGAGCTTCGGCGACGATCGCGTCTTCATCGAGAAGTTCATCGAGCAGCCGCGCCACATCGAGATCCAGCTGCTCGGCGACAGCCATGGCAACATCGTCTATTTGGGCGAGCGCGAATGCTCGATCCAGCGCCGCCACCAGAAGGTGGTCGAGGAAGCGCCGTCGCCGTTCGTCACGCCCGAAATGCGCAAGGCGATGGGCGAGCAGGCGGTCGCCCTGGCTCGGGCGGTCGGCTACTACAGCGCCGGCACCGTCGAGCTGATCGTCTCCGGCGCCGACCCGACCGGCAAGAGCTTCTACTTCCTCGAGATGAACACCCGGCTGCAAGTCGAGCATCCGGTGACCGAGGAGGTGACGGGGCTCGACCTGGTCGAGCAGATGATCCGCGTCGCGGCGGGCGAGAAGCTCGCCTTCACCCAGGACGATGTGAAGCTCGACGGCTGGGCGGTCGAGACGCGGGTCTATGCCGAGGACCCGTACCGCCATTTCCTGCCGAGCACCGGGCGGCTGGTGCGCTATTCGCCTCCTGCTCGTCATCCCCGCGAAAGCGGGGACCCAGCCAACAAAGAAAAACTAGGTTCCCGCTTTCGCGGGAATGACGAAGCGCGCGTCCGCGTTGACGACGGCGTGTTCGAGGGCGGCGAGGTCAGCATGTTCTACGACCCGATGATCGCCAAGCTGGTCACCTGGGCGCCGACGCGCGAGGCGGCGATCGACGCCCAGGTCGAAGCTCTGGACGCGTTCGAGATCGACGGCATCGGCGACAATGTCGATTTCTTGTCAGCCCTGATGCAGCACCCGCGGTACCGCTCGGGCGACATCACCACCGGCTTCATCGCCGAGGAATATCCGGAGGGCTTTTTGGGCGCCCCGGCCGAGCCGCAATTGATCGAGGACCTGGCGGCGATCGCGGCGCTGATTGACACATTGCGCGAGGACCGCGCGGCGCAGGTCAGCGACCAATTGAACGGGCCGATCGAGGCTCCGCCCGACCATGTTGTCAAAATTTCCGGCGAGCAGCTGCGCGTGCACATCGAGCGTATCGAGGGAATGGCGCTGGCTCGGGTGCAACGTGGCGCTCACGCTGAGCCCGTCGAAGCGCGAGCGCGCACCCTTCGACAGTGGACGAAAACGGACCATCTCCCAGATGGTCCTGGTTTTCGCCACCAGGGTGAGCGCGGAAAGGTCCTCGAGATCGTCGGCACCTGGTCCCCGCGCCAGCGGCTCGCGCGCTTCACCATCGACGGGCGGGCGCGAACGGTGCGCATCGCCCGCGAGGGCCGCGCCTGGCGGCTGACCACCCGCGGGGCGAGCCACACGGTCCAGGTGCTCGACCCGCATGTTGCCGAGCTTGCCGTGCACATGATCGACAAGGTCCCGCCCGACCTGTCGCGGCTGCTGCTGGCGCCGATGCCGGGGCTGCTGACCAGGCTCGACGTTAGGCAAGGCGACCATGTCGAGCCCGGCCAGCCGGTCGCGGTGATGGAAGCGATGAAGATGGAGAATATCCTTCGCGCGCCCAAGGCGGCGACGGTCAAGGCGACGCCGGTCAAGGCCGGCGACAGCCTCGCCGTCGACCAGGTGATCGTGGAGTTTGAATAGTTCCCCGGCAAGGCGGGGCCCAGTTTCAATGTTCCCCGGCGCAGGCCGGGTTCGTTCTTTATAGTTCCCCGGCGCAGGCCGGGGTCCAGGAGCCGGAGGCTGCGCCGATGAAAGGCGGCTTCGTCTACATCATGGCGAGCGGCAAGAACGGGACGATCTACATCGGCGTGACGAGTGATCTGATCGGCAGGGTCCATGCGCATCGCGAAGGATTGGTTGCCGGATTTACCAATCGCCACGGCTGCAAGCTGCTGGTTTGGTACGAAGCCCATGACGATCTGCAGGAGGCGCGCCGGCGGGAGCTGCTGATGAAGGAATGGAAGCGGAAGTGGAAGGTTCGGATGATCGAGGAGAAGAATCTGGAGTGGGAGGATCTCTACCACGCGCTGTTTTGAGCGGGCTTTCGCCCGCCCTGGACCCCGGCCTTCGCCGGGGAACTCATCTGTTCCGCAACTCCACGCGCCTGAGCTTCCCGGTCGCCGTCTTCGGCAGCGCGTCGACGAACTCGATCAGCCTCGGATATTTGTAGGGGGCGATGACCTGCTTGGCGTGGGCCTGCAGCTCGGCGACCAGAGCGTCGGACGGGTGGACGTCGGCGGCGGGAACGACGAACGCCTTCACCTTCTGGCCGCGCTCGGGGCAGGGCACGCCGATCACCGCGCATTCGGCGACCGCGCGGTGCGACAGCAAGGCATTCTCGACTTCGGGAGCGCCGATATTGTAGCCCGAGCTGACGATCATGTCGTCGCTGCGGGCGAGGTACCAATAATAGCCTTGCGCGTCGCGGCGGTAGGTGTCGCCGGTGACGTTCCAGCCACCCACGACATAGTCGCGCTGGCGCGGGTCATCGAGGTAGAGGCAGCCGGTCGGGCCCTTGACCGCGAGCCGGCCGGTGCCTTCGTCCATCGGCCGGTCGTTCTCGTCGAGCACGGTCGCGATATAGCCGGGCACCGCCTTGCCGGTCGAACCGGGGCGCACGTCGTCGCCGGCGGCGGAAATGAAGATGTGCATCATCTCGGTCGAGCCGATGCCGTCGGTGATGGCGATCCCCGTGCGCTCGTGCCAAGCGCGCCAGGTCGCCTCGGGCAGATGCTCGCCGGCCGACAGGCAGCAGCGCAGGGTCTTCAGCGCAGACTCCAGCGAACTTGCCCGTTCGTCCCGAGCGTAGTCGAGGGACGTGTCTCGACTTCGCTCGACACGAACGGGGGTGGGTGCCGCACCTTCCGTCGCGAGCATCGCCTTGTAGGCGGTCGGCGCGGTGGCGAGGTGGGTCACGCCGAACTCGGCGATGGCTTCGAGCATCGCCGGCGGGCTCGGCTGCTCGATCGACGCGCAGGCGGCGCCGGCGCGAAGCGGGAACAGGAAGCCGGCCCCAAGCCCGAAGGTGAAGGCGAGCGGGGCGCTGGTCAGGGCGATGTCGCCCGGCTTCATGCCGATCAAATGCTTCGCGAAGCTGTCGCAGGGCGCGAGTATGTCGCGGTGGAATTGGACGCAGCCCTTGGGCACGCCGGTGGTGCCGCTGGTGAAGGCGATCAGTGCGGGGTCGTCGCGGCCGGTGTCGAGGGGCGGCAGCGGCTCGAGGTCGGCGGTGCGGCGCTCGAGCTCGCCCTTGCCGAAGTCGCCGTCATATTTGACGAGATGCTTGACGAAGCGGGTCTGGGCTTCGGCCTCGCGGAAGTCGCCGATGAAGCGCGAATCGACGATCGCATGGCTGATCTCGGCGCGGGCGATGACGGTGGCGATCTCGCCGGGGCGGAGCAAGGGCATGGTGGCGACGACCACCCCGCCGGCCTTGAGCGCTCCGAGCCAGGCGGCGAGCATGGTGTAGCCGTTCGGCCCGCGCAATAGCACCCGGTTGCCCGGCACCAGCCCTTCCTCCTCGACCAGCAGGCGGGCGATGCGGCCGGAGAAGGAGTCGAGCTCGGCATAGGTCCAGCGGCCGTGCGCGTTGACGAAGGCGAGCGCGTCCGGCTCGCCGCAATTCAGCAATTGCGCCGCGGCATTGAGCCGCTCGGGATATTGCAGCTCGGGCAGGTCGAAGCGGAACTCGGGCTGCTGTTCCGGCGGCGGCAGCCGGTCGCGGACGAACGAATCGTAGGTCATGTTTCCACCACTGCAATTGCCTCGATTTCGACCAGCGCCTGCGGCTCGACCAGCGCGCTGACCGCGACCAGGGCCATCGCCGGGTAATGTGCGCCGATCACCGATTTCCAGGCGCGGCCGATGTCGGCGAGCGACGAGCGATAGCTTGCCATGTCGGTGACATAGCAGGTCATCCGAACGATGTGCTCGGGCGCTGCTTTGTCCTCGGCAAGGATGGCAAGGATGTTCCTCAGCGCCTGCTCGAACTGGCCGGCGAGCGTTCCGTTAGTGAAGCGCTGCTGCTCGTCCCAGCCGACCACGCCGGCGGTGACGATCAGCCGGCCGCGCGCCGACATGCCGTTGGCATAGCCTTTCGGCCGAGGCCAGCCCGCGGGCTGGAGGATCTTCATTCGCCGCGCTCCTTCAAGAGGTCCCGGGCGATGATCTGGCGCTGCACTTCCGACGCGCCCTCGTAGATTCGGAGCGCGCGGATCTCGCGGTACAATTCCTCGACCTTGACGCCCCTCGTCACTCCGGCGCCGCCGTGGAGTTGGACGGCCGCGTCGATCACCTGCTGCGCCGCCTCCGTCGCGTGGAGCTTGGCCATGGCGGCGAAGCGGCGGAGGTCGGTGCCGCCGACATCCTGCTCCCAGGCGGCGCGGTAGACGAGCAGCGCCGAGGCGTCGATCGCGGTCGCCATGTCGGCGAGCTTCGCTTGAGTCACCGAATGGTCGGCAAGCGTCACAGTGCCGAGTCGACGGCCCGCCGCGAAAGCGAGCGCCTCGTCGAGCGCCCGCCGAGCAAAGCCGAGCGCCGCGGCTCCGACGGTCACCCGGAACAGGTTGAGCGTTGCCATGCCGATCCGAAAGCCCTGTCCGGGCTCGCCGATCAAAGCGTCGCCGGCGACGCGCACATTGTCATAGTCGAGCCGCGCGAGCGGGTGCGGGGCGATCACCTCGATCCGCTCGGCGACCGAGAGCCCCGGTGCATCCGCGGGGACGATGAAGGCGGACAGGCCGCGCGCGCCTTCGCCTTCGCCGGTGCGGGCGAAAGTCAGATAGAAATCGGCGATGCCGCCGTTCGAGATCAATGTCTTCTCGCCGACCAGCACCCATTCGTCGCCGCCTGCCCCGGACCCCGATCCGGGGTCGCGCATCGCCGACGTGGCGATGTTGGCGGCGTCGGATCCGCATTCCGGCTCGGTCATGGCAAAGGCGGCGATCGCTTCGCCGCTCGCCACCCGGGGCAGCCAGCGGCGCTTTTGCTCGACGGTGCCGAACAACGTGATCGCACCCGACCCGAGGCCCTGCATGGCGAAGGCGAAATCGGCGAGGCCCGAATGGTAGGCGAGGGTTTCGCGAGCGATCGCCAGGCTGCGCACGTCGGGACGGCCATCGCCGTCGCCGACCGTGAGCTTCAAGAAGCCGGCGGAGCCGAGCGCACGCACCAAGGCGCGGCAGTCCTCGTCGAGATCGCCGCTGTGAGCCGGCAGGCCGTCCGCGCAAAATTGCGAAAGGTCGTCCGCCAGCTTGCGATGGCGGGACTCGAAGAACGGCCAGGCGAGAAAGCTGCGGTCGGCCATCACTAAATCGTCACCCCAGCGAAGGCTGGGGTCCAGACCGCCGCTTGGCTTCCCGCTTTCGCGGGAATGACGGGAACGGGTTCAGTCACCCTGGAACTCCGGTTTCCGCTTGTCGGCGAAGGCTTCATAGGCACGCTTGAAGTCGTTGGTCCGCATGCACTTCGCCTGTGCCTCGGCTTCCATGTCGAGCGCGGTCTCGATCGACACGGCCCATTCGGCGTCGAGCTGGCGCTTGGTGACGAAATGGGCAAGGCTCGGGCCGGAGGCGAGGTCGGCGGCGAGCTTGTGCGCGTCGGCAAGGACATTGTCGCTGAGCCGGTTCCAGAAGCCCCAGGCGTGCCCTTCCTCGCTGCTCATCGTCCGGCCCGTGAACAGAAGCTCGGCGGCGCGGCCGTGGCCGATGATTCGCGGCAGGATGGCGCAGGCGCCCATGTCGGCGCCGCTCAGGCCGACGCGAGTGAACAGGAAGGCGGTCCTCGCATCGGGCGCGGCCAGCCGCAGGTCGCTGGCCATCGCCAGGATCGCGCCGGCGCCGGCGCAGACGCCCTCGACCGCGGCAATGAGCGGCTGCGGGCAGGCGCGCATCGCCCGCACCAGGTCGCCGGTCATGGTGGTGAATTCGTGCAGGCCCGCTTCGTCCATGCCGGTCAGCGGTCCGATGATTTCGTGGACGTCGCCGCCCGAGCAGAAGTTGCCGCCGGCGCCGGTGATGACGACCGCCTTGACCTCACGCACGTCGTTCAGCGCCCGGAAGGCGTCGCGAAGCTCGGCGTAGCTGTCGAAGGTCAGCGGGTTCTTTCGTTCGGGCCGGTTGAGCGTGATCGTCGCCACCCCGTCGGCGAAATCCCACAGGAAATGCCTTGGCGCGAAGGCGGCGGGGTTGAAGCTCATGCCGTCGAGCCTCCGTCGATGGTGATCGCGGCTCCGTTCACGTCGCGGCTTTCGGGCAGGCAGAGCGTCAGGATCATGGCCGCGACCGCTTCCGGCTGGACCAGGCGGCCGCTCGCGTTCATTTCCGCGACCGCCTGGCGCGCTTGATCCGCCTCGCGCCCGGTCACCCTGGCGATGCGCGCGATGGTCTCGTCCGCCATCGGCGTGTCGACGAACCCCGGGCAGACGGCATTCACCGTCATTGCCGACTGGGCGAACTCCTTCGCCAAGCTGCGCATCAGGCCGATCATTCCGTGCTTCGACGCCGCATAGGGCGCGGCGTAGGGCGCTCCTCGCAACCCCGCCACCGACGCGACAAAGATCAAGCGACCATTGTCCGAGCCCAGCAGATCGTCGAGCGCGAGCTGCGCGCAGTCGAACGCCGAGGTGAGATTGGTGGCGATGATCCGGTCCCAGGTCTCGCGCGGCGTCCGGTTGAACGGCGCGCTGTCGCCGACTCCGGCGTTGACGATCAGGATGGAAATCGCGCCCTGGGCCTCGCGCGCCTCGGCGAAGGCGCGATCGATCGAGCCTCGGTCGGTGACGTCGCATTGCAAGGCGTGGCCGGCGATTTCACCGGCGACCTGTTCGAGCGGCTCCATCCGCCGCCCGAGCAGCGAGACCCTCGCGCCGGCGCCGGCCAGTGCCCGAGCCGCGGCGGCGCCGATACCGGTCCCGCCGCCGGTGACCAATGCGTGCCGGCCTCCGAGCCGCTTGCCCTCCATGGATTTCAGCATTGGCCGAACCGCAATCCGGTGGCAAGGCGGCGGGCATGCAGCTGGCGATCCTCGAAACCGGCCGCCCGCCCGGCGACCTGGCCGAACGCTTCGGCGACTATCCGGCGATGTTCCGGCGGCTGCTGGGCAACGGGTTCGAAACGAAGACTTACGACGTCGCGGCAGGCGAGTTGCCCGCCGCTTCTTCCGACCACGGCGCCTATCTCATCACCGGCTCGCCGGCCGGGGTCTATGACCCGCTGCCGTGGATCGCGCCGCTGATGGAGTTCATCCGTGCTGCCGGCGACCGCAAGATGGTCGGTGTCTGCTTCGGTCATCAGGCGATGGCGCAAGCGCTCGGCGGGCGGGTCGAGAAATCGCACAAGGGCTGGAGTGTCGGACTTCACCGCTACGGTGTCCTCAACTCCGCGCCGTGGATGGAGCGGGCCGAGACGATCGGTGTCCCGGTGTCGCACCAGGACCAGGTGGTCGTGCAGCCGCCGAACACCGAAGTCCTGGCCGCTTCCGGATTCACCCCGTTCGCGGCGCTCGCCTGGAGCGACCGGCCGGCGATTTCCTTCCAGTTCCACCCCGAGTTCGAGCCCGAATATGCCAAGGCGCTGATCGCGCACCGCAGCGAGCGCCTGCCTGACCCGGAGACCGCCATCGCCTCGCTCGACGCGCCAAACGACCGAGCAAAGGTGGCTGAATGGATCCGCAATTTCCTGAATTCATGAAAGCGAGAGGGAGCAAATGAAAACCCGCGCCGCCATTGCCTTCGAAGCCAAGAAGCCGCTCGAGATCGTCGAGCTCGACCTTGAAGGGCCGAAGGCCGGCGAGGTTCTGGTCGAGATCATGGCCACCGGCATCTGCCACACCGACGCCTACACCCTTGACGGCTACGACAGCGAGGGGATCTTCCCGTCGATCCTCGGCCATGAGGGCGCCGGCGTGGTGCGCGAGGTCGGGGCGGGCGTGACCAGCGTGAAGCCCGGCGACCAGGTCATCCCCTTGTACACGCCGGAGTGCCGCCAGTGTAAGTCGTGCCTTTCCGGCAAGACCAATTTGTGCACGGCGATCCGCGCGACCCAGGGCAAGGGGCTGATGCCCGACGGCACCAGCCGCTTCTCGTACAAGGGCGAGACCATCTTCCACTACATGGGCTGCTCGACCTTTTCGAACTTCACGGTGCTGCCGGAAATCGCCGTCGCCAAGATCCGCGACGACGCGCCGTTCCAGACCAGCTGCTATATCGGCTGCGGAGTGACGACGGGCGTCGGCGCGGTGGTCAACACGGCCAAGGTCGAGCCCGGCGCCAATGTCGTCGTCTTCGGGCTCGGCGGCATTGGCCTCAACGTCGTCCAGGGCGCCAGGCTGGTCGGCGCCAACCGGATCATCGGCATCGACATCAATCCCGACCGCGAGGACTGGGGCCGCAAGTTCGGCATGACCGATTTTCTCAACACCAAGGGGATGAGCCGTGAGGAAATCGTCGCCAAGGTCGTCGAGCTGACCGACGGCGGCGCCGACTATAGCTTCGACTGCACCGGCAACACCGAAGTGATGCGCACGGCGCTCGAATGCTGCCACCGCGGCTGGGGCGAGTCGATCATCATCGGCGTCGCCGAGGCCGGCAGGGAAATTGCCACCCGGCCGTTCCAGCTGGTCACGGGCAGGGTATGGAAGGGGACGGCGTTCGGCGGCGCACGCGGTCGAACGGACGTCCCGAAGATCGTCGACTGGTACATGGACGGCAGGATCGCCATCGACCCGATGATCACCCACGTCCTCAAGCTCGATGAGATCAACAAGGGCTTCGACCTGATGCATGCCGGCGAGAGCATACGTTCCGTCGTAGTGTATTGATCCTCGGTCAGAACACCTAGACGGGTTGCGGCATCGAAACCGGATGGAGATGTTGATGGCCACGCGACGCCAACCCACGAAGGTCAACCTCGCCGAAAAGCTGGATGCCTTCGACGATCACTGGGCGCCCAAGATCGTCGCCCGCTATAACGACAACGAGGTCCGGCTGGTGAAGACCGAAGGAGAATGGGTCTGGCACAAGCATGACGAGACCGACGAGCTGTTCCTGATCCTGGAAGGGGAGTTCGACATGGATTTCCGTGACGGCACGGTCACGGTCGGGCCGGGCGAGCTGCTCATCGTGCCGCGCGGCACCGAGCACCGGCCGGCGGCCCGCCGCGGGGAGGTCAGGCTGCTCCTGATCGACCCCAACGATACGCCGAACACCGGTGACAAGGCGACCGCTACGCAGGCGGTGGAGATTTGATGCAGAGCCGACACTCTCCGTTCGGGCTGAGCTTGTCGAAGCCCTGCCCTTGAGCTTCTGGATTTATATGCTGCACTGCCGCGGCGGCTATTTCTACCTCGGTCATACTGACATGGGCGAGCATGCGCTCGGCTGCGTGGACGGTTCCGTAAGCGACCACTGGCCAGCGACATTGGTGTGGTCGTGCGAGTTTCCGACCCGATATGAAGCACTTGCGATGGAGCGCCGCATCAAAGGCTGGAGCCGCGCGAAAAAGCTGGCGCTTATCCGACGAGACTGGGACTCGATCTCCCGACTCGCAAAGGCAAAGAACAGCCCTTCGACAAGCTCAGGGCGAACGGAAATTTGATGGAAATCGTCAGCGAGAACAAATCGCATGGCGGGCGCCAGCTGGTCGTCAAGCATGCATCGGAGGCCACCGCCACCGACATGACCTTTTCGATCTTCCTGCCGCCGCAGGCGGATGCTGGCGAAGAGCTACCTGTCGTCTGGTATCTGTCCGGCCTGACCTGCACCCATGCCAATGTCACCGACAAGGGCGAATATCGCGCCGCCTGCGCCGAGCTCGGTTTGATCTTCGTCGCTCCCGACACCAGCCCGCGCGGCGAAGGCGTTCCGGACGATCCCGCCGGCGCCTGGGACTTCGGCCTCGGCGCCGGCTTCTACGTCGACGCGACGCAGGAGCCGTGGGCGAAAAATTATCGCATGTGGAGCTATGTAACCGCGGAGCTCCCGGCTTTGGTTGCGGCCGAGTTTCCGGTCGATCTGCAGCGTCAGGGGATCATGGGCCATTCGATGGGCGGCCACGGCGCGCTGACCCTCGCGCTTCGCCACCCAGGCCGCTTCCGAAGCGTGTCGGCCTTCGCGCCGATCGTCGCTCCGAGCCAGGTGCCGTGGGGGCAGAAGGCGCTCAGAGGCTATCTCGGCGACGACCGGCAGGCTTGGCGGCGGCATGATTCGGTGGCGCTGATCGAGGACGGCGCGAAGGTCGAGGAGTTGCTGGTCGACATCGGTACCGCCGACACGTTCCTCGAGAAAGAGCTTCGGCCGGAGCTGCTCGAGGATGCATGCGCACAGGCCGGGATCGCGCTGACCGTCAACCGCCGCGACGGATACGACCACAGCTACTTCTTCATCTCGACCTTCATGGCCGATCAGCTGCACTGGCATTCAGAACGGCTCTGATTGTCACCAAGATGACGCGGTCTGTTGCTGCCGCCTCACATTAACCGGCTATACTGCTTCACGCTGAAACGCACGTTCACTGGCGTCCTCTCGGAGGGGATTCCGGGGCTGCTCGGGGTGAAGCGATCCGCTTCTCCACAAGGGTTTCAAGGATTCAAAAAAGGGAGCTTCATTGTGAAAAAGTCGACCGTGCGGACGGCGCTGTTCAGCAGTGCGACGTTCTTCATTCCGGCCATTCCGGCTTCGTTGATGCTGCCGGCGCAGGCGGCCGCGCAGGCAACGACCTGCTCGGTGGTCGCGACCACGGCAACCGAGCAGGAAATCGAATGTGAGGACGGCGGCGACCAGGTCGCGGTCGGAACGACCGACCTGACCACGACCGTGACGCCCGGAGCGGGTCTTCGCACCAGCTCGACGGTCGACCAGACGACCACGCTCACTCCCGGCGCGGATGGCGACACGATCGCGACCACGGCGACCAGCGCGGCTGTGCTGCAGTCCGACGGCACGCTCACCTTCAACGCCGGTGACGTCAACTTCTCGACCGAAGGCGGCATTGCTGCCGATGCGGTGGTGCTGAGTGGGGCTGGAGTTTCCGCTACTCTGGGCAACATCCTGACTGACGGCAATAATGCCTGGGGCGTGAATGCCAGCTCGACCGGCGCGCTGAGTGTCAGCGTCGGGAATATCACGACGCTCGGGGACAATTACAGCACGGGCATTTTCGCGCAGTCGACCGGCGCCATGGCCATCACCTGCGGAAACCTTGCGACCACGGGTGACGGCTTGCTCCTGACCTCGGGAACCGCGGTGACGGTCAACTGCGGGGACATCACCGCAACCGGCGACGACTACTCGGGATTGACGGTCACAGCTGGAACCGATGCTGACATCACCGTCGCCGACATCTCCACGGATGGCGATATGGCGACTGGCATCGAAATCGACGCGGTGGGCGACATCACGCTCGTTGCCGGCGACGTCACGACGGCCGGCGACGACAGCACCGGCATCGACCTAGTGAGCACGGGCGGCGGAAACATCGACGTAACCGCTCAGTCCATTTCCACCGCGGGAATCAATTCACTCGGCCTGAGTGCCGACACGGACGGCGCCATCACCGCCGCCATCGGCGACATCGCGACGCAGGGCGACAATTCGATCGGCGCCCTCGTCAACGGCGGTGTCGGCGCGATCGACGTCCAGTTCGGCAACGTCACCACGGCCGGTGCAGACTCGACGGCAGTCGACGTCACCGGCGCGGGCGACATCACCGTGGCGACCGGCAACCTGACCACCTCGGGCGACAATTCCTGGGGCCTGTCCGTCGAGGGCACCGGTGCCGGAAGCGCCGTCGATGTCACCTTCGGCAACGTCGCCACCGAGGGCTTCGACGCCGCCGGAGTCGTCGTTGTCGGAAGCGGCCCGACGACGGTCGCGGGCGGCAACATCTCCACCCAGGGCGACAGCGCCGATGCCTTCATCGCGGTCTCGGACGAGGACGCAACCGTCATGGTCGGCAACCTTTCGACCGCCGGCGACAATGCCGTCGGCGCGATCGTCGTCGCCGGCGGCGATGCCGACGTCACCACCGGCAACATCACGACGGCCGGAGTCAACGGCCATGGGCTGATCGTGGTCGCCGAGAACATCGATGCCACGTTCGGGAATGTGACGGCCACGGGCCAAGGCTCGAATGGAGTCATCATGGTCGCCGACGGAGGAGCGGGGGACATTGCTGTCGCCGGCGGTAATATCTCGGTCGCGTCCGACTTTGATGCGGCTGCGATCCTGGTCGGCAATGTCAGCGGCACCCTCGGCAACATCGTTTCGAGCGGCGAGGGCGGAGTTGGCCTGCTCATCGGCGGCGGAGTCGACGGCCTCACCGTCGGCAACGTCACCACCAGCAGCAGCGGCGTAATGGTCTTCGCTGGAGCCGAGGACGTCACCTTGACGACCGGCAACGTCACCACCAGCGAAGACCTCGCGCCCGCGGTCACGATTAACACCACAGGGGAAGTCACCTACGCCGGCGGCGTGCTCACCACGACCGGCGAGGAAAGCATCGGCCTCGATATCAACGGCGGCGTCGGTCCGATCACCGCGACGATCGCCGGAGCCAGCACGGCCGGGGACGATTCCGACGCGGTGCAGATCAGCGGCGCCGGCGCGGTCGCCTTCACCAACACCGGGACGATCACCACCACGGGCGTCGGTTCCAACGCGATCGACATCGCTGCCGGAACCACGGCGTCCGTAAACTGCGGCAACGCCTCCACCACTGCCGACGGGACGCCGGCCGTCGTCGTCGTCGCCAGCGGCGACACGAACGTCACGTGCGGAACGGTGACCACGACGGGTGCCGCGTCGGACGCGATTGTCGTCACCAACACGGCAGGGACGACGACGGTGACCGGTGGCACGACCTCCGCGACCGGTCTTGGGTCCAGCGGCATTGTCGTGACGTCTTCGTCGGACGGCCTCGTCACCGTCAACACCGGCGCAGTGACCGCCAACGACGATGCGGTCGTTGCCACGTCGACCGGCGGCGGCAACGTCATTGTCAACGCCACCGGCAACGTCACCTCGACGACCGGGACCGGAATCGTCGCGGCGACCGATGGCGACGCGACCGTTACCGTCGCTGCGACACGGACGGTTCAGGGCCTGACCGCCGGTATCGACGTCACGTCCGGCGGAACGACGACGATGACCATCAACGGCATTGTCCAGAGCACGACCGGCGCAGGCCCGGCGATCGTTGCCACCGGTGGGCCGGCGGCGATCACCATCGGCACCACCGGCCGGATCAACGGGCGAATGACGCTGACGGCCGGCAACGACACGGTGGTCAACAACGGGGTCTACAATGCCATCGGCATCACGGATTTCGGTGCCGGCGCCGACGTCTTCACCAACAGCGCAACCGGCACGGTGCTGGTGACGAACGGCACCGCGACCTTCGCCAACCTCGAGACGTTCAACAACGCCGGCGGTCTCATCGACATGCGCGACGGCGCCGCCAACGATGTGTTCAACATCTCGGGCAACTACAACGCGACCGGCAACGCCCGTCTCGGCATCGACCTCGGAGCGATCGGCAACGCGCTGACGGCCGACCTGCTGAACATCGGCGGCAACACGACCGGCACGACCAACGTGCTGATCAACCTGCTGCCCGGAACCGCGGTCATCGACCCGGACGGCGTTCGAATCGTCGATGCGGCCGGCGGCACCGGAATCTTCACCGGGTCCGCCAACGCCGGCCTGATCGACTACAATGTCGTCATGCAGGGCCCCGATGCGTTCGTCATGTCGACGCCGAATGCCCGGATCCTGGACGTCGCCGTTGCCGGCAGCGTCGGGCAGGACATGTGGTACCAGTCGGCCGACGCCTACAGCGCCGTCGCGGCAATGCGCCGGGGTGATTTCGGCACCGAGCGGTCGACGCCAGTCGGCTTCTGGGCGCAATTGTACGGCAGCTCGGATCGCTACGGGAATCGCGAAGCGTCGCAGACGGTGTTCGGAACGGCGCTCGAGGCCAACCAGCGGATCCGCACCACTCGGCGGGGCGCGCAGGTCGGCATCGACTTCGGTCCGGCCAACGGGTCGTTCGTCGCCGGTGTGACCGGCGGCTACGGCCATGCCAAGTCCCGCTTCTCGTCGGGATCGGGCACTCGCTTGCACGCCGAAGGCTATAATTACGGCGCCTACGCGCAGTTCGGGATGGCCCAGGGCGTCTACGGCGGCCTGCTCATCAAGCGGGACGAGTATGACCTCGACTTGACGAACGGAGCCTTCTTCGAGGCTCGACCGGAAGGCCGCAGCACCGGCATCGAAGGCGAGGTCGGCTACCGGTTCGGCGGCGACATCGCCTTCGACGTCAACGCGGGCCTTGCCCATGTGCGCACCCGGATCGACGATTTCGTCGCCGGCAATATCGCTTTCGACCCCGACCGCACGACGAGCACTCGCGGGCGGCTCGGAGCGCGGGCGACCTTCGGCAGCCAGGGATGGGCGCCGTTCGTCGACGCCAAGCTGCTGCACGAATTCAAGGGTGAGTCCGAATTCGGTGTCGCCAGCGGCACGCTCAGCGACTCGATCGCTGCCGAGGGCCGCGGGACGTGGGTCCGACTCGAAGCCGGCATCGGCGGGGGCAGTGGGCCCGGGCCGCTGCTCACCCTGTGGGGCGACTTCGGTGATGTCCGGGGCTGGGGCGTTCGCGGCGGTTTCCGCTTCTAACCCCCAACCAGTCGGCAAAGGATGCGGCGGGCCGGAAGGTCCGCCGCATTTCTTTTGGCGTGTCGGGATGAGCCTTGCGGCGTGGCCCCGGCGCTCCAATGGCTCACCCGTGGTCGAAGTGCCCCCGGCGCTGCTGCGTCGCACCAAATCCTCGGCATCCTTCGGACAGCCGGATTTTGGTGACCCCAACGGGACTCGAACCCGTGTTTTCGCCGTGAAAGGGCGACGTCCTAGACCGCTAGACGATGGGGCCGGAAGAGCGCGCCGATTAGGCGAAGCCGCACCGGCGGGTCAAGCCGCGGCGGCATCCTCGACATGCATTTCGGCCGCATTGCCGCCGTTCCAGTCATCGCGGCGAATGGCTCCGGCGAGCCACCAGCGGCGATCAGACGGAGAAGCGAGCAATGCCTGGCCAAGATCGGTGCTGGCGCTTCGGAATGCAATCCACTTGAAGCTCTTCCCGTCATCGCCACAGGCCAGACCGCGGACGTGGCCGTCGCCGACGATGCCCGTGCGGATGAGCCGGGCAGGCCCCGCCGCCATCCTCGGCGCAGGCCAGCCGGCGCCATAAGGGCCGGCGGTATCGAGCAAGTCGCACAAAGCTCCGGCGACCCCGCCGGGGGCGAGAAGAGCGTCGAGCAGCAGCGCGCGGCCGCCGAGCGCCGCCTCGACGTCGCCGGCGAGGCGCACGGTGAGAAACTCACGCAAGGGCTCGACCCCGCCGTCGGCGACGGTCAGGCCGGCCGCCATTGCATGGCCACCGCCGGCGATCAGCAGGCCGCTGTCCTTGGCGGCAAGCACGGCGGCTCCGAGGTCGACTCCGCCGATCGAACGGCCGGAGCCCTTGCCGATGCCGTCGCCGTCGATTGCGACGACGATGGCGGGCCGGCCGAAGCGCTCCTTGAGCCGTCCGGCGACGATGCCGATCACTCCGGGATGCCAGCCGCTGCCGGAAACCAGCAGCAACGGCGATCCCGCCTGGTCGCGCGCCTGCGCTTCGGCTTCTTCGCATACCTGCAGCTCGATCGCCCGGCGCTCCTCGTTGAGGCGGTCGAGCTCGGCGGCGATCGTCCGAGCCTCTTCGGGATCGGTGCAGGTCAGCAGGCGCACGCCAAGGTCGGACTTGCCGACCCGGCCGCCGGCATTGATCCGCGGCCCGAGCGCCCAGCCGAGGTCGCGGCAGGTCGGCGGCTTGGCCAGCCGCGCCGCTTCGGCGAGGGCGACAAGGCCGAGGTTCTGCCGGCCGGCCATGATCTTGAGGCCCTGGGTGACGAACGCGCGGTTGAGCGACTTGAGACGGGCGACGTCGGCGACGGTGCCGAGCGCCACCAGGTCGAGCAGATCGAGCAGCTTGGGCTCGCTTCGGCCGTCGGCGAAATAGCCTCGGTCGCGAAGCTCGCGGAGCAAAGCCACGCCCAGAAGGAATGCCATGCCGACCGCGGCCAGATGGCCGTGGGCAGCGCCGTCGGCGCTTTCGTCGAGCCGATTCGGGTTGATCAGGGCAAATGCCACCGGGAGGAGGCTGGCGCATTGGTGATGATCGACGACGATGACGTCGAGCCCGGAATCGCGGGCCTGCTCGAGCGCCTCGAAAGCCTGGGCGCCGCAATCGACGCAGACGGCGAGGCTCGCCCCTTTGCGCTTGAGCTCGACCAGGGCTTCGCCCGACGGGCCGTAGCCCTCCATCAGCCGGTCGGGGATATAGACCATCGCTTCGCGGCCGAGCCGGCGCAGAAGCGTAACCAGCAGGGCGGCGCTGGTCGCTCCGTCGACGTCATAGTCGCCGAAGATGGCGATGCGCTCGCCCGCCTCGACGGCGTCGGCGAGGCGCCTGGCTCCCTTGTCCATGTCCTGGAAACAGGATGGGTCGGGCAGGAAGTCGCGGATTCTCGGGTCGCGGTGCCGCGCGAGATCTTCCCGCGGAACGCCCCTCGCGAGGAGAAGCTCGTCGGCCAGCTGGTCGATCCCGAACTCGGGCTCGGCCGACCGCCGCCAGCGCCACGGCTGGCCTATGACCGATCGTTCCACTCCCAGCGCGAAGCTCATGGCATCGAGACTATCAGCTGCTCACGCAAATGGCGCGCCGTTTCACGCGGAAGCGCCGGAATCTGGTGCGCCGAAAAGCCCCTTCCCCCCGCCACTCCGAACAGCATGTTCGAAATGCCAAACCAGCGGCTGACGAAGCTCTCCTGGATGTCGATGCTCTGGATCCTGGCCAGCGGCAGGACGAGCAGGCGGCGGTTCCACCAGCCGCCGCGAACGAGGATCCGGTCGCGGTCGAGCGCATAAGCCGTTCGCCGCCAGGCCAGCCAGCGAACAGCAATTGCGGCGACGACGACCAGGAGCAGGGCGATGGCCGTGAACGTCGCCGCGCCGCGCGATTCCTCATATTGGCCGAGCGTGTCCGCCGGCAGCGCGCTGGCCGCGGCGGCGGCAAGGGCATTGAGAAGCGCAAACAGGATCAGCGGCGCCATTGCCGCGACCAAAGTCCACACATGCGCGCGCGAAATCGGCCGCCAGTCAGAGCCGCCGGACACCGGCGGCCAGCCGATTTCACCGACGATGCGGTCGACCTCCTCATCGCGGGCGAGCGGGGCGACCACATGATCGCCATGCTTTTCGTCGCGAGCGAGGTTCTGCAGCTTGAGGTCGCGAAAGCCGAAGGCGTCGCGCACCGGTCCGCTGCCGACGATCGCCGCCTGGATGCGCTTGATCGGCAGAGTGACGTCGGTCCGCGTGAGGAGCCCGCGGCGGCGGCGGAAGCCGCGCTCGACCCGGTCGAGCCGGAAGCCGTAATCGCGAAGCATCGTGCGGACGATACCGGTGGCAATTCCGACCAGGGCCAGCAGCAGCAGGCCGCCGAGCGCAGCCGCAAGCTGATTGGCGATGATGAAGCTTTGAAGCGGCCCGCTGGCGGCAAGCAGGCGGATCCAGAAGGCGCGGCTGAACGGATCGACGCCCAGGAAGTCGTCGAAGAACTGAAACGCTCCGAACAGGCCGGCGAACAGAGCGAGCGAGAAGTTGAAAATGCCGGCGAGCAGCAGCCTGCTCGGCGCCATGGCGTAGATCGGCTCCGATTCCCCGGCTTCACCGACCGCTGCCGGAACCTGTTCGGAGCCGCGCCGCGAGCGGATCAGCCCGCGAAGCTGCTCGGCACGCTCCAGCGTGATCGCCTTGAGAACCCCTTCGTCCTGGACGGCGCCGGCCGACGCGCCGGTCTCGAACCGGACCTGGGCGAGGCCGAGCAGCCTCGCGACCGGCCCCTGGGTGATGTCGACGTCCTGGATGCGGTCGAACGGGATCGACCGGTGCGTGCGGCTGAGGATTCCGCTGTCGATGCGGATTTCGGTCGCTCCGACGCGATATTCGAAGCGCCGCCAATAGAGGAACAACCCGACCGCGCTGAAGGCAATCAGGCCGATGATGCCGATCGCTGCGTAATGCAGCCGCCCGGTGACCGCGAGGTAAGCGATGACCGCATACATTCCGGCAAGGCCGCGCAGCGAGCTGCCGAGGCCGGTGAGGAGGAACATGGCGTGTAGGCGCTCGGGAGCGCCGACGGCGCGATCCTCGGTCACCCGTCGAAGTCCGTGCGGATGTGCTCGCGGATGACGTCGCGAATCTCGGCGGCGCGATCCGGGTCGAGGCCGGGAAGGGTGACGACGCTGTTATGGGTGCCGGCGGTATGGACGACGAGGGTCGAGGTGCCGAACAGTTTCTCGACCGGCCCGCGAGTGACGTCGAGATGCTGCACCCGGACGAACGGGACGATCGTGTCCGAATGGAACATCCAGCCGCGAACCACCTGCAGCAATCGCTCGGTCAGGCGATAGCGCAGCCGGCGATAGATGCGCTGCGGCGCGACCGCCATGACGAGCGCGGCAAGCAGCGGCACGCCGACGCTCGGCAGGCCGCGGGCCATCGTTCCCTCGAGCAGCGCATTGTCGAGGATAAGGGCAGCGACCACCGGCGGAACCCAGACCAGCGCCAGGCGGACGCGAAGCACGTTGCGGTAGCCCGGGTGGACGGCGAGGAACGGAGGTTCGTCGTCTGCCTCCTCGGTTTGGATCCCAAGTGCCGCCATCTCGTCGAGCTCAGCTGTCATACTCACCTAATACGGCCGTCGCTCGAGGAAGCCAAATGCAATTGCCGTCAGCAGCGGTGCTCCGCCCGGACTCGGCGGACCGTGCCCGAGCTTGCGCGCATGACGATGCTCTCGGTGGTCACGCACTGGCCGCGGCGATGAACCCCTTCGAGCAGGGAACCGTCGGTGACTCCGGTCGCTGCGAAGATGCAGTCGCCCTTGGCCATGTCCTCGAGGCTGTAGATGCGGTCGAGGTCCTCGATTCCCCAGCGCCGGGCGCGGCCGATCTCGTCGTCGTTGCGGAACACCAGGCGCCCCTGCATCTGGCCGCCGACGCAGCGCAGCGCGGCGGCGGCGAGAACGCCTTCGGGAGCGCCGCCCTGACCGACATAGACGTCGATGCCGGTGTCGGGGTCGGTCACGGCGATGACTCCGGCGACGTCGCCGTCAGGGATCAGCTTGATTCCGCAGCCCAGCGCCCGAAGCTCGGCAATGATTCCCGAATGACGCGGCCGGTCGAGGACGCAGGCGACGATGTCGCCGGGCTCGACCCCCTTGGCCTTGGCGATCGACCGGATGTTGTCGGATACCGGCCGGGACAGGTCGATCGTTTCCTTGGGATAGCCGGGACCGATCGCCAGCTTGTCCATGTAGGTGTCGGGGGCGTTGAGCAGGCATCCTTCCTCGGCGATCGCCAGCACTGCGAGCGCGTTGGGGCCAGCCTTTGCGGTAATGGTCGTGCCTTCCAGCGGGTCGAGGGCGATATCGATGTTCGGGCCGTCGCCGGCGCCCACCTTCTCGCCGATGAACAGCATCGGCGCCTCGTCGCGCTCGCCTTCGCCGATGACAACCGTGCCGCACATCGGCAGCTCGTTCAGGGCCGCCCGCATCGCCTCGACGGCGACATGATCGGCCGCCTTCTCGTCGCCGCGGCCGATGAGCTTGGCGGCCGCCATCGCCGCTGCTTCGGTAACCCGCACCATTTCCAGCACGAGCAGCCGGTCGAGAACTTCGCTGGCAGTGACTCGGCGGTCCGGAATCATCGGCGGCTTTCCTCCAATCGTGGCATGGCCAGGCGCTTAGGAAAGGCGCACCGGCTTGTCGAGGCGGCGCTAGCCGAGGAGCCAGCGGCCGAGCATGCGATTGAACGGGAAGGTGAAGAAGCCCGCGAGGAGAAGTGCGCCGGTGACGAGACAGCGCACCGCCATGCGATGAAGCGCAACCTTGTGCTTGCGCGCGGCCCCGACCAGCAGCGGCACGGTGACAAGGGTGAGCAGCGACAGAAGGTGAATCCAGCTGAAGCCCCCGTTATTCTCGCGAACGAAGAGGCTGGCGACGGCTGTCGAGTACATGGCGATCGCCCAGGCCCAGCCGAGTTGTCGGTGGCGGCGCGAGCCACGCTTCTGGAGCAGCAGCAGGGGAGTCAGCGCCAGCGCGAGCATGATCGTCGCGAGATGGACCCAGACCATCGCCGGGACGCTCGCCCACTGGGAAGCGCCGCGGGCAATTGCCGCGGCAACGGCAACGAGCAGCAGGATCGAGCCGCCGGCGAGCATGCGCTCGTAGAGGTCGGGCGCAATCGACTTCCGCTTCGCTTTCGGGATGGCAGGCGGTTTGGCGACGGTGGCCATCCGGCGAGCCTATCGGACCGCCCGGGCGCTGCAAGCTAATCCTTCTCGTCTGCCTCGTGGTGAAGCAGCTCGGAGCGGACTCGCACGGCCCGCGAGGCCAGCCGGGTCTCGACCAGGAATATCGCGAAGCTTCCGGCAACCGCGACCATCGACACGATGAACAGCAGAGCGATGGCGGTGCCGAACTGGGCGCCGGTGAGACCGCCGGCAAACAGCAGCGCGACGACGAGGCAGACGAGCACCGCTGACAGAACGGAAAGGAAAATCGCGCGGCTGACGAGCGCCATCCGCCGGTCGATGATCCGGATTTCGGCTTGCAGGCGATCATGCTCTTCGCCGCGGCTGCCGAGCAGAAGCGGCTCGATCGCCCGGGAACGCTCGACGATCCGGGCGAGCCGCATCGCGCAGACATTGAGGAAGGCGCCGATTCCGGCGAGCAGGAAGACGGGGGCGACGGCGAGCTGGATCACCTCGGCCACGGTGGTGACTGCGGTTTCAGGTGATTCCAGCGTCGGGAACATGTCAGCGGGGCCCTATGTGGAGGTCCGCCGCTCGCAACTGGCAACGTTGAGCAGCAGGAGGCCGGTGCCGGCGAAGCTCAGCGCCAGTACCCAGGCGAAGCTGGCGACGAACTCGCGGGTCGGGCCGAAGAACAGGACGACGATGGTCGCGATCGACAGGCCGGCGAGAAGCAGCAGGGCGAGGATCAGGTCGGTTGCTGCCGATACGAACATCCAGAAGCGGACGGGGGGGCGAGACCAGGGGCTGGCAACGAACAGGATCGCGCTCCGCAAGATCAGCCATGCGACGACGATATAGATTACGGGCGTGAAATGAACTACCGGTTCCAAGAGGAACAGCAGTCCGGCAAGCACCGTCACCCCGCCGGCCGACATGGCGAGATAGGGAATCGGTCGGCGAAGCGCCCCGGCCAGCATCTCGATCAGTCCGGCGACGACGAGCAGCGAGCCGATGAGCAGCGAGCCGGAGGCCCATTCGATCAGCGGCAGGGCGGCGGCTCCGGCGCCGATGACGATGATCGCCGTCCCCGCCCAGCCGATCTGCCGCGCGCGGCTTAGGGAATCGCGGGTCTCGATCGCTTCGCTCACGTGTCAGCCCATGCCCTTTTGCCGCCAACCTGCTCGCGGCCTCGGGGTTCCGCAAAGCGATCGGCTCAGTCCGTCCGCAGCAGCTTCTTCACTCCGCGGGCCGCCTGGCGAAGGCGCTGCTCATTCTCGACCAAAGCGATGCGGACAAAGCCCTCGCCTTCCTCACCGAAGCCCACCCCCGGCGCGACCGCAACCTTGGCTTCGGTAAGCAGCTTCTTGGCGAATTCCATCGATCCGAGATTGTGGAAGCGCTCGGGGATCGGCGCCCAGGCGAACATCGACGCCTGCGGCACCGGAATGTCCCAGCCGGCCCGGCCGAAACATTCGACCAGAACGTCGCGCCGCTTGCGATAGAGGTTGCGGTTATGTTCGACGATGTCCTGCGGCCCGTTGAGCGCGGCGCATGCGGCGGCCTGCACTGGCGTGAAGGCGCCATAATCGAGGTAGGACTTCACCCGCGCCAGAGCCGCGATCAGCCGGGCATTGCCGACCGCGAAGCCGATGCGCCAGCCGGCCATCGAATAGGTCTTGGACATCGACGTGAACTCGACGGCGACCTCGCGGGCGCCCTCGACCTGGAGGATCGACGGCGTCGGGGTCTGCCCAAAATAGATCTCCGCATAAGCGAGGTCGGAAATGACGATCAGCTCGTGCTCGCGGGCGAAGGCGACAAGCCGTTCGTAGAAGGCCAAATCGGCCACGTAAGCCGTCGGGTTCGAAGGATAGCCGATTACCAGCACCTTGGGCCGCGGCACGGTGTAGCGCATCGCGAGGCGCAGCCGTTCGAAGAAATCGTCGCCCGGTGCCGCCGGAATCGAGCGGATGGCGGCGCCGGCGATGATGAAGCCGAAGCTGTGGATCGGGTAGGAGGGGTTGGGCGCGAGGACGACGTCGCCGGGCGCGGTGATCGCCTGGGCGAGATTGGCGAGCCCTTCCTTCGAGCCCAGGGTGACGATCACCTCGCTATCGGGGTCGAGCTCCACCCCGAAGCGGCGCTGGTAGTAAGCGGCCTGCGCTTTCCTCAGGCCCGGGATCCCGCGGCTCGCCGAATAGCGGTGGGCATTGGGCTTGGCGGCGACCTCGGCGAGCTTGTCGATCACGTGGCGCGGCGGAGCGCCGTCGGGATTGCCCATGCCCAGGTCGATGATGTCCTCACCGCGCGCCCGGGCGGCGGCCTTCATCGCGTTCACCTCGGCGAAGACGTAGGGCGGGAGCCGCTGGATGCGGTAGAATTCGGCGTCGCTCATGACGGCGTGTCATGACGCCGATGCTGCAGTGCGGCAAGGCTAGTCGCGGTAGGCCGGCAGCGACCAGCCACGGTGGATTGCAAGGCCGCGAAGCGTGAAGCCCGCCGCCGCGGCCAGCGCAGCGGCAAGGAGGTCCGGCATTCCAAGCAATGTCAGCCCGACCAGCAGCCCGGCCGAAAGCGCGGCGGCGGTCACGTACAATTCCGGCCGCATCAGGATCGAAGGCTGACCGGCGAGGACGTCGCGAATGATCCCGCCGGCGCAGGCGGTGAGCACCCCCATGCCGAACGCCGGCACCGGCGCGACACCAAAGCCGAGCGCCTTGGCCGCGCCGTAGGTCGCATAGGCAGCGAGACCGGCCGCGTCGAACCACAGCAGCGCCCGGCCCGCAAACCACCGGCGGCTGCTTAGCCACACGATCAGCGCCGCGGCGATGCAAATTAGCAAGGTCGCGTTCTTGTGGACCCAGAAGACCGGAGCGCCGATCAAGAGGTCGCGCAGCGTCCCGCCGCCGACACCCGTGGCGACGGCGAAGAAGATGAAGGTTACCAAGGTCTGGCGCTTCTCGGCCGCGAGCAGGGCCCCGGAAATCGCGAACACGGCGATGCCGAAATAGTCGAGCAGCTCGAGCGCATGGGGGAGTGGCGATGCGGCGGTCATCCCCGCGTCATTGCCGCTGTATCGTGATGGCGCAACTTCCCGTTCGCCTGAGCGGAGGCGCGCAGCGCCGTAGTCTAAGGGCGCATTGCAAAGCCACGCAGCAGCGCCCTTCGACTTCGCTCAGGACGAACGCGGTTGGGTAACCTGCCCCAAAGGCCTACATGTGAGCCATGACCGACGAAACCAAGCCGATGTTCAGCCTCGAGGAATGGCAGCACTGGACGTTGGTTGCCGGCCGCATGCAGCAGATGCTGATGGAGGCCTGGGCCGAGAGCATGAAGGGAGAAGCCTTCCCCGGTTTTGCCGCCATGCCCGGCTCGGGCGCGTTTTTCGGAGCGCCGGGCGAGGCGGGTCCGGGTGCCGCAACGGGTAGTGCAGCCTCGGTCGACCCGATGGCGCTGATGACCGCGGGCGCCGAGGCCTGGGCCAAGGGGCTGGAGACCTGGGGCCGGATGATGGGCCTCGACCCCGCCGGGCAAAAGGAAACGAAGGACCGTCGCTTCGCCGCGCCGGAATGGCGCGACAACCCGATGTTCGACACCATCCGCCAGACCTATCTCGCCATTTCAGACCGGATGCTCGGATCCGTCGAGGACATCGACAACGTCGACCCCGAGACCAGGCAGAAGCTGCGTTTCGCGGTTCGCCAGTTCGTCGACGCGATGAGCCCGTCGAACTTCGCCCTCACCAACCCGCAGGTGCTCAAGCGGACGGTCGAGACGCGAGGCGAGAATTTGCTCAAGGGCCTCGCCAACATGCTCAAGGACGTTGCGGCCGGCCAGCTCACCCAGAGCAAGCCGGGTTCGTTCGAGGTCGGCACCAATCTCGCGACCACGCCCGGCAAGGTGATCAAGGAAACGCCGCTCTACCAGCTGATCCAATATACGCCGACGACGGAAGAGGTGCTGGAAACGCCGCTGGTGATTTTCCCGCCGTGGATCAACCGTTTCTATATCCTCGACCTCACGCCGGAAAAAAGCTTCGTCAAATATTGCGTCGACAACGGCATTTCGCTGTTCATGGTCAGCTGGAAGTCGGCGGACGAGAGCATCGCCGAGGCAAGCCTCGACGATTATGTGCTGCGCGGCCAGATCGACGCCATCGACACCATCCGCGATTTGCTCGGCGTCGATGACGTCCATGTCATCGGCTACTGCGTTGCCGGGACGACGCTGGCGGCGACTCTCGCCTACCTCCACGCGAAGGGCGAGGCAAAGAAGGTCCGGTCGGCGACCTTCCTGACCGCCCAGGTCGATTTTTCCGAGGCCGGCGACCTCAAATTGTTCCTCGGCGGCGAGGTGATGGGCCTGCTCGAGCAATTGACGGCCGAGAAGGGCTATCTCGACGGCCGCTACATGGCTGCGACCTTCAACCTGCTGCGTGGCCGTGACCTCATCTGGAATTATGTCGTCGGCAATTATCTGCTCGGCGAGGAGCCGGCGCCGTTCGACCTGCTGCACTGGAATTCGGACACCACCAACCTGCCGGCCAAGTGGCACCGCGACTATCTCGAGACCCTCTACAAGGGGAACAGACTGGTCGAGCGGGGCGGGATTTCCGTCGCCGGCACCCCCGTCGACATCAGCAAAGTGAAGACCCCGGCCTACATCCAGGCCGGCCGCGAGGACCATATCGCCCCGCCGCAGAGCGTGTGGAAGATCATGGACCATTTCGACGGCGACAAAAGGTTCGTGCTCGCCGGCTCCGGCCACATCGCCGGGGTGGTCAACCCGCCGTCTGCCGGCAAATACCAATATTGGGTCAATGACGAGCCGTGCGGGTCGCTCGGATCCTTCATTGAGGGGGCCAGCGAGCACAAGGGCAGCTGGTGGCCGGACTGGCTCGAATGGTTGAGGCGGCAGAGCCCCGCGACGGTGAAGGTCAAGGGCGCTCGGATCCCGGGCAAGGGCAAATTGAAGCCGATCGAGGACGCGCCCGGCCGCTACGTCAGGGAAAGGTGAGCGGCCTCGCCGTCCGCCCGGCCAGGCCGGATGAACGGCTCCAGCTCGAGGAATTGCAGCGGCGGGCGTCGCTGGAGCTTGAGGATTATCGCGACCAATTGCTCGCCCACCCGGATGAAATTCATTTGCCGGCCGAACAGATCGACCGGGGCGAGGTGCTGGTCGCCGAATTCGACGGCGACATCCTCGGTTTCGCGGTCGTCCTTGCAGAAGAGGGACGCGCCGAGCTCGACGGGTTGTTCGTCGAGCCGGAGCAATGGCAGAAAGGCATCGGCCGGGCTCTGGTCGACGCTGCCGTCCACCATGCGCGCCGGCGCGGCCTGACGATGATCGCGGTCGTCGCCAACCCGACGGCGAGGGATTTCTACGAAAAATGCGGCTTTGCGGTCGAGGGCGAGGTCGAGACCAGGTTCGGCCCGGCGATCAGGATGTCGCGCTAGCGTTCAGCAGCGCTCATATTTCCAGTTCCGGCGCTTGCCTTCGCCAAGCCATTCGATGGCGGTGGCGATCCGCTTCTGCCGGGTGGAATCCCGCTTCGCCTCGGCGATCCAGTCGAGATATTCGCGCCGGCAGCTCGGCGGAAAGGCTTCCAGCGTCGCCTTCGCCCTCGGGGCCCGGTCGAGCGCCGCCGCGAACTCCGGATGCAGCTCCGCCGGCGGCTTGGGCGCATGCTTGGTCTTGCGCGGCGCCGGCGCGGACTTGGTCAGCTCGGCAGCCTTGCGGATCAGCGCGTCGAGCTCCTCGTCCGGCGGCAGATCGTCGAGGGACGTCAGCTTGCCGAACTGGCCCATCCCGTCTGCTTCGGCAGCACTTCCGCGAAGCTCCTGCCCGCGCCAGAAATTGAGCGCGGCATGGTGCTTGAACGCCGCCATCATCAGCAGGATCTTGCCGTCGAGCGTGAACGACGGGGCGCTCCACTTGAGCGTCTCCTCCGCCTGCGGGCAGGCGGCGTGAACGCGTTCGCGGACATGGGCGAGGATCGGCCGGGCGAACGGCTGGGCGCGATCGATATAGGCGTCGATCCTCGGGTCGCGGCTCATAATATGCCCCCGCCGAGGCTGAGGCGGATGACGCCGATCAGGATCACGAACAGGTTGAGGTTGCGCCCGGCGGTGCTTCTCGACGCCATGCCGATGGCCGCGCCGACCACCGCCAGCGGGATGATCAGCCAGTTCGCCCAGCCGAGCAAAGGCAGGAAGGCGATGACGGCAAGAACCAGCGCGATTGCGCCGATGACCAGCGAAACCAGGTTCAGCATTCGCGACTCCCCCTTTTCGGGGCCGCGTCTGTAGCAGCTAGTGAGCCGTCTCGACAGGCGAGATGCGCGCCAAGACCTGGTTGCCGCAACGCACCGTGACCGAGCCGACCGGCGGGCTCATCGGCCACTGGCCGCGGACGTCGTGCGTGACCAGCGCCTGGGTCGCAGGGCCGGCGGGCGGGTTCGGATGGAGCCGGACGAAAACCTGCACCGGATGGCTTTCGGCGACCTGTTCGAGCTGCAGGGCAGGCTGATAGCCGCCGGTCGGCGTCGTCACCCGGCCGGTGACGATCAGGGTCGGCCGCGCGCCCGGCCCCGGCATGGCGTTGACCCAGGCGTTCCAGCTGTCCGAGCTGGTGATCGGGCAGCCACCAACGGGTCCGGGGACGGGGTAGCTTTCGCAGGCCGCGAGCATGGCTGCGGCGGCGGCGACGGCGGCGGATGTGAAGATGTGCTGTTTCATGACGGTTGCGTAATGCGGAGGGGGCCGCGCCGGTTCCTTATTCCGGCAGGGTCGCGCTTCCGGCGAGATGCTGGCGGCGAAGCGCGGTGACATAGAGGAGGAGGGCGATCCAGATCGCGCCGAAGGCGATCGCGTGGGCGCCGGTGAAGCGTTCGCCGTAGATCCACACGGCGACAATGAACTGCAGGGTCGGCGCCAGGAACTGCAGCATTCCAAGGGTGGAGTAGCGCAATCTTCGCGCCGCGCTGGTGAACAGCAGAAGCGGCGTCATGGTGACGAGGCCGCTGAGGGCGAGAAGCGCCGAGTCCGTGCCGCCGGTGCCGAAGCTGGCTGCGCCCGCTGCGAGGCCCCAGCCGAGCCACAGCAGGGCGAATGGAAACAGCAGCGCGGTCTCGACCGCGAGCCCTTCGACCGCACCGACGGTGACGATCTTGCGGAGCAGGCCGTAGGTGGCAAAGCTGGCGCACAGGACGAGGCTGATCCACAGATGGCTCAAAGCTTCGACGGCGAGCGCCGACACGCCGAGCGCGGCGATCGCCACCGCGCTCCATTGCAGCCATGACAGCCGCTCCTTGAGGACGAATCGTCCGAGCAGCACGTTGGCCAGCGGGTTGAGGTAATAGCCAAGGCTGCCAGCCAGGATGTGCCCGCTGACCACCGCATAGACATAGACCAGCCAGTTGACGGCGATGAGCAGCGCGCTGAGCAGCAGCAGTCCGAGCGTGGCCCGGCTGCGAAGCGCGCTTGCGAGGCTCCGCCAGCCGCTGGTCAGGCCGACCAGCAGGGCAAGGAAAGGCAGCGACCAGAGGATGCGGTGGGCGACGATGTCGACCGGCGGGACCGACTCGAGCGCCTTGAAGTAGATCGGCAACAGCCCCCACAAACCGTAGGCGGCGAGGCCGTAGCCGAGGCCGCGGCGGACGGCGGCCTCGTCGGGCGATCGCGGCTTCGGATCATTCATCGGCAGGGCGCCTAGCGGCGCCGAATTGGAAGTAAAGCGGGATGATGAACGGGGCGGTGGTTGCAACCAATTGCCCGCACCGGCACTTGTTACGGTCTAGGAACTGCAAGAGGCTCGCTGCACCCAGTGTTGTCACTGAGACTCGCCATGATTGCCGTGCTCGGCATTGTCGTGACCGGCTGCGCCGACCTGCAGCGGCGGCCGCAGGCCGACATGTCGCGGGCGTCCGTGACGGTCGAGCCGCCGGCCAAATCGGAAGCCTGGCGGCGGATCGCGACCGAGGGCGACCGCGACCGGATCGACCGCCTCGGCCTCGCCTGGCAGGCAGCGCTCGAGGAGGCTCGCAGGGGCGGGCACAGCGCGGACCTCCGGCGCGAAGGCCGGCTGCTCGAGGCGCGCGGCGCGCTGCCGAGGCCGGCGCCGACTCCGGGCAGCTACAATTGCCGGATGATCAAGCTCGGCCAAACCGGGACCCGCGGGCCGGTGTTCGAGCGGTTCCGGCCATTCTTCTGCTACGTCGAGGTCGAGGGCGAGCTTCTGACCATCGTCAAGCAGACCGGCAGCCAGCGGCCAGCCGGGCGGCTGTGGGAGGACGACCGGGAAGACCGTTTGATCTTCCTCGGCAGCCTGGCGCTCGGCAACGAAGACCAGCCGCGCGCTTATGGCGAAGATCCGCGGCGCGACATGGCCGGGATTTTCGAGCGGATCGGCCCGTTTCGCTGGCGGCTGGTCATCCCTTGGCCGCAAAGCACATCGAAGCTCGACGTGTTCGAACTGACTCCGGTTGCCAACCAGCCGGAATGAATAGGGATTCTGGCCCCGGGGCTGGCCCGCTCGCCGACCCGCGCGAGGTGCGGGCGATCCTCATTGCCGCGGCCAAAGCGGGCGAGCCGCTCACCTATTCGGGAGTTCTCGCGATGCTCGGCCATGACTTCTCGCGGCCGAAGATGCGGCAATTGTGCACAATGCTCGGTCATGTCGACGAGGATGCGGCTCATCGCGGCGAGCCGGAGCTGGCGGTGCTCGTCGTCCGCCAGTCCGACGGGCTGCCGGGGCAGGGCTGGTGGGTCGCTGGCGCCAAGGCGCACGGCTACACCGGCCTGTGGCAAGGACCGGAAGCGGAAGCCTTCGTCCGGCGGCTGCACGGCCAGGCGTTTGACTATTGGGCTGCCCGTCATTGCGAGGAGCCATAGCGACGAAGCAATCCAGGACCGCCGGGGACGGGATTGCGTCGCTTCGCTCGCAATGACGAAGGAGAGCGGCTAATCGCCGCCGAATGGCCGAGGCGCGCAGTTTCACCGTTTCCGAAGACGACGACGGAATCCGGCTCGACCGCTGGTTCAAGCGCCATCTGCCGGAGGTCAGCTTCAACCTCGTTTCGCGCTGGGCGCGGACAGGCCAGCTTCGCCTCGACGGCAAGCGCGCGACCCCGGGCGACCGGGTCGAGGCAGGCCAGACGATCCGGGTGCCGCCGGCGGATCCCGCGCCCGCCGCGGCCAGGCCCAAGCGCCAGGTGCAGCCGCTGACGGCGGAGGAAGCCGAGCTCGTCCGCGACATGGTGATCTACGAGGACCGCAATGCCTTCGTGCTGGCCAAGCCGCCGGGGCTGGCGACGCAGGGCGGGACCAAGACGACCCATCATCTCGACCGCTTGCTCGATGGCCTGGCCGACGAATCCGGCGCAAGGCCCAAGCTCGTCCACCGGCTCGACAAGGACACGTCCGGGGCGCTTCTGGTCGCTCGGACGGCGCGGGCGGCGGGCCATTTCGCCAAGGCCTTTTCCGGGCGGACGGCGCGCAAGGTCTATTGGGCTTTGGTGGTCGGCGTGCCGTCGGCCGACGAGGGCATGATCGACGCCCCGCTCGCCAAGCAGCCGGGAACCGGCGGCGAGAAGATGCACATCGACGAGGAATCGGGGCAGCCGGCGAGGACAAGGTGGCGGCTGATCGACCGGGCCGGCAACCGCGCCGCCTGGGTCGAGCTCCAGCCGCTCACCGGCCGGACTCACCAGCTCCGCGCGCACATGGCGGCGATCGGCCATCCGATCGTCGGCGATGCCAAATATGGCGGTCCCGAGGCGTTTCTCACCGGCGGGATCAGCCGCAAATTGCACCTGCACGCGCGGCGGCTGCGGATCGACTCGCCGGACGGCGGATCGATCGACGTCACTGCCGACCTGCCGACCCACTTTGCGGAAAGCCTCGCGACCCTCGGCTTCGAGCCGATGGCCGGCGACCATCTGCCGCTCGACCGGCCCAAGCCACCGCCGGAAGCGCAGGCCCGGCGCGTTGCCGCCGCTGCAAGGACCCGCCGCCGCGAGCGGCGCGGCGAAAGGCGGGCCCGCGGCCAGGCGCCCCGCGGCCGTCGGTGAACCGGCTCGCCATCTTCGACTGCGATGGCACCCTCGTCGACAGCGGGGCGACCATCTATCGCGCGGTGGCCGACACGCTGGCCGAGCATGGCATCGCGGTTCCGCCGCCGCGCGAGTGCCGGCGAGTGATCGGGCTCAGCCTCGTCGAGGCGATGGCCGCGCTGGTGCCGGACGCCGAGGCCGATGCGCAGTCGATGCTCGCCGAGAGCTACAAACGGCATTTCCTTCGAGCTCGCCAGGAGGGCCGGGTCGAAGAGCCTTTGTTCGACGGCATCGCCGGGCTGCTCGATGCGCTCGAGGCCGACGGCTGGCTGCTCGCCGTCGCGACCGGCAAGTCGGATCGCGGGCTTTCCCTTTGCCTCGAATGCCATGGCCTGTCGGGCCGCTTCGTGTCGCTCCAGACCGCCGACCGCCACCCGTCCAAGCCGCATCCGTCGATGGCGCTGCAGGCGATTGCCGACGCCGGCTCCACGCCCGAGGCGACCATCGTCATCGGCGACACCAGCTACGACATGGGAATGGCCATCGCCGCCGGCGCGACCGGGATCGGCGCCGCATGGGGTTATCACGACCGTGACGAGCTGCTTCGCGCCGGCGCCGTGGCGGTTGCCGACGAGCCTGGCGAGGTCATCGCTTTGCTTCGAGAGGGAGGGCGCGCCGATATGGCTGACGAGGATCTCTGGCGGCGGCGCTTCCGGCTGTTCATGGCCGCGCGGTTATTCGGCCTGGCGATGTTCCTGGGCGGGATCGCCATCGCCTTCACCGACCTGATCCGCGAGGGCGGCTGGCCGCTGGTCGGCGGAATCCTCGCGGTCATGGGGGCGATCGACGCCGTATTTGCGCCGCGAATGCTCAGGAAGATGTGGGAGCAGGAAGACCGTTGAAGCGCTTCTGGACCGCGGCCCAGGCGACCGAAACCGATGACGGGTTCCGGATCGAACTCGACGGCCGGCAGGTGCGGACCCCGGCTCGATCGCCGTTGATCGTGCCGACCTCGGCGCTTGCCGAGGCCATGTCGAACGAGTGGAATGGCGTCGCCGAAAGCGTCGACCCACGGGCGATGCCGCTCACCAGCCTTGCCAATGCCGCGATCGACCGGGTCGCTCCGGCGAAGGCAGCCTTCGCCGCGGGCTTGGCAAGGTATGGCGAAAACGACCTGGCCTGCTACCGCGCCGAAGGGCCGCGCCCGCTCGTCGAGCGCCAGGTTGAAAGCTGGGACGCGCTGCTCGGCTGGGCCCGCCGTCGCTACGACGTCGATTTCGCCGTGACCCGTGGAGTCCTTCACGTCCCGCAGCCTGCGGGGACGATCGACCGGCTGTCCCATGCCGTGCGCTCGCTCGACCCGTTTCGGCTCGCCGGCCTGTCGCCGCTGGTCACCGTCGGCGGGTCGCTGGTGGCGGCGCTTGCCGTGCTCGAGCGGGCACTGCCCGCCGAGGACGCATGGTCGGCGGTCACGATCGATGACGCCTGGCAAAGCGAGCAATGGGGCTCCGATTCGGAGGCGGAGGCGGCGCTCGAGAATCGCCGCCGGGACTTTTTCGCCGCGGCGCGCTTCCTGGAGCTGCTCGACCGGCCCTAGTGCTGGGGTCCGATGAGGTCGCGCACGAACGTCACCAGGCCAATCTGGCGGCCGCGCTTCAACCGCTCCGCCGCGACGATCGACTGCACCTCGGCCAGGCATTCGTTCATGTCGCGATTGACCAGCACATATTCATATTCCGGCCAGTGGCTGATCTCGCTGGCGGCGCGGCCCATCCGGTCGGCGATGACGTCCGGGCTGTCGGTGCCGCGCTCCTGCAGCCGGCGCTCGAGCTCGGCCATCGACGGCGGCAGGATGAAGATGGTGACGAGATCCTCGCCCATCGCGGCCTGGAGCTGCTGAGTGCCCTGCCAGTCGATGTCGAACAAGATGTCGCGGCCGGCCTTGAGCGCCGCCTTCACCGGCGCCTTGGGGGTTCCGTAGCGGTAGCCGAACACCGGCGCCCATTCGACGAACTCGCCGGCGTCGATCAGGCGGTCGAACTCGGCATCGTCGACGAAATGATAGTCGACGTCGTCCACTTCTCCCGGCCGCTTGGGGCGAGTTGTCGCCGAAATCGACATGGTCGCCTCCGGATCGGCGTCGAGAAGCATCCGCGAAATCGTCGACTTGCCGGCGCCGGACGGGGAGGAAAGGACGATTAGCAGGCCGCGGCGGCGTCGGCCGGTCATGTCAGCGGGCAGGTCCATAGCCGCTCTTGTTCGCCAACAGGCGCATCGTCAAGCGGTCGATACCGCAGTGCACAAAAATCCCCTTGAAATGGTGCAGCGCACCCTATATGTTGCACTGCAACAAAAGGAGTTTGATATGGCTGATGATCGCGAAGTTCAGGCCGACGCCGCTGCGGAAGCCCCGGCCGCCGTCGCCAAGGCCGTCGCCGACACCACCGCCAAGGTCGTCGAGCAGACCGCCAAGGCCGAGAAGAATGCCCGCGCCCGCGGCAAGCGGCGCACCAAGAAGGCCGAGACCGCCGTTCGTAGCGTCCGCAAGGCGCCGCGCAAGGCTCAGCGCCGGACATCAGCGAAGCCGGCCCCGGCCGCCGCGAACGAAAGGACCAATGCCGTGAACTTCGATCCCAACACCTTCTTCCAGGGTTTCGCGACCCTTCCGGGCACCGCGCCCTTCCAGTCGCTGTTCGCCGAGGCGAGCGAGCGTAGCCAGGACACTGCGCGTCGCTCGCAGAAGGTTGCCGAGGAGCTGGTCGAGATCACCCGCGGCAACATCGAGGCGCTGGTCGATGCCGGTCGAATCGCCGCCGAAGGCTCGCGCTCGATCGCCCAGGACGTGGTCGCCAAGAGCCGCGAGAGCGTCGAGCAGACGGCCGACGCCGTTCGCTCGCTCGCCGAGGCCAAGTCGCCGACCGAGTTCATCCAGCTGCAGAGCGAGTTCGTCCGCGCCTCCTTCGACCGCGCGGTCGCCGAGAGCTCGCGCCTGACCGAGTCGCTCGTCAAGCTGGCCGGCGAGGCGATCCAACCGATCTCGAATCGCGCCACGGACAATGCCGAGCGCCTCAACGATCTCGTTGCCTGACCTCTCTCCCCTCCTATAGCTCAGGCAACGGCTGGCGGCCGTCCCTCCCCTGGGGCGGCCGCCCTTTTTTGCCCGGCAAGCAGCACGCGCCGCCTTGCGGCGCGTTCGGCGCTTGCCATATTCTAGGAGGAGCGATGCGGTGGCAGTGGACAGCGATGGGCGAGGAGCCCGGTGATGGCGACGGCCTCGACGAGTTCGAGACCGGCGTCGCGACGCGCACGCGCCCGCGCACGAAAAAGCCCTCGAACTACAAGGTGCTGATGCTCAACGACGACTACACGCCGATGGAGTTCGTCGTGCTCGTCCTTCAGCGCTTCTTCTCGATGAGCATCGAGGACGCGACTCGGGTCATGCTCCAGGTCCACCAGCAGGGCGTCGCCGTCTGCGGCGTCTTCACCTACGAGGTCGCCGAGACCAAGGTCACCCAAGTGATCGATTTCGCGCGGGAGAACCAGCACCCGCTGCAGTGCACCCTCGAAAAGGCCTAGTCGCGCGGCTTCCCGGCCATCAAGGTCGCCGCCACCCCGCCATCATCGAGGTTCCGGATTTCGAGCTTGCCGTCGAGCTGCCTCGCGAGCGCTTGCGCGATGTGCAGCCCCGATCCGCGACGACCGTTCGCGGTCGTGGACGTGCCGACTCCGTCATCGGTGATTGAGAGACTGAAGCCGCCGCCCTCGAGCTGCGCCACCCTCACTTGAACCTTGCCGTGGCGGTCAGCGGGGAAGGCGTGCTTGAGGGCGTTCGACAACAGCTCGGTTGCAAGCAATGCCACTGGCACTCCCGAGTTGAGTGGAAGCCGGACGTCGTCACCGGTGACGCTGAGGGACACGCGGCCTGTAACGCCGTAGGTCTCCAGCAGCCGCCGTCCGATGCTTTCCACGCGGTCGAGAAGGCCGACGCCGCCCTCGTTCACGCGGTCATAGAGGGCCTCGTGAACGGCACTGATCGACTGGACACGCTCGGCCGTCTCGAGCAGCACCTGGCGCGCCTCGGCAGGGGCCGAGCTCGATCGCATCGTGATGAGATTGGCGACGATCTGCAGGTTGTTCTTCACACGGTGATGAACTTCCTTGAGTAGCGCCTCCTTCTGCCCGACGAGGCTGCGCAATTCCTCCGTTGCCTCGCTGACCCGCGCCTCAAGAGTAGCATTGAGCTCGGCCAGCTCGGACTTCGCGTCCTTGAGCGACGGGCTTTCTACCACCTCCCAATGGCCCCTCCGCCGCGCGACTGCAAAGGCGTGGGTGTTGACCAGGTCGAGCACCTCCGAGGCTCCGCAGCGGCCCATGCAGTAAGTGCAGAGCGCGACTATCCGGCGCGTGGCGAACGCTTCGTTCACCAGTTCCTCGTATTTGGTGAATTCGTTCCACTGATGCGGTTCGAGCCACAGAGTGTCACCGGTCAGCCGGTATCCCGAGTAGCCGAGCGAGCGGGCGCGCTCCTCATGGCCTAGCCAGCCGCCGACCACCATGCCGGGGTCGAATTGTTCGCTCGGCGTGTACCAGTCATTGCGATCCAGAATGATGATCTGGCCGGAGGCAAGTGCCTCATCCAGCTTCGGGTAGGCGGCGCGAAGCGCCGACTTCGCGTCTTCGACGCCGAGCTCGTGAGACGTCACCCAGTGGCAAAGCTCATTGCGCTCTAGTCCCGCCTTGAAATAAGGGACCAGCACGTCCGCCAGGTCGGAGGTGTTTTCGTAGAGCTGGCAAAAATGGGAGCCCCAGGAAACAGGTCCGACGGCGGGAATGCCGGACGGGGTGAGGCTACTCTCCATTACGCGACTCCATACTCCGGCCAACATTGTACCCGATAAGGCCATCTGCACGAAAGCACTTATGCCAGCCGTACCGAAAGCATTGATCGTCGAGGACGAAGCGCTGATCGCAACCAGTCTGGAATCAATCCTAGAGTCTGCCGGATGCGAGGTCGTCGGCTGGGCAACCGATTGCGACGAGGCACGAGCCCTCGCCGCCGCCCACAACCCCAATTTCGCTATCGTCGACATCCAGCTGCGCGGTGGCGAGGATGGCATCGCACTGGCGGCGGAGCTGCACGAAGAGCGCGGAATCACCATCGTCTTCGTGACGGCGCAGACCGATCCAGTGACGGTCGAGCGGGCAAAATCGGTCCCGCACCATGCCTATGTGAGCAAGCCCTATACGGCCGAAAGGATCCTGACCGCTTTGCCCGGCGGCGGCTGCTAACCCGCGGGAGGGCAACTTGTCAGAGGCCGACGAGTCGCTAAAGCGCGCCGATGGACAGCATATGGATTGAGGGCGGCAGGCGGCTCGAAGGCAAGGTGCCGATCTCGGGCGCCAAGAATGCCGCGCTCACCCTGCTCCCGTGCGCTCTCCTGACCGAAGAGACCCTAACCCTCACCAACCTGCCGCGCCTCGCCGACGTCGACAGTTTCGGCCATCTGCTCAACCAGCTCGGGGTGTCGACGAGCGTCGCCGGAATGCGCAGCGGCGAATTCGGCCGCAAGATGACGCTCCAGGCGAGCGACATCGCCTCGACGGTCGCTCCCTACGACATGGTCCGAAAGATGCGGGCCTCGGTGCTCGTACTTGGCCCGATGCTCGCCCGCGCCGGCGAGGCGACGGTCAGCTTGCCCGGCGGCTGCGCGATCGGCGATCGGCCGATCGACCTCCACCTTCAGGCCCTCGAGTGCATCGGCGCCGAGATCGAGCTCGCCGCCGGTTATGTGAGGGCGAGCGCCCCTAAAGGCCGCTTGTCTGGAGGCAATTTCAGCTTCCCCGTGGTTTCCGTGGGAGCGACCGAGAATGCTGTGATGGCGGCGGTCCTCGCCAACGGCCGGACTGAGCTATTCAATGCCGCCCGCGAGCCGGAAATCGTCGACCTGTGCAACCTGCTGGTGGCAATGGGCGCCAAGATTGAGGGGATTGGCTCGGCCCATCTCATCATCGACGGGGTCGAGGGCCTTAGCGGGACAACTTACGAGGTGATGCCGGACCGGATCGAGGCCGGCAGTTACGCTTGCGCGGCCGGTCTCACTGGCGGCTCGCTCGACCTGATCGGGGCACGGCCCGACGACATGCGGGCAACCTTGAACGCGCTCGGCCAAGCCGGGCTGATGATCGAGTTTCACGAGCGCGGCGTTCGGGTCAGCGCCGACGGGCGGCTGAAACCGCTGGCGCTGTCGACCTCGCCCTTCCCCGGTTTCGCCACCGACATGCAGGCGCAGTTCATGGCCATGCTGTGCCTCGCCGGCGGCGAAAGCTTCCTCGAGGAGACGATTTTCGAGAACCGCTACATGCACGTCCCCGAGCTTCGGCGGATGGGCGCCGAGATCGAGGTGCGGGGCCGCTCGGCAATCGTCCACGGAGTCGAGAAGCTAACCGGCGCCAGCGTCATGGCGACCGACCTGCGCGCGTCCATGAGCCTGGTGCTCGCCGGGCTCGCCGCCGAAGGTGAGACCGAGGTGCTGCGAGTCTACCACCTCGACCGCGGCTACGAGCGGCTCGAGGAGAAGCTCAGCGCCGTCGGCGCGACGATCGAGCGGCGCAGCTCGGGTTAGTCAACTTCGGTCAGCTGCCGCTCGCCGCCCAGCTTGTGGATCCGGCCGTGCTTCATCACGAAGCCGACATTCTCGAGCAGCCGGATGTTGGCCAGCGGATCGCCTTCGACCGCGACGATGTCGGCGTCCTTGCCCGCGGCTATCGTCCCGATCGAGTCCGACCTGCCGAGCAGGGCTGCGGCGGAAACCGTCGCCGACTTGATGGCGTCGGCCGGCAACATGCCGTTCCTGACCATCAGCGCGAACTCCTCGGCGTTGCGGCCGTGCGGGCTCACTCCGGTGTCGGTGCCGAAGGCGATGTTCACGCCCTCGCGGACCGCGCGCGCAAAGCTCTTCTCCGCGTTTCCGGCAGCTTCGCGCGCCTTTTGCAGCTGCGCCGGGGTCAGCGCGCCGCGCTCGCCGTCGGCAAGTGCCGCAGCCGGTGCGAGCAGGGTCGGGACATAATACGCGCCGGTTTGCCTATAGAGGCGGAAGGTCTCGTCGTTGGTGAAAGTGCCATGCTCGATCGAATCGACGCCGGCGCGAAGCGCCGCGTTGATGCCGTCGACCCCGTGGGCGTGTGCGGCCACCTTGCGGCCGAAGGTGCGGGCGGTCGCGACCACGGCGAGGAGCTCGTCGTCCATCATCTGCTGGGCGAGGCCGCCGGGAACGTTGGACAGAACCCCGCCCGACGCCTTGAGCTTGATCACGTCGGCGCCTTCGGAGACCTGCTCGCGAGTCGCCCGGCGGCAGTCGGCAGGCCCGTCGCAGACATGGGTTGCCTGCGGCTTCAGCACGGATTCGAGATTGCGATTGAGGCCGTTGACGTCGCCGTGGCCGCCGGTGACGGCGACTCCTGCCCCAGCGGCGATGACCGTCGGGCCGGCAAATAGTCCGCCGTTGATCGCGTCGCGCAGCGACAGGATGGTGCGGGGCTCGGCGCCGAGGTCGCGGACCGTCGTGAAGCCGGCGAGCAAAGTCTTCCGGGCGTTGTGGACGGCCGTGTAGGCCTCGTCCTCATGATCGCGGAACGGCTCCTGGAGTCGCCTCTGCAGCCGGTCGTCGAGCCCGACGAGATGGACATGCATGTCGATCAGGCCCGGCATTACCGTCGCGGCGCGCAAGTCGACGACGCGGGCGCCGGGCACGTCGGCGAAGCCCGAGCGGACCTCGGCGATCCTTCGTCCCCTAACGACGACCGTGGCATTGCGCATCGGCGGACGTCCCGGCTCCGCGATTAGCGTGCCGGCATGGATGACGGTGACGCGTTCCGGTGGCGGAGACGTGGGCTGGGCGGCGGCCGCCGCGGCAAGGTACAGGGCTGCGGCGGCGAGGACGGCATATCGCTTCATGGCTGGCTCCGGATGACGAAGGCGCAGCAAAGCCGCTGCATGCGGCAATGGCAAGGTCAGAAATAATGGATGGTGTGGAGCGTCACGCCGACGAGACCGCCGACCAAAGTGCCGTTGATGCGGATATATTGCAGGTCGCGCCCGACCGCCGCTTCCAGCCGGTTAGTGACGGTTCGCGCGTCCCAGCCGCGGACCGTCTCCGACACCAATTTGACGATCGAGCCGCCGTAGCTCGAGGCCATTCCGGCGACTGCGCGCCTCGCGAACTGGTTGATCGCGCCGCGGATTCGCGGATCGCTTTCCAGGGTGCCGCCCATGGAGCGCAGAACCTCGCCGAGCTTGCCCGCCATGGCCGCGTCCGGGTCGCGGGCGGCGCGGATGATCGCTTCACGAGCCCTTTCCCACAACGTGTCGAACCATAAAGCCACCGACGGATTGTCGAGCAGCGCCTCCTTCATTTCCTCGACCTTGGACTGCGTGGCCGGGTTGGTCTGGAGGTCGTTGGCGAGCTTGGCGAGCTCCTCCTCGATCTTCGCCCGGACCGGATGGGCAGGGTCGGTTGCCATTTCCACCGTCAGCTTGCGCAGCCCGTCGACGATCGCGTCGGCGAGCTTGGCGTCGAGTCCGGCGAGCTTCAGCACCCAGCTGGCGCGCTTGTGCACCATCTCGCGGATCATGCTCTCGTTCGCATCGAGGGTTCGTGCCATCCAGCGGATCGCCGCCTCGAGCATCGGCACATGGCGATCCTCGTTGATCGCCGAGGCCAGCGCGTGGCCGAGCAGTGGCGCGACGTCGATCTCCCGGATCCGGCTTGACACCGCGCCCTTGACGATTCCGCCCAGGCGCTCGTCGTCGAGACCCTCGAAAATGTCGGCGATCAGGCGCGAGGCGCCCTGGCGAATCCGGCTGCCTTCGCCTTCCGGGGTACGCAGGAAGCGGCCGACCGCACCGGCGACGTCGATGCCCCGCATCCGCCGTGCGACCACGGACGAGATAAGGAAATTCTCCTTGAGGAATGAGGCAAGGGATTCCCCGATCCGGTCCTTGTTGCGGGGAATGATGGCGGTGTGCGGGATGGGCAGGCCGAGCGGATGGCGGAACAGCGCGGTGACCGCGAACCAGTCGGCGAGGGCGCCGACCATTGCCGCTTCGGCGAAGGCGTTGACGAACCCGACCCAGGGATAATCCTGCTCGAACTCGTGGGTGAGGAAATAGAGGATACCCATGGCGACGAGTAGGCCGGTCGCCACCACCTTCATTCCCGCAGCCCCTGGCTGGACAGGATTGAACCGACCTAAGGCACGCGAACTCATGCCGACGCCATAGCGGCCCGACGGAGCGAAATCACTCCGCCGGGACGGGAGCCGGCTCGGCCGGCCCGTCCGGCTCGCCGATCAGCCTGCGGAACTTGCCGGCAATCCACTTCTCCATGTCGATCGCCAGCGAGAAATAGGCGGGGACGAGAAGCAGCGTCAGGATGGTCGAGAAGATGAGGCCGCCGATCACGGTGATCCCCATCGGCGCCCGCCAGCTGCCGTCGCCGGTGAACGCCAGGGCGATCGGCAGCATGCCCGCGGACATGGCCACCGTCGTCATGACGATCGGCTGGGCGCGCTTGTGTCCGGCCTCGTAGATCGCCTCGTTCTTCTCCATGCCGTGGTCCATCATCTCGACTGCGAAATCGATCAGCAGGATCGAGTTCTTGGCGACAATTCCGAAGAGCATGAGGATGCCGATCAGCACTGGCAGAGACACCGGGTTACTCGTCAAAAGCAGTGCGATCCCGGCTCCGAGCGGAGCGAGCACGAGCGAGCCCATGTTGACGAACGGCGAGAGGAAGCGCCGGTACAGAAGGACCAGCACCGCGAACACCAGCAACACTCCGGACATCAGAGCGATCGAGAAATAATAGAGCAGCTCGGCCTGCCATTTCTGGTCGCCCAAACTCATCCGCTGCACGCCCTGGGGCATGTTCTGGACCGTGGGCAGCTGGTTGATCTTTGCCCACGCGTCGCTCGCCACCAGCCCCGGGGCAAGATCGGCGCTGACGACCGTGCGGCGGATCTGGTTGGTCCGCTGGACGGTCACCGGCCCCGCACCGAAGCTGATCTCGGCCACGGCCTTGAGCGGGACCGAGCCTCCGCTGGCGGTCGGCACCGGCAGATTTTCCAGGATCGACAGGTCGCGGCGGGCGTATTCGGACAGCGAGACGATGATCGGAACCTGCCGGTCGGCAAGCGAGAATTTCGCGCTGTTTTGCGAGATGTCGCCCAGAGTCGCGATGCGGATGGTCTGGCCGAGGGCCGCCGTCGTCACTCCAAGATCGGCGGCCAGGTCGAAGCGCGGCTTGATCGTGATCTCTGGACGAACGAGGTCGCCCTGAATCCGCGGAGCCCGCAATTCGGGCAGCGTCTGCATCTCGTCCCGGATCTTTCCGGCCGTCTCGAGCAGCAGCTCCGGATTGTCGCTGCCGATGAAGAACATGATGTCGCGCGGGGCGCCGCCGGGGCCGCCGCCACCCTGGCTCAGGAAGTTGACCTGTGCATCGGGGATAGAGGTCAGCGCCGGGGTGAGCGATCGCTCGAATTCGGTGCTGGTCTTCTCGCGGTCCTTCTTGAGCACGATGTTGAGGAAGCCGGCGCCAGTGAATACGCGCTGGAATACGCGATCGACGTCGGGGTCGCGTTCGACGATCTCGGCCGCCTGCTGCACCTTGTCGCTGGTCTGCTGAAGCGTCGATCCCGGCGGCATGCCGATTCGGACGCGGCTGAAGTCGAGGTTGAGCGGTGGCTGGAACTGCATTCCGAGGCTGGCGAAGACCAGGACCGTTGCAACCAGCGTCGCGAAGCCGCCGCCGACCATGACCATGCGATGATCGCGCATTCGCGCAGACCAGCGCGCCGCCATCATCCCGTGCCAATCGGCGAACCCGCCGCCAAAAATCGAAACCACGATCCTGATAAGCTTGGCGGTCAGATAGCAGGCCGCGACGCCCGCGATGATCGCGATCGGCACGACAAGCCAGGTTGGCAGCCCAAGTTTTCCCAAGCCCCAGAAGGCACCGGCTGCACCGCCGACGAAGGCGCCGACGACCGGCAGCAGCAGCAACCCGCCGACGAACCAATACCACAAGCGTGACGGCATGGTCGCGATGCCGGCGCGAAGGGCCTCGGCCTTCGAGGTGTCGAGGCTCCATTCGAGGGTCCTTAGATATTTGTCCATCGCCCAGCCGGAGGCGTGTGCCTGGACGCCTTTCGAGCGCAGGAAGTAGGCCGCCAGCAGCGGCGTGATCATTCGCGCCACGAACAGGCTCATCGTGACGGCGATGACCACGGTGAAGCCGAATGCTTTGAAGAACTGGCCAGAAATTCCGGGCATCAGGGCGACCGGCAGGAACACCGCGACGATGGACATGGTCGTTGCCAGCACTGCCAGGCCGATTTCGTCCGCAGCGTCGATCGAGGCCTGATAGGCCGACTTGCCCATGCGCATGTGGCGGACGATGTTTTCGATCTCGACGATGGCGTCATCGACCAGGACGCCGGCGACCAGGCTGAGTGCAAGCAGCGAAAGCCCGTTCAGGGTGATCCCCATCAGGTCCATGAACCAGAAGGCCGGGATGGCAGACAGCGGGATGGCGAGCGCCGAAATGAGCGTCGCCCTGATGTCGCGAAGGAAGAGAAAGACGACGAGGACGGCTAGGCCGGCGCCGAGGATCAGCGCTTCCATCGCCGAATAATATTGGGATTTGGTATAATCGACCTGATTGATGATTTCGACGAACCGGATTCGCGGATCCTCGGATTCGATCTTGCGCAGCTCCTCCCAAGCCGCGTCGTAGGCGGTGACCTCGGACGCGCCCTTCGAACGTTGCACGTTGAAGCTGATGACCTGCCGGCCATTCATCTTGGCGATCGTTCGCTGTTCGGAATAAGCGTCCTTGACCTCGGCAATTTCGCCGAGGCGAATCTGGCGGCCGCCGGGCAGGGCAATGCGGGTTTCCGAAAGCGCATGGGCCGAGGGTGCATTGCCGAGGATCCGAACGGATTGCTCGGCGCCGGCGATTTCAGCCCGTCCGCCGGCGGCGTTGAGATTGGTCTGCCGGAGCTGCGCGTTCACCTGAGCAGCGGAAATGCCGTAGGCCTGCAGGGCGGCGGGATCGAGCACGACCCGGATCTGGCGGTCGACGCCGCCTTCGCGCGAAACGGCGGCGATTCCTTCGACCCCGAGCAGCCTCCTGCTGACGGTATTGTCGACGTACCAGCTAAGCTCCTCGAGGCTCATGTCGGCGGTCTCGGCGGCGACGAACAGGATCGGATCTCCGGCGATGTCGACACGGTTGATCTGCGGCTCGAGGATGCCTTCGGGGAGATCGCCCCTGATCTGGGCAATGGCGTTGCGGACGTCGTTGACCGCCCGGTCGGTCGGAGTGCCGATTTCGAACTGGACGAAGGTGTTGCTGTAACCCTCGCGGATCGAGCTGTTGATCTCGTCGACGCCGTTCACTCCGCGCACCGCCGATTCGACGCGCTGGGTGATTTGAGTCTCGATTTCGCTCGGCGCCGCGCCCGGCTGAGAGATGCCGATTTCCGCCGCCGGGAAGTCGATGTCCGGGTTATTGTTGACGTCCATGTTGGCGAACGCGATCAACCCGGCGATCAACAGGCCGACGAACAGGACGATCGGCGGTACCGGGTTGCGGATGCACCACGATGAGATGTTGCGGAAGTTCATGGGCCTGGGTTCGTCCTGGCGGTTTAACGGGCGGCTTGCCGCCGGGGTGAGACCTTTTGTCCCGGATTCAGGAACGGCCCGGCCGACAGCACGACGGCTTCCTGGCCGCTCAGTCCCTCGATGATGGTGACGCCGTCGTCGTTGACCGTGCCGATCCGCACGTCGCGCCGCTCGATCTCGTTCCTGGCGTTGACGATGTAGACGTAATTGCCGCGATCGTCGCTCAACACGGCGCTCTGCGGCAGCCTCGGCGCCGTCGTCGCCCCGGCCGCGATCCGAGCCTCGGCAAAGCCGCCTGGCCGGATCGCCGGATCATACGGGATGGCAATTCGGACCTCGCCCTGCCGCGACTGCGGGTCGATCACCGGCGAGACTTGCCAGATCGAGCCGGAGAAGCTGCGGTCGAGGCCGATGGGGGTGACGCTTGCGGGAAGACCGACGCGCATCAATGCAATGTCCTGCTGCGCCAGTCGCGCACGCATTTCCATCTCGCCGCCATTGGCGAGGCGGAAGAGGCTGCCGGCGCCAGGTCCGACGACCTGGCCAACCTCGACGTTGCGGGCGAGGATGAGTCCGCTCGTCGGGGCGCGGATGTCGAGACGCCCGATTCGGGCGCGAGCGGCATTATGCTGGGCCTGCGCCACACGCACTCGGGCGGCGGCGGCATCACGGGCTGCGCGCCTGCGATCGAGGTCGGCTCGGGAGACGAAGCCGCGGTCAACGAGCGCTTCGGCGCGGTTGAGTTCGTTCTCGGCGAGGGCCGCATCGGCACGGGCGACCTGGACCTGGGCGGCGAGCTGCGCAGCCTCCTGGGTCTGCACCGAACGCTCGACGGTGGCGAGAACCTGGCCCTGACGAACCCAGCTGCCGGCATCGACCAGAACGCGCGTCACGAGGCCGCCTTCGCCGGCGATCCCTACCGGCTGGTCGCGCCGGGCAGCGAGGGCGCCGCTGGTCGTGATGGTGCGGGCGACCTGGATCGTGCCCGGGACAATCACGGTGACCGAGGGAATCTGCCCCCCCCGTCCGCCTTTGCCGGCTGCCTGGCCGGGGCCTGCCGACGTCTGCTCGTCAGGCCCGCGGCTCATCATGACCGCGGCGAGAATCACCGCGATTAGCGCCAGCAGCGCCCCGCCGATCACCACCCAGCGCCTGCGGTGCGAACGATCCGTCACGATGAGCGTGTCCGATCGGTCGATTGTCGTTTCCCGGTTCATGCGGAACATTCTTTCGCTTTCGTCGCGAATCCAACAGCGGTTCGTGCCGCAGCTGTATTACGCTAATAACTCACCGGTCGCAACAGACCCTTTGCCGAGCGAAAATCGCCAGCTGTTTTCGACCAACGGCGGCACTTGCGCCGCAAGAGGACGTTGGCGCAGTGTTACGAGCGCGTTCATTATGGCGCCGGATGTCAAAGGGGAAGGCAGGAATGATGGAAAGTTACGGGATTATCGGCTGGATCGTGATCGGCTTCCTGGCCGGGGGCATCGCCAAGCTGCTGATGCCGGGAAGAGATCCGGGTGGCTGCATCGTCACGATCCTCCTCGGCATCGCCGGGGCGCTGCTCGCCGGACTCCTCGGCCGCGCGGTCGGTTGGTATGGTCCCGACGACGGCGCCGGATTCCTCGCGGCGATCGTAGGGGCATTCATCATCCTCGCCATCTACCGGCTCATCGCCGGTCGCCGTCGGCTTTGACAAAACGCTGATTTCCGCCGTTCATCGAGTAGCCATGGCGCGGGGCGCAGCGTCCCCGCGTCCAGTTAAGCATCGAGGAACGGAGCAATGAGAAAAGCAATAATCGCAGCGCTAATGTTGGGCGCAGCCCTCGGTCCGGCCGCGGCCATCGCCCAGGCGCCGGTCACCCAGGTCCAAGCGATCGGCGGGACCCGCCTCGACGTTAGCGCAACCGGCGAAGTCACTCGAGTGCCCGACGTTGCAATCATCTCCGCCGGAGTGGTGACCCGCTCGGCCACCGCGACAGCGGCCATCCAGGAGAATGCGACGCGCATGGAGCGGGTCCGGGCGGCGCTCCGTCGGGCCGGCATCGCCGACCGTGACATCCAGACGAGCAATATCAGCCTTAATCCCGAATATCGCTACGGCGAAAATCAGCCGCCGCAGCTCGTCGGCTACACGGCGCAAAACTCGGTCAGCGTCCGCTTCCGCGATATCCGCAACACGGGGCGGATCCTCGACGCGCTCGTCGCCCAGGGGGCGAACCAGATCCACGGCCCGAGCCTCACCATCGACCAGCCCGAAGCCGCCCTCGACGAGGCCCGCACTCGGGCGATTGCGGTCGGCCGCGCCCGGGCGGACCTTTATGCGCGGGCGCTGGGGATGCGCGTCGTCCGGCTCCTCTCGGTCAGCGAGGGCGGCGGTTATGCCGTGCCGCCGCCGATGCCTGGCGTCGTCATGATGGAGGCCCGGGGCGCAGCAGCCGACACCAAGATCGATCCCGGCGAGCAAAAGCTCGAGGTGACATTAAGCATGAGCTTCGAGCTTCGGTAGGAACAAGAAAGGCCGCGGTTCAACCCGCGGCCTCCCTCTTGATCGCCTTGCAGCCTCGATTAGCGAACCGTGCCCCTGCGAATGAGGTTGACGATCGCGAGCAGGATGACTGCGCCGATCAGCGAGTAGAGGAAAGTTTCGATGGTGATGGTGTCGTTGATTCCGCCACCGAAGATCAGACCAGCGAGAAACGCGCCGACAATTCCGACGACGATGTTGAGGAGTATGCCCTGCTGGGCGTCCGTGCGCATGATGATGCTGGCAAGCCAGCCGACCACGCCGCCGACGATCAACCAGACGATGATTCCGATCATAGCGTTCCCTCCTGTTCGTGGCCGCCCGCTGGCACGCGGCAGCCTTCGGCATCAAGACGCGTGATGCTCGACTGTTGTTCCGGAATTGGAGGGTGCTGTCCAGCCTATTGGTTAATCCGCGTCGCGCAAAACCCCAGAAACTTGGGGATCGATTGCGGACGGTAACAAATCAATAGCGCTGCTGGCGCTCGTAGACGTCGCGATAATGTTTGATGCGCGTGACGCGAAGTCCGGGCATTCCGCTGCGGTCGACCGCGCGCTGCCAGCTAGTAAACTCCTCGAGACTCAGCGAATAACGCTCGCAGGCCTCGTCGACGCTCAGCAGGCCGCCAGCGACGGCTGCAACGACTTCCGCCTTGCGGCGAACGACCCAACGGGTGGTGTCGCGCGGAGGGAGGCTCTGGAGCGTCAAAGGCTCGCCGAGCGGTCCGATCACCTGAGCCGGCCGAATTTTTTGGTTCTCAAGCATTCCGTCAAACCTGCTTAACAATGTCGATGGCCACACCTTTAAGTGCCTGCCGTTGAAGATATTCTGAAACGCGCTGGTTAATTTGCTGCTTATTCCTCCTTCGCCTCCCTTAACCGTGCCGAATCCAGATCCGGCGCAAACGCGCCGCCAATTACATCGAGCGCGTCGCGCCACCCTTCGCCAGCCGACAGAAAGCAGGCGATCGCATCCTGGCGGTCACGAGGCGTGATGTTCGCCTGCGCTCCCATCGCCGCGAGTAGCTCCGCCATTTCGAGCGGCTGCTCGGCTGACGCCGTGAACTTCCCTTCGTGCCGCGACAATCCGCCCCCCGCCATTGCCAGTTCCGAACCTGCTGTAGCCGCGAGGGGTGAACTTCGGGTAAAGAGCCACCAGATTGCCTTTCCAATGACCATCGACTTTTCACTCGGCCGCGCCGCTCGGGAAGCGCGCATCGTCGTCGCCATGTCCGGCGGCGTCGACAGTTCGGTCGTGGCCGCGCTGGCGGCCCGAACAGGCGCTGAGGTGGTCGGCGTGACCTTGCAGCTGTACGACCATGGCGAGGCGATCCGCCGCGCCGGCGCGTGCTGCGCGGGCCAGGACATTTTTGATGCGCGGACCGTCTGCGACCGGCTTGGAATTGCGCATTATGTTCTCGATTACGAAAGCCGTTTCCGCGAGGGCGTGATCGATCGCTTCGCCGACGAATATGCGCGGGGCCGGACACCGGTGCCATGCTCGCTTTGCAACCAGGGCGTGAAATTCACCGATCTAATTGCTTTCGCCCGTCAGCTCGGGGCGGACTGCCTCGCGACCGGTCACTACGTCCAGCGGGTCGAAGCCGACGGCCGGCTCGAACTGCACAGGGGCGCCGACCCCAGGCGGGACCAAAGCTATTTCCTCTACGGCACCACCCGCGAGCAGCTGGAGTTCCTGCGCTTCCCGCTAGGCCGTCTGCCCAAGGACGAGGTTCGCCGCATCGCCGCCGAAACGGGTCTCGTTGTCGCCGCCAAGGCCGACAGCCAGGACATCTGTTTCGTTCCGGACGGAGACTATGCCGGCCTGGTGAAGAAGCTTCGGCCTGAGACCGAGGCGCCCGGCGACATCGTCGATCTTGAGGGTCAGGTGGTCGGGACCCACGGCGGCGTTGTCCACTTCACGGTCGGCCAGCGCCGTGGGCTCGACGTGGGCGGACAACGCGAGCCGGTCTATGTCGTCCGCATCGAGCCCGAGCAGCGGCGGGTTGTCGTCGGCCCCCGTCGCGCGCTCGCGGTCGACGCGATGCGGATCGAGGACCTGAACTGGCTTGGCGAGCGGCAACGAGATGTAACCGTCCGGGTGCGCTCGATGGCGCCGCCCGTCCCCGTCCGGATCGACAGCGACTGGGTCCGTTTCGATCGGCCGGAATATGGAGTAGCGCCCGGCCAGGCCGCAGTATTTTACGACGGCTCGCGACTTCTCGGCGGCGGCTGGATTGCTGAAACCGAGGCCATGAGCCTTGAGGCCGCCTGAGTCTCTTCAGGAACGGCCGAGGAAGCGGGCCCTGCGCGCGGGGTAACCCGGTTCGTGGAAGAAATAGAAGCCGAGCGGCGACCTGGTGAGCTTCACCTTCCTGCCGGGGCGAGGAAGGTCATCGGAATTCCTCGCCGTCACCTCCCAGCGGTCGCCATTGTCCAGCGACACCCAGAACAAGTCGTAACCCCGGCCGCCCGAGGCCTTGATGACACCCTCGAGGCCCTGGGGCTGTTCGGCCACAGTCTTCTGACCCAGGAGGTCGCCCGCCTCCACCGCGCGGGTCAGGCCGGCAATCGCCTGGTCGTAGCAGTGCAGGCGCTGCTCGCCGTCGGCGATCGAGGCGCAGGCGATGGCCGCGGCAACACGGGTGTCGGTTTCCGTCCCCGGCCGAGCTTGGGCCGGATTCGCGACCAGCGTCGCAGCGAGCGTCAGGATTGCAATGTGTCGCATGAGCCTCTCCCCGATTCGAAAACGAGCTTCGCACTGAAAAGAAAGGAAGAAAAGGCCCGATGACAGCCTTGCGCAATGGAGTCTGCGGATCAGAGCTGGAAGTGACCTTCGATCACAGTGAAGCAGCGGCCGCCTAATACCACCCGTTCGCCGTCGAGGCGGCAATGCAGCAAGCCAGTACGACGGCTCGCCTGGAACGCAGTGAAACGTTCACGCCCGAGCCTTTCCGCCCAGAAAGGGACCAGCGCCGCGTGGGCGGCTCCCGTCACCGGATCTTCGTCAATGCCATGGTAGGCGGCGAAGACGCGACTGGCGATGGCATGCTCGTCGCCGGGCGCAGTCACCATGACCAGCCGATCGATCTGCCGAAGCCGCGCAAAGTCGGGGCGAACAGCGCGTACCGCCGCTTCGTCGGACAGAAGTACGATCACGCTGCCATTGCCCTCGTCCCCGACAAAGGTGTCGCCCTCGGCTCCCAAGGCTTCGTGCAGCCCGGAAAGATGACCCGGTTCGACTCGATGGGCCGGCAAATTGAGCTCGAGCAGGTCACCGCTTCGGGTCACCGTCAGGACTCCGGAGCGCGTGGCGAAGCGTACCCGTCCGCCGCTCATGACGATGTGCCCGGCGGCGAGCGTCGCATGGCCGCACAGGTCGACCTCGACCGTCGGCGTGAACCACCGCAGGTCGAAGTCCGCATCGTCCCGGCTGGACGGGACCGTGAAGGCGGTTTCGCTGAGATTATTCTCGGCCGCGATCGCCTGCATCACCTTGTCGTCGAGCCACCGGTCGAGTGGCATCACCGCGGCCGGGTTACCGGTCAGTGGCGCCTCGGCGAAAGCGTCGACCTGGAAGAAGGGCAGCGCGTTCATGTCGCCCGCTCTGTGATGTCCGAGGATAGCATTCCTTCGCGGTCCCTGTGTCCCTCCGGATCGAGGTGGATCAGGATTTCCGTGCCAGGAAAGCGTCGCTGAAGCTCCTCTTCGACCCGGTCGAGGCGGTCGTGCGCCTCCTTCACGGTCCAATGGCTCGGGACCCAGACATGGAATTGGGCGAAATGATGTGTCCCGCTAGTTCGGGTGCGAAAGTCATGAAGGCCGGCGAGCTCTGGATATTCCGCGGCCGCGGCAAGGAAGCGCTGCCGCTCCGCTTCCGGCCACTCGCGGTCCATCAGCTGGTCGATGGCGTGGGTCGATGACAGCCACGCGCTTCGCGCCAGCCAAAGTGCGATCAGCACACCGAAGGCCGCGTCGGCGCCGACTAGACCGGCATATTGATCGAGCATTAGGGCGGCGATGACCGAGGCATTGAGCAGCAAGTCGGAAGCGTAGTGCAACCGGTCGGTGGAAATCGCCACGGAGCCCGTGCGGCTGATCACATGGCGCTGATAGGCAATCAGGAGGACCGTGATCGCCATCGCCGCCAGCGACACCGCAATCCCGAGCTCCGCCTGCTGGGTTTCGGCGCCGCGCAGCAGGCGGTCGATCGAACGATAGGCGATCGCGGCCGCCGAGACGCTGATCAATGCGACCTGGACGAGCGCCACCAGCGCTTCCGCTTTGCCGTGGCCGAAACGATGGTCGCTGTCGGCCGGAATGGCGGCGATCCTGACGCCAAACAGGACGATCAGGCTGGCCGCCAGGTCGAGGGCGGTGTCGGCCAGCGACCCGAGCATCGCCATCGAATGCGTTTCCGCTGCGGCCCATCCCTTGAGGGCGAGGAGCACCAACGCGGTGCAGACGCTGGCAATCGCAGCCTTGGTGGCGAGCGACGATCGCTCGCCATGGTTCAGTCCCGGGTGGTGATGGTGGTGGTGACCGGCTGTCATGGGTACAGCAAGTCTTCCGTCCAGACCGTGCCGCTGCGGGTGAACAGCCTGCGTTCGTGCAACCGGAACGGCCGGTCGGACCAGAATTCGATCGCTTCGGGGACGACCCGATATCCGTACCAATGCGGCGGCCGGGAGATCGCCGAGCTCTCGAACTTGCGGCCGAATTCCGCGACTCGTTGCTCGAACGTGGAGCGGTGGTCGAGCGGTCTCGACTGATCCGACGCCCAGGCGCCGATCTGCGCGTCGCGGGGCCGGGATTCGAAATAGGCGTCGGCCTCCGCACCGGAGACGCGCTCAACGCGACCTTCAATCCGAACCTGGCGGCGAAGCGATTTCCAGTGGAACAGCAGGGCTGCGACCGGATTCGCCTCAAGTTCGGCGCCCTTGCGGCTCTGACTGTTCGAGTAAAAAGTGAATCCTTGCGGCCCGTGCGCCTTGAGAAGGCACATTCGGACGGACGGCCTGCCCCTTGCGTCGGCTGTCGCTACGGCCATTGCCTCCGGGTCATTGAGCTCGCTGAGCTTCGCCTCGCTGAACCATAAGTCAAAAAGGGCGAATGGATCGTCGCTCATTGCCGCCTCCGATTATGCTTGGAGGAGGGCATGCCGCAACCCATCTGGAAAGATCGCAACCCTTGCGGCATGGGATTGGGCATGGATCTGTACCAGAGACTTGGACTGAAACGCGGAGCGAGCGAAGCCGAGATCAAGAAGGCATATCGCAGCCTCGCGAAGCAGCTTCATCCCGACCGCAACAAGGATAATCCGAACGCGGCCAAGCGCTTTGCGGACGTCACGCACGCCTACGACATGTTGTCGGACAAGGACAAACGGGCCCGATACGATCGCGGCGAGATCGACGAGGAGGGCAATCCGCGGATGCCGTTCGGCGCCGGATTTGGCGGGCGTGCCCACGCTCGGCCAGGCGGCGGTCCGGGCGATTTCGATGGCTTCCCCGGGGGCGGCTTCGATTCCAGCTCGGCCGATCTCGGTGATTTGTTTGAAGGTCTTTTCGGGGGTGCGGCGAAGCGCGGCGGGTACGGCGGCCAGGGGAGCTTCGCCGGCTTTCGCCACCGCGCGCGACCGCCGCAGAAAGGTGCCGACATCGCCTACCGGCTGAAGATCTCCTTCGTCGATGCCGTCGCGCTGAAGCCGCAACGCGTGACTCTCGGCGACGGGAAGACCGTGGACCTGAAGCTCCCGAAAGGCATTGAGGATGGAAGCAGAATCCGGCTTGCCGGCAAGGGGGAGCAGGGGCCGGCGGGCGCAGGCGACGCGATCCTCACCATCGCCATTGATCCGCACCCCTTCTACAGCCGCGACGGCAGGGATATCCGGATGACGCTGCCCGTGACGGTGAAGGAGGCCGTGCTCGGTGCCAAGATCAAGGTGCCTACTCCCGACGGGCCCGTCATGCTCACCATCCCGAAGGGAACGACGTCCGGCAAGGTGCTTCGGCTCAAGGGCCGTGGCTTCACCGACAAAGCTGGCAAGCGTGGCGATCAGTTGATCACAGTCGCGATCGATCTGCCCGCAGGCGATTCGGAGCTGGAGGCATTTGCCCGCCGCTGGCAGGGCGGCGGCAACCCGAGAGCGTCCCTCGGGGTTTAGTTGCCAAGGGATGCAGGACCACTCACCGCTTTCACCGGAAGAACGACGCAAGCGTCTTGCGAGCCAGACCGCCGCATTCGGCCGCGATGTCGCCAAGCGGCTCAAGCACGGCGCTTACCCGTTCGAAGTCGCAAAGCGGGTTGTCGTCGGCGTCTACAACGATGGTTTCATCCATGCCGGCAACCTCGCCTTCCTCGCACTCCTCGCTTTGTTTCCCTTTTTCATCGTTGCCACGGCGCTCGCCCATCTGATCGGCCAGACGGAAAGCGGGGCGATGACGGTTGCGACCATTCTCAGCCAGCTTCCTCCGGAGGTCGCGCGCACCCTTCGCCAGCCGGTCGGTGAGGCGCTGACGGCCCGGACCGGGCCATTGTTATGGCTGGGCGCGATCGTCGGCCTGTGGACCGCAGCAAGCTTCATCGAGACGATTCGCGACATTTTGCGACGGGCCTATGGCGTCAAATATTGCGCGCCATTCTGGGAATATCGAATGGGCTCAATCGCGATGATTGTCGGCGCGGTGATCCTGCTGATGTTCGCGTTTGCGGCGTCGATTGCACTTCGCTCGGTGCAGATGGCGATCGAAACCTGGCTGCCGTTCGCCGAAGACGTGGTTGCGACCCTGGGAATGTTCCGCATCGTCCCGGCGGTCGCGCTGTTCGGCACCATCTACGCCTTGCTGTACGCACTCACGCCTGCGCGATATCGCAAGCATGGCTGCCTCAAATGGCCAGGTGCACTCCTAATCACCTTGTGGTGGCTAGCGACGGTCGAGCTATTGCCGCTCACCCTTGGCCTGCTGGGCGGATATGACCTGACCTACGGCAGCCTTGCCGGAGTCATGGTCGTTCTGATCTTCTTCTTCGTTGTCGGGCTCGGAGTGGTCATGGGGGCCGAGCTCAACGCGGCGCTGGCGGAAGTTGAGCCGACGGCGTTAAAAGGCGAGATCTACAGCGGGCCGTTCAAGGACGAGCTGGCGGTCGAGGAACCACAGCCCGGGGAGGATGTGGAAATCGTGGTCGAAGGAGGGGAGCCGGAGCTTTGACGAAGCTGATGCAAGGCAAGAGGGGGCTGATCATGGGGCTGGCGAACGATCGCTCGCTCGCCTGGGGGATCGCCAAGGCGCTCGCCGACCAAGGTGCCGAACTCGCCTTTTCCTACCAAGGCGAGGCGCTCGAGAAGCGCGTCCGGCCGCTTGCGGAGCAGGTCGGATCGGACCTGCTGGTCGATTGCGACGTCTCCGAAATGGCGGGGCTCGACCGTACCTTCGAGGCCCTGAAAGAGCGCTGGAACGGCCTCGACTTCCTCGTCCACGCCATCGGCTATTCCGACAAGAACGAGCTTCGCGGCAAGTTCGTCGACACCAGTCTCGATAATTTCCTGACGACCATGAATATTTCGGTCTACAGCTTCATCGCCGTCGCCCAGCGGGCCCGGGCGATGATGCAGCCCGGCGGTTCGCTGCTGACTCTCACCTACTACGGCGCCGAGAAGGTCATCCCGCATTACAACGTCATGGGTGTCGCCAAGGCGGCGCTCGAGACGAGCGTCAAATATCTGGCGATGGACCTTGGACCCGAGGGCATTCGGGTCAACGCCATTTCGGCGGGGCCAATTAAGACGCTCGCCGCGAGCGGCATCGGCGACTTCCGCTACATCATGAAGTGGAACGAATATAATTCGCCCCTTCGCCGCAACGTCACCATCGAGGATGTCGGCGGCGCCGGGCTCTATTTATTGTCCGACCTTGCCAGCGGAGTCACCGGTGAGGTCCACCATGTCGACGCCGGCTACAATGTTGTGGGAATGAAGGCGGAGGACGCGCCCGATATCGCGACGGTGTGATGGAGCGCGTCGCCCGCCATGTCCGCGTGTACGGCTTGGTCCAAGGCGTTTTCTTCCGCGCCTGGACCTGCGAGCAGGCGCGGGAGATCGGAGTTGCCGGATGGGTGCGCAACTGCGCGGACGGATCGGTCGCGGCGCATGCCGAAGGTGAGCAGGCCGCAGTCGAGCAGCTGATCGAGCGAATGCGGCAGGGCCCCGCGGCTGCGCACGTGGACAATCTTGATGTTCGCGAAGCGTCAGCCGAGAATCTCGGCCACTTCGAGGTGCGGCACTAGCCGGCGAACGGGTCGCGAACCAGGATCGTGTCGTCGCGCTCGGGTGACGTGCTGACCAGAGCCACCGGGCAGCGGATCAGCTCCTCGACCCGGCGGACATATTTGATCGCCCTCGCCGGCAGGTCGGCCCAGCTTCGCGCTCCGCGCGTCGATCCCGGCCAGCCTTCGACCTCCTCATAGATCGGCTCGACCCGCGCCTGGTCGAGCGCATGCGGCGGAAGATAATCATACTCATGGCCGCCGATCCGATATCCGGTGCAGATCTTGACCGTCTCGAACCCGTCGAGCACGTCGAGCTTGGTCAGGGCGACACCGGTTACGCCCGACACTGCGACGGATTGCCGGACCAGCACCGCGTCGAACCAGCCGCAGCGGCGCTGCCGGCCGGTGACCGTGCCGAACTCGTGCCCCCTTTCCCCCAGCCTTTGCCCGACCTCATTGTCTTGCTCGGTGGGGAAGGGGCCAGAGCCGACGCGAGTCGTGTACGCCTTGGCAATGCCGAGCACGAAGCCGGCGGCATTCGGACCCATGCCGGCGCCCGAGCCGGTTGTTCCCGCCACGGTGTTCGACGAGGTGACGAACGGATAGGTGCCGTGGTCGACGTCGAGCAGGACGCCCTGCGCGCCCTCGAACAGGATCCGACGGCCGCGGCGAAGTGCGGCATCGAGGTCGCGCCATACCGGCCGTGCGAACGGCAGGACGAAGCCGGCAATCTCGGAGAGGTCGCCGCGAAGCCGCTCGCGGTCGACCGGCGGCTGGCCGAAGCCGGCGCGGAGATGATCGTGGTGCGCGCAAAGGCGGTCGAGCAACGGGTCGAGTTCGCCAAGGTGGGCGAGGTCGCAGACCCGGATTGCGCGCCGGCCGACCTTGTCCTCGTACGCCGGTCCGATGCCGCGGCGGGTCGTGCCGATCTTGCCGGCACCGCTTGCGTCCTCGCGAAGCGCGTCGAGGTCGCGGTGGATGGGCAGGATCAGTGGGCAGGTCTCGGCGATCATCAGCACGTCCGGAGTAACTGAGACACCCTGGTTCGCCAGCCGCTCCATCTCGGCCTTCAGCGCCCAGGGGTCGAGCACGACCCCATTGCCGATGACCGACGGAGTGCCGCGGACGATGCCGCTCGGAAGCAAGGACAATTTGTAGGTCTGGTCGCCGACGACCAAAGTGTGGCCGGCATTGTGGCCGCCTTGGAAGCGCACGACCATGTCGGCCCGGCTGGCGAGCCAGTCGACGATCTTGCCCTTGCCCTCGTCGCCCCACTGCGCGCCGATGACGGTGACGTTGCCCAAATCCACTACCCCTGCTGGTGCGGCGCGGCTCTAGGTGAGCCGCTCCTCGCGGTCAAAAGCTCAGCGGCACGACCTCGCGAACCCCGGGCAGCTGGTGAAGCTGCTCCGCCAGTTCCGCACGGATCGGATCGTCGACCGCGACCAGCGCGACCGCTTCACCGCCGGCCTTGCGGCGGCCGAGGTTGAAGGTGGCGATGTTGATCCCGTTCGCACCGAGTTGGCTACCGAGCGCGCCGATGAAGCCGGGCGCGTCGGTATTGACGATGTAGATCATGTGAGGGCTGAGCTCAGCTTCGACCTGGACTCCGAAAATGTCGACCAGCCTCGGCGCTCGATTCCCGAACAATGTTCCCGCGACCCGCCGCTCACGGCCGTCGGCCGTTCTCACCGTGACCGCGACCAACGTGTGATAATCACCCTCGCGCTCATGGCGGATTTCGCGGACATCGAGCCCACGCTCCTTCGCGTACCACGGAGCGTTGACCATGTTCACGGTGTCGGAATAGGTGCCCATCAGCCCGGCGAGGACTGCGCCGCTGATCGGCTTGATGTTCAGTTCAGCCGCAGCGCCTTCCACCTCGATATCGATAGACCGCACTTCCTCGCCCGCAATCTGGCCGACCAGGCGGCCGAGCTGCTCGGCAAGCTTCATGTAGGGCCTGAGGCGAGGCGCTTCCTCGGCGCTGAGCGAGGGCATGTTGACGGCGTTGGTAATTCCTCCGAGCAGCAGATAATCGCTCATCTGCTCGGCAATCTGGATGGCGACATTGACCTGCGCCTCGGTGGTCGATGCGCCGAGATGCGGCGTGCAGATCAGGCCGGGCGTGCCGAACAAGGGCGATTCCCTGGCCGGCTCATTTTCGAACACGTCGAGCGCCGCGCCGGCGATGCGGCCGCTTTCCAGACCCTCCTTCAGCGCCTGCTCGTCGATCAGTCCGCCACGAGCGCAGTTGACGATCCGCACGCCGGGCTTGGTCTTGGCAAGGGCATCACGCGACAGAATGCCTCGCGTCTGGTCGGTTAGCGGCGTGTGCAGCGAGATGAAGTCGGCTCGCCGAAGCAGGTCGTCGAGCTCGACCTTCTCGACGCCCAGCTCGAGAGCGCGTTCGGGCGTGAGGAAGGGGTCGTAGGCGATCACCTTCATTTTCAGCCCGTGGGCGCGGTCGGCGACGATCGAGCCGATATTGCCGCAGCCTATCAGCCCCAAAGCCTTGGCGCTGAGCTCGACACCCATGAAGCGGTTCTTTTCCCACTTTCCCGCCTGGGTCGACTGGTCGGCCTGCGGGATTTCGCGGGCGAGCGCGAAAATCATGGCGATCGCATGCTCGGCAGTGGTGATGGAATTGCCGAAAGGCGTGTTCATGACGACGATCCCGCGCGCGGTTGCGGCAGGCACGTCGATCGTATCGACGCCGATTCCGGCGCGGCCGATCACTTTCAGCCTCGGTAGAGCCGCGTCCATGACCGCCGCGGTGACCCGCGTCGAGCTGCGGACGGCGAGGCCGTCATAGCCGCCAATGACGGCGGTCAGCTCTTCCGCCGACAAACCGCGCTTTTCGTCGACGGCAATGCCGCGCTCGCGAAAAATCCCGGCCGCGCGTCCATCCATCTTGTCGGCGATGAGGACTCGAATCTGCCCGTTCATCGCACCTGCTCCCATGCCCAGTCGAGCCAAGGCCCGAGCGCCTCGATATCGTCGGTTTCGACCGTCGCCCCGCACCAGATGCGAAGGCCGGGCGGAGCGTCGCGGTAGGCGCCGATGTCGAACGCAGCGCCTTCCTCTTCCAGGAGCTTCACGAGAGTTTTTTGCCTGCGCTGGTTCGCGTCGGCGTCCGAACGATCGACAAACTGCAGGCACACCGAGGTATTGGATCGAATGGCGGGATCCTTCGCAAGATGCTCGATCCAGGACGTCGAATGGACCCAGTCGTCGAGAGCCGCGGAATTGGCGTCGGCGCGCGCAATCAGCGCGCGAAGGCCGCCGATCTTTTCTGCCCAATCCAGTGCGACCAGCCAGTCTTCGACCGCCAGCATCGACGGCGTATTGATCGTCTCGCCCTTGAACACGCCTTCGATCAGGCGGCGACCTTTCGTCAGCCGGAAGATTTTGGGGAGCGGACGCCCGACAGGCTCGCTTTCCAGCCGCTCGGCCGCGCGGGGTGACAGCACGAGCATGCCGTGCCCGCCTTCGCCGCCGAGCGCCTTCTGCCAACTGAAAGTGCCGACATCGATTTTTGCCCAGTCGATGTCTTGCCCGAAGGCTGCCGATGTCGCGTCGCAAATGGCCAGGCCGGTCCGGTCATCGGCAATCCAGTCGCCATTCGCCACGCGCACGCCGCTGGTCGTGCCGTTCCAGGTGAAGATGACGTCGTTGTCGGGATGGATCGCGGAAAGGTCCGGCAGCTCGCCATACTCGGCGCTGCGCACTTCTGCGTCCAGTTTCAGCTGCTTGACGACATCGGTCACCCAGCCCTGCCCGAAGCTTTCCCAGGCGAGCATCGTCACCGGCCGCGTGCCGAGCAGGGCCCACAACGCCATTTCGACCGCGCCCGTGTCGGACGCTGGGACGATTGCGAGACGATAGTCGACGGGCAGATCGAGCAGTGCGTGAGTGCGCTCGATCGCCTCCGCGAGTCGCGCCTTTCCCCATGCCGAGCGGTGCGAGCGCCCAAGCGATCGGGTGTCGAGCAATGCCGGCGACCAGCCGGGCGGCTTGGCGCAGGGACCCGAAGAAAAATGAGGGCGCGCGGGGAGCGCGGCAGGTTTGTCCGTCAAAAACACTCTCCTCGCAGAGAGCACGCGCCGCGTTGGGACGGCGTGGCCCGCGGACGGCTGTAATCTCCGCCACCGTGAACGCAAGGCCGCGCACGGATTCGAGCGACTTTTTGGCGTTGAACTCGGATTCCCCCAGCGAAAGTTGATCCCCGGCAGGGTGATTCAACGGTTCACCGCAGCCAGTCCGCAACTCATCCCACGAACCGGAACGAACGGTTGAATTTGTTAACCAAGCAGGGTCAGTTTCGTCCTGCCAGCACGTGGAGGGGCAATCCGCGGGTTCGGCAGCCGGGGGCTGGGGAGCTCCTTTATCGATGGGTTTTCCGCCGCGTGCATGTCGTTGCGCGCGTCGGGCAAAGGTATTGGGGTGAATATTTCATGGCGCAACTTTTGACCGCGAAGTCCGTGTTCCGCGACCGCGATCTGTTCGTTCATGATGGCTCGAAACTCCGTCGAATCCGCCTTTCCCTGCCCGTCCAGTTGGTTTTGATGGCCGCGCTGCTCGCTCTCGTCGGCTGGTCCGCTTATGCCGTTGCCCGGCTGACTGCTTCGGTTCCGGCCGCAAGCCAGGATATTTCCTCCATCGCCGCCGCGGCCGAGCTTCGCGCTCGCCAGATCGAGCAGCGTCAGGAGCTTCTCGTCAAGCTGATGGCCGGTGAGCATGTCGATCACGAAGCGATGGCCGCGACCGCCGAGCTTGCCGACCTTCCCGAGCAGCTTGAAGCTCCGCTCGCGCGTGCCGAAGCTGCGCAGGAGCAGCAGGCACTTCTCGCCAGCCAGGCACTCGAGGCCCGCTACCGCATGGCCGCAGCCGAACTGAAGAAGCTTGGAATCAGCCCAGCTCGTCTTGGCGGGGGCGTCGGTGGCCCGTTCGAGCCGGCCAGCGGCAGCGACCCGACCTTCAAGCAGCTCTTCATGAACTGGAAGAAGCTCGACAATCTCCATGACGGCGCGATTGCCGTTCCCTCGGAGAAACCGGTCCGCAACGCTTCCTTCTCCAGCGGCTTCGGAATGCGCTCCGACCCCTTCCGCGGCGCCGCCGCAATGCATGCCGGCATCGATCTGTCGGGGCCGGTCGGAACGCCGATCTACGCGACTGCCGACGGCGTCGTCAGCGAGGCGGGCTGGAGCAGCGGCGGCTATGGCAATCTGATCAAGATCGACCACGGCCGCGGCATCGAAACCCGCTACGCGCACCTGTCGCGATTCGACGTCCGCCCCGGCGAGCGCGTGACTCGTGGCCAGCTGATCGGCCGCATGGGTTCGACCGGCCGTTCGACCGGCAGCCACCTCCATTATGAGGTTCGCATCGACGGCCGCGCGGTGAACCCGATTCCGTTCATGAAATCGACCGATTACCTGATCGCCATGCAGCGCCGCGCCAATGACACGCCGATGCATGCGCTCGGCGGACCGGCAGCGCCGGCGGCCGCTGCCCGCTGACGGCTTGCCGCCTCGGCGGCGTCCTCCTATCTCGCCTGCGTGAGCGAGCCAGACATCATCCTCACCGACAGCGCCGCGCGCCGGGTCGCATGGATCGCCGAGCGCCAGTCGAAGGCGGCGGTGCTCCGGCTTTCGGTGGACGGCGGCGGCTGTGCCGGCTTCACTTACCGCTTCGAGCTCGCCGAGGCGCCGGAGAGCGACGACACGGTTGCCGAACGCAACGGTGTCAAGCTGGTCGTCGACCCCGTCAGCCTCGATCTCGTTCGCGGGTCGGCAGTGGATTTCGTCGAGGATCTCGGCGGCGCCGCATTCCGGGTCACCAACCCCAATGCCGCTTCGGGATGCGGCTGCGGCTCCTCGTTCAGCGTGTGAAGCTCGCGACCTTCAACATCAACGGAATCCGGGCGCGCATGCCCCGCCTGCTCGAATGGCTCGCGCGCGAGCAGCCCGACATCGCCTGCCTGCAGGAGCTGAAATGCGCCGACGAGGCGCTGCCCGTCGCCGAAATAGAAGCCGCCGGCTACGGTGCCGTGTGGCACGGGCAGAAAGGCTTCAACGGAGTCGCTATCCTCGTCCGCGGTGACACCCCGCTGCTTCGGCAGGTGGGCCTTGCGAACGATCCCGACGACACGCACAGCCGCTATATCGAAGCCGAGGTGAATGGCCTTGTCGTCGCCTCGCTTTATCTGCCCAACGGCAATCCCGTCGGCACCGAGAAGTTCGACTACAAGCTTCGATGGATGGGGCGCCTCGAGCAGCGTGCTCGCGAGCTGTTGGCCGAGGAACGGCCTGTGGTTCTTGCAGGCGACTGGAACGTTGTCCCGGAAGACCGCGACGTCTTCTCGATCCGCGCCACGCGGCACGACGCGGTGATGCAGCCGGAGTCCCGCGACGCCTGGCGGAGAATCGTCCACCAGGGCTGGACGGATGCGCTTCGGGCGCTGCATCCGGACGAGCCGAAGCTCTATACCTTCTGGGATTATACAGCGGGCTGCTTCCCGAAGGACCTCGGCTTTCGGCTCGATCATCTGCTCTGCTCGCCCGAAGCCGCCGACCGTCTCCGGGCGGCGGGCGTCGACAAATGGGCTCGCGCCCAGGACAAGGCGTCCGACCACGCGCCGACCTGGGTGGAACTCGGCGTCTAGGTCACAGCGGCTTTTCGTAAATCCGATAGACGTGATTGACCGCCGCGCCGGGAAGCTCGGCGATCGACAGCATTCCCTTGTTGTCCTCGAGGATCCAGCCGAACTCACCGACTTCGATGCCGAACTTGCTGACGCAGTCGCGGCGGGTGAATTCGATCAGCATGAATGCCAGCTGCGAGGCGAGCCTCGTGTTGTGAAGCTTCTTCGCCACGCCCATCAGCGGGACCCGGGCGCGCCGCGTGCGGGGCTTCCTCAGCCGCCACAGCAGCTTCGCCCAGCCGAACGGGAACAGCTTTCCGTCGAGATCGCGGATGAGCTCATTGATGTCGGGCAGCGTGACCATGAAGGCGACCGGCTCGCCGTCATATTCGGCGACGCGCACCAGCTCCTCGTAGATGATCGGCTTCAGCTTCTTGCCGGCATAGGCAATCTCGGCCTCGGTTAGCGGCACGAAACCCCAATTATCTGACCATGCATCGTTCAGCAGGCCGAGGATGATGGCGGCCTCGGCATCGAAGCGGCTCTTGTCGACTTGGCGAATGCGGATACGCGGGTTGCGTTCGCCGGCCGCTATCAGCCGGCTGATCCGCTCGTCCCACCAGTCGATGATCTGCACTTCGTATGTCAGCAGGTCGCGCGCCTTGGCGTAACCGGCGGCTTCGACCCAGCTTGCATATTCCGCGCGGTGATGGCCCATCATCACGGTCGGGGGGCTCGACTGACCCGAAATCTCAAGCCCGACCTCGTCCCAGATCGACAGGCTGAACGGACCGAGAGAGCGGGTCATGCCCTGGCCGCCCAGCCACTCCTCTGCTGCGTCAAGAAGTGCGTGGGCGGCCTCGGCGTGGCTTGCCTCGAGAAAGCCCCACTGGCCGGTGCCTTCGCCCATATGCTGCTGGACCAGCTCGTCGACCTGGGCACTGATCCTGCCGACGGTCGCGCCGCCGCGCTCGGCGAGCCACAGTCGCGCCCGTCCGTGCTCGAACCAGGGGTTCGTCTTCGCGTCGAGCAGTGCCCGGACCTCGCCCTTGAGCGGCGGCACCCAGGCTGGGTCGCCGCGATACACGTCCCAGGCGAGGTCGACGAAGGCCTTGAGGTCCGCTTTCGTCTGTACCGGACGGACGTTCAGAGCGTCTGAAGTCATGCGGTTGGCTAGCTCGTCTCTGCGCTCTGCGCCAGCATCGCCGTTGAAGCGCCTTGATGGTGCCACTATCTGCCGCCAGTCCGGCAAGCAGCACAAAGGCTTATGAGCGAAACCGCGATCCTCCACCGGGAAACCCCCGTCGTCGCCTCACCGCGACCGCTGGAGCGCGTCCGGGACGATGCCGCCATGCTCAAGGCGGCGGCAAGCCTGACTCGCGATCTCAACCAGCCCAGGCCGGCGCTCTACTGGGCCGACCTCATCGGCTCGGCGGCAGTCGGCTATGGAGCATTGGCGGCGGCGATCCTACTGCCTGCGACCGGACTGGCGCTGCTCGCGGGGCTGCTGGCGATGCTTGCCCTTTATCGGGCAGCGAGCTTCATCCACGAGCTCACCCACATCAAGACGGGCGCAGTGCCCGGTTTCCGCATCGCGTGGAACATGATCATCGGGGTCCCCTGGCTCGTCCCATCATTCCTTTATGAAGGGGTGCACAATCAGCACCATGCGAAGACCTATTACGGGACGATCAATGATCCCGAATATCTGCCTTTGGCGCGGATGAAGCCGTGGACGCTTCCGCTCTTCCTGATTGCCGCGCTTCTTGGCCCGGTCGGGATGATCCTCCGTTTCGCCGTCCTGGCGCCGCTGTCTTTATTTTCGGCAAGGCTCAGGCAGCGCGTGGTCGAGCGCTATTCCGGGCTGCAGATCAACCCGGAGTTCCGCCGGCCCCGACCCGAAGGCAAGTTTCGGCGCGACTGGATGGTCCAGGAGACTGCTGCCAGCCTCTGGGCGATCGCCGTGATTGGACTCGTCGCGGCCGGCCTGATTCCGCTGAAGGTCATCCTTGTCTGCCTGGGCATCGCGTCGGGGGTGATGTTCCTCAACCAGGTGCGAACCCTTGTCGCGCATTTGTGGGACAATGACGGCGAGCCGATGAGCGTCACCCAGCAGTATCTCGACAGCGTCAATGTACCGCCCCCGGCGACGCTGCCACTGCTGTGGGCGCCGGTCGGTCTTCGCTACCACGCGCTCCATCATCTGCTTCCCGGGCTGCCCTATCACGCGCTCGGTGAGGCGCACCGGCGCCTATGCAACGAGCTTTCCCGGGAATCCGTCTACCATGAGAGCAGTCACCGCGGCTTGACGCCACTGGTTGCCCGCCTCGCCGCAAGCAGCTGGAAGAGCGGCGCAAGTCCTTTCTGAGACCGCTTGCTTCCAGCCTTCGCCGATTGTCTCGAGGCCTCCCTCGGCGCCGCTCGGAACACGTGAATCACGCAATTTGAAGCGTCCGTTCTGGGTCAATCTCGGGAATATTTTGAATCCATAATCCGTTAATTAAACGAAGTTATCCAATGTCCTTGGGAGAAGGACGGGTATTGCGCGATCGTGGCCAAACCGCTCATCCATCTGGTCGATGATGACCCCGCCGTTCGAGGCACGCTGACGAGACTGCTCGCCTCGGGAGGTTATTCGGTTCGCGAATATGCGTCGGGGCGTGAGCTGCTCGACGCCGCGGACTCGCTCAAGGATGGTTGCATCCTTCTCGACATCAACATGCCCGAGCCCGACGGATTTGCCGTCCAGAAAGCCCTTTCGGATCGGGGAATCCGATTGCCGGTCGTGATGATGACCGGTTCCGGCGACTTGACCGTGCTCGCGTTGAAGGCGGGAGTTGCCGATTTCATGCAGAAGCCGTTCGGCCGCGGTGAGCTGCTTGCGGTTCTCGGCCAGTTTGCGGCACGAAAACCCATTATTGCCGGCTATGTTTGAACCGCCGCCCGCGGCTGTCAGACCCCCTTCGCTGCTTCGCCAGAAGACGGTGCTTTGGGCGGCGTTCGTCGTCATTATCGTCGTCAGCCTGCTCGCCTTCGTCAGCATCCAGCGTCTGATCGCCGCCAGCGCAAGGGTCGACCAGACCCAAAACATCCTGGTCGAAACCAACCATTTCCTGTCGCATCTCAAGGACGTCGAAAATGGCGGCCGCAGTTTTTATCTGACCGGGGACGACCGCTACCTTGAGACCCGACAGGATGGGATTGAAGAAGTGCAGGCGACTGCCGAGCGGCTCGCGCGACTTGCCGACACGCCCGAGCTCAACCAGCGGCTTGTCCGGTTGTTCGCCCTCGCCGAGCAACGGATCGAGCTTTCCGGTCGGCTTGTCGGCCAGCGAGCAATGCCGGCTCAAGCGCGCGATAGCGTCGCGCTCGGCACTGAGGTGATGGAGCAGGCCATACGCGAGGCGAATGCGATCATCGCCTCGCAGACCCGAAACTATCGGGACGAGCGAAGCAGGCTCGAGCGCGAAAGCTGGCTGACAAGCATTGCACTGGCGCTTGGAGTGATGATGTGCCTCGCCGCCATAGCCTGGCTGTTTTCTGTCCGTGGGCGTGAGGTTGAGCGTCGCCGCCAGCTCGAAGAAGAATTGCGCGCGCTGAACCTCGAACTCGAGGATCGGGTCCAGGAACGAACGGCGGAGGTCAAGAAGACTCGGGACCTGTTGAACGCCGTCGTCGAGAACTTGCCGGATATGGTCTTGTTGAAGGAGCCCAGCGGCGACGGATTTCGCTACATTCTGGTCAACGCCGCGGGCGAAAGGCTTCTCGGGCGCGACCGCAAAGAGATCCTGGGCAAATCCGAATTCGACCTTTTCCCGCTGGAGGAAGCGGCCGCCGTTCTCGAGGCGAACAAGGCGGTGGCCGAATCTGGCGAGGCTCGCAGCTTCAATGAACGCAAACTCACCACTCCGAAGGGCGTGCGTACCGTCGAAACGCGAATGGTGCCGATTCCCACTAGCAACGGATCGCAGCCTTTGATTCTCGCCCTGATTCGCGACGTGACCAGCTCGAAGGCACTCGAAGAGCAACTCCGACAGCTCCAGCGGATGGACGCAATCGGACGGCTGACAGGCGGCGTGGCGCACGATTTCAACAATCTGCTCGCGATCATCCAGGGCAATTCGGAGCTGCTTCGCACTCGCCTCGACGACGAGAGCGAGGAAGCCGAAATGGTCGACGATGTGATTGGGGCGGCCGGGCGCGGCGCCGAGCTTGTCCGGCGGCTGCTGGCGTTCGCCCGAAAACAGCATCTCGAGGCGGAACCGGTCGATCTGAATGCCCGTCTGCCGACCGTGCTCGGGCTTCTCCAGCGCGCGCTCGGCGAGAATATCCGGATCCAGGCCAAGACTGCCACGGGGCTTTGGCCGGCCCACGTCGACCCGACCCAAGTCGACGACGCGTTGGTCAACCTTGCGATCAACGCCCGCGACGCCATGCCGAATGGCGGGACCCTCACCATCGAAAGCCAGAACGTCCATCTCGACGAGGAGTATGCGGCGCATCATGTCGAGGTCGCCCCCGGCGATTATGTGATGCTCGCAGTGAGCGATACCGGCACTGGGATGACCGAAGAGGTGATTGCCCGCGCCTTCGAGCCGTTCTTCACCACCAAAGAGGAAGGCAAGGGCACGGGGCTCGGGCTCAGCCAGGTGTTCGGATGGGTCAAGCAGTCCGGCGGCCACGTCAAGATTTACAGCGAGGTCGCTCACGGCACCACGGTCAAGCTCTATTTGCCCCGCGCGCAGGTGGCCGGGGTAAGTGAGTCGGGTGAGCCTGAGACTACCACCCCGACCGGCCACGAGACGGTCCTCGTCGTCGAGGACAACCCCAGTGTCCGCAAGACCGTCATCCGCCAGCTGCGCGACCTCGGCTACGAGGCGGTCGAGGCGGAAAATGGCGCCCGGGCGCTCCAGCTGGTCAAGGAGGGCGTGCAATTCGACTTGTTGCTGACCGATGTCGTCATGCCGGGCGGAATTACCGGCTACGAGCTGGTCGACCAGCTGCGTAGCGACCGGCCCGATCTCAAGGTGCTGCTGACATCGGGCTACACCGAGCTTGCCGTTGCCCCGCACCAGCCGGTTGGCCGCGACCCGCTGCTCAGCAAGCCCTATCGCAAGCTGGATCTCGGTCGCGCGGTGAGGTCTGCGCTCGATGAGCATCGGGGCACCGAAGCCGTATCGTCGTCGACGTAAGCGCAGACAGCGAGCTCACCACAACCGCTCCGCCTGGGGAGATTGGCCGGCGTCACCGGCAAACGGCTTTGTTCGTCAGGGAACCGGGAAGCCGGCGCAATCTTATGTCTGGGTAGGGGACGAGCCATGCAGCAAGCTGTCCAGTTCATGGTCCTCGCGCGCCGTTTGGCGGCCTTGGCTGCGCTGCTGCTTGGCGCCTGGCTTCTGGCTTCGCCGGCGCAGCCGCAGCCGCAGCCCGGTCGCACCGTCCATGTGCTCGAAATGGAAGGCGCGATCGGCCCGGCGACATCCGACTATGTGAAGCGCAGCTTTGCCGACGCCCGCGAGGCGGGGGCGGCGTTCATAGTCATCCGCATCGACACTCCCGGCGGGCTCGACACGTCGATGCGCGAAATCATCCGCGACATTCTTGCCTCACCGGTGCCCGTCGTGAGCTACGTCGCGCCCGACGGCGCCCGGGCAGCGAGCGCGGGCACCTTCATACTTTACGCCAGCCATGTCGCGGCGATGGCACCGGGAACCAACCTCGGCGCCGCTACGCCGGTGCAGATTGGCGGTAGCGGACCGCAGCAGGACGGCGAACGTCGTGACGGACAAGGCAATCAGGCTGAATCGGGCGGGACTGCGCTGGAGCGCAAGGCAATCAACGACGCGGTCGCCTATATCCGGGCTTTGGCCGAGCTTCGGGGACGCAACGCCGATTGGGGCGAAGAGGCCGTCCGCACCGGAGCCAGCCTTGCCGCCAGCGCCGCGCATCAACAGCAGGTGATCGATGTCCTCGCCCGGGACATGGGCGAGCTGATGCGTTTGATCGACGGCCGGACGGTCACCGCGGCCGGTCGCGAGGTCACGATCGCCAGCCAAGGCGTGAATCTGGTCGAGGTCGAGCCCAATTGGCGCACCCGAGTGCTGAACGCGATCACCAACCCCAACGTCGCCCTGATTTTGATGCTGATCGGCATTTACGGACTGATGTTCGAGTTCATGAACCCTGGCGCCCTATATCCCGGCACGATCGGTGCGATCTCGCTTCTCGTCGGTCTTTATGCGCTCGCAGCATTGCCGGTGAACTTCGCCGGGGTGGCGTTGATCCTGCTTGGCCTGGCACTGATCGCGGCTGAAGCATTCACGCCATCGTTCGGGGTACTCGGCATAGCCGGAGTTGTGGCACTGGCGATTGGAGCGACGATCATGATCGACACGGACGTGCCCGAATTCCAGGTCAGCTGGGCGGCGGCGGCGGGGCTCGCCGTGGCAAGCCTGATCATCGTCGTCATCATCGTTCGCTTTGCACTGACGTCGCGGAGGGCGCAGATCGTCAGCGGCCGCGAGCAAATGGTCGGCGCAACTGGCGAGATCATCGACTGGCAGGACGGTCGCGGCCATGTCTTCATTCACGGTGAACGTTGGCGCGCAACGGGCGTTGACCAATTGAAACCCGGCGACCCCGTGGAAGTCCGCGGCATCGACGGGCTAACTCTGACAGTTGGTCCCACCGCCCCGGTCCAGACGCCAGAAATCCATCGCAAATGAATCAAGGAGAGTCCAAATGGACGTGATCGGCAATTTGAGCTTTTACCTTCCACTGCTGCTGATCGCCGTCCTGTTCCTGATGTCGGCGATCAAGATCCTGCGCGAATATGAGCGCGGCGTTGTGTTCACGCTCGGCCGGTTCACCGCCGTCAAGGGCCCCGGCCTGATCATCCTCATTCCGGGTATCCAGCAGATGGTCCGAATGGACCTCCGAACCCTGGTGCTCGACGTGCCGACCCAGGACGTCATCAGCCGCGACAATGTGTCGGTGCGCGTCAATGCGGTTATCTATTTCCGGGTGATTGACCCGGAGAAAGCGACAATCCAGGTGGAAAACTACATGGCCGCGACCAGTCAGCTGGCCCAAACGACCTTGCGGTCAGTTCTCGGCAAGCATGAGCTCGACGAAATGCTGGCCGAACGCGACAAGCTCAACGCCGACATTCAGGAAATTCTCGACGCGCAGACCGATGCCTGGGGGATCAAGGTCGCCAATGTCGAGATCAAGCATGTCGATATCGACGAAAGCATGGTTCGGGCCATCGCGCGCCAGGCAGAGGCCGAGCGCGAGCGCCGGGCGAAAGTCATCAACGCCGAGGGCGAGCATCAGGCGGCGCAAAAGCTGCTTGAGGCCGCCGAGATTCTTGGCCAGCGGCCGGAGGCGATGCAACTGCGCTACTTGTCGACGCTCAACGTCATCGCCAACGAGCGCAGCAACACGATTGTCTTCCCGTTTCCGACCGAGCTCAAGGACTTGATGACGGCCGGCTCGGCGGCGCGCTGACGACGGCCTCACTCTTCGGATTGGATCAGGACGGTCTCGCCGATCAGGAAAAACAGGAAGAATGGCGCCCACGCCGCCAGCACTGGCGGGTAGGCACCGACATTGCCCATCGCGAGGCTGAAATTGTCTGCAACAAAGTAGGTGAAGCCAAGCGCCATTCCGATCGTCGCACGGAGCAGCACCTGACCCGAGCGGGCCAATCCGAATGCGGCGACCGCAGCCAGCAACGGCATCAGCAGCGTCGAGAGGGGGCTTGAAACCTTGTGCCACAACCCTGCCTCGGCGGCCGCGGTTGGCCGGCCGGCGCGTTTCATCTGTTCGATCCGGTCACGAAGCGTGAAGAAGTCGAGCTTGTCGGGGTCGACCTTCGCCAGGGTCAGACGCTGCGGCTCGACCCCACTCAGCGCGATTCTTTGAGCCTCGCGCGTGACGAGGTTCATCGTCGTGTCGTAGACCCGCACGCCGGTCAGCTGCCACGCGCCGCCGACCGGAATCGCTCGGTCGGCCTCGATCACCTGCTGAAGAACGCCCTGCTCGCGATCGAATATGGTGAGATCTTCCGCGTGAAAGTTTGCGTCGGTGCCGCCGACATGCCGCGCCTGGACGAGATCTTCGCCGTCCAGCACCCAGACGTTCGACAACATCCCGCTTTCCCTCGGGATCGGGCGGTAATCGTTATCCGACCAGGCGCTGACCGTTCTCGCCGACCGGACGACGACGGTCTCGTTGAACACGAAGGCCACACCGGCGATGAACAGGCTGGCAACAATCAGCGGCGCGAGGATCTGGTGCGCGGATATCCCCGCTGCCTTCATCGCGATCACCTCGCTGTGCTGGTTGAGGCTGGCGAAGGTGATGAGGGTGCCGAGCAGTACCGAAAAGGGCAGGAAGCGCGATGTCAGAAGTGGCAGGCGCAACGAAACATATCGCCACAGCTCGGCATCGCCGTTGCCGGGCACTCGCAGAATTTTCCCCGACTCTCCCAGAAGGTCGAGCGTCATCAGGATCAGCACCAGCGCGACGAGGACCGCCAGGCTGCGGGTGACGAACAGCTTCACGGTGTACAGCGCCAGGCGGCGCGAGGGAAAGAAGTGCAGGTTGATCATGCCGGGCTCGGGCGCGGGAGCAGCCTGCGGATGGCGCGGCCCAGCTTGGCGAAACTGCGTTCGAGCGCGCCGATCGGCTGTCCGCCGGGGCGATGGGCGATGACATGGTACATCCACCCGATCAGGATCGCGAGCAGGATGAATGGCACCCAAAGCGCCACTGCCGGGTCGAGGCGCCCCTGTGCCCCGGCCTGCTCGCCATATTGATTCACCTTGTGGTAGGCGACGACCATCACGATACCGACGAAAATCCCGAGCGAGGAGGTGCTTCGCTTCGGAGGGACCGCGAGCGCGATGGCCAGCAGCGGCAGCATCAGCATCATCAAGACTTCCACGAGCCGGAAATGCAGGTTTGCCTGGGCGGCGCGGCTGATTTCCTGCGGCTGTCCGAACCCGGCCCGAACGAGCTCCGGCAAGGTTAGCTCGTCCTGATCATTGCCTCGCCGCCGGAAGCTTTCGACGGCGGGCAAGTTGATCGGAAGATCGTAGCTGTCGAACGACAGCGTGCGGGGGGCAGGGAACCGCGGCGAATCCTGGACCAGGCGACCGCGGGTGAGGCGAAACAGGATCGTGTCGGGATCGTCGGTGGAAAGGAAGCGACCTTGCTCCGCGGTCGCCGCGACAGAGGTGCCGGAACGATCGTCAACGGCGACGAATATCCCGTGGAGCAACGTCCCTTGATCCTCGCTGCGATCGATGCGCAAGGTCAGCCGCCTGCCAAGCTGGTTGAATTCGCCGACCTTGATCGATGCTCCCAGTGCGCCCGAGCGCAGGTCGAACCGCAACCCTTCGTAACGGTAGCGAGCATAAGGTTCGATGAAGCCGACGATCACCAGGTTGAGCAAGGTGAGGGCGATTGCGTACATGTACGGAACCCGCAGCAGGCGCCCATAGCCGACGCCGATGCCGCGCAGTGCGTCCAGCTCCGAAGACAGCGCCAGCTTGCGGAAGGCGAGAAGTATCCCAAGCAGAAGCCCGATCGGAATGCCGAGCGAGAAATATTCCGGCAGCAAATTAGCGAGCAGCTGCCAGACGACGGTCACCGGGCCACCGGCGGTGACGACGAAGTCGAACAGGCGAAGCATCTTTTCGAGGATCAGGAGCATCGCCGCGAGCACGAGCGTGCCGAACAGCGGCACGGCGATGCTTCGCACGAGGTAGCGGTCGATCAGCGACAGCCGGGGCAAATTTCGTCGTCCCTACACCATGATTTGGCCGCAAAGCGCCCCGAGATAGCGACATGGGCCGTTGCACCCACTGAAAAGGGGTGCCGTCCCGATGTGCCTATAGCGGACCGGTCGATAAAATCATGTCGAATCTGCGCCACATACTGCTTCCAGTTGCGGCTGCAGCCACGCACGCAGCGGCACAGTTGCGACGGATCCTGCGGCGGTCACCGGCGGTGAGCAGCTGATGTCCCGGCCACGCATCGCGCTGCTTTCGAATCCGCGCTCGACGGGTAATGTCGCCAAGCTGCCGCGGATCCGCGCTTTCTGCGCCGAGCACCCGGACATCTTTCACTATGAGGTGGAGAGCGCCGACCAGATCGGCGAAGCCCTGAAGACCATTGCCCGGGTGCGCCCCAAGGTGCTGGTGATCAACGGCGGCGACGGCACCGTCCAGGCGGCATTGACGGAGCTGCACAACGGCGGCCATTTCGGCGAGAGCCCGCCGCCCGTCGCGGTCCTGCCTAGCGGGAAGACGAATCTTATTGCGCTGGATCTCGGTGCCCACGGCGACCCGGTCTCCGCGCTCCGCAAGCTGCTGGCCCTCGCCCAAACCGACCTCTCGCCGCACCTGGTCCCGCGCGAGTTGATCGCCCTCAGGTGCGGCGGCGAGCAGCGGCCGGTGATCGGCATGTTTCTCGGCGGTGCGGGTCTTGCCGACATCATGCTCTACTGCCGCAACAAGATTTATCCGCTCGGGCTTCCCAATGGGATCAGTCACGCTTTGACTGCCGTCGCGCTGCTGGTGCGACTGTTCCTGCGGCTCAAGACGAGCTTCCTTCCGCCTGATCCGACACCGCTCCAGGTATCCGTACGCGCGGACGAGCATTTGTCGGGGCGCTTTTCGCTGCTGGCAGTGACGACTCTCGACAAATTTCTTCTCTCGGGCGCACTCGCCAGCGCGGGCGGCGGGCCGCTCAAGCTGCTGGCGATCGAGGAGCGACCGGGATCGCTTCTGCGCGCCTTCTTCGCCAGCCTGCTCGGCAACCTCGGACGGTCTCCGCTTCGAGGCGTCCATTTCGAGGAGGCGGACGAGATCAGCATCGAGGGCGAGAGCTCCAGCGTGATTCTCGACGGCGAGACATTTCGCGCCGAAAAAGGCCGGCCGATCAACCTGCGCCGGGCGCAGCCGCTGTCCTTCGTCCGCCTCGCCGCTTAACATCCGGCTATGAACAGCCTGCGCGAGCTCGTCGCCGAGGAGCTGGACACGCCCGCCGACCCGACGGTCGAAATGCTGGCGTCAGCCGTCGCGGCCAAGCACGGCGAGGCGTCCCGGGCGGTCCTGTTCTACGGTTCGTGCCTGCGGGAGCGACGGCTCGACGGGCTGATGCTGGATTTCTACCTTATCGTCGCCGACTATCGCTCGGCCTACGACCGCCTCTGGATGGCAGCCGCCAACCGTCTCATCCCGCCCAACGTCTTCTATTTCGAGAAGGACGGGGTTCGCGCCAAATATGCGGTGCTGAGCGAAGCCGACTTCCACCGGCTTAACGGTCCCGAAACGCGGAGCGTCTCAGTCTGGGCTCGTTTCGCCCAGCCGGCGCGGCTGGTCTGGGCAGCCGACGGGGCAGCTCGGCAGCGGGCGATCGACGCCGTCGCTCGGGCCGCCCCGACCTTGCTGGCCGCGGCCGGGCGTCGGCCCGGCGAGGAGCCGCTCGACTGGTGGCGGCGCGCCTTCGCTCTCACTTATTCCGCCGAACTCAGGGCGGAGCGGCAGGGCCGCAGCCGCTCGGTCGTCGACCGGGACCCCGACCGATACGCCCGCTTCACCGGCCCGGCCGCGGCGGCAATGCCGGTGACGGTTTCCAGCTCGAGCTGGCGGCGGCGGCGGTTCGAAGGGAAGCTGCTGTCGGCCGTTCGCCTGGCCAAAGCGAGCGCAACCTTCGCGGGAGGGGCCGACTATATCGTCTGGAAGATTAACCGCCATGCCGGCACCAGTATCGAGCTCAAGCCGTGGCAGCGGCGCTGGCCGCTGCTCGCCGCCATCACCTTGCTGCCGCGGTTCCTCCGGTCCGGCGCGGTTCGCTAGGCGGCCGCGCCAGCGCCGCTGCGACGGCGCTCGCCAGCGCTCCGACCGTGAACGGCTTTCGCAGCAGCTCGTAGCCGACGAGGTCGTCGCTCTCGCCCTCGCCGACGTAACCGGTGACGAACAAGACCGCGAAATCGACATGGCGCGCCTTGAGGTTGCGGATGAGCTCGGGCCCGGTCATCTCGGGCATGATCACGTCGCTGATGACCAGGTCGAAGGGCTGCTCGTCGAACAGGCGGATGGCCTCGGCTCCGCTCGCGCAGGCGACCGGCTCGTAATCGAGATCCTCTAGGGCTCCGACGGTCGCGGCGCGCACACGGGGGTCGTCCTCGACGAGAAGGATGCGCGCGCCGGGCACGTGGGCGTCCGAATCCGGCCGCTGGGCCGCCGGATGCAGCCTGACCGTGGACTCGGCCGCTTCGGTTCGAGGCAGATAGATCGAGACCGTCGTGCCCTTGCCGACCTCGCTTTCGATCCCGACCTCGCCGCCCGACTGGTGGGCGAATCCGAAAATCTGGCTGAGTCCGAGCCCGGTGCCCTTGCCCATCGGCTTGGTCGTGAAGAACGGCTCGAAGGCGCGTTCGAGCACCTCGGGGGTCATCCCGCAGCCGCTGTCGGTGACGGCAATGCGAACATAGTCGCCGGCGCGGATGTCACCGACCTCATTGGCGCCCATCGTTACGTTCGACGTCGTGATGCGCATCGTGCCGGTGCCGTCCATGGCGTCGCGGGCGTTGACCGCCAGGTTGACGATTGCATTTTCGAGCTGGTGCGGGTCGGCGTAGGTCGGCCAAGTGCCAGGATCGAGCTGGACCTCGACCTGCATGCGCTCGCCGAGCGTGCGGTTGAGGAGGTCCGACATGCCGGAGACCAGCTCGGTTGGGTCGATGCGCTCCGGCAAGAGCGGCTCGGCTCTCGCGAAGGACAGCAGCCGGCGGGTGAGGGCGGCGGCGCGGGTCGCGCCTTCCATCGCATTGTTGAGGTGCATCATCACCTCGCGGCGCGGGCCGTTGAGACGGCGCCTGGCAAGATCGATCCCGCCGACGACGACGGCGAGCATGTTGTTGAAGTCGTGGGCGATGCCGCCGGTGAGCTGGCCGACCGCCTCCATCTTCTGCACCTGCCTCAGCTGGGCTTCCGCGGCCTGGCGCTCCTCGGCTTCGGCCTTGAGCGCCTGGTTCGCCTCCCACAGCTCCTGCGTCCGTTCCCGAACTGCCTCCTCCAGCGCCTCGGCCCGCTCGGCTTCGGATTCGGCCAGCTTGCGGGCGAGGGCGAACTGCCGGACCGCTTGGACCGACACGAAGCCCAGGAAAATCGCGGCAATGCCGACGAGGACGCCAAGCCAGCTCAGATAATCGGTAAGCCGGTCCGCTTCCGCCGAGAAAATCTGGGTTTGCTCCATCCGCTGCCGAAGCGCCCGCCGCTCGCCTTCGGCAACGTCCGACAGCTTGCGGCTCAGCTCCGGACCGGTCGGGGACTGAGCGGCGGCGTAAAAGTAGCTGGTGCCGCCGGCGCCCTGTCCAGCGACGGTGGCTCGGGCCGCGAGCGCGAATTCCTCGCCCCTGCGGTTGAACAGCTCGCGAAGCTCGCGCACCCGCTGGCGCTGGTCGGGATCAGGGGCGACCATCCGTTCCAGCTGGGTGAGCTGCCGACCGGCAAGCCGCCACTGGCTGTAGTAAATATTGCCGCTGCCGCGCTCATCCTCGTCGAGGACGAAGCGGCCCAGCGCCGCCTCGGCGCGGGCGATGCTGGCGTCGACAGCACGGGTCAGGAGGTTGACGTCGTAGGCACGGCGTTCGCCCTGCAAGGCCTGGTCGCGCGCCTGATTCGACATCGCGACGAGCACGACCATGGCAAGAAGGACCAGGGTCGCAATCAGCGCTCCGGCGGCCGCGCCGCCGCGGCGCCAGTCAAAGCGCAGATCGTCCCCGCCCGGCGTCATGGCGCCAATCTAGTCCCCTCTACGGGTGTGGAAAAGGCAAGTTTCACTCAGTTGATGCAGCCGGTCGCTCGCCCTGCCGCTTCAAACATGCCGAGAATCTCGCCGACCTGGTCGCTGCTGTGCTCGGCGCACAGCGAGCAGCGAAGCAGCGTCATTCCCGCCGGAGTGGCCGGCGGCCGGGCGAGATTGACATAGAGACCTTCCTCGAGGAGCGCCTCCCACATCGCTGCTCCGGTCTCCAGGTCGGGCATGATCACGGCAATAATCGCTGACTGCGGCTCATCGGTCCCCAGGCTGAAGCCCAGCTGCCTCAGGCCGGCATGGAGCCGCTTGCTATTCTCCCAGAGATGCGCGCGCTTCTCCGCGCTGTCCATCAGCTTGCGGATCGAGGTCGCGGCGGTGGCGACGACCGACGGCGGCAGCGAGGCGGTGAAAACATAGGGCCGGCAGACCAGCCGCAGGATCTCGAACTTGGGATGGTTGGAGACGCAAAAGCCGCCGACCGTGCCGACCGACTTGGAGAAGGTGCCGATGATGAAATCGACCTCGTCGATGACGGCCTGGTCCTCGGCGACGCCGCGGCCGTTGGGACCGATGAAGCCCATCGAATGGGCTTCGTCGACCAGCACCATGGCGCCATTCGCCTTCGATACGGCGACCATTTCCTTGAGCGGCGCGACATCGCCGAGCATCGAATAGACGCCCTCGAGCACGACCAGCTTGCCGGCGCCTTCGGGCACCCGTTTCAGCCGTTTCTCGAGGGCTTCGACGTCATTGTGGCGGAAGGGGATGATCTGTGCATTGCCCATCGCGCAGCCGTCGTAGATCGATGCGTGGCTGTCGATGTCGAGGATGATGTAATCGTCCTTGCCGGCGAGGGTCGAGATAATCCCGAGATTGGCCTGGTAGCCGGTCGAGAAGACCATGGCATGGTCCATCGCGTAAAAGTCGCAGAGCGCCTGCTCGACCGCGCGATGGCCGACATAAGTGCCGTTGAGGACGCGGCTGCCGGTCGTGCCCGAGCCGAATTCGTCCAGCGCCTTCTTGCCCGCGGCGACGACCTCGGGATCGAAGGTCATCCCCATATAATTGTAGGTGCCGAGCAGGATGGTCCGGCGGCCGTTGCAGATGGCGACGGTCGGGCTTTCGACCTTCTCCATGACCAGGTTGAACGGGTCGGTGACGCCTTTCGCCAGCAACGACTCGCGCTGCTCGATCAGGGGGTCGAACTTGGAGAAGAGATCGCTCAACGTTCGCTCTCGAGCTGCCCGACCGCGTCGACCAGCTGGCCGACGGTCTCGATCTCGGCGGCGCGGTTCATGCTGATGAGGATGTCGAATTCGTCCTCGACGCTGGCGACGAAGTCCATAACCGTCAAACTGTCCCATTCGAGATCCTGGGCGAAACGGGTGCTCTCCTTCACCTCGACGCCCTTCTTGTTGAACGGCTCGATCAGCTGCTGGAGCTTGGCATAGGTTTCGTCGCGGTCGGTCATGGCGCGGCCCTAGTCGTGAGCGGGCGCATTCGCAACGATATGGGGCATGAACCGGGCAAAGGCGCGGCCCAACCCGTCCCGAATCGAATTCTCCGGCATGCCGGAAAGGTCACAATAGCAACGTCGAACGGGCGGCGCCGGGCTATGCTTGCCGAGGGGACAGCAGTGCAGCGGCTGTAACCTTCGTCGAGCGGGCGCGGAATCGCCATCGCGGCAGTCAAAGCAAATCAAATCCTACATTGCCAGCGCCATAGGGCCCGGGCGGCGCGAATGCGCCGCAATGGGTCGGGCGCGGAGCTTATGGCTCTCCCCAGACGATGGTATAAGGCCTTGCCCGATCGGATCGCCACGACGGGGAGGAGCAACGTGGGCAGAGATGAATTCGCGGTTCTGTACCGGTGGAAGGTCGAGCCTGAGCACGAGGCCGACTTCCGCGAGCGCTGGAAGCGCGGCACGGAGCGCCTGAAAGGTCTCGGCTCTCGCGGTTCGTGCCTGAGCCAGGCCGAAAACGGAGACTTCGTCGCTTTCGCCAGGTGGCCGAGCGAAGCCGCGCGGCAGCAGGCCTTTGCCGCGATCGCCCCGCTTGAGCCGTGGCCAGGCATCATCAGCTTCGAAGAGACAAAGCTCACGGTCGAGGAAGACCTGCTGACGCGAGAGCCTTCGGAAGCGGCGAGACAAGGCTAAGCGGCGACTGTCCGGAATGGGCTGAAAGCGCAGATTCGCCAGTTACAGCCAGCCGTGGTCGCGATACCAGCGGGCAGTGGCGGCGAGGCCCTGCTCGGTGTCGATCAGCGGCCGCCACAGGTCGGGCGGGACGCCGCGCGCCGGGCTTGCCACCCAGTCGGGGTGGCAGAAGTAAGCGCAGCGGTCGGCGGTCAGCTTGGCGCGCCCGCGGCGGACCAGCCGGTCAACGAAGGCGCCGGCGCGCATCAGGCTGCGCGGGATGGACAGCCTCAGCCCGCGCCGACCGACGGCGCGGCCGAGCGCCTCGGCGAATTCGTGGTGGCTCCAGCCGCCCGCGCGGCCGTCGTCGGGCTCGACCAGGATCTGCGAGGGCGCGCCGGGACTGGCGAGGACGAGCAGCAGCCGGGCGAGGTCGTCGGCGTGGATCAGCGACACGCGGCCCCTGGGCGGCAGAAGAACGAGTCCGAGCCTGGCCATCCGGAACAGCTCGAGCGTCTCGCGGTCGCCGGGGCCGTAGACGGCCGGCGGGCGGACGATCGCCCAGTCGAGGCCGGACGCTTCGACCAGCTCCTCGGCGCGGGCCTTGGAGGCGCCGTAGAGCGACAGGCCGGGCTCGCGCGCGGCAAGCGAGGAAACGTGGACGAAGCGCCGAACGCCGCAGGCGGTGGCGGCGGCGAGCATTGCCAGAGTGCCCTCGACATTGCCTTTCTCGAATCCGGCGCGGTCGGGCGCGTTGATCACTCCGGCGACATGGATGACGGCATCGCTGCTCTGGGCGATGCGGCGCAGGGAATCGCGGTCGGAAAGCGAGCCTTCGATCCAGTCGACGCCGGCGCGCGAAGCTTGGGGTCGGCGGGTGAGGGCGCAGACATGATGGCCGGCGGCGATGGCGGCGTCGATCAAGCGTGAGCCGACGAAGCCGGTGCCGCCGGTCAGGCCGAGAATCATAGAGGGGACCAGTCCCGCTGATTCGAGTCCGGCTCGGCCTCCTCAACCGCCTGCGTGCCGAGGCGCTCGATGACCGAGTCGAGCAAGGGCTCCAGCCCTTCGCCAAGCGGCGCCGAGACCGCAAAAGGCCGGGTGCCCGCCACCGCTTCGATCTCGCCCGCCAGCTCCGCCAGCCGCGCCTCGTCGACCAGGTCGGAGCGGCTCAATGCGACGATCTCGGGCTTGAGGTCGAGCCCGGCGCCATAAGCGGCGAGCTCGTCGCGGACGATCCGCCACGCCTCGGCCGGATCGTCGCCGGCGGCATCGACCAGATGCAGCAACAGATTCGTTCGCTCGACATGGCCGAGAAAGCGGTCGCCGACCCCGGCGCCCTCGGCCGCGCCCTCGATCAGCCCGGGAATGTCGGCCAGCACGAACTCGCGGCCCTTGTGGCGCACGACCCCGAGCTGCGGCCTCAGCGTCGTGAACGGATAGTCGCCGACCTTGGCAGACGCGTTGGTCACCGAATTCAAAAAGGTCGACTTGCCGGCGTTGGGCAGGCCGACGAGGCCGACGTCGGCGAGCAATTTCAGGCGCAGCCACAGCCACATCTCCTCGCCCGGCTCGCCGGTCTGGTGCTGGCGCGGGGCGCGGTTGGTCGACGTCTTGTAGCTGGCGTTGCCGCGGCCGCCCATGCCGCCCTTGAGCAGGACGACGCGCTGGCCCTCGCGGGCGAGGTCGGCGACCAGGCTGCGCTCCTCGTCGTCGGCGAGGAGCTGGGTCCCGACCGGCACCTTGATGACCAGATCCTGGCCGCCGGCGCCGGTCTTGTTGGAGCCCGCGCCGCCCTTGCCCCGCGGCGCCCGGAAATGCTGGGTGTAGCGAAAGTCGATCAAGGTATTGAGGCCGGGCACCGCCTCGAAGACGATGTCGCCGCCCTTGCCGCCGTCGCCGCCGTCGGGGCCGCCGAACTCGATGAACTTCTCGCGCCGGAAGCTGACCGCGCCCGATCCCCCGGCACCCGACTTCACGTAGATCTTCGCCTGGTCGAGGAAGTGCATCGCCGCGATGTAGTCGCGGCGGAGCGGCGAAGGAAGCTTGGTCGATGCGCTCCCTCCCCGACGGAGCCCGGGGTTCGTATGGGAGCAGGCGTCGGCGATATTAGCGGATGTGCTGGCGCGGGTTGCGGATGAACTCGAACATGTCCTCGACGAACGACTGCATGCCGAACCGGTGCATCGTCGCCAGCGCGTGGACCGTATTTTCCGCCCGCCCGACGAAGGTGAGCGTGCAGCCGTCGGCGGACGTGTTGTCGAACACGAAGGGATCGCCCCCCGAATAGATCAGCTCGCAAGCCTCGAAGCGGCAGTTGACGAAGCTCTTGCCGTCGAGGACCACCGCCTCCTTGCGGAAATTGCGGTCGCGAACCGCATCGAAGTCCGATTCCATCGCTCCAGCCCGTGCCTGACAATGCCGGGACCGCCACCCCAAAAGCGGTCCCGGCTCCCCCTATCAGCGAAACACCCGCCGAAACTCGATTTCGACCGTTCGGCCAAGCGGATCGCGGTAGCCTGGCTGATATTGCAATGGCGTGTTCCCGGCCGAATCGCGGACGCTCTGCCGGTCGCCGGTAAGGTTGAGGACGTTCAGCGAAATCCGAGTCCCCTTCGCCCACTGCCATTCGGGCACCAGCCGTTCGGCATTCGCGAAGGCCCTGAGGTTGAGGATCATCACGGGCGAAAAGCGGATCGTATCGACGACGCCGCCGATCCGCCGTTCGAGCGTGCTGCTGCCCCGCCAGGTCGCGCCGAGGCGCGCACCCCACCCCTGTGAGGTCAGGTTGGCTGTCCCGGCCAGCTCGTGGCGAACCCGCCCGCTGGCAATGCCGATCGCGCCGCCTTCGAGAAGGTCGATTGGATCGAGCCCGGGGCGAATCATGATCCGGTCGGAGAAGACGATGCCGTGAGTGGCCGCCAATCGCAGTCGTGTCGGGCGTCCGCCCCGCCCGGCCCGGGATGGGCGCGCTTCCTCACGCTCTTCGGCCGCGTCCTCGGAATCTCCGCCGGCTGAGCCGCCTGTGATCCGGCCGTTGCCGGCGAGCGGTGCAGTCAGGCTCAGACCATAGCGCAACCGTTTCTGGCGGTGGGAGTCGAAGTTGACGGGACGCAGGTCGACAGTGGTCAGCACGCCGTTCGAGTCGCGGATGAACCGGCTTGGAAAGGCCAGCATCACGCGCGCGCTGGCCTCGGGCAGCGACGAGACGAAGTTGCGGACATCGGTATCGGTATATTCCGCGGTGAGCTGCAGGTTGAGGCGCGGAACCAGCCGCAACAGTCCCGAAAGCCGGTGAACGTCGGCTTTTTCGCCCCGAAGCGACGGGTTGCCGCCCGTCAGCTGCACGACGTCGACCGTCTGCCCCGTCAGCGGATCGAACATCCGCACGTCGGGCGTGACGACGAGGGGGCTGCCGAGCGACTGGATCGGCGCCGGCTTTTCGGTCCGTTCGATCGATCCGCGGAGCCGAAGCGCCTCCCGCGGCTCCCAGGTGAGTCCGAACGCATGCTCATCAAGCGCGCCGATATCCGAAGAATGCACTCGGCTTAGCTCAGCCGTCGCGCTCAACTCCCCCAGACCCGCCAGATAGCCGTTAGCCGCACTCGCGATCGGCACGTCGACCGCCCCACGCACGGCCTGCTCCGACCGGCGGACGGTTTGGGATTCCGGGAACAGGGTGCTGCGGGCACGCAGCCGGCTCCAGTCCATCCGACCCTCGACGACCAGCTGCAGAGGGCCCGCTGGAAGCATCGTGACGGGTCCGGTAATCGATCCCTGGAACCCATTGATGATCGCCCGCGCATCCGCGCGATCGGTGCGGACGAGAACCATGTCCGACAGGTTCGAGGTGAACGGGTTGCGGTTGCTGTCGAGCGGCGTCGGCGCAAGCGAATCGTCCCGGTCCGTCAGCATCAGATCGTCCGAATTGCTGTGCCGCGCATTGAAATATGCGGCCCAGTTTCCCAGCCTGCCGTTGAGGCTGAGGTTCGCTTCAGCGGTGTTGCGGCGACTGCGCGAAAGCAGGGGATCGGTGCCGTAATAGGCCAGGGCAACGTCGGTCGAGAATGGCGAGAAAGGATTGTCCTGCGGCAGGAGGAACACGGCTCCCGGAAGTCCACGAGCCGCTCGGCTGAGGCTGCGAGTGAGGCGCACCGTGGCCGCGGAGCTCAGCCAGGGTGCGAGGCGCGTGCTGAGCGTCCCGTTCAAATCGTAATGGCGCGTGTCAGGCCGCAGGGTCCGGAACTGGCCGACGTCCGTGACCGCCGGCTGATTGGCACGCGCAGCGAAATCGGCGAGCGTCGGATTGGCGGTCGAGGGTATGGCGGCAACGGTAACGAGCCGGCCGGCAGCGGCGCTGAGCTGCGGGTCGATCTCGCCACCGAACGAGGGGTAGGCGATGACGTTGCCGCTGCCGGCAAACGGCAGGCGCGGAGCCGGCTGAACGATGTCGCGCTCGCTTTCGAGCAGGTCGCTTTCATCGCGCACGCGAAGGGCGAGGTTGGCTCGGGTGGTGCCGCGAATGTGCGTGGCAATCGCTTCGCCGCGGTTGCCGTTCCAGCCGCCATCGGTCGACAACCTGTGTGCCGCGGTCGTGGTCACGGAGCGGACCTGGCGGGTGAGCGCCAGATTGACCACCCTCTGGCCGGTCCTGCCGCCGGCACGCACCGCCGAGCCGCGGGGAAGGACTTGGACCCGGCGGAGGGCTTCCGCCGGCAGGGCGCCGATCTCGCTGAGGTCGTTGATTCGCTCGCCGTTGACGATGATCAATGGCAGCTCGTCATCGTCGCCCAGCTCCGCTCCGAGCTCTGCAAGCAGTTCGTCGACGGTGCTGACGGCATAGCCGGCGATCGCTTCTTCATCGAGATCGCGCTCGGGACGGATGTCGCTGAAGATCCGCGGCGCGATAATGACGATGTCGGGGTTCTGCCGTGCGCTCTGCACGGCCGTCGCGCTGGCCGCGTGCGCGTGAACCGGAACGATCGCGCCGGCGAGGAGGATCGCGACTGCGCTGATGCCTGGCCGCGGCGGATCGGCGGGCCGAAGTGAGTGATGCATTTGCCCGCCTCCCCAGAAAAGGCTGAGATCAATTGTTACGGCCCGCCGCGGTGCCCTGCCCGGCCTCGCAGGAGGCCGGGCAGGGGTTCACGCGCGGTTCTGGGCCGTGCGCGAACTTAGTGCCAAGACATCAGTTGGTTGTTCTGAGCCTTTGTTGCCAAGCTCGAGCAAGTCTCGCCTGCTTCCGTCAGCAGATAGGAGTTGCCCGGGACCGTTTTCCACGAGCTCGGGAAACCTGGGCCCTTGGTCGGGGCGGGATTGCAGACGGCTGGACGAGCGGTCTCCGTCCCTTCGCCACCGGTTTCGTCTTCATATTCGGTGACGTAGCTGAAGTGCGGATTCGCGTCGGCCTGTCCCGGGATCGAGCCCGGTACCATGGCATCGCAAAACAGCTCATAGGTGACGCTCGTCAGGTTATATTCGACCAGCGCGTGGATCGTGCGGTTTGCCGGATTGATGGTAAAGCCAATCAGCGTCCCGTCACCGTCGTTGTCCGTATCAATGATGTCGCCGAGCCGAGCGCGCCAGTACCACATTGAATTGGGCAATGATCCGTTGCCTTCGGTTTCGGCGTGATCCGCGCAATATTGTTCCAGAGGTCCCGGCGCGGGGGGTACCGGCCGCCTCGCGGACGCAGCTGAGATCGGTGCGAGGCTGGTAATCACGAGGGCGGCAGCTCCCGCCAGAAGTGCTCTTTTCATGACTCGGTCTTCCTCTTCTTCGGTAAGAGATAACGCCCCCGCGAGCCGTGATTTTTGCGACTCGTTCGCGCTAATAATTTGTTAACCCTTTGGAAAAACGCCCGTAACTTATCGAAAGTTAAGTGAGCGAGGTTAATCGCGGGCGCCGCCCCGTTTTGGCACGGAAATCCGCCGTTTCCGTGCAACCCCCTGATTTGAATTAGTCAAAAAGATTTGGGCATTTCGGCTCAAGCCCTGCGGCTGCCGCCGATCAGTTCGTCGGCACGCATGGCGAGTTCGGTCCGATTCGCGACTCGGGCCTTGTCGAAAATGGAATGAAGATAGACCTTAACCGTCCCCTCGGTGACCCCCAGGCGGCGGGCGATCTCCCGGTTGCGGAGCCCTTTCCGAACCAGTCCGACCAGTTCGCATTCGCGCGGAGTGAGTGCGGGCCCGACGCGTGCCGGTGCTGCCGGGCGGGGTGGCCGGCGCTCGAGATCCGGATCGATCCAGCAATCTCCTGAGCGGACCGTTTCCAGGCAGTCGAGCAGGAGCGCCGGGTCGGAGCTCTTGAGCAGGATTCCTTCGACCTTGAGCGCCAGGGCCTCCGCAAATCCCTTGTCGTCGATCGACGCGGTCAGCAGTACCACCGGCAGGGGGTCGCCACGCTCGCGCAATCGGCGAAGGACGTCGAGACCGGTGCCACCTGGCATCTGGATGTCGAGAATGACGATTTCGGGCCGATGACGGTCGATCGCGGCAATCGCCTCCTCGCCGCTGCGAGCCATTGCAACCAGGTCGTAGCCGCTGCCGCCGAGCAGCGAACTCACGGCCGCCTGGATGATCGGGTGGTCGTCGGCGAGCAGGACGCGAGTCACGCGGCATCACCGAGCGGCAGGGTGATCGTCACGGTGGTGCCGTCGCCGCGGCTGACCAAGGCCAGCGTTCCGCTCGCTTCGTCGACCCGCTCGCGAAGCGACCGGGGCTCCTCTTTCGCCAGCCGGTCGTCGACCGTCCCGTCGTTGCTGACGTCAAGCCGGAGCCGATTCTGGTCGGCCGACAACGCGACTCGGACGGAACGGGCGCTGCCATGGCGGACGGCATTGGCGACGGCTTCCCGGACCAAATGGTGCGTATCGAGGTGAATGCGCATCGGCGCTCCGGCGTCCGGCACGTCCGCCGAGAAGGCGCAGGAGATGTCCCATTGCTGCGCCAGCCGTTCGCACAGCCGATGAAGGTCGGCGGCGAGACAGGGAAGTGCGACCTTCTCGTTGCGCAAGGCGCCGATCGCGGCCCTGAGCTCCTGCTGTTCGTGCAGCATCAGCTGCTTGAGATCCTTGAGGTCGCCCTCGACCTCGCTGCCGCTGCGCGCGGCGCGCCTGATCGCTTCGATCCGGAACGTCGCGCCGGCGAGGAACTGGACAATGCTGTCGTGAAGGTCGCGAGCGAGCGATAGCCGCGCCTGATTGCCCGCGCTGTCCTGAACCGCGGCGAGCAGCGCGTGCCGGTCCAGATAGCTGGCGATCGCCGCCCGGACACGGTCGCCAACGTCGAGATGATCGATGCCGAGGTCGGCGACGCTGCCCAGGAACAGGCCTCCCCGGCCGCTGTCGCAGCGGATCGGGACGGCAAGGCCCTCGTCCAAGCCGAAACGCCGAAGCAAAGCTTCATCCAAGGCCTCGCCGGCAGCGAGAAAGCGCATTCGGCGGCCCGGCGACCGAGCCAGGGCCCGGTTCCGGGCAAGGTCGAACAGGCAGGGCCAGCGGGGGAATTGGTTGTCCTGCCCAACCCCGTCGATCGGCTGGCGACTGACCGTGCCGCCAGTGCAATGCACCGCCACCAGTTCGCCAGAGCTCGCGCCCTGCCAAAGCAGCAGCCCGGAAGCCGCTTCGGTCCTCTCGACGGTCGAGCGGATCGCCCGCTCCAGCGGCGGATCGTCCAGCGACGGGTGCGGCAGGAAATCCTCGATCGGCTCGGACGAGGCGAGGCCCTGATTGACTCCGAACCAGATGAGCAGGCCCGACAGGATCACGAGGTGGCCGCTGCGAATGATGAAGCGCTGAACCTCGAACTCGGTGTCGCCGATGTCTCGCGCGAGAAGGCCCGCGGCCATGTAGAGGGCAATGACGGCGACCGCGGTCAAAGCGGTCTCGCGCCAGCTCCAGCGGATCGCCGCCGACAGGATGAGGAAGACGAAAAAGACGAAAAACGGGCTGGTATAGCCCTCGGTGGTGAGCACCAGGGCAGTGAAGACCGCGATATCGAGCAGATGGACCGGCGCCGCGAGCTTCGCGTCGAGCCACCAGTTGCGATAAGTGAGGGCAAGCACGGCCAGCGCCGATGCGACATAGAAGATGAGCAGGCCGTAGGTGGCCGTGGCCGCCTGCGCCGGCTGGCTTCGGTCGATCCAGATGGCGAGCAGGAAGACGGCAGCGAACAGCAGGCGCCCGAGCGCGATGACCCGTCCCGACCGGCGCCTGAGCACATCCCCGAACATCTGCTACGCAGCCCCCAGCCGAACCGCGTTCAAACTCCGCCAGATAGCGCCGAAGTCAAGCCTCGGTCGACCGGTCCGGAGCACGGTCAGGCGGGTGGCGCGCCTCGATTTCGCTCTTCAGCCTGGCCGATGCCGTCAGCCGTGACGAGTCACGCGACAGCCCGAGCGCCTCGGCGACCGGTTGCCCGAGCAGCGAATCGCCGAGCGCCAGAAGCACGAGCCATTGGGTCGTCTCGGGGACGTCATGGCCCTCGTGGCCGACGGAAAGACCCCGGACCAGTTGGCCGATCGCCTCGAGGATCGGGTCGAGCGCGTCGCGGTTGCCGGTGAGGATCATCCAGGCGGCGAGCGCGCCCGCCCCCTCGCGGCCGAAGGCGTCGAACGTCTTGTCGACGATCTCGCGCGGGTCGGCCTTGCCCTCGCGGGCGAGCTCGACGCTTCGGGCGATGCTTCCCGTCACCTGCGCCGCGATCGACCGCGCAAGCTCGGCCTGGAGCCCGGCGGCGGAACCGAAATGGTGAATCACATTGGCGTGGGTCCGACCGACCCGAGCCGCCACCGCCTTGAGCGTCACCGCCTGCGGCCCCTCCTCGATCAGCAGCGCCCGGGCCGCCTCGAGCGCGGCCGCGCGGCTGTCTTCGGGAGCGAGGCGTCTACCGCTTATTGACATCTTTGTAAGTTATTATAGCCTCTGCCGATGACCAGTGCGATTCTGCCGACTCCCCAGGACCTGACCATTACCCCGCGCGATCGCCGATTCGAGCGCGGCGAGCTCGAGCAGCGCCTGTGGCACGGCGGTCGGGTCGAAGCCACTGCCATCTACAACGCGCTTTCGGCGACCTTCCCGGTCGGCGAGGCTTTTTTCGTCGAGAGCGTCCGCAAGTTCGCCGACGGGGCGCCGCCCAAGCTCGCCGAGGAGATCCGGGGCTTTACTACCCAGGAGGCGATCCACAGCCGCGAACATGCCGCCTTCAACCGCCGAGCGGCGGACGCCGGCTACGACTTGACGAAGCTTGACCAGCGGGTCGACGAGCGCCTGGCGATCACTCGGGCGAAACCGCCGATCGTCAGCCTCGCCGCGACGATGGCGCTCGAGCATTTCACTGCGATCCTCGCCCACCAGCTGCTTGCCAATCCCCGCCACCTCGAGGGAGCGGACGGGCAAGCGGCGGAGCTGTGGCGCTGGCACGCCTGCGAAGAGATCGAGCACAAGGGCGTCGCCTACGACACCTGGCTCCACGCCACCCGCGACTGGAGCCGGTGGAAGCGCTGGAACGTCAAGGCGAAGGTCATGCTTTACATAACCCGCAACTTCGTCGTCGACCGCACCGCCGGGGCGCTCGAGCTGATGCGCCAGGATGGCGTGAGCGGCGTTCGCGCCTGGGCGAAACTGCTGTGGTATGTCTGGGTCCGGCCCGGCATGTTCCGCAAGGTGGCCATGGCCTGGGCCAAATTCTTCCTGCCCGGATTCCACCCCTGGAACGAGGACGACCGGCATTTGCTTCGCGCCTATGACAGCAGTCCCGGTGCCACGTCGGCGCCCAAGCCGAGGAAGACGGTGAGGCGGGCCGTCTGATCAGGCTGCCAGCGCCTCATCCGCATCCTGGCCGCGAACTGCGAGCTGCAGCCTGAGCAGCCGCGCCGGCACTTCGATCCCGCGCGCGCAGCTCATCCTCGGAGCAGTGATCCCGACCGGCTCGAAGCCGAGCTTCTCCAACACCCGGGCCGAGGCCGGGTTGTCGAGGAAGTGAGAGGCTTCCAGCTGCTCCAGGCGAAGCGTCCGGGCGATGTCGACCAGCGCCGTGCCGGCTTCGGTCGCATAGCCGCGATTCCAGAAGGGCCGGGCGATCCAATAGCCCAATTCGACGAGGCCCGAAGGCCGCCGGCCGAGTCCGCAGGCGCCGACGAGACGCGGCGCGGCGTCGGTTCGCTCGAAGATCAGCAGCGAAGGAAGCACTGGATCCCTCGGGCTGGCGAGGAACGCCTCGGCGTCGCGGAGGGTGTACGGCCATGGCGCGGTCGCAAGGTTGCGAACGATCGCCAAGTCGGCAATCGCCTCGGCCAGCGCCGGCGCGTCGTCCGCCCAGCCCGGGCGGAGCAGCAGCCTTGGAGTCCTCGCGAACATTGTCATTCTCCTCCCGAGGGCCGTGAAGCCGCTTCGTGACAGTTTCGGGAGAAGAAAAAGAAAGGGAGAAGAGGGGGCTTCCCTCTTCTCCCGTCGAGGTCCGAAGACCTTCCTTGGGCTGCCCCCTCCTGGGGCGGCCCTTTAGCGACCTGCCCCTATTCGTTCGCTCCGGCTGCCGACGGCATGACATGCACGTACTTGCGGCCGAGCTTGCCGTCGCGAAACGCGACGCAGCCGTCGGTAAGGGCGAAAAGGGTGTGATCCTTGCCCATACCGACGCCCGTTCCGGGGTGCCATTTGGTGCCGCGCTGGCGCACGATGATGTTGCCGGCCCGGGCTGCCTGCCCGCCGAACAGCTTCACGCCGAGGCGCTTGCTCTCACTGTCGCGGCCGTTCCGTGACGAGCCGCCTGCCTTTTTATGTGCCATGTCGAATTACTTCTCTTTCGAGCTTTTCTTGGAGGCGCCCTTAGCAGGTGCAGCATCCTTTGTCGATGTCTTCTCGGCCTTAGGAGCCGCCTTCTTGCCTTCGGTCTTGGCGTCAGCCGACTTTTCGGACGGGGCCTTCACGGCCTTCTTCGAGGCTGCGGCCTTCGCGGGTGCAGCATCGGCGGCCGGGGCAGCATCGGCGGCGGGGGCCGCTTCGCTCCTGGGCTTCGCCGCCTTCTTCTCTTCCTTGCCGATGGCGACGATCTTGAGGATCGTGTGCTGCTGGCGGTGCCCTTTCTTGCGGCGGTAATTGTGGCGCCGCTTCTTCTTGAACACCGTGACCTTCTCGCCCTTCGCCTGAGCGATGATTTCGGCGGCAACGGTCAGCCCGTCGGTCGACTTGAGATCCGATCCGTCGCCGGCAAGCAGGACGTCGCCGAGGGTGACTCGGTCCCCGGCATTGCCATCCAGCTTCTCGACGACGATCTTGTCCCCGGCGGCGACGCGATATTGCTTGCCGCCAGTGCGCACGACTGCGAACATTGGCCTTGTCTCTTCCAATAACCCAGGGCGCGGAAAGCTCGGCTCCCGCGCGGAAAGCGTGCCGCCTATGGCAGCGGTCCCGCCCTGTCAACGGCGGAGTGACGCGGCAGGCCTGTGGCGAAGTGGTCACAGTGCGGCACTTGCGGCAATGGCGCGCAACTAAAGCCTTGCCTAGGCGCGGTTTTAGTCATTCCCTGCATCCAGCCGGTTGCGAGCTTCCGCCTGCGCCGGGCCCAGACACGGGGGATTCGTATGATTCGTACCATCGCCGCTCGCGCTTTGCTCCTCGCCGGCCTCAGCCCCATCGGTCTGGCCGCGCCCGCCCTCGCCCAGCAGAATCAGGCCGAGGTGCCCGAGGCTTCTGCGGAAACCACCGCGCAACGGGATGCTGACGCGACCATCGTCGTCACCGGCACTCGGCGGACCGACCGAACCGTGGCCAACAGCACTGTCCCGGTGGATGTGCTGACGGCCGACGACCTGACCCAGACCGGCTTCACCGAGGTCAACCGCGCGCTTGCCCAGGAAGTGCCGAGCTTCAACTTCCCGCAGCCGTCGATCACGGACGGCACCGACGTCATCCGGCCAGCGACCCTTCGCGGAATGTGGCCGGATCACACCTTGGTGCTGATCAACGGCAAGCGTCGCCACACTTCGGCGCTGCTCAATATCAACGGCTCGGTCGGGCGCGGTGCCGCTGCGGTGGACACCAACCTCATCCCGTCGATCGCTTTGTCGCGGGTGGAAATCCTGCGCGACGGCGCGGCCGCGCAATATGGCTCGGACGCGATCGGCGGAGTGATCAACTTCCATCTGCGCAGCGCCGCCAGCGGCGGACGCGCGACCGCGACCTACGGACAATATTTCACGTCCGTCGAGGGCGTTCAAACCTATTCCGGCGTTCAGGTCGGGCCCGGCAACACGCCGGTTTTTGCGCCGGACAGCACGGCGGGCACCCCAATTCTAGCGCTGGATTACACTGGCAGGGATCGGAAGCGCCGCGACGGCCAGACGCTGACCCTTGCCGGCGTCATGGGCTTCGGCATCGGAACTGGAGGAAGCTTCAACATTGCCGCCGAATTCCAGGACCGCAATGACACGAACCGAACCGGTGCTGACCCGCGTCAACAATTCTTCTCGATCGGCAGCGCGCTCGATCCGCGGGAGCTCACCTTCAATCGCTTCAGCCACCGCTTCGGCGATCCCGAAACCCGCGACACGAAGGTGTTCGCCAATTTCGCAATGCCGCTCGCGGTCGACGCCGAAGTCTACAGCTTCGTCACCTACAACGACCGCCAGGGCGAAAGTGCTGGTTTTTATCGTCTCGCTCGCGATGCCCGCAACGTCCCGGCCATCTACCCTGAGGGCTTCCTGCCGCTGATCGTCACCGACACCGACGATTATGCCGGCACTCTGGGGCTGCGCGGTTCGGTCGGCGGCTGGCGCTGGGATGCGTCGGGCCAGTACGGCATGGACCGGGTCGATTTCACGATCGAGAACAGCCTCAACCGCTCGTTCGGCGCCGCGTCGCAGACGACCTTCGATTCCGGGGGCCTCAAATATGACCAAGCCCTGTTCAACGTCGATTTCAGCCGCGACATCGGCATTCAATTCGCCGAAAAAACGACGCTGTCGGTCGGTGCCGAGTATCGCCAGGAAGGCTTCGACATTCGCCCGGGCGAACCCGCCAGCTACGAGAGCGGCCCGGCAGGCGGCGCCGCCGGTGCCCAGGTCTTCCCGGGATTCCGGCCGATCATCGGTGGCCAGCGTGTCGACCGGCGCCGGACGCGCAACAACCAGTCGCTCTATGGCGAAATCGACAGCGACCTGTCGCGCATGTTCAACGTCCAGCTCGCGCTGCGCTATGAGCATTACAGCGACTTCGGTTCGGACCTGAACTGGAAGATTGCGTCTCGTGTCGAGCCGACAGACGGGTTTGCCCTGCGCGGGTCGATTTCGACCGGTTTCCGGGCGCCCTCGCTGCAGCAGCAATATTATGCTGCGCAGGCGACCAACAACGTCGGCGGAGTCCTGCTCGAAACCGTCACTTTGCCGGTCAACAACCCGGTCGCCCAGGCCCTCGGGTCGAGCCCACTCGAGCCGGAGCAATCGAAGAATTACTCGGCCGGCCTGGTCGTCACCGCGATTGCTCGACTCAATGTCACGCTCGACGCCTACCAGGTGGAAATCGACGATCGGATCGTCGTGACCGAAAACCTCGGCGCCTTTGGAACCGCCGCGCAGCAGACCGCAGTGCGCAATATCCTGGCGGCAGCGGGCTTCCCGACGGTTACCGCCGCCCGATTCTTCATCAACGGCATCGACACGCGCACGCGCGGTCTCGACCTCGTCGCCACCTACCGGCCGCCGGTCGACTTCGCTCGAGTCTCGCTGACCGGCGGGCTCAACCTCAACAAGACCAAGATCACCCGCAATGCCGCGGCCCCCGGACCGCTCGCTAACGTTCCGGGCCTAATCCTGTTCGGCCGCCGCGAGTCGCTGCGCATGACCCACGGCCAGCCGCGCAGCAAGCTCAACTTCTCGGCCGATGTCGATAGCGGCTGGGTCGGTGGAACGCTGCGGGTCAATCGCTACGGCCGCGTTCTGGCGGCGGACAACGACCCGTTCAACGACGTGCCGATGTCGCCCAAGACGATCACGGATCTCGAGCTGCGCTTTTCGCCCTTCGGCGACCGGGCCACCCTCGCGATCGGCGGCAACAACATCTTCGACGTCTATCCCGACAATGTGCCGCGTGGACGGATGATCGACCCGGCGACCGGGCTTCCGCGCAACCAGGGCGCAACCAATTACGTGACCCCGTTCAGCAGCTTCTCGCCGTTCGGGTTCAACGGCCGCTACCTCTACAGCCGGCTGTCGGTGAATTTCTAGACGTCAGGAGCGGGGAGGGGGACACCCTCCCCTTCCTAGTGCCGGTGAACGGGGCGCAGCTCGTAGCGCCCGCCGACGAAACGGTCGAACATGGCAGCGATCGCCGGGTGGTCGACGGGCTCGTCGCTATCGTCCGGGATCAGATTCTGCTGGCTGACGTAAGCGACGTAGCTGGTTTCCTCGTTTTCGGCGAGGAGATGGTAGAACGGCTGGTCCCGGGACGGCCGGATGTCCTCCGGGATCGCCTCGTACCATTCCTCGCTGTTGGCGAATGCCGGGTCGACATCGAAGATCACGCCGCGGAAATCGAACAGGCGGTGGCGGACGACATCGCCGATTCCGAAGCGCGCTCGACGCACCGAGATTGGCTGTCCTTCCGGGTTCATGGGCGGGAAACGATTGATGTGCGACATGGCTGCAATCTAGGAAGCGCGCGAGGCTAGGCAAGCACAAGCCGCGCTGCTAGAGGCGCGCCCGACCTGGCCGGTCTCCCGGTCCGAGCGCCTTGCAGACATTGCGGAGAGGTGGCTGAGTGGTCGAAAGCACCGCACTCGAAATGCGGCGTACGGGCAACCGTACCGTGGGTTCGAATCCCACCCTCTCCGCCATCTAGCCGCCAGCCACGCTCAGATTTGCGCTCCGCCGGCTTGCCGATCGCTCAGCCCGACCGCGCGCACCCTGAGGGTGGCGAGCGCCGCAACCAATAGGGCGGCGGCGGCGAAGGCCATCGTCCAGATCGGCTCGTCCGGGAAGAATGCCTTCATGATCGATCCCATGACGGTCGCCACCAGGAGCTGCGGGACGACGATGAAGATATTGAACAGCCCCATGTAGACGCCGAGCTTGCGCTGCGGCAGGGTGGAGGCGAGGATGGCGTAGGGCATGGCAAGGATCGATGCCCAGGCGATGCCGACGCCGACCTCGGCCAGCAGGAGGTGCTGGGGGTCGCGGAGCAGGAAGAAGCTGGCATAGCCGGCAGCGCCGCACAGCAGGCCGACGGCGTGGGTTTTCACCTTGCCGATACGCCGCGCGAGAAATGGCAGAAGCATCAGCGCGGTGAGCGCGGCGACGCCGTTATAAACGGCGAACAGGACTCCCACCCAGTTTCCGGCACTCTGGTAACCGGCGCTCGCCGGGTCCGGGGAGTTGAAGAAATATTGGGCGACGACCGGCGTCGTGTTGATCCACATGATGAAGAGCGCCGACCAGCTGAAGAACTGGACAAGGGCGAGCTGCTTCATCACCGGTGGCATTCCGGCAAAGTCGCCGACAATGCTGGCCAGCATGTTGCTGTCGCGGCCGCGCCTCGCATAAGTGATGGCAAGTGCGCTCAAGGCGCCGTAGCCGACCAGCAGCGCGCCGAGCAGGTACATCTCCTTTTCCAGGCCCAGCCCGGCAACCGAGACCAGCACCGCGGCGCCGGCCGCAACCCAGGCAAGGCTGCCGCGGAACGTGCGCGCGCCAAGCGCTCGAACGGTGTCCTCGCTGCTCGGATGATGCGCGTCGTCGCCATAGGCGGCGAGCTCGTCGGGGGCATATTCGCGGGTGGTCAGGACCGTCCACAGCACGGCCAGGAACAATGCGCCGCCCCCGAACCAGAAGCTCCAGCGGACCGTGTCGGGGACGCTGGCGTCGCCGGCGAGATTGGACACTCCGAGATGCTCGAGCGCCCAAGGGAAAATCGAGCCGACGACCGCGCCGACGCCGATGAAGGCGGTCTGCACGGCATAGCCGGCCGTATGCTGTTCCTTGTCAAGCATGTCGCCGACGAAGGCGCGGAACGGCTCCATTGAGATGTTGAGGCTGGCATCGAGCACCCACAGCAGGATCGCCGCGAGCAACAAGACCTCGGACAGCGGCATGATGAACAGCGACAAAGCGGCGAGGATCGCCCCGGCGAGAAAATAGGGCCGCCGCCGGCCAAGGCGCCCGAGCCAGGTGCGATCGCTGAGGAAGCCGACGATGGGCTGGACGAGGAGGCCGGTCAGCGGCGCCGCGATCCATAACGCGGGCAGGTCATCGAGGCTTGCTCCCAGCGACTGGAAGACCCGGCTCATGTTTGCGTTCTGAAGGGCGAAGCCGATTTGAATCCCGAAGAAGCCGAACGAGATGTTCCACAGCCCAGTCCATTTTTGCCGTGGCTTGGTCTTGCGGGCCGTCGCCATAGCCGTCGCTTCGTCCATATGCCCGCCTCCCGTCATCGCTCCCCTCGCGACGCTGGCAGGTTAAACCGCCGATGCCAACGCCTCCGGTGCGTTGTGCGGTGCAACAGCATAGGTATTCATGGGCACGGCCAAGTTGCGAGCTGGATACCGGTTAGGGCACACTAGAGCCGCGAACCTTCAGGCATACCGGCAGAAGCTGGCTTGCGGTCGTCTCGTCCTCGATGCGTTTGATCAGCGCGTCCACGAGCGCAGCGCCGGCCGCCTTGGCGTCCTGGGCAACGGTGGTGAGCGGCGGGTTGGCGTAGATTGCCGCCGCAAGGTCATCGAAGCCGACCACCGAGACGTCGCCGGGAACGTTGACGCCAAGTTCCTGAAGGGCGTGCATCGCGCCGATTGCGGCGAGGTCGGACGAGGCGAAAATGCCGTCGGGGAGGGGGCCCCGCTGAGCGAGCTCCGCGACCGCCGCGCGTCCCTCGGCCTCGCTTGGGCCGGCCGGCACCGCGAGTGCTTTGTCGACTGTTGTTCCGGCCTGCTTATGTGCCCGGCAATAGCCTTCCCATCGGTCGCGAAACTCTGGGTATGCCTCCGTCGCCGTGCCGATGAAGGCGACCCGGCGGCGGCCGACGTCGAACAAATGCCGGGTCGCGTCATACCCGCCCTGCTCATTGTCCGAACCGACGACGGCACCAAACTCGGCGGCGCGTGGATTGCCCCAGCAAATGAAGTGGGTTCCGTGTGCCACCAGCTGCTCCAGTCGCGGCCGGTGCAGCAGATAGTCGCCATATCCCAGCAGGATGATTCCGTCGGCCTTTCGGCTGTCCTCATAATCAACGTGCCAGTCGTCGCTGAGCTGCTGAAAACTGATGAGCAGGTCATATTCACGCGCTGCGCAGGCGCGGACCATCGAGCCGAGCATCGAGAGGTAGAACGGGTTGATCAAAGTGTCGTCCGGTGTCGCGTCCTCAAAGAAGAGGGCAGCGAGGGTGCGTGCATGGCGCCGGCGCAGCCCCGACGCATTCTTGTCCACCTTGTAGTGGAGCTGCTCGGCGGCGGCGAGCACTCGCGCCCGGGTTTCGGCGCTGACCGACGGATTGCCGCTCAGCGCACGTGACACCGTCGGCTGGGACACTCCCGCGATCGCCGCGATGTCGAACGAAGTTGGGCGCCGGTTGATCATGACAAGCCCAGCGTAAGTCGCGTGAATACGTATGTATAGCCGCTCCTGCCGTTCCGCCGGGCGGAACTGCTGATATCGTGTCCGATGGAGAGAGGGCTGTCAGGCCATCGGCGATTTCGCCCGATGCCGCAGCCGCACGAGGGGGAACGAAATCACATGAGCGCCACCAACTCACGTTCGCTGCTTGCGAGTGCGGCAAGCCCGTTGGCAATCTGCACGGCATTGATGGTCAGCACGTCGCCTGCGCTCGCGCAGACCACGCCGCAGCCGGACGTCGATGCGACAGCCGCAGAGCCGACGCAGCAAGAAGCGGCATCACCGGCGCCGGCGCAGACTGAGGGCGAAGCGATCGTCGTCACCGGCTTTCGCGCCGCGCTCCAGTCTGCGGTCAACACGAAGAAGCGTCAGGAGCAGATCGTTGAATCGGTGACCGCGGAAGACATCGGCAAGCTGCCCGACGCGTCGATCGGTGAATCGATTGCACGGCTTCCCGGCGTGACATCGCAGCGTACGCAGGGGCGAGCAAACGTCATTGCCGTCCGCGGCTTCGGGCCCGACTTTTCCCAGACGCTGCTCAACGGCCGCGAGCAGACTTCGACGGGAGACAATCGCGGCGTCGAATTCGACCAATACCCGTCGGAAGTCGTCAGCCAGGTGGTGGTCTACAAGACGCCCTCGGCCAGCCTGGTCGGGCAGGGCCTGGTCGGCACCATCGACATCCGGACCATCCGTCCGCTTGACGTGGGGAGCCGGGTGATCGCCATCGGCGCGCGCGGGAATTATGCCGATATTGGCAAGCTGAACGCCGGCTCGACTGACAAGGGCTTCCGGGTCAACGGGACGTTCGTCGACAAGTTCGCGGACGACACGATGGGCATCGCTCTTGCTGCGTCGTACGTCGACGAACCCTACCACAACCAGGAATATAATTCGTGGGGCTTCTTTACGCCTGACTCGACCGGCAATGTGCTGCCTGCTGGTTTCAAGCCCTTCGTCACCTCAACCGGTCTGAAGCGCTATGGAGTCAACGGCACCTTCCAGGCGGAGCTGTCGCCGCTGGTGACCCTGACCGCCGACGGTTTTTATTCGAACTTCAACGACGATCAGTCGAAGCGCGGCATCGAGCTTCCGGTCGCCTGGTTCGGGACCACGGGCGACCCCGCGACCTTCACCGTCGAGGACGGTCAGTATGTCGCCGGAACACTTCAGAACGTGCAGGGTGTCGTGAGGAACGACGTATTCCAGCGCAAGGCCGATCTTTATTCATTCGGTCTCAACTCGGCGTTCGATCCCGGCAACGGCTGGAAAGGCTTCGTCGATTTCGGCTGGTCGCGCACCGACCGCAACGAGCTCAGCCTCGAGAGCTATTCGGGTACCGGCTATAACTGGGATAACCCGTTCAACGAGGGGGACGAGTTCGCGGCCGCAGATCCGACGGACACGATCGCTTTCCAATGCGGGACGAGAGGGTGTCGCTTTACCCCGACTCTCAACTACAGCGATCCCAATCTCATCAAGCTGACCGACCCGCTCGGCTGGGGCGGCAGCCGTGTGCAGGCCGGCTATTACAACAACCGCATCGTCAAGGACGATCTTAAGCAATATCGGGCCCAGATCGAGCGCGAGTTGGAAACCGGCTTCCTCAGCTCCATCCTCGCCGGTGTCAGTTTCACCGACCGAAACAAGTCGCTTCGCCCGGACGAATCTTTCGTCATGCTTCCCGGCGGCGCGACCACCGCCAACATACCGCAGCAGTTCCTTCTCAGGCCGACGAACCTTGCCTATCTCGGGCTCGGGCCGATCGTCAGCTACGACCCGCGCAAGCTGATCGGCGCCGGTGTGCTGATTCTCGAGGAGCACACACATCCCGACATCGCGATGAAGGCCTATGATGTCGCCGAGGACCTGTGGACCGGGTACGTTCAGGCCAACATCAACGCCCAGCTCGGCAGCACCGACCTCACCGGCAACGTTGGCGTGCAGATTGTGCGGGCCAAGCAATCGTCATCGGGCATTGCGTTCGCCGGCGGTGAGCGGGTGAACGTCACGGCGGGCGACAAGTACACCCACGTGCTGCCCAGCCTGAGCCTGTCGGCGCGCATGCCCAACGATATTATCCTCCGGCTCGGCCTGTCGCGCCAGATGCAGCGGCCGAGGCTCGACGACATGCGAGTGGCGATGGGTTACGGACTGTCAAACACGCCGCAGGGCGTGGTCATCGAGGGCGGCGGCGGCAACCCGCGCCTCAGACCCTATGTGGCCAATGCGGCGGACTTCAACGTCGAGAAATATTTCGGCGCAAGCGGCTATGTCGCGCTTCAGCTGTTCTACAAGGACATCAAGAGCTTCATCTTCACCCATAAATTCGAGTTCGACTATACCGGCTTCCCGCTGCCCGCCGGCCCCCCGCCGGCGAGCATGATCGGCTTCCTGACGGCACCGTTCAACACCGGGGGCGGCAAGCTTTACGGCGGCGAACTGGCCGCGACGCTGCCGTTCGGGGTGATCACGCCTGCTCTTGAAGGCTTCGGGGTCACCGGCGGTGTCGGCTATACCAAGAGCCGGGTAAAGGACCCGGACGGCAACATCACCTCGATTCCAGGCTACTCGAAATGGGTGGCCAACGGCACTGCCTTTTTCGAGCGCTGGGGTTTCAACGCCCGCGGCAGCGTCCGCTACCGCTCCAGCTTCCTTGGGGACTTCACCGGCTTCGGCGGATCGCCGACTCGCCGCCAGGCGCTCGAGGAGACGATCATTGACGGGCAGATCGGCTATGACTTCGGCCCGGGCTCGATGATGCCGGGGCTCTCGGTGTACGTGCAAGGGCAGAACCTGACCGACGAGCGGTTCGGTTCGGTCGTGAGCACGTCCACGCCCATGCAGGTGATCGACTACCAGACCTACGGGCGCCGTTTCCTCGCTGGCTTCACGTACAAGTTCTAAACTGCTTCTGGGCGGCGCTGCTTCTTGATTGCGGCGGGGCCGCCTGAGGCCGAAGAGACGGAATGGCGAAACGCATCACCAAGATCGTGATCGCGGGCGGCGGCACTGCCGGCTGGATCACGGCGGCCATGCTCGCGCGGTTCCTGGAACGCGGCTATCGGATCCAGTTGGTGGAATCGGAGGCGATCGGCACGGTCGGCGTCGGCGAGGCCACGATCCCCCAGATCAATCTGTTGAATTCCGTGCTCGGAATCGACGAGGTCGAGTTCGTCAAGGCAACGAGCGCGACCTACAAGCTCGGAATCGAGTTTGTCGGCTGGCGTGAGCCCGGCCATTCTTACATGCACAATTTCGGAATCGTCGGCCGTGGCTCCGGTCTGACGCCATTCCCTTTGCTTTGGTTGCGAATGCACGCGGCCGGTCGGGCCCGGGAGTTCGGGCGCTATTCGCTGAACGAGGTTGCGGCCCGCGCCGGCAAGATGGCGAAGGGTGCGCCCAAAGACGGACCGGTTCCGGAACTCGTCTACGCCTTTCATTTCGACGCCTCGCTTTATGCAGCCTTCCTGCGCAATTATGCCGAGAAGCGCGGGGTCGAGCGCATCGAGGGCCGCATCGAACATGTCGAGCGCAATGCCGAAAGCGGCGATCTCGAGGCTTTGGTGCTCGATGGCGAGCGGCGAATCGAAGGTGATTTGTTCATCGATTGTACCGGCTTTCGCGGCCTGCTGATCGGCGAGGCGTTGGGCAGCCGCTATCTGGATTGGTCGAACTATCTTCCGTGCGACCGGGCGCTGGCGGTGCCGTGCGAGCGCAGCCCGGCGTTTCGCCCGCACACGCAAGCCATCGCGCATCAGGCTGGATGGCAGTGGCGAATCCCGCTCCAGCACCGCACCGGCAATGGCCATGTCTATTGCAGCGCCTTCATTTCGGACGAGGAAGCGGCCGCGACCCTGGTCGCCAACCTCGATGGGAAGGCGCTCGACGAGCCGCGGCCGCTGCGGTTCACGACCGGTCGGCGCGAGCAATTCTGGGTGGGCAATTGCGTCGCGGTCGGGCTTGCGGCGGGCTTTATGGAGCCGCTCGAATCGACCAGCATCCACTTAATCCAGTCCGCGGTCACGCGGCTGCTGACGTTCTGCATGCCGCGCGGCCCGATCGATCCGCCGGTTCGCGACAATTTCAACCGCCTTTCGGCGATCGAGTGGGAGCGCATTCGGGATTTCCTGCTGCTCCACTACAAGGCCAACAAGCGTTTCGGGCAACCCTTTTGGGATCATTGCCGTTCGATCGAGCTGACAGACAACCTCGCCGCCAAGATCGACATGTTCAAGGTCAGCGGCCGCGTGCTTCGCGAGGATGGCGAACTGTTCACCGAGGAAGCCTGGACTCAGGTGATGATCGGGCAAGGCATCGTCCCCAACAAATGGCATCCGCTGGCCGACATCGCCGACGACGACGAGCTGAGCGGCTATCTGGAATCGATTGCCTCGGCCTACGCGGCCCGGGCCGCGCAATTTCCAACCCACGCTCAATTCGTCGAGCGCATGGTTGGAGTCGAGACAAGATCAAAGGAGAATGCGGCGTGACCCAGGGCAGGTTGAACAGCAGGTGCGCACAGCGATTGGCTCTGCGCCTGGGAATGGCGGCGCTGGCTGCAGCTTTCGCAGCGGCCGCATCCGCTCAGCTGTCCGACTTTCGGCAGCGCCCGCCGGAAGACGAGATCATATACTTCCTGCTTCCTGACCGGTTCGAAAACGGCGATCCCTCGAACGATCGCGGCGGCTTGCGAGGGGGCCGCCTGCAGACCGGGTTCGATCCGACGCACAAGGGCTTCTTCCACGGCGGCGACCTCAAGGGGCTGACCTCTCGCCTCGACTATATCCAGGGCCTCGGCGCCACCGGCATCTGGCTCGCGCCGGTGTTCAAGAACAAGCCCGTGCAGGGGCCAGCGGGAGACGAGAGCGCCGCCTACCATGGCTACTGGGTAACCGACTTCACCCGGGTCGATCCGCATTTCGGCAGCAACGAAGATTTCAAGGCCTTCGTCGACGCGGCGCACGCGCGCGGCATGAAGGTCTATATGGACATCATCACCAATCACACGGCCGATGTCATTCAATCGGTCGAATGCACCGTCCAGGGTCAGTGCGCCTACCGGAGCATCGGCGACTATCCCTACCAGCGGCGCGGCGGTCCGAACGGTACGCCGATTAATCCGGGATTCGCCGGCGAGGGCGACCGAACCGCGGAGAACTTCGCCAAGCTTACCGATCCCAATTACGCTTACACCGTGCGCGTGCCGGAAGCCGAGAAGTCGGTGAAGGTGCCGGCCTGGCTCAACGACCCGATCTACTATCACAACCGCGGCGACAGCACCTTCCGCGGCGAGTCCAGCCGAATGGGCGATTTCGTCGGGCTCGACGATCTGTTCACGGAAAATCCGCGCGTCCTGCAGGGGATGATCGAGATCTACGGGAGCTGGATCGATCGCTTCGGCGTCGACGGGTTCCGCATCGATACGGCGCGGCATGTGGACCCGGAGTTCTGGCAGCAGTTCGTGCCGGCGATGCTCGAGCGAGCACGGGCGCGCGGCATCCCCAACTTCCACATTTTCGGCGAATATGCGAACGACGACTTCGAGCCGGGGAAGATCGCCCAGGCCACCCGCCATGACAAGCTTCCGGCGGTGCTCGACTTCGCCTTCAAGGAAGGCGCGCTCCGGACGATCGCCGGCGGCGCGCCGACCGAGGTGTGGCGCGACTTCTTTGCGCAGGACGTGCTCTACGAGGGCGGCGAGGCCGCGGCGCTCCAGCTTCCGACCTTTATCGGCAACCACGACATGGGCCGCTTCGCCCACCATGTCCGCAAGGCCTTCCCGCAGGCGAGCGACGAGGAGGCTCTGAAGCGGGTGATGCTCGGTCATGTGCTGCTGCTGACCGCGCGCGGGGTGCCGACCATTTATTCCGGCGACGAGCAGGGCTTCGTCGGCGATGGCGGCGACCAGGACGCGCGCGAGGACATGTTCCCGAGCAAGGTCGCGATCTACAACGACAACAAGCTCCTGGGCACGAACGCGACGACGGCGCAGAGCAATTTCGACCGTTCGCACCCGCTCTACCAGCTGATCGGCAGGCTTTCGCAGGTTCGCCTGTCCACGCCGGCGCTGCGCCGCGGAGCGACCGTCTTCCGCGAAGGCTCGGATGAGCCGGGATTGCTGGCCTTCTCGCGCATTCTCGAGGGCGAGGAAGTGCTGGTTCTGATCAACACGTCGACCAGCCCGATCGTTCGCAACGTGGTCGTCGACACCGCGTCCGAGCGGTTCCGTTCACTTGCCGGCAGCTGCCCCGCGGCCGCTCAGGCGCCGGGCAGCGTGCGCATCAGCCTGCCGCCGCTTGGCTACGCCATCTGCCATGCCGCACGCTGAACTGGCTTCGGCGAGCGCTGTCGGAAACAGGGTCGAGCCCTGGTGGAAGGGCGCGACCATCTATCAAATCTATCCGCGCAGCTTCTGCGACACGGACGCGGACGGAATCGGCGACCTTCAGGGGATCGCTCGCCACCTCGATCATGTCGCGGATCTCGGCGTCGACTGCATCTGGATCTCGCCCTTCTATACCTCACCGATGAAGGATTTCGGCTATGACGTCGCGGATTATCGCGCTGTCGACCCGGTCTTCGGGACCATCGGCGACTTCGACGCGATCGTCGCCCGAGCCCACGAGCTTGGGCTCAAGGTGATCATCGACCAGGTCTTTTCGCACACTTCCGACGAACATCCGTGGTTCATCGAGAGCCGCTCGAGCCGGGACAATGACAGGGCCGATTGGTATGTCTGGGCCGACCCCAAGCCAGACGGATCGCCGCCGAACAACTGGCAGGCGGTGTTCGGCGGACCGTCGTGGACGTGGGATGCTCGCCGCGAACAATATTACCATCACAACTTCCTGACAGAGCAGCCTCAGCTCAACTGCCACCATCCCGAGGTTCAGGAGGCGCTGCTCGACGTTACCCGATTCTGGCTCGACCGGGGCGTCGACGGATTCCGTTTCGACGCGGTGAACTTCATTATGCACAACCGGGCGCTGACCGATAATCCGCCGGTCGCCAATCCGGTGAAGCGGACTCGGCCGTTCGATTTCCAGCACCACTTCCACAACCAGTCCCAGCCCGAGATTCCGTTGTTCCTGGAGCGTCTGCGCGAGGTCATGGACCGGTACGGCGACCGTTTCGCCCTGGCCGAGGTCGGTGGCGAGAAGGCGCTGACCGAGATGCGCGAATACACCGCCGGGCCCAACCGACTGCACAGCGCTTACGGCTTCGACTTCCTCTACGCCGAGGCGCTGACTCCGGAACTGGTCGCGCGCGCCGCCAATCATTGGCCGGATCGCGACGGCATGGGATGGCCGAGCTGGGCGTTCGAGAATCACGACGCGCCGCGTGCCATTTCGCGCTGGGTGGCGCCCGAGCATGCCCGCCAGTTTGCCTGCATGAAGATGCTTCTGTTGGTCTCGCTGCGCGGTTCGATCATCCTTTTCCAGGGCGAGGAACTGGGTCTCACCCAAGTCGATGTGCCGTTTGAACTGCTTCAGGATCCCGAAGCCATGGCCAATTGGCCACAGACCCTGAGCCGCGACGGGGCCCGAACGCCGATGCCGTGGACCGCCGACGTGCCCGGACATGGCTTCACGGCGGGAAAGCCGTGGCTGCCGTTCGGCCCCGACCATCCCGCGCTGGCGGTGGACCGGCAGGCGGCGGATCCCCAGTCGATCCTTTCCTTTGCGCGCCGCTGCATCGCTCTGCGCACTTCCAATCCGGCCTTGCGGTGGGGGACGATCGAGATTTTGGAGGCGGGCGCGCAGAAATTGGTGTTCGAGCGGGCCCATGCCGATCAGCGCTTGCGCTGCACGTTCAACCTCTCCGATGTCGAGGTGCCGCTCATGCCGCACAACGGCCCTCTCATCAGCGCCGGCCAAGTGCTTGCCAATGCCCTCGGCCCCTACGCCGCCTTGATCGAGGAGTTGTGATGCGTTTCCTTCTGGCCCTGCTTGCGCTTCTCGGCGCTGCCCCGTCAGCCGCGCAAACGCGCACCGTCGCAACCCGCGCATCGCCCTCGGGCACGCTCACCCTCGAGGTCACCATCAATGGCGAGGGCCGCGTCGGCTATGCGGTGGCGCGCGCAGGCCGGCCGGTGATCGGCGAAAGTCATCTCGGCTTCCTGTTCACCGACAGCCGGCAGATGCTTCGCAACATGGAATTGCTTGGCACCACGACCAGCAGCCGCGACGAGACTTGGGAGCAGCCCTGGGGCGAGTGGCGCACCGTTCGCGACCATCACAATGAGCTCGTTGCGACTTTCCAGGAACGCGACAAGCTCCGCCGCACCATGCGGGTCCGCTTCCGAATTTTCGATAATGCCGTGGCATTCCGCTACGAACTGCCGCGGCAGCCCAACCTCCCCCGCGCCAACATCGTCGAGGAGCTGACGCAATTCCGAATCGTCGAGCCGGGCGAAGCCTGGTGGGCGCCGGCGTTCGAGAGCAACCGGGAGGAATATCTCTACAACCATACGCCGATCGACGGCATTGCCACCGTCCAGACCCCCCTGACGATACGAACGGCGAGCGGACTGCACCTCGCAATCCACGAAGCGGCGCTGGTCGATTATTCGGGAATGAATATCGCCCGGGTGCAGGACGGCCTGCTCAAAGCGATTCTGACGCCATCGTCGAGCGGCCCCAAGGTGGTCCGCGACACCCCGTTCGAGACCCCCTGGCGAGTGATCCTCATCACCCCCGACGCACCCTCCCTCTACCATGCGAACACGGTCTTCCTGAACCTCAACGAGCCGAACAAGCTCGGCGACGTCAGCTGGGTGAAGCCGACGAAATATGTCGGTGTCTGGTGGGGCATGCATCTCGACACGCAGAGCTGGGGGTCGGGACCCAAGCACGGCGCGACCAACGCCTACACGCGCCGGATGATCGATTTCGCGGCGAGGCACGGCTTCGGCGGCGTTCTGGTCGAAGGCTGGAATGTCGGATGGGACGGCGACTGGTTCGCGACCGGCGACGAATTCAGTTTCACCCAGTCCTACCCGGACTTCGATCTCGAAGGCATGGCTCGCTACGCTCGCTCGAAAGGCGTGCGGCTGGTCGGGCACCATGAAACCAGCTCGAATATCATCAATTACGAGCGCCAGCTCGAGGCCGCGCTCGACCTGTACTCGCGTCTCGGCATCACCAGCGTCAAGACCGGCTACGTGTCGGACGCGGGCGGCATTCAGGCATTCGACGAGAATGGCCGCCGAGTGTTCGAATGGCACGAAGGCCAGCGGATGAGCCGGCACCACCTCAAGGTCGTCGAGGAGGCGGCGAAGCGGAAGATCTCGATCAACCCGCACGAGCCGATCAAGGACACGGGGCTGCGCCGCACCTATCCGAACTGGATCACTCGCGAGGGCCAGCGGGGGATGGAATATAATGCCTGGGGAGAACCCAAGAACCCGCCCCGCTATGACACGGAGCTGATCTTCACCCGAATGCTTAGCGGTCCGATGGACTTCACTCCCGGAATCCTCAGCCTGAAGGGTCGGGGCGACACGCCGATCCCGTCGACGCTGGCGCGGCAGCTCGCTTATTATGTCACCATCTACTCCCCACTTCAGATGGCCGCGGACCTGCCGGAGAATTACGAGGCCAATGCCGCCGCCTTCCAGTTCATCAAAGACGTCGGGGTCGACTGGGACGACACGCGAATGCTTGCCGGCTCGGTCGGGGATTATGCGGTGATCGCCCGCAAGGAACGGGGCAAGCCGACCTGGTTCCTCGGCGCGATCACCGACGAGGAGGCGCGGCAAATAACCGTTCCTTTGTCCTTCCTCGAGCCGGGCCGCCGCTACCGCGCGGAAATCTACCGCGACGGCGATAATGCCGATTTTCGGACGAACGCGCGCAGCATCGTCATCGAGCGGCGCACGCTCACCGCGAGCGACCAGCTGCCGGTTCGGCTGGCGCCCGGCGGCGGTCTCGCTGTCCGTTTTGTCCCGTTGGGCCGATGATCCGGCTTTTGGTGGCTCTCCTGGCCTTGGCCGTCACGGCGCCGGCGGTCGGCCAGGGCCGCTTCGTCGAGCAGGATGTCCACTCTTCGGAGTTGAGCCAGCAGGTGCATCTCACCATCTGGCTGCCACCGGGCTACGACGTCGATCGGCGCCGTCGCTATCCCGTCGTCTACATGCACGACGCGCAGAACCTCTTCTTCAAGGAAAGGTCGGCCTACCAGAAGGTCTGGGCTGCCGACCGCGCGGCGCTGGGCGTGATCGCCGCCGGCAAGGTGGCGCCGTTCATCATTATCGGCGTCGACCACCCCGGCGAGGCGCGCTACCGGCAATATTTCCCGGCGAAGGTCGCGACCGAGTCCGTTCGCCACACGCTCGAGAAGGCCGCCGGACCGCTGCACGGCGACGCCTATGTCCGCTTCCTCGCCGACGAGCTGAAGCCGGTGATCGACCGCAGCTACCGGACGCGGCCGCAGCCGCGGTTCACGGCGGTGGCGGGGTCAAGCATGGGCGGCCTCATCAGCCTTTACGCGCTGGCCGAGCGGCCGGACGTCTTTGGGCTGGCCGCTGCGGTCTCGACTCATTCTCCGCTAGTCGGGCCCGACGAGATCGCCAAGGTTCCGCGGCTCGCCGAGACGATCAAGGCGGGCTGGCGAGTCTACCTCTACGAGCGGCTCGGTGCGCCCCGGGGTCGAAAGCTGTGGATGGATCATGGCACGAAGACGCTCGACCAGCATTATGCGCCCTTTCAGGAAGTGATCGACGCGGAAGTGAGCCGGCTCGGGTGGCGTAACGGCCGCGACTTCCAAAGCCGCGTCTTCGACGGCGCCGAGCATGACGAAAACGCGTGGGCGGCCCGGCTTCCGGAAATCTTCGGCTGGCTGCTGCGGGACTGGCGGCGGTGACCGGCCAGCCGCCTCCGCGCCGGGCGCTGATCCTGGGCGGCGGAACCGCCGGGTGGATGGCTGCGAATCTGCTGCAACATCGCTGGGGCAGCGAGGGTACCGAGGTGATCTTGGTCGAGTCTGCCGAGATCGGCATCATCGGCGTCGGCGAGGGATCGACTCCGCAGCTCAAGGCCTTCTTCGACAAGATCGGCGTTACCGAGGCCGAGTGGATGCCGCGCTGCAATGCCACCTACAAGGCCGGGATCGAGTTCGTCGGCTGGTCCGACCGCGTGGGACACGAGCGCTATTTCCATCCCTTCCCGACCGATCTCGACGGCTTCACCCAGCCGCGCTTCTTCTACGCGACTCGCGCTCGGCGGACCGGCCGCGACGTGCCTGCCCACCCCGACCCGTTCTATCTCACGACGCGGATCGCCCGCGAAGGCCGAGCGCCGGTCGCGCCGGCCAACTTCCCCTTCCGCATCGGCTACGGCTACCATTTCGATGCCGGCCTGGTCGGAGCGACGCTTCGCGACATCGCAATCGGCCGCGGCGTGCGCCACGAGCAGGCGACGATCGCCGACGTCGAGCTCGGCCCGAGCGGCGATGTTGCCGCGCTCGTGTCGGACGACGGGCGCCGCTTCGAGGCCGATCTGTTCCTCGACGCCAGCGGCTTTCGCGCCACCATCATCGAGCAGGCGTTGAAGGAGCCGCATATTTCCTTCGGCAGCAATCTCTTCAATGACCGCGCCGTGGTCACCCCGACACCGATTCCCACCAAGGGATCGCGGGCGCAGACCACCGCGACCGCCAAGTCCTCCGGCTGGATCTGGCACATCCCGCTGACCAGCCGCGTCGGCAATGGCTACGTCTATTCCTCGCGCTACCTCGATGGCGAGGATGCCGCGGCCGAGCTTCGCGATCATTGCGGCCTTCCGCCCGATGCCGAGGTCCGGCACCTGACCATGAAATGCGGCCGCGTGGAGCGCAGCTGGGTTCGCAATTGCCTGGCGATCGGACTTGCCCAGGGTTTCCTCGAGCCGCTCGAGGCGACGGCGCTGCACATCGTCCTGCACACCGTCGAAAGCTTCCTCGATTCCTGGGAGTCGGACGACCGCGATTCCTTCAATGCCGCGATCGCCCGCCGCTACGACGGCATCCGCGATTACATCGTCTGCCATTATCGCACCGCGCTTCGTAGCGACACGGACTATTGGCGAGACGCCACCGGTCATGACCGGCTGTCGGACAGCCTCAAGGCGATCATGACCGCCTGGTTCACCGGCGCCGACCTGACTGAGGAAATCAACCGGCAGGGGATCGCCGACATCTACCCGCCGCTCAGCTGGCACTGCCTGCTTGGAGGCTATGGCAATTATCCCGGCGAAAGCCGATTGCGCCCGCCGGGGCCGGACGTAAGCCCGATCGACATGGATGATGTCGATCGTTTCGTCGGCGGCTGCGCGCTCAATTTCCCGAGCCATGCCGAAGCGCTTGCACGGCTTCGGCAGCGGGACGCAGCATGAATCGAAAGGACAGGACGTGAAGCTCGGCATCCTGACAGGCGGCGGCGACGTCCCGGGCCTTAACGCCTGCATCCGCTCGATCACCCTGTCGGCCAGCGACCTCGGATGGGACGTGCTTGGCTTCCGGCGCGGCTGGCAGGGCGTGCTCAGCATCGATCCCGACGATCCCCTTTCCGTTGAAGAAAATTGCCGCGAGCTCAGCCGCCAATCCGTGCGCGGCATCGACCGAAGAGGCGGCACCATCCTTCATACGTCACGTGTCGATCCTCGGACCATCGGAGACGATGATCAGACAAGCCAGGTCCTGCGCGTGCTCGAGCGCCTCGATGTTGATGCAATGGTCACCCTCGGGGGCGACGGCACGCTCCGTTTCTCGGCGCATCTCGCTCGCCAGGGCTTCCCGGTCATCTCCGTCCCCAAGACCATGGACAATGACGTTTTCGGCACCGATTATTCAATCGGCTTTTCGACTGCAGTCAGCCGGTCGGTCGAGGCGATCAATGCCTTGCGAACGACCGTCGGAAGCCACGAGCGGATCGGAATCATCGAGCTGTTCGGCCGGCGGAGCGGCGAAACCGCCTTGCTCGCCGGCTTCCTTGCGCAGGTCGACCGAACGGTGATTGCCGAGGTGCCGGCCGACCTCGACGTCCTGCTGCCGCTGCTCGCCAGGGACAAGGCCGACAGCGACGCCGGCTACGCCATGTGCGTGATTTCCGAAGGCGCGTCGATCGCCGGGGAGCAGGACCAGGCCGCGGCCGAGCGGTCGCTGCCCGGCAGCGATCGCGGCGAGGCGAGCGTCAGCCGCCGGCTGGCTCGCCACGTCAAAGACAAGCTCGGCTCCGGAACCGTTGTCCAGGAACTCGCCTATCTGATGCGCGCGGGCGTGCCCGACGCGATGGACCGGATGGTCGGCCTCGCTTTCGGCGGACTTGCGGTGCAACTGCTGTCACGCGGCGAGGCTGGACGAATGGTCGCGTTGAAGGACGGGAATTACACGCACGTGCCGATCGACACGCTCGAGCAAGGCAGCAAGTTCGTCGACGTCGACAGCCTTTACGATCCGGCGCTGTACCGAGCGAGGCTGCAGCGCATCGAGAATATGCCGATGTTCCTTTATTGATTTTCACGAGCGCAAGCCGGGAAGCCTCGCTTCCAGTTGCGAGAGTAGAGGGGAGAGCAGAATGGCAGCGACTTCAGGGGGGCCGGGCGCCGGTGTTGTCGATACGACAGCACGTCGCGCCAATATGGGCTTCATCGGCGCCATCGTCGCCGTCGCGACGATCGGCGGGTTCCTGTTCGGCTACGACAGCGGCGCGGTCAACGGGACGCAGGAAGGCCTTCGCACCGCCTTCAACCTCGCCGAAGGCGGGCTCGGCTTCACCGTCGGCTCGCTTCTCATCGGATGCTTCATCGGCGCCTTCAGCGCCGGCCGGCTTGCCGACCTGTTCGGCCGCCGGAACGTGATGATGATGGCGGCCGTGCTGTTCGTGGTCGGCGCGTTGATCCAGGGGTTCGCCCCGTCGCAAATGGTGTTCGTCATTGCGCGAATCATGGGAGGCATGGCGGTCGGGGCCGCAAGCGTGCTTTCCCCCGCTTACATTTCGGAAGTGGCCCCTGCCGACATCCGCGGTCGGCTGACCACCCTGCAGCAAATCATGATCATCACGGGCCTGACGGCGGCATTCATCGTCAATTATGTGCTCGCCGCAGGCGCCGGCGCGTCGACGCAGGAATATTGGGTCGGCATCGAGGCGTGGCGCTGGATGTATTTGATGCAGGCGGTCCCCGCCGTCATCTTCCTGATCGCTCTGCTCTTCATTCCCGAAAGCCCGCGTTATCTGGTCTCCAAGCGACGCGACGAGAAAGCGGCGAGGGTCCTCACCAGCCTGTATGGAGCCGACGTGGCTCCCGCCAAGCTGGAAGAAATCCGCGCAACCTTCGCGGCCGATCACCGGCCGCGTCTCAGCGATCTCAAGGGCCCGGCCCTGGGGCTTCGGCCGATCGTCTGGGTCGGCATCATGCTGGCCGTCTTCCAGCAGCTCGTCGGCATCAACGTCATTTTCTATTATGGCGCGACCCTGTGGCAGCTCGCGGGCTTCACCGAGGACCAGTCGCTCCAGATCAATATCGTGTCGGGCGCCCTGTCCATCGGCGCCTGCCTGGTCACCATCGCAGTGATCGACAAGATCGGGCGCAAGCCGCTCCTGCTCATCGGCTCAGCCGGGATGGCGGCGACCTTGATCACGATGGTCTTCGCCTTTGCCAGCGGAACGCTCGATGCCGAGGGGAATCTGCAGCTCTCGACGGGTCTCGGCATCGTCGCCCTCGTTGCGGCGAACCTGTACGTGATCTTCTTCAACGCCAGCTGGGGCCCGGTGATGTGGGTGATGCTGGGCGAGATGTTTCCGAACCAGATCCGTGGTTCGGCACTTGCCGTCGCCGGTTTCGCGCAATGGTTCTCGAACTATCTCATCGCGCAGAGCTTCCCGATCATGGCGGCGGGCCTCGGCCTGGCGATCAGCTACAGCTTCTATGCGATGGCCGCGGTGATCAGCTTCTTCCTGGTTCAGAAGTTCGTCCGTGAAACAAAGGGCAAGGAGCTCGAGGAGATGCAGGGCTGACGAGCGACGGGCGAGAAAACGGCACGCCGAGGATGGTAACCTGATGGAAAGCGATGATGCACCGCCGCGCCAGATCGTCGCCTGTGACATCGGCGGGACCCACGCCCGCTTCGCCCTTGCAACGCTCCAGGCCGGGCGAGTCATCGCCCTGTCCGAGCCGGTGACGCTCAACACCGCCGACCACGCTAGCTTCCAGGCCGCCTGGGCCGAATTCGGCAGGAGGAGCGGAACCGATATCCCCAACGAACTGGCCATTTCGTTCGCCGGGCCCGTCGGCGGCGAGGTCCTCAAGCTGACCAACAATCCCTGGGTGATCCGGCCGTCGCTGATCGCGGAGAAGCTTCGCGTCAGCCGCTTCCGAATCGTCAACGACTTCGGGGCAGTCGCGTTCGCCGTCGCCGAGCTTGGCGCGGATGATTTCCTGCACGTCTGCGGGCCTGATGTTCCGCTGCCCGCAGAAGGCGTGACGACGGTCATCGGCCCGGGCACCGGGCTAGGGGTCGCCCAGCTGCTCAGGGCCGATGGGCACGTTCACGTCATCGAAACCGAAGGCGGCCATATCGACTTCGCGCCGCTCGACGCGCTCGAGGACCGGATCCTGGCCTCGTTGCGGCGAAGCTTCCGCCGCGTGTCGATCGAGCGCCTGGTCAGCGGCTCCGGCCTCGTGAACATCTATAACGCGCTTGCCGCCGTCGAGGGGCGGGCGGTGGCTCCGCCGGAGGATAAGGCACTGTGGACGGCGGCGCTCGAGGGCAGCGATCCACTCGCGGCCGCAGCGCTGGATCGCTTCTGCCTTTCGCTTGGAGCGATTGCAGGCGATTTGGCGCTCACACATGGCTCAAATGCAGTCGTCATTGCCGGAGGAATCGGCTGGCGGCTTCGCGATCATCTCCATCTCTCCGGGTTCAAGGAGCGCTTCGTCGCGAAAGGCCGCTTCGAGCGGCGCATGGAGAATATCCCCGTCAAGCTGATTACCCATCCGCAGCCCGGCCTGTTCGGCGCCGCCGTCGCATTCGCTCGAGAGTTCCGGTGAAGGTGAAACCGCAATAGGTTTGGCTCGCCGACCGCCGCGTCGCGTCAGCCTGGGTCCAATCAGTCCTCTGAATTTACCAGGGGCACGCCGTAATCCTCCAGGATCGTACGGATGTCGAACGACCGCCTGCGCAACGCCGCCTCGACCTCGCGCTTAAGGCTGCGGTCGTCGCGACGTAAGCCCATCGAAATCTCGAACTGCATCGGCAGCGTCGGGCCGTCGCTGTGCGGTTCGATTGGCGTCAGTGTCAGCGGCACAGCTGCTCGCTGCGCGAAATAGCCTGCGGTCGGGCCCCAAACGAACGCGACATCGACCTCGCCGCTCGCTACTGCCTCGACAATCGCCGATTGCGGCGCCGCTCGGGCATAGTCGCCGAAGACGGTGAAACCGCGGATGTTATCAACGATTCCGCGCCGGCTCAGCGAATGTGCCGGCGGACTGTTCGCGCCGTCGTCGCCGATCAGCTGGACGCCGATGCGAAGCTCGCGCAGACGCGCGTCGTCGAAATTCGAAACGTCCGACAAGGGTCCCCGGCGGGTGACTGCGACGTAAGAAGAGCGATAATAGGGGCGCGTCGTTGCAAGCATCTCGAGCGAACTCGCGACCCCGGGAACGAGGTCGCAGGCGCCTTCGTTCAGGGTCTCGCGGACATTGCCCCGTCTCTGGGCCCGCCACACCCAGGTGATTTTCGCTCCGAGCTCCTCGGCAACGATTCGGGCGATGGCGTTTTCGAAGCCCTGCTCCTTGTCGTTGGAGAACGGGAGATTGTTGGGGTCGGCGCAGACCTTGAGCTCTCGTGCCTGCGCCGGCGCGGCGAGTGCCAGAACAGAAAAGAGCAGCAGCCCGGACGGTCTCACGGCACCACCTCGATTCCCCACGGCTTGCCGCCGAGCTTGACCGGCGCGAGCGGCGCATTGGCGGCAAGATCGATGACGCTCATCGTCCCGTCGAGCCCGTCAGCGGTGTAGAGCCGGCGCTCGTCCGGCGACAGCGCGAGGTTCCAAGCGCGAAAGCCGACCGGCCAGGTGCGCCTGATGGTGAGCTTTTCGGGGTCGACCTCGGCGACGAGCTTTCCGCGCCCCAGCGCGACGAACGCCCGGCGGCCGTCGCGTGTGAAGCGGATTCCGACCGGCTGGATGACGCCGTCGGTCAGGTTTGCTGCCTCGAAGTCGACTTTTCCGACGGACTTGAGCGTCGCCGAGTCGAACACCGTGAGCGTCCCGCGCACTTCCGAAGTTACCCAGAAGCGCTTCCCGTCGGGCGTGAAAGCGACGTAGCGCGGGCGCGTGTCGACCATCAGGTTGGCGAGGATTTCGCCGCTCGCGGTGTCGACGACGTGCGCCATGCTGCTGGTTTCCGACGCCTGGACCGCGAGCCTTCCGTCCGGACTGACCGCCGTCCCCTCGGGCTCACCGCCGACGAGGATCTCGCGCTCGACGGTCCCGCTGGCGATGTCGATCACGGTGAGCAGGTTTGAATCCTCATTGCCGATGTAGATTTTCTTCTCGTCCGGAGTGAGCGCAAAGGTTTCGGGGTCGGAGCCGGAATCGAAGGTCCGCAGCACGCGCCGGGAGGCGGTGTCGATGACGGCGATGCGGTTGGCGTTGCTGACGGCGACGTAGAGCCTCTTGCGGTCGCTAGAGACGACGAGGCCGCGCGGCCGATCGCCGACCTCAATGCAGCCGAGCGGCTTGAGGCTGGCGCCATCGATCGCATGCACGCAGCTCGCCGCCTCGTCGCTGACGAAAATGGTCTCCGCCGCGGCCGGAGCGGCGATCAGCGCCGAGGCGAGGAGCATCGCCCGCATCATTCCGCCCGCGTGTAGAGGAAGGCGGCGATGTCGCGTGCGTCGCGGTCGCCGACGTCTAGGTTGGGCATTGCCGTCCCGGGGCTGACGCCCTGCGGGTCGCGGATCCAGCGCTGCATATTGCCGGGGTTGTTGGCGAGCCGGCCGGCCAGCACTGCGCGTATGGCGACTCCGTCGAGCGGTGGGCCGACCATCCCGCGCGCCCTGCGAACATGCTTCACACGGTGACAGCCGCCGCAGCCATAGTCGACGAACAGACTCTCGCCGCGAGCCGGGTCACCGCCAGTGATGGCCGCGGCCCGGGCTCGAATGTCGCTGCGCTCATCGATGGCGTCGACCGCCACGGCCGCTACTGCCACGGCCGGCACCAGCGCCGCCAGCACGGCGACCGCGCGCTTACCTTGCCGGGTGGCCACGGCGGCTCTCCATCGGATTCAGCCAGCGGTAGAGAAGGATGAGCGCCGCTCCCGCGTGAACCAGCCCGCCCGGAATCCACATGAGCAGGCCGGCGAGCTGCTGGTCGGTCGCGGGATCGAGGCCGATCCCGCTCATGCCCATCGCTGCATAAGGCGCATACCAAGGGCTCGAGGAGAAGGCCATCAAAGCGCCGAGCGCGCCGCCGATCAGCGAGGTGACGAACAGGCACGCGGCAGACACCCCGTAGCCCGCGTTCCCGCCGCGCGGATTGAACATCGCCCACCAGAAGAGCAGCGAGGTGACGATGAAGCTCGCGTGCTGGGCGATGTGCCAGCCAGTCGATTGCAGCGCGCGGTCGAACAGTGCCGGGACGTGCCAGGCGCATAATACGACGGCTTGAAGAGTGGTTGCGGTCACCGGCTCCGTGAGCCATTTCCAAAGCGCTGAAAGCGGCCGCTTCCAAGAGCCGCCCAGCGCGCGGCGCAGCGGCTGCGGCAGCCCCCAGGCCATCGCTCCTCCGGCCGCGGACCCGGCGAGCAGCGGCGCCGCGACGAGCATGATCAGCTCGTGCTCGATCATGTGAAGGGTGAAGCTGGCCTCGCCCCCTTCGTGCAGCGGCGACACCAAGGCCAGCGTGAGCACCAGCCAGCCCGACAGGAACAATGCCGCACCTCGGCGCTCGACCTTGGTGCGGTCGGCGAGCCGCATCCGCCCCACGGCCCAAACTATGAGCAGCACGGCGAGCGGGACTGTGACCCACGGGTCCCAAGTCCAGCCAGGGCCGTGTAGGTTGCCGTCGTGGGCGGCAGCCGGTGCAGCCAGACCGGCAATTGCGAAGGCGATCAACTTGCGCACGGCGGGATCACCAGAGCTGCGATCATCGGCAGCAGGATCGCGAAAGTGAGGAGGGCCGCGGTCATCAGCGATACCGCGGCAAGGAGCCGCCGGGCCGGCCCCTCGTCCTTGCGCGACCAGATCCTCCACGATCCGAGCGCGCCAAGGCCGACGAGAGCGAGGCCAACGAGGCCGGCGAGCAGCACGACCGTCGGGCTTGCGCCGGCGCAGTCATCGAACACGCTGATCGAGCCGACCTGGTGGACGGTCGCCGCCCCGAGCGTCCCGCCGGCGAGGCCCGACCACGGCAGCAGCTTGTGCTTGATCTCCGTCGCACGGCTCACGGCGCCCACCTCGGCAGCCAGTAAATAAGGAGATAAACCGGCAGCCAACTCAGCCAGATGAAGCGCCAGTAGAAAGCGTTTTCCTCGACATCGACGAGCTTGCGCGGCGAATCGCCGTGCGGGGTCTGCATCAGCAACGCGAGGACGATGGTGTCGACCCAGTCCGTAAGGAGGTGGGCGGTGTGGAGGAACAGCAATGCCCAGATCACCGACGCATAAGCATTGTCGGTCCACATCAGGTTGAGGCTGTTGAACTCGAGCCCGCGAAGCATGAGCAGAAAGAGCCCGATGCCGACCGGCCACCAAATCAGTTTCCGTACCTTGTCGCTGTCGAGCGCCTCGGCGGCGCGCTTGACCTTGCTGTTGGGGAACTCCGAGGCAACCATAATGACGGTGAACAATGTCCCGGCGAGCAGCTCCGGCGGCAGCCGCGGCGCCGGGGGCCATTCGAGTTCGCGGTTCATCAGGAAGAAGTAGGCCGCAAAGATCAGGGCGAAAAACACGGCCTCAATGACGATGAAGGCGATCACTCCCCACCAGGTGAGGCTGCGGTGGCCGAAGGCGTGGGTCGGCAGCTCGGCAACGTCATCGGTGAAGCTCGGCGGGAGCAGGCTCATGAGATCACCGGTTCGGATTCCGGCTCGTCGTTTTTCGGCCAGAACCAGGCGATCAGCGCGACTCCGACCGGAATCCCACCGAACAGAATTGCCCAGGGGCTGAAGATCGCGCAGATGAAGGTGACGGTGACGGCGAGCGCGGCGATCAACGGCCAGATGCTCGGCTCTGCGACCGGCTCGCGGACGTCGGGCACGGCAGCAAAGACAGTGGTAAGCAGAAGCTCCTTGTCGTCGACCCGAAGGCCGGTGACCACGGGCAGCGCCTCGCCAGCATCCCACAGCGGAGTCCGGCTCTCGACGACCGGCGTGTGCGCGAAATTATACGGCCGCGGCGGCGATTCGGTCGCCCATTCCAGGCTCGGCGAATCCCAGGGGTTCGGCCCGGCGCGGACTCCGCGACGCAAGGACAAGGCCATGTTGGCGACGAACAGAAGGACCGACGCGGCGACGATCACGCCGCCGATCGTCGACAGCAGATTGGGGAGCTCGAGCCCCATTCCGGCCGGATAGGTATACACCCGGCGCGCCATGCCGTTAATGCCGGCAATGTGCATCGGGAAGAAGGTCAGGTGGAATCCGGTAAAGATCATCCAAAAGCCGGTCTTTCCCAGCTTCTCGGACATCATCCGGCCGGTGATTTTGGGATACCAGTAAGCGATCGCACCAAGCAGCGGGAAGACCGCCCCGCCGATCAAAGTGTAATGGAAATGGGCGACAATGAAATGCGTGTCGTGAAGCTGCAGATCGAGCGGCACCGAGGCGATCATCACTCCAGTGAGCCCGCCGATGACGAAGGTGACGATGAAGCCGACGACATAGAGCATCGGCGTCGAGAAGCGCGGGCGGCCGTCCCAAATGGTCGCGATCCAGCAGAAAATCTGGATCGCCGTCGGGATCGCGACCGCCATGCTCGCCGCCGTGTAGAAGCTGTAGCCGACTCGTGGCAGGCCGGTGGCGAACATGTGGTGCACCCAAAGGCCGAAGGCGAGCAGGCCGATGGCCACCTTGGACAGGACCATCGCCGGATATCCGAACACCGGCCGGCGGCAGAAGGTCTCGCAGATCTGGCTGACGAAGCCGGCCGCCGGAAGGAAGATGATGTACACCTCCGGGTGTCCGAAGAACCAGAACAGATGCTGCCACAGGATCGCATCGCCGTTCTCGAACGGGTTGAAGAACTGGGTGCCGACCAGCCGGTCGGCCATCAGCATTCCGGACGCAAGCGCGACCGACGGCATCGAGAAGATCACCATCAGCGAGGTGACCAGGATTGCCCAGACGAACAGAGGCATCCGGTCGAGCCGCATGCCCGGCGCGCGCTGCTTGAGGATGGTGGCAACCAGCAGCACGGCCACCGCCAAGGCAGCGATCTCCGTGAAGGTGACCAGCTGCGCCCAGACGTCGGTGCGCTTGCCCGGCGAATATTCCGGTCCCGACAGCGGCGTGTAGGCGAACCAGCCGACGTCCGGGCCGACGTTGAGCAGGAAGGCGACCCACAGGAAGCTGCCGGCAAAGACGTAGATCCAGTAGCTGAATGCGTTGAGCCTCGGGAATGCGGTATCGCGCGTCCCGACCATCAGCGGGATCAGATAGACGGCCATGCCCTGCATCACCGGCACGGCGAACAGGAACATCATGGTCGTGCCGTGCATGGTCATGATTTCGTTGTACCGCGCGGCGCCGATGAGGTCGTTCTCCGGCCGCGCCAGCTGCAGGCGCATCAGCACCGCCATCAGCCCGCCGAGGGCGAGAAAGACCAGCGCGGTGACGATGTAGCGGCGGCCGATCTCCTTGTGGTCGACCGACGACAGCCAGCCGATGACTCCCTTGGGCGTCGCCCAGGTCTTCTCGAGCCGCTCGTGCAGCTTCGGCCCGGTCAGTTGCGGCCCGTCGCGCGCGATCTTTGCTGCCGCGCTCATTGCAAGCCCTCGAGATAAGCGACGACGGCGTGAAGCTCTTCAGGCTCGAGCCCGACCGTGGGCATGTGGTTGCCCGGCTTTTGCGACTGCGGGTCGGCGACCCACGCGTAGAGGTTGCCGCGGTTCATCGGCAGCGTGCCTGCGGCGATGCTCCGGCGGCTGGCGACATGGGTGAGGTCGGGACCGACCTGGCCGTTGGCCGGAGTGCCGGCGATCGCGTGGCACATGCTGCACTCACGCGTGGTGACGTATTGGAAGCCGGCAAGTGCCCGTGCATCGCGCGGAGCGGCAGCGGGCAGCAGCTGGGCGGCTGCCCATCGTTCGAAGTCGGCGCGGCTTTCGACGGTGACGTCGAGTGCCATGTGGGCGTGCTGCACTCCGCAGAATTCGGCGCAGCGGCCGCGGTATTGGCCCTTTTGGCGCGGAAGCAGCGTCAGCTCGGTGATCCGCCCCGGTATGAGGTCCTGCTTGCCGGCAAGATTGGGAATCCAGATGCTGTGGATCACGTCATTCGACCGCAGCCGGATTCGCACCGGCACTCCCACCGGCAGGTGCAGCTCGTTGGCGGTTCGCAGGCGCTGGGAGGATTCGCCGGCGACGTAGCGAACGTCCCACCAGAATTGGTGGGCGGTGAGCTCGACCAGGAGAACGTCGCGGGCGGCGACCCTGGCGTGCGACCGGTCGAAGAAGAAACTGGCGATGGTGAGGCCGGCGAGGCCGAGCGTGACGATCGTCACCCATCCGATCAGCAGCGGCGATAGCAGCGGGTGGCTGCTGTGGTGCTTGCGGTCCTCGACCACGTGCGCCTCGCGGTTGCGCCGGCGCAGGATGGCGAGAGCGAGGAAACCGATCACCAGCAGGTAGAAGATCGCGGTGACGACGAGGAAAATGGTGAACAGGCTGATGAATTCGGCGCCGTGCTCGCCTTGGCCGCCGAGCATGGTCTGCTGCCCTTCGCAGGTGGCGAGAGCGAGCGGCACGAACAGCAGCGCGTTCCACTTCACCGCGCAGGCCTTTCTTCCACGATTGGCTCGCGCACCGTCTGCGACAGTGGGTCGCGATTGCTGACCTCGTCTGCCCGACCGCCGACGGCATCCTTGCGCACTTGGCCGGATAGCGAGCGCACGAAGGCGGCAAGCTGCCACACCTGCTCCTCGGTCAGCTTGCCACGGAATGACGGCATTCCGTTGGGGCGTCCTTCGACGATCGTCGCGGCGATCTGGTCGATTCGGCCACCGTATCGCCATTCCTCGTCCATCAGCGGCGGACCCATGCCGCCGCCTCCATGGGCGTGGCAGCCGACGCAATTCATCCAGGTGAACAGCCGCTGCCCTTGCGAGATGTGATAGGCGTTGCGCTCGTAGGTCGCGAGGCGAACCTCAGCTCCGGCGGCGGCCGGGTCGGACTCGCCGAAGGGCTTGGCGCGGCTGTGACGTTCCTCGCGGTCGCAGCCGGCGAGCGCCACCGCGACCATCGCTGCCGCGAGGATCCTAGCGCGGAAGCGCGAAGACATGGAGCATGCCTCCCGCCTTGGTTCGCTTAGGCAAATCCCGCACGGCATTGACGAAGCCCAGCGCGGCGGTCGGGTCGCGGGCATCGAGCTGGTTGGCGATGATCGCTCCGGCCCAGCCGCCGACACCGGACATGACGGCAATGTATTGGCGGCCGTCGGGCCCGCGATAGCTGATCGGCTGGCCGATAATTCCGCTGTCGGTCTTGTGCCGCCACAGCAGCTTGCCGTTGCGCGCGTCGATCGCCTTGAACCAGCCGTCCATGGTTCCGTAAAACACGAGGCCGCCGGCGGTCGCCAGCGCCGGGCTCCACAGCGGCAAATCCTCCTTGATCTCAAACGCCTTGCGGCGGCGCACCGGGTCCCATGCGGTGAACACCCCACGGTGCCCGCCGGGTCCGGCGTACATTTTCACCTCCGCGCCGAGGTAAGGCGTCCCGGCGATATAGTTCGCCTCCAGCGTGCCCATGTCCATGCACAGGTTGACGTGCGGAACGTAGATGAGCCCGGTGAGCGGGCTGAACGCCGCCGGGTTCCAGTCCTTGGCACCGGGAGCCGCCGGGCAGATGTTGCGGACCACCCGCCCCATCTTCGGCTCCTTCGCTTTTACCGGGATCAGCCGTCCGGTCTTGAGGTCGACCCCGCTGGACGAATTAATGAAGCCGTAGGGCGTTGCTGACAGCACTTCGCCAGTGCGGCGATCCTGCACGTACATGTAGCCGTTGCGCCCCGGGCGAACGAGGACGGGCCGGCGGCTGCGGCCCCAGGGAATGTCAAGCAGAATGATCTCGTTGACGTCGTCATGGTCGTAGAGGTCGTGCGGGCTCGACTGGTAGAACCAGCGCGCTCGCCCGGTCGCGAGATCGCGAGCGAATACGCCTGCCGTCCATTTGTTGTCGCCCGGGCGCTGCTCCGGGTTCCATGGGCCGGGGTTCGCGGTGCCGTAATAGATCATGCCGAGGGCCGGGTCGTAACTGATCCAGCCCCAGACGGTGCCGCCGCCGATCTTCCACGCTTCCGGCGGCCAGCTGCGCACGCCGAGGTCCTTGCCGCGGTCCATCGCGTAGAACGGCTTGAACTCGGGGCCGATGAGAACGTCCTTGTCGGGGCCGGTGCTGTAGGCCTTCCAGACCAGCCGCCCGGAGCCGGCGTCGAGCGCCGCCAGCCAGCCACGAACGCCCATCTCGCCGCCGGAATTGCCGACCAGCACTTTGCCGCCGGCGACCAGCGGCGCCATGGTGATCGTCTCGCCCTTGTTGATGTCGCCGAGCTTGACCCGCCAGATCTGGCGCCCGCTGTTGGCATCGATGGCGAAGGTTTGCCCGTCCAGCGTGTTGAAAAAGAGTCTTCCGTTCGCATGCACAGCGCCGCGGTTGACGACGTCGCAGCAGGCGACTCCCTGGGCGGCCGGCACGGGCTTCGGCCGGAACACCCATTTGATCTTTGGCCTCGGCTTGGCGGACAGGTCGATTGCGTAGACGTAGTTGGGGAACGGCGTGACGAGGTACATCATCGAGCCCACGACCAGCGGCGGCGCCTCGTGTCCTTTGTCGATCCCGGTCGGAAAGGTGAAGACGGGCTTCAGACCGGCGACGTTCGCCGGCGTGATCTGCCGAAGGGCCGAGAAACGGGTGGACGCGTAATTCTTCCCCGGCATTTCCCAATTGCCGTTGTCGGCCGGAGCCGCGGATCGCGCCGAACTCGCGATCGGCTGTGCCGAGGCGCTTGCGGATATGAGAAGAGCGAGCCCTGCGGCGACTACTGCCTGCCCCCCTGATCGCATTCCCCGCTCCTACACGCGGCTGGGATTGTGGACGGATGCTAGTGCAGCCCGCACCTCCGGGCCAGCAGAAAGCTTGTACTGCAGCAAAGTTCCTGGGGATGGTTGCGGCGGCGCTTCGGACGACTTAAGCCCGGGGCGTGGCAGGCAAGCAGGATGAGCCGAAGATCGAATGGCCGCGGTGGGCGACTTGGGCTCTGGCAGGAGTCGTCATCGGCGCCGTGCTCACCGTCGCGGCGACGGTCAACGACATTTTCTGATTCCATCAACGCCGGATCGTGGTGACGGGCGCCGGTCGCGGGCCGCTTGACGGTCCGTCCCCATCGATTCGCGGCCAGCCATCGCGCCAAACGATCGGGTCGATCAGCATCACTCGCCGGGTGTTCACATCGTCAGTCGGCTTGGAGCGCGGACGGCGCGTGTCGACCGCGTGGTAGACCAGCCAGTCGCGGCCGGAATCGTCGCGGATGACGCTGTTGTGACCGGGCGCGTGCCACTGGTCGCGCGCCTCCAGGATCACCTTGTCGGGCGGGATTTCGAACGGACCGGTGGCGCTGCGCGAGCGGGCGACCATCGCCGCGTAATGAGCGTTCGGCCCGCAGCAATTGTCGCCGGAATAGAAAAGGTAATACCAGCCATCGCGGAGGATCACCCAGGCGCCCTCGACGAGGCGCTGATATTCGCGCGGGTCTTCGGTCTTGATGGTGTGGATAAGGTCGATCGGCCGGCTGCCTGGCGCGAAGCTGATTCGGTCGGCGGCCAGCTCCTGCACCTTGATCGGCCCGAAGCCCGATCCCCAATAGAGCAGCCTCTTGCCGGTGGCGGGGTCGTCGAACGCCATCGGGTCGATGTTGACGAAGCCTTCGCCGCACTGCAGCGGCGCGCCGATGTCGCGGAACGGCCCCTGCGGCCGGGTCGCGGTGGCGACTGCCAGGCACAGGCCGCGGCTCTCATCCTCGAGCGCGGCGTCCGGCTTGGCCGAATAATAGAGGAAGTAGCGGCCGTCGGCGGCATAGACGTCGGGCGCCCAGAAATCCTGGGTTCGGCTGGCCCAGGACGGCTTGACCGGAAGCGCGTCGCCAAGGTGCTGCCAATCGACGAGATCGGCCGAGCGCGCGACCTGCATGTTGATCATCCGGCCGTCGCGCTCGGTCTGGGTGGCGTAGGCATAATAAAAGCCGTCGGCGGCGCGAATCACCGCCGGGTCGGGAAAGTCCGCGCCGAGCACCGGGTTAGAGTAAGTAGCTCGCGTAGGGGCCGGCTGCGGCACCGCGCAGCTGCCGGCCATCGCGACGGCGAACAGCAATGCCAGCAGCTTGGCGATCGTCTGCATCGCTTTCACGATAGGACGATGCCGGACGCATCGGAAGGACTTTCCATCGGCGGCTCGCCTCTCTATCGGCGCCGCCGATGAACCGCGCCGACTCCACCGCCGCCTTCCACGTCGATGCCGAAGAGCAAGGGGAGGGGACCCGCTTCACCGTCAGCGCCGACGGCCGGGCGCGCGACTATGTCCTGACCGGCGGGGAGCATCCGCATTATCTCAGTTTCTTCGCCGAACTTGCAAAAGACTTCGGAACGCGCGCCCCCGGGTCCTTCGAGCCGCCATCAGCCGAACAAAGCGAAATCCGCTGGCGGCCGCTGATCACCGAAAACCTCAGCCCGGACACGCTCTACGGCTACGGCGACCCCGCCGTGATTAAGACGGATGAAGGGTGGGTGCTGACCGCGACCAGCAGCGATGCGTCGGATGCCTTCCCGCTGGTATTCTCGCCGGACCTTCAGCATTGGGAGCCGCGCGGTTACATCTTCCCGCAGGGGCAGACACCCGAATGGGCGGCAACAGGCCGGCACGTCGCCGATTTTTGGGCACCCGAGATCGCCAAGGTCGGCGATGAATATTGGGCCGCCTACACTGCGCGGCAGCACAGCAACGCGCTCGCCATCGGCATTGCGCGGGCGCCGACGCCGCTGGGGCCGTGGCAAGACAACGGCGAGCCGCTGATAACCGGCGGAAAGGTGCTCTATCCCGGCACGGCGGCAAGCGGCGGAGTGATCGACTCGCACATTTTCGTCGACGATGACGGAACGTCCTTCCTGTTCTGGAAGAACGATACCAACGGACTGTGGCCGCGCCCGCTCGCCGGCGTGCTGCGCGAGCATCCGAAGCTGATCGAACAGCTGTTTGAAAACGAGACCGACCGCCGCACCGCGGCATTCGCCGCCGCGGTCCAGCCCTGGGCGAACAGGCGCCGTCCGATGGAGCGGTTTTTCCTCATGCAGCCGCTGATCGAAACCGCGCTCGACAATTGGCCAAGGGTCAAGCCGGTACTGGTCGAATGCGGACATGCTGGCGAGATCGTCGAGGCGCTGACCACGCCGATCCATGCGCGGCGGCTGGCGGCGGACGGCCGCTCGATGCTCGGCGAAGAGAAGATCGTTCTTGCCAACGACCTCGATTGGGAGGGCCATCTGATCGAAGGACCGTTCGTCACCAGGCAGAACGACCGCTACTGGATGTTTTACGCCGGCAACGATTTCTCGACGCCGGCTTACGGCATCGGCGTCGCCGTCGCCGACCATCCGCTCGGGCCGTACGAAAAGCAGGGCAAGCCGCTGCTCCAGTCGAACCGGGAATGGTGGGCACCGGGCCATGCTTCCGTCGCGCCCGGGCTGGACGGGCGGCCGCAGCTGTTCTTCCACGCGTTCTTTCCCGGCCGCGCCGGCTACAACGCCTTCAGGGCCCTGCTGACGGTCGGCCTGGAGTTCGGCACGGACACGGTGACGCTCCGGCAGGTGTAGAAGCCAGCCTTGGCGCTGCGCCTCGGCGTGCTACAATTGGACCCTTCGCATCGAGAGGAGTCCGCCGGTGCCTGTGACTAGGTTTTTCCGCAGCGTTGCCGCCGCGCTTCTGATCTTCTCCGCCGCTCCGCTGGCCGCGCAGCCGTCGTTCGTGCCGGTGTTCGAGGAGAATTTCCCCGACCCGCACATCGTCCTCCATGACGGCGAGTTCATCGCTTACGCGACCAATGCCGGAATCAACCTGCCGATGGCGACATCGCGCGACCTCGTGAACTGGTCGTTCGTCATGGACCCCGCGAACCCGCGGAACCGGCTCGACGGAATGCCGGTGCTGGCGCCGTGGGCGCGGGAGGGGTTCACCTGGGCGCCGGAGGTGATGAAGGTCGGCGAAAAGTGGATCCTCTATTATACCGCCCGCAATCGCCGGCGCGACATCCAATGCCTTGGCGTCGCCGTCGCCGATAACCCGAAGGGGCCGTTCCGCGACGCGTCCGCCGAGCCGTTCGTGTGCCAGTATGAGGAAGGCGGGACGATCGACGCCAACCCGTTCCGCGACGCCGACGGCAAGCTCTACGTCTATTACAAAAACGACGGCAACGCCGTCCGCAAAACGTCCTACGTCTGGGGGCAAAGGCTGTCCGACGACGGACTGTCGGCGGTCGGCGAGCCGGTCAGCCTGATCCGGGACGACAAGAAATGGGAATGGGGGCTGGTCGAGGCGCCGGCGATGGTGCGCTCGCCGCAGGGCGGCTACCAGCTCTTCTATTCGGCGGCCTATTACGGTTGGGATCCGAACGAGCGGCTGTCGCGCTACGCGACCGGTTACGCTGTCTGCCAGACTCCGCTCGGACCGTGCGAGGACGCGCCGGAAAACCCGATCCTGCACAGTTTCAACGACCGCCAGGCCGGCTGCCTCAGCGGCCCCGGGCACCCGAGCATCTTCCAGGTCGGGCAGCGTCACTTCATGGCCTTCCATGCCTGGGCCGCCACCCGCGGCTGCCGCAAGGCGGACGACAAGCGCTACCTCTACGTCGCGCCATTGTTCTGGAGGGATGGCAAGCCCGTCCTCGGCCCGAGCCTGCGCCGCGAGAAGAACGGCGAGCGCGGATAGCGAATTCACTCGAAACGCTGACGGCTAAAAAAGGGGCGGCTGTTTCCAGCCGCCCCAATGTCACGGATTGGTGCTCGGCTTATAGCCGGAAGCGGATCCCGCCCGACAGCACCGTCTCCTCGAAGCGGACGACCATCGGGAAGATTTCCGGATCGCTCGGCTGTCCCCCGGGATAGTTGACGCGAACGATGTCCGACTTGAACGGATTGCCGAGGATATTGGTCCAGTCGAAGAAGACCGTCAGCTTGTCGGTGACCGTGTAGCTGCTCGACCAGTCCAGCCTCGATACTGCATGGGCGCGACCCTGCAGAGTGAAGAAATTGTCGCGCTCGGCGAGATCGCCTTCTGGGAATCCGCTCCGGCGGTTGTAGGCGAGGCGCGCCGTAATGCCGCCGCGCTCGTACATCCCGACCAAATTCCAGGTCCATTTCGACACGTCGGGAATGCGGGTGCGCAACATGGCGTGATTTGGATGATCCTCCGGGAAGATGAGGAAGTCGGCCTTGGCATCGATGTAGGTGACGTTGGCCTGTGCGCCGAGTCCTCCGAGCGCGCCCGGCAGGAAGTCGAAGAAGCTGCTGATCTGGGCTTCGGCTCCCTGGATCCTGGCGTCGCGAGTGTTGACCGGGCCGGTGATGAGCAACGGCAGGCCGGTTTCGGGGTCCGGGTCGGGATACTGGAACCTGCGATTGGTGATGAAGCCCTGCATGTCGCGGCGGAACACGCCGACCGAAGCAAAGCCCGTTCTCGAAAAATAATATTCGACGCTCGCATCGTAATTGTCCGATTCGAGCGGCTCGAGGAACGGGTTGCCGCCACTGCCGGTTCGGACGCAGTCCGTCTGGCCAGGCACGCAACCCGGCGGAGGCGCGAGCCGCAGCGCCGGGTTGAGCTGCGCAAAGGTCGGCCGAGTGCGTGTTTTCGACGCAGCCAGCCGCAACTGCCATTCCGGCGAGAAGCGGGCGCGCAGGCTCGCGTTCGGCAGCCAGTCGGTATATTCGTTCTGGAAATCGACTGGCTGCGGGCCGGTCGTCGTGAACATCGTGCCCTTCGTATCCGTGTCGGTCCTGATGGCACGCAGGCCGATCAACCCGTCAATCGCGGTCGAGCCCGCCTGGAACGCATAATTCAACTGCGCATAGGCCGCGTACGACTTCTCATTAATGTTGAAGGTGCGGGCCGGATCCATCGGCGGTCCGTCGAGCGAACCGACTCCAGTGAGGTCGATGTTGAACTGGCGCAACTGGCGCAAGTTTCTCCAGACGCTGCTGAAGGTCGGCGCCAGCCAGGATATCGGGGTGGGCTTGTTGTTGTCGCCGCGGAAGCCCGGTGCAGACATTCGATAGTCGAGCGGGACCTGGCTGAGGGGTATGTCGCTGTTGAACAAGTCCCAATAGAAGGCGCCGGCAACGGCTGACGCGTCCCGATTGACGAAGCGCGCGCCCCACTGGATTTTCGGCAGGAAGTCGAGCCCGCCCGGCTCATATTCAAAGTCGAGGCGGGCCTGCCAATCATCGCCTTTTGCGGTAAGATGATCTTCGAAAAAGCCGCGGTACTCGTAGTTCGCCGGGTTGGAGAAATCGAAGCCCCGCACGTGGAAGGTAGGCCCGTTGCCACCGACCCGGCCGGTGAACCAGTCAACCGAGAAGTTGTTGTTGCTGGTCATGAAGTCGACGCTTTCGGTCCGCAGGTCGAACGTGCTGTCGGTGCGGGCGATGTCGCCGGTGATGCGCAGCGGCCCGGCGTCGAAGCGTCCGCCGGCAGCGACCTGATACGTATTGGTATCGCGCTTGGTCGCCCCCTGGAATCCCCAGGTCAGGATGCCGCCGCAGCAATCGGTCGGACGGTTGACGGTGCCGCTGATGATCCGGTTGGTCCCCGCTTCGAACACGATGTTTTCGTAGGACGCGCCACCCCACAAGGGCTGTGCCCACATGCGGTCGCTGGAGCGCTCGCGATAGCCCTGCCACAGCCCTTCCACGTAGAATTCGAGGTCGGCATTCGGTCGCCACTGAAGCGCGCCATTGACCGATGGCCGCCAGCGTTCGGCTTCGTTGTAGCGAATTTCCGGCCAGTCGGGCGACCGGCCGCCGGCGAGATCGGCAATGAAGAAGCCGTGCCGGCGAATCGAATCGCGGTAATGCAGCCGGGTGTAGGAGAAATTGATGAGCGCGCCGATCTCACCGCCGCCAGCGGCCCAACGGTTGCTGAGCAGCAGCTGGGCGTTGGGCTCGAAGTCCCGCGACTGATAGGGGTAAACGCCCCACACCGATCCCGCCAGCTCGAATCCCTGGAAGTCGAACGGGCGGCGCGAGCGGACGTTGACCAGGCCCGCGATTCCGGGCTCGACGAGATTGGCGGATGAGGTCTTGAATGCTTCGATCGCGCTGATTCCGCCGGCCGGAAAGTCCTGGAGCGCGACCGAGCGCGTCTCGGCGGTGAAGATCTCGCGGCCGTTGTAGGTCGTCGTGTAATTGAACCGGTCGAGGCCGCGCACCAGTACCCGGCTCGCCTCGCCGCCACTGCGCTCGACCTGGACGCCGGGAATTCGCGCGGCGGTGTCGGATACCGCGACGTCCGGCAGCTTGCCGATGTCCTCGGCGACGATCGCGTCGACGATCTGCTCGCTGTTGCGCTTGATGTTCTGCGCCGACTGCAGGCTGCGGCGAAGGCCGGTGACGACGATCGTGTCGTCGTCCGTCGCCGCCTGGTCGGCACCGGCCGCCGTCTGAACGGCGTCGTCGGTCTGCGCTGAACCCGCTTCCGGGTCGGCCGGGCTTTCCTGCGCTTCGACGGTCGGATCGGGCGGTGTTGCGGGTCCGGTATTCTGAGCGGCCGCGGGCGATGCGATAAGCGCCAGCGCGGCAGCCGAGGTCGAGCCAAGGACCGTATACTTTAAGCGCATGTGCAACCCCCCTGTTTGCAGCCGGCGAGTGCAAGCCTTTTCTTTCCGGCTCTTGCTGCGGAAACTACAAGCAAGCGCCATTTACTGACAAGCGGATTTATTTCGAATGTTCAAAGGTGTGGCGCGCATGGCTCACATCGCCGCGCATGCCCTGCAAAAACCAGTCGCGTTGCTTCGCCGGGAGCGCCATGCAAGACAGCGGGCGTGAACGAACATGCCATCCGCAATATCGTCATCGTTGGCGGCGGGACCGCCGGCTGGATGGCGGCGGCGGCGATGGCGCGCCTGCTCGACACGAGTTCGATGCAAATCACGCTGGTGGAATCGGACGAGATCGGCACGGTCGGCGTTGGCGAAGCGACCATCCCGCCGATCATCGCCTACAACAACATGATCGGCGTCAACGAGGACGAGTTCCTTGCCGCGACCAAGGGCACGTTCAAGCTCGGCATCGAGTTCGTCGATTGGGGCGCCTTGGGGGAACGCTATTTCCACCCGTTCGGGCCGCACGGCCAGGACTTTCAGGGCGTGCACTTCCACCAACTCTATCTTCGCGAGCGCAAGCGCCGAAAGCTCGCCGACATTCGCGAATGGTCGATGAGCGCGGCGGCCGCAGCCCTGGGCCGATACGCCCGACCCGCTCCCGGCGCGCCGCTGCCGCTTTCGCAGCTTGCCTACGCCTTCCATTTCGACGCGGGATTGTACGCGCAGTTCCTGCGCGGGATTGCCGAGCGCAACGGCGTGCTCCGGGTCGAAGGAAAAATCGTCGATGCGACGCTCGATGGGTACAGCGGCAAAGTCGGCGATGTGGTGCTTGCCGACGGGCGAACATTGGCCGGCGACCTGTTCATCGACTGCTCCGGTTTCCGCGGCCTGCTCATCGAGGAGAAGCTAAGGACCGGTTACGAATCCTGGACGCGCTGGCTGCCGTGCGACCGTGCGCTCGCAGTGCCCAGCCGATATCCGGGCCAGCCCGACCCATTCACCCGGTCCACCGCGAGAAGCGCGGGCTGGCAGTGGCGGATTCCGCTCCAGCACCGGATGGGCAACGGCCTTGTCTATTCAAGCGCCCACCTGTCCGATGGCGAGGCCGAGGCCGTGCTGCTCGGGAATCTCGAAGGCGAGCCGCTTGCCGGGCCGCGCCGATTGTCCTTCCAGGCGGGGCGTCGCCGGCTCGCCTGGAACGCCAACGTCGTCTCGCTCGGCTTGTCGGGCGGGTTCGTCGAGCCGCTCGAGTCGACCAGCATTCACCTGATCCAGAGCGGCATCGTCAAGCTTCTCGCGCTGTTCCCGGACAAGCGCTTCAACCCGGTCGAACGGGACGAATATAATCGCCAGATGCAGGACGTGTTCGAGGACGTCCGCGATTTTGTCATTCTGCATTACAAGGTGACGCGGCGCGACGATTCCGATTTCTGGAATTACTGCCGGACGATGGATGTCCCCGACAGCCTCGAGCGCAAGCTCGAATTGTGGCGCGCGAAGGGACGGCTGTTCCGTGAGGGGCGAGAGCTGTTCGGCACTGCAAGCTGGGTTGCGGTTCTGCTCGGCCAGGGCGCAATTCCCGACGACCATGAGCCGCCTGCCGATGCTGTCGACGAGGCGATGATCGCCGAGGCGCTCGACAAGATGCAAATGAGCTACAGGCGCATGGCCGAGCATATGCCGATGCACGGCGATTTCGTCGCCAGCGCCTGCGCTCAGGCGGGAGCGAGCGCAAACGCGTGATTGCCTGGCCCTGAGTGTAGCCCTTAATTCACTTGCGAGAGCAGCCGGTTCACGCGGCGTTCGGCATCCGCGAGGCCGCGCTCGATTGGCTTCTGGCCGATGAATGCCGCGGCCGCTTCCTCGCCGACGATTCCTTCGATTGCATTCTGCCGCTGCACATAGCCCGGCAGCGCACGCCCGATGTCTGCGAGCGGAGCGATCTCGGCACGGTGCGGCAGGGCCTTGAAGCGCGGATCTTCGAGCACGGCCTTGAATGCCGGGATGTGGCCGGCGCGCGCCCAGGCATAATTATTCTGCGCGACGAAGCGGAAAAAGTCGGCGATCGCCTTTCGCTGCTCGGGCGTCCGTTTGCGCGCCGGGACTACCCAGGCATGGCCGCTGACATATTCGACATGTTCGCCCCACAGCCGCGGATAGGGGAAGACGGCATAGCTGTTGTACAAAGGGCGCCCCGGCGTCGTCGCTTCGTCCTGGAATGATCCGAGCATCCATGTTCCCGTCGGGTAGATGCCGCCTTCACCGTTCATGAAGGCGGCGATGGCGGCCGGAGTGTCCATGTTCAACGTGCCAAGACGCTCGGCGTTGATGCGTTGGAAGAATTGCGCCACCCGCAATGCTTCGGGATTGGTCAGGTCGATCCGCTTGGGGCTGGGGAAGATCTCCGCCCCCTGCGCCATCATGTAGGTATAGAGGTTTCGCGCGGCATAGGCATTGTCGCCGACATTGCTCTGGATCAGGTAAGGCTTTCCAGTGCGTTCCTGGAACTGCTTCGCATGGGCGATCAGCTCATCCGCCGAATTCGGAAGGATCGGCTTGCCGCCGCGCATCAGACCGGCCTTTTCGAAAAGCGCGGTGTTGACGTGGAACAGGCCCGCGTGCGTGTCGAACGGCAGTCCGTAGACGTTATTGCCGATGGTCACCGCGCTTCGGCTCGCATCGGTGAAGCTGTCCGGGGTGATCCCGGCCGCCTCCAGATACGGTGCGAGCGGCTCGAGAAGGCCTTTGGCGGCATAGTCGCTGATCACGCCGGTGTGCATGGTGACGAGGTCGGGCGGATCGCGAGCGGCCATCTGCGCCGTCAGCTGCGGGTAGCCGGGCCATGCGATGACGTTCACGTCGACTCGCACGTCCGGATTCTCGGCATTGAAGCGGTTGATCATGCTCGTCATGATCCCGCACTCGCCTTCCGCTTTGTCGATGTCGGTGCTTGTCCCGTATTGAGCGGTGCATTCGCCGAAAAAGCGCTGCAGATAGATCGAGGTCTTGCCGTCGGCGGCTCCGCAGCTCGCGACAGCAAGCGCAACCAGCACTGCAGCGATCTGGCGCATCACCGAACGGCCGTTCCGGCCATCGCGCGAACGATCTGCTTCTGGAAAACGATGTAGACGATGAAGATCGGGATCGACGCGAACACCGCCTGCGCCATCAAAAAGCCGAGGCCGCTGGTCTGGGCATAGTTCATTTGCGCGGCGGCGAGTCCGACCGTCAGCGTGTACATGTCGCTTCGCGTCGCCGAGATCAGCGGCCACCAGTAATCGTTCCAAGTGCCGAGGAAGGTGAAGACGGCAAGCGTCGATTGCGCCGGGATCGTCAGCGGCAGGATTACCTTCCAGAAGATGGTCCAGCGGGAAGCGCCGTCGAGCATCGCCGCTTCGTCGAGCTCCCGCGGGATGCCGCGCATGTAGGTCGTCATGAAGAACACGCCGAAGGGCGCAATCAGGCCCGGGAGGATCAGGCCCGGATAGCTGTTGTGGAGGCCGAGCCAGGCGAACAATTGATGCTGCGGCAAGATGACCGCCTGGCTCGGGACGGCGAGGCCGAGCAGGACGATGATGAACAGGGTGCGGCGGAACGGGAAGTTGAGCCGCGCGAAACCATAGCCGGCAAGGCTCGCCAGGATCAGCACGCCGGCAGTGGTCCCGATCGACACGATGAAACTATTCAGGAGCCAGCGCATCGTCGCCCGGTTGCCGAGGATCGCCGCGTAATTTTCGAGCGTGTAGGGGGCGCTCAAGGCGGCGCCGCTGTTGCCGACGAGCTCGGCATTGTCCTTGAGCGAAAGAAGCAGGGTCCAAACCAGTGGCGCGACCATCAACGCCGCGCCGATCGAAAGCAGGACCCAGCCGAGCGGCGTAAGCCCGCCGCGCCTCACCTCAGCGGCCATGGGCGGCTCCCGGGGTTCTGCCCGTCGCCCAATATTGGGTGAGCGTGACGGCCAGAATGATCAGGAACAAGACTTCGGCGGCCGCGGCTGCATAGCCGAGTTCCCACCGGCCGAAGGCGCTTTCAAACAGGAACAGGACCGTGGTTCGCGACGCGCCGCCAGGCCCCCCGCCGGTCAGCAGCTGAGCCTGGCCGAACATCTGCAATTGCGCCGCCGTCTGGAGCATGATCACCAGCACCAAAGTGCGGCGGAGCGAGGGCACGGTGATCCGCCAGAAAGTGGTCCAGCGGTCCGCGCCATCGAGCGCCGCGGCCTCGTACATGTCCTGCGGAATCTGCTGCAGCCCGGCAAGGAACAGCAGCATCGGCAAGCCTAACGACCACCAGATGGTGGTGATTGCAAGCGCCGGCAGCACGAGGTGGGGCTCGCTCAAAAAGCCGAGAGGCTGCCAGCCGAATGCCTGCCAAAGCTCGCCCAGCAATCCGGCGTCGGGAGCGAGGACGAACCGCCAGATCAACGTCACAATCGTCACCGACAGGACCGCCGACGAAAAGAAGATCCCGCGCATCAGGGCCGCGCCTCTGCCGGCATTGTTGAGCGCGATCGCGAGCAGCAGCGCGAGCACCGTCAGGACCGGCACGATCATCAAGGTGACGAGGAACGTATTGACCAGAGACGTCGTGAAGATCGGGTCCGTGGCGAGCTCGACGTAATTGGCGAGGCCGACGAAATGGCCGTCACCGAAGATGTCCACCTGGTTGAAGCTTAGCCAGAAGCCGCGGAACAGGGGAAAAACGAGGATCAGCGCATAGAGCAGCAGGAACGGGGCGACGAACAGGAAGCCCCGCCAGTCCCTCTCGGCCGAGGTCAAGCCTCGACCCCGTGATAGCCGGCTCCGTCAGGGCCAAACAAATGCGCCGAGCCGCCGTCGATCTGAAGCGGAACCTCGTCGCCGATCTTGACCTGGCTGCAGCCCTCGTCCTCGGCGGTGATCGGCTGACCGTCGGCAAGCCGCGCGTAAACCAGGGTGCGCTCGCCGAGGCGCTCGACCAGATCCACCTTCGCGTTGGTCGTCGCCTGGTTGCCGCCGACGCGGACTGCTTCGGGCCTCAGTCCGACGCGAAGCGGCGCGTCGTGTGGCAGCGCCTCGCGCCGCACCTTGGTCTCGATCGTCGAGCCGTCGCCGAGCTTGACGCGCGCGAACTCGCCGTCGCCATTGAGGAGCTCGCCCGGGGCGAGAGTCATCGCCGGCGAGCCGACGAACTGCGCGACGAATATGTTCGCCGGCCGGCTGTAGATTTCCATTGGCGGACCGACCTGCTGGATCCGCTGGTCGTCGATGACGACGATGCGGTCGGCCAGTGTCATCGCTTCGGCCTGGTCATGAGTGACCATGATCACCGCCGCATCCACCTTCTGCTTGAGCTGTGCGAGCTCGACGCGCGTGCGGAGCCGAAGCGCGGCGTCCAGATTCGACAGCGGCTCGTCGAGCAGGAACAGCTTCGGATGCTTGACGATGGCGCGCCCGATTGCGACTCGCTGGCGCTGCCCGCCGGACATGGCTGCCGGTTTGCGATCGAGCATATGGTCGATCTCCAGAACCCGGGCGGCGTCCTCGATACGGCGGTCGATCTCGTCCTTTGGAACCCCCGCGTTCTGGAGGCCGAATGCCATGTTCTCGCGCACGCTCATGTGCGGGTACAGCGCATAATGCTGGAAGACCATGGCGACGCCGCGCTCGCCGGGCGGCAGCTGGTCGATGCGGCGGCCGTCGAGCCAGACTTCGCCGGAATCCGCGGTTTCGAGTCCCGCGACAATGCGCAGCAGCGTCGATTTGCCCGACCCGGACGGGCCGAGAAAGGCGATGAATTCACGCGCATCTAAGTTGAGCGAGATGTCGTCGAGAATCCCGGTCCCGCCGTACGATTTCCGGATGCTACGAAGCTCCAGGCTCAAACGCACACCCCTCCGACAAGCGCCTGCCGGCCAAGCTCTATTCGCGGCGGGCGTGGCTGCAAAGGCTTTTCTGTCGCGCTCGGCTCCCCGTCTCGACGAGCCGCTTGAAAGCCGGAAGCTTGCGCGCCAGTGTCCAGTGCGCGAGCATAGGCCGCGGGGGATATGATGACTGCGGCCGAGCTGAGCGTTCTATTCTTCCTCCAGCTGTTCGTGATCATCGCCGCCTGCCGGGCAGTGGGCTGGGCCGCAAAACGCTGGCTCGGACAACCGCAGGTCGTCGGCGAGATGATTGCCGGGGTTGTGCTCGGCCCGTCCTTGCTCGGGCTGGTGCTTCCCGATCTTCAGCGCGCGCTGTTCCCGCCTGAGTCCAAGAGCATCCTGTTCGTCGGCGCTCAGCTCGGCGTCGGCCTCTACATGTTCATCGTCGGGCTTGGCTTCCAGACCAGCCACTTCCGTGCCAACAGCAAGAGCGCGGCCGCAGTCTCTTTGTCGGGAATGGCAGCGCCGTTCCTGATCGCCATCCTGATCACGCCGTGGCTGATGGGCACGCCTGGCCTGTTCGGCCCCCAGGTCAGCATCGGGCAAGCGACCTTGTTCATGGGCGCCTGCATCTCCATCACCGCCTTCCCGATGCTCGCCCGGATCATCCACGAACGCGGCCTTAGCCACTCGCCGCTCGGCACCTTGTCGCTTTCGGCCGGGGCGATCGACGACGCGGCTGCCTGGACGGTTCTGGCGATCGTGCTCGCCAGTCTTGCCGGCGAGCCTTCGATCGCGGCCAAGGCGCTGATCGGCGCGGGGTTGTTCGCCGTTGTCATGATCGTCCTCGGCCCGCGCCTGCTCGCGCCACTCGGCCGCTGGGCGGAGCGCGAAGGCAAGATCACCCCGCCGATCCTGGCGGTTACCTTGATGCTGTTCATGGCCTCGGCATTTGCGATGGACGCGGTCGGCATCCACGCGGTGTTTGGCGGCTTCATTCTCGGAACGGCGATGCCGCGCGGCATGTTCGCCGAGGAAATCCGGAAGCAGCTCGAGCCATTCACCGTCGTGCTGCTGCTGCCAATGTTCTTCACTTACTCGGGCCTCAACACGCAGCTGACGATGGTGACCAGCGGCGCCTACGCGGCGATGACGGCCGTAATCCTGCTGGCATCGATCGCCGCGAAGGCGGGAGCCTGCTGGGCCGCGGCGCGGCTGACCGGACAGGACAATCGAACCAGCCTCGGCATCGGAGCGCTGATGAACGCGCGCGGCTTGATGGAGCTGATCATCATCAACATCGGCCTGCAGCACGGCATCATTGGCCCCGCCCTCTTTTCGATCATGGTGCTGATGGCAGTGGTGACGACCTTGATGGCGTCGCCCGTCTTCGAGCTCGTTTACGGCCGGTGGGCGCGCCGCGAAGGCACTTTGGGCCGGCTGAATGAGGAGCCGTCCGGCTCAAGCGTGGAGGAACGCCCGGGGAGCGACTGACGCGGCCGCTCCCCTCAGCCATCAGGGTCAGGTCGTTTCCATGCCGTGCTTCAGCTGGCTCACCCGGTCATGGCCGCGGCGGACCGATTCGAAACACTCGCTGATCAGGCCGCGGGTTTCGAACGACAGCCGGTCGTCGCCCAGCGCCTCTTCATACTTCTCCTTGATATAGTCTTCGCCGCGCTCGACTTCGTCGATGACGGCCTTGTCGCTCCCTCCGAGCGCGTCCTTCAAATCCTCCCAACGGCGGTGCAGGCCGGCGATCAGCGAACCGTCGTCGTTCGGCGTTCCGCCGAGCTGGCGAACTTTCTCTTGGAGCCGATCGACGATCTGGCGCCGCTCCTGCGCGAAGTCGCGGAAAATCTGCGTGAATCGCGGGGAATCGGCATCCTCGGCCGAGCGCTCGAAGCCGTTGGCGCTGTCGATTGTGGTCGTGATCAAGCTGTTGAGAACGGAAATATCCTCGTCCCGATTGGTCATGGCATGGTCCTTTTCCGTATGGGTTACGCGACGAACGAGCCGGCCGTGCAAAAGGTTCAGGCTTCGCCGCGACTCCGAAACCATTGATCGGTTGCAACCTTTGGACAGCGCGAGCGATTAGGTTTGCGAGGCTGAACCAGAGGGGAGGCGCATGGTCACCGCCACTTGGGCATGATGATTCGCGTGCTCGCGAGCCGTGCGCCGTCTGAAAGCCGCCGGGCGACCGCCTGATGCTGTGGCTAAAGTTCCTTCACATCACCGCACTGTCCGTCTGGGTGGCCGGACTGCTTTACCTGCCGGCGATGCTGTGGGCCCATCAACGCATCGAGGACCGGCAGGATTTCGCCCGGATCCGAATGGGCAGCCGCTTCGTCTACATGGGGCTGGTATCGCCCGCCGCCTTCATCGCCATCGGCGCCGGCGCGGCCTTGCTGCTGATTTCCGATGCGCTTCATCCGTGGATGTTCGTCAAGTTGATGGCGGTCGGCGTGCTGGTCATCGCCCACATGCAATATGGTCACATCCTCGCCCACCTTGCCGACGAGGAGGCAAAGGCGCCGACGGTTCGCGTGGTCTTTGTTGCCGCTGCGGTGGCCGCGTCCGCCGCGCTCGCCCTCTGGCTGGTGCTCGCCAAGCCCGAAGTGCCTACCGATTTCCTTCCGGCCTGGGCGCTCGAGCCGGGCCTCCTGCAACGCCCGGCAGCGCCGGAGGTGGCTCCTCCTCCGGGGCCGGTTTCTCCTCCGCCCCGATCATGACCCCCATCTGATGTTCGAACACCAGTTTGCCCCCCTGCCACCCGGCCAGGCCGACGAACACGAGTCCGCCGAGCGACAGGATCACGCCCCACGGCAGGATCGCTGCCTCCGAGTCGAACAGGCGCAGGCCCCAGTTTGCTCCGATGGTGGCCAGCAGCATCATCGCCGCGACCGCATGGGTCCAGCTTTCGGGCCGGCGCCGGATGCCCTCGGCTGCGAGCAGCTCGGCCGTCCCGGCGATCGCGGCCAGCACGCCCATCGCAAAGGCCCACCCGCTGGTCCACAGGCCGACGCGGGCGAAGAACGGGTCGGCCGTCAGCCACCAGAAGATGTCGGCGCCGAGCGTTCCGACCACCAAGGCGATTGGGAATGTGACCAGCATCGCGTGGATCGGATGACCGGCGAGCGCGATCTTGGAGCCGAGGTCGGCGTGAAAAGCTTCGTCGTGCTTGGCCATGACGGGGCAACGCGGACGGCCAAGGCGGGTTGCGCCGTGGTCGCCTGTCTCGCTGCTGCTGCCTGCACCGGCGACTTCTCGATCCTGCAGCCCGAGGGGCCCGTGGCGGCGCGAGTCGCCCACCTGTGGTGGGTCATGCTTGCCGGCGCCTTCGCCATTCTGTTCGGGGTGACGGCGGTCGCACTTTACGCGCTGAAACGCCGTCGCCGCGGGTTCGACGTGTCGGAACGGACGATGCTCGTCGGCTGGGGGCTGGTGTTCCCGGTCGTCACCCTGGCGCTGCTGATGGGCTGGGCGTTCCTTCGCGGCGAGCAGCTGCTTGCCCGGCCCGACGCGGGCGTGCTGACGGTGCGAGTCCATGCCGTCCAATGGGCGTGGCATGCCAGCTATCCGGGCGGCGAGCGGACGGTCAACGCGATCCATGTTCCGGCCGGAGTGCCATTCCACGTCGAGGTGACCAGCGGCGATGTCATCCATAGTTTCTGGGTGCCGCGACTCGGCGGCAAAATCGACGCCATCCCCGGCAAGGTGAACCGGATCGCCCTCCAGGCCGACCGGCCGGGCCTCTATCGCGGGCTCTGCGCGGAATATTGCGGGCTCGGACACGCCCACATGCTCCTCGTGCTGCACGCCCATCCAGCGGAAGATTATGCCGGCGCCCTTGCCGCGGCGGCTGCGCAGCCGCCGCCGGCGGACATGCCGGAGGTGCTCGAGCCGCGACGTACGCCGGCCGACAATATTCTCCGCGCCTGGGCAGATTATCTGCTCGAATATGTGGGACTGAGATGAGCCAGGACACGCATCGCGGCCGAGCCCGGGACGCGCTTCACCTGCACCACGCGCTCGAGCCTTTGTGGCAGGCGCCGCGCACCCGTTTCGGCTTCCTTGCCGCGACGAACCACAGCACGATCGGGCTGCGTTTCATTGCCACCGCGATCGTCTTCTTCCTAATCGGCGGCGTTCTGGCGATGCTGATCCGGGCGCAGCTCGCCGGACCCAACACCCAGTTCCTCGGCGAGCATGCCTATTCGCAGGTCTTCACCATGCACGGCACGGTGATGATGTTCCTGTTCGCCATCCCGCTGATCGAGGGGCTGGCGCTGTACATGCTGCCCAAGATGTTGGGATCGCGCGACCTCGCCTTCCCGCGCCTCTCGGCCTTCGGTTACTGGTGCTATCTGTTCGGGGGCTCGCTGCTGCTCGTGGCGATGCTGGCGGGAGTCGCTCCCGACAGCGGCTGGTTCATGTACACGCCGCTGTCGTCGAAGCCTTTTTCGCCCGGGATCAATTCCGACGTCTGGCTGCTCGGTGTGACGTTTGTCGAAGTGTCCGCAATTTGCGCCGCGGTCGAATTCATGGTCACGGTTTTGAAGGTCCGCGCCGCCGGCATGTCGCTGGGCAGGATGCCGCTCTTGTGCTGGTATCTGTGGGTCACCTCGGCAATGATGCTGGTCGGCTTCCCGCCGCTGATCCTCGGCTCGATCCTGCTGGAGATCGAGCGGGCGTTCGGCTGGGCCTTCTTCGATCCGCTGCGAGGCGGCGACCCCTTGCTGTGGCAACACCTCTTCTGGCTGTTCGGCCATCCGGAGGTCTACATCATCTTCCTGCCCGCGGCGGGCATCGTCTCGACCATCCTGCCGGTCTTCGCCGGCCGACCGATCGTCGGCTACACGTGGATCGTTGCCGCTCTCGTCGGCCAGGCCTTCATCAGCTTCGGCCTGTGGGTCCACCACATGTTCACCACCGGCATTCCGCACCTCAGCCTCGCATTCTTTTCGGCGGCGAGCCTGCTGGTCGTGGTGCCGACGTCGGTACAGATTTTCGCCTGGCTCGCGACCCTGCTCAAAGGCAGGCCGCGGCTCGATCTGCCGATGCTGTGGGTGTTCGGCTTTTTCTTCATCTTCACGGCCGGCGGACTGACCGGGGTGATGGTCGCCGTCGTCCCGTTCGACTGGCAAGTGCACGACACCCATTTCGTCGTCGCCCACCTCCACTATGTGCTGGTCGGCGGCTTCGTCTTCCCGGTGATGGCCGGCATCTATTACTGGATGCCGCAGGTGACCGGGCGCCGTTCCGACATGGGATTGGGCAAGCTCGCTTTCTGGCTGGTGTTCATCGGCTTCAACCTGACCTTCCTCATCATGCACCTGACCGGCCTGCTCGGCATGCCGCGGCGGGTCTATACCTATCCCGAAGGGGTTGGGTGGGAGCTGCCTAATCTCGTCTCGTCGATCGGCGGCTTCATTCTCGCCTTCGGTTTCGCGCTGGCGCTGATCGACATTGCCGTCCAATGGCGCTTCGCCGCCCACACCGTCCGCAACCCGTGGAAGGCCGGCACGCTCGAATGGGCGATGGGGACGCCGGTTCCCCCCTACAATCTCGCCAGCCTGCCGGAAGTCGACAGCCGCGAGCCGCTGCAGGACGATCCGGACCTGCCGGCTAAGCTCGCCGCCGGCGACGGCTATGTTGCCCGCTGCCGCAATGCGTGGCGCGAGACGATCGGAGTCGACGGAGTTAGCGGCCGGGCGGAGCAGCTGATCCTGCTCCCGGGACCGAGTTACGTGCCCCTGTTCGCGGCGCTTGCTGCCGCGGGCTTTTTCGTCTCCTTCCTGTTCAGCGTCTACGCCGCCGCCGCCGTGTCGGCGCTGCTGGTCCTGTTCTTCGTCCTGCTGTGGCTTTGGCAGACCGGGCTCACGGCCGATCCGGAGCCGGCCGATGTCGGCCGCGGCCTCGAGCTGATGCCGCATTCCGGCTCGCCCCAAGCTCCCGGCTGGTGGGGGATGGTGTTCACCCTGGTCGCGGATGGCGCCCTGTTCGGCTCCTTGCTGTTCGGCTATCTGTTCCTGTGGACCATCGCGCCCAACTGGCCGCCGCCGCGCTGGATTGAGCCTGACCCCATCCTGCCGCTGCTGTCGGCAGTTGCCCTTGCCGCTGGGGCATATTTTGCGCGTCGGGCCCGGATGGCGAACGCGTTGGACGCTGCTTCCTCCCGCCAATCCTCGTTGCTGATTGGGGCCGTCGCCGGATTGACGGCGATGCTCGCATTCCTGGCCGCGCCCCTAATGCTCGCGCCATCCCCGGTCGAGCATGCTTACGGCGCCGGCGTCGCGGCCCTGTCGGGCTACGCCGCGCTGCACGCCTTTCTCGCCGCCGTTGCGTGCGGTTTCGCCTGGGCGCGCGGCAGCTTCGGTTATGTCTCGCCGCTGCGCAGTCTTGATATGCGCAATGCCGAGCTTTTCTGGCTCTATACCGCAGGCACCGGTTTCGTGATCCTCGCCCTTATCCACCTCCTGCCGCTGGCGGCGGCGCCATGAGCGCCGCGCGCACCAATGCCGAAGCGCTCGGGCTGGTCGCAGGCTTCGGCCTTTGGAGCCTCGCCTTCGTCGCGCTCTACGGCGTCCACGGCTACGCCTGCGGCTCGGGCGCCGGGCCCGGCGATACGATCGTGAGGATAGTCTTGATCGCGCTGTTAGGCGCTTTCCTGGCCGCACACGCCTGGCTCGCCGGGTGGCTTGCCCGGCGCTGGAAGCGAAGCGGGGAGGGGCCGGTCCGGTTCATTCGCCTCGCCTCGCTGGTGCTTGCAATTGCCGCCGCCGGGACGACCATCTGGACCGGGATACCCGTCCTGACGCTCTCCATCTGCGCTTGACCGCACTTGCCGGAACGCGGCGCGTCCGGAGCCGTTGCCTTGGTAGATGCGCGCACGCTTTGCGCACTTAGCATTCCACCAAAGGAATCAGCCATGAAGCTCAAGCCAGTTTCGGAACAGACGATCGTCGTTACGGGAGGCTCGTCGGGCATCGGGCTGGCCACCGCGAAAATGGCGGCTCAGCGCGGCGCCAATGTCGTCATCCTCTCCCGGGATGAGGACGGCATGCGCGACATTTGCGATGAGATTCGTGCCGAAGGCGGACGCGCGGATTTTGTCGTTGCCGACGTCGGCGAGCGCGATCAGGTGCGCAAGGCGCTGCAGCAGGTCATCCGCAAGCACGGCGGGTTCGACACCATCTTCAACTGCGCCGGCGTCGGTGCCTACGCTCGGCTTGAAGAGATGACCGACCACGATCACGAGCAGATCTTCCGGACCAATTACTGGGGCGTGGTCTATTGTTCCCTCGAGGCACTCAAGCACCTCAAGACAAAAGGCGGAACGATCATCAACCAGGGATCGATTGCCTCCGACATGCCAATCCCGATTTTGGGCGCCTATGCGGCCAGTAAGCATGCGGTGAAGGGCTTCACCGATTCGCTCCGCCAGGAGCTGATCGAGGAGGGCGCGCCGGTCTACGTCACTTTGATCAAGCCCGCTGGGATCCACACCCCCTTCGGCAAGCATGCGAAGAATTACATGGATGAAGCGGCGGTCGTCCCGCCGCCGGTCTACGCGCCGGAGGTCTGCGCCGACGCGGTCCTGCGGGCTGCCGAAAACCCGATCCGCGAAGTCATCATCGGCGGTTCCGGCCGGGGCATGACCTGGATGCAGAAATATCTGCCCGGCATCGCCGACCAGATCTTTTCGCGCGCCTTTCCGATCTTGGCGTTCGACAAGAGCAAGCCGAACCGCTCGGAACAGGGCGGCTTTGATCGCGCCGGCAGTTCGGGCGAAATCTACGGCGACCAGGACAGCTTCATGCTCAAGTCCAGCATGTACACTTCGTTCAAGACCCACCCGGTCAAGACGATTGCGACCGCCGCCGCGGTCGGCGCCGGGGCGGCGGCCGTTACCGGCTGGCTGCTCCGGCCAACCCCGCAGGGCGACCAGCAACCAACGGCCGAGCCCGAGGACCGGCCGGCGACGATGATCTAAGAGGCAAGCGGATTGGCCGCCGAGGCCGCTACCTCCGGGACCAAGCCCGTCGTCCTGATCACCGGGGCGGCGGGCAACCTCGGCCGGTCGGTCGCTGGCGCCCTGGCCGATTCCTACACGATCGTCGGCCTCGACCGCGAAGCATCGGATGACGGCTTTCCGATTCTCGAAGCCGACCTCACGTCCGGCGACTCGATCGCCAATGCCCTCGAAGCCGTCCGCCAGCGCTGGGGCGATCACATTGCGAGCATCATCCATCTCGCCGCTTATTTCGACTTCAGCGGTGAGAAGCACCCGCTCTACGACAAGCTCAACGTCGAGGGCACTCGGCTTCTCATCCGGGCGCTTCGGAACTACGAGGTCGAGCAGTTCCTCTACGCCGGGACGATGCTGGTGCATGCGCCGGTTTCGCCCGGCGAGCGGATCGACGAGGAACAGGAAATCGACCCGCAATGGGCATATCCGCAATCCAAGGCGGCGGCGGAGGAAGCAATTTTGGAGGAAGCCGGCGAGGTGCCGGTCTGCATCCTGCGCCTTGCCGGGGTCTACGACCGCGAGAGCATGGTCCCGACGCTGGCGCAGCAGATCGCCCGGATCTTCGAAAAGGACGTCCAGAGCCGCTTCTATTCCGGCGATCTCGATGTCGGCCAGGCCATGCTTCACCGCGAAGACATGCTCGACGCCTTCCGCCGAGCGGTCGATCGGCGGGCGGAGCTGCCGAGCCGGACCGAGCTGCTCATCGGCGAGCCGGAGGCGCCGGGCTACGGCGAGCTTCAGGACCGAATCGGCTGCCTGGTCCACGGGGAGGAGGAATGGACCACCTGGCGACTGCCCAAGCCGGTCGCGGCTGCCGGAGCGGCGGCGATGGCCAGGCTCGAGCCGGTCATCCCCGACATGATCGACAAGGGCGAGGAGCCCTTCGTCAAGCCGTTCATGGTGCGGATGGCCGACGACCATTATGCGCTCGACATCGGCCGCGCCCGCGACCTGCTCGGCTGGGTGCCGGGCCGGCGGCTCGAATATGAGCTTCCGGCGATGATCGCCGCCCTGAAGCGCGACCCGAAAGGCTGGTATGAGCGCAATGGCGTGACTCCGCCCGGCTGGCTCGACCAGGCGGTCGAGCTCGGCTTCAACCCGGCCGAGCTGCGGGAACGCGACGACCGCCGGATTGCCGACGAGCACCGCAGCTGGCGCTGGGCGCATTTCGTCAACATGGCGCTCGGCAGCTGGCTGCTTCTGCAGCCCTTGCTGCTTAACCTGACCGGCTGGCATGCAGCGATCGAGGCCGCGCTCGGGTCTGCGCTCATCCTGTTCGCGGCGCTGGCGCTATCGGCGCGCATGCAATGGGCGCGCTGGGGCTGCGCCGCCATCGGCGCTCTGATCATGGCCGTTCCGTTCGTCTTCTGGACCGGGAGCGCCGCCGACTATCTGCTCAGCTCGGCGATCGGGATGCTCGTCTTCGGGCTGGCCTTCGCCAGCAAGCCCGATCCCGGCGTCTCGCCGATCGCCGCCTTTTGCGGGCCGACGGTTCCTCTCGGCTGGAGCTACAATCCGTCGACCTGGTCGCAGCGCATTCCGATCATCGCTTTGGCCTTCGTCGGCCTTTACGTGTCGTTCTACCTCGCCTCCTACCAGCTTGAGCATATCCCGGGCGTCTGGGATCCCTTCTTCGTCGGCGACGCCAGTGATCCGCGCAACGGCACCGAGGAAATCGTCACCTCGCACGTTTCGCGCGCCTTCCCGGTGCCCGATGCGGCGCTTGGCGGCTATGTCTATGCGCTGGAGATCGTCACCGGAGCGATCGGCGGCGCGGCCCGCTGGCGGACCATGCCGTGGCTGGTGATCTTATTCGGGATCCTCATCGCGCCGCTCGGAATCGTGTCGATCGGCTTCATCATCATCCAGCCGATCGTGCTCGGCACGTGGAGCATCATCGCCCTGATCGGCGCCGCCGCCATCCTCATCCAAATCCCCTATGCGCTCGACGAGTTGCTCGCGTCGCTGCAATTCATCCGCCGCCGGGCTCAGGCGGGCAGAAACTGGCTGACCGTGCTGTTCCGGGGCGACACGGACGGTGGCCGCGAAGACCAGGGCGGGCCTCGGGAGTTCGATCAGCCGGCGCGCTCGGTGCTTCGCGAAATGGTGCTTGGCGGGGTCAATCTTCCCTGGAGCCTTGCCGCCGCCGCAGCCATCGGCCTGTCGCTCCTGTTCACCCGGGTTACGCTCGGCGCCTCGGGCGCGATGGCCGACGCCGACCATCTCATCGGCTCGCTGGTGCTGACCGTTGTCTCCGTTGCCGCCGCCGAAGTCGCCCGCCCGGCCCGCTTCCTGCTCGCGCCGCTTGGCATCGCGCTGGCGTCCATGCCCTTCCTGCACGAAACGAGCGGCAGCCAGAACGCCGCTGGAATCCTGCTCGGCCTCGCGCTCGTCGCGCTCGCTCTTCCGAGGGGGGCGATCAAGGGCGAATACGGCCGCTGGACCCCGATCGCCCGATGGACTCCCTTGCGTCGCTCAGCAGACGCCTAAGGGAGCTTCTCGTCGAACAAAGTTTTCTTCTGCGTTGTCCGCGTTTCGCGCCAGAAGCGCTGCATGGCGAGGAAAGTATAGGAGGCGGACCAGCCGATAAGCACGAAGCCGTTGAGCCCTTCCATTCCAACGACGATCCGAATCGGTCCAGTCGCATAGAGATCGCCGATGCCCAAGGTCGTGTACGTGGTCAGCGAGAAATAGAAATAGTCGAGGTAGGTGCCGCCGAGCTCGAGCTCGCCGTGGATCTCGCCGAGACCCCAATGGTCGTGCATTGCATAATAAGCGGCGGCGTACAGGCCGATTTCCAGCAAATGGGCAATGAAGATGCCCGTCATAACCAGCAGCATGCGGCCACGGATGAACCGAGTATGCAGATGGGGAACGATGCGCGATGTGCTGTTGAGCACCTCGTAATGGATCACGACGGTCGCGGCGACCAGCGCGAAGGCTATCGTTATGGCAAAAGCTGCCGAAATCATTTGCTTGCCCCCGCAGTCCCGATTCGCCTCGCCTATCCTATTCTGTTAATTCGTGTTGTGGGAATCAGGGGGCGGCGATGCCGAAGCTTGCCCTATTGCCGGAACGGGTACGCGTCCGCGATCCAGCGCCTGACGCGCCAATCCCTCAACCGCGAGCAAGCGGCCGGCATCTTTACTTTGCATTCCTGAGCTACAGCCATTGCGACGAGGCCTCGGCTTCGTGGCTCCACGACCAGCTCGAGAAGTTCCGCGTCCCCTCCTCGATCGCCGGACGGCTCACTGACAACGGCATCGTTCCGAAGCGACTGACGCCGATTTTCCGCGACAGGCGGGAGCTTGCCGCCGGCGGCGAGCTGGGCGACGAAATCAAGGACGCGCTGGCGGCATCGCGGTTCCTGATCGTGATCTGCTCGCGGACGGCGGCGCGGTCGCGCTGGACCAATGCAGAGATCGATCTGTTCAAGCGCTCTCGGCCCGACGGTTGCGTCATAGCCGCGATCGTCGACGGGGAGCCGTTCGCGAGCGGGCTCCCGGGCCGGGAGGATGAGGAATGTCTGCCGCCGGCGCTGCGTGTCCGATACGACCGGCGAGGCCGGCCAACCGGCAAGCGCGCCGAGCCCCTGGCGGCGGATTTGCGGGACGACCGGGACGGCAAGCGCCTCGGCCTGCTCAAGATCGTCGCCGGGATTCTGGGCGTGGGCCTCGACGATCTGGTGCAGCGCGAGACCCTCCGTCGGCAGCGCCGGCTGGGACTGCTTGCCGCGGCTTCAATTGCCGGGATGGTCGTCACGACCGGCCTTGCCGTCACCGCCATCGAGGCTCGTGACGCGGCGCGCGACCAGCGGCGCGAAGCGGAGGGACTGGTCGGCTTCATGCTCGGGGACCTGAAAGAAAGGCTGGAGCCCATCGGCCGGCTCGATGTGCTCGATTCCGTCGCCGCGCGCGCATTGGCTTATTACGAGAAGCAGGACGAGGGCAGACTTTCCGACGACGGGCTCGCCCAGCGATCGCGGGCGCTGACCCTCATGGGAGAGATCGCCAACATGCGCGGCGACCTCGCTACCGCCTTGCGCTTCTATCGGCGGGCGTTCGTTTCGACCGAGGAGGCGCTAAGTCGGGCGTCGGACGACCCGCAGCGCATGTTCGATCACGCCCAGAATGTATTCTGGGTGGGATATATCGACCGCCAGCGCGGCGAGGTCAGGCGGGCCGAGACGGCCTTCCGCGAGTATGATCGATTGGCCCGGGCGATGGTCGCGGCCGACCCGTCGAGCACTCGCTGGCGGCTCGAACAGGCCTATGCGAGCAATGCGCTGGGCGTGCTGCTTTTGGATACTGCCCGCTACCCGGATGCCGGCATCGCCTTTGGCGATGCGCTCCGCGTTGCCGAGGGGCTGATTGCGCTTGAGCCGCAAGACCGCTCCTTCCAAGACCGTTATGTGGAAGCTCTCGCGTGGCTGGCCGACGCGCGCGAGGGGGCTGGCGCACTCGATCAGGCTCTTGAGCTTCGACAGCGGCAGATGGCCTATTTGGAGCGGCTGGCTACGACGCGGGCGGCGGATGCCACGATCAAGCGCCAGATCATGACTTCCCAGCGGGTCTTGGGACGCCTGCTTGCATCTCGCGGAGATTCGGCGGGCGGCCTTGCGAAGCTGCAGATCGCGGCCGCCCTCGTCCAGGAGATGCTGGAGGCGGATCCCCAGAATACGGAATGGGGGCAGGTCGGCGCTCATACTCTGTTCGACCAGGGGGAACTGCAGCTTGCCGTGGGCGAGGCAGCGGCAGCCCGCCTGTCGATCACCGAAGGATGTCGCGTGGCTCGCGCGCTCGCCGCGAAGGATTCCAGCGTGGTGGAGTGGAGATCGACGCTGCCGGCTCGCTGTCTTGCCTTGCGAACGCGAATGGCGCTTGCTGAAGGCCGGATTGCAGAGGCGCACGCGCTTGCCACGGAACTGGTGAAGTTGCGGCGTGGCGAAATCACTCGTCACGGACAGGCGACGAATTTTGCGCTCGCCGAAGCGGAATTGCTGCGCGGCGACGTGATTTCCAAAATGGGAGATCGAGAAGCGGCGCGGTCCGCTTGGCTGGCGGCATCTGCCGCCTGGCCGACTGACGTCGCGCTCAATCCGCGCCAGATGGCGTTGCAGGCCGGACTATTTCGCCGCCTCGGCTCAACCGAGGAAAGCCGCCGCCTTAGCGGTCGATTGGCGGCCATTGGTTATCGCCATCCCGCATATATCAGCGCTTGACGGATCGTCATCGAGGAGAGGCCGAATGGACGTGAAGGTGAAAGCAGAGAAATCGGGCGATGGCTCCATCGCCTGGACGATCGATGGCAAGAGGCCCAAGGACTCGGTCATCGACGTAGGGAAGAAAAGTCCCCCGACTGAGCTGGATTTCAAGCTTACGGACAAGGCCAAAGCCGGGCTCCGGTTCGACTGCGCGCGGCCATTCGACGTGGATGAGAATGCAAAAGGCGATTGCCCTCCAGACGGCATCCACACCCGCGAAATCGCAGTGCTGGAGTGCAGTAGGCACAAGCTCAAAATTCTCGACCGAAACATCAACGAGTGTACGCTTCACTATCAGCTGAACTTCGTTGATGGCGCGGGAAAGCAGCACGTCGTCGATCCCGAGATCCGGAACGGCGGAGGTGGAGGGAACGAGTCCTGAACCGCGAAACGATTCTCGCGCCTGCAGCGGCTGAAGCATCACGGGAGGCTGCCGGCGCGATGGATTGTCCGCCGCGGCTGCCGTTCGTCCTTAGCGTCGGAGTCACCGGCCACAGGCTCGAGGCGATGCCGCCGGACTCGTTGCCGGGCATTCACGAGCATCTCGAGCAGGTCTTTTCCCTCATCGTCGAACAGGCGCGCGTCATCGCGGGCGAGAATGGCGAATATTTTGCCCAGGGTCCGCCGCAGCTGCAGTTGGTCTCGCCGCTCGCCGACGGTGCCGACCAGATGGCTGCCGAAGTGGCGTTGCGCCACAATTTTGCCCTGCATGCGATCCTGCCGTTCCCGAGGCGCGCCTATCTTGAATCATTGCCTGACGAGGCGAGCCGGTCCAATCTCGTGCGCCTGCTCGAGCGGGCGCGCTGCGTGCTCGAGCTGCCGGGCGAGCGCGAGCACAGCCTCGAAGCCTATGTCATGGCCGGGCGAGCGACCGTTGCCCATTCCGACCTGCTCATCGCCGTCTGGGACGGGCTGCCCCCGCGCGGGCGCGGCGGCACCGGCGAGGTCGTCGAGCTGGCGGTGGCACGGGGCACGCCCGTCATTCACGCTCCGGCGACGCAAAAGTCGGAGCTTAGGATCCGCTGGAGTGCGTTCGATCCCGCGGTCGTGACCCGCCGATGTGAACCGAGCGCCGCTCGACCGTTCGACGCTGCCGAACTTCACAGGGTTCTCGATGCCGTCCTTGCGCCGCCTCACGATACGTCCGAGCGAAACTTCATCAGGCAATTCTACGCGGAACGATCGCGCCGGTTTCGGCTGAGAATGGAATATCCGCTGCTTCTGGCGATCGCGGGTGCGGGACGATTGTCGGCAAGCGCGTGGCGGAGCGATCGATGGTCCGCGCATACACATGCCGAATGGGAGAATTTCGAAAATACCTGCTGCGGCCCCGACGGGGTCGAAGCCGAACTTATGCCGCTTCGGACATGGTATGATTGGCTTGACCGGCTGGGTGGCCATTTCGCGCAATATTACCGCAGCGGCCACGTCATGAACTTCGTCTTCGGCGCGCTCGCGGTCTTGCTGGTGCTGATCGCCCTCATCGTTCCTGAGGCAAAGAAGTATCTCGCGACGGCGGAGTTCTTCGTCATTGTCGCCATCCTCGCCAACACCCGCATCGGCAACCGCCAGCAATGGCATCGCCGCTGGCTCGACTACCGTCAGCTTGCCGAGCGGCTGCGGCCGATGCGCAGCTTGAAGCTGCTCGGCCTGGCAGCGCCCGATCACCCGGGCACGGCAACCAATCCGGTGGCGAGACGATGGATCGACTGGTTCGCCGCGCGCGCCTGGCGGGCGATCGGTTGTCCCGCCGGCCACATCGACGCAGCCGCTGTCCGCTCCCTGGGGCGGGCGATGGTTCTGCACGAACTGGCGCCGCAGATTGCCTATCACCGATCGAGCGCGCGGCAGATGCAGAAGCTCGACCACCGGCTGGAGAAGCTTGGGACCGCGATGTTCGCAGCAACGCTGGTTGGCTGCGCCGTGCTGATCACCATCGTTTGGGTCGACCCCGGCTGGGTGCATCGCCACCTCGGCTGGTTCGCCTTGATCACCGCCGGCCCCCCGGCGCTTGGGACGGCAGTGCTTGGCATCCGCATGCACAGCGACCTCGGCGCCCGCGCGGCGAGGTCGGAAAACACCGCTGCCGTCCTCGAGGCGATCGCGATCGAGCTGGAGCAGTGCGAGCTCGGGCTGATGCGCAGCGGCGATCTCGCCGAGCAGGCGGCTCGGGCGATGATCGCCGATCTCGACGAGTGGCGACTGATCAGCCAGCAGCACGAGCTCGAGCTCGCTTGAACCAGGCCGTCACGGGGTCAGGACGACTCGGCCTTCAATGGCTCCGGCTTCCATCCGCTCGAACACCGCATTGACGTTCTCGAGCGGCTCGACGGTGATGAGCGCGCGCACCTTGCCCTCGGCCGCGAATTGCAGCGCTTCCCTCAGGTCGTGACGCGTGCCGACGATCGACCCGCGAATGGTGATCCTTTTCAGCACCACCGGCATGACCGGCGTCGGAAAATTCCCGGGCGGCAAGCCATTGAGGACGACCGTGCCGCGCCGCCTGGCAAGGCCGATCGCCTGGCTGAAGGCGGCGGTCGAGGCCGCGGTCACCAGCACCCCGTGCATTCCGCCGGTCGATTTCGTCAGCTGCTTCACCTGGTCGCGCTCGCGGCCGTCGACCGCGACGTCCGCTCCGAGCCGAGCGGCGAGGTCGAGCTTGGCCGGATCGACGTCGATCGCGGCGACGTGCAGCCCCATCGCTTTGGCATATTGAACGGCGACATGGCCGAGCCCGCCGATGCCGACGATCCCGACCCAGTCGCCGGGGCCGACCTCGGCTTCCTTGAGGCCCTTGTAGGTGGTCACCCCGGCGCACAGGATCGGCGCGATTTCCGCCGGGTCGCAGCCCTCCGGCAAATGGCCGACGAAATCGGCGTTCGCCAGCACATATTCGGCATAGGTGCCGTTGACACTGTAGCCGGTGTTGCGCTGCCGCTCGCAAAGCGTCTCCCAGCCGGTCCGGCAATATTCGCAAGCCCCGCAGGCATCATAGAGCCACGGCACTCCGACCAGATCGCCCTCGCCTATGCCATCGACGCCCTCGCCGACCGCTGCGACATGGCCGACTCCCTCGTGGCCGGGCACCAGCGGCAGCAATGGCTTCACCGCCCAATCGCCGCGGGCAGCGTGCAGGTCGGTGTGGCAGACCCCGGTCGCCGCGATCCTGACCAGGATCTCGCCCGGCCCGGGTTCGGGCACCGGCAATTCGTCGATGGTCAGCGGCTCGCCGAACGCATGCACCACCGCCGCCTTCATGGTCTTGCTCATGCGCACTCCTTCCGTCCGACCGCGACCGTCTAGCAGGCGCCAGCCGAAGTTCGTAAGGCCTTCGCATGCTCAAGCCCGCCACGACCGACATCGAAGCGCTGAAGATCCTCGACGAGCGCCTGCTATGGCTGTCGGCCTGGACCATTCACCACGCCAACCATCTGCGCGAGAGCAGCGACGGGCTGAAGGTAGGCGGGCACCAGGCGAGCTGCGCGTCGATGACCTCGATCATGGCCGCGCTCTATTTCCACGCGCTCGGCCCGAACGACCGGGTCGCGGTGAAGCCGCACGCCGGGCCCGTGCTCCACGCAATCCATTACCTGCTCGGCTCGCAGGATCGAGAGGCGCTGGAGCGGTTCCGCGGCCTGGGCGGAGCGCAAAGCTATCCGAGCCGGACCAAGGACAAGATCCCGGTCGATTTCTCCACCGGCTCGGTCGGGCTCGGCGTGGCGATCACCGCATTCTCTAGCCTGGTGCAGGACTACTCACCGCCCACGACCTGATGGACGAGGGCGACCGCGGCCGATTCGTCGCCCTTCTCGGCGACGCCGAGCTTGACGAGGGCAATATCTACGAGGCTTTGATCGAAGCCTATAAGCACGACATCCGCAATTGCTGGTGGATCGTCGACTATAACCGGCAGAGCCTCGACGCGGTCAGCGCCGACCGCATGTTCGAGCGGTTCGACGAGATTTTCCGCTCCTGCGGCTGGCGCGTCGTCGAGCTCCGCTACGGCAAGGCGCTGAAGGCGGCGCTCGACGCAGAGCCCAGGATCAGGAGTTGGTTCGACAGCCTTGGCAATGCCGAGCTGTCGGCTCTGCACTATCAGGGCGGCGCGGCATGGCGCGCACGGATCGAGGCCGACCTCGGCAAGGCCGCCGCGAAGTTTCTCAAGAGCCATGACGATTCGGCGCTCGCCCGGCTGTTCTCCGACCTCGGCGGCCATTGCATGGAGTCGCTCGTCGAAGCCTTCGACGCCGCCCGGGACGACGTGCCGACCCTGTTCATCGCCTGGACGATCAAGGGCCGCGGGCTGCCATTCGCGGGTCACAAGGACAATCACGCCGGGCTGATGAACCCGACGCAAATGGCTGCTTTCCGGGAAAGCATGGGAGTCGCCGAGGGGCGGGAGTGGGAGAAGCTCGAAGGGATCGGCGACAACGCCCTAGGCGCGGTGGAGGGAGCGATCGAACGATCGCGGATCGCCCGCGACAAGCGGCCGCGCAGCTTCGGGCGCATCGACGTCCCGGCAATCCCCGTTCCTGCCGGGGAGGAGCAATCGACCCAGGCGGCGTTCGGACGAATCCTGCTCGACCTCGCCAAGTCGGGCCATCCGCTCGCCGACCGCATCGTCACCACTTCGCCCGACGTCACCGTCTCGACCAACCTCGGCGCCTGGGTCAATCAGCGCGGACTCTTTCGACGAAGCGAAATTGCCGACGTCTTTGCTCAGGCAAAAATTGCTTCCGCGCAAAAATGGTCGGCGGCAAAAAGCGGCCAGCATATCGAGCTCGGCATTGCCGAGAACAATCTCTTCCTGATGCTCGCCGCGCTCGGGCTCGCCGGCGACATGTTCGGCGAGCGGCTGGTGCCGATCGGCACGCTTTACGACCCCTTCATCGCCCGCGGCCTCGATGCGCTTAACTACGCCTGCTACCAGGACGCGCGCTTCATCCTCGTCGCCACTCCGAGCGGGATTACCCTCGGCCCCGAAGGCGGCGCCCACCAGTCGATCAACCCGCCGCTGATCGCCATGGGCCAGCCCGGCCTCCGTCATTACGAACCCGCTTTCGCCGACGAGCTCGCCGTGATGATGGAGGAGGCCTTCCGGCTGCTCGACGATCCTGCCGGCGAAAGCAGCTATTTCCGGCTTTCGACCCGCGCCATTCGGCAGCTGGAGCGCGAGCCGGACGGCTGGCGTGATGGCGCGCTCCAGGGCGGCTACTGGCTGTGCGCGCCGGGGGCGGGCGCCGAAGCCGCGATCGTCGGCATGGGCGCGGTCATGCCGGAAGCGCTCGCCGCATGGGAGGAGCTCAAGGACGACATTCCCGGCCTCGGCCTGCTCGCAGTGACTTCGCCCGACCTGCTTCACCGTGGCTGGACCGAGGCGCAAGCCAAGCGCTGGAGCGGCCGGCGTGAGCCGAGCCATGTCGAGCATCTGCTGTCGGCGCTTCCGCCCAGCGCCGGGCTTGTGACCATCGCCGATGCGGCGCCGGCGGCGCTGTCATGGCTCGGCGGAGTGCTCGGCCAGCGCGTTGCCCCGCTCGGAGTCGAGCGCTTCGGCCAGACTGGCAGCCTGTCCGAGCTCTACGCCGCTTATCGCCTCGACCAGCAGGCGATCACCGAGGCGGCGGCGGAATTGCTTTTGGGCGTCTGAAACCGCTTCGTTCGTCCTGAGCGGAGCGCGCGAGCGCGTAGTCGAAGGGCGCGGCGCGACGGTTGTGCCATCGCCCTTCGACTTCGCTCAGGACGAACGGACCTTGGCATTTTGCTGCAGCAATGCTCTAGGACGACCATGCCCGGCCGCTACTTCGATGAATGGCAAGTCGGTGACCGCGTCGAGCATGCGATCCGCCGGACCGTCACCGAAACCGACAATCTGCTGATCTCGACGCTCACCCACAACCCGCAGCCGCTGCACCTCGACCATGACGCCGCCGCCCAGTCGGAATTCGGCAGACCGCTGGTCAATTCCATCTTCACCTTCGGGCTGATGATCGGGGTCAGCGTCGAGGACACGACGCTCGGCACGCTCATTGCCAATCTCGGCTACGACAAGGTCGTCTTCCCCAAGCCGGTGTTCGTCGGCGACACTCTGCGCACAGAAAGCGAATGCGTCGCAGTCCGCGAAAGCCAGTCCCGCCCCAATGCCGGCATCGTCACCTGGGCGCACCGCAGCTTCAATCAGAAGGGCGAGCTGGTGTGCGAGTGCACTCGCACCGCTCTTCTGCGCAAGACGCCGCAATGACCGAGCCGCGCAGCTGGCTGTTCGTTCCTGCCGACAGCGAGAAGAAGATCGCCAAGGCTCTCGCCAGCACCGCGGATGCATTGATCTTCGACCTCGAGGACAGCGTCGCGCCCGTCCGCAAGGCCGAAGCCCGCGAGCTGCTCAAGTCCGTGCAGCGCCCGACGGGTGGACCGCAGCAATGGGTGCGGATCAACCCGCTCGGCAGCGACGACTGCGACGACGATATCGACTTCGTCGTCGAGGCCGAGTTCGACGGCATTGTCCTTCCCAAGGCCGAGAGCGGCGAGGATGTCGCGGCGCTCACCGAGCGCACCGGCAACATCCCGATCCACGCCATCGTCACCGAGACTCCAGCGAGCCTGTTCGGCCTCCTAAGCTACCGCCACAGCTCGCCGGCGCTGGCGGCGATGAGCTGGGGCGCCGAGGATTTGTCGGCGGCGATCGGCGCCGCGTCCAAATATGACGACAAGAACGAGCTTGCCTTCACCTACCGTCTGGCCCGTTCGCTGTGCCTCGCCGGCGCAGTCGCCGCCGGCGTCCAGCCGGTCGACGGCGTGTTCGCCGATTTCGGGGACGAGCAGGGCCTGCGGCGGGAAGCCGAAGCCGCGCGGCGCGAGGGCTTCACGGGCAAGCTGGCCATCCACCCAGCCCAGGTCGACGTCATCAACGCGGCTTTCACCCCATCGCCCGAGGAGGTCGAACACGCCCGCGCCATTGTCGAGGCGTTCGCGGCCGAGCCCGGCGCCGGAGTTGCGTCGGTCGGCGGCCGGATGGTCGACCGCCCGCATCTTATCCAGGCGCAAAAAATCCTCGCCAGGGCCGGGTAGGAGGCGAAAACATGGCTGAAACTATCCATCCCGTCCCCGAAGGCTTCCGAGCCAACATCGGCCCGGCCGAGCTCGACGCGCTGCACACGGCCGCCGACGCCGACCCCGATTCCTTCTGGCTCGACCAGGCGCGGCGGCTCGACTGGGCGCGTTTTCCCACCCGCGCCGGCGACTGGTCGTACGAGGAGCAGGACTTTCGCATCCGCTGGTACGAGGACGGCCGGCTCAACCTGTCGGTCAACTGCCTCGACCGCCATCTCGATGAGCATGGCGAGCGCACCGCGATCATCTTCGAGGCCGACGAGCCGGGGCAGGGGCGGCGCCTCACCTATCGCCAGCTCCACGCGGAGACCTGCCGCTTCGCCAATCTGCTCAAACAGCGCGGGATCAAGCGCGGCGACCGGGTGATGATCTACATGCCGATGATGCCCGAAACGGCGGCGGCGATGCTCGCCTGCGCCCGCATCGGCGCCGTCCATTCGGTGGTGTTCGGCGGCTTCTCGCCTGACAGCCTCGCCGGCCGGATCGCAAATTGCGACGCCTGCGCCGTGATCACCGCCGACGAGGGCGTGCGCGGCGGCAAGGTCATTCCCCTGAAGCGCAACGTCGATGCCGCGCTCGACAGCCGCGATGTCGCGACCGTCATCACCGTCACCCGAACCGGCGCCGACGTGCCGATGAAGAAGGGGCGGGACGTCCCTTATTCCGACCTCCGTGACTCTCTCCCGACCGCCTGCGAGCCCGAGGCGATGGACGCCGATGATCCGCTCTTCATCCTCTACACGTCGGGCTCGACCGGAAAGCCCAAGGGCGTCGTCCACACGACCGGCGGCTATTCGGTCTGGGCGACGACCACCTTCGATTGGATTTTCGGCGCCCGGCCCGACGACATCTTCTGGTGCACCGCCGACGTCGGCTGGATCACCGGCCACAGCTATGTCGTCTACGGCCCGCTGATGAACGGCGCGACCAGCGTCATGTTCGACGGAGTCCCCAATTACCCGGATTTCGGCCGCTTCTGGGAGACCGTCGACCGGCTCGGCGTCACCATCTTCTACACCGCCCCGACCGCCATCCGCGCGCTGATGCGCGAGGGCGACGATTGGGTCACCCGCCACAGCCGAAAGTCCCTTCGCCTGCTCGGCACGGTCGGCGAGCCGATCAACCCGGAAGCCTGGGAATGGTACTGGCGGGTCGTCGGCGATGGGCGCTGCCCGGTCGCCGACACCTGGTGGCAGACCGAGACCGGCGGCATCATGATCGCGCCAATCCCTGGCGCCACGCCGCTCAAGCCAGGCTCGGCAACGCGGCCGCTTCCCGGAATCCGGCCCCTGCTGGTCGATTCGGATGGCAAGGAGCTCGAAGGCGCCGCCAGCGGCAACCTCTGCATCGCCGCCAGCTGGCCCGGCCAGATGCGCACCGTCTGGGGCGACCACGAACGTTTCTTCGCGACCTATTTCACGACCTATCCGGGCCTCTATTTCACCGGCGACGGCTGCCGCCGCGACGCGGACGGCGATTACTGGATCACCGGCCGCGTCGACGACGTCATCAACGTCTCCGGCCACCGCATCGGCACCGCCGAGGTCGAAAGCGCTTTGGTCGCTCATGCCAAGGTCGCGGAAGCCGCGGTCGTCGGCATGCCCCACGAGATCAAGGGTCAGGCGATCTACGCCTACGTGACGCTCATCGCCGGCGAGGAGGGCAGCGACGAGTTGCGGACGGAACTCAACAGCCAGGTCCGCAAGGACATCGGCGGCATGGCAGCGCCGGAGCGCATCCAGTTCGCCCCGGCGCTGCCCAAGACCCGCTCGGGCAAGATCATGCGGCGCATATTGCGCAAGATCGCCGAAGGCGAGACGGCCGGCTTCGGCGACACCTCGACGCTGGCCGATCCCGGCGTCGTCGATGCGCTGGTCAAGGGGCGCGGCGGCTGACCGTTCCCCGGCGAGACGTAGTCGACCGAAGGTCAACGTCGGGGCCCAGGAGCGCCGGCAGGCGCGAATGTCCGCTTTTGGTTGGCACCGCCAAATAAAATCCTGTCCTACAGACGCTCGAGTGTGATTGATGCTGGTCAATGGACCGGCAGGTGAAATCGCACGACCTCGGCGAAGCGCTACAGCGCACTGCCGGACCGGCTGCCGATGACCCCGAATTGCCCATGGTGGCGATGCCTCTCCTGATCATCGTCGGGGCTATCGTGCGCGCCTCGCGCGCGGGCGCGCACGCGCGCGCGCGCAGCTTCGCTGCGTTTACTGCGTTTCGCTTTGCCCGACCTAGTTGCAAGCCGCAGCTCTGCCGCTATCCCTTGGGCGATCGGTGGGGGAGGCTAAGATGGCCAGCGTAGCAGATAGCGCGCAGCATAGGCCCTGGTCGATGAAGCGGGTGGTGATCGCCTCGTCGACCGGCACCGCCTTCGAATGGTACGACTTCTTCATCTTCGGCGTGCTGGTGACGACCATCCAGCGGGTGTTCTTCGCCGGGCTCAACCCGACCGCCGGGCTGATCGCCGCCCTCGCCTTGTTCGCCGCCGGCTTCATCTTCCGCCCGGTCGGCGCCTTGATCTTCGGAGCGATCGGCGACCGCCTGGGGCGCAAGGGCGCGTTCATCGCCACCGTCTCGCTGATGGGCGGGGCGACCTTCGCCATTGGCCTGCTGCCGACCTACGAGACGGCGGGCATCCTCTCGCCGATCCTGCTGATCGTCCTGCGCATCCTCCAGGGGCTGGCGCTCGGCGGCGAATATGGGGGCGCGGCCATCTATGTCGCCGAACATAGCGAGCCCGAGCGGCGCGGCGCCTCGACCGGCTGGATCCAGGCGTCGGCCTCGTTCGGCTTGCTGGCGGCGCTGCTGGTGATCCTCGCCACCCGGACCATCGTCGGCGAGGAGGCGTTCGGAATCTGGGGCTGGCGGGTGCCGTTCATCATCTCGGTGGTGCTGCTCGCCATCTCGGTGTGGATGCGCTTCAAGTTGAGCGAGAGCCCGGCCTTCAAGCAGCTCAAGGAGGCCGGCGAAGTGTGCCACGCGCCGTTTCGCGAGGCGTTCGGCGATCGGGGCAATCTGAAGCGGGTGCTGATCGCCTTTTTCGGGATCATGTGCGCGCAAGGGGCGGTCTGGTATTTCACCTTCTTCTACATGCAGGTGTTCCTCGAACGCTCGCTCGGCCTGCCGGGCGCTACCAAGGACATGCTGCTGCTGGTCATGACCATCGTCAGCGCTCCGCTATACGTTTTCTTCGGCTGGCTGTCGGACCGGGTCGGGCGCAAGCCGGTGATGCTCGGCGGCATGCTGCTCGCATTGCTGCTCTACATTCCCGGCTCGCACCTCATTGCCGAATCGACCAACCCGGCTTTGGTCGCGGCGCAGCGGGCGACCCCGGTGGTGGTGGCGACCGATCCGCAGACCTGTTCGGTGCAGTTCGATCCGATCGGCGCGGCGCGCTTCTCGACCGCCTGCGACATCGCCAAGAGCGCGCTGGTCACGCGCGGCATCTCCTATCGGACCGTCGCATCCGGCGACGGCTCGACCTTCGTCGCCGTCGGCGACCGGCGGCTGGCGGTCCCGGGCGGGGAGGCGCTGTCCGACGCGGAATTGAAGGCGCTGAAAGGCGAGGTCGGCGGGGAGATCGCCGCCGCGCTCGAGGCCGCCGGCTATCCGGCCGCGGCCGACGAGCGAGTGCTCAACCTGCCGCTGATGCTCGCCATTCTGCTGCTGTTCGTCGTCGCCGCGACCGCGCTCTACGGGCCGCAGGCGGCGGCTTTGGTCGAAATGTTCCCGACCCGAGTGCGCTACACCGCTTTGTCGCTGCCCTATCACGTCGGCACCGGCTGGGTCGGCGGGCTGTTGCCGTTCACCAGCTTCGCCCTGGTGGCGATCACCGGCAACATCTACGCCAGCCTGTGGTATCCGATCTTCTTCACCGGCCTGTCGTTCGTCGTCGGCCTGATCTTCCTCAAGGAAACGCGCGGCAAGCCGCTGGAAGCGTGCGGAGTCGATGCGATGCGGGCGCCCGCCTGACTAGGGGCACCAGTGGATGTCGATCGGCTGCTCGGCTTCGGCGAGCACGCGGCCGACCGGGACCCTGCTCGACTGGCCGTCGGCGATCGCGCCTTCGAGAAGCTCGCGCTTGGCCGCGCCGGTGATGGTGACGAGCAGGGTCCGCGCCGACAGGATCGCGGCTCGGGTCAGGGTGACCCGGGGCACCGGCGCGTCGGCCGGCATCGGCTCGGGCATGACGCCGACGGCGCGCCGGGCCTTGGGCGCGTCGAGCGCGTCCTGCAGGTCGGGGCCGGCGAAGATCGATGCGACGTGACCGTCCTCGCCCATGCCGAGCCACACCAGGTCCGGCGGCCATGGCAGGTCCTGCAGCCGCGCGTCGGCGCTATTGCCGGCCAGCCGGTGGTCGGCGATGTCGGCGGCGATCGGGATCACCCGAGCCCCCGTCGGCAGGAAGGTCTTGGCGATGGCGCGGATGTTGCTGCGCTCGTCGTCCATCGGCACCAGCCGGTCGTCGGTGGGGATGATCGTCACCCTTTTCCAATCGAGCTTGGCTGCGGCAAGCGGCTTGAAGATGGGCTGCGGGGTCTTGCCGCCGGGAAGCGCCAGCAGCGCCGCGCCGCGGGCATCCAATGCGCTTTCGACGATGAAGCCGACGTCGCCGGCGACCGCCTCGGCCATGTCCTCGACGCTGTCATAGTCCCACCATTCCGCTTCGATCATCGGCAACTCCTTTGCCGGCGCATTAGGCGCAGCGCGGCGGCTTGGCGAGGCTTCAGCGCTCGAACCGGCCGGTGTCGCTCTGGATGTATCCGAACCAGTCAGCGACGGGGATGCCGCGGTCATTGACGGCGGGCCGGAACACGCCCCGTTCCATGATCAGGCTGCAAGTCCACTGGTCGGCCGAAGCATTGCCGAACGAGCGCATGACATCGCACTGGCTCGGCCGGCCGTTCGGTTCGATCCGCAAGCGCAAATAAATCCGGCCTCCGCGCGGCCACGCCCGCTGGATGGCATCGGGATAATCGCGGTTGGTGATGCCGCGGACGAGCGAGGGGCGCGTCGCGGCGGCACCGGTGCCGCCGCCGCCCGTGCCGCTGCCAGCCCCGCCGGCGCCGGTGCCGGTGCCGACACCGCCGGCGCCAGTGCCCGGGCCCGGGCGGTCGGCTGCGCCCTGCGTCGGGTCGGTGCCCTGGTTGGGCGTCTCTGTGGCCGCGACCGGCGATGTCACCGGAAGCTCGATCTTCGGGCGCGGCGCTACGACCGGGGTCGCCTGACTGCGGATGTTCTCCGGGCTTGCGGCGCCTTCTTTCTCTCGCGCCTGTTCGCGCTGCGGCTGCGGCCGCTCCTCGACCACGGGGGGCTCCTCGGGCGGCGGCTGAAGCTCGGCGATGTCGACTACCTCAAGCCGGCGCTGAGGGTCAGACATCAAATCGATTCGACCCCCCATGTGAAGGAACGCGAATAGCAGGGCCGCGTGAATCGCCAGCACCGCGGCGATGGCGCCGCCGCGATCGGTGCGGTTGAGTGTCGGGCGGTACATGCGCGTCAGTCAACGCCATACCGCCCGCGCGGTTGCTGTCACGTTGCTGCTGTTGCCGCGACCTGCGCGCGGCCGCCTATCGAGCTCGGCCGCTTCCGGGCTTGCGGCCGCCGCCGTGGCTTGCCTTGCCACCCTTGCTGGCAATCTCGCGCTGTTTTTCCGGGCTCATCGCGGCAAAGCCGCGTTTGGCCTTACCTGTTCCGCTGTTGGTCGCCATGGCTTTGCTCCTTGGAGGGTTAGGCAGCAACGCCGCGTCTCGGCGAGGGTTCAAATTCCTGATTTGGGTTAGCGGACGATGGCGGGGCTCCGGCCGAAGCCCCGCCTCGCACCGTCGTCTTAGCTTCGCGAGCGGCCACCGCGGTTGCCGCTGGAGCGCGACGTCTCGGACTTTCCGCCGGCTTGCCCGGAGCTGGTCGAGCCGCTTTCCGCCATGCTTTCGGCGGTGCCCGGGGGCTGATCTTGCCCGGATTCCCCGGTCAAGGCGCCACTGGGTCGGTTCTGGGGATCGCCGACTTGGTCGCTTGCTCCACCCTGGCCGCTGCGACGGCTCTGTCGCCAGCTGCCGAAATCCTGGTGGAACTGCTGCTCGCGCTCGCGGCAGTATTCCTGATAGTCGCGGTCGAGCTCGGCCATCTGCCGGTCGCGCCAGCTCCGGTAGTGGTCGTCGAGCGTGCTTCCGAACTCCTGGTTCCCGAAGCCGCCAAGCGTTCCGCGGAAATCCTCGAAGCCTTCCGAGACCTCGGGTTCGCGATCGCGCCCGCCACTGAAGCTCTGGCGACCCCCCTCCCAGTCGCCGCGGCCGCCGAAGCCGCCCTGGCCGCGGCCGCCGCCATAATCGCCCTGGAAACCGCCCCGGCCATGCTCGCGGCCGTAGCCGCCCGAGCCCGAGCGCTCGTTGCCGCCGCCCCAGCTGTCGCCACGGTTGGCCTCGCCCCAGCTTTGGACGCGACCGCGAGATCCGCCGTGCTCCTGCGACATCCGGTCATAGTGACGACCATAGTCGCGCTCGCCCTGCCGACCGAAGCCGGTATCGCCGCGCTCTTGGTCGCGCCCATAGTCGCGGCGCGATGACCCGAAGCGGCCGGTCCGATCGTCCTCATCCTCGTCGCCGCCGAACCAGGAGCGGATTTCGTCGCCTGCGCGCTCGAAAAAGCCTCGATCTTCGTCGCGATCCTGGCCGCCGCCCCAGTCGCCGGCACGGTGCGAGCGCTCGCGATCCGCGTAGCCATAGTCTCCGCGCTCATCGCGGCCGCCGCCCCAGCCGCCTCGCGGTCCGTACCGATTGTTCGCCATTGCCATCCTCCTCGATTGAAATCTGTCGGGCGGCACGCAGCGCGCCCTATTCAACCAACGGCAGGGTGCATTTGCCGTTCCGTTTTGCACAGAGGACTACCGCACTGCCGCCTCGGCCAAACGCAAAGCAATTATTTGAATGACGAATCGGCGCCGGTCAGCGGCGTGTGAAGCGTAAGCCGAGCCATAAGGTTCGGGGCGTTGCTCGTTCGATCGCGCCATCGCTGGCCATGCCCGCGACAACTCGCTCACCTAGCAAATTCTCGGCTCGCAGCACCAACTGCGCTCCATTAGTCAGAGGCCAGCCGGCGAGGGCATCAATGACCGTCGCGGCCGGCAATATCCGCTGGTTGAGGTCGTCCTCATACTGGCCGCCGACCCGGCGCAGCTCGACCAGCGCCGACGCCCGGCCGCGTTCCCAGCCGAGGCTAGCCGAATGGGCAAAGCGAGGCGTTTGAGCCGGACGGAGCCCGTCGAGCGCAAGCGCTTCGTTGTCCGCCTTGACCTGGGCGTCCGTGATGCTGGTGCCGAGGCGCAACCGCCATGGGCCGCGAGCCAACTTTGCCGAAGCTTCTAGGCCCCGCACGTCGATCGCGTCGAGGTTGCGGCGCTGGCGATACTCGCCGCCGGCGCCTACGAAGCCGACGCCGGGGAAATTGCCGGGGCCACGCCCCAGCGTGACGTTGGCGATGGCATCGCTGAGGCGATTGGCGAAGGCCGTCAATGAGGCGGAGACGGCGCCGAGTTCAAGTCGTGCCCCAGCTTCAAAGCCCGCGAGCCGCTCGGGGTCGAGAAGCGGATTTGCGGCCGTCGCGTCCGCCCCGGCGCGGAATGGTCGGAACAATTCGTTGATCGTCGGCATGCGCCAGCCGAGATAGGCAGCCGAGCGCAGGCTGATGCCGTGTCCGACGTCGAGCACGGCGCCGGCGCGCGCGGTCGGCAACCACCCGAAGCGGCCGCCATAATGTTCGTCACGGATCACTGCGCGGTCGGCGATCACCCATTCACGCAGCTTGCCGCTGCTGACCTGCCAATGGTCGATTCTGGTGCCGCCGCTCAGCGCCAGCCGGCCGTGCTCCGTAGCGACCTCGGCGAACAAGCCCGCCGTCTGCGTGTCGCCACCGGCAATGCGTCGCCGGGTCGGCGAGCCGGCGACGTAGGAAAATAGCTCCCGCGATTCGCCGCTCGCGAAGAGCGCGTCACCGCCGAGGCGAAGCTCAAGCCCCACTCCGAGAGGCGGGCGAAGCTCGAACGCAGCGCCGGTCGCTCGGCCCGGGACGGAATCCTGGAGAGAGACCCGGTTCGCCTGGGTGCGGCCCGGGTTGATGGAGGCAAAGCTGCTTTCGAGCTCACGCCATTGGGCATAGCCGAGCGCGCTCCACTGCCAGCGCCCGCGCCCGACCAACCGCAGCGACGCGTCGGCGCCGTGCGTGCGGTTGCTGGTGAAGGCGAGCCCGCGCTCCCGCCGGTCGCTGAATGCGGCGGCAGCGAGCTCGACCTCGGCTTCCCCCACTAAAGGGGCGGTCCAGAGCGCCCGGACATTGCCCTGACGGTAAGGTGCTGGGCGGTCGGCTGGTCCGCGCGTCTCGGCGGTGACCGGGACGAAGCCGCTGCCACGCGCCCCGCGGGCCGAGATCGCCAGTGACCCGGCGCCAAGCGATGCTCCGATCCGGGCGCGGGCTTCGAGCGAACCGCGGCTTCCAGCGTCCAGCGAAGCCGTAACGCCAGGGTCGATCCGACTGCGCATTTCGATCGTGCCGGCGAGCGCGCCCGGACCATGGACGACGCTGCCACCGCCGCGGATCAGCCGGACCTCCGCCAACGCCGCGGGATCGAGGGCGGACCAGTTGATCCAGCCGCCGAACGGGTCGGCTTGCGGGACGCCGTCCAGAACCAGCTGAACGCGGCTCGACGCATTGCCGCCGAGCGCGCGGAAGGTCAGGCCCTGGCTGGTCGGGTGACTGCTGCGCGAGTCGGATCGGCGGAACAGCTGGACTCCGGGCGACTGACGCAGAATTTGGTCGAGTTGGCTGCTCGGCGCGTCGGCGAGGCGCACCAGATCGAACGTCTCGACCGCATAAGCGCGGTTTGCCGCGGGGTCGGCAAGCGCTGGGGCGGTAATGATGATCGGCGGCGGCGATTCAACCATGGTTGCTGGTCACGCGCGCAAACAGGCCGCAGCACTCGGACATCATGCCGCTTCGCTGTCCGCGCCTCGGGCGTCAAATCTATCCTGCGCGGCGTGAATCGCCTCGACATTGTCGAGAGCCCATTGAGCAAGTGCGCAGACCGGCTTCTGAAGCGAACGGCCGAGCTCGGTCAGCTCATAGTCGACCCGCGGCGGGATCGACAGGGTGACTGTGCGGCTGACGAGGCCGTCGCGCTCGAGGTTGCGCAGCGTGAGTGTCAGCATGCGCTGCGACACGCTCGGGATCTCGCGCCTGAGTTCGTTGAACCGTTTCGGCCCCGCGCCGAGGGTTTGAACGACGAGGACGGTCCATTTGTCGCCGATCCGCGACAGAAGCGCGCTGATGGTCCTGCAAACAGGATTGCTTGGGTCCTTCATTGCCTGGTCACCTTCATGTGCCTGCAGCACAGATTTGTTCGTCCGCCACAAAAAAGTGCGTTCTTGCAGGGGGTTCGCTTGTGGTTATCTGGAGTTCCTCGGTAACAAATCTATACCAAGGAGGCAATAGTGACTATCCTGCATCTCGACGCGAGCATCAACGGCGACCAGAGTGCGAGCCGTACGATTTCGCGCTCGATCGTCGACCAGCTCAAGACCAGCCAGTGGCGTAAGCGAGTCGTCTATCGCGACCTCGCCGCCGATCCACTCCCGCACCTGACGCTCGCGGCTTTTTCCGACAGCTCCGTGCTCGACGAGTTCCTCGCGGCGGACACGGTGGTGATCGGCGCGCCCATGTACAACTTTACCCTGCCCAGCCAGCTCAAGGCCTGGGTGGACCGAATCCTCGTCGCCGGCCAGACCTTTCGCTACACGGAAAATGGGCCGGAGGGGCTAGCCGGACCCAAGCGCGTCATCGTCGCCCTCGCCCGCGGCGGAATCTATGGTGCTGGCTCGCCCACAGCCTCGCTCGAGCATCTCGAGACCTATCTGCGCGGGGTGTTCAACTTCATCGGCATCGAACCCGAGTTCGTCGCCGCCGACGGCCTCAACCTCGGACCCGAGCAGAAGGAAGCCTCGGTAGCCGCCGCCCTCGGACAGACAGTGCGACTCGCAGCGTAATCCTTCCCGAACCGCGGGACTTTCTCATCCTGCTTTCTGTCTGGCGGTCCGGTTCGCCACTCCCGCCGGATCGCACCGCCCCGGTCTCCTTGCCCCTGGGAGGCCGGGGCTTTCGGCTAACTCAAGAGCCGCAGCGGGTTCTCGATCAGCGGCTTCATCGCCTGCAGGAAATTCGCCGCGTCCCAGCCGTCGACAACGCGGTGGTCGCAGCTGAGCGACAGGTTCATCCGTTTCCTGATCTCGATCTCGCCGTCGACGACGACCAGCTTCTCCTCGACCTTGTTGACGGCGATGATCGCCACCTGCGGCGGGCTGATCACCGGGGTCGAGGTGATGCCGCCCATTGGTCCCAGGCTCGAGATGCTGATCGTCGCGCCCGTAAGCTCCTCCCGGCTGGCCTTGCCGCTGCGCGCCGCCTCGGACAGGCGCAGGATTTCGGCCGCGAGCTGCCACACGGACTGGCTTTCCGCGTTGCGCAGCACGGGAACCATCAGCCCGCCTTCGGTCTGGGTGGCGATGCCCATATGCACGGCCCCGCGGCGGGTGACGATGTTGGCCTCGTCGTCATAGGTGGCGTTGAGCATCGGCCATTCTGCGACGCCTTTGGCCATGGCGGTGATGAGGAAGGGCAGCAGCGTCAGCTTGGGATTGTTGCCGCGGTCGCGATTCATCATCGCCCGCGTTTCCTCGAGCGCGGTGACGTCATATTCCTCGACCAAGGTGAAGTGCGGGATTCGGCGCTTCGCCTCCTGCATGTTCTCGGCGATCTTGCGGCGGAGGCCGACGACCTTGATGGTTTCGTCCTGGCGCCGTGCTGGGCCGCGTTGCGAGGCGATCCCGCCGCCCTGGTAGAGCAGATAGGAATCGAGGTCGGAGTGGCGGATTCGGCCGTCCGCCGTCCTCACCTCGGCGAGATCGATCCCGAGGTCGCGCGCGCGCTGGCGCACGGCGGGCGAGGCCAACACCTTCGCACGACCTCCGCTCATCCCGAGCTTGTCGAGGGACTGCTTTTCTTTTCTTGCGGTAGGTGAGGGCAGCCCTTCGACAGGCTCAGGGCGAACGGGTTTTACTTCTGGTGCCTCTTCCTCGACCGCCGTCACCGGCAGCGCTTCCTCCTGCGCCGGGGTCGGCTCCTCTGCTCCGTCGGCAAGGGGCACATCGGTAACCGCGTCCGCCGGCGCCGCACCATCGGTTTCGATCACCGCAAGCACCGAGCCGATCGGAATCTGGTCGCCGACTTCGCCGGCCAGCTCGACGACCTTGCCGGCGACCGGGCTTTCCATCTCGACCGTCGCCTTGTCGGTCATCATGTCGGCGAGCTGCTGGTCCTCTTCGACCCGGTCGCCGACCTTGACGTGCCAGGCGACGATCTCTGCCTCCGCGATCCCTTCACCGATGTCGGGCAGCTTGAATTCGTATTTCGCCATCTACTCCGCCATCACTTTCTCGAGGGCCTTTCTCATCCGCGTCGGGCCGGGGAAATACGCCCATTCGTAAGCATGTGGGTAGGGCGTATCCCAGCCGGTCACGCGCTCGACCGGCGCTTCCAGATGGTAGAAGCAGCGCTCCTGGACGAGCGTCACCAGCTCGGACGCAAAGCCGGAAGTGCGCGGCGCTTCCTGCACGACGAGGCAGCGGCCGGTCTTCTCGACCGAGGAAGCGATGGTTTCGATGTCGAGCGGGACGAGCGTGCGCAGGTCGATCACCTCGGCATCCAGCCCATTTTCCTCGACCGCGGCGAGCGCGACATGGACCATCGTCCCGTAGGCCAGCACCGTGAGCTCGGCGCCTTCGCGAACCACCGCAGCCTTGCCGATCGGAACGGTATAATGGCCGTCCGGAACCTCGCTCGCCGGGTGTTTCGCCCATGGCTTGACTGGCTTGTCGTGATGCCCGTCGAAGGGGCCGTTGTAGATGCGCTTGGGCTCGAAGAAGATCACCGGGTCGGGATCCTCGATTGCGGCGATCAGCAGCCCCTTGGCGTCGTAGGGCGTCGATGGGATCACGGTCTTCAGGCCGGCAATGTGGGTGAATAGGCTTTCGGGCGACTGGCTGTGCGTCTGGCCGCCGAAAATGCCGCCGCCGTAGGGCGAGCGGATGACCATCGGCATGGTCCATTCGGCCGCCGTCCGGTAGCGGATCTTGGCGACCTCGCTAACGATCTGGTCGTAGCCCGGGTAAATGTAGTCGGCGAATTGGATCTCGATCACCGGCTTCAGGCCGTAGGCGGCCATTCCGACCGCCATGGCGACGATCCCGCCCTCGCTGATCGGAGCGTCGAAGCAGCGGGTCTTGCCGAATTCGCGCTGAAGGCCTTCGGTCACCCGGAAGACGCCGCCGAAATAGCCGATGTCCTCGCCGAACACGACCATGTCGGGCTCGCGCGCCATCATCACCTTGTGGCCGCTGTTGAGCGCCTGGATCATGTTCATGACCGCCATCAGCGCGCCTCGTCCACGGCCTGATCACGCTGCTCGGCAAGGTGCCACGGCACGTCCGCGTAGACGTCCTCGAACATGCTTTCGATATTGTCCTTGCCCTGTTCCGACAGGATGCCCTGCTGCTCGGCCTGTTTTTGAGCGGCGCGCACTTCGGCGTCGCATTCCGCGCGCAATGCCTCGTGACGCTCCTCGTCCCATTCGCCGAGTGCGATCAAATGCTGCTTCAGCCGCTCGATCGGGTCGCCCAGCGGCCAAGCCTTCGCTTCGTCGGTCGGCCGGTAGCCACTCGGGTCGTCGGAGGTGGAATGGGCCTCGGCGCGGTAGGTGAAGAATTCGACGAGCGTCGGCCCGAGGTTCGCCCGTGCCCGCTCGGACGCCCATTGCGCGGCGGCATAGACTGCGAGGGCATCGTTGCCGTCGACTCGAAGCGAGGCGATGCCGTAGCCGACGGCGCGCTGCGCGAAGGTCGCTCTCTCCGCGCCGGCGATGCCGCAGAAGCTGGAGATCGCCCATTGGTTGTTCACGACCGCCAGAATGACCGGCACGTTGTAGACGGCGGCGAAGGTCATCGCCGAATGGAAGTCGCCCTCGGCGGTCGCGCCGTCGCCGATCCAGCCCATGGCGATGCGGCTGTCGCCCTTGATCGCCGAGGCCATCGACCAGCCGACCGCCTGCGGGAATTGCGTTCCGAGATTGCCGGAGATCGTGAAGAAGCCGTGCGCCTTGTCGGAATACATGATCGGCAGCTGGCGGCCGTGCAGCTTGTCGCCCTTGTTCGAATAAATCTGGCACATCATCTCGACCAGGGGATAGCCGCGGGCGACGAGCAGTCCCTGCTGGCGATAGGTCGGGAAATGCATATCGTCCTTGGGCAGCGCGGCAGCCGTGGCAACGGCTACGGCCTCCTCGCCCAGGCATTTCATGTAAAAGCTGGTCTTTCCCTGCCGCTGCGACCTGTGCATCCGGTCGTCGAAGATTCGGACGGTGACCATGTCGCGCAGCATTTTCCGAAGCGTGTCGGCGCCAATCCTGGGGTCCCAGGGGCCGACTGCGCGATGGTCCTCTCCGAGCACCCTCACCAGGTGCGTGGCCAGCGCGTGCGTCTCGGGCGCGGCAACGGCCACGTCCGGGCGCGGCGCATCCCCGGCGGCGGGGATTTTGAGGCTCGAAAAATCGGGCTTGTCGCCCGGCCGGAACGGCGGCTCGGGCACGTGCAGCGCCAGCTGCGGCCGGTTGCGGCGCAGCTTCGAAGGGTCCTTGTCGCTCATTTCCCGAGCCGCTTAGTGCGGCCGGGCGGGACGGGCAACTAGCCCCGTCGCGGTCGGCGGGCAGGTGGCGGCGCGAAATTAACCCGATCGACCTCGTGGATCGAGCCGCGGCTCATCCGTCCCTCGACCAGCTCGTAGCCGAGCAGTGCGAAGACCCGGTTGCCGGCGAAGATCGGCCGGGCATTGCCGTACCAGTCGACGCAGCTGGCGATGCAGCCGTCATCGGTGACGCTCCGGTAGCGGGCATCGAGCTCGCCGGCCATCCGGAATTGCCTTTGGTCTCGGCGCAGGAACAAGATCGATGCGGCGCTTCCGAAGAAGCGGTGATAGCCGGATTCGACCTGCCGGTTAATGGGCAGGCCGAGAAGGCCGCTGGAACCATCACCGTTCTCGGGGCGATAGAAGAAGGCGTGGCTGCGGCTCTCGCCCTGGGCCGCATTGGGCATGAGGAAGCTGTTGCCGCGCTCGGCCCGCGGCCGGCGAAGGTCGATGGCCGTGAAATTGAGACCGCCGCGTGGATCGTTGCCGATGACGACGCCGTCCTGTCCGAGCAGGTCGATGCGCTCGACCGCGTGCGGTAGGCGAATCTCGGCGACCGGCCCGCCGCGTAGGCCCGCTGCCACGAGAGTGGCAAACTGACCGCGGGCCATGGAGCCGCCGCCGTAAAGGATATGGTTGCCGACGAAGCGGTTCTGGAAATTCCACGCATTCTCACCCGGCGAGGGCAGGTCGCGATAGCGGTTCAGCGGAACTTCCCTGCTGCCATCGCCGAACAGGCGGATCGGAATGGAGAGCAGAGCGACCCCCCCGCGGGTGACTTCCGCGTTCCACATCCAGTCGCCGCCGCCATCAGCCCGGATCAGTACGTCGAGCAGGCCGTTGGCGCGGTCCTCTCGGAACGAGAATTGATCGGTCGGAGCGCCGCGAGCGGCGATCGCGGACGGCGCCTCGCGGCCGAAGGGGATCCGGTAGACATGGCTTCGCACCCCGCGCCGAGCCTGCGCCCGTCGATTCCAGGCATCGGATACCCAGAGATAGATGGCGTTCCCGGACACGTAGAAATTGCGCGAGGCCGGGCCGAGCACCGCCGTCGCCCTGCAGTCGAGGACTGGAGCGGTCAGGTCACAATCGAACACGCTGTGCAATGTGTCGATCGGCGCCTCGGGATTGTCGCGCATCTCCGGCACGATGTAGGTGTCGCGGGCTGACACGATGCGGCGGAAATCGACTTCGCGCGAATTGCCGGTCCAGCGGCGGACGGCCGGGAATGCCTCCAACGGATCGTCGCGCCAGTTGAGGAACAAAGGCGTATAATAGACGAGGCGGTTGCCGATCAGCCGCGAGGCATAGTTGCGCGACGAATAATAATCGTTCGAGCGCAAATGGTAGGCATCCTCGAACCGAAGGCGCCCATCCGGCGACAGCCGGAAGCGGTTGATCTCCGTCCCGCCGCGGCGATAGCTGTAGCCGACGACGATGACCCGGTCGCCATGGAGCAGCATCTCGTCGTACCAATCGCCGCTGCCGTCCACTCCGGGCGGCATGGCGTCGACATGGTCGATTGGCCGCATTCGGCCGCCGGCCGTCGAGACCGTGAACAGCCGGCCGCGCCGCAGGATGACCAGCAGATCGCCGCGCATCTTGACGATCCCGCCTTCGTCGACTCCGGCTTCCTGGACGTTGGTGATCGCGTCGGCCTTCGTCGCGGGCGAGGCGGCGACCGGTGGAGGGGGAGGGGCTGGAGGCGGCGGCATGGCCGAGCCAGTGACGGTGATCTGCTCCGATTCGCCGCGGCGCTGAGCAGCACGCCGGCGCTGCTCGAGGAACCGACGAAGTTCGGCATCGGATCTGAACGAGGCGAGGCTGCCACCGGCCCGCACTTCCCCGCCCGTCTGCTGCGCCGCCGCCGGAGTTCCCCCGGATGCTGCAAGCGCGATCAGGCTCGCGGTAACAAGCGACCCCGCGATCGCGAATGCGCGAAACGTCTTGCCGGCCATCGACCTCTCCAGCACTGTTGACGCTGACGAAGGTCTGCTTCCGTATCTGACAATTTGCTGAACCGCCGGGCATCGTTGACCAAGGGCGCAGCACGCGGCTACGCGCTCGGCATGGCGGAACGATCCACTGAGCTACCCGACCGGCTGAGCCTCGACCCGCGCAGTCCTTATTTCGACCAGGAGGTGTTGAGCCGAGGTGTCGGAATCCGGTTCAACGGGCAGGAAAAGACCAACGTCGAGGAATATTGCGTCTCGGAAGGGTGGATCCGCGTCGCCGCGGGCCGCAGCCGCGACCGCTACGGCAATCCGATGACGATCAAGCTCAAGGGGGCGGTCGAGCCTTATTTCGAAAATTCGGCTGTGCCCGACGGCGAGGACGGGGCCGCCTCCGAAGGATAATGCGGATGGCGCCGTTCCTGGCGCCGTTCCCACAGTTTCTTCGCGCCCCAGCCAAGGCCCATTGCAAGCCCCAGTGGGCCAAGTCCGCGCCTCGCGATGGTTGCCACGCCATAGCCGAGGATTGCGCCCTTGAGGCCGCTGTTGCGGCCGGCAAGGCGCTTGCCGATCATCGCGCCTGCAAGTCTGCCCAGCATCGTCTTTTTTCCTTTCGCGGCATCAAGCCGCGGAGAGCGAACTGGTTCCGTGGCGGGTCGCGGACAATGGTTGGCGACATTTCCCAATTCGGGGTGGTGAAAAATCCCAAGCCTCGTTGCAGTCGCGCTCGTCTTTGCGAGTTTTTGGCCGTTTTTTCGGATTGGCACGCGGCTTGAATAGCATTGGTCACGAACCCGACAGAGACAATTGCGGGCAAAAGGGAGATAGAAGATGCAAAATCTGTCGAAGCTCACGCGGACTCTCGTCGCCAGCGTCGCGGCGCTGCTGATGAGCAGCGTGACGGTCGGCGCCGCCGTCGGTCCCGGCCAGACGGTTGCCAGCCCGATCACGGCCACCACCCATGCCTGAGCTTGAAGTGATCGAGGCGCGGGTGCCGGCGCGCGCCCAGCGCATCGAGGCGGACCGGCCAAACGGCCCCTTCGCCCCGTTCGCGGCGCTCGTCCGCGGGCCCGTCTTTTCCCGGGCCCGCGACATCTTCGCGGCAAACATGACCGAGCTTCTCGACCGGGCAGAGGACCCGGCGCGGATGATCCGGATGATCATCCTGGAGATGGAAGAGACCCTGGTCGAGGTTCGCGCCTCGGCTGCGCGGATCATTGCCGACCTGAAGGAGATGAGGCGAGCGTGCAGCAGACTTGAGGAGATCGGATCGAACTGGACCTCCAAGGCCGAGCTTGCCCTCTCCAGGGACCGGGAGGATTTGGCCAGGGCCGCCTTGATCGAGCGTCAGAAGGCGGACGTTATGGCTGCCGGGCTGTTCGCCGAGATGGCACAGCTCGAACAGGTGCTTCGCGGCTACGAGGCGGATATCGCCAGGCTGCAGGGAAAGCTGAGCGAAGCGCGGGCACGACAGAATGCGATTGCCTCCCGGCTCGAAAGCGCGGTCGCCCGGGCCAAGGCACGCGATGTGACGCACGGGAGCCGGACCGAGGAGGCGTTCGCAAGGTTCGAAATTCTCGAGCGCCGAGCCGACCTTGCGGAAGGCCAGGCCGACGCGCTGGGGATGACCGAGCCGAAGAGCCTCGAGGAAGAGATCGCCGACCTGAAAGCATCGGAAAGGGTCGAAGCGGAACTGGAAGCGATGAAGGCCGCGCGCGATGCGCGCATCCATTAGGACAAGGGGAAAAGAGATGGCCCGCAAGCAATATCGTTATTCGCTCAACCGCAGGGACGCGAAGTTGGTCGGCGTGTGCGCGACGCTGGGCGACAAGCTCGGCATCGACCCGACCTTCCTTAGGATCGCCTTCGTCGCGTCCGTCTTCCTCGTCAGCTGGGAGGTTGCGCTCGTCACGTACGTCGCGCTCGGCATCTATTTCACGATCCAGCGCAAGCGCGAGGTCGACGGCAACCGGGTCAGCGAATTCGAGCGGATGGACCGGACGGCCCAGGTGCATCCTTCGGTCAAGAAGATGCGCGAGGATCTCGACCCGATCGATCGCCGGCTGATGGCCATCGACGATCATCTCAACTCACCCAATGACGAGCTGGCGCGCGAGATCGACGCGCTGCGGGAGGAGAAGTGATGGAACCGGTCACGATTGGATTGCTCTCGGCTAGCATTCTCGCCGGTCTCGCGGCCGCGAGCTGGGCGGCATTGAGGGGCTGGCAGGGCTGGCTCGAGCTCAAGCGGTTCGAGCTGACTCATGCAGCAGGCGACAAGAGCCTCTCCCCCGCCGGCAGCCGGATCGAACTCGCCGACCTTCGTGAGCGGGTTCGCAAGCTCGAGGCGATTGCCGCGGGTATCGACCTGTAGCCCCCGGGCGTACGGCCTCTCCCCAGCCAACGCCCGAAAGCGGTCCGGCCAACCCCTGGCCGGGCCGCTTTGTTTTTGCTCCGATCCTGCAATCGATGAAGCGCGACTCGCAGTCGATGAGCGGCGCCCGAAAAGTCTTGTGATGATATGTTGTATCCCGTAATCGGCCCGCTAAACCCGATTCTGGAGCGAAACCTTGAACCGACTAACCCTTCTGCTTGCCTCGACGATGCTTGCCGCCGCCCCCGCTTGGGCCCAGACGCAGGAAGAGGAGCGGCCTTCGTCGCAGCCGCCGGCGCCTGCGCCAGTCCAGCAGCGCGGGCCGCACGGCGAGGCGCAGGACATCATTGTCACTGCCCCATACGTGCGCGAGCTCAACATTCTTGCCGGCACTTCAGTCCTGTCGGGCCCGGAATTGCAGCGCGAGCTGCGACCGCAGATCGGTGACACCCTGGCGCGGCTGCCGGGCGTATCGGCGACCAGCTTCAGCCCCGGCGCGTCACGGCCGGTGATCCGCGGCTTCCAGGGGGAGCGGGTGCGGGTGCTGACCGACGGCATCGGGGCGATCGACGTTTCGAACACCTCGGCGGATCATGCGGTGACGATCGACCCGTTGACCGCAGACCGGGTCGAGGTGCTGCGCGGACCGGCGGTTCTGCTGTTCGGCGGGCAGGCGAGTGGCGGCGCGGTCAACGTGCTCGATCGGCGAATCCCTCGCGCCGTTCCCGAACATGCCTATCATGTCGACGTCGTCGGCCTCTATGGGAGCGCGGCTGACGAGCGGTCGGGGGGAGCCGCTGCCGATCTCGCTCTCGGCGGCGGGCTGGTGTTCCACTTGAACGGCAGCTGGCGCAAGACCGACGACCTCCGGGCCGGCGGATATGTTCTTTCGCCGCGGCTGCGCGCCGAGCAGTTCGAGATTGCCGAAGAGGAGCTCGAAGAAGGGCACCTCCAGGAGGCCGAGGAGGCGCTCGAGCTCGCCAATCTTCGCGGTCGCATCCCGAACAGCGACGTCGAGCAGAAGACCGCTTCGGCAGGCCTCGCGCTGATCCGCGACACTTTCAACATCGGCGCTTCGGTCAGCCGGTTTGAGAGCGACTATGGCGTGCCGATGCGGCCTGGTGCGGCGCATCATCACGACCACGACGATCACGATGAGGATGATCATGAGGATGATGGTCACCACGAAGGTCCGGTCAGGATCGGCCTAAAGCAGACTCGCTATGACCTTCGCGGCGAATATCAGCTCGCCTCCGGCTTTCTCGACCGTATCCGCCTTCGGCTCGGAGCGGCCGACTATCAGCATACCGAGTTCGAAGGCGGCGAGGTCGGCACCGTTTTCACCTCCAGCGGAGCTGAGGGACGGCTGGAGCTCGTCCAGCGGGACAACGCTGGGTGGCGCGGCGCGACCGGCGTGCAATATTTCCGCCGCAACTTCCGCGCCGAGGGGGCCGAGGCGTTCCTGCCGCCCAACAAGACCGACCAGTTCGGCATCTTCACCCTTCAGGAGCTCGACCTGGGCACGGTCGACCTCGAGGGCTCGGCCCGTTTCGAGCATAGTGACGTCCGGGCTCGCGATCTTGGCCTAACCCGGCGCTTTGACGCCTTCTCGCTTGCCGCGGGTGCTTCCTACGAAGTCGCGCCACGCATGCGGGTCGGACTCAACCTGTCGCGCACCGAGCGCGCGCCGGCGGCCGAAGAACTTTTCTCCGACGGGCCGCACATTGCCAGCCAGGCCTATGAGCTAGGCGACCCTGACCTCAAGAAAGAGCGCAGCTGGGGCGCCGAGGCCTATGTCCGTGCCGAGCGCAGCGACCTGAACTTCAGCGCGACCCTGTTCGCCAACCGCTTCGACAATTTCATCTACCAGGCGGCGACCGGCGAGGAAGAGGACGGGTTGCCGGTGTTCGAGCACCGCCAGCGCGATGCCCGGTTCTACGGTTTCGAGGCCGAGGCTTCGGCGCCGTTGTTCACTCTCGGCGGCTTCAAGCTCGTCGCCGACGTCGTCGCCGATTATGTCCGCGCGACCGTTCGAGGGGCCGGGGCGGTGCCGCGGATCCCGCCGCTTCGATTGCTCGGCGGGATTGGCGCCCAGTCCAGCCGAATCGACGGCCGGGTCGAAGTCGAATGGGTGGACAAGCAAACGCGAGTCGCCGAATTCGAGAATCCGACGGGCAGCCACACCCTGGTCAATGCCTCGCTCGGCTGGAAGCCGTGGGGCCGCGCCAATGAGTCGGTGATCATGCTGTCCGCGAACAACATCTTCGATGTCGACGCTCGGCGCCACGCTTCGTTCACCAAGGATTTCGTGCCGCTTGCCGGCCGCGACATCCGTCTCAGCGCCCGGTTCAGCTTCTAGGCAGGGGGCTGCAGTTCGCATGACTCGATTGCCCGCGAAAGTCGCGGACGGAACTGCCATCGGCGCGTCAATGCTCTGCCTGGTCCATTGCCTGTTGCTCCCCCTGGCGGTCGCCTTGGTGCCGACACTCGGCGCGCTGGCCAGGGTGCCGGAAAGCGCGCACCTGGTTCTGTTCGCGGTTGCCGTGCCGGTCAGTGCGGTGGCGATCGTCGGCGGCTATCGCCGGCACGGCGCGCTGCTTCCCGGTGCCGTCGCGCTGTCGGGCCTCGTGCTGATCGGGGTCGGGGCGCTGGCCGGCCTGCCAATGCTTGTCGAGACGAGTGTCACGGTTCTCGGCAGCGTCGCTCTCGCGGTCGGCCACTTGTGGAACTGGCGAGCACCAGCGCCGACACCGTCGGGCTAGATCGCAAACGAGTCTCGTCAATGCTCGCCGGACGCCTTCGGCGGGGCTAGGGGAGCGGGCATGTACGTCACCCATCTCGAATGCTCCGCCACCGGCGAACAATATCCGGCCGGCCGGCCGCACAATCTGAGCCGCGCCGGCAAGCCGCTGTTGGTCCGCTACGATCTCGAGGCGGCGGCGCGAACGCTGACCCGTGATGGCCTTGCAGCGCGCGAGCGCAATATGTGGAAATGGCGCGAGCTTCTGCCGCTCCCGGCCGGGGTCGCTCCGGTCAGCCTCGGCGAACCTGAGACGCCGGTCATTGCGCTTCGCCGGACCGCGGAGCGGGCAGGGGCCAAGACCCTGCTGGTCAAGGACGAAGGCCGGCTTCCGACCGGCTCGTTCAAGGCGCGCGGGCTGGCGATGGCGGTCAGCATGGCGAAGCATTTCGGGATCCGCCGGATGGCGCTTCCGACCAACGGCAATGCCGGCGCGGCGCTGGCCGCATACGGCGCGCGCGCGGGCATCGAAACTTTGGTTATCTGCCCCGCTGAAACGCCCGAAACCAATGTGCGTGAGACCGCCGCCTATGGCGCGAGCGTCTATGTCGCCGACGGCCAGATCGACGAATGCGGCCGGCTGGTCGGAGAAGGCGCGGCTCAGGGCCTGTGGTTCGATTGCTCGACGCTGAAGGAGCCCTATCGGATCGAGGGCAAGAAGGTGATGGGCCTCGAGCTCGCCGAGCAGCTCGGTTGGCAGCTCCCCGATGTCATTTTCTATCCGACCGGCGGCGGCACCGGCCTCATCGGCATGTGGAAAGCGTTCGACGAGCTCGAGGCGATCGGCCTGATCGGGCCTGAGCGGCCGCGGATGATCGCCGTCCAGGCCGCCGGCTGCGCACCGATCGTCCGCGCTTTCGAAGAGGGAACGGAGCATGCCGAGCGCTGGGAAGGCGCTGCGACAATCGCCACTGGCATCCGAGTGCCCAAGGCGATCGGCGATTTCCTGATCCTGCGCGCGGTCCGGAAGAGCGGCGGTTGTGCGATCGCGGTGGAGGAGGAGGCGATTCTCGCGGCGGTCGACGAGACAGCGCGAGACGACGGGATGCTGCTGTGCCCGGAAGGCGGCGCGGTGCTCGCCGCCTGGCGGCTCGCGCTCGATCGCGGGCTCGTCGGCCGCGACGAAACGTCTCTTCTGTTCAACTGCGCGAACGGCAATAAATATCCGCTGCGCGAGGCGGCGCAGCGGCTTAAGCTGGGGGAAGCGACGGCGGACGCCCTTTAGATATGGTAAACCCCGGCAGGCGAACCTGCCGGGGTCCCATGCTCCATCTCTGGAGCACGCAATTCGAACGATCTGCCCTTCTGCTTGTTCCTGCCACCATGGCCCGGCGAAATCTGAAATCGGTGGAAATATTTCAGGCTCCGCGTACCCTCCGCATCGCCAGCTACAACATCAACGGGATCACGACCCGCCTGGCCGTGCTGTTGCGCTGGCTGGACGAATTCCAGCCCGACATCGCCTGCCTCCAGGAGCTCAAATGCACCGACGAGCGCTTCCCCGAGAAGGAGCTCGCGAAGCTGGGCTATGCGAGCGTCTGGCACGGCCAGAAAAGCTGGAACGGGGTCGCGATCCTCAGCCGCGTCGGCGAGCCGGTCGAAACCTGCCGCGGGCTCCCAGGCGACGCAAACGACAGCCACAGCCGCTACCTCGAGGCAGCTGTCGGCGGCATCCTAATCGGCAACCTCTACCTACCCAACGGCAATCCCTGGCCTGGACCTAAGTTCGACTACAAGCTCGCCTGGATGGATCGCTTGCACGTCCATGCGCAAAGTCTGTTTGACAGTGGCCTTCCGGCGATGCTGATCGGGGATTTCAACGTCATTCCAACCGAGCGGGACGTCTACAAGCCCGAGCGCTGGATGAAAGACGCGCTGTTCTCGCCCGAGGCGCGCGACAAGTTTCGCCGGCTGGTCGCTCAGGGCTGGACCGACGCGGTCCGCCACCTGTTTCCGGATGAACGAATCTATACCTTCTGGCCATATTGGCGAAATGCGTTCGAGCGCGACGCCGGAATCCGCATCGACCATGCCTTGCTCAGCCCTGCGCTTGTACCGAGCCTGCGGGGCGCCGGCGTCGATCGGGCCCCGCGCGGCTGGGAAAAGACCAGCGACCATGCGCCGATGTGGGTGGAGCTGAACGCGGCCGGCAGTTGACGAGTCTTGACCGCTCAATCCGTGTCGCTATCTCCCGTGCTCGGAGGGGGGCTCCACCGAGGTGAGGCCCATGCGAACTGTTGCCGTTTCAACGACACAGACTGACGGCGCCGCCGCCGGGCGAGCGTTAGCAGACCAAATTCGCGCTTCGCTCGCTGACGATCCGAGTGCGGTGATCGTCTTTGCAGCGCCGACCTACGACCATCAGGCATTGCTCGAGGCATTGAGCGATGGATGCTCGCCCGAACTGCTGATCGGTGCGTCGTCGGCGGGCGAGTTCGCCAATGGCACGCAGGGCATCGGCCTCGCCACCGCGCTCGCGATCCACGACCCGGAATCGAAATTCACGATCGGAGTCGGCCGCAACCTTAAGAGCGATCCGGCAGCGGCGGCGACTCAGATCGTCGGCAGTTTCGTTGGCCGGTCCGATCATCTGTTCCGCTATCGCTCGGCACTGGTGCTGACCGACGCTCTTGCCGGCTACGCCGACGCCCTGACTGATGCACTGACGATGGAAACGGCGGGCGATTACCAGTTTTTCGGCGGCGGAGCCGGCGACAATGCCAATTTTGAGCGAACCACCGTGTTCTGCGGAACCGAAGTACTTATCGACGCCGCCGTGGCGCTCGAAATTCTTTCCCACAAGCCGCTCGGAATCGGCGTCAGCCATGGCTGGGAGCCCGGGTCGCGCCCGTTCCGCGTGACCGAAGCCGACGGCCTCCGGCTGGTCAGCCTCAACGGCCTCCCGGCGCTCGAGGCATTCGAAGAACATGCCGAAAGCCAGGGCCAGCATTTCGACCGATCCGCACCGATTCCTTTTTTCCTCCAGAACATCCTCGGCATTGAGACCCACAGTGGCCATCGACTGCGCGTACCGCTGGTCGTTCACGATGACGGGTCGATTCACTGCGCCGCGGAAATTCCGTCCGGCAGCATCGTTCGCATCATGAAGAGCTCGCATGCCTCGGCGGCAGAGGCCGCGGCGCGCGCCACGAATGCTGCGGTCGACGCCATCGGCGATCACGAGCCCCAGGCCGCTTTGTTCTTCGACTGTGTTGCGACCCGCCTGCGCTGCGGCGATGAGTTCGCCAATGAGGTCGAGGCGGTTCGCGAGCGGATCGGCGGGGCATCGCTGGTCGGCTGCAATACCCATGGGCAGATCGCCCGCGCCAACGGCCAGTTCGAGGGTTTTCATAACTGCACGGCCGTCGTCTGCGTTTTTCCCCACTGAAACGTGCGCGCCCAAGTTCATATTTTCGCGAACCGCCTCGCGTCGCGCGTAAGCCGAGCGCAGGCCGCCGAGCGCATAGCAGCAGAGCTGGGCCATGACGCGTTTCTGGTCCTTCTTCATGACCCCGGGATCAACGCACTCAGACCGGCGCCAGGGTTCCCGCAGACGCTCCCTGGCGGTCCCGCCTGGCGAGCTTTCCTCCGCTCCCTCCCGCCTCAAGGAGCATCGACGACCGAGCTGCCGTTTCCGGATCCGGACGTGCTCAAGCCGGCCCATGTGTTCGTTCAGGGGCAAACCGTCCTGCTTTTCATCGGCGGTGAGTTGCGCCTGCCGATCGAGGCATTCGGCGATGTCCCGCTGCTGGGCCAATTGCTTGCTGCCGAAGCCGAGATCGATGCGAATGCGGGTCTGGTCGAGGCCGCAAACGAGGCAACCGAGCGGGCGACGAACCTCACCCGGTCGCTCGACCAGGCCCGTACCGAGCTCGCCGCAAACGCTCGCGAGCTGACCGCCTCTTTGTCACATTCCGACCGTCTCAACGATGAGTTGAAACGGCTGAACGAGACTCTTGAATCTCGGGTCGCCGAGGAAATCCGCGAGCGGATGCAGGCGGAGGAAGCGCTTCGCCAAGCGCAAAAGATGGAGGCCATTGGCCAGCTGACGGGAGGAGTCGCGCACGACTTCAACAATCTGCTCACCGTGATCATGGGTGGGCTCGACAGCATTCGCCGCGAGCTCGACGGTTCCGCCGAGCCCGATCTCGCGCGAATTCGACGGCTGCAGGCGATGGCCTTTCAAGGCGCCGAGCGCGCCTCTAACCTCACGGCGCGATTGCTCGCCTTCGCGCGTCGGCAGCCTCTCGATCCAAAAGCCGTCGACCTTAACAAGCTTGTGCTTGGACTTAGCGACCTGCTGCAGCGCACGCTCGGCGAGACGATCGCTCTTGAAGCGGTTTCGTCACCCGGCCTCTGGCTCGCCCATGCCGATCCTGCCGAACTGGAAAGCGCAATCATCAACCTGGCGATCAACGCCCGCGATGCCATGCCGGACGGCGGGAAGCTGACCATTGAAACGGCCAACGCGAACCTTGGCGAGGACTATGTTGAAGCTTTGATGGAGCCCGTGCCGCCAGGTCAATATGCCATGATTGCGGTCACTGACACCGGTCACGGCATGGAAAAGGACACGCTCGACCGGGTGTTTGAACCCTTCTTCACCACCAAGCAGGTCGGGAAGGGCACCGGCCTTGGCCTTAGTCAGGTTTACGGCTTTGTCCGGCAATCGGGAGGCCACATCCGCATTTACAGCGAGCCGGGATCGGGAACGACGGTCAAGCTCTACCTGCCGCGCGAGTCGAGCAATGTTGTCGCCGAGACGGAAGATCAGCCGGTCCGAGCCGTGGCCGACGGCGGCAACGAGACGATCTTGCTGGTCGAGGATCATGAAGGGCTGCGGGGCTATTCAAGCGGGGTCCTAAGGGAGCTCGGCTATGATGTCCTCGAAGCGTCCGATAGCGACGAAGCGCTCAAAATCCTGCGCGACACCAGCGACGTCCAGCTGCTGTTTACGGACGTCGTCCTGCCGGGTCTCAATGGCCGGCAACTCGCCGATGAGGCGGCGCTCCTGCATCCCAATATCAAGGTGCTTTACACGACCGGTTACACTCGTAACGCCATCGTTCACAACGGCCGGCTCGATCGGGGCGTGTCCTTAATCACCAAGCCGTTCACTTTCGAGGCGCTGGCGCGCAAGGTGAGGCAAATCCTGGACGCGTGACGGATTCCCGCCTGGAATTCGCGACCGCTGAACCGACCGAATAGCCGCGAGTTTACTCCGTCCGAACCAGGGGAGGCCCGGCCATCGTCGACGGTATGCAGAGGCTCAAGGAAGTCGGCGACGAGCTGCTCGACGAGCGGGGCGCAAAGATGTTCGGCCGCCACACAGTGGCGAGCGTGATCGTCTTTCTGATCGATGTGCTGCTGCTGTGGAGCCTCGTCGCCTTGCTCGGCATGGGTTATATGCCGGCGGCCGTAATCGCCTACCTTGCGGCAGTTTTGCTATTCTATGTCATCGCGAGAAAATGGGTGTTCCCGCATAGCGACCGAAGCGTCGGCAAGGGTTTGCTTTATTTCCTGTTGAATTTCGGTGCCGGGTTCCTCGTGATGCTCGCGGTCTACTGGTCGCTCATCGAATTCGCCGAGCTGCATTATCTGGTCGCAAGGCTGGGAGGCTCAGCCGTTTCCGGCGTCGTGATATTCCTGCTGAACGCCATCTTCAACTTCAAGCAGCTGTGAAGGGGGGATCGCTTTGCTCGCCTGTCCCCGGGACAGGCTGCGCCCGGTCGCTTTGCTCGCCTGTCCTCCGGACAGGCTGCGCCAGCGATGGTGCCGGATGCAGGATTCGAACCCGCGACCTTCGGTTTACAAAACCGCTGCTCTACCGACTGAGCTAATCCGGCCCACACCGGCATCTGCGTCATAGCACGCCGAACGTCCAGCCTTCCGTTCGGGCAATGTGGGGCGTCAGGCCATTGGGTGCAAAGGCCTGAGGCTCGTCCCGTGCAAGCGCGCGCATGCCTGCAGCCGTGACCAGCGCGTCGGTCTGGTGGTCGTTGGGTTCGAAACGCAGCCGCACTGGCGGGCTGCCTAGTCCCTTCAGTGCCTCGTTGAGCTGCCGTCGCGTCCTCAGCTTCGTTCCCGGCATTCCGGCGCGGCGCAAATAGATTCGCGTGTAGATTTCCACGACCGCGCTTTCCTGTTCCGGTAGCGGATCCATCGGCCAAATGGCGACCTTGCCGTCGAGCCGGTGGAGCAGTCGCATGCCCGAAAAGCTCGCCTTGGCGACTTGCGCCGCGCCGATCGCGTCATAGGCGCTCGCCGTCTTGCGTCCGCCCTGGGCGTTCAATTGCGCGTCGCACTGACGAAAATGCATGAAGCCGGACTTCACCCCGTCGGCGATGCCGAAATAGAAATGCCTGCGGTGAACCTGTTCGAGGAAGCTCGCCGCCCCGAGGTCCTCGTCATTCGCTTTGCCATCGACATATGCCCAGAACTCGCGGGCCGTAACCGGAACGCCGGCCTCGCCGGGAAGATATTCGCCGCGTCCGATGAGCGGCGGTGCAAAGCTGAAATCGAAGCCGAACAGGGTCCGCTCCTTCGCGGCACGCTGCAAAAGCCAGTCGCCCACCTCCTCCCGCGACCAGACGTGGCCAGCGCGGACCAGCCGAGGCGGCTCGTCGCCCCGTGCTTCGGCGATGGCGATGCCTTTGTGCCTGCGCCCCTTCGCGCCTGACCAGTCGATGGCAACGAAGGCGGCGAAGCGCTCGCTCACACGAGCGGCGGCTGGCGGTCGTCGTCGGGCTCGGCCGGCGCGCTCTTGATCCGCGGCGGCGGGGGCGGCGCTGGCGTTGGGGGCATGCGCTCGTCGGCCCACCGCTCGAGGATGCGGGCGGCCGCGTCGCGCCCGCCAAGCCCGAAGGCCAGTGCGGTCGCCACCGCCGCCGAGCCGAGGATCAGCCCGAAGGCCATCATCACGATCTGATCGGCAAGGCCCATGAAGGTGAGACCGATCGCCGTGAACAGTGCGATGATCGCCCACTTGACGATGGTTTGGGCGTAACCGGACTCGCCGGTCGAGCTTCCGACGAGCGCTGCCAGGAGGCGGGCCAGGAACAGGCCGACGACGATGATGACGGTGCCAAAGATCACCTTGCCGCCAAGCTCGGTGATTTGGAACAGGAGCGCCGCGGTCGCGTCGCCGCCGATCTGCCGCGCCGCTTCCATCAGACCGACGATGATCACCGCGGTCATCGCGATCGTGCCGACCACGCGCGACGGGTTGGTCGTCGCGGGGACGATGCCGAGCGCCCTAACGGCGTTGTCGAATCCGAGGCTCGGCAGCACGGTATCGATAAGCGTTTTCACCCAGCGGCCGAGCAGGAAGGCGATGGCTAGGATCAACAGCGCGGCAATGACGTTGGGGATCGCCAGCGCGATCGCGTTGAGCATGTTCGTCGCCGGACCGGAAATCGCGTCGACCTGCAGGATCTGAAGCGCGCCGATGGCCGCGAAGATGATAATGATCGCCGAGACCGTAACTCCGACGGCTCGAGCAATCGAGCTTCGAACAGGTGCGGCGCCTTCGCTCGCAACGCCTTCCGGGTCGACTGCAAGTGGTGGCTCACCCACGCTGATTCCGGCTCGGCCAAGCAGGCGCTCCAAGTTGAGGGCGCCCAAAGCCGCCTCAACGACATGGCGGACGATGCGCGCGAGGACCAGTCCGGCGAAGAAAAACAGGGCCGCGCCAAGCAGCCGCGGCAGGAAGGCAAAAACTTCGTTGGTCAGCGCAGTCACGGGGGTCAGCACCCCCGCGAGCCCCAGTGGCTGGAGGGCGGCAATCAAACCGACCAGCCAGACCAGCCAGTAAGCGAGGCGGCCAAGTTCAGTCCCGACAGAATCGCCGCCGGTTTCGGGGTGGCGCTTGAGCACCGGCATGCGGTCGACCAGCTTTCGAACCGCCCACTGCACCGCCTTGGCGACGAAGTGAGTCGCGATCAGGATCAGGATCGCGAAGATCACCCGCGGCCCCCATTCGATCGCCTGCTCTCGCCAATAGGCTGCCGGCGGGGTTGTCTGGTACATGCTCATGCTCCCCTAGGTGCTGTCGCCGCCCTGTTTAGCGGCCTGTGCGCGAAGGTCATCCCAATAGGCGAGCCGCTCGGCGATCTTCGCCTCGAAGCCACGTCCGCTCGGCTCATAGAAGCACTGACGCCCCATCGCTTCAGGCCAGTAATCCTGGCCCGAGAAACCTTCGTCCGCCTCGTGATCATAGGCATAGCCCTCGCCGTAGCCGATGTCCTTCATCAGGCGCGTCGGCGCATTCAGGATGTGCACGGGCGGCATCAGCGATCCCGTGTCCTTGGCGCTTCGCCATGCACTTTTCTGAGCGACATAGGCCGCGTTCGATTTGGGCGCAGTGGCGCAATAGAGGCAGGCCTGGACGATCGCCAGCTCGCCTTCCGGCGATCCCAGAAAGTCGTACGCATCCTTGGCGGCCAGGCACTGGACCAGCGCCTGCGGGTCGGCAAGGCCGATGTCCTCCGATGCGAAGCGGGTGAGGCGACGGATGACGTAAAGCGGCTCCTCGCCGGCGACGAGCATTCGCGCGAGATAATAGAGCGCGGCCTGCGGGTCGGAGCCGCGCAGGCTTTTGTGAAGCGCGGAGATGAGGTTGTAATGCGCCTCGCGATCCTTGTCGTAGACCGGCACCCTGCGGTGAAGCAGTTCGGACAGTTCAGCCGGCCCGAGCGGCGCCTCGATGTCGACTGCAAAGAGGGTTTCGACCTGGTTCAACAGGAAGCGGCCGTCGCCGTCGGCCGCGGCAATCAAGGATTCGCGAGCATCGGCGGTAACCGGCAACTGCCGCCCGCCCAGCGCTTCGGCGCGGCGAACCAGCTCTTCGAGCGCTGCATGGTCGAGCCGCCGAAGGATCAGCACCTGGCAGCGTGACAGCAAGGCGGCATTGAGCTCGAAGCTCGGGTTCTCGGTGGTGGCTCCGACGAGGGTGACCGTGCCGTCCTCGACGTAGGGCAGGAAGCCGTCCTGCTGCGCGCGGTTGAAGCGATGGATCTCGTCAACGAACAGCAAGGTGCGCTTGCCCGCGCGCGCCGCCGTCTTCGCTTCGGCGAAATGCTTTTTTAGGTCGGCGACTCCGGAGAAGACGGCGGAGATCGCCACGAAGCGCAGCCCGACCGCATCGGCCAGCAGCCGGGCGATGCTCGTCTTGCCGGTGCCGGGCGGGCCCCACAGGATCATCGAGCTCAATTTGCCGGCGGTCACCATGCGCCCGATCGCACCGTCCGTGCCGGTCAAATGCTCCTGGCCGACGATTTCCTCCAGGCTTGTCGGGCGCAGCCGATCCGCGAGCGGAGCATGCTCGTCCGGGGTCTCAGGCCGCGCCTGGATCTCCTCGTCGGCAAACAAGTCGGCCATGCCACGTGGTGATAGCCGTCACCGGCAAAAATCACGATGCCCTTGTTCTCGATGCATCGGAGATATATCTTAGATGCATCAAGAAAAGGAGGAGGCATTGAGCCACAAACACTGGCATGACTGCGGATCCCGCGGACGGCTCGAGTTCAGACTGCCGGAAGCGCTGATGGCAATGCGCGGCGGGCGAGGCTGGCAGGGCGGCTGGGGCCCGTTTCATTTCGACTTCGGCGACGAGGATGGGCGGGGTCGCAGAGGCCGCAGTCGTCGGCGCATGTTCGAGTCCGGAGAGCTTCGACTAGTGCTGCTGAAGCTGATCGCTGACGAGCCGCGCCACGGTTACGAACTCATCAGGGCAATCGAAGAGCTGACCGGAGGCGAATATGCGCCCAGCCCGGGCGTCGTCTATCCGACCCTGACCCTGCTTCAGGACATGGGCCTGATCGAAGAATCCCCGGTCGAGGGTGCGCGCAAGCCATTCCAGGTTACCGCCGAAGGACGCGCCCATCTCGAGGAGAAGTCCACCGAGGTCGAGGCTCTGCTCGAGCGGCTGGCCGACTTGGCGCCGGACGAACGGAATACCGCCGGCCCGGCGATCGGCAGGGCTGTCAAGAATCTGATGACCGCCCTCAGCCATCGGATCAGCCGCGACGGCTTCGAAGACGATCTGCTTCACGAGATTGCCGCCATTCTCGACGAAGCGGCACAGCGCATCGAACGGATCAAGTAAGCGTCGAGCCTGTCAATCGGGTGTAGCGTTCACGGCGCTCGATCACGCGCTGATAGACCTTGAGGACGGACGAATTGATCGTGTCCCAATCCATGGTCTTGGCATAGTCCAGCCCGCCCTCGCCGTGGCGGTGCCGGAGCTCGGGGTCGCGAGCATAAGCTTCGAGGGCGTCGGCGAAGCCGCTGACGTCCCAGGGTTCGACCAGCGTTCCGGTTTCCCCGTCACGGACAAGGCTGGTCGTGCCGGTGGCGATTGCCGCCACAACCGGTAGGCCGCAGGCCATGGACTCGAGCGTGACGTTGCCGAAGGCTTCGGTGATCGACGGGTTCAGGAAGACGTCGGCGCTCGCCAGCGCCCGGGCGAGATCGTCCCCGACTTGCTGGCCAAGAAAGATCGCTTTTGGCAACCGTTCCTCGAACCATGGCCGCGCCGGACCTTCGCCGATGACGATCACGCGGTTGCGGACTTCTCGGGCTGTGAGGGCATCGATGGCGTCGGAAAAGATGTCGAGCCCCTTTTCCATCACCACCCGGCCGAGAAATGCGACGACCAGCTCGTCGTCGTCGATTCCAAGCTCGCGGCGCCAGTTCATGTCGCGCCGTCCGGGATGGAATTGCTCGCGATCCACACCTCTTGTCCAGATGGCGATGTCGCGGTTCATGCGCTGGGCGCGAAGCACCGCCGCCATCGATTCAGCCGGGGCCAGGATGGCGTCGCACCGCCGGTAGAGACGGCGCATGATCGCCCGTGCCGCCGGCTCGAGCACCTCGAGATGGTAATATGCAAGATAGGTGTCGAAACGAGTGTGAACCGACGCCACCGCCGGAATATTGCGCCGCCGCGCCCAGCTGACTGCGCGATGCGCGACGATGTCGGGGCTGGCGATGTGGATGATGTTCGGCGCGAATTCGGCAAGGTCGCGACGTACTCGCCCCGTGAGGGTCAGAGGCAGGCGATACTCGGGACGGCGCGGAATCGGCGCTGAGGGAACGCTGACCACGTCGCCCGTTGGCTCGAATGCCGGTTTCTCTACCGTCGGAGAATAGATTCGAACGTGGGCGCCCTGGCGAAGCAGATAGCCGACCAGCCGATTGAGCGCCTGGTTGGCCCCGTCGCGGACATAGTTGTAATTGCCCGAGAACAGGGCAATGCGAAGGTCGCTCGGCTGCACTGGCAGCCCCATAATGGCGCAAGCCGCAAACGCAAACCGGAGGACGGCGGTGGCAGGGGTGAAGATTGGCCTTCCGCCGATCGCCCGCGCCGATGCGCGGCTGTTCATCCTCGGCAGCCTTCCCGGAGACGCCTCGCTCGCCGCCCAGCGTTACTATGCCCATCCAACCAACCAGTTCTGGGGCCTGCTCGGTCACGTCATCGGAGAGGAACTGCAGCCGCTGAACTACACGGAGCGGCTCGAGCGACTGTACCGGCATCGCATCGGCCTGTGGGATGTCATTGCGTCGGCGACGCGGCAGGGAAGCCTCGACCAGGCGATTCGCGCAGCCGAGCACAACATGATCAAAGCATTTCTGCGCAATTATCCGCAGGTCGAAGCAATTGCCTTTAATGGGTCAAGGGCGGCTGCCATCGGCCGCCGCCTTATCGGCACCGATCATCGCCTGACGCTGCTAGACCTGCCATCCTCGAGTGCCGCGAACACGCGTCCGTTCGACGAAAAGGCTGCCATCTGGCGCCAGCTCGCGCGTTACTGTGGGAGCACAGGCTTGCGCCGAGCGTAGTTGCAGTCACAATGCCCGACATGATTCAAGGTGATGAAGCCGACAGCGACAAGAGGCTGTCGATGGTCGACGAGGCCTTGGTCGCCGGGACGATCGCCAACACCAACGGCCTCCTCGTGATCCTCGCCAAGCTGGTGTCACGCGGAGTGTTCGACCGCGACGACCTCAAGGCCTTTTCCGATAGCTATTCCAAGCCGCTCGATCACGTCGGGATGCGAGAGAACGAATTGGTCACGCAGATGCAGGACCAGATGGAATCAACGCTGGCGGAGCTGATGCGCTACTTGAGCGAGCGCGGAGCCTGATCGGCGCAGGGCCCAAGCGGACCCGCACGCAGACAGGATCGGGGCAAGGCCGGTCGGCATCGCTACCGAATTCTCCGCAAGCAGGGCTGTTCAAGGCTGTCGATATCGACAAGCGCCGGCTCAGGTGCGCATGCGTCGCCCGGTCGAGCGATGTTCCGCTCGGCTTCGTGTCGCTAATCGAAATTGGATGATGATCGAATGGCGCTGTGAATGCCGCTGACGACGTCTGGCTAGGCCGAGGGCGGTCAAGGGTGAGCCGAGCGAGGACCTGTTGCGAGGCCCGCCGGAAACACCTATCGCGGTCATATGGTTATGCGTCTGCTGCATTTCGTCGCAATGATCGCGTTGGCACTGATGCCGATCGGCATGGCGAGCGCGCCCGCGGCAGCGCATTCCGAGCCGACGACGAACCCGGTCTCCGTTCACTGTACCGATCACCAACAAGCACCTGAAGCGCCGACAGTACCGGCAAAGGCGATGATCGACTGCACGCTAATGTGCGCGGCGCTCACTGCGGCCGAGGCTGCGTCGCCGCCGGATCCGCCGTTGCCCGAACGGCCGTTATTGATCGCATCGGCCACGCCGATTGCCGGCATCGAGCCTGACATTGGAACACCGCCACCAAGATCCTGAAATCGCTCCAAGCACCCAAGCGAGATTTCAGGAGAATTGGAAATGTCGATCATGATCGCCGCGCTGGCGCTGGCCGCCGCGCAGAACCCTCAGTCCGCTCCCCTGGCAACGCCCGGCCGTCAGGCTGAGCGCCAGCAACACGGCCAGCACGCGCAGCATGGTACGAAGGAGGCCCGGGAGTGCTGCTGCAAGGGCAAAATGGCAGCGGGCCAGAAGATGGAGTGTTGCGCCAAGCATGGCCAAAGCGCCGGCGGGAATTCTCCCGCGAGCGGCCACGACGGCCACGCAGGGCACGACCACTAAGCGTGCGGAGGCGTTGCCGTACGTGGCGCCTCCAGCATCGCCGAGTTTCGAACGCTCCTCACGCGGCCATGTTTGCCGCGTAACCTCGCATTTGGAGATCCGACTTGAAATCGATCTTGACCGCTGCCGTGAGCTCGGTCGCGCTCGTGACAACCTCACCGGCCATCGCCCAGCACGCGCAGCACCAGCACCACCAGCCGGCGCCCGCGAAGGCGCCAGCCGCGAAAAAGCCAGCTGCGAAGAAACCTTCGGCCAATAAGCCAGTGCCGAAGAAGGCTGCGCCGAAAAAGGCCGCTTCCAAGAAGTCGGCGGCCAGCCAGCCGCAGGCAAGGAAGCCGGCCGCCTCGACAAGGCCGGCGGCTAGGCCGGCCGCTCCAATTGGGCCGGCGAGCGCCGAGCCACATGCGCATCATGAGTTGCCCGCGAAGCGGTCACCTGAGTCCGCGACAGTGGATCACTCGACCGTGCAGCATGGATCGACACTAGCAGCACCGCAAACCGTGCCAGTCGACCATTCGCAGATGGATCATTCGCAGATGGACCATTCGGACATGCAGCATCCCGGCATGGCTGCCGCCGAGCACGCCGGCCATGGTCTCCATTCGGGAGCACTTGGGCCCTATCCGATGGCGCGGGAATCGTCCGGCACGGCGTGGCAGCCGGACACCTCGGAACACATGGGGGTGATGGCCCACACCGGCGACTGGATGCTGATGGGCCACGGCATGCTCAGCCTCGTCTATAGCCATCAATCCGGCCCTCGCGGCAGCGACAAGCTATTCCCGGCGGGAATGCTCATGGGCATGGCCCGCCGCCCACTCGGGGATGGGACCCTACAATTCAAGGCGATGGTCAGCCCCGACCCCCTGATGGGCAGGAGCGGCTATCCTTTGCTGCTCGCCAGCGGCGAGACCGCCGACGGTGTCCACCCACTGGTCGACCGCCAGCACCCGCACGACTTCTTCATGGAATTGTCGGCGTCGCTATCGCAAAACATCGGCGGGAAGAGCAGCCTCTTCCTCTACGGCGGACTGCCGGGGGAGCCGGCATTCGGGCCGCCTGCCTTCATGCACCGCGAGGCGACGATGGATTCCCCCGAAGCGCCCATCACTCACCACTGGCTCGATTCCACCCACATCAGCTTCGGCGTCATCACCGCCGGGCTGGTGCTCGACCGGGTGAAACTGGAGGTCAGCCGCTTCAACGGCCGCGAGCCCGACCAGCACCGCTGGAACATCGAAACGGGGCCGCTCGATTCGACGGCTGTACGGCTGTCGTGGAACCCGACGCGGACTCTGGCGCTGCAGGGCAGTTGGGGCCGCTTCAAGGAACCCGAGCAGCTCGAGCCCGGAATCGACCAGAAGCGCTGGTCGGCGAGCGCACTCTATGCCGACGAGATCGCCCCCGGATGGAAGCTCGCGACGACGCTCGCCTGGGGCCGCAAGTCCATCGAACACCATGGCGAATGGCGCCATGACGACGCTTTCGCGGCCGAGGCTTCACTGAAACGCGGCGGCTGGACGTTTTTCAGCCGCAGCGAGGTGACCGAAAACCGCGAACTCGTCGAAGAAGATCATCACGGCGAAGCGCACCGGGTCGGTAAGCTGTCGGTCGGTGCTGTTCGAGACATCCGGGTTGCCGATCGCCTATCGCTGGGTATCGGCGGGCTGGTTGCGCTGAACTTCGTCCCCGAAGCGCTTGCGCCCCACTACGGAAGGCGCAACCCCGCGGGAGCCATGGCATTCGCCCGTCTCAAGCTCGAATAGATCTTCAGTCGAAGAAGCTGAGCTTGCCCGCCGAGTCGAACGCATAGATTTTTATGGGCTCGGGCGCATGTCCGGGAACTTCCATGCCCGGTGAACCAATCGGCATTCCGGCGACGCCGATGCCCTTCACCTTCGGCCGCTCGACGAGCAGCTTGCGGATCGCATCGAACGGCACATGGCCTTCGACCACATAAGGGCCGGCGACGGTCGTGTGGCAGGACATCAAACTGTCCGGCACCCCGACCTTGCGCTTGAACCCAATCAGGTCGTCTTCGTTGACGGTGACTACAGTGAAGCCCGCCTTCTGCGCGGCCTCGGCCCATTTCACGCAGCAGCCGCAGCCGGCACTGCGGTGCATCGTGAGCCTGCGCTCGGCTGCGGTGAGGTTGCGCCTGGCGGGCGCGGCCGACAAAGCGGCTGGACCAAGCAGCAGCATAGCGCCAGCGGCAAGAAACATAGTCCGTCGGTTGAGCGGCAGGGTGTCGGGTCTGATCATGGCCTGCGGCTTTAGCGGGTTAAAGCTGTCGCGTTAGTGAAGAAGTGTCCCCCCAGGCGTGCCGGGGGCAAGCCGGATGCTGGTGACCCCTACGGGACTCGAACCCGTGTTTTCGCCGTGAGAGGGCGACGTCCTAGACCGCTAGACGAAGGGGCCGCTCGCGTGAAGCGAGGGCGCCATATGTGGGCTTGAGCATGGATCGTCAACCGCGACGCGGCGAAGGTCGCTCAGGCGCGCCGGCGAACCGGGCGACGGGCTGCAAGCCATCGCTCGATGATTGCCGCGATTCTGGGCGCAGCACGGCCGTCGCCGAATGGAAGGGCCGGTCGGGCCATGGCTGCAAGTCGAGACGGGTCGGACAGTAATGCCTGGACGGTGCCGACGATAACATCGCGGTCGCATCCGACGAGGAACGTGTTGCCGGTTTCGATGCCCTCGGGACGTTCGGTCTTGTCTCGCATGACAAGCAACGGCACTCCCAGGGCCGGCGCCTCTTCCTGGATTCCTCCGGAGTCGCTGAGAATAAGGTCGCACATGCGCATCCGCTGCAGCAGCTCGCGGTGCGAGCAGGGTTCGAGCAGTTTGATACCGGCGCGGCCAGCCAGCAGCTTCCGCATCGCGTCCGCGACGTGCCCGTTTGGGTGGAGCAGCACCTCGGTCGTGGCGGAGCCGGAGCGGGCAATGTCGACCAGCGCACCTGCGATGGCTTGCAGCCGTTCCCCCCAATTCTCTCGCCGGTGACAAGTCACGAGCAATTGCGGACGGGTGCGGTCCCTGGGTCTGGGCAGCGGCAGGTCACGAAGCGTCCCAAAAAGCGCGTCGATACTGGTGTTGCCGGTGACGTGGACCGTGCCCCGCACCTCCTCCCGAGCGAGATTGGCGGCGCTGGTCAGTGTGGGAGCGAACAAGAGGTCCGCCTCGGCATCGATGGCTGTGCGATATTCCTCTTCCGGCCAGGGAGAATCCGGATCGAATGTTCGAAGCCCTGCCTCGACGTGAGCCACTGGCACGCCGGTCGCTGCGGCCGCCAGCGCCCCTCCCATCGCGCTCGAGGTGTCGCCCTGAACGATAATCAATTGCGTTGTGGCGCCGATCACGTTCGAAACGGCTGCTGTCACTTCACCGACGTGTCGATGAGGATTTGCCCGACCGGGACAGGACAGGGCAATTGCCTCGTAGCTGACGAGGCCGAACTCAGCCGGGTCGAGGTTCGGATGCTGTCCAGTGAAAACCAACTGCGGCAGCAGCTCGCGTGCGGAAAGGGCTGCAGCGACCGGAGCGAGCTTGATGGCTTCGGGTCTCGTTCCAACGACGAGCGCAATTCGAACGGAGCGCAGCCTTCCCCCTAGCTCGGCCGGGGCAATTTGCCTCCACTATGGACTAAGCGCAAGCTGCCCGAGCGCTAGCGAAAATTATCGGCGTAGGCCTGGATCTTGAGCGTCGCCGGCGGCGCGGGGATCAAATGGTAATCATAGCCGTGGCGCTCGGCATAAGCGATTGCCTCTTCCTTCGAATCGAAGATCAGCCGAACCTGCGGCTTGGTGTCGCCCGAGCCTGCCCAACCCGTCAGCGGGTCCGGACGAAGCGGCTCCGCCCGCTCGAACTCGAGCAGCCAGCGGCCGGCATTCGCTTTGCCCGATTGGGTGGTCTTGCGGTCGAGTTCCGAGATTCGCACGATCGTCATCGCCTGCGCCCGTGGCAAAGCGGCGCCCCTGAATCAAGTGGTTGCGTCGACGTCAATAAGCTCTGGCAACCGCGAATTCGACCGCTTCGGTCAACGCGGACTTGGCTCTTCCCGCCGGAAAGGGCGCAAGTGCGTCCATGGCTCTTCGGGCGTAGATCCGGGCACGCTCGAGCGTGTCGGATAAGGCATCGGTCGAGCGCATCAGAGCGGTCGCCCGGGCAAGGTCGGAGTCGCTGGGCTCGTCTCCGGCGATCGCATGCTCGAGGAATCGCCGGTCCTCCGCCGACCCGCGGGCGTAGGCCAGGATCAGCGGCAGGGTCATCTTGCCGTCGCGGAAATCGTCGCCGACTCCCTTGCCCATGGTTTCGGCGTCGGACGCATAGTCGATGACGTCGTCGGTCAGCTGGAAGGCAATCCCGAGATTGCGGCCGTAGGAATCGAGCGCCACTTCCGCTTCCTCCCCGACCTCCGCGACCACCGGCGAAATCCGGCAGGCGGCGGCGAACAGGGCGGCGGTCTTCGCCCCGATGATCGCCAAATACTGGTCCTCGCCGGTATCGAGCCGGCGCTGGGCGGTCAGCTGCTCGACCTCCCCCTCCGCGATCACCGCAGAGGCGCGGCTGAGGATGTTGAGCACCTTCAGCGACCCGTCCTCGACCATCAGTTCGAAGGCGCGGCTGAACAGGAAATCGCCGACCAGGACGCTCGCCGGATTGCCCCAGATCAAATTCGCGGTGCGGCGGCCGCGGCGCAGCCCCGAACCGTCGACGACGTCATCGTGGAGCAGGGTCGCGGTGTGAATGAACTCGACCGCGGCGGCGAGCTTGTGGTGGCGAGTGCCCGAATATCCAACCAGCGCCGCGCTCGCGAGAGTCAACATGGGCCGCATCCGCTTGCCGCCGCCAGCGATCAGGTGGCCGGCAAGCTCGGGGATCAGCGCGACCTTGCTCTGCATACGCTCGAGGATGACGGCGTTGACGCCGTTCATGTCCGCGGCGACGAGCTCGATAAGGGGATCGAGCGTCGGCGCGCGCTTCGCATTGAGGGGATGGAGGGTTGCGGTCACCTGGCTCACCTAGCGGCAGCTAGGCGCCATTCCTAGCCCGCTGGAAGGGTCAGCCGGGCGAGCAGGCCGCCAAGATCCTCGCTTTCCTCTAGCGTAATCCCGCCGCCATAGATCTCCGCCACGTCCCGGACGATCGCCAGCCCGAGGCCCGTGCCGGGCTTGCCGGTAGTATCGAGCCGCGCGCCGCGTTCGAACAAGGCGCCGCGCTCCGCTTCCGGGATTCCGCCGCCGTCGTCCTCGACGACGATATCGACGGTGTCGCCCTTCGGTTCGACGGTCACGAACACCCGGCCGCCGCCATATTTGGCGGCATTCTCGACGAGATTTCCGAGCATCTCGTCCAGGTCCTGGCGCTCGACCCGGACCTGCGCGTCGTGACTTCCGGCAATGTCCACGGTCACGTTCTCGTAAAGCCGATCGACGGCGCGCTGCACGGCCTCGAGGCTGTCCCACACCCGCGAGCGCGCATGCGCCGAGGTGCGGCGGCCGATCGCCCGTGCCCGGGCGAGGTGGTGGTCGACCTGGCGGCGCATGACAAGTGCTTCGCGGCAGACGGTGTCGACCAGGTCCGGCGAGCGCGCGGTCGCGGCGTTGGTGATCACGGTCAGCGGAGTCTTGAGCGCATGGGCGAGGTTGCCGGCATGCCGTCGCGCCTCCTCGGCCTGGGTCTCGCTGTGAGCAAGCAGTTGATTGATCTCCTCGGTCAACGGCCGAACCTCGGTCGGGAAGTCCTCGGTAATGCGGGTTTTTGCTCCCGAGCGGATCAGCGAGACCTCGCGGCGAACCCGCCGTAGCGGCCACAGGCCGTAGGTGGCTTGGAGCGCGGCGAGCACCAGCAAGCCGATGCCGAGCGCAAGGAAGCTCCAGAACAGAGTCGATCGGACGTCGCGGATCTGTGAGTCGATCATCTCGCGCGACTGTGCGACCTGGAACCTCCAGCGCACGTCCGAGCCGGGAAGAATGACGTCGCGCTCGACGATGCGCAGGGGCTCGTCGGCGAATTCGAAGCTGTCGTAACGGTGAACCTCGACGTCGTTGTGCCGGCTCAGAACCCGCAGCCGCCGATCCCACAAGGAGCGCGACGGGAAAGCGTCGGCACCCTCTCCGCTGACCTGAAAATAGACTCCGGAATAAGGTTCCATGAAGCGCTGGTCGGCCGGCGGCCGATTGAATCGGACCTCCCCGTCCGGCCCGATTTCCGAGGCGGCAATCATGGCGTTGAGCACGTAGCCGAGCTGATCGTCGAAATTGCGGACGATCGAGGTGGTGAGCACCCGGTCGAGAGCGAAGCCGCCGATCAGGAGCAGCAGGCTGATCCACAGCGCGGCAACGCCGATGATCCGACGGGTCAGCGAACCGATGCGCGGCCGCCTGCTGGCCGCCGCGGCCGGTTGCACATCCGCCGCCGCGGCGGATGCCGCGGGCGACTGGTCGTTCAAGTGCGCTTGTCCTCCGGTTCCTCAAGGCTGTAGCCGAGGCCGCGGATGGTGGTGATGACGTCGGCGCCGAGCTTCTTCCGGATGCGCGTGACGAACACCTCGATCGTATTCGAATCGCGATCGAAATCCTGATCGTAGATATGCTCGATGAGCTCGGTGCGGCTGACCACCTTGCCCTTGTGGTGCATCAGGTAGGACAGGAGCTTGTATTCCTGAGCGGTGAGCTTGACCGGTTCGCCGGCCTTGGTGACCTTGCCCGATCGCGTGTCGAGGCGGATGTCGCCGGCAATGAGCTCCGAGCTGGCGTTGCCCGAGGCGCGGCGGATCAGCGCGCGCAGCCGCGCAATCAGTTCCTCGGTCTGGAACGGCTTGGCAAGATAATCATCGGCGCCGGCGTCCAGTCCGGCGACCTTGTCAGACCAGCTGTCGCGCGCGGTCAGGACCAGCACCGGCATTCGCCGCCCTTCCTTGCGCCAGCGGTCGAGCACCGTCAGCCCGTCAATTTCCGGAAGGCCGAGGTCGAGGATCACCGCGTCATAGCTTTCGGTCGAGCCAAGGTAATGGCCGTCCTCGCCGTCTGTGGCGAGGTCGACCGCATAGCCGGCGCCCTCGAGAGTCGAGCGCAGTTGCCGCCCGAGATTCGGTTCGTCCTCGACGATCAGTACCCGCATAATCCTTCAGTCCCCTGTCGTCGCGCCTATGCCAAGTCAAACACGCGCGAAGCTGAACGGTTGCTTGAGCGGAACAAAGCTGGGGCAGGCGAGCCAAATGTCAATCGCGCGCGCATTCAAGGGAGAAGTGGTCGCAAGGCCGGTTATCGTCCCGGCCGGGGCGGAGTTCCAGGCTTCTCGGCGATCTACGGCCGCGATTTGCCCTTGATCCGGCCGGTCGCGGCATCGACGTCGACCCAGATCACGCGGCCATTGCGCATGAACTTGAGGCGATAGGTGTCGCCGTTGAACTCCGGGCCGAGGTAATCCGCGCCATCCATCTGGGGGAGCACTTGGCGCTCGATCTTGGGCAGCGGCATGGAACGACCCTCTCGGGTCGCCTCGAAGGCCTTGTTGGCGTCGCGCGGCCGCTCGGCGACTGCCGGGCTGGCGATGAGGCCTATGCCGAGGAGGGCCGAAATGAAGGTACGAAACAGGCGCATGGCGATTCTTTCTCGGGCTCGGTTTCTACCAGAAGCCATTGAATGTCCTATGAATGCGCGCGCCGGCAGCGGTTCAGGCGCAACAGTGGCGCAAATGTCACGGATGGGGAAGGGCATACCTGCCGGAAGGCGCCCTTCGTCGGCCTCCTTATCCTCGCCTGCTACCTCCCCTTGGCGGGGAGGATCGGCTAGTTCGCGCTCATGGCGGCGGCGATCCTCTCCTATGAAGACCTCGGGCTCATCCAGGGCAACGGCTGGCTTTTGCGCGGACTCGACGTTTACGTTAGGCCGAAAGACCGGCTGGCGCTGATCGGCCGCAACGGCGCCGGCAAGACGACCCTGCTGAAGTGCCTGTCCGGCGAGATCGATCCGGATGAGGGCAAAAGGACGATCGTCCCCGGCACCCGTGTCGTGCTGCTCGAACAGGACCCGGCAATTACCGGCGGGACGCTGGAGGAATGGGTGCTCGCGGGCGAGGGCGCGCCAGCGGCGCACGACGCAGCGGCGGTTGCCGACCAGATCGGAGTAGACCTCAGCCGGAAGGTGGCGATTGCGAGCGGCGGCGAGCGGCGCCGTGCTGCAATCGTGCGTGCTCTTGCGCAGAAGCCGGATTTGCTCCTGCTCGATGAGCCGACCAACCACCTCGACCTGTCCGGAATCGAATGGCTCGAGGATTGGCTCACCCGCTTTGCCGGTGCCTTCATCGTCATTTCGCACGACCGCACCTTCCTCAAGCGGCTGACGAAAAGCACATTGTGGCTCGACCGCGGACAGCTTCGGCGTGCCGAGGTCGGTTTCGGCGGCTTCGAGGCGTGGGAAGAGAAAGTCTATGCCGACGAGGCGAAAGCCGCCGAGCGGCTCGATTCGAAATTGCAGCAGGAACTGCATTGGCTTCAGCGCGGGGTGACGGCGCGGCGGCGGCGCAACCAGGGCCGGCTTGCGAAGCTGCAGCAAATGCGGGCGCAGCGGGCGGCGATGCTGGGACCCTCGGGCGCGGCAAAGATCGCTCTGGCGAAGGACGAAGTCCGGACCAAAGCCGTTATTGACGCCGAGAACGTGTCGAAGTCATTCGGCGACCTCAAAGTCATCCGCGACTTCAGCCTTCGCGTCCAGCGCGGCGACCGGATCGGAATCGTCGGGCCCAACGGCGCCGGCAAGACGACTTTGCTCAAGCTTCTGACCGGCGAGCTCGAGCCCGACGAAGGTATGGTGACTCGCGCCATGACATTGAGCGGAATCGTCATCGACCAGCAGCGTAAGCTGATGGAGCCGACGAAAAGGGTGCGCGACGTGCTGAGCCACGGCGGCGACTGGGTCGAGGTGCGCGGCCACAAGAAGCACATCAAGGGCTATCTGAAGGAATTTCTCTTCTCGCCGGCAATCGCCGACGCGCCGATCGGCTCGCTGTCGGGCGGCGAGCGGTCGCGGCTGCTGCTGGCGCGCGAGTTCGCGAGGCAAGCGAATCTGCTGGTGCTCGATGAGCCGACCAACGACCTGGACCTCGAAACCCTGGACCTCCTGCAGGAGGTGATTGCCGACTATGATGGCACCGTGCTGATCGTCAGCCACGACCGTGATTTCCTCGACCGGACGGTTACCGTGACCCTCGGTCTCGACGGCTCGGGGCGGGTCGATGTGGTCGCGGGAGGCTATGAGGATTGGGCCAAGCGGCGGACTCCCATCGCATTGCGGGCAAGGGTCAAGCCGCCGAAGCCGAATGGACCGCAACCGGTTACCACGGCAGCGGTGCCGGGCACGGCGATCCCAAGGGCCAGAAAACTATCCTACAAGGACCAGCGCGACCTGGACCGGCTTCCGGCCGAGATCGCGCGGCTGGAACAGGAAATCGCCGCGGCCGAGCGGGCATTGCACGACCGCGACCTGTACGCGCGTGAGCCGGCGCGCTTTTCCGATCTGACGCAAAGAGCGGCGACGCTGCGGGAGGAGAAGGAGCGGGCCGAAGAGCGGTGGCTCGAGGTGGCCGAGATAGCGGAAAGCCTCGAGCGCTAGACCGCTATTTCGAGCTGGGTGAACCGGACCGGCATGATTGCGCGGGTGGTTGTGCCGCCGGCGGATTTTTCGACCACGCTCAACTGCTGCACTTCCTGACCTCCGAGCGGTATGACCATTCGGCCACCGTCGCTGAGCTGCTCGACAAGCGCCGCGGGCGGCTCGGCGGCGGCGGCGGTGACGAGGATCCGGTCGAACGGCGCATGCTCGACCCAGCCGCGCGAGCCGTCGCCGACGCGGATTTGAACGCCGTAACCAAGCGCTGCGAGACGCGCCTTCGCGGCCTCGGCGAACTCCTCGACCACCTCGACGCTAAACAGCTCGGCGCCCATCTCGGCCATCACCGCCGCCTGATAGCCTAGCCCGGTGCCGACCTCGAGGATCCGCGCCTCCGGCTCGACTCCGAGCAAGTCGATCATCAGGGCGCCGATGAAGGGCTGCGACACGGTCTTGTCGAACCCGATCGGCAGCGGCGTATCCTGATACGACATCAGCATCAGCGCTTCGGGAACGAACAGGTGGCGCGGCACGTCGAGCAACGCTCGGCGAAGGCCGGGGTCGGGCGCGGGCTTGCCGATCTCCTCCTCGGCCAGGTCGAAGTGCATGTCGATGATCTCGACCATATGCCGACGAAACATGGCGAGATGCTGCTCTGTCAGCGGCTTCATGCCCTCCGAACGGGCCTGGGAGGCGCGCGTTCCAGCCGGGTCAACCCGACATCTGGTACTGCTTCAGCAAGTCGTAAAGCGTCGGACGGCTGATGCCGAGCAGTCGCGCGGCCGAGGAGATGTTGTTGTCGGTACGGCTCATCGCCTGGCGGATGGCGCGCCGGTCGGCGACCTCGCGAGCGGCGCGAAGGTTGATGGTCTCAGGGCTGTCGCTGCTCGCGGCGCCGGGCAGGTCGAGGTCGTCGGCGGCGACGCTCCGCCCTTCCGCCATGATCACCGCCCGCTTGAGGCGGTTCTCGAGTTCGCGGACATTGCCTGGCCACGGGTAGGAATCGATCGCTGCGAGGGCGTCGGGGGCCAGCGACTGCACCTTCGGGTTAAGATCGCGAGCAAGCTGGTTGACGAAGTGGCGGGCAAGCAGGACCGAATCGCCTGGCCGCTCGGCGAGGCTCGGGATCTTCACGACGATCTCTGCGAGCCGATAATAGAGGTCCTCGCGGAAGCGGCCGTCGGCGATCATCGCTTCCAGATCCTGGTGGGTAGCGCAGACGATGCGAGTGTCGACGGCGATCGGCGAGCGGCCGCCGATGCGCTCGATCACCCGCTCCTGGAGGAAGCGCAGCAATTTGACCTGAAGGGGCAGCGGGATGTCGCCGACTTCGTCGAGAAACAGGGTGCCGCCCTCGGCGAGCTCGATCTTCCCGACATTGGACTTGACGGCGCCGGTGAAGGCGCCGCGCTCGTAGCCGAACAGCTCCGCTTCGAGCAGGTTTTCCGGAATGGCGGCGCAGTTGATGGCGATGAAGCCGCCGCTGCGGCCGCTCTTTTCATGCACGGCGCGGGCAAGCAGCTCTTTGCCTGTGCCGCTGGCGCCTAGAAGCATCACCGACACGTCGGCGCTGGCGACCCGCTCGATGGTCCGCGCGACCTTCAGCATCTCCGGGGAAGCGGTAATGATCGAACCGAGCACCGTCGATCCACCCGACTGCTCGAGCCGGCGGTTCTCCTCCTCCAGGGCGTGGAGGTGGAAAGCGCGAGCGACGATCAGGCCGAGCTCGTCGATGTCGACCGGCTTCCTGTAGAAATCATAGGCGCCGAGAGCGATCGCCTTCTGGGCGCTTTCCCGGGCGCCGTGGCCGGAAGCGACGATCACCTTGGCGTCGGGCTTGAGACGAAGCATTTGCGTCAGCGTCGCGAAACCCTCCTCGGTGCCGTCGGGGTCCGGCGGCAGGCCAAGGTCGAGAGTGATGACCGCCGGCTCGTGCAGGCGCAGCATGTCGAGCGCCGTGCCGCGGTCCCCGGCGGTGACGACCCGGTAGCCGTCATAAGCCCATTTCAGCTGGCGCTGCAGTCCCTCGTCGTCCTCTACGACGAGAAGGACAGGGAGGTCGGCGGTTTCGGTCATGCGCTTATCCGTTCGGGCTCATCCGCTGCTTCGGCAGCCGGGACGATGATGGTGAAACTGGTGCCACGGTCCGGGCGGCTGTCGACGCTCAAGCGCCCGCCCATGCCAGCAACCAGCGAGCGAGCCTCGAACGAGCCGATGCCGAAGCCCCCCGGCTTGGTCGAGGCGAAAGGCTGGAACAACTGGTTGCGGATGAAGTCGCCATCCATGCCGCTGCCCTTGTCGATGATGGCGATTGCAACTTCATTGGTCCGGCCGGTGACTCGGACAAGTACTGGCTCGCCCGGCGGACTGGCGTCGATGGCATTTTGCAGCAGGTGTCCGACGGCTTGCTCGAGCGCCGCGGAGTCGACCTTTGCCCACAGTTCGGCATGGCCGAGAAGGCGGACGTCATGGTCGCGCCGCTTGCTGGCGATGGCAGCAATCAGGATTGGCCGGAGCGGCTGCCGCTCGGGCTTTTGCGGCCTCAGGCTCGCCTGCGGTGACAGCCGCGCGAGCAGCTCGTTCATCTTGCCGACGGAAGACTTGAGAGTGGCGATCATGTCGGCGCGGAATTCGGCATTGTCGGCGTGGCGCTCGGCGTTGCGCGACAGCAACGAAAGCTGGCTCACCAGATTCTTGATATCGTGCAGGATGAAGGCGAAGCGGCGGTTGAACTCCTCGAAGCGACGGGCATTGGAAAGCGCCTCCTGACCATGCGCTTCGGCAAGCGAGCTCGCGGCCTGGCGACCGGCCGTGCGCAAGAGGTCGAAATCCTCCCAGTCGAGCGGTCGCCGGTAATCCGGCGCAGCGAGCAGGACGAGGCCGACCAGCCGGTCGTGATGGATCAGGGGCACCCCGGCCCAGGCACGATCGTCGGCGACGATCCAGTCGGGAATGGCCAGATCGAGATCGCGCCGGTCCCCCCAGCGCTGGCGCCACGCGTCGAGCTCGAGGATTCGTCCGCCGGCTTCGACCGAGGCCCAAAATGCCCCATCCTGTTCGAAGTCGCCAGCCGGCGAATTGCCGCCCTCCCAGTTCCATTCTGCCGAGGCGGCGATCGCGCCGTTCTGATCGGCGGCAAGCAGCAGTCCGCCGGGGCTGTCGAGGATGTCGGCGAACGCCTTGATGACCCGCTCGCCAAGCGGCGGCGCATCGGCGCCGGTGCGGCCGAGCGTGTCGGTGAAGCGCAGCCATTCGGTACGATAGTCATAGCGATGCTCGAACAGGTGCTTGACCAGCTTGACCTTCGCCCAGCTGCGCGCGCGCGCGCTCGGCAGCAGCACCATCGCGGCAACGGTCATCACCGCCAGCACGCCGACAAGCACGCTTTCGACCCAGTCCCAACCGGTGCCGCGAAGGGCAGTGGCGAGGATGGTCATAACGGCGAAATAACCGCAGATGGCGAGCAGGGAGAGCGACTGGAAGGTCGCGGCTCTGGACAGTCGGATGCGCCAGCCGTCGTCCCGCTGGGCGCTCAGCGCGAGCATCGGCGCGGCCAGCGTCACCGCGAGACCGCGCCAGTCGTAGAGGCCGGACGCGGTTGCAGGGTCGAGCCAGGCAATCGTGTAGAGATTGAGGTCGTACGTCCAGATCAGGGCCAGGGCGAGCATCGCTGCGCGGATGTTCGAGCGGCTCGACGGCGACGCCTGGCCGTAGACATTGTGGACCAGCACCAGCGCGCCGGCCGCGGCGGTCACCCGGAGCAGGGCCGCGGTCTCCCGGGCGGTGCCGCTGTCGACCATTGCCAGAACCGTGTCGGCGACGAGCTGCAGTCCGAGCACTGCGGCGACCGCACCATAGACCAGGCGAATTCCGTGATCGCGCGATTCGGCTGACGGCGCGAGGCTGTAGAGGAGGCCGACCCATACCAAGTTGCGGGCGGTTTCGGCATATTGGACGAGCGGCGCCCCGGCGCCGACGGCGCTCAGCCAAGCCCAGCAGCCGGTCAACGCGAAAGCCGCGAGCAGCAGCTTTTGCCCCGGCTGGCGCACTCCGGCCGACAGCCGCCAGATGAGCAAGGCGGCGAACATGGCCGTCGCCAGCGCGTGGCTCCAGAAGGCGATCAGCCCTCCCACGGGCAGCCCGGTGTCAAATCGACCGACATGGGCACGAGGTGTCGCTAAACTTTACAAAGAAGTGGTGAACGGGCGCCAAAAGGCGCCGGCCTCGAGGGCGGTGTCGCTGCGGCACAGTCGATCTCGCCTCACGCCCGTGGAACGGGATGGATGCTCGGGATTTGCGGACAAGCAGGAGGATTTCGCCATGCAGCCGATTACAGTTTTCGCGCTAGCGGCTCCTGCCGCTCTGGCGATGCTCACGGGCGCGTGCATGACTGCCGGTCAGCGCGAGGCGCAGGGTCATCGCGCGACGGCGGGCCAATGCTTCCGGGCCTCGGAGGTCCATAACTTTCGTGCGCTCGATCGGGATACCGTCCTCGTCTTCGCCGGCGGGGGTCGAGTCTATGAGCTGGAGATCAGCGGGACCTGTCCGCAAATCGACTGGGCGAGCTCGGTCGGCATTCGCTCGACGTCTGGCGGGTCCTGGGTGTGTAGCGGGCTTAATGCCGAACTGCTCGTGCCCAGCCCGCTCGGCTTCGACCGCTGCCCGGTGCTCGGAGTCCGTCAGCTAAATCCCGAAGACGCGCACGTCGCTCGCGGCCGCTAGCTTTTCTTGAGCACGTCCAGCGCGGTCAGGGTGAGCGCCTCGGTCGCGGTCGAAATCACGGCTTCCGCGTCCGGTGCCCAGAAAGGCGAGTGGAGCGAGGGCAGCTTCTGCGGATCGCCCCCGGCCGCGTCCCACTTGTCGCGCGGCGTTCCGCCGACCCAGAAGATCAGGCTTTCGATGCTGTTGTCGGCAAGCCAGTAGCGCGAAAAATCCTCGCCGCCCATCACCGCCGGTGTCTTGATTACCCGCGGCCCGCCGAAGTGTCCGGTGAACAGCTCGAGCGCGCGATTGGAAAGTTTCTCGGTGTTGAAGGTCGCCGGCGTATATTCCTGCTCGCGGATCGTGACGACCGGCATCCGGTCCTCCGGAATCCCGGCGGCGATTGCCTCGCCGCGGGCGATGCGCTGGATTCCGTCGAGCAGCCTTTTCCGGACCTCGGGCTTGTAGCTCCGCACTGTCAGCTGAAGCTTCGCCTCGTCGGAAATGATGTTGTGCTTGGCTCCGGCCTGGAAGGCGCCGACCGTGACCACTGCCGGGTCCTGCGGGTCATTCTCGCGGCTGACGAGGGTCTGCAGGGTGGTGACGATGCGCGCGGCGAGCACGATCGGGTCGCGCGTGGTGTGGGGATAGGCGCCGTGGCCGCCGACGCCCTTCACGGTGATGTCGACGCTGTCGACATTTGCGAGCGCATAGCCAGGCGTGACTCCGATGACTCCGGCGGGAAGCGCGGCGGCGTCATGGAAGGCGATGACGTGGGTCGGCTTGGGAAAGCGCGTGTAGAGCCCGTCGGCGAGCATTGCCTTGGCGCCCTCGCCGGTTTCCTCGCCCGGCTGCAGGATCATCACCAGGGTTCCCGACCATTGGTCCTTCATCGCGGCGAGGCGGCGGGCGGTGCCGATCCACCCGGCCATGTGGGTGTCGTGACCGCAGGCGTGCATGACGCCGCTCTCGACGCCGGAGCGGGCGACGGCGCGCACCTTCGATGCAAACGGCAGGCCGGTCTGCTCCTCCACCGGCAGAGCGTCCATGTCTGCGCGGATCATCAGCACCGGGCCAGGGCCGTTCTTCATTACCGCGACAACTCCGGTCTGGCCGACCTTCTCGGTCACCTGGAACCCGAGCTTCTTCACCTCGGCAGCGAGCTTGGCCGGAGTCCGAACCTCCTGCATCGACAGCTCGGGATTGGCGTGGAGGTCGCGGTACAGCGCAATCAGCGACGGCATGTCGGCGCGGATCGCGTCCGAAAGGCTGTTGGCGTGGGCGGGCGTCATCATGTTCATGGCAACAGCGGCTGCAAGCAATAGTCCAGGTTTCATGCCTAACGCACCTCTCACGGAGTCGGAACCAGCTCCATTACATCGAGCTGCGATTCAAATGCGGGCCGCGGCATGACCAGCCGCCAGCGTCTGTCGCCGATCCGCTCGACATGAGCGGCGACGTCGCGCTCGCGGTCGCGGCCATATTGCAGCGCCCTGGTTTCGTCGCCGAGCATTAGCGTGCCTAGGAATATTTGGCGAAGCGGGTCGCCGGGGAAAATCAGGCCGATTTGCCGTTGCGAGCCGGTGAGCTTGGCGAATCCCTGGAGGTCGCGTTCCTGGCGGATGCGGCACTGGAAATGCGGGTAGGCGATGTAGTTCAGCATGCCTTCGCTCTTCGCTCCGACCTTGATCACCCGGCACCGGTAATTGCCGTTGGGGATGGGCGGGCCAATGATCGCGGCGTCGGGGTCGAGCAGGGCGCCCTCGGCGGCAATCGCCGCCGAATGGCCGGCAGCCCGGGCGTCGCGAAGCGCGGCGACGAAGGTCGAGCGCCAGTCCCGAAGCCGCTCGCGGTCTTGATTCGTCGCGACCTCGCGCCAATCGCGCACTGGCTGGTTGATCACCGCCCCCGTCGGCTGCATCGCCGCGCAGGCCGGCAAAGCGAGAATGGCGAGGAGCAGGGCTGGGCGCATGGCTTCGAGCCTAGGCCGCCGTCCAGCCGCCGTCCATGCTGAGATTGGCGCCGGTGATCGAAGCCGCCTCGTCCCGGCAGAGGAAAACGGCAAAAGCCGCCACCTCTTCGGGCGCGACGAACCGCTTGGTCGGCTGGGCGGCGAGCAGGACATCGTTCATCACCTGCTCGCGGGTCAGGCCGCGCGCTTTCATCGTGTCGGGGATCTGGTTTTCGACCAGCGGAGTCCAGACATAGCCTGGCGAAATGCAGTTGACGGTCACTCCGTCGCGCGCGGCTTCGAGCGCGGTCGTCTTGGTGAAGCCGGCAACCCCGTGCTTGGCGGCGACATAGGCCGACTTGTTCGGCGAGGCGACGAGGCTGTGGGCGCTCGCCGTGTTGATGATCCGGCCCCAGCCCTTGGCCCGCATCGCCGGAAGCGCAAGGCGGGTGGTATGGAACACGGCCGAAAGGTTGATTGCAATGATCGCGTCCCACTTTTCGACCGGAAAGCTCTCAACGGGCGAAACGTGCTGGATTCCGGCATTGTTGACGAGCACGTCGGGTGGGCCAAGCTCGGCGCTGCAGCGTTCGACCATCGCCGCAATCGCCTTCGGGTCCGACAGATCAGCGCCGTCGTGGATGGCGCCGAGTTCATCGCACAGCTTTCCGATCTCGCCTGCATCGCCGAAGCCATTGAGCATCACTTTGGCGCCTTCCGCCGCCATCGCTCGGGCGATGGCGAGGCCGATGCCGGAGGTGGAGCCGGTGATCAGAGCCGTTTTTCCGGATAGAATCATGCGCCGCCGCTAGCCGCGCCGAGCGTGCGATTGCAACCGCGCGGGCGTCCAAGCATTGGGCGTGGACAGCAGGAGGATCATTATGGTTCGGCTTGGCGGCCAGGACCCAAGCGGCAATTTCCTCGACCGTACGGGGCGTGGTGGCATGGGATTCGGCGGCGGCCGTGGTGGCGGGCTAGGCGGCGTCGGCCTTGGCCTGCTCATGCATTTCGTCGGCCGCCGATTCGGCATCGTCGGCATCCTCGTTTTACTGCTCGGCTTCTGCGCGCTGAGCACTTTCGGCACGGGTGGGTTGCTCACGGAGGGCGGCGGCGGCCAGCAGCGGCTGGAGTCCCCCGGCGGCCAGTCGCGGCTCGACCCGCACCTGCGCGACTTCCTGCCCCGAGTGCTGGGCTCGACGGAGGCGGTGTGGAACGACATCTTCGCTGCCGCCGGCACCCGCTACCGCCCGACGACGATGGTCGCTTATTCCAATTACGACCAATCGGGCTGCGGCGCGGCGCAGGCGGCGATGGGCCCATTCTACTGCCCGTCCGACCAGCGCATCTACATCGATCCGACCTTCTTCACCGAGCTGTCGACCCGCTTCGGTGCGCCCGGCGACTTTGCAATGGCTTATGTCATCGCCCACGAGGTCGGGCACCATGTCCAGAACCTCGAGGGCACGCTGGCGCGGGTGCAAAGGGCGCAGCAGCGCGCCGGGCGCGGCCAGGGTAATGCGATGCAGGTGGCGGTCGAGCTCCAGGCCGATTGCTACGCCGGCGTGTGGGCGGCTCGGGCGCGGGACAGCCAGGGGTCGATTCTCGAGCCCGGCGACCTCGAGGAAGGCATGCGCGCGGCGGAAGCGATCGGCGACGATACGTTGCAGCGCCGCACCCAGGGGCGGGTCGTTCCGGAAAGCTTCACTCACGGCACGGCCGCCCAGCGCCAGGCCGCGCTGCGGCGCGGTTTCGACAGCGGTGATCCGGCGTCCTGCGTGTTCTGACGTCTACAGCCGTACCAGCATCTTGCCGAGATTGTCGCCGCTGAATAGGCCGAGGAACGCGTCGGGCATGTTCTCAAGGCCATCGACGATCGTCTCGTGAGACTTGACGACGCCGTTGGCGACCCATTGCCCCATGTCGCTGTAGAATTCGCCGAGCCTCGGCAGATAGTCGGTGTAGATGAATCCCTGCAGGCGTATGCGCATTGCGATCACCCGCATCACATATTTGAAGCACATCGGCTCGGCCCTGTTATAGCCTTCGATCATCCCACAAATGGCGAAGCGCGCATCCTTCCGGGCGATCGCCAGAGCGGCGTCGAGATGGTCGCCGCCGACATTGTCGAAATAGACGTCGATGCCCTTGGGCGCGGCACTGGCGAGCGACTTGGCGATCGGCGCGGCGGTATAATCGAGCGCTTCGTCGGCGCCGAGTGAGCGGACGAAGTCGCACTTGTCCTCGCCGCGCGCGGAGCCGATGACGGCCATGCCCCTGGCCTTGGCAATCTGGACGACCGCCGAGCCGACCGCTCCCGCCGCCGCCGAAACGAAGACGATGTCGCCCTCGCGCGCCTGGGCCGCGTCGAACAGGCCGAAATAAGCGGTGGCTCCAGTCAGCCCGAGATTGCCGAGGAACGCCTGCGGCGGAGCGCCCAGCTCCGGGAGTTTGGTCGCTGCCTCGGCCGGGATCACCGCCTCGTCCCGCCAGCCGGCCATGTGCAGCACGCGGTCGCCAGCCGCGAAGCCGTCGGCATCGGACTCAATGACTTCGCCGATTGCGCCGCCCTCCATCGGCTCGCCGAGCTGGAACGGCGGCACATAGCTTTTCACGTCGTTCATCCGGCCGCGCATGTACGGGTCGACCGACAGCCAATGGTTGCGCACCCGGACCATGCCTGGGCCGAGCGGCGGCAAGGCCACTTCGCGAAGGTCGAAATTGTCGTCGCTCGGGATGCCGCTCGGGCGGCTCCTCAAGTGCCAGGCGCGGGCCATCGGCGTCTCCTGCTGAAGCAAGCCCGATAGGACGGCGCGCGAAGATGCGAAAGGCCCGGCCGTGAAGGGGGGCACGGCCGGGCCTGGTGGGCAGCCCCTCGCGGAGGCCGCCGGCTAACGGTCGCGATAGGTGCCCGAGAAGCTGCGGTCGAGCATGTGCGGACCGGCCTGCCCCTGGTCCTCGCGCTCGAACAAAGCCCGGTCGCGGCTGTCGTCGCGCCAGCGCTCGCGCGCCTTGTCGGCGGTCAGCTCGAGGATCACCCTGTCATCCTCGACCCGGTCGATGTCGGTGCAGCTCAGCGAATGGTGGGTTCCGCCCGATTCCGGATCGCTCCGGGTGAGGATGATCCGGTCGCCCGCGACTCGGTCGACGGTGCCGACATGCTCGTCGTCGCTGCCGACCACTTCCATATGCTCGCGGATCTGGCCGACCAGTCCGCGCTTCTGCTGCCGGCGCTGGCGCCAGCCGCCGAAGTCCTCCTCGAACCGCGACTGCCGCTCGCGGCAATAGTCTTCATAATCGCGGTCGAATTCCTGCATTTGCCGCCGGCGCGATTCGGCATATTCGCGGTCGCCGCGATAGCGCTCGCGCGGGATGTCGCCGCCGCGCTCGCCGATGTCGCGATATTCCGGGTCGAAGCGGCCGTAGTCGCCGGTCATCGGCCGGTAGCCGCGTTCGCTGGTGCTGGAACGTCCCCAGGCCGAGGCGCGGTCGCCGCCCGGCCCGCCGCCGCGATAGCCGTCGCTGCTGAGCGGCCCCGGGCGATCGCCGAACACGCGGTCGACTCCGTAGCGGTCGTCGGGGTCGGGCTCGTCGCGGCGCGAGCCGAACCAGCCGCGGTCGCGGCCGCGGGAGCGCTCGACGTCGCGATCATCGCCGCCGCCGAACCAGCCGCGCCCGCGCTCGCGCTCGCGGCGATAGTCGCGGTCGTCGTCGTCGCCGCCGAACCAGGAGGCGATCTCGTCGCCGGCGCGCTCGAAGAAGCCGCGCTCCTCGCGATCGCGGCCCGAGCCGCGTTCGCGCGAATAGCCGCGGCCATAGTCGCGGTCGAAATCGCGCTCGTCGCGGCCGGCCGAACGCCAGCGCTCGCGCGAGCCGCGGCCTCCGGTGTCGTATCGGTCATATGCCATGGGCTTCCTCCAGGGGTTTGCGCAGGGCACCGCGCCCCGCCGAACTCTCCTGGACAAAACGATTGGTGCAAACCGCCGTTCCGGCATGGGGCGGCGATCCGAGCCCCTTGACGCGGCGGGCCGTGGCCCCATGTCGGGCGGGCAATTGCACGGCGGGAGAACGGCGGCTATGGGGGCCGCTCGCCGCGGGCCCGACCCCATCGGGCCGCCCTTTCGGCTGGGGCGCGGGGCTGTAGCTCAGATGGGAGAGCGCTGCAATCGCACTGCAGAGGTCAGGGGTTCGATTCCCCTCAGCTCCACCAGCCGCCGGCGTTGAAAATCAACAAGTTACTCGATCAGGCGGCCAGCGGCTGGTCGTCTCGCGTATCGCCAGCGTATCGCAAATGGGCTTTCGTGTGCTTCGACAGCTCGTCGAAGAACGCATCGATCTGCCTGACCGCCGCACGCAGATAGTTCGGCGAGAGGTGCTCGTAGTTCTTCGCGGTGGTTCCGACCGGCCGGTGTCCGGCGAGCATCTGACGCTGCTCTGAGGGAACGCCCCGCTCCGCGAGCCAGGTTAGCATCGTATGGCGAAGCGTCTTGGGCGTCGCACCGTGCACGCCGACCTCATCGCAAACATTGTTCCATGCTGTCTTGATGCTGCTCGTCTCGCGCTCGAAGTGCGTGGGACCTCCGGGAATCCGATTCTTCTCAGCAATCGGCACCTTATATTTGATCACCTTGCCTTTGATTCCTTCCACCCACGGAAGGACGGCCTTCGCGATCGGCACGATGGCGCGGCGCTTACGCGCATGGACTCGCCCCGGCTGGTTAGGGTTGATCAGCTTGCGCTTGAGATCGATGTTCGCGTCGGTCAGTTCCAAGACCGCTTCGGGCCTGCCGGCGATACCGAGCTCGATCACGATGAACCGGATCAGATGCTCGCGTTCCGGCTTTCCAGCGCAAGCGTCCAGGATCGCGGCGACTTCTTCGAGGGCAAGCACGCGATCCCTCGCCGGCGCTTTCTGAATTGGAGGGACATCGGCAATGAAGGGAGGATGATCGATCCGCTGGATCTTCCAGGCCCAGTTAAGGGCGCCTCGGAGTGCCGCTAGATCGCGGGAGATCGTATGGCCGCCGACCCCTGCCTCGGCCCTCCACGATCGAAAGCGCGCCTGGAGTTCGGGTGTGAGCTCCGAGACGGTCGGACCAATAATCCTGCCGCTGCGTCGCTCTTCCTCGAAAAAGGTCATCCACTGATCAACCGAATAGATGTAGCGATCTGGTGCGGCGAGGTTTGCGACATGGTGCTTCAGCCACTCGGCCATGAGCGCTTCGACGAGCGCTTCCTCCTTGGACTGCTTCTGAGGGCGGGTATGCGCAATGTGGTGTGCGGCGAGGGCATCTAGTGCCTCTTGCGGCGGCGCATCAGCGCTGCCTCCTGCTGCAGCAACATAGTGGCGCCGCGTGACGCAGCGTCCATCGGAATAATAGTCGCGGTGGCAGACGAACCAGCTCCCACTGTCCGGCCGTTGCCATAGCCAGAACTCGCCGAGTTGATGTCGTTGTCGTTGACGGTTGCGGCCTCGCACGCTGCTCTAATCTCCTTTGCCTCGATTGCACTGATGACGCCGTAAACCTCCTCGGAGAGGAGCACGCGGACATGCTCAGCATCGAGATGAAGCCCGCGACCATTCTGCGCTGCACTCCGCACGCGCTTCATGAGACCGAAAATCGGATGCGAGAGTTCAGGTCTGGCGCGAGTGCTCTGTTTCCGCTGAGGGGTTGCCGGTTGCATAGATTGTGTGTAAAATCACAACTAGCATGAGTCAAGTGTGGATCATAACATGAGCAGCAAGGACGCGGACGACCCATTCAAGTTGCGTGGGACCAAGGCGCAGCGCATGCTCGAACTAGGTCTGCGGGAGAAACAGCGTGCGGCTGGGCTGACTCAAAGGGACATCGCGGAAAAGCTCGGCTACAAGAGTTCCGTTGTGTTGAGCCACATGAGCATCGGTCGCGTCCCGATCCCCGTCGATAAGGCTCTGGACATTGCCGAGGCTCTTGACCTGGATCGCGACGCATTCGTTCTCGCGGTTCTTGACCAGCGCTACCCTGACATTGAGATTCACAGGCTCTTCAATGTTACCTTCTCGTCGGAGCGCACCGCTGCACGGCTCGAAGCCGCCGCGGGATGTTCGCTAGACGACCTACCCAACGAAACCGTTACCGTGCTTGAGGAGGTCGTGGCGGCGCGAACCCCCAAGAGGCGCTGGCTAACGATCGCAGAAGCGCCTGTCATGGACCTGGTCCGCCGTTTGCGGCCGCGTGTAAGCACCGACGGACTAGATAACGCAGATGCCGAAGCGATCGAGAAGGCGCTTCGCCGCTCATGACCTGCCATCGTCCGGTTCTTTCGCCGCGCATTAGGCGCGACGCTTTGATCGAGTGGTGTCGCCGACCGGAGTTCACTCATGCGCTTACGCTCGCGCCGAACCGGCGGAACATCACGCCGGACATGTTAGCCAAAATGTTCGGCGCGTTCTGTCGCGAGGTAGACCGGCTGATGTTCGGCACGAAGCACGCTCATCGCCGGCCCACATGGGAACGGTTCCAGGCCATCGCATTCCCGGAGATGCTCGAAGGCAACCCGCATCTGCACTGCGTTGCCAACTTCTCGCGGCTCCACTGGCAGTCTCGGCTCGACAGAACCTGGCAGCAGGAACTCCCAGTCATTTGGCATCGGCTGACGCGCAAAGCGGGAGATCTGGACCTGCAGGAGAAGTGGGGTGCCGGCTGGGAACGCTACATTACAAAGGAAGCTTACCGGCCACGCCACGACTTCTTGTTGGCTGCCGACTTCCACAACATTGATCGCGTCGAGGACAAGGCACTCAAAGCGATCGTGGCGACACTGAAATAGATGGACGAAATGGCTGCGGCGATCGCCGCGGCTGGCCGCCCGCAGAGAAGCGCTGATTCGTCAGCAGCGTGGAGCGAAGGCCATGGTTAGCTTTGCGGTCGTAAGGCGCCATCGACGGATCTGGTTCGAGGTCCCACCTCTTACGCTGCGGCGGCTTACCCGCGCAGTAATGGTGAGGCGTGTCCAAAACTACCCCGCAATGAGGAATAGGCGAGCCGCAACAAAGTGGAGGCGATGCCTGGTAGCGGCTGAAGGCCGCTACCTAGACCAGACGATCCCAAGCGAAGCCATTGCGAAGCCACCCGAACCCATGAGAACGCATGGTTACGACGATCTCATCGACAACAAGCGAATGAGGTCTTGCACTATGAAGTTGTTCTTTTGCTCCACGGATGTGGGGTGCTTCGAGTTCCTGTTTACCACGGACGAGCAGCGAGCGACCCAGCTCCTGGGAATCTACATCGTCCTCGCGAAGATCAATCCATCGAAGCTTTGGTTTACGGAGCTTACGCCAGACACGGTGGTTACCGCACACCGCGAGCATCTACGGGAAGCTCTCTCCTGGGGCTTGGAAGGGTTCGCTTCTTACCAAGACGGGAAAGGTTGGGTGATCCGTCCTGTCCAGCAAGAGTTCGATAAGCTTGCCGAGGACGCGAGCGAAGGGGACGCGGCGTGATGCTGATATTCCAGATGAGGGATCCCACGCCGATCGAGGCGTTTGTGCTCGCTCCCGATTATGATCGCGCATCGGCGCTCTTCCAGGAGCACCTCCGCGCACACGGCGGCGATCCCGATACGCTGCTGTGGCGGGAGCTTCGGCTTGAACACCTTGAGCACGATGATGAAGCTGCCGTTCGCGAGGCGGTTGAGCTTGCCCGCGAAGGTCTGGTGACCTGCGACGCGGCGGGTCGTTGGTCTTTCCTCACTCCGCTCGGTCCCGATCGCGACTGATTTTGATTTTGGGCGCGGTGGGACAAGTGCCCTTTCCTTGCCGCGTCCATTCACCTGTCGACGGTTACGCTGGTAGGTGCGCCTGGAAGCTTTATTGAGAGCTGATGCATTTGTTTTCGCCCTACACAGCGTCGGCGCTATCCACCGTTGGCCTGGCGGTTTTCCGGCCCTTCTGGAGCTATGATCGCTTGCGTCGCTTTCGCGGCGCAGTTGATCGCATCAACCACTTCAATCACATGCAGGTTACGGCTGTTTCATGCTATAATTGGCGATGCAGAAGAAGCGCCGCAAATTGATCACCAGACAGCAGTGGGACAAGGCCGCGGACGAATACGAGCTCGGTCGTAAGAACGGTGCGCAGATCGCGCGAGAGCTCGGTGTTTCGCCGGCCGCTGTCTCGCGCGAGTTTAAACGCCGCGGATGCACCAAAGGCTGCCGCGTTGGCGAGACCCAAGTAGAGCTAGTGAAGCAACTGAACGAGAAGGCTCGGCGGCGCGTAGTAATGCAGACGGCTCGCGAGAAGGCCGCCCTGGAAAGGTCTGCGGCGGTCGACAAGCAGGTTGACGAGATGGTCAGGTCGATTGTCGCGGCAGCCAAAGCAGGAAACCTTTCGGCCGCGACGCCGGCCATTGAGAACGCTGCCAGGTCTCTCGGCGTGAAGCTGGCGCGGTAATCTTTGTCCTGTTTTGGTGTTCCGATTTCGCCTTACCGAATTCAGTAAAGGTTTTTTGGGCTGGTTTTAGACGAAGCCCTAGAATGATCTAATCGGAGTTATCCGGGTGCCGCCTAAATGCCCGGTGTCCGAACGAAACCCCCATCCACAGTGACGCAGTGTGGCTGGTTCATGCGAAAAGGACTTTCCTTCAGCCATCTGGCTGTTAGCCTGCTCTAGCCGGATCGGGGGTGACACGGCGGGGGCCGAAAGTGAAAGTCAGTATAGCAACGACGGGGGTGGTCTCCATGCTGGAGGCATGCCCCGCGTTGTTCATCCTTCCGCGCGATGATCTGCTCGACGCCTTGGTTCCGGCGATTGCGGCGACCTCCACGCTCGATTGCATGATGGGCTATTTTGCGAGCTCGTCACTTGCGCAGATTGCTCCTGGCCTCGCCACATTCTTGCGATCGGGCAGCGGCACCCTGCGTCTAATCGTAAGCCCCGTTCTCACCCAGGAAGATCAAGCTGCTCTAGCGCGGGGCTTGAGCGGCGAGGATCTTGCACTCCGAACTTTCGCAGACGGCTTCCCCAATGCGGACGATCTCACCAAGCAGACGCTCGATTGCCTATCGTGGTTAGTCCGCGAGCGGCGGCTCGACATGCGCTTCGCATTTCTCCGCAATGGCATTTTCCATCCTAAGGTCTGGCTCATGAATGTCGGAGGGCATCGGGTTGCCTTCCACGGCTCCAGCAACATGACGGGTCGTGGCCTGTCGCAGAACCGCGAGCAGATTGCCGTATCGAGAGCCTGGATGGATTCGGTGCAAGAGGACGCTGAGCGTCGGGTGAGGGAAGAGTTCAATCTCCTTTGGGACGATGACGATGAGGACGTGACCATCGTCAAGCTGCCAAAGGCCGTTGAACAACACCTGCTCTCCGAGTTCGGCAAGGGGTCGCCACCAACCGAGGCTGATACTGAGCGGCTGTGGCGCCGCGCGCGGGGAACTAGAAAGCGCGCGGAAAGCGAGCCCTCGGAAGCGCGAGTTGCCAGCCCACCGGCGGGCTTCGCACCGCCAATCTGGCTCGATAATCGCTCAGGCGCATTTGGCCATCAAGGACGAGCCATCGATGCATGGTTGGCCGCCAATGGTCGCGGCGTCCTTGCCATGGCGACAGGTTCGGGCAAGACTCTCACATCGTTGGCGGCTTGCCACGAGCTTCACAAATCGGCTGGTCCTTTGTTGCTGGTCATAGGGGCGCCCTATGTCCCGTTGATCATGCAGTGGTGTGATGAGGTTCGACTGTTTGGCATCGAACCCAGGAATATGACGGCTGCCGGTGGACCAAAGGGCCGAAGGGCAGAGATAGCCGAAGCTGCACGAAACCTCAGCCTCGGCCTCACGCAGGCAGAGGCCCTTGTTGTGAGTCACGACACCCTAACTGACCCAGAGTTCTGCCGGCAGCTTGCTTCCGTCAAAGCCAAGCGTGTTCTTATAGCTGACGAGATGCACAACCTCGGCAGTCCGACATTTCTGGCCAGTCCGCCGGAGTTCTTTGAGTATCGCCTGGGCCTCTCCGCTACGCCTATTCGGCAGTATGATCCTGACGGGACGGACCGACTGTTCGACTTCTTTGGGCCGACATGTTTCGAGTTCACCCTCGAAGAAGCGATCGGTGTGTGCCTCGTTCCGTATGACTACTATGTCCATCCGGTTACGCTGACTGCCGATGAGATGGAGCTTTTTCGCGAACTTACCGAGAAGATCAGAAAACTCGCGTGGCAACTGGAGCGAGGCGAACCAGATCCGCACTTAGACAACCTGCTACGGCAGCGCCGGCTGGTCGTCGAAACAGCGGCGGGCAAGATCACGAAACTGGGGCAGTTGATTGACGCTGAGGGTGCAAAAAAGCTTCGCTACGAGCTGATCTACGCAACTGACAAAGCACCGGCTCAGCTTCAACAGGTTAACGCCATGCTCCGGGAACGCGGTGTTCTTTACCACCAACTTACTGCCGAAGAGACCTGCAACAAAACAGGGACTACTCGCTTGCTGAAGTCATTTCAGGAGGGCGATCTTCAGGTTCTAACCGCGAAGCGGGTCTTGGACGAAGGTGTGAATGTTCCGCAGATCGAGAGGGCATTCATACTGGCCAGCACGACAGTCGAGCGACAGTGGGTCCAACGCAGAGGCCGTATTCTTCGGCGCTGTGATGCGATCGGAAAGGACCACGGAGTCATTCACGACTTTGTTGCAATGCCTCCACCGGAATTGGTGGTTGATCCAGATGCGAAGACGCTCGTGAAAGGCGAGCTGAAGCGAGTTGAAGAGTTTGCACGCCTAGCACGGAACTACGGTGCGAAAGACGGTCCGTTGGCTGTGCTGACAGAGATGCAGTCGATAGCCTACGGTATCTGAGAGCGGGGGAGCTCATGGACAGCAAGAGAGTAGTCGAGATAATTCTGGAGGAGGCCGCCAAGGCGACGGAGCGGTATCCTGGGTATCGTGACGACTTGCGCGATGTGGTCGCCGAGATCGTTGAGATCGAGAGAAAGCACCGATTTGTCGCCCGTAATGTCAAGCAGGACATTGCGGCGCAGATTAACACGCTCGCGCAGGACGTGGCGCGTCACGCAGGAGAGGCGAAGTGAAGCTGCTGCGCGCTCGGTTCGAGAACTTTCGTCTCCTCCGCGATCTCGAAATGGATTTTGCAACGAGCCCTGAAAAGAACCTCACCGTTATTCGGGCTGAGAACGAGACTGGCAAAACGACAATGCTGACTGCGCTGCAGTGGGCATTCTACGGTGACGAGGCGCTACCCGGCGGGGGAAAGACCTTTCGACTTCACCCGATCGATGCGAGCACCGGCACTGTTCGCACTACTGTCGAGGTTGATTTTGAAACTGCTACTCCGACGAGGAGCATTCAGGCGACGCCGACAAGTCGCCGGTATCGGGTAGTGCGTTCAGTGACAGAGAACGTTGGTCAGGAGAACTGGAAGCGTGGTGACGGCACTCTCAAGCTTTACGAGCTGACAGCTAAGGGTGCCCAGCCGCAGGAATATGCGGATAGCCGCCTTCGTATCGAACTGCCCCCTGAGTTGCGTGAAGTCTTTTTCACCGATGGCGATCGTGCGCTGAGCTTCATTGAAGCCGACAGCGCCACGGTGAAGCGTCAGCGCGTTGAAAAGGCCATCAAAGCGCTTCTCGGACTTTCAGTTGTTGAGGATGCCAGCAAGCATGTGAAGCAAGTTGCCGCCGAGGTTAATAAGCGGGTTCGAGAGTCAGACGCGAGCGCGAAAGTGAAGGCAGCTTCGGCCAGAATAGCCGAGTTGGACGAGGAGCTGGCAAAGCTCGAGCCAGAGATGGAAACGGCAATTGCGGATCGGCAGCGGTGCGAAGAGCAATACGATAAGCTCAGTCGTCAAATCGAGGCGGCGCTCGTCCAAGGAGATCGGTCTGAACTGGTCGAAGAGCTTCAGGAAATACGCTCAATGCGGAAGCGAGAGGAGGCAATGGAGCTTGGCCTCGCGAAGGAGCAAGGCGAGCTGCTGAAGTCGAAGACCCTCGCGAAACAGCTTCTTTGCGGCCATGTATCGGCCGCGGCCGGCATCCTCGACGAGCTTAAAGATCGAGGCAGGATACCAAATCAAACCATACCGGTGCTCGCCGACACTCTTGATCAGGGCACCTGCATTTGCGGAGAGACTTTGGACGCTGCGGACGAAGAAGGGGCAACGCGGCGAGAGCACATTGAGAAACTAATCGAAGCGAGTCGGACGGCTGACGCCGTTCAAAAGCTCGTGACCGAACTTTACTACGGCGCTCGCGATTTGATGCAGCCGATCGAAGGCGACGGTTGGAAAACTGAGTATCGGGACCTCTGCGATCGGAGAAATAAGGTTGCGGCAAACCTGCGGGATCTCGGGGCCCGCGAGGCGAACATTCAGGCCAAGATTGAACTGATACCCGACATCGACATCCAACAACTGCGTGAGCAAAAGCGGATCGCGAAAACGCACGCCGATGAATGCGCGGACAAAGCTGTAAGGTTTCGCACTCGCATTGATACCGCCGTGCAGGAGAAGCTCAATGCGGAGCGGGAGCGCGATCAGCACCTGAAAGAAGAGACGAAGGGGCTCATGCTGTCCTCTGAGCTGGCTGTGAGCCAAGACCTGTTGGGGATATTTGAGCGCTGCCTTAACCGTCTCAAATCCGACGAGCTCAAGCGCGTCAGCTCGCTCATGAACGAGATCTTTCTCGAAATGATTGGGGCTGACGCCGAGCAGAACGCAATCATTCGGCGGGCCGAGATCAGCTCTGAGTTCGACATTCTCGTGTTTGGCCCAGAGAACCGTGCACTTGATCCTGACAAGGATCTCAATGGCGCATCACGACGAGCGCTGACCTTGGCCTTCATCCTGTCGCTGACGCAAGTCAGCGGGGTTGAAGCGCCAAACATCATCGACACTCCGCTCGGAATGATGAGCGGCTATGTCAAATCAGCAGTGCTAAGGTCGGCCGTCCGACACAGCTCACAGCTGATACTCTTCCTGACGCGGTCCGAGATCGCTGGCACGGAAGCAATTCTAGCCGAGAAGGCTGGCGTCGTGATCACTCTCACGAACCCGGCGCATTATCCACGGATGCTCCTCAATAAGCCCGACACAACCGATATGCGCGTCGTGCGGTGTGATTGCAGTTACGACGAGAGCTGCAGCGTTTGCGCAAGGAAGATGGAGGTCGACGAGACCCCAATTCTGGAGGTCGTCCAATGAGCGAGACACTAACCAGCAGCTTCGCCGGGCAAGAGGTCAATGCCCCTGTCGAGTTTCGCGAGTTCTTCCAAAAATATTCGCAGAGCACTGGCGCCTCGACCGTCTCCGAACTCGACAGGAAGCCGTTCCCACGAATGGTCGACTTCTGGTTCCTCGCAATATGCGTTGCGGTCCGAAAGGGCCTCAAGCCGGTCGATCTTGAAGGCCAGGACACTTACAAGGCCATCGAGGGCGCGGCGATCGTCTCGCCGGAGTGGCGAACCCAGGCATTGCGGCTGATAGCAATTGCCGAGACTAAGGACCCAGAGGTCGTGAAGGACCCAAGGCAGATGATGCGCATTGCGAATGGCTTGGCGTTCGCAGGTATGCCGCACCTCATCGAGATTTTAGAGCAATACCCAGATGAGGAAGCTCTCTGCCTAGCGGATGAGCTAGTCACCATCGCCGGATGACCAGCATCTATCTGGATGCGCACGCCAATGCACGGCTGGCGCCAGAAGCTATGGAAGCCATGTCGCGGGCGTATGCCCAGCCAGGCAATCCGCACGCCGCTAATGCAGCCGGCCTTCGCGCGAGCAGCATCGTTGAACAGGCGAGAGCGCAAGTTGCTTCCCTGATCTCGGCGGCGCCGTCCGAGATCATCTTCACATCAGGCGCAACGGAAGCCAACAATCTTGCCATCATTGGTCTCTCACGCGCCGCTGCATCGGCAGGCGATCGGCGTCGAACAATAGCGACATCTGCCGTCGAACACGCGTCCGTCACAGAGGCGGCCAAAGCGCTAGTCCGCGAAGGTTTTCGGCATGTGATCCTGCCTGTTGATTCATCGGGCAAGGTGTCGGTTCGCGCTCTCACGAACCTAGCGGACGGCGGCGACCTGCTGCTCGTGAGCGTCACGGCGGCAGATGGTGAGATCGGTCGCATTCAACCGATAGCTGATATTGGGAAGGCTGCCCATTTCGCAGGCGCGATTGTTCATTCGGACGCGTCGCAATCGGCTGGTCGCGTGGGAGTCGATGTAGATCACATGGACGTGGACGCCCTCAGCATATCATCTCACAAAATGCATGGACCGGCCGGGATTGGCGCGCTCTACATCAATCCGGCTATTGTCAGGCCCGAGCCGCTTCTCCACGGCGGCGGCCAAGAGCGCGGGATAAGGCCGGGCACGATCCCAGTAGCATTGGCATGCGGCTTCGGAGCGGCCGCGGCCGTGGCGCAATCGAGAAAAGTGGCTGACCGGGTTCACTGCACAGCCTTGGTAGAACAGTTTGAAGCGATGCTGCGGGCTCGGTCGGTGAGTTTTCGAGTCAACGGAGAACGAGAGCAGCGCTTGCCTGGCAGTCTGAACATCCGGTTCGGGGGAGTTGATGGCGACAGTGTCATCGATGCGCTCGGTGAAAACTTAGCAGTTTCCACCGGATCGGCATGTTCATCTGGAAAACTCGAAGGATCTCATGTCCTTAGAGCGATCGGGCTCTCGGAAGAGGAAGCCCGCTCCTCGGTCCGGCTTTGCTTTGACCGCTATAATACGCCGGAGGAAGCAGCTATGGCCGCAGAGTCGATCGCCGCGGTCGTGAAGCGATTTGGGATTGCCGCTGGGGAGTTCGTCCAGTAGCATCCCGACATGAGAGAGCTAGGGGGCGACGGGGCGTTCAGGCCCTCCTTCAGCGGGCATGAGACTTTTCCCCTTCGGCTGCTCTGGCTGAAGAAGGTCCATGATGCCGTTGGTCGGGGTGCATCACCCCGGCTGTTCAGCGAACCCGACGCGATTGCGCGATTTGGGGTCGGCCGTAACATGGCCCTGTCGATGCAGTTTTGGGCGGAGGCGGCCGGAACGATAGCTCTCGATAAGGACAAGATCAGCGCCACGGAGTTTGGTGCGCTTCTCCTCAATAACAATGGGTTAGATCCCTACCTGGAGAGTCAGGCGAGCATTTGGACTCTTCACTTCCACATCGCGTCAGATCCGCGTCGAACAACGCCCTATTTCGTGTTCAACGGACTTGCGGCACCGGAGTTTGACAGCGCGGGACTCCAGCGAGACCTCGAAGCGGTTGCTCGTGCTGCTCCGTCCACGCGCGCGTCGGCCACCACCATCAAGCGCGACATCGAAGTATTGCTAAGGAGCTATGTCTCACGCCGCGCTGAGGGAGGCGAGGATGCTGCAGAGCCCCTTTTCGCGGAGCTGGGTCTAATCCGGGAAAAGCGCGCGGGTAGCCATTACGAGCTTGTCCGTGGCCCCAAGCCAACGCTGCCCGATGGCGTTTTCGCGTATGCCTTGAGTCGCTTTTGGGAGGAGCGGCACGGAGAGTCACCCGCGCTCACAGTGGACCAAGTATGCTTCGGTCCTGGTTCGCCGGGCCGTGTCTTCAAGCTTGATGAACATAGCGTCGCCATTCGGCTGCAGGCGATGGAGCAGGTTACTGCTGGCAAATGGCGGTGGACGGAAACGGCGGGCCTTCGTCAAATCCAGCGCGTCGGCAACACACAGCCGTTTGAGTTGCTTCGCTACGACTTCCCTGGGACGCAGCAATGAAGCCGCTGGCAGAGTTCGTAAACTTGAAGGGGTTGAAGCATCGATCGACCCGCATCGATGCCGATGCAGCTAATCCAGATGTGCTGTCCGGCTATGTCCTCCAGCCCAGCGTCGAGAAGGCGCTCCGAACAGTCGCTGATGCTCTGACGCACAGCTGTCGCGCGTTCACTTGGACCGGTCCGTATGGAACCGGCAAATCGACGGCCGCCTTATTGCTGGCGGGGCTAATAGATTCCACTTCAGCGCTGGCCGATGCCGCGCACGAATGCGTGCCGGCCGATTTGGCTGAGGCATTCAGGTCCGAATCTATCTTTCGTTCGCCTCCCGAAAGCTTGTTGATCACGGCGCACGCTCGACCCTTGCGGCAGGAGATCGCCGAAAACGCGGGGCGGGTCTTAAAGTGGAAACCCGCCGAGATTGCGCGCGCATCTGCAGACGATGCTGCACTGATCTCCGCGCTCGACCGGGCGACAATCAACAGCGGTCTGGTTCTGATTATCGATGAGCTCGGTAAGGCTCTCGAAAGTTCCTATGCGACTGGCGGCGTTCACCTCCTGCAAGATCTTGCGGAGTGGGCCAGTCGATCGGGTGGCCGCATCGCTCTCATCGGCATTCTTCATCAAAGCTTTGACCGATATGCGGCTCGCGCGGGACGCGCGGGCCGGGAGGACTGGGCGAAGGTCCAAGGCCGCTTCATGGACATCCCCTTCGTCGCAGGCGTTGACGAAGTGGTTTCTCTTATCGCGAGTGCCGTGGATGCCCAGCCGAACTCTCGTGACGCTATTCATAGACTTGCCGATGAAGTAGCGGGCGCGGTCGCCGGCCGCCGCCAAACTGATCGCGAGCTCTTAACGACGCTGCTGGTTTCCGCCTGGCCCCTTCATCCAATAACGACGCTTCTACTCGGACCCATCTCCCGCCGCCGTTTTGCTCAGAATGAGCGCAGCATTTTCAGCTTTCTAGCGTCGGCAGAACCGCTTGGGTTTCAAGAGCACTTAGCTCAATTCAAAAGCGGGACGCCCGCTGACCTTTTCGGGCCTGACCGCCTCTGGGACTATATCGTCGCGAACTTTGGATTGGCTATCGCAGCTGGCGACGAGTCCCACCGGATGTCGATTGCTTCCGAGGCAATTGAGCGGGCAGAGGCTCGCGGAGGGACATTGCACGGCCGAATCGCTCGCGCAGCTGCCGCGATCGACTTCTTCAAGGACGGCACTGGACTTGCCCTCGATGAGCAGAGCTTGCGCGTATCGCTGGCAGGAGAAGCCAACAAAGCCGTGGCGCAGGCAATCGATGATTTGGTCGAGTGGACGGTGCTTTTACACCAACCTCGTCTCGGCGGGTTCGCGCTTTTCGCTGGGAGCGACTTCGATCTTGATGGTGCTTTGAATGTAGCGCGCGAGGAACTTACTTCCGAAGCATTTTCTGAAGTTCCTGCTCTCGTAGGATTCAGTCAAGTCTCGGCCAAGAGACACTACTTTCGCACGGGGGCTCTTCGGACTTTTGAAGCGGCGATGAGCCTCATCTCCGTGGATGAGGCCAAGGACCCTAACACACCCGCTCGCCTCGCCGAGGCCATTGCATCCTTCTCCGGCTCTTATGCAGGTAAGATGTTGCTTCTGGCGTCCGATGGAGCGGTGCCGGACGCCGCCCTGGACGCGTTGGCGAAGAAGGTTGCAAAACAAGTAACTGGCAGCGGCGCAGTCGGAGCCGTGGGTGTTGCTTCTTCCGTGTTCGTTATGCGGGAGACCGCAGCGGACCTTTTAGCTATCGATCGGGTAGCAAGCGGCCACGCGCAACTCGAAGGTGATCGGCTCGCCCGCCGCGAAATTGCTGCGAGGCGGGCCGCGCTAATAGACTCCGCTTATCGAGAGGTCGTGCGCGCGTTCGATCGCGCACGATGGTTCGTTGGTGATCGGACCGTTAGGATCATCACAGATGAGCCCATAAGCCTCGTCGCATCCAGACTGGCCGATGCAGCATTCCCGTCCGCTCCGATCATCCAGAGTGAGCTTCTTCAGCGTGATCGGCCGTCATCTAATGCAATGGCGGCCTTGCGAGAGCTAGGCCACGCGATGGTCCGCTGTGCTCATCTCGCTGACTTGGGCATCGATGGCTTTCCACCGGAGAAGGGACTCTACCTCACGATCTTAAAAGCAAGTGGGCTGCACCGCGAAATGAACGGCCGGTATCGCTTCACGGCACCCAACCCATCGACCGTATGCGGGCGGAGCCTCGAGCCGGCCTGGGGTGTCTTCGATCAAACCGAGGAGATCAACCTCGCTAAGCTTTATGATGACTGGGCTGCGCCTCCGTATGGCATCAAGCGCGGGATAATGCCTGTGCTCGCGTTGGCAAGACTGCTCGCCAGTCGCAGCGAATGGGCAATTTATTTGGACGGCCTATACCAGCCGGAGGTGGATGAAGTCTTCTTTGATCGATTGCTGCAAGATCCCTCCGCCGTTGGAGCACGCCGCTTAAAGCGGGAGGGGGAGCAGGTCGGCTACATGAACTCCGTGAGGGAGGGGTTGAGCTTGCCGGAAACTGCGACTGCGCTTGAAACAGCGTCAGCCGTTTTCAGACGATTTGCAGCACTGCCTGAATATTCAAGGCGGACGAGCGGGCTTTCACCGATGGCCGTAACCGTCCGGGATGTCGTCATTCGAGCAGACGACCCTGAAGCATTGCTCTTTGCGGACCTGCCCCGCATTGCCGCTGACCCCTCGATGGTCATTGGCGCTCTGGGTGAATGTGAGGGCGCCTTCGGTCAACTGTTGAACGACCTGCGCGGCGCTTTAGCTTCTGCCGTAGGCGCGCCGGCGGACTTTGCTGGAGTGGCAACTCGTGTTGAGGCGGTTGTTGGCACGACCGGCGACCTTAGATTCGACGCCTTTGCCACGCGCCTGAAAGCTTTCGACGGGGCTGAAGGCGACATTGAGGGCCTCGCGAGTTTGCTGGTGCATAAGCCGGCTCGTTCGTGGAGCGATCTGGATCGGCAACGGGCATTTGCTGAACTCTTTCGTCTTGGGCGATCCATGAGAGAGGCCGAGGCTCTACTAAACCTTCGAGGTAAAGGCACAGGCGTCGAGGTGGTCGCGGTCCTGGCGGAGATCGCTGGCGGCAGCCACATGGCTCGGTTGGAGCTTACACCTACTCAGCGCCGAGAGGCCGAGCTGCTGGCGGACGAATTGCTGTTAATCCTGGGATCGGCGCGCGGCGACATTCCTCTCGCAGCCTTGGCGAGCGCAATTGCGAAGTTATCTCAGTGCGAGCGCGAGGAAGCGGCGTGAAGGAGCGCCATATCCTTGGTCTTTCGGGTGGACGCGACAGTGCAGCGCTGGCCGTGTGGATGCGACAGAACCGGCCGGAGATCGATGTCGAATACTTCTTCACTGACACCGGCAAGGAGCTCCCAGAGGTATACGACTTCCTGGATCGGCTCGAAGGTTATCTCGGCCGCCCTATCGAGCGCCTCAACCCTGACCGGGACTTTGACTTTTGGCTGCGGGAATACGGTCATTTCCTGCCGTCACCCAGAACTCGGTGGTGCACTCGCCAACTGAAACTCCGGCCTCTTGAGCAGTGGCTCCGCAATGACCTGGCGTCTGGCACAGTGGTTCATTCGTATGTTGCGATCCGTGCCGACGAAGGAGGACGGGACGGCTACAAAGCCACTCACGCGAACATGCGAGTGCATTTCCCACTGCGCGAAGCTGGCGTGGACCGCCGCGGCGTCATTGAGATTCTCGAAGGCTCCTCAGTCGGTGAACCTGCATACTATCGCTGGCGCTCACGCTCTGGATGCACCTTCTGCTTCTTTCAACAAAAGATCGAATGGGTGCGACTACTCCGAGAGCACCCCGAAGCGTTTGAAGAAGCGAAGAAATACGAGAAGACGGCGCGCGATCACGGCTCACCCTTCACTTGGAGCTTTGGAGAAAGCCTGGAGGAGCTGGCTAGACCGGAACGCATAGCCGAGATCGAGGCGGACTACGCTCGGCGACTGGAGCGTTTCGCTGCCCGTCGTAGGCTGAATCCCCTGGCCGATCCTTCTGCTCCACCAGCCGGCATTGACGAGATCTTCGGCATCGACGAGGCGTCGGCGGGCTGCGTGGCCTGTCACAAGTGAGCTGATACTCCCTCGTGGCTGCCATTGTAGGTGACTACGGGATCCTTGTGCGCGGAGGATGTGCGCGCATTTAGGCGACAATCCAGCCGGCAACCTTTTGCACGGATTCAGAGAAGCCGGGATAGGCCGCCTCCCAATTCGGGTCAGACAACTTTTGAGTTGAAACTTCCGGTGTGGCCTTGCCATTCGTGACATCGAGCGATCGCTCTAGATCCCCGGGCCATTCCACGAGAGTGTCTTCGGGTTTCTGCATGTCAGTTAGTTGCTGCCTAACTGCGGCGGTTTTTGGCTTAACTGTGCCGTCCTGCTGCGTATCTTCGTCGGTTAAGGCGCACCATCTTATGCCAAGAGACCCAGCGATTCGCGTGAAAGCAGGGACAGCGGTGACACTGCCACATTGGGTGATGCTGACAGACCGAGCATCGTAGTCGATCTGCTTCTTCTCTAAGGCCAAGGACAGCGCGAACGAGTCATCTCTGCCCTCACAAAAGACGGCCCTGGCGCCGAATAGAAAATCGTGCGCACCTCGTTCATCAAGTTTGGACTGCAGCTTGGCGCTATCCTCGACGACGCGCGTGTCCAAACAGTCCCTCTGCACCTTTCCCTTTGAGCGCACGAGCCGGGCTATAATCTGCGGCTCGCTTAGCGAAACCATTTCCGGGGAATGGGTAGCGCAAATGATCGTCCATCCTTTTTCCGCTAATGCTTTCAGGACTTTTCTCATTTTGCGACGCAGGTGCGGATGTAGGTGTGTCTCGGGTTCTTCTAGGAGGAGAACCGTTCGGTCTTTCGAGATGGCTGGATACTCAGAGACGGCCTCCAGCGCTGCTAGACGGATGACGCTCTGCCAGCCGTCGCCCATGTTCTGCAACGGGGTCGGCGCGCTCTCGTCATCGGTGGCTAGGGAGACTTGAAGTTGTCGAGCTAACCATTCCTCGATGGCCAGAATGTCTGGCTTCAGATCAATTTTTGAGTGGGTGCCGACATAGCTTGCAAAGATCCGCTCGAGCCTCGGCTTCATGTCTTTCGTCCAGAAAGGAAACGCCTCCACGGCGTCCCGCAGAAATGCGTGTGCTTTCTTGACGGTAGAGGGCATTTTCCACTCCCGCCCATCATCAGATTTGAAAGCCCAATCATCGCCGAGGAACTGTGCGGCGAGTAGCTTAGAAAGCTTCATGAGCGGCCCGGTCTTCCAGAGATAGAGTGAAGCCTCGATATTCTTTGGTTGGAAGAACCATACCTCTGGAGTGTGATCGCGAATGTCGTCCAGCCGCGCGTTGACTCGACGGAAGTCGACATCGTGATCCGAAAACCTGTCTTTGTCGTCGGCTGCTAAGGGCGTTCTGGTCGCGATAGTGATTGGCTGATGCTCGGAGTCGAGGAGGGTCCGGGTATGGCTGAATCGGCCATCCCTCGTGCGTCTGCCTTTCACCTGCACGCCGTGAACCATTATTGGCTTGCCGACGCCCTTAACGGCAGGAAAGCCGAGCTCATGGCTGGACTCAAAAATTACTTGGACCAGGAAGTCGCTCGCTATTTCCCCACTCGTCGCATGGAAAAAATCCATCTCCGTAGGTGACCACTGATGATAGCCGCCCCCATTGAGAGCAAGCGCTACGGCGTGCAGCACGGTTGATTTGCCGGCATTGTTCGGACCCACGAGAATCAGCGGACTGCATGGTCGCAGGTCCAGCTCCAATTCATGGATTCCCCGAAAACGCCGAATTACGATCTTGGAGATTCGGTAGTCGATCGCCATGCCCAGCATATAGCTGCTGCCCAAGCGGGTATGCCACCTCAGCAATTCAACACATTAAGAAGGAGGGCCGGCTCTGAGGGCAAGCTCATCGTCAGAGGGTAGTTCCTCAGCTCCGTATTTGCCGACCACCCAAATGAAGCTTTGGACATCGATGCGGTCCGCGGGCTTGAGCGAAGTTAGGTTCTTCTCAGTCTCGACCACCAGGTCGAGGAGCGATGTATAGACCTCTATGGTCAAGTCAGCTTCATAGCGTTGGGCGAAGTCGTGCGCGACGCGAGCGGCGTAGTCCTTCGTCACTTCAGGTTTGAGAAACATCTGGGACTCTGGGCACCATAGGAAGGGCAGGTATGTGGCAACTGGCCACGAGATGCGGCCCACCGCACGGCTCAGAGCATTCATTTTCGGAAGCGCCGTAGCAGCCTCGCCCAGCGCGAACTGCGCGGCTGCTCTTACGAACTCCTTGCCTTCGGGCCCTGAAAGCAGAGAGCGCATTTGCTGTTGCTCGTGCTGGTGAGCCAGCAAGTTTGTGAGCCCAACTACCTTGGCGATGGCCGCTGCGTCCGATGCCGACGCTTCAAGAGCGCCCTCCACGGGGAGCGTAGCTGCAAGCGTTTTCGCCGCTTTGACCTTATAGCTGCGCTCGCTCTGCAGATAAGCCTTGTCTTGAAAGCCTTTCGGAAAAAACTGCCGGAACCGCTGGATAGCGCCGTCGTAGCCCCAGTAATGGGGATCCGATTTTCCAGCTTCCTCTCGGAGGCGGTGCCTTAGTCGATCGAGATCGGCGTCTTCGAATACCTGGCCCGTCTTTCCCTGCCGGATGACGGCGCCCCGGTAGAGTGGACCATCCATCACGATCCGTAGCTTTGCCTTTCCAATCGTCTCGTCAGGTAGTGCCTTGGTTGTCATCAGTTTTTCCCCGCGCCGAGGCTTGCATAGCGGGTGCTTGGTCGCAACGGCCAATTTGAAAGGTGTCGAAGGCTGGTGCTGCAGATTTGCTGCGTATCGCGCGCGTATCGCAAACCGAATGATTTTGCGTCGTGAGCGGGCATGTCGCCGCAACAGAAGCACGCAAAATCGCGAAAAACTGCTCCAGTTAATGCAATCGCACTGACCAAAGGGTCCGGAAGAGCAAGTCCTAGAGCCCGCCCTAACACCCCATCCGGTTGCACCCAATCAGCCGGTGCTTTCGCTGATTCAGCCATCCAGAGCGTCTTTCAAGGCCAGGCTCCTTGCCAAATCCGACGCAAACCGTTGGACGAGCGGCTCTTTCCCGAACGCAATTCGCCAAGAGACTTTTCCGTTTTTCGCTCACAAATGGCTGGCTCCGCCCGGATCACACTGATTCGGGGCAACAAGAGGAGCTTCCTACAAATGAATGTCGAACTGAATCCAAAGGTCTCTGCGATCGAATGGAGTGCTGCTGAATTGGTTAGGCTGCGTCAGCGCCTGGAATTCAGCATCAAACGATGCTGGGAGGTCAATCAGCAGGACGAATGGTTCATGCGGGATTGGGCTGAAAGCCGTGAAGCTGGGACTCCCACAACCGAGCTGATGACCCAGTTCTTCGAGTCCGCCCACATCCATAGTGTGGAATCCGGGGATCTCGGGCTAGTCTACGATGTCGAAGGCGCATACCTTGCGTGGCTCGCGTTCAAGGAGCTCGCTGCCGAGATGAACCGCGCAACTACGGAGTAGCAAAGTAATCGGGGCCGAGCGCCGAACTCGGCCCCACTTCCAGCCCTGACTCGATGTACTGCAGATATGATGGCTCCTTTGGCCCCATCGCGGACATTCGGCAGCCGCCTCTGACAGGTGAGCAGAGCTCGGTCGCCCGAAGTCGGCCTGGAGTGAAGCTCGGCTAAAGGTCGAATGACCGGAGGATAGGACAGGGCCCTTTCGTTCCCTCGCTACATTCGGCGGCCAGGTGCTGAAGAGCATCGCGAGAGCGCTTCAGCTCTGCGATCTTCCTGTTGAGGGCCTCAGCGCGGACCCGCGCAAGCTCGCGCGCGCGAGGCCGGTCATCACTGGCGTCCAAGTCGAGAAGCTCCCGTATTTCCCCCAGCGTGAAGCCGGCGGCTTGCGCCTGCTTGATGAAGCGAAGCCGTCGCAAGTCATCCGAGCTATAGCGTCTAATTCCAGCGTCACGCGTTGGGGTCTGGAGTAGTCCTCGGCGCTGGTAGAATCGGATCGTCTCAACGCCCACTCCGCCCGCGGCGGCAAGCTTTCCGATCGTGAGTGGGTGGGCCCCTTGACTCTGTACCATAGTACGGACCCTATATCACCGCCGACTCGATCTCAAGGAGATGATGAATGTCGGACATGGCGAACCATCCAACGGTGGGAAAAAAGGCCGTCCTCTACCGAATGGTGATGCCTAACCACACCTGTCCGTACGGCCTGAAAGCCAAGCACTTGCTGAAGCGGTCCGGATACGACGTTGAGGACCACCACCTGACTACTCGCGAGGAGACCGATGCCTTCAAGGCTAAGCATGGTGTGCCCACGACTCCGCAAGTGTTCATCGGTGGGAAGCGGATCGGCGGCTACGACGACCTTCGCCGCTTCTTCGGCAAGCGAGTAGCGGACCCGAAGGCGACCAGTTACCGGCCCGTAATCGCCCTGTTCATGATGACCGGACTGATGGCGTTGGCAGCGAGCTACGCCGTCACGGGAAGCCTTCTCACCGTCAGGGCTGCCGAGTGGTTCATCGGCTTTTCGATGGTCATCCTGGCGCTGCTCAAGCTCCAGAACGTCGAGACGTTCGCGACCATGTTCCTGAACTACGACCTGCTGGCGAAGCGCTGGGTCCCGTACAGCTACATCTATCCCTTCGCTGAGGGTCTCGCAGGCGTGCTCATGGTCGCCGGTGCGCTCACTTGGCTATCCGTGCCCATCGCACTGTTCATAGGTACGGTCGGCGCGGCCTCCGTGTTTAAGGCCGTCTACATCGACAAGCGCGAACTGAAGTGCGCCTGCGTCGGCGGGTCCAGCAATGTCCCACTTGGCTTCATCTCCCTCACCGAGAATCTAATGATGATCGGGATGGCAGTGTGGATGGGCGTAGCTGAGTTCGGGATCAGCAGCAGCATTGGTCATGGCCTGTAGTGCGCCGATCGAGGATACTGTCATGGAAGGCTCGTACTTTTTAGTGTGGTTGGAATCCCCGCCAACTGGCTCGGTTGAACGCACCGGCCGATGGGCGCATATGTAGCAGCGGTGAGCATGCAGAAGCTCTTTGCCGTATTGGTGGCGCTCGCGGTGCTCTTTGCGCCTGCGTTCACTCGCGCGGGCGAGGCATTTGCCGCCGTACCTGACCACCACGCGCAGATGATGGAGGCTGGCCACTGCCATACGCCGCCTTCAGGCTCCGGCGGCGACGACAACGCGCCGGCCAAGAGTTGCTGTATTTCGATGTGCATGGGGATCGCGATCACGCCGAACGCGCCTGTGAACGACGGTCATCTGAAGCCTGAGCCGGCGGTGTTTGCCGTTCCGGCGCTGCACCTGAGTTATCTCGGCGAGATCGCCACCCCACCGCCGCGACGTTCCTGAGATTCGACTAGCCAACTCGAATTCTCGGGAGATTTACAAATGTTGACGATCATGACTGCGATGGCGCTTGCCGCCGCCGCTCAGCCCGCGGCGACAGCACGGGCTGCTAACCCGCACGCCCAGCACATGCAGGCGGGCCAGATGGACCACTCCAAGATGGACCATTCCAAGATGGACCACTCGAAAATGGGCCAGCACGGCGACGGCTGCTGCAAGAAGGGCGCCGACGGGAAGATGGAGTGCACTATGCCGAACAAGGCGGGTGCATCCTCCGACCACCAAGGTAACAGCGGCCACTAATCGGGAGGGCGCCGCCCACGCGGCGGCGCCTTTTCAGCTGCCGGGGCATTGCGCGCTGCCGGCTCTCGACCGCTCAGGAAGGCAGTGAGACACATGTTAGTAATCGATCGGCGCCGCTTCCTCGCGGGGGGAGCTGCCGCGGCCGGCCTCGCCGGAATCTACCCCGCATGGGCGAAGAGTGTCAGCCACGGCGTCACTGCCGGAAAAGGCTTCGACACGCTCACTGGCAACGACATCGCGATCACGATCGCGAACACATCGTTCCCGGTCGACGGTAGGGTTGGCCACGCGATCACCATGAACGGGACCATTCCAGGGCCGCTCGTGCGGCTCAAGGAAGGCCAGAACGTGCAGATCGCTGTCCGCAACGAGCTAGACGAGGACACGTCGATCCACTGGCACGGCGTGCTCGTCCCATTCCAGATGGACGGAGTGCCAGGAGTCAGCTTTCCCGGCATCAAGGCGCGCTCGACCTTCGTCTACGAGTTCCCGATCGTCCAGTCGGGCACCTATTGGTACCACAGCCACTCGGGCCTCCAGGAACAGGTCGGTCACTATGGTCCGCTGATCTTCGACCCGACCGAGCCCGACCCGGTCCAATATGATCGCGAGCATGTGATCGTCCTGTCGGACTGGAGCTTCATGCATCCGCACATGATCTTCACCCGGCTGAAGCAGGAGGGCGGCTTCTTCAACCGGCAGAAGCTGACACTGATGGACCGGCTGAAGGGCAGGAACCCGCTCACGCCCGAGGAGCGCGAGATGTTCTCGCGCATGCGAATGGACCCGACCGACATCTCGGACGTAACCGAGGCTGCGTACACGTTTCTGATCAACGGCCATTCGCCGGCCGAGAACTGGACCGGCCTGTTCCGCGCCGGCGAGCGCGTGCGCCTGCGGATCATCAACGCCGCGACTCAGACCACCTACAATTTCCGCATTCCCGGCCTGCGCATGACGGTCGTTCAAGCGGACGGGATCAATGTCCGTCCGGTCGACGTGGACGAGTTCCAGATCGGCAATGCGGAGACCTATGATGTGATCGTCCGCCCCGACGATCGTCCATACAGCATCGTCGCGGAGACCATTGATCGTTCCGGTATGGGCGTTGCGACGCTCGCGCCGCGGCCGGGCATGCGAGCCGCTGTACCGCCGCTTCGCGAGCGGCCCGTCCTCCGAATGGCCGACATGGGCATGGGGCATGGTAGCGCCGATCAAAACTCAAGAGGCGGGATCGACCACTCGGCGATGGGCCATGCCACGAGCCCTGCGCCACCTGTTGCGGCTGGCGAACACGCCGGCCATGCCGCGATGCCCCAATCCGCGGCTTCGGCTGCAGCGCCGATGGACCACGGCAGCATGAACATGCGCGACAAGAGCAAGGTGAACTTCCCCGTCGGCGTCGGGGTAGACATGATTGCGCCGATGCCCGCGGATCGGACTGGCCACCCCGGAATCGGCTTGGACAACGTCGGACACAAGGTCCTCACCTATAAGGATCTCGTCGCGCTCAAGCCCAATCCGGATGCGCGGACCCCCACGCGCAGGATCGACATCCACCTCACCGGCAACATGGAACGGTTCATGTGGTCGATGGACGGGCAGCAGCTCTCGGAAAGGCCCGAGCCCTACCGGTTCGCGCGCAACGAGCGCGTCCGCATGCGGCTGATCAACGACACGATGATGACCCACCCGATGCACATCCACGGCCACTTTTGGCAGGTGGTGAACGGGCACGGGTCGCACCAGCCGTACAAGCATACGGTACGCGTGCTGCCGGGCAGCTTCATCGATCTCGATATGACGGCGGATGCGCCGGGCGACTGGGCGTTCCACTGCCACCTGCTCTACCACATGCACGCGGGGATGATGCGGGTCGTCAAGGTCCGCCCGCTGGAAGGAGCGGCGGCATGAAAATGATCCTTGCCGTCCTGCTCGCTGGAGCAGCCGCGCCGGCGCTTGCACAGCAGAGCAGCCAGCCCGCCCCAGCCGCTCCAGCAGGCAGCGCCGCCTGCACCCCCGAGCACGCCGCGATGGGCCATTGCACGCTGCCCACTCAGGCACCGCAGCCGGCGCCAGCGGCTCCGGCAAGCGGCGCGACCTGCACACCCGAGCACGCCGCGATGGGGCACTGCAAATTGACCGCTCCGGCGCAGCCGCCGTCGACAGCTCCCGCAAGCAGCTCCATCTGCACGCCTGAGCACGCCGCTGCGGGCCATTGCACTCCGCCCACTCCGGCACAACGGCCGCCAGCAGCGCCGCCAGACGACCCAAGCTGCCCATCTGAGCACGCCGCGATGGGCCATTGTGTCCCATCGGCGCCAAGCCAGCCGAAGAATGTCGCCGACCCGCACGCGGGCCACGACATGAGCACGACCCCTGTCGATGTCCCGGTCGGACCGCCACCGGCGGAAGCCCTGCAAGGTCCGGAGAATGCTGGAGACGTGGCCTGGGGAAGGGCGGCGATGGAGCCCGGACGAGCAGTACTCTTCGGCGAGCATGGCGACATGCCGGCGTACAAGGTCCTCTTCGACCAATTCGAGACGCGCGTTCGTTCCGGTCGGGACGGCTACTTCGTCGATGCGGAAGGTTGGTACGGCGGGGACATCGACAAGCTGTGGCTGAAGACCGAGATCGAGGGAGACTTTGGCGGCAAGCCGGAACAGGCCGAGTTCCAGGCGCTGTGGAGCCATGCGATCGATCCCTGGTTCGACCTGCAGGCCGGCGTCCGCTTTGATGCCGAGCCCGACACGCGCGGGCACCTTGTGATGGGGATCCAGGGCCTTGCCCCGTACTGGATCGAGGTCGACGCGGCGGCCTTCGTGTCGGACAAGGGGGATGTCACAGCGCGGGCCGAAGCGGAGCACGACGTCCGGATCACTCGAACGCTGGTCCTGCAACCCCGCGGAGAGCTGAATTTCTCGCTTCAGGACATCCCCCGCCGAAGCGTTGGCGCTGGCCTTTCGACCGCCGAGCTCGGGCTCCGGCTTCGCTACGAGATCGTGCCGAACTTCGCTCCATATGTCGGGGTCCACTACGAACGAGCGTTCGGAGACACGCGCCGTTTCCTGAGAGCCGAGGGCGACGATCCGGACAGCTGGAATTTCGTTCTCGGTCTGAGGACTTGGTTCTGATGCGCAGCTTGCCAAGAGGAGGGAAGATCCGATGCGCCTGGCACTGACCACTGCAGTCTGCGTCCTCGCATTCGCCTCGGCGGCAAATGCCGCACCACAGCGCCCGAGCAGTCCTGCTGCGCCAATCAGCGCCCCTGCTCGATCGGCCCGTCCGGCGGCTGCCGTCGTCGACGCGTTCCACAGCGCTTTGCAACGGGGCGACACCAAGGCTGCGCTTGGTTTTTTGGCGAATGATGCGCTGATCTTCGAGGCCGGCGGCGTGGAACGCGGCAAGGCCGAATATGCCTCGCACCATCTCGCGGCTGACGCCGCTTTCTCTCAGGCCGTTCCAGCCAGGATCACTCGACGCGCAGGCGAGGCGGTCGGGAATGTCGCGTGGATCGCGACCGAGGGCCGCACGACGGGCACATACAAGGGCAAGCCGGTGGATCGGCGAACCGTCGAGACCATGGTGCTCCGCCGCACCGCAGCAGGATGGAAGATCGCCCACATCCACTGGTCGTCCGCTGCGGGAGGCAAGTGATGGCGGCGGGCATCATCGGCCGCGCAATGGCTGTGGTCGTGGGCTCGGTGCTCCTGATCATGGCGATCAGCGTGCCGGCGAGCGCTCACGAGCAGCATCGAAAGCAGCAGCAGCTTGCTGCCCAGCAGGCCGCCGCCGCGAAACAGCGGCAGGCCGCAGCTTCTGGCGAGATGAGCGCCGAGCAGATGCACGAAAACATGGGCGAGATGATGATGGAGCCGGCCAAGGACCGATCTAAAATGTCAGTGGCCGAGCGGCTGCTCGACTGGCTTGGGCGCTTCCATCCGATCATTGTCCATTTCCCGATCGCCTTCTTCCCCGCCGCACTCTTCACGGCCGTTGTCGGGCGCAGGCGACCGGCCTTCTCCGCCCCGGTCCAATTCCTCGTTGTCGCCGGTGGCATCCTTGCGCCCATCTCGGCGCTTCTCGGCTGGTTCAACGGCGGCTGGGTTGCCTGGGACTCCGACCCGTTGCTGGCGATCCATCGGTGGCTGGGGACCGGCATCGGCGTAGGCGGCCTGTTGCTTGCGATCTGGGCATGGCGGCGTCCCTGGGAGGACCGCGGCGCAGGAATGATCCTCGCGCTCACGGTGATGACCGTCGCAATGGCTGTGCAGGGCTGGTTCGGCGGCGCGCTGGTCCACGGCGCCGAGCATCTCAACTGGTGAGGGATGACTGTGGAGCATGGAAACAAGGCGCACGCGGCAATGGGTGCCGAGACGGAGCGCAAGCATTATCTCATGCTTGGGCTGAACCTCCTGCTCAGCGCCCTGATCATGTACCTCGGCATGTTCGCGATGATCTGGGGCGCCGGCGAGTTCGTCCAGAACATCAACTTCATCTACATGGCGCTCATAATGTGGGCGCCGATGTCGGCGGTGATGCTGTGGACAATGAAGTCCATGTACCCGAACAGCCGCCTAAACCTCGGTCTTTATGCGCTGTTCGCCGTCGTTTTCGTGCTCTCGCTCTGGGGCATACGCGATCAGCTGCTCGTTAGTGATCGTCAGTTCCTTCGCTCGATGATCCCGCACCATTCGGGGGCAATCCTGATGTGTGAGCGTTCTGATCTCGCTGACTCGGAGATCCGCGAGCTCTGCTACGGAATCGTGCGCTCCCAAGCCGAAGAGATCGCGCAGATGAAGGCGATCCTCGCCCGCAAGCAAGGATCGTGACGATGTACTCAATTCACGATGCTTATTTCGGGAGAGAAGATATGAGAATGTTCTTGGCCAGCGCGATTGCGGGTGCTGCCCTAATCCTGCCGTCAGCGGCAGCGGCGCACGACTTCTTCCTCTTGCCTGAGCAGTTCGTCGCGTCGGGCGAGAAGGGTGTGGTGCTCAGTGCAACTGTGGGGTCGAGTTTCCCAGTTCCGGAGAACGCCGTCCCAGCTGACCGCATCGAGCGGATTGTCGCCGCGGGCGCCGGAAACCCGCAGGTTCACATCACGGGAGCAGGGCCCAAAGCCCTCAATCTTCACGTGGCTGGCGCTGGGACCGGCTTGCTCGTGGTGGGGGGAGCCGCGAAACCTCGCGAAGTCGATTATGCCGAAGATCGAATTCCGCTCATCCTCGGCGAATATCGCGTTCTTCCAAAGGCCGCCGCGGCTGTCGACGCGCTCCCGAAGCCTCGTACCTGGCAAGTGCTGTCCAGACGTTTCGCGAAGACATTCGTCTGCGTTCGATCGTGTCGAGTCCGCTCGGCTGCCGAACGCTCCTTCGGCGCGCACCTGGAGTTTGTCGGCCATCGCTTGTCGAGAGACCGGTTCCGGCTCCTCACTTCAGGCAAGCCGCTCGCGAACTACCCCATCGACCTCGTCGATGCCGACGGAAAGCGCCGCCACCTGAAGACCGATGCGCGAGGCGAAGTGCACCTGCCTGCCGATGCCCGCGGAATGCTGATGCTGTTCGCCGCCAAGCTGGAGCCACCGGTGGGACAGGCTCGCTTCACCCTGGACCTCACTTCGCTGACCTTCAGCCGGACATGAATTGCGGGGGCGCATCCACTGAGACGCTTCGAGGAGAAATGACATGAGAAAGCTGACGTTGACTGCCGCTGCCAGCGGCCTTGCGCTTGTAATCGCCGCCTGCGGTCAGGAGGCCGCGCAGAAAGAACAGAATGAGGTGGCCGCCAACGACATGAACGCGATGATGAACGATCCGAACAACCCGTTCGCGCATGCCGAGATGCAGATGAATGATCGGATCATGGCCGCGGTGGGAATCAATGCCGGCGACACCTGGGTTCGCAAGATGATTGAGCATCACCGCGGCGCGGTCGAGATGTCACGGCAGGTCTTGACCCTGAGCCCGCCTGCGAACGTCGCCGAAATGGCCCAGATGACGATCGATAAGCAGGGCAAGGAAATTACCGCCCTGGAGAAGCTGGTCGCCTCCGGCGCTCCCAATCCCGCCAGCAGCGAGCTGTACAGAACAGCATCAACGAACATGCATGATGCCATGATGGCGGCGAAGGGCGCCAACGCGTCGGAAACCTATCTCCGCAAAATGCTTGAACACCATAAAGGCGCAGTCGCCCTGTCCGATGTCGCTCTTGCGAATGGCGCGACAGGCGCTGTTCGCGCGCAGGTGGAGAAGACAAAGGCCGACCAGCTGAAGGAGATCGCCCATCTCGAAGCGATGCTGCGCGGCGAGGCTCACCAAACAGCGATGGCGAGCGACCCCAAGGCGTCGACCACGGCCGCAAGACCGGCCGCACCCGCGCCGGCAGAGCAGACTGCGGCCAAGTCCACGCCCAAGAGCACTCCAAAGGCGCCGCCGGCGAAGAAGACTGCGCCGCCAGCAGAACCGAAGGTAGACCCCACCTGTACGCCTGAGCACCGGGCGGCGGGACATTGCTGACCAACGGAAGCTCGGCGTAGCCGCCGCCGAGCATAGATGGAGGGAGTGCCGCACTGCGCTTTAGACCGCACGTCCTGTCGCGAAGGACACACAAGTGGCTGGCGTTGATCGTCGGCGTCCAGGCGCTGATTTGGACGCTGAGCGGCCTCTACATGACTGTCGTGCACATCGACATCATCCATGGCGATCATTTCATCCGTCACGCCGAGCCAAGGCCTGTTCGCGCAGCCGAGATCGTCAGCCCGGTCGCGGCCGCTGCGGCCGTCCCTGGAGCCGAGACGGTCAAGCTTTCGTGGCTGCTCGACCGGCCGGTCTATATTGTGAGGGCAAAGAGCGGGGAGCGGCTCCTCGATGCCCTGAGCGGTCAGCCTCTGCCGCCTCCGTCGAGAGAGCTGATCCGGCAGGTGGCCGAGCACTCGTTCACCGGGCCGGAGCAGCTCGCGCGGCTCGAGCTGATCACTGACCTCCCGAGTGAAGTCCGCGGCCGCAAGCCCCCGCTTTGGCGCGCAGAGTTCGGCGGCTGGAACAAGCCGACCCTCTATCTCTCGCCCGAAACTGGCCAGCTCCTGACGCGGCGGCATGAGCTGTGGCGCATCTTCGACTTCCTCTGGATGCTCCACATCATGGACTATGAAACGCGCGACAATGTGAACAATTGGCTGCTGCGCGGCTTCACCTTGCTCGCCTTCACCACAGTCCTCTCTGGTGCGTGGCTGCTGTGGTTCGCATTCCCGCGGAAGCGGCGAAGGGCCGCGAGCCGATGAAGAAAGTTCATACGCACGTCCTGCGCGTCCTCCACAAATGGATCGGACTCGTCATCGGCATTCAGCTGCTGCTTTGGACTCTCAGCGGCGCGATGATGGCGATCCTGCCCATGGACGAGGTTTCGGGCGGGGACGTGCGCGAGCCCCAAGCGATCCCACTGGTCCCCGCGAGCGATCGTTGGCCGGCCGTTCGCCAGCAACTCGGCGACGCGGCGGTCACCGGCGTTTCGCTTCGCCCGTTGCTGAACGGACCCGTCTTCGAAATTCGCATGGCTGACGAGGTGCGGCTCTTCGATGCCTCGACGGCGAAGCCCATTGCGGTAGATGCGCGGCTGGCGCGCCAAATCGCCTCGGCGGCTCACCCCGGCACGGCGCAAGTTCGAGGGGCAGAGGCGCTCCGGGAACTCACCCTTCCGGTGCGCGAACACGAACTGCCGATCTGGCGCGTCGACTTCGCTGATGAGAAGAATAGCAGCTATTACGTTTCCGGCACGACCGGAGAGCTGCTCGAACGCCGGAACGATACCTGGCGCCTGTGGGACTTCTTCTGGATGCTCCACATCATGGACTACACCGAGCGAACGAGCTTCAACCATCCTGTGATCTGGATGTTCGGTTTCGCGGCCATCTGGCTCGCGGTCAGCGGCGTATGGCTGCTCTTCCGAACCGGGTGGCGGCGAGATCTCGCCTGGATGAAGGCACCGGAGCAGCGAACGGCTGCCGCCGCGGCCAAGACGAGCTCGGCCAAGGAAGCCTGCTAGGAGTCGCCACTGGCGCTGCTGGCAGCCGGCGTGATGCCGTGGGCCACCAGGCGGTGAAAGATCGCGTCCATTCGTTCCGCCGGCAGCTTCGCTCCGCCGTCGAGCCACCAGGCCAGTACGTCCATGAATGCACCGACGACATAACGAACCAGTAGATCGCGCGGAACACAATCCTCTGAATGCGTGTCAGCTTCCCGAGCCAGCTCCTCGCGCACTAGATCGGTCGCGGTCTGGCGAATGGTGGCGAGGATGATGCTGCCGTCGTCACTACCAACGAGCGCTCGATAGCGCTCCAGATGATCGCGGGCATGCTCGAACAGGACCGGGATAAAACGGAAAGGCCTGCCATGCAGATCGCTGTTCGCGGCCATCGCCTCACTGTGTCGCTCAAGGATCGACCTGCGCACATGGTCGATACCGTGCCGCCTCAGATCATCCTTGCACGTGAAGTGCGCGTAGAAGGTCGACCGGCCGATATTCGCGGCATCGCAGATGTCGGCGACGGAAACCTCGTCATATCCCTTCTCGACGATCAGCGACATCAAAGTCTGATGCAGCGCGTCACGGGTGCGGGCGACGCGGCGGTCGATCTTCGGGGCGTCGATCATGATTCCGGTCAAGCTCGCCTGCTGTGTTCGATAGCAGGCATTTAGCGGGCTTGGTCCATCAAAAGAACCTGACGGACCATCCTGTTGTCGTACAAGTTCTCTCCAGTGATTTGAGGCCAAGGCGTGATGTCAAGCGAACAGGGACCGGATTCGGCCCGCTTACCCCCGCATCCCGGCACACCGCGATGGGTAAATGTCTTCGGCGTGATCGCGGTCCTGCTGTTCCTGTTCGTGCTCTACAGCGTTCTCAGCGGAGGCGGCGGACACGGCCCGTCCCGCCACGGCTCATCGGGTGGAGCCGGCGCCCACGCAGGCTCGGGACGCCTGCTGCTCCTCGGAGCGTTGTTCCTCACGGCCCTGGCGCTCAACTGGGCCTGGCTTGCCGACAGGGGTCTAGTCCCGTCCCGCTGGGGAAGACTCTCCGCCGTCCGGCTGTGGTCCTGGCAGCCGATGCCGCCCCGCCTGCGCAAGATTGTGCTCACGGCCCATGTCGCGACGTCGGTCGGCTGGCTCGGCGCGGTGCTCGCTTATCTGGCGCTGGACATCACCGCCGTCACGGGTCGTGAGATCCAGACCGTACGGGCTGCCTATGTAGCAATGGAGCTGGTCATCTGGCTGGCGATCGTCCCGCTGGCCCTCGCTTCGGTGCTAATCGGGATCGTCAACGCTCTCGGCACACCCTGGGGCCTCCTCCGCCACTATTGGGTGCTGCTGAAGCTCCTGCTGACCATCCTTGCGACGATCGTCCTGCTGCAGGAGGCGCAGGTCGTCAGCGCCCTCGCGGAGACGGCCGACTCTGTCGCCGATCCCCGCGACTTGCCCGGGACGCTGCTCCACTCCGGTGGCGGCCTTTTCGTCCTGTTGGTCATCGCTGTCCTGGCGATATTCAAGCCGCGAGGCGTCACCCGCTACGGCTGGCGCAATCAGCACGAGCGAAGCGACGGCTAACAGATAAGGTCCGCACAATGTCCGCTTCCACTCGAAACGGCCATTAGGCGTACAGCTGATAGGGGCACTGCCTCTAGTATGGTGCGGCGTAGGGCAAGCGTATCGCAAGCGTATCGCAAGTCGCGCGATTGTTGGTCCAAATCGCTTGCTTCGCCGTCGGAAAACCACGCAAAACTGCGAAAAGCTTCTCCAGTTCATGCAATCGCACTGCAGAGGTCAGGGGTTCGATTCCCCTCAGCTCCACCAGCCTTCGTCGCTGCGCGACTTCGGCTGGCAAGCCAGTTTTCCACATCGGCAGCGACGAAGGCTGCCCGCCGAAGCCCGAGGCGAAGGAGGGCCGCCTGAACTACGTCTACATCCTTCAAAGCCTCAAAGACCCGGGCCAATTCTACACCGGGCTTTGCGCGGACGTTGAGAGGCGGCTCGCCGCCCACAACGCCGGCCAGTCTCCGCACAGCTCGAAGTTCAAGCCGTGGCGGCTGTTGTCGTTCCATTATTTCGCCGATCCCCATGTTGCCGCCGCATTCGAGCGCTACTTGAAGAGCGGCTCCGGCCGGGCATTCGCAGCCAAGCGGCTTCGCGCCCGATTGCGCCCTTAAAGTCGCCAATGTCCCGTAGACCGCGACCATTTTCGCGACTTTACCGGGGGTGGCGGAGCGGCGCGGCCGGCGCCGAACTTCGCGAAGGTCACCCATGGAAGCAGCCGCGGCAGCCAGTGCGAAGTTCGTGAAGTTCGAGAAGATCGGGAAGATCGGTGGGCCGGGGCGGCGCCGTTGCCGCCGGCTCGGCAGGCCGGAAGCGGAGATTCGGCGCGGCGGCTTGCTGCTCATCGACCAGTCTATGACTCAACTGGGGGGCTGTAGGACAGCAAAATCCGGAAGCTATTGGATAGCTTTCTGATTTCGCTGTGGAATTCTGACCATCCGGGGGAGCGGTGTGCTCGCCCGTTTTGGAAACGGGCGTTTGTGCGCCGCTCAGAGAGGGCCCCTGTCGAAATGCCGAGCGCAGCGGAGCCCTTTGCGGAGCAAAGGCGAGGCTGCGCGAAGAGAGCAGCCGCACGTTGGCATGCCGCCGGCATGCTGGAACGGCTGCTTAAGTCGAAGAGACGGATGCCCAACCGGCGGGTCGGCGTGAGCCGAACCCGTTCGACGTCACGGGATTCAGTCCCGTGATCCCCTACGATTGCGCCTTCACTCCGATCAGTCGTTGTGAGGCCGTCCCATTGGTAGCGGTCTGCCCACAGCCAGCTCAAGCAAGCTCGCATTGATTGTCGTCAACAGGCTGTCGAGAAAATGTTCGACGATCATGAGATGGATCAGCTCGACATCGAGCCTCTGACCGGCATGGAAGTTGAAGCCCAAAGCTGGCTGCGCGGCGCATAAGTCTGCCAATCGGGGCGACACGTTATTCTCGCCGTGCACTATCAAGTGGCGAATTTCGCCGATCGTTTCGATGGTCCGGCACCAGTCAGCAATATCTGTGTGCTCGTACCAGCTTGGACGGGACAATCCTGCCGCCGTCCAGAAATTGGCGAACACTCTATGCAGTCCATCATAGGCGCGACTCCGGCGCCACGCCTCGAAACGCTCGTCCCACGCGTGATGAAACGCGGCGCGATGCTCGTCTGATGTGTCGCGATCGCGATAAAGCTTCCGGAGCGCTTTGAATTCAGGCCCCTCCATCAGGCGCTCGGGACGGGCCCTGAGAAAAATCTCATATAAGGCGAACACGTTCTCCTCGAGCGCGCCATAGAGATCCTGTACGCCGTACGCAGCTATCAACGGGATGCTCGCAGAGTAGTTGTCGGCCGCCTGAGCGGCCGGCCAGACAGCAACATGGACGCGCTGAGGCCCGGCTGGACCCGGCCGGATCGTATCAATGGTCAACGCGATGTTCGGATTGTCGCGGTAGCGGGCCTCGGCAACGTGCAGGGCGTTAATTGTGATGGCCCACCGCATGTAGACGCTGCGCGTAAAAGAGCGCCAGTCGCCAATTCGTTCGGTTGCATGTTCGATCCATTTCGTCGGCGGATCGTCAGTTCGCCAAATCAGGTTCTGGATCGAGTGGAGGCGCTCGACGTGAGGATCATAGACGCTGACCTCCTGCTGCTCAACGAAAAGCACGCGATTTCTGAAGCTTGGTCTCAGTCCCACGCTGACCTCCCAAAGGTTTGGTTTGGCGCCACTGAGCGCGGCACCCCGATGGGTCCTAACGTTTCTATTTCAAGATTGATTTTTCTGAAATAGAAGTGCAAGTTCCGACTCAACGGAGTCACCTCATGAATGCCACTTTGCATGTGCTTCGTCCGCAAACGCCACCGATAGCCGGCTATCTTCGTGTCGGTCATACCGGTCATCGAAAGCTTGCCGAACTTCAAGCCAGCGGGCGTCTTCCGTATCGGCGATTTGTTTTCGATGCTGCTCACCTGCAGGAGCAAGGTGAGCTCGCCAAAACACTGAAATCGAGCGGGTGCGAGGTTGTTCTTGATCCTAATTTCGCCGAGATGGCGACGCGCGGTCGCTTCGGGTCATCCACAATCCAATCCCTGCCTTGGTCGAATCTAGACCGGCCGTGGGAGCCCACAGACTTCGGTCAGCGCCGCAATCATGACACAGCTGTGAGCATAGCCGAATTTGCGGTGGGAGCACGCGTAAGTGTGGTCCTCGCGCCTTCGCACCTAATTGAAACCCGCAACGACCCTTGGCGGAGTACCGACTTGCGGCTGTGCGAGGAGCTGAGACATGAGCTTGATCACCGTGGCGGTGCCGACATCGCGATCGACTATCAACTGATCACAACGATGGCGCAGCTGAAGGACGAGTCTGCCAGGCGGCAGTTCGTCGCCAATATTCGCGACCTTCCCATACAGAATGTATGGATAAGAGCATCGGGCTTTGGCGCCACTGCAACTGGCGCTGGCACGCGCCACTTCATCGAATCGCTCCGTGATCTCCACGCGATTGGACGTCCGCTAGTGGCAGACATGGCTGGTGGATTTGCTGCGCTTGGGTCGGCAGCGTTCGGCGCCGTGGGGGGCATTAGCCATGGTGTTGGTCAAAAGGAGAGTTTCGCTGCCAACGATTGGCGGACACCGCCAACAGGCGGAGGCGGGGCGAGTGCTCGTGTCTATGTCCATGAACTCGATCGATATTTGAAGGAGGAGCAATTGGAGGCCATTTTTGGCGCAAAGGGCGGACGATCTCGCTTCGCGTGTGCAGATACATCGTGTTGTCCACATGGTTCTGAAGACATGATCGAGAATGGCCACGTCCATTTTTTGATTCAGCGCCACCGCCAGTTGGATGACCTATCAAGCGTCCCTGAGGATCGTAGAACAGGACACTTTCTTCTTCGGCATATCGATCCGGCAATTCGGACCGCTCGTCACGCAGGAACCTTGAAAATTCAGGATGAGAGAGTCCGTGACGTGCTAGCCAAAGCTAAGAAGCGCTTGGTTCGTCTTCGCGATGCATTGGCTGACCTGGACGCGCAAGAAACTTCCGAAACGCGTTCTAGGTCACCAGCATTTCGGGGCGGTTCTCCGGTACTTAGCGCAGTTCTAGGTCGATAGAATGGGAGCAGTCGCAAATCTTTTGGATGATCTTCGGCGGCGGGGAAACCTGAAGGGTACCGATGTGGCTAATATTGCTGCAGTGTCGCCTGCCACTGTTTCGCGTTGGTCAGCTGGAACATCCTTTCCTCATCCCAGAACCCAACTGTTGATCTCCGATCTACGTTATGTCGTTGATCGGCTAGCTGAGCTGTATGACCCTGAGGAAGCTCGTGTCTGGCTGTACTCAATGCATAGACTATTGGATGGTAATCGACCAATTGATTTGATTCATGGTGGACACGCCGACCAAGTGCTTGCCGTCATTGAGAGCTTGATTGAGGGCACTTACACTTAGGTATGCCTCGCCAAAGGGTTCATGATCGAGCCATTCTCGATGCACTCGATGAAATGGACCCCATTCCCTTTTCAGGAGCAGTTTGGCGGATCACGGGATTCGGTCGTGACCCACTAAGGGGCTCAGGTGCGATTGGCAGATGGAGTCCCGCGAGCGATACCGAAGTACTTTATACGAGCTTGGAGAAAGAGGGTGCCTTCGCCGAAATTGGTTTTAGGCTTTCGCTGGAACCTGTTTGGCCAAGCAGACTGAGGCACCAGATCCATGAACTGACTGTGCAAAGAGATCGATCTCTGCATTTTGCTGACATTTCCAGCTTGGATCATCTTGGCGTGGATTCAGCTCGATACGAATCGTTCGATTATGACGCGACAGTTGCGATTGCGGCCGCTGCACATTTCTTGGAATACGACGGACTACTCGTTCCTAGCGCACGCTATCCCTGCCAAAACCTCGTCCTATTTTTGGATCGAGGTCCATCCGGTTCGCTTGAATTGAAGAATTCAGAGGAAGTGGATTGGGCTGCGTGGCGCGATCAAAGTCGCCACGATTAGAGTGGTACGAAGGTTTGGAAGGCCCCGCGAGCGATCGCGGGGCGTTGGTGTTTTGGGGGTGGTGGAGCGCCGTGATGGGCCCCCTCCACCGCCTTCGGCGGTCAGCAGCCGGTCCGCCATGCTCCCAGCATGGCCGCGTACAGCTGCTCCCCGAGAAATCTGGGAGGATGAGGAAGGCGGACCGCGGCCTCCGCCGGGGCAACCGGCGCCTCGCAATGACGTGGACTGGACCCCGGCCTGCGCCGGGGAACGGGGGGAGGGGTCACGCGAGTGAATCGCGTGACCGCGTCGCACGGGTTCGGCCGGCTTTACGCCGGCCGCGCCGTCCGTGTCGCTCCCTCTCTCCAGGCAACGCCGGATTGCGTACGCAATCCTTGCGTTGCCGTCGGGGTCACTCTCAGTCGTCGTCGCGGGTCAGGAAGGCCGGGGCGAACTCGGGGGCCGGGCCGTCGTCGCCGCCCTGACGCTCGCCGCCCTGACGCTCGCCGCGAGGCTCACGGTCCTGGCGCGGGCCACGGTCGCGTCCGCCGCCTTCGCCACGAGGCCCGCGGTCACGGCCTTCGCCGCGTCCGCCGCCGCCGCCTTCGCGGCGCGGGCCGCGATCGTCACGCCCGCCACGGTCGCGGCCGCCGCGATGACGGTCGCCGCGGCCGCCGCCTTCGCGGTCACCGCGCGGCTCGCGCGGGGGCCTCGTGTCCTCGAGCTCGGCGCCGGTTTCCTGGTCGACCAGGCGCATCGACAGGCGGACCTTGCCGCGCGGGTCGACCTCGAGCAATTTGACCTTGACCTCCTGGCCTTCGCTGAGGACGTCGCGGACGTTCTCGACCCGCTCGTTCCTGATCTCCGAGACGTGGACGAGGCCGTCCTTGCCCGGCATGAAGGTGACGAAGGCGCCGAAGTCGACGATGCTCGCCACCTTGCCGGTGTAGATGGTGCCGGGCTCGGGCTCGGCGACGATGCCGCGGATCCAGTTGCGCGCCGCCTCGATCTTGGCAGGGTCGGACGAGGCGATCTTGATCGTCCCGTCGTCGTCGATGTCGACCTTGGCGCCGGTCTCGGCGACGATCTCGCGGATGACCTTGCCGCCGGTGCCGATGACCTCGCGGATCTTGTCCTTGGGCACCTGCATCGTCTCGATTCGCGGGGCGTGCTCGGAAAGCTCGCCGCGAACCTCGCCGAGCGCCTTGGCCATCTCACCGAGGATGTGGGCGCGGCCGTCCTTCGCCTGGGCGAGGGCGGTCTTCATGATCTCCTCGGTGATTCCGGCGACCTTGATGTCCATCTGCAGCGAGGTGATGCCCTCGCTGGTGCCGGCGACCTTGAAGTCCATGTCGCCGAGATGGTCCTCGTCGCCGAGGATGTCGCTGATCACCGCGAAATCCTGGCCTTCGAGGATCAGGCCCATGGCGATGCCGGCGACCGGGCGCTTCAGCGGAACGCCGGCGTCCATCAGCGCCAGCGAAGCGCCGCACACCGTCGCCATCGACGACGAGCCGTTGGACTCGGTGATGTCGGACAGCACGCGGATGGTGTAGGGGAATTCCTCGGCGCTCGGCAGCATCGGGTTGATCGCCCGCCAGGCGAGCTTGCCGTGGCCGACCTCGCGGCGCCCCGGAGGACCGAAGCGGCCGACTTCGCCGACCGAGTAGGGCGGGAAGTTATAGTGGAGCATGAAGCGCTGGTAGGACAGGCCCTCGAGCCCGTCGATCATCTGCTCGGCTTCCTTGGTGCCGAGCGTGGTGGTGACGATCGCCTGGGTCTCGCCGCGGGTGAAGATCGCCGAGCCGTGGGCGCGGGGCAGGAAGTGGACCGCCGAGTCGATCGGGCGGACGGTCCTGGTGTCGCGGCCGTCGATTCGGCGGCCTTCGCGCAAGATGGCGGTGCGGACGACGTCGGCCTCGATGGTCTTGACGACCTTCATCGCCACCATCTGCTCCTGCGGGTCGGCGTCGGCGAAGGCCTCGGCGGCCTTGACCCGGGCGGCGTCGAGCGCCTCGCGGCGCGCCGACTTGCTGGTCTGCCGGTAAGCCTCCTCGACGTCCCTGCCGATCAGCTCCTTGAGCCTGGCCTTGATGCCTTGCTTGTCGGTCCCGGCGGCGAGCTCCCACGGCTCCCTGGCGGCCTGCTCGGCGAGGCGGATGATCGCCTCGATCACCGGCTGCATCGCGCGGTGGGCGAACATGACGGCGCCGAGCATCTCGTCCTCGGACAGCTCCTTGGCCTCGGATTCGACCATCATCACCGCGTCGCGGGTGCCGGCGACGATCAGGTCGAGACGGCCCTCGGCGACCTGCTGGTTGGTCGGGTTGAGGATATATTCGCCGTCGACGAAGCCGACCCGGGCGGCGCCGATCGGGCCCATGAACGGGACGCCGCTGAGAGTCAGCGCTGCGGACGCGGCGATCATGGCGACGATGTCGGGCTCGTTCTCGCCGTCGTAGGAGAGGACCTGGGCGATCACCAGGACCTCGTTGTAGAAGCCCTCCGGGAACAGGGGCCGGATCGGCCGGTCGATCAGGCGGCTGGTCAGCGTTTCCTTTTCGGTCGCCCCGCGCTCGCGCTTGAAGAAGCCGCCGGGGATCCGGCCGGCAGCGGAGAATTTCTCCTGATAATGGACGGTCAGCGGGAAGAAGTCCTGCCCGGGCTTGACCGACTTGGCGGCGGTGACGGCGCACAGCACCACGGTTTCGCCGAGGGTGGCGATGACCGCCCCGTCGGCCTGGCGGGCGACGCGGCCGGTTTCGAGCTTGAGGGTCTTTCCGCCCAAGTCGATCTCAACAGTCTTGGTATCAAACATTTTCGTTCCTTCACCCCGCGGCCGGATGCCGGCGGGGACAGCTTTCGCGAACTAGCCGGTTCGCGGTCGGTCGGGGCCTGATTTGCCCCGGGGAAGTCAACCGAATTGTCTTCTTCCCGTTCCAGCCCCAAAAGAAACCGGATCCCGGATCCAGTCCGGGATGACGAAAAGGCGCCCGAAGGCGCCTTTTGTCACTTGCGGAGGCCGAGCTTGGCGATGAGGTCGGTGTAGCGTTGCTCGTCCTCGCGGCGGAGGTAATCGAGCAGCGCCCGACGCTTGTTGACCATCATCAAAAGGCCGCGCCGCGAATGATTGTCCTTGGCGTGGGTCTTGAAATGCTCGGTCAGCGTCTGGATGCGGTCGGTGAGGATCGCGACCTGGACCTCGGGCGAGCCCGTGTCATCCTTGCCGCGACCATGTTCCTTGATCAGCTTCTGCTTGCGCTCGGCGGTGATCGACATCGTCCTTACTCCTGTCTTAGATGTTGAACCCCCGGACGACCCGAAGGCCGTCGGCCGAGGCTTCGACCAGCGCGACCGGAATTCCGCCCGAAGTCGCCAGCTGAAGCCCCGGCTGCGCGGGGAAACCGGCAAGGCGCTGCCCATGTTGGAGGAGCTGTGCCTGGCCGGGGGTGACGGGGAGGGCCGGGATGTCGTCCAGCGCCGCTTGCAGCGGCAATACCGTCCTCGTCAGCTGGCGCGCCTTAGCCGCTGCCTCCAGAAAGTCCAGCGAAATCGCCTGGTCGAGGGCGAACGGGCCGGCGCGGGTGCGCCGCAGCATGGCGACATGGCCGACAGTGCCGAGCGCCCGGGCGATGTCGCGGGCGAGGCTGCGGATATAGGTGCCCTTGGAGACGGTGGCGGAGAGGGTGATTTCGTCCAGGCCGTCATTCCGGCGAAGGCCGGAATCCAGTTGATCGGCTGGACCCCGGCCTTCGCCGGGGTGACGAACAGCGAGAGAAAGGACCGTCACCGTCCGCGCCTTCATCTCCACCTCCTCGCCGGCGCGGGCGCGGGCGTAGGCGGGCCTGCCGGCGATCTTCAGCGCCGAATATGCCGGCGGCACCTGCTCGATGGCGCCGGTGAAGCGGGCGAGCAGCGCCTCGACCTCGGCGAGCGTCGGCCGCGCATCGCTGGCCGCGACAACCGTCCCCTCGCGGTCGAGGGTGTCGGTCTCCTCGCCGAAGCGGATGGTGAAGTCATAGGCCTTGGCCGCGTCGAGCATCCGGCCGGCAAGCTTGGTCGCCTCGCCGAGCGCGATCGGCAGGACACCGCTGGCGAGCGGGTCGAGGGTGCCGCCGTGGCCGACCCTGGTCTTCGGCTCGCCCGCCTCGCGAAGCGCGCGCTTGACCGCCGAGACGGCCTGGGTCGAGCCGAGCCCGACCGGCTTGTCGAGGACGATCCAGCCGTGGATCATGGCTTGCGCGGCAGGCCGAGGCTGAGCTGGCGAGCTTCGCTTTCCTTCAGCCGCTCGAAGAAATGGCGGCGGCACAAAGCGATGTAGCGGTCGTTGCCGCCGATCTCGGTCTGCTCGCCGGATGCGACGGCATGGCCTTGCGAGTCGACGCGAAGGTTCATGGTCGCCTTGCGGCCGCATTCGCATACCGCCTTCAATTCGACCAACGCATCGGCGAGCGCGAGCAAGGCGGCGCTGCCCTCGAACAGATTGCCGAGGAAATCGGTGCGAAGGCCGTAGCACAGCACCGGCAGGTTGACCTCGTCGGCGAGCCGGCTCAGCTGCAGCACATGGGCGCGGGTGAGGAACTGCGCCTCGTCGACCAGCACGCAGTGCAGCTCGCGCTTCTTCAGCTCTTCGCCGACCGCGGCGAACAGATCGACCGTCTCGTCATAGCTATGCGCCGGCGCCGACAAGGCAATTCGCGAACCGATCGTGCCGGCGCCGGAGCGGTCGTCGTGCGCCGCGGTCCACAACATGGTCTCCATGCCGCGCTCGCGATAATTGAAATCCGCCTGCAGGAGCGTGGTGGACTTTCCGGCGTTCATCGCCGCAAAGTAGAAATAGAGCTTTGCCATCGCGGCCGTGTATCGGCAAAGCGCAGGATCGGCCACCGGCTGAACGGAAGGGGAGAGTGAGGGCATGGCAACGGCGAGCGATCAGGTCGGCACGCAGCGCGGATTCCTCGGCTGGGTCGAGCGAAGCGGCAACAAGCTTCCCGATCCCGTCTTCATCTTCGTCTGGCTGATCGGCGGCCTGATCGTCATCTCGATCATCGCCGCGCTGGTCGGGCTGACCGCATTGCATCCCGCCGAGCTCGACGAGGAGACCGGCGCGCCGCGGGTGATCGCCGCCACCAGCCTGCTGTCGGCCGAAAACATCCAGCGGCTGTGGGTCGACATGCCGACGACCTTCACCCACTTCCACCCGCTCGGCTACGTGCTGGTGGTGATGCTCGGCGCCGGAGTCGCCGAGCGCTCCGGGCTGTTCGGAACGGCGATGCGAGCGGGCGTGCGCAACGCGCCGAAAGCTTTGCTCACCCCGATCGTCGCTTTGGTGGCGATGATGGGCAACCTTGCAGCCGACGCCGCCTATGTCGTCCTGATCCCGCTCGCCGGAGTCATTTTCGCCGCCGCCGGCCGGCACCCGATCGCCGGCATCGCCGCCGCCTTCGCCGGCGTGTCGGGCGGCTTTTCCGCCAACCTGCTGCCCGGCCAGCTCGACGCCTTGCTGTTCGGCATCACCCAGGCGGCGGTCGACACCGTGTTCACCGGCTGGCAGGCGAACATCGCCGGCAACTGGTTCTTCATCGCCTTCATGACCATCCTGTTCCTGCCGGTCATCTGGTACGTGACCGACCGCGTCATCGAGCCGCGGCTGGGGCGCTGGGTTCCGCCGGGGGACGCCGAGCGAATCGCCGCCGGCCAGCCGGAGGGACCCGCCGAAGGCGAAGCGCAGAACAAGCCGCTGACCGCTCCCGAGCGCAAGGGCCTCGGCCGCGCCGGGCTGGCGATGCTGGCCATCGTCGCTTTGTGGGTCTTCTTCACCGTCGGGCCGGGCACTCCGCTGATCGACGAGGCGGGCGCGCCCGAGGCGCGGATGACGCCCTTCTACCGGTCGCTGGTCGCCGCCTTCTTCCTCCTCTTCCTCGCCGCCGGCTGGGCCTATGGCTCGGCGGTCGGGACGATCGGCAACCACCGCGACCTCGTGCAGATGATGTCGGGGGCGATGGGCGACCTTGCTTATTATCTCGTGCTGGCGTTCGCCGCGGCGCATTTCGTGGCGATGTTCGGCTGGTCGAACCTCGGCCTGATCCTCGCCGTGCACGGCGCCGACGGGCTTCGCGCCATGGCCCTGCCGGCGCCGTTGCTGCTGGCGGCGATCGTCCTGTTCAGCGCCTTCCTCAACCTGTTCGTCGGCTCGGCCAGCGCCAAATGGGCGCTGATGGCGCCGGTGCTGGTGCCGATGCTGCTGCTGCTCGGGATCAGCCCGGAGATGACCACCGCCGCCTATCGCGTCGGCGACAGCGCGACCAACATCATCACCCCGCTGATGGTCTATTTCCCGCTGATCCTGATCTTCTGCCAGCGCTGGCAGAAGGATTTCGGCATCGGCAGCCTGGCGGCGATGATGCTGCCTTATTCGATGGCGTTGCTCGCGGTCGGAACGGCGATGGTCATCGGCTGGGTGGCGCTCGACCTGCCGCTCGGGCCTGGGGCCGGGGTGCAGTTCGACACCCAGGCCCTGCTCGAGGCGACGCGGGCGGCGCAGCAGCCGTCGAACTAGGCGGAGGTCGGATAGCTGGTGTCCGCTTTCGACCCATTGCGGGCATTAGCAGTCGGGCGCATTGTTAGCTCGTGACGCGGCTATTCTGTCTTTTGGCCATCGTTCTTCTGTCCGGTTGCGCCGCCTACGCGCAACGCAGTCAGCCGACCTTGCAAGAGGACACTGTGCAAGCGGCGGAATCAGCGCTGGACAATGCCGCTGACTCATTACGCGCGCTTGCAGGATATGTATGGCACAGCGCGGAGAACGGAATGAGCGTCCAGTTCGGTGTTCCGGAAACGGATGACCGAGCGTTCCGGGTCGACTGCGAAGGAGGGATGCTGTTCATCATCGCGCCAGCCAACACCAATGCGCCGGAAGGCACTTCCACAACTGCTGCGTTTCAAAATGGCGAGCGCCGCGCAGGGACGATTTCATATCTCGGCGATGGCCCTAACTTCGTGGTACCCTTGGCCCCAACCGACCCCCTCATTCGGACGTTGCTTACAAACGGTCGTATTCGCATCGACGCGTTAGACACCGTTGTTTCGGTCGCAGGGTCAGCAGGTTTAGCGCTCTTGCAGCCGCTCGTGGAACGCTGCCGCAATCAAAAGCCTTAGTGTCCGCGTTCCACCCATTGCGGACGTGTGCTAGCTGAGCGTCTATGGCATTTTGGCCCGCCGTCGTTGCAGTATTTCTCTTCGTCCTCAGCTTCCTGTTGTTTGCCTCCCAACTTGGGAGCATCCAGGCGCTCTTGATGATAGGGGGATTTGTTCTGCTCGGGCTCCTTCTAAGGGAGAACGACAGAGCCAAACGTAGAGACGATGAACGCAACGGTAGTGACGAGTAGTCTCCACCCGCTTTCCATCCATTTCAGACGGTAGGCAGCAATGTCTGCTTTCCACCCAAAGCGGACATTAGATCGGCCATTCGTCGGCGAGGATGGCGAACAGCACCGTGTCGCGGACATGGCCGGTCCAGGTGATGCGGTCGGCGCGGAGCACGCCTTCGCGCACGGCGCCGAGTTTCTTCATCGCCGCCTGGCTGCGCGCGTTGCGGCGGTCGACGCGGAACTCGACCCGGCGGATTCCGGATGAGAAGGCGCGTTCCAGCATCATCTGCTTGACCCGACGGTTGAAGCCGGTGCCGCGCTGATGCGGGCGGTAGTAAGTGCTGCCGATCTCGAGCGTCCGACGGCCGCGGTCGATTCCGATGAAGCTCGACATTCCGGCGAGCTCGTCGCCGTCGAACAGGACGAACGTGTGATTGTGAGTATAGCGAACGAGCAAATCGATGCTTTCATCGAATGCGTCCGGCCCGAAGTTGAGCGCGTAAATGCTCCAGGTGTCGCGGTCCTCGGCGCAGGCGGCCTTGAGCGGCCCGCGATGCTCCTCGGTAAACAGCTCGGCGCGGCAATTGTCGCCGGTCATCGGCGACGCCAGCTGCTCGATCATTCGTCTTCGAGGTCCTGCGCGACCTTGTCCGAGCGCAGCAGCCGCTCGATGTGGCTGCCCTCGTCGAAGCTTTGGTCGGCGACGAACTTCAGCTTCGCGGCATATTTGGTGCGAACGCGCTGGGCGACCTCGCGCTGGAGGAAAGCCGTGTTCTGGCGCAGCGCCTTGAGCACCGCCTCCTCGTCCTGGCCGAGCAGGGGCTTCACGAACACGGTCGCGTGCCTGAGGTCGGGCGACATGCGCACCTCGGTGACGCTGACGAGATGCGACTGCAGGACCGCGTCGTGGACGTCGCCGCGCTGCAGCAATTCGCTCAGCACGTGGCGGACCTGCTCGCCGACGCGGAGCAAGCGGACCGAGCGGCCTTCGGCGGTTTCGGTGCGGCGCATGACCCACTCCCTAACCACTGCGCCGGCGCGGAGTAAATCCGCGCCGTCGGTCCTGTCCGCTGCGCGGCAGGCCGTCCGAGCGGCGCCGTCTCTCGACGTAACGACGCTCCCCCGGATCAAGTCCGGGGCCCCCTTTCGTTACGCTCGGCGGCTTAGAGCGTGCGAGCACGCTCTTCCACTTCAAACACCTCGAGCATGTCGCCCGCCTTGATGTCGTTGGTGTCGGCCAGCATCACGCCGCATTCGAGGCCGGCGCGGACCTCGGCGACGTCGTCCTTGAAGCGCCGCAGCGAGCTGATCGTCGTCTTCGAGACGATCACGTCCTCGCGCGTCAGGCGGGCGTTGAGGCCCTTGCGGATGACGCCTTCGGTGACCAGCAGGCCGGCCGCCTTGTCGCGCTTGCCGGCCGGGAACACCTCGCGCACCTCGGCCCGGCCGACCACCGTCTCGATGATCTCGGGGCCGAGCTCGCCGGCCATCGCCCCCTTCGCCCAGTCGGTGAGGTGGTAGATGACGTCATAGTAGCGGAACTCGACCTTGTTGCGCTCGGCGACTTCGCGCGCCTTGGCGTTGGGGCGGACGTTGAAGCCGATGATCGGCGCTCCGCTGGCGCTCGCCAAAGTGACGTCGCTTTCGGTGATCGCGCCGACGCCCGAGTGCAGGATGCGCACCTTGATCTCGTCGGTCGACAGCCGGTTCAGGGCATGGACGATCGCCTCGACCGAGCCATGGACGTCGGCCTTGACGACCAACGGGAATTCCATGGTCGACGAGGCGTGCGTGGCGAACATGTTCTCGAGGCTGACCGGGGCGGCGGTGGTGCGCTTGCGGTCGAGCACGCTCTGGCGATAAGCGGCGACCTCGCGGGCGCGCGCCTCGTTCTCGACGACGGTGAACGGGTCGCCGGCCGACGGCACCGCAGACAGGCCGAGCACCTCGACCGGGACGGCGGGACCGGCCTCCTGCACCTGGCGGCCCTTGTCGTCGATCATCGCCCGGACCTTGCCCGACGAGGCGCCGGCGACGAACACGTCGCCGACCCGGAGCGTGCCGCGCTGGACGAGCACCGTGGCGAGCGGGCCGCGGCCCTTGTCGAGCTTGGCCTCGACCACCGTGCCTTCGGCCGCTCGGCCGGGGTTGGCCTTCAATTCGAGGATCTCGGACTGGAGCTGGATCGCCTCGAGCAATTTGTCGAGATTGGTCTTCTGCAGCGCCGACACCTCGACGTCCTGGACCTCGCCGCCCATGCCCTCGACGATCACTTCGTGCTGGAGAAGCTCCTCGCGGACCTTCTGCGGCCTGGCCTCGGGCTTGTCGATCTTGTTGATGGCGACGATCATCGGCACTCCGGCCGCCTTAGTGTGGTTGATCGCCTCGATCGTCTGGGGCTTGAGCCCGTCGTCGGCGGCGACCACCAGGACGACGATGTCGGTGACGTTGGCGCCGCGGGCGCGCATCTCGGTGAAGGCCTCGTGGCCGGGCGTGTCGAGGAAGGTGACCTTCGCCTGGTCGGGAAGGGTGACCTGGTAGGCGCCGATATGCTGGGTGATCCCGCCCGCCTCGTGGGCGACGACGTCGGCGCCGCGGATGGCGTCAAGCAGGGAGGTCTTGCCGTGGTCGACGTGGCCCATGATGGTCACCACCGGCGGCCGCGGCTCCAGGGCCTCGGGCGCATCCTCGTCGCCGCCGATGCCGATCTCGATGTCGGCTTCGCTGACCCGCTTGATGTTGTGCCCGAACTCGGTGACGAGCAGCTCGGCGGTGTCCTGGTCGATGGTCTGGGTGAGCGTGACCGGCATGCCCATCTTGAAGAGCGCCTTGACCAGGTCGGCGCCGCGCTCGGCCATCCGGTTGGCGAGCTCCTGGACGGTGATCGCCTCGGGAACGACGACGTCGCGGACCTGCTTGGCGGCCGGGCCGGACTGCTGGTGGGCGCGCTTCTCCTTCTCCCGGGCGCGGCGCAGCGCGGCGAGCGAGCGGGCGCGGCTGTCGTCCTCGCCCGACAGGGCCCGGGTGACGGTCAGCTTGCCATGATGGCGGCGGTCGTCGCGGCCGCGGCCCGGCCTGGCCGGTTCGGGGCGCTTGGGCGCCGGGGCGTGGCCGGGGCGGCGGTGGCCGCGCTCTTCGTCTTCGTCGACAAGAGGAGCCGGTTCGGGCTGCGGAGCCGGCACCTCGGCGGCGAGCCGGTCCTGTTCCTCGGCCTCGACACGGGCCCGCTCGGCCGCGGCTTCCTCGGCGCGGCGGTTCTCCTCGGCGCGGCGGCGCTCGTCCTCGCTCTGCTCGACCTTGGCGCGATCCTCGCGGCGGCGGGCTTCCTCGAGCGACGCCAGCCGGGCTTCCTCCGCCTCGCGCAGAAGCCGTTCCTGGAGCTCCTTGCGGCGGGCGATGTCGTCGGCGGGCGAGGTCGGGCGGCGCTCGGGGGCGCGCGCGGCCGGCTTCGGCGCCGGAGCGGGCGCCTCGGCGGCGGGCGCGGGCGTCGGGGTCTTCGGAGCCTCGGCGGCTTCACCGGGCTTGCCGAGGATGCGGCGCTTCTTGACCTCGACGACGACGGTATTCGACCGCCCGTGGCTGAAGCTCTGCTTCACCTTTCCGGTTTCGACCGTGCGCTTGATGCCCAGCGGGGGCCGGGTGCCAAGTTTCGGCTTTTCGGTCTGGTCGGTCATTCTATTCCTTCGTCAAACGCGTTGGCCGAGCCGGTTCCCAAGGCGGGAGCGCCGCCCTGAAGACCGGCACCGGAGTGATTGAAAGCGCTCCAGCGGGCGAGCGCATCACGCGCCCGCGCCGCAGCAGCAGGATCGGTCAGGGCGACATGTACCACATTTTCGCGGCCCAAGGCCATCGACAAGATAGTGCGGCCCTCGGGGAATATCATCCCCTGCGCCTCCCCGCCCCCGACCCGCCAGGCCTGATCGAGCCGGCGGCGGCCGTCTTCGCCGGAGTCGGCGGCGTGGATCAGCAGATGGACCTTGCCGGCGCGGGCGGCAGCCTCGATGCGCTCGGCGCCGCTCAAGAGGTTGCCGGCGCGCGCTTCCATGCCCAGCCGGTCGAGCGCCGCCTGGCGAAGCGCCCGGCTGGTCAGCTCGCCAAGGCCAGGCGGCACCTGCAGCGCATGGGTCTTGAAGGCGCGCGCGAGGGCGGCCTTGAGCCTGCCCTTGGCATTGGCCTCGTCGAGCTCGGCGCGAGTGACCGAGATCCAGGCGCCGCGGCCGGGCGCCCGGGCGCGGACGTCGGGAGCGACCTGGCCGTCCGGACCGAGCGCGAGCCGGATGAGCTCGCTTCGCGTCCCCTTGCGCCGAGTGAGGATGCAGGTGCGCTGGGGTTGATGCAGGTCACTATCCTCGTTCGTCCTGAGCGAAGTCGAAGGACGTTGGCGCGGCGATTCTGCCTCCCGCCCTTCGACTTCGGCGCTTTCGCGCCTCCGCTCAGGACGAACGAAACCTTTTAGCGGCCGAGTGTCATTGCGAGGATTCCGCATCGGCGGCCTCCTCGGTCTTGGTGCCCTCGTCTTCGAACCAGTGGGCGCGGGCGGCCATGATGATCTCGTTGCCCTGCTCTTCGCTCAGGCCGTAGTCGGCGAGGATTCCGCCCTTGTCCTCGGGCCGCTTGCTCGGCTCGCGCTGGCGCCTTTGCTCGGGCCTCTTCTTCTGGATGAGCTCGTCGGTGGCGAGGTCGGCAAGGTCGTCGAGCGTGCGGATGCCAGCCTTGCCGAGGGTCACCAGCATCTGTTCGGTGAGGTGCGGGAGCTCGGCGAGCGAATCCTCGACGCCGAGGCTGCGCCTTTCCTCGCGAGCGGCCGCCTCGCGGCGTTCGAGCGCCTCGGCGGCGCGGCTCTGGAGCTCGGTCGCAAGGTCGTCGTCGAGGCCCTCGATCGAGCTGATCTCCTCCGGCTCGACATAGGCGACTTCCTCAAGCGTCGTGAAGCCTTCGGCAACCAGCAGCTGGGCGAGCGTCTCGTCGACGTCGAGCTCGGTCTGGAACATCTCGGAGCGTTCGATGAACTCGCGCTGCCGCTTCTCGCTGGCATCGGCCTCGGTGAGGATGTCGATCTGGCTGGCGGTCAGCTGGCTGGCGAGCCGCACATTCTGGCCGCGGCGGCCGATCGCCAGACTCAGCTGGTCGTCGGGCACCACCACCTCGATCCGGCTCTCCTCCTCGTCGATGACAACGCGGCTGACCGTCGCCGGCTGGAGCGCGTTGACGACAAAAGTGGCGAGATCCTCCGACCAGGGAATGATGTCGATCTTCTCGCCCTGGAGCTCCTGGACGACCGCCTGGACCCGGCTGCCCTTCATGCCGACGCAGGCGCCGACCGGGTCGATCGAGCTGTCGTGGCTGATGACCCCGATCTTGGCTCGGGAGCCGGGATCGCGGGCGGCGGCCTTGATCTCGATGATGCCGTCGTAAATCTCCGGCACTTCCTGCGCGAACAGCTTCTTCATGAAGTCGGGATGGGCGCGCGACAGGAAGATCTGCGGCCCGCGCGCCTCGCGCCGGACCGACAGAATCAGCGAGCGGATTCGGTCGCCGACCCGGACCATCTCGCGCGGAATCTGTTGGTCGCGGCGGATGACTCCCTCGGCGCGGCCGAGGTCGACGACGACGTGGCCGAACTCGACGCGCTTGACGACTCCGGTGATGATCTCGCCGGCGCGGTCCTTGAATTCCTCATATTGGCGCTCGCGCTCGGCGTCGCGGACCTTCTGGAAAATCACCTGCTTGGCGGCCTGCGCGGCAATCCGGCCGAACTCGATCGGCGGCAGCGGGTCGACGATGAAGTCGCCAACCGAGGCGCCGGGCTGAAGCTTCTGAGCGCCCTTGAGGTCGATCTGCTTGAAATGGTCCTCGACTTCCTCGACGACCTCCACCACGCGCCACAGGCGAAGGTCGCCGCTGGTCGGGTCGAGCTTGGCGCGGATGTCATTCTCGGCGCCGTAGCGGGCGCGGGCGGCGCGCTGGATGGCGTCCTCCATCGCCTCGATGACGATGCCCTTGTCGATCAGCTTCTCGCGAGCGACCGCGTCGGCGATGGCGATCAGCTCGGCCTTGTTGGCGCTGACGGCGCTGGGTGCGGCGGTGGCCATGGTATCAGTCCTCTATCGTCTGAATGGAATCGGCGCCTTCGGTGCTGAGCGGCGCGGTGGCGTTGATCAGCGCGTCGGTGAGCAACAGCTTGGCTGAAGCGACCGAAGCGAATGGAATTTCGTGATCCTGGCCGTCCTTGCCGGCGATCCGGACCTTGTCTCCGTCGGCGCCCTGGAGCGTCCCGGAGAATTGCTTGCGCCCGGCCAGCGGTTCGGCGAGCGTGATGCGGGCCTCGTGGCCCTTCCAATCGTCGAAGTCCTTGAGGCGGGTCAGCGGCCGGTCGATGCCCGGCGAGGAGACTTCGAGGCGATAGCCGCCCGCGATGGGATCGCGGCCCACCGCTTCAAGGGCGTCGAGCCGGTCGGACAGGCGGCGGGAAATGCGCTCGCAATCGCCGAGATCGAGCTGCCTTGTGTCGGGTCGCTCGGCCATCACCTGCAACGTCGGGTCGGAATGACCGCCGGTCATCACCACGCGCACCAGCTCGTAGCCCAAGGCCTGCACCTCCGGCTCGATCAGTTCGCGGATGGCTTCGATGTCGGCCAAGATGATCCTTCAGCACAAGCAAACCAAATCCCCCTCGTGCCGCCCGGGACCCCGGCCAGCCTCACATCGGCAACGATGTCGAGGAGAGCCGGCGATATAGGCTGACACGTCCAGCGGGGCAAGCCGGATCAGCGGCGCTCCGCGAAGCTCAGTTCTGGCCCCAGGACGGCGGCGGCGTCGGCACCCGGCGGGCGAGGTCGAAATCGACCCGGAAGAATCGGTTCGGCCGCCTGAGCTCGTAGGCGAACACCTGTCCCGGCTCGACCTCCATCGCCCAGACGTTGGTCACCGATTGCGGGATGCTCTCGCGGACGAACATGTCCTTGGAGAATTGGTCGGCGGGGAATTCCTGGCGGCGCGCCGTGCCCTCGTCGACCGTGTCGCCGCCATATTGCGTGAGCTTGTCCTCGCTGCCGTCCTCGTGGCGATGGTCGTGCTTCAGGCGAAGGCCGGTGCCGGTGCGGGTGACGACCCAGGTGCGCGAGCGGTCCTCGCCGACGTTGAACGGGATTCGGATTTCGGTCGGCGAGCAATCGCGCACGTGCATCACCAGCCGCCGGCCGGCGAAAGCGGAGTCGGCCTCGGTGACGGGGCTGACGATGCGGCCCTCGAAGCTCTGGCCGCACAGGCTCAGGAGCCGGTTGAAGAAAGCGCCCTGAGGCGATTGCGGGAGCTCGGCGGTGGCGCAGCCGCCAAGAGCGAGCGCGCCCAGGATGACCGTCCATCTCATGCGCCTTGCTACGGCGGCGGGGCGCAAAGGGCCAGCGCTTTATTCTCCGAGCGAATACGGACGGTCAGCGCGGCGGCGTTGAGCAATGTGAAGATCAGCGCCAGTTCGACGAGGCCGAACGCCAAGGGCAGGAGCGCGATCTCCAGCGCGACGATCAGATAATTGGGATGGTTGAGCCACAGATAGGGGCCGCGCCGCACCAGCGGCTCGCCGGGGACGACGATGATCCGCGTCGTCCAGCGGTCGCCGAGCGTGCGGATCACCCACAGCCGGGCGAACTGGAGGAGCAGGAACAGGACGAGCGGAAGCCAGTGGATCGGGCGGCCGGGCGCCAGCCACCACAGGGCGCCGAGCCACAGGCCATGGACGGCGACGATCAGCGGATAATGGGAGCGGCCGAACTCGCGCCCGCCACGCGCCAGAATCCGCCGGCTATTGCGGGAGGCCAGCCACAGCTCGGCGAGACGCTGGGCGGTGACGAGAGCGAGGACGATGCCGGCGGTCACGGCCGCTCGAGCACGAGGCCGGCGCAGGTGAATCCCGGTCCAAAGGCGGTCATCATTACCCGTTCGGGGAGGCCGCGGGCAATCAGCCGGTCGAGCACGAACAGCACGGTCGGCGCGCTCATATTGCCATGGTCGCGGAGCACGTCGCGCTCGAGGTCGAGCTCGCCCGGAGCGAGGGCGAGAGCGCTTTCGATCGCATCGATGACCTTGACCCCGCCCGGATGGCAGCAAAAGCGGCCGACGTCGGCGCGGGCAATGCCGAGCCCGGCCAGCATGCGCTCGACCGATGCGCCGAGCTCGGCTTCGATGAATGGCGGGATCGCCCGGTCGAAGACGACGGCGAGGCCGGGATCCTCGACATCCCAGCCCATGATCCGCAAGGTTTCGGGCCACAAGGTCTCGGCCGAGCCGGCGATTCGGGCGATGCCACCTCTGCCGCCGGAGCGGACCATCGCCGCCGCGGCGCCGTCGCCGAACAAGGCGGTGGCAACGACCGCGGCCGGATCGTCGCTGTCGAGCCGGATCGAGATCGAGCAGGTCTCGACGGTTGCGAACAGCCAGTTGCTGCCGGGCTCCGCCGCCGCCAGCCGGGCGGCGGCGGCAAGGCCGCTGACCCCGCCGGCGCAGCCGAGCCCGAACAACGGCACCCGGCGAACGTCATGGCGAAGCCCGAGCTGCGGCGCGACCCGCGCTTCGAGGCTCGGCGTGGCGATGCCGGTGGTCGATACGCTGACGACGCCGTCGACGTCGCCAGGTTCGAGCCCGGCGCGGGCGATCGCGTCGCGCGCGGAGTCGAGGAACAGTCGCTCGGCGGCCTCGAGATAGAGAGCGTTGCGCTCGCGCCAGCCGCGCTGCTCGAGGTACCATTGCTGCGGGGCGACGATGTGGCGCCGGGCGATGCCGGCATTGTCGAACACGCTTGCCAGGCGATTGAACAGCGCCGGCCTGCCGCCGAACGCCTGCCTCGCAGCCGCCTTCGCTTCGTCCTGCGATACGATGTGCGGAGGAAGCGCCGTCGCCAGCGACAGGAGGGAACTCGACTCCATTCCAGCCCTTTACATAAGGACCCCCGACAAGTCTTGAACTGCAACCTTAGGGAAAAAGATTGATGCGCCTGCTCCACGTCACTGCGATTGCCCTTCTTGCCGGCTGCGGCACGGCGCCGTCGCCGACGGCGGCTTCGGCCAACAATGCGGCGGTCGAGCAAGGCGAGGCGGCGCGGACGCCCGAAGGCGGCCGGCCGTTTGTCATTCGCGAGGTCGCGAGCTTCGCGACTCCGTGGGCGATGAGCTTCCTGCCGGGAAGCGGCCAGCCGATGACCAACATGGCCTTGCTCACCGAGCGCGAGGGGCGATTGTGGCTGGTCGATGTCGCGACCGGCCAGCGGCAGCAGGTCAGCGGCGTGCCGAGCGTCCGCGTCGCCGGCCAGGGCGGGCTCGGCGACGTCGTCGCCCATCCCGACTTTGCCGCCAACCAGAGAGTCTATTTAAGCTTCGCAGAGGCCGGGCCGAACAACACCGCCGGAGCGGCGGTCGGCTACGGCCGGCTGGTGCTCGGCCAGGGACAGCCGCGCATCGAGAGTTTCCGGGTCATCTGGAGGCAGACTCCCAAGGTTACCGGCAACGGCCATTTCGCGCACCGAATGGCCTTCTCGCCGGAAGGCCATTTGTTCGTGACCTCGGGCGACCGCCAGAAGATGCAGCCGGCGCAGGACATGGCCAGCGACCTCGGAAAGATCATCCGGATGACCGCCGAGGGCGAGCCGGTCCCCGGCGGGCCATGGGCGGAGCGCGGCGGGCGCGCCGCGTATTACTGGTCCGTGGGTCACCGCAACCCGCTCGGCATCGCCTTTGCCCCCGACGGCCGTCTGTGGTCGAGCGAAATGGGCCCGGCCCACGGCGACGAGCTCAACCTGATCCTGCCGGGACGCAATTACGGCTGGCCGGAAGTGTCCTACGGAAGCCATTATGGCGGCGCGTCGATCCCCGACGAGCACCGGCGGCGCGGCTTCGAGGAGCCGAAGGCCTGGTGGGATCCGGCGATCTCGCCCGGCGGGCTGATGATTTACAGCGGCGCACTGTTCCCCGAATGGCGGGGAAGCGCCTTTTTGCCGGGGCTCAGCGGCCAGAACCTCGTTCGGGTGGACATCGCCGGCGATCGCGCTCGCAAGGCCGACGATTGGAACATGAGGGCGCGACTGCGCGCCGTCGTCCAAGGGCCGCGCGGGGAGATCTATTTGCTCGAGGACGGACGCAACGGGGCGGCGGCCCGGCTGCTTCGGTTGGAGCCGAGGCGCTAGGTCCGGCGGTAGCGGAGATAATAAGGCCGCCGGCCCTCGCGGCGCGACTTGGCTCCGTAGCGGGTCTCGATCCAGCCGCCCGGCGGCTCGAGGAAGTCGGACGGGCGCTCGGCCAGCCATTCGAACCGGTGGGCGTGGCGAGCCATCACCATCAGCGACCAGGCGAGATAGGTCGGATCGTCGGTGGCGAGGCGGAACTCGCCGCCGGGCCTGAGCTTGGCGGCGAACAGCGCCAGCGGACCGTCGTTGACCATCCGCCTTTTGGCGTGCCGCGCCTTCGGCCACGGGTCGGGGTGGAGCAGATAGAGGAAGCTCAGCGCTCCGTCGGGCACGCGGCGGAGAACGTCGAGCGCGTCCCCGCGCCACAGCCGGACATTGCCGAGCCTTTTGTCGCGGATATGGGCGAGTGCAGCGGCGACCCCGTTGAGGAACGGCTCGCAGCCGATGAAGCCGTGGTCCGGAAGCATGTCGGCGCGGTCGGCGAGGTGCTCGCCCGAGCCGAAGCCGATCTCGAAATGCAGCGGCCTCTCGTCGCCGAACAGGCGCCGCGCAGTGACTTCACGGTCCGCGGGCACTTCGATCCGCGGAAGCAAAGTGTCGACCAGCTCCTGCTGACTCTTGCGCAGCCGGTGCCCGCTCGACCGGCCGTACAGCCGGTTGAGGGTGGTCGGATCGCCGGGCTTGTGGGCGGTCATGGCAGCGCTCGCTAACGATGGAGCGCGGAGCGCGAAAGTGATATGTTCCGCCCACGAAACAATGGAGGGGAACATGCGCGCCGCAGGAATCAACTGGCTGGCAGTGATCGTCGCCGCGGTCGCTTTCTATCTGATCGGCTTTCTCATCTACGGGATGCTCGTCCCCGAAGAAACCTGGCTGCAAATGAGCGGGATGACTCCCGAACAGCTGAAGGACATTGGCGCCGATCGCATGCCGTTCGGAATCCTGATGCCGCTCGCCACCGCCGTGTTCATGGCAATGCTGTTCAAATGGGCCGGAGTCGCGGGTGCCTCGCGAGGAATTCAGTGGGGCGCCGTCATCGCCCTCGCCTCGGCCGTGCCGACGGTCTGGTACGGCTGGGTCTATGGGCCGTCGATGGTGTCGGGGGCATTGCTCGATAGCGCGCACCTGCTGATCGGTCACGGTGCCGTGGGGGCGATCCTTGGCGCCTGGCGCTAGGCTGAACTGACCGTCGCGGGGAACTGCTCGGAGCATCAGGCGTCGTTTGCACAGGGGCGGGGGCAAATGGGAGCAGGAGTCCCGCCTGAATGCCCGAGGTCGTGGTTATCACTGGTGCGTCGGCAGGGATCGGCCGGGCGACGGCGCGCGAGTTTGCCCGCCATGGCTGTCGCGTCGCGCTGATCGCCCGCGGCAGGGACGGGCTCGAGGCGGCGGCGCGCGAGGTCGAGGCGCTCGGCGGCGAGGCGCTGGTGGTCGAGGCCGACGTCGCCGACCACCGCCAGGTCGATCGCGCCGCCGAGCGGGCGGTCGAGGAGTTCGGCGGCATCGACGTCTGGGTGAACAACGCCTTCGCCGGCATCTTCTCGCCATTCATGGACATCAGCGTCGAGGAATATCGGCGGGTCACCGATGTCACCTACATGGGCCAGGTGCACGGCACTCGAGCGGCGCTGCGCCACATGCTCCCGCGCAACTCGGGCCAGATCATCCTCGTCGGCTCGGCGCTCGCCTATCGCGGAATCCCGCTGCAATCGGCCTATTGCGCGGCCAAGCATGCGCTCCAGGGCTTCCTCGATTCCGTCCGCAGCGAGCTGCTGCACATGGACAGCGCGGTCAGGCTGACGATGGTGCAGCTGCCGGGGGTCAACACGCCGCAGTTCGACTGGATCCGCGCGCATGTCCGCGGCCGGCCGCAGCCGGTCGGCCCGGTCTATCAGCCGGAAGTGGCAGCACGCGCAATCTGGAAGGCCGCGCATTCGAGCCGCAAGGAATGGATCGTCGGAGCGCCGGCCTATCAGGCGATCGCCGGCGACAAGCTGATCTCGCCGCTGCTCGACCGCTACCTCGCGCGGACGGCGGTCGAGGGGCAGCAGTCGGAAGAGCCGCTGGACAGCGATCGTAAGGACAATTTGTTCGAGCCGGTCCCCGGCGACCACGGCGCCCACGGCCGCTTCGACGACAAGGCGCGCGAGCGCTCGCCACTGCTGTGGGCGAGCGAGCATCGCGGCTGGATCGCCGCCGGGGCCGCGCTGGCGATCGGCGCGTCGCTGCTTGGGCTTACGGTTATTCGACAGGGAGAAAATGAATGAACCAGGCTGATCCCGACCTTTACAGGGACAATCCGAAGTCGACGGCGGTCATTGGCGGCCACCCGATCCACCCGATGCTGATACCCTTCCCGATTGCCTTGCTGGTGGGGGCGTTCGGAAGCGATCTGCTCTACCTCGCTTATGGCGATCCTGGCTTTGCCGACGCGTCCAAATGGCTGCTAGGCTTCGGCATCGCCACCGCATTGCTGGCGGCGGTGTTCGGGCTGATCGACTTCATGGGCGACGACCGGATCCGCCGGCTGAACCACGCGCTGCAGCATATGATCGCCAACGTCGCTGCGGTCGTGGTGGCGATCGTCAATCTTGCCGTTCGCCTCGGAAGCAGCCCGGAGATCGTCGAATCGCTCGGCGTCTTTCTGTCGGGCGCGACGGTGCTGATCCTGATCTTCAGCGGCTGGCGCGGCGGCGACCTTGTCTACCATCACCGCGTCGGAGTGCACGAGCCGGGAAGGCCTCGCTAGCCGCACATGCGCCTCGTCAACCTTCGCAAGGCCGCGACCGCCGGCGCTGCCGGGGCGCTGGCTTGGGAAGCGGCGCTGAGGTTGGCGATCCTCGCCGGGCTTCCGGCGTTCGACATGGTCCGGGAGCTTGGCACCCTCGTCTCCCCCGACGGGCCGTGGTGGGCGTGGTGGTCTTCCGGCCTTGCCGCTCATTTGGCGGCGGGGATCGCCTGGGCTTTGGTCTACGCTTATTTCTTCTGGGCGCGATTCGATGTCCCTGCCATGCTCCAGGGCCTGATCTTCGCCTTCGTTCCGGCAGTCCTCGCCATTTTCCTCATGGTTCCACAGCTGCAGCTGATGCACCTCGCCGAGGGTATCGTGAGGCTCGAATGGGCCACGTTCCTCGAGCCGCTCGATGTTTCGACGATCGCCAGCCTGCTGGCCGGGCACATGCTGTTCGGAGCGACCCTCGGCGCGCTCTACGTCCGTCCCGCCGGCTATGCCGCGCAATCCGAGCTGCGGTCGCCGCCGTGCCTGGCAAGGCCCCGGCGCACCTCGCGCAACGGCCGGCGGCAAAGTGGGGCGGGCTTCATGTTCGCGACCGGTATCGAGGGCAGCTACCCGACCATTGAAAATGGCCGGTGGCGCCGCGACCAGATGGCCGGCACCTGGCATTACCAGCACTGGCAGGAGGATTTCGCGCTCGCTCGCGAGATCGGCATCACCCACATTCGGTACGGCCCACCGCTGCACCTCGTCCTGACCGGTCCGGGCCGCTACGACTGGTCGCTGGTCGACGAGCCGATGGCCGAGCTCGAGCAGCTCGGGCCGGAGCCGATCGTCGACCTGTGCCATTTCGGACTGCCGACCTGGCTCGGCAATTTCCAGAATGCCGACATCCCGGCCCCGATGAGCGAGTTCGCCGGCGCGTTCGCCGAACGCTATCCGTGGGTGCGCTTCTACACTCCGATCAACGAAATGTTCGTCTGCGCCCGGCTGAGCGCGCTCGAAGGCCTGTGGAACGAGCAGCTGTCCGACGACGGCGCCTTCGTCCGCGCCGTGGTCAACATGGCCGGCGCCACGGTGGCGATGGAGGAGGCGATCCTCGAGCACCGCCCAGACGCGATCTTCATTCACGCCGAGAGCAGCGAATTCTGCCAGCCTTGCTGCCCCGACCCGGAAATCGAGGCGATCGCCCGGTTGGAGAACGAACGCCGATTCCTGCCGCTCGACCTGTTGTTCGCCAATCCGGTCAGCGACCTGATGCGCGAGCACATCCGGGGGCACGGGATTCCGGACGACAGCTACGAGCGCTTCATGCGCCGCAAGGTGCCGAGGCGGTCGATCCTCGGCGTCGATTATTACGAATGGAACGAGCGGCTGATCGACCAGGACGGCAACGCCCGGGCGCTCGGCGAGTTGTTCGGATGGTACGTGATCGCGCAGCAATATTGGCAACGCTACCGGCGGGTGATGATGCACACCGAGACCAACCGCATGGATGCTGCCGACGCGACCCGCTGGCTGTGGCGACAGTGGCACAACGTCCAGCTGCTGCAGAACGATGGCGTGCCGCTGGTCGGATTCACCTGGTACAGCCTCAACGACCAGATCGACTGGCATATCGGCATGAGCGAGGCGCTCGGTATCGTCTATCCGGTGGGCCTGGTCGACATGAACCGCGACCCTCGCCAGGTCGGGCTTTCCTACAAGCATCTGATCGATACCTATCGGGACCTGCCGGCCTATCGCGAGTGCGAAGCGCTCAAGGAGATCATGCACTGATGGCGGGCTTCCTCCAGGCTCACGGCTACGATCCCGGGCCGGCGCAGCGCCCGATCCTGACCGGGCTGATCAGCGGCGTCGTCGCCACCCTTCCGGCCAGTCTCTTGCTCCATTTGTTCGGATCTCTGGAGGTTCAGTCCGAAATCCTCGGCCTGCCGGTCGCCGGCGTGCTTGCGCTCGGAGCGCTGGTCATGGCGGTGGCGGGAGGGATCTATGCCCGACTGTTCGGCCGCGCCGCCAACGACGAGCGGATCGGCTGGCTTTTCGGGACGTCATTCGGCTTCGCGCTTTGGGCGGCCGGCGGCGCGATGGTGCTGCCAATCTTGAGCGGCGGCCTCGCTCCGGCGGGGGCGCCGGCGATGGGGCTACTTCTGTCGTTGCTGATCTGGGGCGGAGTGACGGGAGCGCTCGTGCCCTTCGTCCACCGGCCCTTGCGACGCGCCCTGTCCAAGGGCGCTCAGCTTCGCGAGGTCGGGCCGACCGCGGCCGCCGAGGGCTGGCTGAAGCGAAACCGCCGCTAGCCGGCGAGCGCCTGCCGGAGGTCCTCGACGAGGTCGACCCGCTCCCACGGGAAGGTGTCGCCGTCCGGCTTGCGGCCGAAATGGCCGTAGGCCGCGGTCGCCGCATAGATCGGCTTGTTGAGTCCGAGGTGGGTGCGGATGCCGCGCGGGGTGAGGCCGCCGAGCTTGCCGATCCGGCCGATCGCCGTCTCGAGCGCGCTGTCGTCGACGCTGCCGGTGCCGTGGGTGTCGACATAGAGCGACAATGGCTCGCTGACGCCGATCGCATAGGCGAGCTGGATGGTGCAGCGGCGGGCGAGGCCGGCGGCGACGATGTTCTTGGCGAGATAGCGCGCGGCGTAGGCGGCGGAGCGGTCGACCTTGGTCGGGTCCTTGCCGGAGAAAGCGCCGCCGCCGTGCGGGGCCGCGCCGCCATAGGTGTCGACGATGATCTTGCGGCCGGTCAAGCCGGCGTCGCCGTCGGGGCCGCCGATCTCGAAGCTTCCGGTCGGGTTGATGTGATAGACGGTCTCGTTGCCGAGCAGCTCGGCGGGGATCACGTCGGCGACGACGCCCTTCACATAGGAATGAAGCTCGCCCTGGTTCTCGCCGGCGTCATAGCCGGGCTTGTGCTGGGTCGAGACGACGATGGCAGTGGCCTTCGCCGGCTTGCCGTCGTCGAAGCGCAGGGTCACCTGGCTCTTGGCGTCGGGCTCGAGGAAAGGAGCCGCGCCCGAATGCCGGTCGGCGGCCATCCGCTCGAGAATCTTGTGGCTGTAATAGAGCGTCGCGGGCATCAGCTCCGGGGTCTCGTCGACGGCGAAGCCGAACATGATCCCCTGGTCGCCGGCGCCCTCGTCCTTGTTGCCGGAGGCGTCGACGCCCTGGGCGATGTGCGCCGACTGGCCGTGGAGATGGTTCTCGAAATCGGCGGTCTGCCAGTGGAAGCCGTCCTGCTCGTAACCGATGCGCTTGACGGTGTTGCGCACCAATTGCTCGATCTCGTCGCGAGCCCCGGGCGCCCAGCCGTGGGTGTCCTTGAACCGTTCCTCGTCATAGACCGGCGGGCAGCGGATCTCGCCGCCGATGATGATTCGCTGGGTCGTCACCAGAGTCTCGCAGGCGACTCGCGATTCGGGGTCATGGCCGATGAAATAGTCGACGATGGCGTCGGAAATTTGGTCGGCGACCTTGTCGGGATGGCCTTCGGAAACGGACTCGGAAGTGAACAGATAAGAGCTGCGCATGGCGGGGAGGCGGTCCTTGGAATCGCGATATAAGGAAAGCTTTATATGGCGCTCTAGCGGCGGCGAAACCCAAGCACAATGGCCGCGATCAGCAGGGCGAAGGCGAGGGTGAGCGGGATCCAATTGCCGGCCCTCGCGAACAGAGTCGGCTTGGCCGCCGGCGGGGGCAGGGCGGCATCGATCACTCCGGCGCTGCGCCACGGCAAAGCCTCGAGTAACCGCCCCCGGGCATCGATCACCGCGCTGATCCCGGTCGGGGTCGAGCGGATCACCGGCAGCCCTTCCTCGGCTGCCCGCAGCCGCGCCTGGGCGAGATGCTGCGGCGGGCCCCAGGCACCGAACCAGGCGTCGTTGGATGGGTTGAAGATGACATCCGGCCGGTTGTCGCGGTCGACGACGTCGCCCGAGAAGATAATCTCGTAGCAGATCTGAAAGCCGACCTTGCCCCAGCCGGGAAGCGTAAGCGTCTGCGGGCCAGGCCCGGGGATGAAATCGACGTCGCCTGGCGCCAGCCGGGACAGGCCGATCGCCGACAGCAGCGGCCGCATCGGCAGATATTCGCCGTAGGGGACGAGATGCGCCTTGTCGTAGCGGCCGAGCACCTCGCCGCCGGGAGCAAGGACGTAGGTGCTGTTCGCCGCGCCGGTGACGAGGCGGCCGTGGAGAGAGAAGAGGGCGATTCCGCCGGTCAGCAGATATTCGCCCTCACCGATCGACGCCGCCGCCCGCTCGCGCTCGAACCGGGCGAAGGCGGCATAGGGCTCCTGGCGCTGGTCCTCGAGCGGATCGGTAATCGCCGCCTCCGGCCAGAACAGGAGGCGGGGACGCGTGCCGCCTGGTTTCGCCGACAGCGTCGCCAGGCGCTGCGCGGCGATGTCGGAAAAGCCCGGCCGCCACTTGTCCTGCTGGCCGATATTGGGCTGGACGACACGAATCGGCCGGACGGTCGTCGAGCCGTCCGGAACCTCGGCGCCGGGCAGCGCCCACAGCAAGACCACGACCAAAGGAATGATGACCGCCGGGAGCAAGCGTTGGCGCCAGGCCAGCCAGACGGCTCCTCCGGTCAGCACGGCCAGCATCGACAGGCCGTAGGTGCCGATCACGGCGCTGATCTCGATCAGGCCGCTGTCGACCAGCGCCACTCCGACCGGGTTCCAGGCGAAGCCGGTGAAGATGGCGGCGCGAAGCCATTCGGTGATCGCCCAGCCGCCGGCCAGCGCGAGCACCAGCGCAAGCGGCCGGTCGCGGCCGAACCGCCAGGCGAGGCCGGCGGCGAGCGCCGGATAGATTGCGAGGTAGAGCGACAGCAGGACAACCGCGACCCAGCCGAGCCAGGCCGGCATCGCCGCCTGGTAGGTGAAGGCGGTGGCGATCCAGTTGAGGCCGAGGACGAATTGTCCGAGCCCGAACAGCCAGCCGGTTAGAAGCGCGTATTTCAGGCTCGGTGCGCGCGCGACCAGCTCGCACAGCAAAGCGAAGGCGAGCAGCATCAGCGGCCACAGTCCCGCAGGCTCGAAGGCGAATGCGGAGACGATCCCGGTGACAAGGGCGAACAGGAGATATGTCATGTGCCGCCGTCATTGCGAGGAGCGCGGCGACGAAGCAATCCACTTTGCCGTTCTGGATTGCTTCCCCCCTCGACAAGCCGGGGGTGGCAATGACAATGCCGGCCGGTGAGCCTGCCGCCATTCCATCTCGCCTTTCCGGTCGACGACCTTGCCGCCGCGCGGGCCTTCTACGGCGGCCTGCTCGGCTGCGCCGAGGGGCGGAGCGCCGAGCACTGGGTCGATTTCGACCTCTACGGCCACCAGATCGTCGCCCATCTCGCCCCCGACGCGGTCAAGGCGCGGACGACCAACCCGGTCGACGGCGACGACGTGCCGGTGCCGCATTTCGGGCTGGTGCTGGCGATGGACGAGTGGAAGCGGCTGGCCCGGCGGCTCGAGGAGGCCGAGGTCGAGTTCGTGATTCCGCCGACCGTGCGCTTCGCCGGCGGGCCGGGCGAGCAGGCGACGATGTTCCTGCTCGACCCGGCCGGCAATGCGCTCGAGTTCAAGGCGATGGCCGATCCGGCCCGGCTGTTCGCAAAAGAGTGATCAATCCTCCCCGAGCTCGGCTCGGGGAGGGGGACCAGCCGGCGCAGCCGGATGGTGGAGGGGCAGCCGCGCTGTAGCTTCGGCAACAACCCACCGAAGAACCGCATCAGCATCGTTGAGCAAGTCGATGGCCGGTATGCGCAGTGTGTGAATCCCAGCGGCCCGCAGCCAGTCATCCCGTGTCGAATCTCTTTCGGGCCGATTACCACGCGAATGCGCCTCGCCGTCGATCTCAATCGCCAGCCGTGCGTCATTGCAGAAGAAGTCGAGGACGTAAGGCCCGCTTGGGTGCTGTCTCCTAAACTTCAATCCGGTCGGCCGCTGCCGCATCCAGCGCCAGAGGACGACTTCGGGAAGGGTCATCTTTCGCCGAAGCCGCCGCGCCTTCGTTGTCGTGCCCGAGTACGCCTTTGGCACAATATCCTTGAGCATGTGATTGGCCCCTCCACCATGCTTCGCATGGTCCCCCTCCCCGAGACAAGCTCGGGGAGGATTCGCTACTCGCGCGCGTCCGCCTCCTCCGGCGCGTGGAGGCGGACTCGGAGGATCCGGCGCGGGTCGGAATCCATCGCCTCGAGCTTCCAGCCCGACGGATGGTGGACGCATTCGCCGCGCTCGGGGATGTGGCCGGCGAGCAGGAAGACGAGGCCGCCCAGGGTGTCGACCTCATCCTCTTCCCAGGTCAGCCTTTGGTCGACCGAGGCGGCGAGCTCCTCGAGCTCGATCCGCGCGTCGGCCTCCCACAATCCGTCGTCGATCCGGGTGAGCATTCCGCCTTCGGTTTCGTCATGCTCGTCCTCGATCTCGCCGACGATTTCCTCGACGACGTCCTCGATGGTCACCAGGCCCTCGGTGCCGCCGAACTCGTCGACGACGATGGCGAGATGGACTCGCCCGGCCCGCATTCGCGCCAGAAGCTCGATCACGCCCATCGATTCGGGGACGAACAAGGGCGTGCGCATCAGCGAGGCAATCGAGCGGTCGCGGCTCGGGTCGACGTTGGCGACGAACACGTCCTTGATGTGGATCATGCCGACAACCTGGTCGAGGCTGTCGTCATAGACCGGCAGGCGGCTGTGGCCGGCGTCGGCGAAAGCGCGAATGAGATCGTCGAAGCCGATAGTCGACGGCACGGCGATGATCTCGCCGCGCGTGACGCAAATGTCGCCCGCCGTCTGGTCGCCGAAGTGCAGCAGGTTCCTGAGCATCTGCCGCTCGTGCGGAGAAAGGTCGCCGGCGACCGGCCGGGCGTCCTCGGCTTCCTCGATCGCCTCCTCGATCTGGTTGCGAAGGGTCGGCTCGCTGTCCTCGCCGAACAGCAGCGAGCGCATCCCGCGCCACAGCCTCGAACCGCGCTCGTCGTGCTGGGTCGCCATCAGCCGGCGTTCCCATAGGGATCGGCAATCCCGAGGCGGGCGAGGGCCCGGATCTCGCGCCGCTCCATGTCATCGGCACCAGCCTCGTCCTGATGGTCGTGGCCGAGCAGATGAAGCGTGCCGTGGGCGGCAAGGTGGGCGGCGTGATGCTCGAGCGGGATCGCTTTTTCGGCCGCTTCCGCCGCGCAGACGCCGCGGGCAAGGATTATGTCCCCAAGCAAGATTTGCGGTCCGGCAAATTTTGCGAGCGCCAATTCACTTGGCGTCGCCAGCGGGAACGAGAGGACGTTGGTCGCCTTGTCCTTGCCGCGCCATTCGGCGTTGAGCGCGCGAACGTCGGTGTCGCCGGCCAACCTGATCGACAGCTCGACGTCGCGCGGCGAGGCGGCGAGCTCGGGGAAGGCGCTTTCGGCGACCGCCGCTTCGGCGGCGCTTCGAACCAGTGACAGCAGCTCCTTGCTACTGTCCCACTCCTCGTCGGCTTCGACCATGATCTCGAGCATCATGCGCCCGGGCCCTCATAAGCCTCGACGATCCGCCCGACCAAGGGATGGCGGACGACGTCGGCGGCGGTGAAGCGGACGGTGGCGATGCCCTTGATGCCCGACAGCCGCGACACCGAGTCGGCGAGCCCGGACTTGGCCGGGTCGGGAAGGTCGACCTGGTGGGGGTCGCCGCACACCACCATCCGGCTGCGCATGCCGAAGCGGGTGAGGAACATCTTCATCTGCAGCGGCGTCGTGTTCTGCGCCTCGTCGAGGATGATGAAGGCGTCGTTGAGGGTCCGGCCGCGCATGAAGGCGATCGGCGCGATCTCGATCTCGCCGCTGGCGATCCGCCGCTCGACCTGCTCGGTCGGGAGCATGTCGTAAAGCGCGTCGTAGAGCGGGCGGAGATAGGGGTCGACCTTCTCCTTCATGTCGCCGGGAAGGAATCCCAGGCGCTCGCCGGCCTCGACCGCGGGGCGCGACAGGATCAGCCGGTCGACGGTGCCGGCGATCAGCTGCGACACCGCCTGGGCGACGGCGAGATAGGTCTTGCCGGTGCCGGCCGGGCCGAGCGCGAAGATCAGCTCGTCGCGGGACAGCGCCTCCATGTAGGCGGCCTGGACGGTCGAGCGCGGGACGATGGTCTTCTTGCGGGTGCGGATCATCACCCGCGGCGGCGAGGCGACGTCCTCGGCGATGATGCCGTCGAGGCTCGGCTGGACCGCCATTCCGAGCACCGCCTCGACCGCCTCCGAATCGACGTCATGGCCCTGGTCGAGCCGGTTGTAGAGGCCGATCAGCACTTCCCGGGCGCGCGATGCGGAATCGGGCTCGCCCTCGATCTGGACTCGATTGCCGCGCGCCGAGATTTGCACGCCCAGGCGCTGCTCGATGGTGATCAGATGCCGATCATAGTCGCCGAACAACGGCCCGAGCAGATAGGGCTGCTCGAACTCGAGCTCGAGACGGGCGCGGTCGGGGACCGCGGCGAGGTCGCGGCGCGGCATCAGGCGGCGACCGCCGAGCGGACCGCTCCGGCCATGCTGTTGGCGCCTGCGGAAACGAGGGTGACGTCGAGCATGGCGCCGGGCTGCGCGCGCGTTTCGACATGGACCGACTGCAGCCAGGGCGAGCGGCCGATCATCTGGCCGGGACGCTTGCCCGGCCGTTCGATCAGCAATTTCGTGTCGAGTCCCACGGTCGAGCGGTTGAACGCCAGCTGGTGGGAAGCGATCCGTTGCTGCAGCCGCTGCAGCCTCTCGTCCATTATTTCGCGGGGGATTTGACCCTCCATCACCGCCGCCGGGGTCCCGGGCCGGGCGCTGTATTTGAACGAATAAGCCGAAGCGTAGCGAACCTCGTCGACGATGCTCAACGTCGCCTCGAAATCCTCGTCACTCTCGCCCGGGAAGCCGACGATGAAGTCGCCGGACAAAGCGATGTCGGGCCGCGCTGCGCGCACCTTCTCGATGATCCTGAGATAGCTCTCGGCGCTGTGGCTGCGGTTCATCGCCCTGAGGATGCGGTCGCTGCCCGACTGCACCGGCAGGTGGAGGTAGGGCATCAGCTTGGCGACCTCACCGTGCGCCGTGATCAGCGCCTCGGTCATGTCGGCCGGATGGCTGGTGGTGTAGCGGATGCGCTCCAAGCCATCGATCCGGGCGAGTTCGCGGATCAGCTCGGCGAGGCCGCGGTCGCCAGCCTTCCAGGCGTTCACATTCTGGCCGAGCAGGACGATCTCGCGAGCCCCCGCCTCGACCAGCGCCCGTGCTTCCTCGACGATATCGGCCCACGGCCGCGAGATCTCGGCCCCGCGCGTGTAGGGGACGACGCAATAGGTGCAGAATTTGTCGCAGCCTTCCTGGACGGTGAGGAAGGCGCTCGGGCTCGCCCGGCGCCGCTTGGGCAGAGCGTCGAACTTGGAGATCGCCGGCATGTCGGTGTCGACCGGGCGTCCGCCTGTGGCGGCTTGCCGGACCATCTCCGGCAGGCGGTGGTAGGCCTGCGGTCCGACCACCAGGTCGATCATCGCCGATCGCGCCTTGGCCTCGGCGCCCTCGGCCTGGGCGACGCAGCCGGCGAGCGCGACCAGCGGCTTCGACCCGTCGTCGCGTCTCAGGCGACCGATGTCGGAATAGGCCTTCTCCGCCGCTTTCTCGCGGATGTGGCAGGTGTTGAGCACGACGAGGTCGGCATCGTCGCCGTCGGCGGCCGCGGCCATGCCCTGCTGCGACAGCAATTCGGCCATGCGCTCGCCGTCATAGACGTTCATCTGGCAGCCGAACGACTTGATCCGGAATGTCTTGGGAGAGGAGGTCATCTGGCGCCTGCATATAGGTCAGCCGGAGCGATACCGGAAGGCGCCAGCGCATCGGCAATGGCGTCGTGCGCCGCGCGCGCCATGGCCTTGCGGTCGAGGCCCGGTTCGAGCGGCGGAAGGATCGTCACGCAGACGAAAAAGCGGCCTTTGCGGCCGAGGATCCGCAGGGCATTGCCGAGACCGCCTTCGCCCTCGGCCCAGGCGAGATCGGCAGAGTCAGCGCCATAGTCGATCGCCACGGGGTGGATGACGCAGCCCGGCGGCGGCGGCACGACCGCCGTGAACAAGGAGGGCCGGAACGGCAGCAGGCGCGGCCCATGGGCGACGGTCGCTTCGGGAAACAGTGCCAGCGGCCGCTCGCCGGACAGCGCCGAGCGGACCTCGTCGACCTGGCGCGGCAGCGAGCGCGCGTCGGAGCGGTCGACATAGATCGTGTGGTTCTGGTCGACGAGCCACTTCAGCACCGGGTGCGAGCGCATCTCCGCCTTCGATATGAAGGCGCAGCCGGTGGCTCCGCCGAGCACCGGTATGTCGAGCCAGCTTCGATGGTTGGCGACGAGCAGGGCGTGGCGTGTTCGCAGCTCGCCCCGCAGCCGGACGTCGGCGCCGCAAATCCGCGCCGTGCCGGCGAGAAAGCGGGTCGGCCAGCGGGAGCGGCCGCCGAGCCTGGCGACAAGATGGCACGGAACACAAAGAAGCAGCCACCCCGCCAGCGCCGCGACCCGCATGGCCGCGCGCCACGGCGACGAAGGCGGCCTAGCGATCGCGGCCGATGGCGACGCCGTAAAGCTCCATCCGGTGGTCGACGAGGCGGAAGCCGAGCCGCTCGGCGATGCGCTTTTGGAGCTCCTCGAGCTCCTCGTCGGCAAACTCGATGACATTGCCGGTTTCGACATCGATGAGATGGTCGTGGTGGCTTTCCGACGCGGCTTCGTACCGCGAGCGGCCGTCGCCGAACTCGTGCCGCTCGAGGATCCCGGCCTCCTCGAACAGTCGCACCGTCCGGTAGACGGTGGCGATCGAGATGTTGGGGTCGATCGCCGCGGCGCGCGCGTGCAAGGTCTCGACATCCGGATGATCCTCGCTCTCGCCGAGGACCCGGGCGATGATCTTGCGCTGCTCGGTAATCCGAAGCCCCTTGTCGGCGCACAAGGCTTCGATGTCGATCTTGCGGGTCATGGGGACTCGTTAAGTCCAGACCGCCCCAGCGTCAAAGACATCCTGCTCGTCATTGCGGGCCCGGCCCAATGCCGGGAGAAGCAATCCAGAGAGCCATCGGGGCGATCCGGATTCTCTTCGTCGCTCCGCTCCTCGCAATGACGGCTACTTAGACTTCGCGCCGCCGCGGGTCTTGCGGCGCTTGGTGCCGAGCCCGATCGACTTGGCGAGGTGGCGTCGCTGCTCTGCATAATTGGGCGCGACCATCGGATAGTCGGCGGCGAGGCCCCACTTCTGCCGATATTGATCGGGCGTCATGTTGTAATGGGTCATCAGATGCCGTTTCAGCATCTTGAGCTTCTTTCCGTCCTCCAGGCAGACGATGAAATCCGGTTTGATCGACGAGCGGATCGGAACCTTTGGTTCCGGCTTGACGTCGGGCTGGGAGCGGCTGCCCGAGATGCCGGTCAGGGCCGAGTGGACGTTCTGGATCAGGTTCGGCAAGTCGTTGACTGCAACACTATTGTTGCTGACGTGGGCCGCGACGATGTCCGCGGTCAAAGTCAGCAAGGTGTCCTCGGCGCCTTCATTGTCGAGCATTGTCAATTTCCCCGCTTTCATCGTTTCGATGGCGCCGCACTAGGCCTCGGGCGGGCGAGGCGCAATAGAAGGCGAACAATGACGCAAGTTAAACGACCGCTACACTAGCCGCGCGAGGGTCAGCGCATCGTATTGATAGCCATCGCTTCCTCGGTAATATTTCCGGCGGCGTCCGGCGATCGCGAATCCGGCCGATCTGTACAGCTTGATCGCCGGATTGCCTTCACGAACTTCGAGGTGAACCCGGCTTGCCCCGTGGCCGCGGGCCCGGTCGATGAACTGTTCCAGCAGCCGCGAGCCGATGCCCTGGCGGCGATGGGATGGGTCGACCGCCAGCAACAGCAGCTCGGCGTCGTCGGCGACCATCCGACACAAGGCAAAGCCGGAGGGCTGGTCGGCCTCGCCCTTGCGGGCGATCAGCAGTTCGACTCCCTTCATCGGCAGGATTCCCCCGCATTGGGAGCGGGTCCAGGCCTCGCCGAAGCGGGGATCGAACGCCGCGTCCATGATTCGCATCAGCGAGTCGAGATCGCGCGAGCCGCCGCGCTCGATGCGAACGGCGCTGCTGGTGCTCGCTGCGCTCATGCCGCCGCCCTCACCTTCGCGTCGGGGGCGCGGGCATAGAGCGGCTGGGGCGGCAGCCTGCGAAGCGCCGCGGGCATGGCGAGAGCGTCTGCAGCCGACGGCCAAGCCTCGATTGCTTCGCCCCAGCCGCGGGCTGCGACCAGCTCGGCGGCAGCGGGGCCGACGACGAGCGCGGCCGATGCGGCCGCTGCCGCAGCCTCGGGCGGCAGGTTGAGCAATTCGCTCACCGGTTCCAGCTCAGCGGAAAATTGCTGGAGGAAGAGCTCGCCGTGGCCGCCGGCCATCGCCGCCACCACCGGTTCGGCGGCTCGCGCACCGGCGGCGAGCAGGGCGAGCGACGACATGCCGTGGAGGGCCGCGGCCCAGCCGAGGGCGAGGCCGTGCGCGGCGGCGACCCCGACTCGGATGCCGGTGAAGCTTCCGGGGCCGACTCCGACCAGGATCGTTTCGGCCCTGCGGCCGGCGAGAAGTTCGTCGAGCAAAGGCACCAGCCGCTCGGCATGGCCGCGACCGATCATCTCGTCGCGGCGCCCGACGCAGGCGCCGGCGGCGTCGAACAAGGCGGCGCTGCAATTGGCTGTCGAGGTGTCGATCGCGAGGATCATCGCGTCTCCTCAATTAAGCCTTGGATTTGGTCACAGCCGGAAAGCCGGGGCAAGCGAATAGTTACAGGCGCTTAAACCGCTTCCACGGCGAATCTTCCGAAGCCTCAGACGGCTTCTACCGATTCGACTTCGGGCACATAGTGGCGCACCAGGCTCTCGATCCCGCGCTTCAAGGTGATCAGCGACGACGGGCAGCCTTGGCAGGCACCCTGCATGCCGAGATAGAGCCGGCCGTCCTTGTAACCCTTGTAGACGATGTCCCCTCCGTCCTGGGCGACCGCCGGGCGGACCCGGGTTTCGAGCAGATCCTTGATCTGGTCGATGATCTCGGCGTCGGCCGGGTCGTCCTCGAACGCCTGCTCCTCGATATGGATTCCGGCGGCGGTGCCGGGCGCGAACAAGGGCGCATCGCTGACGAAATGGTCGAGCAAAGCCTCGAGCACGACCGGCTCGAGATCGGTCCACGACACTCCGGGCGCCGCCGTCACCGACACGAAGTCGCTGCCGAAGAACACGCCTTCGACCATGCCGGTGTCGAACAGGGCCGCGGCCAGCGGCGAGGCTTCGGCGGCCTTTGCGTCCGGCAAGTCGCGCGTGCCTGCCTCCATGACGGTGCGGCCGGGAAGGAACTTGCGCGTCGCGGGGTTGGGCGTCTGCTCGGTGCGGATCAGCATAAGCGGGATGTGGCGGCGAAGGAGCGGCGGTTCAAGGGAAAGGTGGGACGCCCTGGGCGCGCGAGCTAATGTCCGCTTCCGACCCATTGCGGACAGAAGCTACGGACCGCGGAAATGCCTAGGGCAGGTCCATCGCCTTCATAAAGAAGGCAACGGCCCCAATGAGCGGCACCACAGCCAGCAGTCCAAGGAAGATCGTAGAGGCCCAGAACATCAGTCGCTTAAGGGGCGGGATGACCGCCCCGGCGAGGTCGAAGATGGTCTCGCCGGTAACCTCCCGCGTGCGGATTTGCATTACTGTTAGCCAAGTCATGAACAGACCCAAGGCGAGTAGGAGCAAGGCGAACGCGACGTTCCTCACTCCGACTTCACCTTCAGCTTAGCCATCTCCGTGCAGTCTAGCAGTAGCATGTCCGCTTTCCACCCATTGCCGACATCAAGACAGCGCCTCAAGTCAGCGGCGGGGCGCCGGCGGCGATCCATAGCGTGAGCGCCGCAGCAATGGCGGCGCAGGCCCAGGCGCGCCAGGCAGGGGCAGGGGCCATCGGCTGGATTCCGTCCTCAAGCTCGGCGCGGCCGGTGACCATCGGCCCGACCAGCCTCCGCCCCAGCGCCAGCCGGTAGAAAAGGATCGCCGCCAGGTGCAGGCCGATCAGCGCGAGGAGGATGTTGAAGTTCGCCTCGTGGATTTCATGCGCGGCCTCGGCGAGCTCGAAGCTGACGAGCGGGGACAGCGGCCCTTCGACGAAATCCTCGCTGTCGATCTGGATGAGACCGGTCGCGACCTGGAGGGTGAGCGCGAGCAGCATCGCAAGCACGCTGAGCGCGCCGAGCGGACTATGGCCGGCGAGCGGCCAGCGGCCGGTGCGCAGATAGCGGATGACGTCGGCGGGACCGCGGACGAAGGCCGCAAAGCGCGCCGTCGAGCTGCCGACCAGGCCCCACAGGAGGCGGAAGAGGAGCAGGAACAGCAGCGCGTAGCCCGACCAGAAATGCCACGGCTCGAACTGATATTGGGCCGACCACCAGCTGAGGCCGATGAGCAGGACGATCCCCCAGTGGAACAGCCGCGTCGGCAGGTCCCAGACGCGGGCCTTCATGCGCGACCTATTGATGCTTTTGGCGGTAACGGTCGTGGCACGCCTTGCAGGCGGCGCCGAGATCGGCCTGGGCGGCGCGGATGGCGGCGACGTCTTCGCCCTGGGCGGCGGCATGGAAGTGCTGTGCCGCCTGGTTGAAGTCGCGGGCCTTGGCGTCGAAATCCTCGCGATCCTGCCAGATCTCGGCCTTCGCTTCGGTCTTGCCGACGTCGGGCCCGGTGCCCGCCGGGAACCAGGTCGGCACCTGCGGCGCAAGATTTGCGATGGTTGCGGCGCCTTCGCGTACTCGGCCAAGATCAGGACTATTGCCGCGCAGTTGCTGGGTGATCGCCTTCATCGCATCGCCGATCCGCTCGTAATTGTCGTGCCGCTGCTTCATCAGCGCCAGCGCCTGCTCGCGCTCCAGCGGCGCCGCGTTTGCCATGGCATTCTCGACCGCCTCGCTGGCCTCGACTCCACTGGCGTTCGCCTCGGCCAGCGCCGGACCGCCGTCACCACCCTGGCCGCAGGCGGCAAGGAGGGTAGCAGTCGAGATTGCGAGCAAGATGCGGTTCATTCCTGTTCCCTTCCTTTAGGCCTGGTTTCCTTCCGGCCGTGTCCAGCTGCCGTCGATCATCCTGATGATTCCAGAAAAATCCTTCGAACCGCCGCCGGCTTCGACGAACTTCTCATATTCCTCCTCGGCTTCCTCGCCCATTTCGAGCTCGAGCCCGGCCTGCTCCGCCGCCTGCATCGCCAGCTTCAAATCCTTGAGCATCAGGGCCGCGGCGAAACCCCCTTCATAATCGCGCTCGGCGGGGGTCTCGGGACCGACGCCGGGAACCGGGCAATAGGAAGTCATCGACCAGCTCTGGCCCGACGCCTTGGAGGCGATGTCGAAGAATATCTGCGGGTCGAGCCCGAGCTTCTGCGCGAGGACGAACGCCTCGCAGGTGACGACCATGGTCGCTCCGAGGATCATGTTGTTGCAGATCTTGGCGGCCTGGCCGGCGCCGGGCCCGCCGGCATGGATCACCGCCTTGGCCATCGGTTCGAGGATCGGCCGGGCGCGCTCGAAAGCTTCGCCCGAGCCGCCGACCATGAAGGTGAGGGTTCCCCCGGCGGCTGCGGCGATCCCGCCCGACACCGGCGCGTCGACCATGGCGTAGCCGCGCTGCTCCGCCTCGCTTTCGATCTCGCGGGCGCTGCCGACGTCGATGGTCGAGCAGTCGATCAAGAGCGCGCTCGCCGGGGCGTTGCCGAACACATGGTTGCGATAGACGTCGAGCACATGGCGGGCGGCCGGGAGCATGGTGACCACCACGTCGGCCTCGCCGCAGGCTTCGTCGCTCGATCCGGCGCCGATGCAGCCCGCTTCGACGGCGTGCTTGAGCGCCTCCTCGCTGAGGTCGAACGCGCGGACCTCGTGGCCGGCTTTGACCAGGTTCGGAGCCATTCCGCCGCCCATATGCCCCAATCCGATGAATGCGATGCGCGCCATTACTCTACCACTCCGTTCGGGCTGAGCCTGTCGAAGCCCTGCCCTTGTTCACGAAAAAGAGAAAGACAGCCCTTCGACAATGACGAAAACGGACCATCCCCCAGATGGTCCTGGTTTTCGCCATCAGGGCGAACGGGTTTGTTCCTGTCTTACCGTCCCTTCCAATTCCCGGGCCGCTTCTCGACGAAGGCGGTCATGCCCTCCTTCTGGTCCTCGGTGCCGAACAGGCCGTGGAACAGCCGGCGCTCGAAGCGGATGCCCTGGACGAGGCTCATCTCGAAGGCGGCATTGACCATCTCCTTGACCGCGATGGCGGCGAGCGGCGGCATCCCCGCGATCGCCTCGGCGGTCTTCAGCGCCTCGTCGAGCAACTGGTCGGCTGGAACGACCTTGGCGACGAGGCCGGCGCGCTCGGCTTCGGCGGCGTCCATCATCCGGCCGGTGAGGCACATTTCCATCGCCTTGGCCTTGCCAATGGCGTGGGTCAGCCGCTGCGAACCCCCCATTCCGGGCGTGACTCCGAGCTTGATCTCGGGCTGGCCGAACTTGGCGTTCTCCGAGGCGATGATGAAGTCGGCCATCATCGCCACCTCGCAGCCGCCGCCCAATGCGAAGCCGTTGACCGCGGCGATCCACGGCTTGCGCGTCGCCGTGACCTTCTCCCAGCCGGCGAAGAAGTCCGACGAATACATGTCGGCGAAGGCCTGCGGCTGCATTTCCTTGATGTCGGCGCCGGCGGCGAAGGCCTTGTCGCCGCTGCCGGTCAGGACCAGGCAGCGTTGCGACGGGTCGGAGTCGAACGCGGCAAACGCCTCGATCAACTCGCTCAGCACCGCGCTGTTCAGCGCGTTCAGCGCCTGCGGCCGGTTGAGCGTGACCAGGGTCACTGCGCCGTGCTGTTCGACGAGGATGGTTTCGTATTCCGACAAACTTCCCTCCTGTCGTGCCAGCGGAAGCTGGCATCCAAGCCAAGGTCAACAGTAGCGCGCCGCCTGGACCCCAGCTTGCGCTGGGGTGACGGCTAGGTTTCAAACGGCGTCCATTGCTCCTTCGCCGGAAGCGGCGCGAACAATTCGTCGAGCATCGCCTCGGTCACCTCCTCGGGGGTCGCCGGATTCCACTTGGGGTCATTGTCCTTGTCGATCAGCAAAGCGCGCACGCCCTCGCGGAAGTCGTGCGTCCGCACGACGCGTCCGGCGAGCGCATATTCGGCCTCCATCTCCTCGGCGAAGCTCGCCCGGCCGGCGCCCTCGGCGAGCAGCCGCAGCGACACCTTGCACGACAAGGGGCTTTTGGTCCGAAGCGTCGCCAGTTCGGCCTCGGCCCATTCGCTGTCGTCGGCCTCGAGAGCAGCCAGAACGTCCTCGAGGCGGTCCGAGGCGAAGCAGCGGTTGATGTGCGCCAGGCTGTCCTCGATCTTCGTCTCGGGCGGATTAGCCGAATAGGCACCGATGCCTCCCGCGACCCGGTCGGGCGACCGGGCGATGTGGTCGACCATCTCCTCCAGCGACGACTGCGGGAGATAATGGGTGGCCAGGCCGAGGTAGAGGCAGTCGGCGCCGTCGAGGCGGGCGCCGGTCAGCGCCATGAACTGGCCGACCCGGCCCGGCAGGCGCGGCAAATACCAGCCGCCGCCGACGTCCGGGAACAGGCCGATTCCGGTCTCCGGCATGGCCAAGCGCGTGTTCTCGGTGGCGACCCGGAACTGGCAGGGCAGGGAAATGCCGACTCCGCCGCCCATGGTGATGCCGTCCATCAGCGCCACCGTCGGCTTGGGGTAAGTGAACAGCAAATGGTTGAGGCGATATTCGCTGTGGAAAAAGGCCTTGGCGTCGCCGGCATCGCCGGCCCCGCTTTTCGCCAGGGTGACGACGTCGCCGCCGGCGCAGAAGCCGCGGCCCTCGGCATGGTCGATGATCACCGCCTCGACGTTGGAATCGCCAATCCAGCGAAGCAGCGCCGCGCTCATCGCCTCGCACATGTCGCGGGTGAGGGCGTGGATCGCTGTGGGCCGGTTGAGGCGCAGCCGCCCGACCCCGCGCTCGATCGAGATCAGGACGTCGTCGCTCACTGCCGCAGCAGGTCCCGGCTGACGATCACCCGCATGATCTGGTTGGTGCCCTCGAGGATCGAGTGGACTCGAAGGTCGCGCCAGAAGCGCTCGATCGGATAATCCATCAGATAGCCGTAGCCGCCGTGGAGCTGCAGCGCGCGGTCGACCACCGAAGAGCCGGTGTCGGTGGCGAGCCGTTTTGCCATAGCCGCGAACTTCGTTTTATCCGGCGCATTGGCGGTGACCTTGGCGGCGGCGACGTAGAGCAAATAGCGCGCGGCCTGCAGCTCGGTTTCCATGTCGGCGAGGGTGAACTGGGTCGCCTGGAAGTCGGCGATGGCCTGGCCGAACTGCTTTCGCTCCTTGGTGTAGGCGATCGCTTCGTCGAGGCAGCGCTGCGCCCCGCCCAGCGAGCAGGCGCCGATGTTGAGGCGCCCGCCGTCGAGGCCCATCATCGCGATCCGGAAGCCCTCGCCCTCGGCGCCGACGCGGTTCTCGACCGGCACCCGAACCTCGTCGAAATTGACCTGGGCGGTCGGCTGCGAATGCCAGCCGAGCTTCTTCTCCTGGGCGCCGAAGCTGACGCCTTGCATGTCCTTTTCGATGACTAGGCAGGTGATGCCCTTCGGCCCCTCCTCGCCAGTGCGGACCATCGTCACGTAAATCTCGTTCTCGCCGCCGCCGGAAATGAACGCCTTCGAGCCGGAGACGACATAATGGTCGCCGTCACGCACGGCCCTGGTCTTGAGCGCGGCCGCGTCCGACCCGGACGATGGCTCGGTCAGGCAGTAACTGCCGATCCGCTCCATCGGGATCATCGACGGGAGGTATTTGTGCTTGACCTCCTGACCGCCGAAGCGGTCGATCATCCAGGCGGCCATGTTGTGGATCGAAATGAAGGCGCTGGTCGACGGGCAGCCATAGGCCATCGCTTCCATGATCAGCGCCGCCTCGAGCCGCCCCAGCCCGATTCCGCCCGATTCCTCGCTGACGTAGATCGCGCCGAAACCTAGCTCGGCCGCCTCCCGGATCGTGTCGCGCGGGAAGATATGCTTCTCGTCCCACTCGGCCGCAAAGGGCGTGATTGCGTCGGCGGTGAACTTGCGCGCCATGTCCTGGATCTGGAGCTGGTCTTCGGTGAGATCGAACTGGTGCATGCGAGCAGCGCCTCTAGCTTGGCCGGAGGTCAGCGGCAACGGGCGCGGAGTTGGGCGCGGGACGGCTCAGCAGCGGGTGTAGACGAGCCGCGAATCGCCCTCGCTGTCGATCCGGGTGAGCCGATTGCCGTCAACCGACCAGATCATCGGCCCGGACCAGGTCATGCCCTCGCCGGTGAATGCGAACTCGCCGCGGATCATGCGGTCGGTCCGTTCCTGCACGGATAGCGGCCGGGCGACGCTTTCGTAGAAGCGGATGGAATCGGCGGTGATCGTCACCCGCCCCTCGGCATCGGACTGGAGTGCGCAATCTTCGCGCGTGCGGCCCCAGCGGCCGTGCAGCGCCGCGGGGATGGCCGCGGCCGGATTGGGTGAAGCGGCATTGGCCGGGGCCTCGGTTGCGCCCTCGGCAAGCGCATCGCCAGGAGTCGACACGCTCTCGTCGGGCGGAAGAACCTCGACCTCGGCGGCCTGCCGGTCGGGGTCGTCGCGATCGGCAGGGCCGCAGGCGGCGAGCGCAAGGGCGAGCGTGCAGCTGATCGTTCTCATGGTTCCTCCCTGCGCACCTTCGGCAACCTTTGCCCGACCGATGGATTGACGGTCGAGGGAAAGGAAAGCCCAATGACCAAGCACCGCATTGCGATCCTCGTCGGCAGCCTGCGCGAGGATAGCATCAACCGCAAGGTCGCCCGGTCGATCTGCGCCTTTGCTTCCGACCAGCTCGACTGCCGGATCGTCGAGATCGGCAAGCTGCCGCTCTACAACCAGGATTATGATGGCAACTCGCCGGCGGAATACGAACGCTTCCGCGACGAGATTCGCGAGGCGGACGGAGTGCTGTTCGTCTCGCCCGAATATAACCGCGGCATTCCCGGAGTGCTGAAGAACGCCATCGACGTCGGCTCGCGGCCCTACGGCAAGAGCGTCTGGAACGGGAAGGCGGCGGCGATCGTCACCGTCTCGCCGGGCGCGATCGGCGGCTTCGGCGCCAACCACCAGATCCGGCAGGCCTGCGTGTTCCTCAACATGCCGGTGATGCAGCAGCCCGAGGCCTATCTGGGCCAGGTCAGCGGCGACCAGTTCGACGAAGACGGCTGCCTCAAGGACGGCAAGCTCAAGGACGTGGTCGTGAAGCTTTCCGCCGCATTCGCCGAATGGGTCGATTTGATCCACCGGGCCCGTGAGCATTTGTTCGGGACTCCCGAGCGGCGGACCAAGGAACGGGCGGAACGGCAAAAGGACAAGGCCGAAGCGGTGGCTTGATCAGCCTCAGGTGACCTTCCGGCGTTCCAAAAATTCGGCCCGGTCCCATTCGCGGCCACGGAGGATTTCGCCGAGCGCGTCGGCTGCTCGCCAGGCTTCCTCGTAACGGTTGTACAGCGGCGCGAAGCCGAAGCGCATAAGGTCCGGAGCCCGGAAGTCGCCGACGATTCCGCGCTCGATCAGTGCCTGGATGACTGCACATCCCTGCGGGTGAGCGAAGCTGACGTGGCTCCCCCGCAGCGCCGGCAGGCGGGGGCTCGCAAGCCGCACTTCGGAGCCGCAGCGCGCCTCGACCTCGTCGATGAAGAGCTGGGACAGGGCGCGCGACTTGCCCTCCACGTCGGCGATCGCGACTCCATCGAACGTGTCGAGTCCGCAATCGAGCGCGGCGAGGGCCAGGATCGACGGCGTCCCGGTCAGGAACCGCGCCATCCCGCGCACCGGCCGGAACGAATCTTCGAACGCGAAGGGCTCGGCGTGGCCCATCCACCCCTGCAGCGGCGAGCGTATCTCCTCCTGCAGCCGCTCGGCGACATAGAGGAACGCCGGCGCACCGGGGCCTCCGTTGAGATATTTGTAGCCGCAGCCGACGGCGAGATCGCAGGCGTCTTCATCCAGGCGAAGCTCGACCGCACCGGCGCTGTGCGACAGGTCCCACACCGTCAGCGCACCGGCGGCGCGGGCCGCGTCGTTCACGCGCCGCATGTCGTGGCGGGCGCTGCTCCGGTAGTCGACATGGGTCAGGGTGACGGCCGCGGTCGCGTGGTCGACCGCATCGGCAATCTCTTCCGGCGCGACCTTTCGAAGCTCGAGGCCGAGCATTTCGCAAAGCCCCTCGGCGACATAGAGGTCGGTCGGAAAATTGCCCTCGACCGTGAGAATCGCCGTTCGCTCGGGACGCGCGCGGGCGGCGGCGGCAAGCAGCTTGAACAGGGACACCGAAGTCGAATCGGCGATCAGCAACTCCTCGGGCCGCGCTCCGAGGATCGGCGCGAGCTTGGCGGCGGTGCGGAGCGGCGCGTCGATCCAGCCGTGCTTGGTCCAGCCGGCGATGAGGTCGTCGCCCCATTGCCCGCGGACCAGCTCGTCGATTCGGCCATGGGTCGCGGCCGGAAGCGCGCCGAGCGAATTGCCGTCGAGATAGATGAGCCCATTGGGAATCCTGAACCGGTCCCGGCTGAAGGCCAGCGGGTCGGCCGCATCGAGCGCTCGAGCCTGTTCCACACTCATCGTCATTGCGACCCCCTATTCAGTCCGGGGGAAGCAATCCAATTCATGACGCTGGATTGCTTCGTCGCTGCGCTCCTCGCAATGACCAAGCGTCACAGTTTCGGCAAGGTCACGCCCCGCTGGCCCATATATTTGCCGGCACGGTCGGCATAGCTGACCTCGCAGGGCTCGTTGCCCTGCAGGAACAGGAACTGGCAGGCGCCCTCGTTGGCATAGACCTTGGCGGGAAGCGGCGTGGTGTTGGAGAATTCGAGGGTAACATGGCCCTCCCACCCCGGCTCGAGTGGAGTGACGTTGACGATGATTCCGCAGCGCGCATAGGTCGATTTGCCGAGGCAGATGACGAGCACGTCGCGCGGCACCCGGAAATATTCGACGGTTCGGGCGAGCGCGAAGCTGTTGGGCGGAATGATGCAGACTCCGGTCTGCCGGTCGACGAAGCTGTTGGCGGCGAAATCCTTGGGATCGACCGTGGCCGAATCGACATTGGTGAAAATCTTGAACTCGTCGGCGACGCGCGCGTCATAGCCGTAGGACGACAGTCCGTAGCTGATGCAGCCCTCGCGGCGCTGGGCCTCGACGAACGGCTCGATCATTCCGTGCTTCTGCGCCTGCTCGCGAATCCAGCGATCGGACAATATGGCCATGGCCAAGTGGCGTAACGGCCGCTTATCGCGCCTTCAATCGGCCTGCTCTTTTTTCTGTGGATGCGGCGTGCCGCGAGAATGGCGGGTTCGTGTGAACCGCGCGACAATCGGCTCACATGCTATCCACAGTCGTGCTACTTTCGTTCCCGTTTGGGAAGCGGGCCCGACCGGCCTAGGACATCGCCATGGCAGAAGTCTTGCGTATCTCCGATTCCGCTCCGGCGGAAACGCCCTCACTCCCTCAGAACGTCGAGGCGGAAGCGGCGCTGCTCGGCGCCCTGATGATCGACAACAGGCTGGTCGAGGACATCCAGCTCAGGCTCCGAGCCGAGCATTTCTTCGAGCCGCTCCACGGCCGCATCTACGAAGCGATCCTCAAGCTCACTGACAAGAACATGGTCGCCAATCCGGTGACGCTGCGGCCGTTGTTCGAGGGCGACGAGGCGATGAAGGAGATCGGTGGCCCGGCCTATCTCGCCCAGCTCACCGGCTCGGGCGCGGCGGTGATCGGCGCCCGCGACTTCGCCGTCCAGATCTATGACCTGGCGCTGCTTCGTGCGCTCGTGTCGGTCGGCCGGGAGATGGTCGAAGGCGCGCTCGACACCAGCGAGGAGATCGCCCCGCTCGAGCAGATCGAACGCGCCGAGACCGAGCTCTACAAGGTCGCCGAGGAAGGCGGCGCGGAAGGCAAGGCCAAGTCGTTCGCCGAAGCCACCAAGCTCGCCATCGACATGGCCGAGCGGGCGCTCAACAGCGGCGGCCATCTCTCCGGGGTGACGACAGGGCTCGAAGGCCTGAACGCGAAGATCGGCGGCCTCCACAAGTCCGACCTGATCATCGTCGCCGGACGCCCCGGCATGGGCAAGAGCTCGCTTGCCACCAACATGGCCTTTGCCGCGGCGCAGCGCTTCATGCGCGACAAGGAGGACGGGATCGAGCCGGCCAAGTCCGCCGGCGCCCCAGTCGCCCTGTTCAGCCTGGAAATGTCGGCCGACCAGCTGGCGACCCGGGTCCTCGCCGAGCAGTCGGGCATCTCTTCGGAAAATTTGCGGATGGGCAAGATCAGCCAGCAGGAGTTCCGCTCGCTGGCCCGGGCGGCCGGCGAGCTGCAGAGCCTGCCGCTGTACATCGACGACACCCCCGGATTGACCATCGCCGCGCTTCGCACCCGCGCCCGCCGCCTCAAGCGGCAGAAGGGCATCGGCATGGTCATCGTCGACTATCTCCAGCTGCTTCAGGGAACCGGCAAGGGCGGCTCGAACGACAACCGAGTCCAGGAAATCTCCGAGATCAGCCGGGGCCTCAAGCAGCTCGCCAAGGAGCTCGACCTGCCCGTGATCGGGCTGTCCCAGCTCAGCCGCGCCGTCGAGCAGCGCGAGGACAAGAGGCCGCAGCTCTCGGACCTCCGCGAATCGGGCTCGATCGAGCAGGACGCCGACATCGTCCTCTTCATCTATCGCGAGGATTATTACGTCGCGTCACGCGAGCCCAAGGCGCCCAAGGACGACGACGACATCAAGGTGGTCGAAGCCTATCAGCAATGGCAGCAGGAGATGGGCCGGGTCTACGGCCTCGCCGAGGTGATCGTCGCCAAGCAGCGCCACGGCGCGACCGGCAAGGTGCGGCTGAAGTTCGACAGCCGCATCACCCGCTTCAGCGACATCGCCGACGACAGCTACGTCCCCGAGCTTCGCGGGTGAACATTTCCGCCTGTCGCGAAGGCAGGCTGCGCTGATTTCCGGGCGGGGGGCCGCCGCCTGCCTTGGGGGAGGGGCAGGCGGCGGATCGTTGCTTACGGACCGACGTCGCGGCCCCGCTCGTGGGTCCGGACCGTTCGGCGGTCGCGGGCTTCGCGGCCGAGCGCCCGGGCGACATCCTCGTCCCAGCCATAGGGGTCGGCGCGGAAGTGGACTCGCCCGTCGCGATAATAGGCCGTGTGGTAGAGCAGCCGCACGGGAATCTGGCTGTTCAACTTGACGAAGGTCTCATTGCCGCTGGCGAGCGCCCGCTCGAACTGCGACAGGATTCCGTCCTCGGCGGCAATCATCCTGGCAAAGCCCAGAGCGTCGGCGACGCGTACGCAGCCGTGGCTGCGATGCCTCTGGTTCTGGCCGAACAGGGCCTTGTGCGGAGTGTCGTGCAGATAGATCGAATGGTCGTTCTGCATGTCGAACTTGACCTGCCCGAGCGCATTCTGCGGTCCGGGTTGCTGGACGATCCAGCCGTCGCGCCGGATCATGTTGTTGCGGCGCAGATAGCCTTCGCCGACATTCGCCAGCTCGTCTTCCTCAATCGACTTGGGCACCGTCCAGGTCGGGTTGGCGACCAGCCGGAACATCGGTGAGCCGAGCGGCGGGGTCTCCCACCCCGGCTCGCCGACGACGACGACGCGATGGTCGCGGTGACGGCCGTCGCGCCAGTAATCGAGGAAAGTGGCGGCGGTGTTGACGTCGATCCGGGTCGCCGGCGCATCGCGCTCCAGCCACCGCAGCCGTTCGAGGTTGACCGCCAGCTGGCGGGCCCGGTCCCTTGCGCCGGTGTTGAGAACCTGCAGCGTTTCCTTGCCGACAATGCCGTCGTTGTCGATCCCGTAATCGGCCTGCAGCCGTTTCACCGCATCGACGATAGGCGGCGAGTAGCGTTGCGCAGGCTGCGGGTCCTGCTGGCCTTGCTTCTGTTGCTGCTGCTGCTGCTGTTGCTGCTGGAGCTGCTTGGGGTCGAGATAGCCGTTGGCGGCAAGCGCCTCCGCCAGCCCGGCGATGCGCGGATCGGAATTGCCGGGGCGGATGGCATCGCCGTCGGCGATTGCCTGCTCGTTGCCGCTCTCGGCCTGCTGCAGATATTCAACAAACGCTTCCGAAAGAGCGCGATATTCGTAGGTCTGGGGAGCGAGGGATTGCAGCCATTCGCCGACGCGGTTCGATTCGATCGCCTCGGCGAGGCCGCCGGGCAGGTCGGGCTCCGGGCGGGGCAAGGTGTAGATCTCGCGGATTTTCGCCGGGTCGGTGATGCCTCGGGCGAGCGCCGAGCCGTAGTCGAGGGCTGCCTTGGTCAATGCAGCTTCGATCCGGGCCGGCTCGGAAGGCAGCGTTTCGGGAAGGAAGCTCGATCTGCTGAGGCCGTGGCCGGTCGCTTGGTCGAGTGCTTCGACCAGTGCGCTCGCACGGGCATTGTTCCACACCGCTTGCCAGCCGGTCGCCTCATAGAAGCTGCGGACGTGCTCGTCGCTCACGCTCGAACGAAGCGCCTGGGCCGTCACTCGGCCGGGATTGACGGCGATCCCGGAGTCCCCGCCGCCGAACGGAAGCTTTGGGCCGCTGTCGCAGCTGGCGATGGAAAAAGCGGCAAGGGCGAGGAACGCGGCCCTGCCGAACGCGAATCGAACTGTCATGGCCGCTGAACGCATCTCGGCGGCGCTGCGATCCACTGCTGTTGTCGAAAGGGCTTCAGTCTTCAATCAAATTGGGATCGCGAAGCCCTTCCGGGATCGCAGCCCGCGCCTTGTCCGCCTCGCTGCTGGTGACCGGATAGGCGCAATAATCGGCGGCGTAGAAGGCGCTCGGGCGATGGTTGCCGCTGAGGCCGATGCCGCCAAAGGGTGCGTTTGAAGGGGCGCCATTGGTCGGCTTGTTCCAGTTGATCACCCCGGCGCGGACGTTGGCCCAGAAACGGTCGTACATTTCCGGGCTGCCGCCGATCAGGCTTGCAGCGAGGCCGAAACGGCTGTTGTTCGCCTCGTCGATTGCCGCGTCGAAATCCTTGACCCGGATCAACTGCAGGACGGGACCGAACAATTCCTCGTCCGGGCGCTCCCTGGCGTCGGTGACGTCGATCAGCGCGGGCGTCAGATAGGGTCTTTCCTCGAACGCGCGGTCGAGCCGACGGATCGGCCTGCCGCCTTTCATCATCAGCTCGACCCATTGCTCCTGCAGGTGGTCGGCCGAGGCGTTGTCGATCAGCGGCCCCATGAACGGCTGAGGGTCGGCGAACGGACCGTCGACGATGATCCGGTCGATCAGCGCCGTGACGGCTTCGACGAGCTCCCCTTGTTTGCCGTCCTCGACGATCAGCCGCCGGGCCGCAGTGCAGCGCTGCCCCGCCGACAGATAGGCGGACTGGACGATGATCGTCGCCGCCGCTTCAACGTCGCTTGCGTCCCAGACGACGATCGGGTTGTTGCCGCCAAGCTCGAGCGCGAGGATCTTGTGCGGAGTCTCGGCGAACTGGCGGTGGAGGGCCATTCCGGCGCGGGCCGATCCGGTGAACAGCAGGCCGTCGATGCCGCTCTGCCCGGCGAGCGCCTTGCCTTCCTCCGGCCCGCCGACCAGCAGCCGGACGACGCCTTCAAGGATTCCGGCCTCGCGGTAGCAGTCGACCAGGAACGCGCCGGTCGCCGGTGTCTTTTCGGAAGGCTTGAAGACGACCGCGTTGCCGGCGATCAGCGCCGGGACGATGTGGCCGTTAGGCAGGTGCGCCGGGAAATTGTAGGGGCCGAGAACCGCAAGCACTCCGTGCGGCTTGTGCCGGACCGCCACCTTGTTGCCGAGCGCCGCCTCCAGCCTGCGCTGCGGGGTTCGCTCCATATAGGCGCTGATCGAAATTTCCACCTTGTTGATGACTGCCGCGACTTCGGTCCGCGCTTCCCAGAACGGCTTGCCGGTCTCGCGCGCGATCAGCTCGGCGAAGTCGGGCTCCCTGGCACGGACGACGTTGGCGAAGCGGCGGAGCGCCTCGATCCGGTAGGCAACCGAATGGGCGGCCCAGGCCGCCCAGGCGGAGCGGGCGGCGGCGACCTCGGCCGCCGCGTCGCCGACCTCGCCGGACCAGATTTCGGCGCCGGTCGCCGGCTCGGTCGACACCAGGGTTTTCGCCATCGCGCGCGCTCCACCACTTTGCATGGGAAGCGTCAAGCGGGGGCGGCGGGGTCAACGCGGTGCGCCTCGCCCATCCGGCGAATGGCTTCGACCTTGGCCTCCAGCGGTGTCCAGTCGTCGCGCTCGGCGATGGCGGACCAGATTGCCTCGACCTCGTCGATATGCATCGAACAGGGTTCCGGGTCCGACCAATATTCATGGGTGGGGGGCCGCTCGCGCCCCTCGAGCAGGCGCGCCAGCGCCCGGAACGGCTCCGACCCGTAGCGATCCGCTCCGGGGTCGCGGCCGCCACGCCAGTCGAAGAAGATCCGGTCGATGCTCGCCTCACGCGTCTGCAGCGCCTTGATCAGCGCCGCCGCCAGTGCCCGGTCCTCGTCGCGACCGGCATTCGCCAAACCCAGCCGCTGAAGCATCGCCGCAACCAGCTCGTCCTCGAACCGGCCGCCCCAGCCGGCAAGCATCTCCGACAGCGGCGGACCCTCCGTGATCAGCGACAGGCAGCCGGCGAGTTGCGCCAAGTCCCAGTGGATCGCCTCGGGCTGGCGGCCGAAAGCGTAGAGCCCGTAATGGTCGAAGTAAGCGGCAGTGCAGCCCGCGTCCCAGTCGGGGGTGAAACGCCAGGGGCCGTAGTCGAAGCTCTCGCCCGTGATGGCGATATTGTCGCTGTTGAGCACGCCATGGACGAAGCCGGCGGCAAGATAGCTGGCGGCGAGCTTCGCGGTCGCCGCCGAGACCAGGTCGAACAGGCGCAAGGCTGCCTCGGCATCGGCCGCCGGCGCCCTCTCGCCGTACAGATGCTCGAGGCAATAGCGGACCAGCCGCGTCATCATGTCAGTATCGTCGTGGAAGGCGAGGCGCTGGAAGCTGCCGATGCGGATGTGGCCGTGGCCGAGGCGGGTGAGGACGGCGGAGCGCGTCGGCGACGGCTCGTCGCCGCGCACCAATTGCTCGCCGGTTTCGAACACAGCGAAGGTCTTGGACGTGTTGACTCCGAGCGCCTCGAGCATCTCGGTGGCAAGGATTTCGCGAACTGCGCCCTTGAGGGTCAACCGGCCGTCTGCGCTGCGGCTCCAGGGTGTCTGGCCCGAGCCCTTGGTACCGAGGTCGAGCAGCCGGCCGTCGCCGTCGCGGAGCTGGGCGAAGAGGAAGCCGCGGCCGTCGCCGAGGTCGGGATTGTACACCCGGAACTGGTGGCCGTGGTAGCGTAGCGCCAGCCGCTGCTCGAGATTGCCGGGCAGCGGCTCGAAGCGACAGAAATGTCTTGCCCACGCCTGATCGTCCAAGTCGCCGAGCCCGATCCGCTCGGCCCATCGCCGATTGAGGAAGCGGGCCGTGCAGGTTGGGAATTGCGCCGGCTCGACGACGTCATAGATCTCGGGGCCGAGCTCGAGGATTTCCGGGTCGGGACGGTAGGATTGCATGCGCGCCACAACGCCGCGATAGGGGAGGCGATGCAAAGGGGGAAAGCCTTATGACGTCCTGGCAAGACCGATATTGGACGAACCGGGACGGGCTGAAGCTGCATTACCGCGACTATCCAGGCCCCGCCGACCGGCCGCCGATCCTCATGCTCCACGGCCTGACTCGTAACTGCCGCGACTTCGAAAATGTCGCGGCCCGGCTCGCTGGCGACTGGCGCGTGATCGCCGTCGATTTCCGCGGCCGCGGCCTCAGCGACTGGGACCCCCAGTCGGAGCGCTACACGCCTCAGACCTATGCCGATGACGTCGTCGAGATGCTCGGCCAGCTCGGCGTGGATCGCGCGATCTTCTTCGGCACGTCGCTCGGCGCGCTTGTCACCATGACGGTGGCGGCGATGCGTCCGCAGCTGCTCGCCGGCGCATTGATCAACGACATCGGCCCCGAGGTCGATCCGCGCGGCATCGAGCGCATCCGCACCTATGTCGGCGTTCCCGTCCATTTTTCGGATTGGCACGAGGCGGCCTCGGCGCTTCGCGCCAAGCACGGCGACGTGCATCCGTCCTATGGCGATGAGGACTGGCTGCGTTACGCCCGGCGCGTTTGCCGCGAGAGCGGCCAGGGCATGGTCGAGCTCGATTACGACATGGCGATCGCCGACAATTTCAATCGCCCGGGCAGCGATCCGGTGGGCGATCTCTGGCCCTTGTTTCACTCGCTCGGGGACATTCCGGTGCTGATCGTGCGGGGCGCCAACAGCGACCTGCTACCCGCCGGTCTCGCCGAGCAAATGCGCGAGGCGCTTGCCAATGCCGAGCTGGTGACGGTTCCGGAGGTCGGCCATGCGCCCGACCTTGACGAGCCGGACGCGGCCGCAGCGATCGACCGGCTGCTCGAGCGCGTGCGCGCTCGCGAGCTCGCCTAGGCGCTGATCCGCCTCAGCTTGTCGAGCGCCACAGAATCCTGCTCCTCCGGGGCAATGGTGGCGACGAACTTGCCGTCACGCCCGAACAGCAGCACCGAGGCCGTATGGTCGACGCTGTAGCCGCCGCGGCCGTCCGGCGACTTTTGCGAATAGATCCCGAACTGCCGCTGGACCTGCTGGATCTGCGCCGGCGAGCCGGTGAGGCCGATCACCGGCGAATCGAACAGCTCGGCATATTTTCCGACCTCCGCGGGCCCGTCGCGCTCCGGGTCGACCGTGACGAACAGGATCTCGAAAGCGTCTTCATTCCCGATCTCGCGCCGGAGCCGGACCAGGCGCGCCAAGGTCGTCGGGCAAACGTCGGGGCAATGGGTGAAGCCGAAGAAGATGACGTGCGGCTTGTCCGCCAGCCGCTGGCTGGAGAACGGCCGGCCGTTTGCCCCGGTCAGGGTGAACGGCCCGCCGAAGTCGACGAAATTGGTTTGCGCGCTCGCGGGCTCGGGCTCGGCTCGGCCCCGTATCACCAGGAACGCCATTCCCGCGAGCGCCAGCGCGACCATCATCCACAGCAGGATCCGCACGGTCCTGAGCATATCGATCAATGTCCTCCGTGCGCGGCGCCTTGCGCCGATGGGTCGACGATCTGCGCCTCGACGCGGCGCTCGCCCGATCGCTCGAGGCGAAGCTGAATCTCGAGCCGCTGGCCGCGCCGGAGCGGACCGGTAAGCCCTTCGAGCATGATGTGAGCGCCGCCCGGCTCGAGTCTCACCGTCTCGCCGGCCGGCAGCGCCAATCCGCCGTCGACCGCCCGCATCCGGGCAATGCCGTCTTCGCTGACCGTCTCGTGGAGGCTGGCCTGCTGCGCCGCCGGCGACGAGATGCCGATCAGCCGGTCGTCGCCGGAGCCTCGGTTGGCGATGGTGAGATAGACCGCCGCGGCGCTCTGGCCCGGCGCAGTCTCGCGGGCCCAGGCGTCGCTCGCCGCGATCTCGGGGTCGCCGCTGGCCGCAGTGCAGGAAGCAAGCGCCAGCAGCGCGGTAAGGAAGGACTTTCTCGTCACGAGCGTCGGGAATGAGGCACCGCGGTGATCGCAATCGCCTGTTTGAGGGGTGGAGGTGCAGCCAGTCGTAAGTGCACAAGTCTCTGCTGCTAATTTCCCTGATAATGGCGAATTTACAGGGAATTTGCGTAATTCTCGCGGCCGAATGACCTTCATTTATCCTCCGCTGCCTTGCATTTCCGCCGTTTTCACGGCCAATTTCCCTAAAGAGAGAACAGGGAATTGGCCCTCCGCTAGCAGGGAAAGCGGGCCCGAAAAACAGGGACAGGGAGCGTTCGGTGGGTGAGGAACAGTGAGCCCAGGCTAATGTCCGCTTCTGTAATGGGCCTTGGTGTCAAGCTGCCCCGGTCTATCCTGCCGCTGGTTACTTGCTTCTGTCCGTGGTCAGCTGGTGCTGCCACATCATACGGTCAGAGGAAGCGGTGAGCC